>Ga0207870_100003_pt1:537500-964602 | contig 964602 bp, 843 predicted proteins | sample CeladaPassage60B_FD_187477 | JGI IMG/M metagenome (GOLD analysis project Ga0207870, IMG submission 187477) | Cellulose-adapted microbial communities from the Joint BioEnergy Institute, USA - Passage3 60B (SPAdes) (version 2) | ecosystem: Engineered > Bioreactor > Continuous...
ATCCTGCTGGAACATCGCCTGCGCTCCGTGGTGGTCGAGCCCCGCGAAGTGACCGAAGCCACCGGCGACACCACCCGGATCGTGATCCGCCAGAGCCGCGAGCCGGGCACGCAGGTGCGCGAGGGCTTCGAGATCCGGCTTTTCGTGGCCCCGCCCGACACCTTATAATCCCGACACCTTATAATAGAGGGCTACGCCTCTTCCACATAGACGGCCAGCCCTTCCTCCGGGACCACCACGATGCGTTCCTGATATTTTGTGGGAACGGTCCGGCCTACATAGTCGGCGCGGATCGGAAACTCACGGTGGCCGCGATCGATCAGCACGGCCAGCTGCACGCTACGGGGCCGCCCCCAGCGCAACAGCGCATCCAGCGCCGCGCGTACCGTTCGCCCCGTGAAGAGCACGTCATCCACCAGCAGCACGTGGCGATCAGTGATCGCGTCGATGTGCAACCGTGACCGGTCTTCCACTTCGGCCTCCGAGGAGCGATCATCCCGGTAGGGCCGCACGTCCAGCGCATTCACCGGGAAATCGCGGGCTTCGATCTGCGCCAGTCGGGTGCTCAGGGCCTCGGCCACCGCCACGCCTTTCTGCAGGATGCCGAATACGACCAGCCCCTCCCCACCGCGGTTGCGCTCCAGCACCTCGTAGGCCATGCGATCCAGGATGCGGGCCACCTGCTCCGGCGTCAGAATGCGGGTGCGCTTCATTTCTGGAACATTGCCTTGATACTACCCCAGGTGCGCCGGACGGCCGTGGGTGTGTAGTTGACGGCCTGCTCGGCCAGCTGCTGCGCGGTCCCGTCTGTAAAAACGACCCAGAGTTGATAGGCCACCTCGTCGGCCGGCTGTTTGTAGATGTGTCGATCCACGTAGCGATAGGGTTTGCCCACGCCCTGCGGCGCCACCTGCGCAATCAGCACATACTGGCCCTTGCTGGCAGGCGTGCGCCGCCGCAGTTCATAGCGCTGCACGGTGTCTTCCCGGTTGGCCTGCCAGGTCACCACCAGATCGTTCCCCTCGGTCGCCACCCTGAAGAAGGCCAGCTCCACCGCTCCGGGAAACGCCCAGGCTCCCAGGCAGACCACCAGCAACCCGACTAACCCGAAACGAACCATAAACCTCCGGCCACTCCTGTACACCGATGTAAAGAAACGGCTTTTGTGGCAAGAAGTCAAAGGAGAAAAAGCGAACTTTCTCGCCTTTTCCTGCGCCGTTTCTACCAAAAACAATGCCTCCACGGCCGGTTACCGTGTGGGCTACAACGATCCGGCCCATTTCACCCGGGACTACAAGAAGCTGTTCGGCCGACCGCCCCGACAGGACGTCCGCCTGCATGCCCGAAGCGTATCGGCCGTATGATCAGCACGGTGGTGCTGCTGAGCCTGGATCCGCCGGACTTCGTGGTGCTGGACGTGCGAGGCCGGCAGCACAGCACGACGGTGCAGGCAGCGGCCGAACCGGCCGCACAACTTCCGGAATTGAACTGCCAGCGCGCGGGCCATCAGATCACCTGCACGCTGACGCACCTGCCGGCCACCGTTACGCGGATTGAGGTGACGTCCGGAGTTCGGCGACTGCTCGAGCTTGATGCGGGGACTACCACGTTCACGCTGGCCGAGCAGGACCTGGCCGAGGTGCTGGGACAGCGGGAGTTTCGCGTGACGCTCTACGACACCCAGGGGCGGCAGCTACGCGAGTTCGTCCGCAACACGGCCTTTCTCTAACGCCTACGCGGACTCTTTCGCGCCGGCGGGCGCCTCGGGCTTTCTGGCCGTAGCCAGTACCTCGCGGCCGGCGGCCGGGCGGTTCGGGCAGTTCTCACGGCGGCAGTGGCCGTAAAAGTTCAGGGCGTGATGGCGGATGTCGAACTGATAGATTTCCGCCACCATTTCCTGGATGCTCTGGATCCGCGGATCGCAGAATTCGAACAGCTCGCCGCAGTCGAGGCAGATGAGGTGATCGTGCTGCCAGTAGCTGTAGGCGCGCTCGTACTTGGCCTGGTTGGTGCCGAACTGGTGCTTGACCACCAGGTCGCATTCGAGCAGCAGTTCGAGCGTGTTGTAAACGGTGGCCCGGCTCACCCGCGCGCCTTTCTGCTGGAGCCGCAGGTAGAGTTCGTCGGCATCGACGTGGTCGCTCGTTGAATAAATCTCCTCGAGCACGGCAAAGCGCTCCGGCGTCTGCCGCTGCCCGCGCTGCTTCAGAAACGCCCGGAAGATGTTTTTGACCTCTTCGAGCTGTTGTGGGGAAACAGACATGATCCGTCCTCCTGAAGCTCAACCGCTACGGTCGGTAGAAGAACCGACGCCGGGAGGGCGGGTTCCGGTCGGTGGCAGCAGCCGCTGCACGTCGTTCCAGATCGTTTCGTGAAGCGTCTCGATGCTGGCCGTCGCGTCCAGGCGCACGATGCGCTCGGGCTCTTCGGCGGCCAGTCGGGCGTAGGTGGCGCGCACGCGCTCGAAGAAGGCCGGATCCGCCTGTTCCATGCGGTCCGGGTCGCCCGTCTGGTCTCGGCGGGCCAGCGCCACCTCCAGCGGAACGTCCAGCCAGTAGGTGCGGTCGGGCACGAGGCCGTCGGTCACGCGCCGGTTGAAGTCCCGGAGCCAGGCCAGTTCCGCCACGCCGCGGCCGCCACCCTGGTAGGCCGTGGTCGAGTCGTAAAAGCGGTCGCACAGCACGATGTAGCCGGCCTGGAGGGCCGGACGGATCCGTTCCACCACCAGTTGCCGTCGGGCGGCCGAAAACAGCAGCAGTTCGGCGAAAGGGTCAATGTCCAGCGCCGGGTCGAGCAGCAGCCCGCGGATGCGCTCCGACAGTTCGGTGCCGCCCGGCTCGCGCACCAGCAGCGTCCGGTAGCCGGCCATCTCCAGCCGCTGCGCCAGCAGCCGGGCCTGGGTGCTTTTGCCACACCCGTCGATGCCTTCGAAGCTGATCAGCATGGACCCCTGGCTTAGCTTCTGCGGGATTTCAGACGATACTAAAGACCGCTACCGCCCGGCACGAAGTTCTTGCAAATTGTTTCGATGGCGATTAAACTGAAAGCCAGGACCTGCCCTGCGCGAACATTTTCGGGCGGATCGCTTTAATAGCCTGGCCGGGAGGTATCGAGCCGGCAGCCCGGAATTTTTCAAAGCCTTCGGCGCCTATGAGCTTCTTTGAATTCGGCTTCGATGACGCCGACGACGCGCTGGACCCCAGCCACATCGAACAGCTGGTGGCGGCCTACGAAGCGCAGGGTTCGTCGGCGTATTTCGATTCGGATACGCTGGAAGAGATTGCCACCTACTACTACGAGCGCGGGCGTTTCGAGGACGCACTGGGCGTGATCGATCGCCTGCTGGCGCTGCATCCCACGGCCTCGGATGCCTGGATGCGTCGGGGTATTCTACTCAGCCATCTGGGACGGCACGAAGAAGCGCTGCAGGCCTACGATCGGGCGCTTTCGCTCAATCCCACCGACACGGAAACGCTCGTCAACCTGGGCATCACGCTGGACAATCTGGGGCGCTTCGAGGAGGCGCTGCAGACCTACGAGCGGGCCTTGCAGATCGATCCGCTGAACGACGAGATCTATTACAACCTGGGCATCACGCTGGAGCGCATGGATCGCCTGGAGGAGGCGGTTCAGGCGCTGGAGGAAGCCGCCCGGCTCAATCCCGATCATCCTGAGGTCTGGTACGAACTGGGCTTCTGCTACGATCGGCTGGGCGACGACGAGCGCAGCCTGGCCTGCTACGATCGGCATCTGGAACTGGACCCCTACTCGGCCGATGCCTGGTACAACCGGGGCATCGTGCTCAACCGCATGGGCCGCTTCCGGGAGGCCGTCGAATCGTACGACTATGCCCTTGCCATTCAGGAGGACTTCGGCTCGGCCTGGTACAACCGGGGCAACGCGCTGACCAACCTGGGAGATCTCCGGGGTGCCATCGAAAGCTACGAGAAAGTGCTGGAAATCGAGGGCGGCGACCCGGCCACCTACTACAACATCGCGCTGGCCTACGAAGAGCTGCAGGAGTACGAGACGGCCATTCAGTACTTCCAGCTTGCCCTGGAAGAAGATCCGGCCTATGCGGAGGCCTGGTACGGACTGGGCTGCTGCTATGATGCGCTGGAGCGCTTCGAAGAGGCCATCGCCTGCATGGAGCGGGCCGTCACGCTACAGCCGGAGACCAGCGAGTTCTGGTACGCCAAGGCCGACTGTGAGTACAACGCCCGGCGCCTGCAGGACGCGCTCCAGTCCTACCGCCGGGTGATCGAACTCGATCCGCAGAACCGCGACGCCTGGCTCGACTACGCCGAGACGCTCCTCGAAGCCGGCTACGTCGAGGAGTCGCTGCAGGCCTATCGTCAGGCGCTGACGCTCAACCCGGACGCCCGCGCCTACATCCGACAGGCCCGGGCACTGCTGGCGCTGGGGCGCTCGGAAGAAGGCATTCGCTCGCTGAAGATGGCGCTCCGGCTGGATCCGTCGGCCAAGGACGAGCTGCCGGAGTTCTACCGGGACGCTTCGATCCGGCGGCAGCTCGGTCTGGACGGCTAAACCCGGTCCGGCCGCATGCGTTCGCCCGTGCGCACCGCGCTTCGTTCGTTTCTGGCCGGGCTGCTGATGGGCGCCGCCGACGTCGTCCCCGGCGTCAGCGGCGGCACGATGGCGCTGGTGGTGGGCATCTACGAGCAGCTCGTGGCGGCCGTGCACCAGGTCTTTCAGGCGCTGTTGCTGGTCGTCCGTGGACGACTGACCGACGCCTGGCGGCTCTTCCGTCGCATTCCCTGGGGGTTTCTGCTGCCGCTCGTGCTGGGCATCGGCACGGCCATCCTCAGCGCAGCGCGGCTGATCCTGCACCTGCTGGCCGCCTATCCGGTTCAGATGCGGGGCCTGTTTTTCGGGCTGATCACCGGATCGCTTCTGCTTCCCTGGTTGCGCCTGCAGCAGCGCACGCTGCGCGAAGGGCTGCTGGCGCTCGGCGGCGCCGTGGTGGCCTTCCTGCTCGTGGGCATTCCGCCCCGCGTGGTGCCCGATCCGGCACTCTGGCAGGTCTTCGGAGCAGCCGCCGTGGCCATCTGCGCCATGATCCTGCCCGGCGTCAGCGGTGCTTTCCTGCTGCTCGTGCTGGGCTTCTACGAACCCACGTTGCAGGCACTCACCCGGCACCACCTGCCCTACCTGCTGGTCTTCGCACTGGGGGCGGCCACCGGGCTGGGCCTGTTTTCGCGCCTGTTGCACTACCTGATCCGACACCATCACGACGCCACCATGGCCGTGCTGGTGGGTCTGATGGCCGGCTCGCTGCGGGCGCTCTGGCCCTGGATCGACGAAATGCGCCGCCTCCGGTTGCCGGACGGGTCCGACCCGATTGGAAGCGTGCTGCTGCTGGCACTGGGCGGGCTGCTGTTCGTCGGCGCCCTGACCTGGTGGGAGCGGCGGCGCCAGCCTCACTCCGTAGCCCGTTGATTCAGCGCACCCGCACCACCGGACGCACGTCCGTGAACGTCGCGCCTTCGGCGCGGACCAGATACAGGCCGGGCGCTACCGCGTCCTGAAGCACAAGCCGCACCGGCTGCGCCGGCTCCACCGCCCCCCGGAACACCTCCTGCACCGTGCGCCCCAGCAGATCCAGCAACCGCACCCGCACCTGCTGCGGCCGGTCCACCCGGAGCCAGAGCTGCGTGGTCGTCCGCCACGGATGCGGCGTCGGCGCCGAAAGCCCCACCCGCGACGCTTCGGGCAGCGGATCGTGCGCCGTGGCCACCATCTCGGGCCGAAGCACGAACAGGCCCTCGCCGATGCTGCTGACCAGCACGACCCCGTCGGGCAGGAACGGATACACGCCCCAGGCTCCGGCAAACTGGACCGGATCGCCCCACGGGTACGTGTCGAAGAAGCCGATCTCCACCGGACGCTCCCGGTCCGAGATGTCCAGTACCCGGAGGCCAGCGGTGTAGTTGGCCTGAAAGAGCAGATCGCCCCGCACGAACAGGTTATGGTCGATGACCGAGGTAGCGGCCAGGTATTCGGCCGCCAGACGGGGACGGTCCAGATCGGCCAGATCGAAGATCAGCGTACGGATGCGAGATACCAGCCCATTCGATTCGTCCAGTTCGTCGCCCAGATAGAAGTAGCGCTGGGATTCGTCGAGCCATCCCTGATGCGCATAGCCGACGTCCGGGTACCGGATGGCTGCAATTTCCCGCACGTTCGCCTTGTCCGTCACGTCCAGAATGCCCACGCCCGTTTCGTCAGCCCCGATGCAGATCTCGCGGCCCTGATAGTCGGGATCCGGTCCGTGGTATACCACACACTGCGCATCGTGCGTGTAGCCCGGGCCGACAAAACCGCCCAGCGACGACCTGAAGCACCCAGCAAAGCGCGGGTGTAGCGGGTCCGATACGTCCACGGTGTGATAGCCGTAGTCGCAATGTTGCAGCGAATCGGGGTGTTCGCGCACGCCCACGGCATAGGCGAAGCCGGTCGCTTCGTTCACCACCACGTTGTGGGCGGTGCCGAAGCCATGGTAGTGCGCCACCGGCTCCAGCCGGGCCGGCGTCTGCGAAAGCGTCCGGAGCTGGCGCAAATCGAACACCTGCAGGCCGTGGCCCGGGTTTTTGTCGCTCACCACGAGCGCATAGGGGCCGTAGGTCTTGATGTCGCGCCAGGTGCTGGCGCCTTCGTGCGCCGTGCGGGCCGGTCGGGTCTTGTGCACGTGGTCATGCGACGGCTCGGGTAGAAACGCCACCAGGCGCGGCCACACCGGATCGGTCACCTCCACCACCGCCACGCCGTCGCTCACCCCCACCAGTGCATAGCGGCGGTCGGATTCCGGGTCCATCCAGCCCCAGAGGTCGTTGGCTTCGACCGCCGTCGTGTCATCCTGCGCAAAGTCGCCGTCGATGGCGGCCAGCGGCAGAAAAGCCAGCAGCGCAACGCCGTTGCAGGAAAAGCCGGCGGCCCGTCCGTCCACGCACGCCACCGCCTGCCCCGTCACGGATTCCAGCGAACGTTGAACGGTCTGCGCCGACACCGCAAGCGGCAACAACAAACTGAGCAGCCCTGTGATTGTCCGATAGTTCATGGTGCCAAATTACGAAATTTGCATGGACTTCCTTGCAGAAAAATTCAGGCTTGTTAGCTTCCTGGAAAAACCAGACCGGCACGCACGGTATCATGGACTTACGAGACCGCATTGTCTTCATCACGGGAGCCTCATCCGGAATCGGCGCGGCCTGTGCCGAAGCGTTTGCGCGGATCGGGGCCCGGTTGCTGCTCTGCGCCCGGCGACGGGACCGGCTGGAGCAACTGGCCGAACACCTGCGGCGCACGTACAACGCCGACGTGCATATTTTTGCGCTGGACGTGCGCGATGCGGCGACCGTTCAGCAGGCCATCGACAGCCTTCCCGAAGACTGGCAGGCCATCGAAGTGCTGGTCAACAATGCCGGGCTTTCGCGGGCGCTCGATCCGGTCTATGCCAACAAAATCGAAGACATCGACCTGATGGTCGATACGAACGTCAAGGGCCTGCTCTACGTCACGCGGGCCGTGGTACCGGGCATGCTGGCGCGCGGACGGGGGCACGTGATCAACATCGGGTCGATTGCAGGGCACGAGGTCTATCCGGGCGGAACGGTCTACTGCGCCACCAAGCATGCCGTGGGGGCCATTACGCGCGGCCTCAAGCTGGATCTGCACGGCACGCCGATCCGCGTCTCGACGGTCGATCCGGGCATGGTGGGCGAGACGGAATTCAGTCTGGTCCGGTTTGGCGGCGACGCCGAGCGAGCCGCCCGCGTCTACGAAGGCACCCGGCCGCTCACGCCCGCCGACGTGGCCGAGGCCGTGGTCTGGTGCGCCACACGCCCGCCCCATGTCAACGTTGCCGAGATTATCTTGATGCCCACGGATCAGTCCTCGGCCACCCTGATTGCCCGACGCACGAATGAAGCCTCGTAGCTACGGCGTCCTGCTCCTCTGCGGCCTGCTGGTGGGCGGTTGTGCCACGCAACGGGCGCTGGTGGAGCAGCAGGCGGCCCATATCGCCCAATTGCAGGATTCGCTGGCCGTGCTGCGCGACTCGCTCGCCTTCTACGACTACATCGACTCGGGCCGCTACGATCAGGACATGCGCTCGCTGCGCGAGACGGTCGATCGGCTGCGCTACGAACTGGCCGTCTGCCGGGACGGCGGCCTGCGCGTGGCCGTCGAGCTGGCCGACGATCTGTTCGCTCCCGCCAGCGCCACGCTGACCGATCGGGGACGCCGACGCCTGGACGCGCTGGCCGAGCGGCTCGCCCGCTTCCCGGAGCACCGCTTCCGCATCGAAGGCTATACGGACAACGTGCCCATTGGCGATCGCCTGAAGGAGCGCTTTCCCAGCAACTGGGAACTGGCGGCTGCGCGGGCCGCTGCCGTGGCCCGGTATTTCATCGAAGCGCACGGTCTCGATCCCGAGCGCTTCGAGGTGGTCTCCTACGGTCCCACGCGACCGATCGGCCCGAACGACACGCCCGAAGGCCGCCGGCTCAATCGCCGCGTGGTCATCCGGGCCCTTCCTCCGCTCGAAGAGGCACCGTAGCGTCGCTATGCCCGACGACCGATGAAGCCCAGCATACGGCCGGTGCGTCCGCCTTCGGCCCGGTAGGAGAAAAAGTCGGCCGTGCAGGCGGCCGTGTCGTGCGGGGCCACCTCGATCTGCGCTTCCGGGACGCCTTCCTGCACCAGCCGCCGCACGATGGCCTGCTTCAGATCGACGTGCGGGCGGGGCCACTCCGGCCGCCGGAGCACCACCTCGGGCTCGAACCGGGCGGCCACCTCCTCGCCGACCTCGAAATGCGCCAGCCCGATACAGGGGCTCACGTACACGTGGAGCGCCTCCGGCTGCGCACCCAGCTCCCGCATGGCCGCAATGGTCGCCGCCACGACACCACCGACCACTCCCCGCCAGCCGGCATGGCAGGCGCCCAGCACCCGACGCTGCGGGTCATACAGCAGCACGGCGGCACAGTCGGCGGCCGTGATGCCCAGCACCAGGTCGGCGGCCGTCGTTACCAGCCCGTCGTAGCCCGGATACAGACCCGGCGCCTCCACCACACGCACCTTCGCCCCGTGCACCTGTCCGGCCAGCGCCAGCCGCTGCACGTCGAAGCCTGCGGCCTCGGCCAGTCGTCGGCGGTTCTCCTGCACGAGCTCCGCTCGGTCGCCCGTGCTGAGCCCGAGGTTCAGCGTGGCGAACGGCGGTGCGCTGACCCCGCCGTGGCGCAGGCTGAAGCCTGCAATCAGCTCGGGAAACGCCTCCGCAAACGTCGGCCGAAGCCAGCGAACCGCTTCGGCGACCTGGACGGTCGATCGTGTCTGTCCCATAATGTTACCGGCTCGTTTCAGCCGCAGGGTTGCCTCTGCGACGGCGCGATGGTATAAACACCCGGAGAAGATCCGCATTTTTGGAGAACCATGCCCGACGAAATCAAACTGCCCGAGTTTCCGCTGGCGCCGCCCTCGAGTCTGTTTGCCCGGTTGCGCCAGGCCGTGGCCGCAGACTGGCTGGCCTACACGCAACATCCTTTCGTGCAGCAACTGGGCGAAGGGACGCTGCCCGAAGCGGCCTTCCGGCACTATCTGGTACAGGACTATCGGTTCCTCGTTCACTTTGCGCGGGCCTGGGCGCTGGCGCTCGTCAAGGCCGACACGCTCGAAGACATGCGCCACGCGGCCGATACGATCTCGGCGCTGCTGCACGACGAAATGAAACTGCACGTGCGCTACTGCGCCCGCTGGGGCCTGAGCGAGGCCGAGCTGGAAGACGCGCCCGAGGCGCGGGCCAACCTGGCCTACACCCGCTACGTGCTCGAGCGCGGCTTTTCGGGCGATGTGCTCGATCTGCAGGTAGCCCTGGCGCCCTGCATCGTGGGCTATGCCGAGATCGGCCGGGCCCTGCATGCGCAGTTTGCCGAAACGCTGCCGCAGAATCCCTATCGGGACTGGATCGAAACCTACGCCGGTGAGGCCTACCAGCAGGTGGCCCGAAATGCCATCCTGCAACTGGACCGCCTGGCGGCCCGTCGGCTGACCGAGGCGCGCTTCCCTGAGCTGGTCGAGACCTTCCGCCAGGCCACCCGGCTCGAAGTCGCCTTCTGGGACATGGGTCTGACGCAGAGCTTCTGACCCCGCTTGCAAAAAAGTCCGCCTCGACGTATGCTTGCTGCAAGGTCAACCTATCCGGATGAAATCATGGCCGGTTTCGGACAGCTCCTGCGCAACTGGGTGGTTTACACCCTGGTCTTTCTCATTTTCGGCGGCATCGGCGCCGGCGTGACCAACCTGCTCTTCGAGTGGATCGTCGGAAGCTCGTTCGATCCGGTCCTCTACGCCGTGATTTTCGGCGGAACGGGCTGGATCGCCTGCCGCCAGATGGAACGACGCGTATCCTGAGCTGCTAACCCGTCAACCAACGTAGAAGTAAAGCCATGCCGTACCTCAGACTACGTGCATACGGGCTGATTACGGCCCTGCTGTGCCTTGCTGGCTCGGTTCAGGCCCAGACGCCGCCGCTTACCGCGGATCGGCCCGGCATTGGAATCGGAACCGGAGTGGTTCTGCCCGAGACCTTCCAGATCGAAGGCGGATTTGCCTACGACCGGGCGCCCCGCTTCAACGGCTATAGCTTCGGCCAGGTGCTGTTGCGCTACGGCCTGAATCCCCTCGTGGAGCTACGAGCGGGACTCCAGTCTTACCGGATCGAAGACTACCCGCGCAACGTGGAACTGAAAGGCTTTCAGGATCCGACGGTGGGCTTCAAAGTGGCGCTCCACGACCGCAGCGGTCTGTACGTGCCCTCGGCGGCGGCGCTGTTCGAGGTGCGCCTGCCCGTAGGCGACCGGGTCTTTCGGGCGGCATCGGTGCAGCCCACCGCCACGCTGGCCCTCGACTGGCCGCTGTTACCGGGCTTCAGCATTTCGGCCAACGGCACGTTCACGAGCGTCGGCGTTTCGACGAAGGGCTGATGACCGCCACGCTGAACGTCACGCTCTCGGAGACGCTGCCTTCGGGCGCGTACTTCGGCTACGCGCAGCTGTTCGTGCCGGGCCGCAATCAGCACTATCTGGAAGGCGGCCTGACGCTGCTGCTCACGCCGGACATTCAGTTCGATGTGAACGGCGGGGTTGGTCTGCACGAGCGGGAAACCTATTTTATCGGGGCCGGACTGGTTCGACGCTTCCGCTTCTGATGGCACCGGGCACCGACGTTTCGATCCGGGCAACCACACGCCCTGTGGCCCTGCTGGGCGATCCGGTGGCGCATTCCTTCTCGCCGCTCATTCATAACACGGGATTTCGAACGCAGGGCCTGGACTACGTCTACCTGGCCTGCCGCGTCCCTAAAGACGCTCTGCCCGAAGCGATCGCGGGCCTGCGGGCGCTCGGCTTCGCCGGGGCCAACGTGACGATCCCGCACAAAGAAACCGTGCGGCCGCTGCTGGATCGGCGCACGCCCCGGGCCGAGGCCATCGGCGCCGTCAACACGATCGTCTGCCGCGCGGACGGCTCGGGTGCCGTGGCGCTCATCGGCGACAACACGGACGTGGAAGGCTTTCTGGAGCCGTTGCAGCCACTGGCCGATCGCCTGACGGGTGCGGAGATGGTGGTGCTGGGCGCCGGTGGCGCAGCGCGGGCCGTGGTGTATGCACTGCTCACGGAATTCCGACCGACGCGGCTGACGATCGTTGCGCGCACGCCCGCACGGGGCGAAGCGCTGGCCGCCGACTTTGCCACGTACGACACGCATGGGGCGTTGCAGGTGGCGGCTCCGGACCAGGCGGCACCGGCCATCCGAAGCGCCCGCCTGATCGTCAACGCCACGCCGGTGGGGATGCATCCGCACGTCGCGGCCTCGCCCTGGCCCCACGCCGAAGACTTCGGCCCCGAGCAGATCGTCTACGACCTCGTGTACAATCCCGTGCGGACCCGCCTGCTGCGCGAGGCGGCCACGCGGGGTGCCACCCCGATCGACGGGCTGACCATGCTCATCGGACAGGCGGCGGCCGCCTACCGTCAGTGGACCGGCCATGAACTTCCCCGCGAGGCGGTGCAGGCCGCCCTGAAGCCCCTGTTTCAGGACTGACGCCGCCGCGCCTCGTCGCGCTCGCGCACGAGCGGCACGAACCGGAAGACGTGCAGCGTTTCGGTCTCGTACGTGCCGGGTCCGGTGCAGCGCACGCGCACCATGCGTTGCTGGTGGCTGCCGCCGACCGGAATGACCAGGCGGCCGCCGGGACGATCGCCCTCGGGCACCCGGAGCTGCGCGCACAGAGCCTCCGGGATTTCCGTCGCGCCGGCCGTCACCACGATCCCGTCGAACGGGGCGAAGGCCGGCCAGCCCTGCGAGCCGTCGCCACAGCGGGCCACCACCCGGTAGCCCAACGCCTCCAGGCGGGCAAGGGCCCGCTCCAGCAGCGACCGATGCCGCTCAATCGTGAACACGCGGGCCCCCAGCGCGCACAGGATGGCCGCCTGGTAGCCGCTGCCCGTGCCGATCTCCAGCACGCGATCGCCCGGCCGCACCTCCAGAAGCTGGGTCTGATAGGCCACCGTGAAGGGTTGCGAAATGGTCTGCTTCAGGCCGATCGGCAACGCCACATCGTCGTAGGCACGGGCGCGCAGGGCGGGTTCCACGAACAGATGACGGGGCACCCGGGCGATGGCCTCCAGCACACGCTCGTCCTGAATGCCTTTTTCCCGCAGCGCCTCCACCAGGCGCAGGCGCCGCCGTCGGTACAGGGGATCGTCTTCGATCATGACTGCAGGTTCACCGACGTTTCTTCTTCGGCCTCGACGGCCGGACGCGCCTCCAGCGCCTCGATCAGCAGCGTGCGCAACTCGGCGGCCGTCAGGTTGGAAATCAACTCGCCCTGCTGGGCCACGGAAATCGTCCCGGTTTCTTCCGACACCACAACCACAAAGGCGTCGGTCTGCTCGGTCAGCCCCACCGCCGCCCGGTGCCGCAGTCCCAGGTGCGGGCTCAACTTCATGCTCGTCGAAACGGGAAGGATGCAGCGGGCCGCCGCAATCACCTGGTTGCGAATGATGACGGCCCCGTCGTGCAGCGGGTTTTTGTCGTAGAAAATTGTGAGCAGCAGCTCGCGCGAGATCCGGGCGTTCAGGATGGTGCCCGTCTCGATGTAATGCCGAAGGCCGGTGGAGCGCTCAAACGCGATCAGCCCCCCGATGCGCAATCGGCTCATCTCGGCCACGGCCGCGCAGACCTCGTTGATCACTTCCTCCCGGACCGGTGCCGCCACAAAACGCCGCAGGAAAGGCGTCTGCGCCACCATGACGAGCAGCCGTCGAATTTCAGGCTGAAACAGGATGATCACCGCCAGCACGGCCACCTCGCTGAGTGCGCTGAAAAAGCGGCGCAGCATGGTCATGTCGAGCGCCGTCACGATCACCTGCAGCAGGTAGATGGCCATGACGCCCAGAAAGATCTGCACGGCCAGCGTGCCACGCATGAGCTGGTAGAGCTTGTAGAGCACGTAGGCCACCAGGGCGATCTCCAGGAGATCGACCAGGCGAATCGGGATGATCCAGTGAACGAGCGTCACGGCGTGTGCAGGTTTTCAGACGGCGTGCAGTTCAGTACGCGGTTGCGCCAGCGTGGCCGCCAGCAGCCGCAGCATTTCGACGGTGGGCCGGACGTCGTGCGCCCGCACCAGCGTGGCCCCGCGCAACACGGCCACGGCCGTCACACCCAGCGTCCCGTAGAGCCGCCCCTCGGGCGGGACAGGCTGCTCGGGCGTGCCCAGCACCTGACCGATCGTGCTTTTGCGGGAGATGCCCACCAGCACGGGATACCCCAGACTCAGGAGCGCATCGACGTTGTTGATCAACTGCAGGTTTTCGGCCGCCGTCTTGCCAAAGCCAAAGCCCGGATCGAGCACCACCTGACGCACACCGGCGGCGTGGGCCCGGGCGACCGACGCGGCCAGCGATTGCCGGACTTCGGCCGCCACGTCGTCGTAGTGCAACTCGTGTGGCATCTCGCCCGGACGCCCCACCGAGTGCATGAGCACAAGCGGCGCGCCGTAGCGGGCAGCCACCTCGGCCATCTCCGGATAGAGCCGGAGTCCGGTCTGATCGTTGATCAGGTGCGCGCCGGCCTCCAGCGCATCGCGCGCCACCTCCGGCTTGTAGGTATCGACCGAAATGATCGCTTCGGGAAAACGCTGCGCGATCGCCTCGATCACCGGAAGCACGCGGCGCCGCTCTTCGTCGGGCGAAACCGGCTCGGCGCCCCGACCGTAGGTGCGCCCGCGCGGCCGTGTCGATTCCCCCCCGACATCGATGATCGCCGCCCCTTCTTCGAGCATAGTTTCCACCCGCTTCAGGGCGGCATCCACCGTCTGATACCGGCCGCCGTCCCAGAACGAGTCGGGCGTCACGTTCAGAATGCCCATCACGTGCGCGCCGCCGGGCAGGCCGGGCCGAGAGTCCAGCAACCGCCCCCGACAGTTCAACACGAATCGGTCCGTATCAAAAGCTTCAGGATGCCACATGACGTCTCGGAGTCCGGGGAACACGGAATATAGTACGGCGTAGCGCGCCTCGCGCGATTTTTTTTCGCGAAAAGTCCGCCGGACGTTCCGACCGGAAGCCCGCCATGCGTGCCGTCCGCCTGCTACCACACCTGTTGCTTCGTCACCACCGTCGTTTTCTGGCGGATCCGGCGGGCACGCAGGCCCGGCTGCTGCGCCGCCTGCTGCGGCGGGCTGCCCACACCGAATGGGGACGGCGTTACGGCTTTGCCGAACTGGCCCGCGCCCGCGACGTGGTCCGCGCCTATCAGGCGCGCGTGCCGCTGCATACCTACGACGACTTTCGGGACGATGTGGCCCGCATGCGGCGCGGCAAAGCGGACATCTGCTGGCCGGGACGCATCCGTCACTTTGCCGTCTCCAGCGGCACCGCCTCCGAGGGCACGCTCATCCCCGTCAGCCGCGAAATGCTCCGGGCCGATCGTCGCTTCAGCATCGAGGTAGGCCTGAACTACCTGCTGCAGTCCGGCCGCCCGGACTTCCTCAAAGGACGTCATCTGACGCTCCCGGGCCGCGCCGACGAAGACCCGCGCTACCCGGGCACCTGGGCCGGCGAGATCAGCGGGCTGGTGGCGCGTTATGCCCCGTGGTACGTGCGTCTGTTCTACCAGGCCGTACCCGACCGGCTGTTGATGCTGCCCAACTGGGAAGAAAAACTGCGGGCCATCGCCCGGCACACCGCCTGCAAAGACATCCGCCTGGTCGTCATGGCGCCCACCTGGGGGCTGGTCCTTTTCAAACTGTTGCTCGAAGAGGCAAGTCGGCAACGGGGGCGTCCGGTGACGACCGTCCGCGAGGTCTGGCCCAACCTGCAGGTGTTCATTTCGGGCGGCGTGGCACTCAGTTCGTACCGCACGCTGCTGGAGGAGCTGATCGGCGAGCCCGCGCCGGACTTCGTCGAGACCTACGGCGCCTCGGAAGGCTTCTTCGCCTTTCAGTCGACGCTCGACGACCCGGCCATGCTGCTGCACCTGGACAACGGGGTCTTCTACGAATTCGTCCCGCTGGAGGCGCGCCACCGGCCCGATCCGCCCCGTCACACGATCGCGACCGTCGAGCCCGGCGTGCGCTACGCGCTCTATGTGACCACGTGCAGCGGGCTCTGGAGCTACGCCATGCGCGACGTGGTGCGCTTTACGCAGACCAGCCCGCCCAGGCTGGTGGTGGCCGGACGCACCGGTGAGATGCTCGATCTCTATGGCGAGGCGGTCTTCGGCGACGAAGCCCGCGCCGCCCTCGAAGAAGCCTGCCGACAGACCGGCGCCCGCGTGCGCGACTATCACATCGCGCCGCGCCCGGCCACACGCGACCGGCTGCCCACCCACCAGTGGCTGATCGAGTTCGAGCAACCGCCCGCCGACCTGTCGGCCTTTGCGGTGGCCATCGACGCCCACCTGCAGCGCATCAACCGACACTATCAGATTCGCCGCGAGGCCCGGGCGTTCGACCTGCCGGAAATCGTCGCGCTGCCCGCTGGCGCCTTCCTCGAATGGATGCGGCGCCATCGAAAGCGGCTCAGCGGCCAGAGCAAGATCCCGCGCATGCGACCGGATCGGCATCTGGCCGATGCGCTTCTGGCGCAATGTGCGAATTTTGCGTCTTCGGCGGAAACCTTGCCGGATTCTTCCGCATAAGGATAGGCGCTCTGCCTGAAGGCAAATAACCCGATCACAATGCATTGGGAACAAGCGGTTGGTGCCTGCGTGAAGGGGCTGCTGCTGTGTGGACGGAGGGGCGCCTGCCGTCATGCATACAGCCTTCCACCAACCGGCCACTCGTAAAGACCTGTCACCAAACCCAGGAGAAGGGCTATGTACGTCCCGCGCCAGCAACGCATGCTGGATCAGTACCTCCAGGAGATCGGGAAAATCCCGTTATTGACGCCCGAGGAGGAGGTCGAACTGGCACGGCGCATCAAGCAGGGCGACGAAGAAGCGTTGCACAAGCTCACCCGTGCCAACCTGCGCTTTGTCGTCTCCGTCGCCAAGAAGTACCAGGGACAGGGCCTGAGCCTGGCCGACCTGATCAACGAGGGCAACTACGGCCTGATCAAGGCGGCCCAGCGCTTCGATGAGACGCGCGGCTTCAAGTTCATCTCCTATGCGGTCTGGTGGATTCGCCAGGCCATCTTGCAGGCCCTGGCCGAGCAGAGCCGCGTGGTGCGCCTGCCGCTGAACCGCATCGGCACGATCTCCAAGATCCGAAAGGTCAGCGCGCGGCTGGCGCAGGAGCATGAGCGTGCACCCAGCGCCGAAGAGCTCGCCGAAGAGCTCAACATCGACGTCGAAAAGATCCGCGAGGCGCTGCAGCACACGGGCCGTGCCCTTTCGATGGACGCGCCCTTCACCGACGACGACGACAACAGCCTGCTCGACGTCCTGCCCAACGAGGAGGACACGGCTCCGGACGAAGGGCTCATGGAGGAGTCGCTCAAGATCGACATCGAGCGGGCTCTTTCCACGCTGCACCCGCGCGAGGCCGAAATCATCCGCCTCTACTTCGGCATCGGCCGCGAGCATCCGCTCACGCTGGAAGAAATCGGCCAGCGTTTCGGCCTGACGCGCGAGCGGGTGCGTCAGATCAAGGAAAAGGCGCTCCGCAAACTCCGCCAGAAACACCGCCGCGAGGAGTTGCAGATCCACGTGGGCTGAGCTCTGCGCGATTTCGCATGCAGAAAGGCGTCCGGCGTGGACGCCTTTTTTGTTGGGGTCAGATTTTGTTGGGGTCAGAAAGGCACGGCGGCGCGGATGCGGTAGTAAAGCTCGCGGCGGGCGCCGGGCTCGTCGGGACGGAGTGGCTGGGCCCATCCCAGCGCGTGCGCAAGCACCAGCGGTCCCAGATGCAGCGCGTTCTTCAGCTCAAGGCCCACCCCCAGCCGCTCCGTATTCATCCCTTCGCGTACGATCGCGCCGTCGGCAAAGGCGGCCAGCGCCGTCGCGCCCAGCCGTACCAGTCCCAGCATGCGGGTCTGCAGGTCCGACAGCAACGGCACGCGATACTCGACCGACCCGAACAGCACGATGCGGCCGGCCGCCAGACGCCGGTAGCCGCGCACGCGCTCGTGGAAGACCGGCGCAAACACCTCGGTGTCGATGCCCGGCAGCAACAGATGCACCGCGTCGGTGCGAGAAAGGCCGAGATAGTCCTGCGGCAGGCTGCGGCCACGCTGGAACTGCACGCGCCCATAGGTCAGCAGCCGGTGCCGTCCCACCACCGGCCAGAGGCGATAGGCGGCCACGTCCAGCCGCGCGAACTGTAGATCGGCCCCAAAGCGGGGCAGGGCACCCAGTAGTCGGAAACGCACGCCCTCGCCGTCGAGCGGGTGCACGGCGTCGTAGCGATAGGGCCGCCGTCGTTCCAGGCGGAGCTTGAGCGTTACGTCCAGTTGCCGGCCGGACGCCGGGGGCGGCAACGGTCCACGCAACCGCTCGGGGTGGCGCGGCCAGAGCGGCCGCCGATCCCGATAACGCAGTCGCAGGCTTCCCCATCGTCGGCCATAAGGCGGGGCCGAGAACGCTCGTCCGAATACCAGCTCTCCTCCCATCTGCACCTCCACGAGCGTCCCGTTGTCGTAGGGTATTGCGGCACCGGGTAGCCGATAGACGGCCCCGCCCACCGTTCCCCAACCACGCCGCGACAGGTAGCCCATGCTCCCGAAGCTGTAGCGGGGTTGTGTGACCGAGAACATCCCCCCGACCGCGATCGCATGGTACCCGAGCGGCTCCAGCCAGAGCGTGAATCCCCCCACACCCGCGCCCAGCGGTCCCAGGTAATAGGGCAACGCCAGCGAGGCGACGTGCGTCAGGTTGGTCCGCGACCGATAGGGCTCCGGAGACGACACCGGGACCGGACGCACCGCCAGCGTGTCGAGCATCCGGCGCGAAGGGGCTACGTGCACCATCCACGCCCGGTAGGGCTCGGGCACGTCGACGGATTGCGCCGCCGCCCGCCGTCGGGCGTCCACCAGGCGCACCGCCTCGCCGTACTTCGACAGCGTGACGGCCACGGCCAGCCGTCCCTCCGGAAAGCCGGACGAAGGCGGTAGCCAGTCGAGCACACGCGCCCCGGTCACCAGCCGCGTGACGCGCGCCACCCGACCCGAAGCCATGTCGAGCACGAACACGTTCGGCACCCCGTCCCGGAGCGACGTGAAGGCCAGCCGACGCCCGTCGGGGCTCCAGACCGGCCCCCGGTCGTCGTGCCGGCCCTCGGTCAGCACGATCAGGCTGTCGGTGTCGGGCGCCCACAACACCAGGTCGCGCCGTGCGCCCTCGACCAGACGATCGAAGACGAGCGCCCGGCCGTCAGGGTGCCACCGCACCGTGCCGATGCGCACCGCAGCCGGGAAGGCTTTCATCAACCGAATCGTCCCCGCCTCCAGGTCCAGCACCTGCAGGTGCGCGGTGCCGCCGGCGACCGACACAAAGGCCAGGTGCCGGCCATCCGGCGCGAACGTCGGCGCGAAGGCCCGTGCGCCCCGGGTAAACCGTCGGTGCGTGCGTCCGTCGGCCGACACCAGCCACAGGTCATACACGAGCCCGCCGCCCGGACGCCGCTCCCGCCGGGCAAAGGCAAGCCAGCGGCCGTCCGGACTCCAGGCGACGGGTGGGCGAATGTCGCCCTCGGCCACGGCCCGCCAGTGCCCCGGACGCCCCACGTAGAGCGTGCGCACGGGGCGTTCCATAGACGGCAAGCCCAGCACGGCCCAGCGCGTCGTGTCGGGGCTCAGGGCCAGATCGTCCACGTAGGCGACGGGCACCGCCAGCGTATCGCCCCGGAGCGAATCGGGCGTTTCCATCCGGCCGGCCATTGTGTTGTAGAGCACGTTCACGTGCCGCCGCCAGCGTTCGTAGAACGTCCGGTACGAAGTGCCCGTGGCCTCGCGAAACGCCGTGTAAAAATCGTGGACGGACCGCAGGCCGAGCCGTCGGGAGCGGTGCGTCAGGATGCGGCGCAGCGTCGAGTCGCCCTGTTGCCAGGCCAGCCAGCGCGTCTGGGCATGCCCCACAGCGTACATCAGGCGACCGTTCCAGCGAGAGCGCCCGTCCTCGTACGAGAGCGCGTCGTCCAGCACGGCCGTGCGCAGCCAGCGCTCGCCCCGCTGCGCGTTCCAGGTTTCCGTCGTGTACTGAGCCAGTCCCTCGGTCCAGAAGCGCGGCAGCGGCCGGCCGAGCAGCAGGTTCAGCCACGCGGGTCGGGTGCGCACGGCCTGGTAGTGAAACAGATGGGCCAGCTCGTGCGGCACCACCCGCTCGAGCCAGGGCGTGGTGCCCGTCCAGGCGTCCACGTCGTGCCCGTAGACCCAGATGCAACTGTAGCCCGCGCCCAGCGGTACGGCTAGGCCGTTGGCGATGTCGTCGGCGTCGGAAAGGTACAGCCGGGGCTTGCCCTGCAGCGCGAACCCGAACCAGGCCGCCAGTGCCGCATGGCTCGCCTCGGCAATGGCGGCCACCCGCAGGGCTACCGAGTCCAGCGGGGCCGGATAGACGATGCGGAAATGCGCGCTTTCGAGCTGGCGCCAGGTGTGCCCGCCCGGTCCGCCGCCCAGCAGCTCGAAGCATTGCGCCCGCACCGTTCCGGCCAGCAGGCCGAGCAGCAAACAGACGCTGAGGCGACGGACCATCGCGCAGGTGTTCATTTCAGGCGGGCCACCCGCTCCAGGTCTTCTTCCTTGCCGGCCACGAAGAGCGTGTCGGTGTCGCGCAGCGGCACGTCGGGGTCCGGCGGGATGTGGATCTGATCGCTGAGCACGTCGCGCACGGCCACGACCGACAGCCCGTAGCGCTGGCGCAATTCGAGCTGGCGCAGCGTCTTGCCCTCCCATTCGTCGGGCACGGCCATCTCCTGAATGCCGAAGCCCGTACCGATGCGGAAGTAGTTGAGCAGCGCGCGGCCGGACAGCCGGCTGGCCAGGTTCAGCGCCGACTCACGCTCCGGGAAGATCGTCTCGGTCACGCCCAGACGATTCATCACGCGGGCGTGGTCGCGCGAGATGACCTTCACGTAGATCTCCCCGACGCCCAGGTCGCGCAGCACGAGCGTCGAGAGCACGCTGGCCGTGATGTCGTCGCCCGTCGAGATGATGCCCACGTCCACTTCACGAACGCCCAGGCGTTCGAGCGTCTCCAGGTCGCGGCCGTCGCAGACCACTGCCCGCGTCACATGCGGGGCGATGCGATCGACCGCCCGCTCGTCCAGATCGATGGCCAGCACCTCGTTTCCCTCGGCGTAGAGCGCCTCGGCCACACTGGCGCCGAAGTTGCCGAGTCCGATGACGACAAAGCGTTTCATCCGACCACCACGTCTTCGTAAGCGTACCGAAACTGGCGCGTGCGGTGCCGCCGAATCGTCAACGCCGCGGCGAACGTCAGCGGTCCCACCCGCCCGATGAACATCAGCAGGATGATGATCCAGCGCCCGGCCGTCGAAAGCGACGGCGTCACGCCCATGGAAAGCCCCACCGTTCCGAAGGCGCTGTAGGCTTCGAACAGGTATTTCAGAAAACCACCCGGCGCCGTCACGCCGTGCTCGATCTCGGTGGCCGTCAGCACGAAGCTGCCCAGCATGAGCACGGCCACGGCCACCACGAACAGCCCGACCGCCCGCTGCACGACCTCGTGCGGCACCGAGCGGCTCCAGCAGCTCGGGATCTCCTGTCCCCGGAGTCTGGAGATGGCCAGCAGCACGAGCAGCGCAATCGTCGTCGTCTTGATGCCACCGGCCGTCGAGCCCGGCGAGCCTCCTACGAACATGAGCAGAATGGTCAGAAAACTGGTCTGCTCGGTGGCCGCGCCATAGTCGATCGTGTTGAAGCCGGCCGTGCGCGCCGTCACGCTCATGAACAGGCCGTTGAGCAGCTTCGCCGGCAGGGGCAACGCGGCCAGCGTGGCTTTCCACTCGAAGAACACGAAAAACACCCACCCCACGCCGAGCAGCAGGGCCGTCGTGGTCAGCACGAGGCGGGAGTGCAGCGACAGCCGGAAGCGCCGCCGTTCCCGGATCGACCGCCGCCACAGATACAGCTCTTCGAGCGTCAGAAAGCCCAGGCCACCAACCACGATCAGCACCATGATCACCGGCAGCACAACAGGATTTGTGCGAAAACCGACGAGCGAATCGGAAAACGTCGAAAAGCCCGCGTTGCAGAAAGCACTGATCGCATGAAAAACCGCCGGCCAGAAGGCGCCGCGCCACCCCAGTTCGGGCAGAAAACCCAGGTAGAGCAGCAATGCCCCCGCTGCTTCGATCAGGAACGTGAAGCGCACCACGTCGCGGGCCAGTTGCCGGTAATCGACGTGCGGCGCGGCCTCGACGGCACTGGCGGCCAGCGCCTGTTGCCGCAGCGACAGCCGCCGCCCCAGCGCCACGATGAGCACCGTGGTGAACGTGATGATACCCAGCCCGCCGAGCTGAATGAGCAGCAGGATGAAGGCCTGGCCCCAGACTGTGAAATACGTGGCCGTATCGACCACGATCAACCCCGTCACGCAGACGGCGCTGGTGGCCGTGAACAGGGCATCCAGCCACGAAAGTGGCGCACCGGTATAGAGGCCAGGCAGCGTTTTGAGACCCAGCGTGCCCAGCAGGATCAGCAGCAGAAACGATCCGACGAACAGTTGCGGGGGTGAAAGGCGACGCCAGAAGCTTTCACGGCGAGATTGCTTCACCAGAAGTGCAGACGAGCGCCGGGCCGACCACTTCAGACCGAACATGGATGTTTTTCTGTCGGATCAGGCTTGCCCCAGGGCGAACCGGAAAGCCACACACCGGAATCCGCCATGATGCGCTACTCCAGAATGGTACAGGTGCCCGTCTCGTAGGCTTCGCGGAGCGCTTCGGTGGCGTCGGCCCGGAACTGCTCGGGGCTCTGGTGGCGCTCCTGCAGCACGGCCACGCCGATGCTCACGCCACCTTCGAGCCAGCCGCCGGCCTCGGCCAGCTGCGCCTGCAGTCGGGCCGCCCAGGCCTCGACCTCGGGCACCGGCGCCCGGTAAAACACGCCGTAGGTCAGTTCGCCGAACCGTTCCACACGCTGGTCCGGGGCGCTCTCCTGAATGGCCGCCTTCAGGGCCTGCTCGGCGGCCGCCAGCGCGACCGGTCCCTCGGCGGCAATCGCATCGGCCCGGTTCAGGTGCACCAGGGCCAGCGCCAGCGGCTCGCCCCGACTCCGCGCCCAGCTCATCTCCTCGGCAATGATCTCGCGGCGCGGACGGTAGGCCCGCGCTTTGGCCGCCTTGCGCGGCTGCTGGAGTTCCAGGATGGTAGCCAGCAGGCGCCCGAACTCCAGCAGGAGCGTCGAGGCCGAAAGCCGATCGAACCGTCCCGGCTCCGGCGCATCGGCCACCAGGAAGTAGAGTGCGCCTTCCCGCGTGAAGGGAATGGGCGAAAGCGCCACCTCCGCCACCCGTGGCGGTGTCTTGGTGTAGTAGCCGAGCGCTTCGTACAGCTCGCCGGTAACCTCTCGCACCGTGACGGGCCGGTCCACCATGCTGGGCGCCAGCAGCGGCACCGGTGCCGTGAATGTCCAGCTGGGCGGCACCCCGCCCATCTCGCTGCTGATTCCCAGCACCCGGTATTCGAGCGAGACGTCCTCCTGCACCAGCAGCGCCACGGTCTGCGCCTCCAGAGCCGCCCGCAATGCGTCCAGACAGGGCGTCAGCACCGGATCGCGCACCTCTTCGGAAACCGGCGGCTCCGACTGCTCGGATTGCGATGCCGCCTCCGCCGACGGCGCCTTTGCCGCAGTTTCCGGGGGTTCAGAAACCCCCGCCTCGGATTCGGCCGACGCTGAAACGGCGGCTTCCGAGGTCGTCGGGGCAGCGGGTGTTTCAGAGGGACGGGTTCGCGGCCGCGGACGAATCTCCAGAATACCCAGCGATTGCAGTTCCTCTTCAGGCGAAGAAGGGGGTGGCGGGATGACCACCGGTGGGCGTTTCCGACGACGGCGACGCAGCCAGCCCACCAGCGCAATCGCCAGCAACACCAGCAGCAGGGCCGCTCCGGCCACGTAGAGCCACGGCTGGGACAGCGTAAATCCCAGCAGCAATTCGACAATGGAAAGCAGCCAGAGCATTGCCCGAATCATCGTTACACGCCCTTCTGGAGGCGACATTAAGGAAAATACAACGATCTCTACAAATTATGCAATTTATTTCTACCAATCCCCGCGGTCAATGTGCCCCGGTATGCAGCGGCTGCTCCACGTCGATCGTATCGACTGCATCCGGCCAGGGGATTTCGGGCAGACGAAACGGCAGCGCTTCGTTCGGCGGAATCGGGTTGGGTTCGGCCCAGAGCACCCCGCGCGGCGTTTCGACGATTACGTAGTCGCCGGCCCGTCCGCGCACGTACGAACCGTCGAGCGGCACCTTGCCGTAAGGGGTGTCGAGCACGTACTTCGGGATGGCAAAGCCCGTCGTGCGTCCCTGCAGCGCCCGCATGATGGCCATGCCCTTTTCGATGGGCGTGCGGAAGTGGGCGGTGCCGCCGATGAGCTGGGCCTGGTAGAGGTAATAGGGCCGCACCCGCATGCGGACCAGCCCCTCGCAGAGCGCCTTCATCGTGGCGACGTCGTCGTTGATCCCGCGCAGCAGCACGGTCTGATTGCCCACCGGAATCCCGGCGCGTAGCAGGCGATCGATCGCCTCGGCGGCATCGGGCGTCAGTTCTTTCGGATGGTTGAAATGCGTGTTGATCCACAGCGGATGATAGCGTTCCAGCAGGCGACACAGCTCGGGCGTAATCCGATAGGGCAGCTTGACCGGCATCCGGGTGCCGATGCGGATGATCTCGACGTGGGGAATCGCCCGGAGCCGATCCAGAATCCAGGCCAGGTGCGTCTCGCTCAGCGTCAGCGGATCGCCCCCCGTCAGCAACACGTCCCGGATTTCCGGATGCGCCGCAATGTAGTCGATGGCCGCCTGCAGCTCCGCCTTCCGCATCATGAAGGTGGCATCGCCCACCATGCGCTTGCGCAGGCAGTAGCGGCAGTAGATGGCGCATTCGCTGGTGACGCAGAAGGCCACCCGGTCCCGGTAGTTGTGGATCAGGTTCTTGACGGGCGAGTGGGCCACCTCTTCGAGCGGATCCATCACGCCGATCAGGTCCGGCGCCAGCTCCTCCAGGCGGGGCACCACCTGGCGCCGGACGGGACAGTTCGGATCCTCCGGATCCATCAGGCTGGCATAGTAAGGCGTGATGTTCCAGCGAAAGACGCCGCGTGTGGCTTCGATCGCCCGGCGCTCTTCGTCGGTGAGATGGATCCAACGGGACAGTTCCTCGGCCGTATGGATGCGATGGCGCATCTGCCACCGCCAGTCGCGCCACTCGGGGTGGGAGGAATCAAAAGGAGGACAGGCCATACGTGATCGTCCCCGCAGTTTCGATGCCGTGTCTTCAGGCCAGGCCCAGACGCCGGAGCCCGCGTTGCAGGATCTCGGCCAGAAAGTCCACGTAGGGCCGCTGCATCAATTCCGCAAGGATGGCAAACGTTCCGTCCGGCGCAAACGTCGGGAGCGGGTTGATCTCCAGAAACCAGGGCTTACCCTCGCGATCGACGCGGAAGTCCAGTCGGGCAAAGTCGCGGCACTGGAGCTTTTCGTAGACGCGCACGGCCAGTTGTTGCAGGCAGCGCTCCAGCTCGTCGGTCAACGGCACGTAGGGCGCCGCTTCGAGCGCGGCCGCCGGCTTCATGCCGCGATGCTCCAGCGCGTGCAGCCCGATGCCCGTGGTGGCCTCCACCGCCCGCTGCAGCACCGGCAGCGGTTCGGGCGGATTGTTGCCGATGACGGCCACGGTAAACTCGCTCCCTTCGATGAACGGCTCCACAATCACCTCCTGGCGGTAGGTCGCCGTCAGCCGGGCCACCTGCTCGCGCAGCGCCTCCAGCGAATGCACCTTGGAGGCGGCCGTGATCCCCTTCGAGGAGCCTTCGTACCGGGGTTTCACGAACAACGGAAACGGCCCGGGCAGATCGTGCGGATCGATGGCCTCGGGGCCGGCATAGGTCCGGTACGGCGGCGTGGGCACCCCGGCGGCCGCGACCAGATCTTTGGTCCAGGCCTTGTCGAGGCTGAGCGAGAGCGTCAGCGGATCGGAGCCGATGTAGGGGATCCCGGCCATTTCGAACAGCATGGGCGCGTAGGCTTCGCGGTTGCGGCCACGGGCCCCTTCGGCGATGCTGATGCCACAGTCGATCCGCAGATCCGGTAGTTCGACCAGCAGATCGTAAGCCGTACCGATCCGGACGGGCCTGTGTCCCAGTTTGCGGATGGCCGCCGCCAGCACATCGACCGTCTCCGGCGGCTCGTTTTCGGCGTCGGCGTCCGGCGGCTCGCCGACCTCCCAGGGATAGTCGTCGAACAGATCGTAGACGATACCGATCCGCATGAGCCCGTTGGGATGCATGGTCCGTGTATTCAAAGACGCCACACTACGCCTCGGTTGATTTTTGGCTCCCGACCGACGGGGGATAAAATTGCACCGTTTGCCATCTCCCCTTTGAATTCTTTGCAGGAATTTTTTATTGTTAGCACTAAACAAACGTTCACCTGCTCTGAAAGCACCATGCGCATCGCAACAGGGGCTGTGCTTCCGCGTCTTCGGAAGCGTTTTCTCGTCGGACTTTGCAGTTTGCTGCTGAGCTTGCCCGCGCTGGGACAGGGCTTTTCGTTGAATCCGCCGGGCACCTGCACGCTCGGGCGCGGCGGCACCGGCGTGGCCCAGCCGTGCGCGGACGGTTCGGCCGTGGCGCTCAACCCGGCCGGGCTGGCCTTGGTCAACCGGCTGGCCGTGGCTTCCGGTGCCACGCTCTATCTGAGCCGCGGCAGTTTCACGGACGACTACACGCAGCAAGAAACGCGCCTGGAAGAACACCCGGTGCTGGTGCCACACCTGTTCGCAGCCGTGCAGGCCGCGCCGGGTCTGGCCGTGGGCTTCGGCGCCTACATGCCCTACGGTCTGGAACTCCGGTGGCCGCGCACCTTCGCAGGGAGCTTCGTCAGCTACCGGACGCGCGTGCAGACCACCTACCTGCAGCCCACGCTGGCCTATCGGTTCTCCGACCGGGTCATGGTAGGCGCCGGACCCGTGCTGGCCGTCAGCACCGTCGCGCTCTGGCAGCAGCTCGATCTGTCACAACAGGAAGCGCTGCCCGGCGTGCCCTTTGCCGCGCTGGGCATTCCGGCGGGAACGGCCTTCGCCAACGTGAAGATGGAAAGCGACGAGGCATACGGCCTCGGCGGACACGTCGGAATGCTCCTTCAGGTGACCGAGCAGTTCCGGATCGGGCTCCGCTATCTGAGCGCCATCAAGCTAAACTACACGGGCACGATCCGCTTCAGCCCGCTTTCGACCGGGATCATCATTCCGGCGACGGTCGAGCTGAGCGGCCAGACGATCCCGGCCGGTACGCCGCTCGACGTGGTGCTGGCCAGCCTGGGCCTCTTTAGATCGCAGGGCCCGCTGGCCGACCGTGACGCGGAAACCGAACTCACCATGCCGGCCCAGTTCGCCGCTGGCTTCAGCTGGCAGGCCACGCCGGAGCTGACGCTCCTGTTCGACTACCAGTGGACGGGCTGGGGCGAATTCGAACGCCTTGTGATTGAACCGGAAGGAAGCGATCCGATCGTACGGATCCAGGACTACCGGAACACCCACACGCTCCGGACCGGCCTGCTCTTTCAGGCCAGCTCGATCCTGGAGGTGCGTCTGGGCTACACCCATGCTCAGGGTGCCGCGCCGTCGAAGACCGTCACGCCGCTGCTGCCCGATGCCAACCGCAACCTGATCACGCTGGGCACGGGCTGGCGACTGGGTCGCGGCGTGATGCTGGACCTGGCCTACCAGTACGTCCGGCAGGACGACCGGCGCGGCCGCGTCGTCGATCCCGCGCCGGGCACCGAGCCCACGCCGGCGCTCAACAGCGGTCTCTACCAGATTCGCGCCCATGTGGCTTCGGTGACCGTCAGCGTCTCGCTTTAACCCCGGACCATTCAGGAAACCATCACCATGAATCGCAACCGCTGGCATATGACGCTTCGACCGCTGCGCTGGGGGCTGCTCGGCCTGCTGCTGCTCGCCCTCGGCTGCCATGACGAAGGACTGCTGCCCCCCGAACCCACCGGTGGCGCGCTGTTCGCCCGCTACGTGGCCATCGGAAACAGCATCACGGCCGGCTACCAGTCCGGCGGCATCAACGCCACGCTCCAGCAGCAGGCCTATCCGGTATTGCTGGCAAAGGCGATGGGCACGCCTTTCAACCTGCCGCTGCTCCGGGATCCGGGCTGCCCGCCCCCGCTGGTCAACATCCTCACGGGCAGGCGCCTGGACGATCAACCCGACGGCTTCTGCGCCTACCGACAGGTGCCACCGCCGCGCATCATCAACAACGTGGCCGTGCCCGGTGCCAAGGTAGCGGGGATGATCAATCTAATTGAAGGTACAGCGGCCGACACCATGAAACTGTTTCTACTGGGCGGCCGAACACCTCTCGAAGTTGCCGCCGAGGCGCGCCCGACCTTCGTTTCGGTCTGGATCGGCAACAACGATGTGCTTTATGCAGCCGTTAAGGGCAACACAGCCCTTATCACACCGGTTAATGCCTTCCAGCAGCACTACACGCAGATGTTGAACGAGCTCCAGACGATGGGCGTGCAGGGCGGCCTGCTCATCGGCGTGGCGAACGTGACGGTCATTCCGCACCTCTCGCCGGGCATCGCCTATGCCCAGGCCGAGCAGGCCGGCGCCTTTCCGCCGACGTTCGACGTGGCCGACAATTGCGCCACCACCGGCGCCACCGCGCTGGTGCCCTTCTCGTACGCCTTCGGCGAGCTGCTGGCCGCCGCCATGCAGGGCCAGTCCGTTACGCTCGACTGTGTGAACGACCCGCGGCTGCTTTCGCCCGACGAGACGGCTACGCTCGTCCAGACCGTCCAGCAGTACAATGCGTTCATCCAGCAGCAGGCCGACCGGCTGGGCTGGGCGTATCTGGACCCGAACGTCAAACTGCTCGAACTCAAAAACCAGGGCCAGATTCCGATCTTCCCGAACGTGAACAGCAGCGAGCCGTTCGGTCCCTACTTCAGCCTGGACGGCGTGCACCCGAGCTCGCTTGCCCATAAACTGGTGGCGCAGGAGGCTGCCGCAGCCATCAACGCCGTCTACGGCACCAACCTGCAGGTACAATAGGGACGGCCACCCGGACGTGCCGGCATGCCCCCGGTCTCCTCAGAGGCCGGGGGTTTTGTTTGCGGTAGCGGTTCTTCAACCGGAGCGTTTCAATTGCCAAGCATAAGCGCTCGTAACTTGAGAGCGCACGATTCCCGGAAAACAACCTGCTTGGTGCCATGCGTCAACGTCGCGTTGTCAGTCTCGTCGGTACCGGTCACGTCGGCGTGGCCGCAGCCTATGCGCTGTTCATCAAAGGTCTGGCCAGCGAACTGATCCTGATCGACAAAGATGCCCGCCGCGCCGAAGGCGAGGCGATGGACCTGATGCACGGCCAGTCACTCGTGGGCAGCATGACCGTGCGGGCGGGCACTTACGCCGATCTGCAGGAAGCGCAGATCGTGATCATCAGCGCGGGGGTGGCGCAGCGCCCCGGCGAAAGCCGTCTGGCCCTGCTCAACCGCAACGCCGAGGTCTTCCGTGAAATCATCAGTGAACTGGACCGCCATGCGCCGAATGCCATTCTGATCGTGGCCACCAACCCGGTGGACATCCTCACCTACGTAGCCCAGGAGCTCAGCCAGCGCCCCGCCGAGCACATCATCGGAACGGGCACGCTGCTCGACACGGCCCGCTTCCGGGCGCTGCTGGGCCAGTACTATGGCGTCGATCCGCGCTCGGTCCATGCCTACATTCTGGGTGAGCACGGCGACTCGGAAGTGGCCATCTGGAGTCAGGTGGCCATCGGCGGCCAGCGCATTCTGGATCGCACCGTGCTGGGACGCCCCTTCGATCGGGAACGCATGCAGCAGATTTTCGAGGAAGCCCGCCGCGCGGCCTACGCCATCATCGAGCGCAAAGGGTACACGAACACGGCCATCGGTGTGGTCATCGCCCGCCTGGTCGAGGCCATCCTGGACGACGAAAAAAGCGTGCTGCCCGTGAGCGTGCGCCTCAATGGCGAGTACGGCATCCGGGACGTGTGCCTGAGCATTCCCTGCGTGATCGGCCTGCAGGGTATCGAAGGCCGGGTGCTCCCCGAGCTGGCCCCGGACGAACTGGAAGGCCTGCGCCGCTCGGCCGAAATCCTCCAGCAGTCGCTGCGCGCGCTTTCGCTGTAGCGGTCCACCGCAAACCGGGAACCTTCGAAGAAAAGCGCGAATTTTTGAGAAAACAATCCACGCCGTCATGAACGCATGGCGATTCTGACCGTACCGAAAGTTCTGCGCGAAAAACTCGGCGACGACGGCGTCGAGGCGCTCATTGCGCTTTTGAACGAAGCGGCCCATCACGAACGCGACAACCTGCTGGGCATTCTGGAGGAACGCTTTGAGCGGCGGGTGACCGAGGAGGGCAAACGGCTGGACAATCGGATCACGGAGGAGACGGCGAAGCTGGATAACCGGATTACGGAAGAAATTGCAAAGCTGGATAGCCGGATCACGGAGGAGACGTCTCGGCTGAAGTTGCTAATTGCCGAGACGGAAAAACGGTTGGATCAACGCATCACCGAAGAAGTAGCCAAACTCCAGCAGCAGATCGCGGCCGTAGATAACCGCATCACTGAAGAGGTAGCCAAACTCCAGCAGCAGATCGCGGCTGTAGACAACCGTATCACGTCAGAAATGGCAAAGATGGGCGAGCGCATTGCTGGTGTCCGGGCGGACCTGATCCGGTGGATGTTCATCTTCTGGGTCGGTCAGATCGGCACCCTTATCGCCCTGTTCGCCTTTCTCAGGTAAACCCGACGCGTTCGGTTTTTCACGGGCGACGGGGCACCCAGCGGCCCTCGCGATACACCTGCCGGATGTGCTCCAGCATGACGCGGTCGATCTTGAGCGTGTCGCCCGCCGTCAGGTCCACAGCCTCGACGGCCGGAATGCGCATGTCGTAGTTCTCCCATCCCATGAAATCAATCAGAATGCGCTGGAAGGTGGTATCGACCACGCCGTTGATGGGACCGTCGTAAAAGCCCCGGTCCTTCCAGATCTGCTGCAATTCGCGGGCGATTTCCGGCGTGACGGGGATCAGGTCTTCGGGCCGCCCGGGCGTAAAGTACAGCTTGTTCAGTTCGTAGAGCCGGATCAGCTCGTCGATGGGCCGGGGGTGGTCGTAGACGGAGATGTCCATGTAGTTGTCGAGGCCGTCGTAGCCGGCCCCTTCGCGCACGACGAGCAGCGCGGCGCTTTGCTGTCCACGTCGGTCGCCACCGGCTTCCTGGCCGGCCTTGAGCGCGGCCAGCAGGCGTTCGGCCAGCGGTCCCTGCGTTTCCTCGAAGGCCCGCGCCATGGCCACCACGGTTTCTTCCGAGACCAGGATGTTGCCCTGAGCCGTGTAGCCGTAGCCCGTTACCACGTGGCCGGGCGTGGCGGCGGCCGGTTCGCCCGTGCGCTGGCCGACGCGGCCGCCGGCCCACGGGAAGCACTCGGTGCCCGTCCAGCTGGCCGCATTTCCGTGCGCGTCCACGATGCCCACCTGCCGAAGCTGACGTCCCTCGTCCTGACGAAGCACGATGCGTAGCGCCTCCTCGGCCGTGGCGCCGTTCGCCATAAGTTCAAGTCCTTTCAGCGCATAATCCAGCTCCGCGTAGCTCTGCGTGGCCACGGCCCCGACGCCCGCCCGCGCCCACGGCACGATCGGCCGCACGTTCGGAAACTTCGACTGCACGGCCACGCCCAGTTCGCCCGTGGCCGGATCGTAGCCGACAATGGAAAACGTGGCCACCAGGGGCGTTCGATCTCCGGCCGAATGCATCGGTACGAAAATCAACGCCAGGCCACCCAGCAGTACTCCGAGCAACCGCAGAGCCGCTTGCTTTCGCATCGTGGCGCTATTTTTGCTTTAAAAACAGAGCGTTAGGCACTCACTCTGCAAAGATCGCGGTTCGGCCGCAAAAAGTCCAGCCCCAAACTTTGGCGGTGCCGTCGCGTTCGTGCCGTGAGCGCAAACCCTACGGATGCCATGAAGCGCACGCTGTTGCTGCTGGGAATTCTATTCGGTCTGGCGCTGCCCCTTCGGGCGCAGGAGGACTACACGTTCCGCATTGCGGCCGTCAAGTACGGAGGTGGCGGCGACTGGTATCAGGCCGTCTCGCCGTTGCCCAACCTGCTGCGCTTCGTGCGCGAGCACACGAACATCGACGTGGCCCCGCAGGCCGACGTGGTCGAACTGAGCAGCGATCGCATCTTCAGCTACCCCTTCCTGTTTCTGACCGGTCACGGCAACATCGTGCTCACCGACGACGAGGCTCGACGGCTCCGTCGCTATCTGGAAAACGGCGGCTTTCTCTACATCGACGACGACTACGGACTCGATCCGTACATCCGGCGCGAGATGAAGAAGGTCTTTCCCGAGCAGGAATTTGTCGAGCTACCCTTCAGCCACCCCATCTACCACATTCACTTCGACTTTCCCAACGGCCTGCCCAAGATTCACGAGCACGACGGCAAGCCGCCGCAGGGGTTCGGTCTGTTCCACAACGGGCAACTGGTCGTCTTCTACACCTACGAAACGAACATCAGCGACGGCTGGGAGGCGCCTTCGGTGCACGGCGATCCTCCGGAAAAGCGCGAAGCGGCCCTGCGCATGGGCACGAACATCCTGGTCTATGCGCTGACGCGACTCAAACCACCAACCTGAGGAGGCGGCTATGCGGATCGGACTGGTGTTGCTGCTGACGGTGGCCGGGGTGCTGTACCTGTACAACCCGAAGCCCCGGGCGTTTGAGGAATACGTGCGGAATCGGGCGGCCGAGCACCTGCAACAGGAGCTGGGCAGCTCGGCCGTTGGCCGGGCTTTCGCCGACGCGGGCGCCGATCTGGCCGCCGTGCTGGCTCGAAAGGCTGCCCGGCGTGACAACTACTACCTGTGGAGCATCTACACGGTCGATCCCGACGGCGACGACGGCGAAAAGGACTACTGGCGCTTTCTGGGGATCGGCGGCCAGTTCTTCCTGATCGAGCGCCCTGTACGCTGACATAACTTTTCGCACAGCGCCTGTCAAACCGGCCTGGTGTTTTTTCGTATTTTGCCGGAGGGCACTCTGGACGATTTAACAAAACAAGCCATGTCGGTACTGGAAATTCAGGATCCGGAGGTCTTTCAGGCCATCCAGAAGGAAGTCGAGCGCCAGAACAACGGGCTGGAGCTGATCGCTTCGGAAAACTTCGTCTCGCGGGCCGTGCTGGAGGCGATGGGTTCGCCGCTGACGAACAAGTACGCCGAGGGGCTGCCCGGCAAGCGATACTACGGCGGCTGCGAGTACGTGGACATTGTCGAGGAGCTGGCCCGGGAGCGGGCACGCAAGCTGTTTCGCTGCGAATGGGTCAACGTGCAACCACACTCGGGCGCGCAAGCCAACGCGGCCGTGTATCTGGCCACGCTCAAGCCCGGCAACACGTTTCTGGGGCTCGACCTGGCACACGGCGGCCACCTGACGCACGGTAGCCCGGTCAACTTCTCGGGCATCCTCTACCATGCCGAATACTACGGCGTGGAAAAGGACGGTCCGCTGGCTGGCCGCATCGACATGGACAAGGTGCGCGACAAAGCGCGCAAGGTCCGGCCCAAGCTGATTTCGATCGGTGCGAGCGCCTACCCGCGCGACTTCGACTACAAGGCTTTTCGGGAGATCGCCGACGAGGTGGGCGCCCTGCTGTGGATGGACATGGCGCACACGGCCGGTCTGATTGCGGCAGGGGTGTTGAACGATCCGATGCCCTACGCGCACATCGTCACCACCACCACGCACAAGACGCTGCGCGGGCCGCGCGGCGGCATGATCCTGATCGGTCGCGACTTCGACAACCCCTTCGGCATCACAGCGCCGAAGAGTGGCCGCCTCAAGAAGATGAGCGAGCTGCTGGATTCGGCCGTCTTCCCCGGCACGCAGGGCGGCCCGCTCATGCACGTGATCGCGGCGAAGGCGGTGGCCTTCGGCGAGGCGCTCAAGCCGGAGTTCAAGGAATACGCCCGGCAGGTGGTGCGCAACGCCAAGGCGATGGCCGAAGCTTTTCTGGAGCGCGGCTACAACCTGGTCTCCGGTGGCACCGACAACCACCTGGTGCTGATCGACCTGCGCAACAAGGGTCTGACCGGCAAGGAAGCCGAAGCGCTGCTGGGCGAGGCGGGCATCACGGTGAACAAAAATATGGTGCCCTACGACGACAAGAGCCCCTTCGTCACCAGCGGCATCCGGATCGGCACACCGGCCATGACCACGCGCGGGTTCAAGGAGGAAGAGTTTCGCCAGGTGGTGGACTGGATCGACCAGGTGCTCTCGCATCCCGGCGACGAGGCGCTCCGACGCCGCATTCGTCAGGAAGTGGAAGCCCTGTGCCGCCAGTTCCCGCTGTACGACTTCGTGGTGGCCTGAGCCGGAACGCGCCGGCCGGTTTGTGGTTTTCAGCGTGATCAAATGGTTTGAGATGGGCCCGGCAGGGCCCCGATTCCATCACGGCCATGGCAGAGCGTACCCTGAGCCCGTCGGCCTATGCCGACCTGGTCGATCTCGGACGCCGGCTCTACGCGCGGGCGCTGGTGCGTCGTGAGCAGGAGCCCATCACCGATCCGCGCGGCCAGCCCATTGGATGGCTGCTGGACACCCGGATCCCGATGCTGGAAGGCGACACGTTCCGTGAGGTCGGCCGGGTGCTGGCCGAACGGGTGCGCGCGCGGGGCGTCCGTCAGGTTGCCGGCTTCGGCTTTGGCGCCTACGCGCTGGTCTGTGCCATCCTGTCGGCGCCGCCTCCGCCCGGTGCGCCGGAACTGCGTGGCGGCTTCGTCCGAGAGCAGCGTAAGCCCTATGGCCGCCATCGGCTGGTCGAAGGCCCGCTGAGTCGCGAGGAGCCCGTCGTACTGGTGGACGACATCCTGAACAGCGGCCGCAGTGCGGCCCGGGCCGTGGCGTTGCTGCGGAACGACGGCTTCGAGGTGTGCGGCGTGCTGACGCTGTTCAACTTCACCTGGAGCAGTGGCCGGAGCCGCCTGGAGGCCGAAGGGCTCTGGGTCGATTCGCTACTGGACCTGAATCTGCGGGACGGTCCCCGAAGCGCATCGGACTCGCTGTAGGTCCGCTGCGCGCTGTGCTGGAGTAAGCCATGAAACTGTTCGGATCGCGTAGTTCATCGCCAGCCACTACTTCTCCCCTGCCCCCTGCTCAGGGTGACGGTGCGCCCGCGGGGGCTGCACCGGAGGCCGACATGGCCGAAATGTCCTTTCTGGATCATCTGGAGGAGCTGCGCTGGCGGCTGATCAAAGGGCTGGCGGGTGTGCTGGCCTCGACGATCCTCTGCAGTTTCTTCAGCAAGTGGATCATCGACAACATTCTGCTGGGACCCACTCGCCCCGACTTTTTCATGTACCGGGTGTTTCACCTGGACGCCAAGCCGCTGGAACTGCTCAACCGCACGATCACCGGCCAGTTCTTTGCCCACATCGGTACCATTCTGTTCGTGGGCGTCATTATCGGCTCGCCCGTGCTCATCTACCAGATCTGGAAGTTCATCGAGCCCGGCCTGTATCCGCACGAGAAGCAGGGCATGCGCTTCGCCGCCGCCTTCGCCACGGGCTTTTTCATCCTGGGCGTGCTGTTCGGCTACCTGGTCATCACCCCCCTGGCCCTGCAGTTCTTCGCCAACTACACGATCTCCGAGCAGATCGTCAACCAGTTCGACATCACGAAGTACTTCAACATGGTCACGATATGGGCCTTCGGAGTGGGCCTGCTGTTTGAGTTGCCGGTGATCGTGTACTTCCTGGCCAAAATGGGCCTGATCACGGGCGATGTGCTTCGCAAGGGTCGTCGCTACGCCCTGATCATCGCGCTGGTGCTGGGCGCCCTGTTTACGCCGCCTGATCCCATTTCCCAGGTGCTTGTCGCCATTCCGCTTTTGTTACTTTATGAATTGTCGATACATATAGCGACGATCGTAAGCCGGCGACGGGAAGAGGAACTGCGCCGTGCCCTGTACGGACCCTGAACCGCCATGAAGACGCCGCGACGCCACCTGACGCCCCTGCTGCTGGTCCTGCTTCTGGGGCTGGGCATCGGGTTTGTTGCGCCTCGTAGCGACACATTTTTTGCGCTGCAGAAGCACTTCCGGATCTTCGGCGCACTCTACGAGACGCTGGTCACCGACTACATCGATCCGATCGATCCCGGCCGCCTCATGCGCAAAGGGATCGACGCCATGCTGGCCGAGCTGGACCCGTACACTACGTTTTTCGACGAGGCGGACCGGGGCGAGATCGAGCTGCTGACGCGCGGTCGCTACGGCGGCGTCGGATTGAATGTGGGCCTTCGTAACGGCCGGCTTACGGTGCTGGCCCCCATCGAGGGGACGGCTGGCTATCGCCAGGGTATTCGAACGGGCGACATCATCACACACATCGACGGCCAGCCCACCGACGGCCTGTCGCTGGAGACGGTACGCCAGATGCTGCGCGGCCAACCGGGCACCACGGTCACGCTGACCATCGAGCGCGAAGGGGAGCCGCTGCCGCTCCAGTTCGTGCTGACGCGCGAAGAGGTTCAGCTCAAAAACGTCACGTACGTCGGTTTTCTGAACGACGACACGACGGAAGGACTGGGCTACATCCGGCTGGAGCGGTTCGCGCTGGGTGCCGGCGAAGAGGTGCGTCGGGCTATCGAACAGCTTCAGGCGGCGGGTCCGCTGCGGGGTCTGGTGCTGGACCTGCGGGACAACCCCGGCGGCCTGCTGGAGGCGGCCGTCGAGGTGGCCGGGCTGTTCGTGCCACAGGGTGCCCCGATCGTTTCGACACGGGGCCGCACGCCGGACCGCACACGGGTCTATCGCAACGAGTCGGCTCCGCTCTATCCCGATCTACCGCTGGTGGTGCTGGTGAACGAACTCAGCGCTTCGGCCAGCGAGATCGTGGCCGGGGCCATCCAGGACCTGGATCGCGGTCTGATCGTCGGGACGAACACCTACGGCAAGGGCCTCGTGCAGATCATCCGTCCGCTCCCGTACAACACGGCGCTCAAGCTGACCACCGCCGCCTACTATACCCCCAGTGGCCGTAGCATCCAGGCCATCGACTACAGCCGACACGACGGCCATGGCCAGCTCGTGCCCGACTCGCTGCGGCGCACCTACTACACGCGCAACGGCCGCGTCATGCGCGATGGCCACGGCATCGAACCCGACGTGGTGGTCGCCCCCCCGGAGCCCGGACCGCTCGAAGCGGCACTGCGTCGCCAGGCCGCCTTCTTCTTCTTTGCCAACCACTACGTGGCCCGGCATCCAGAGCCGCCCACGCCGGACGTCCGGGTGGACGATCGCATCCTGCAGGAATTCCGGGCCTGGCTGCACAGCCGGAACTTCGACTATCAGATCGCCGCCGAACACACGCTGGCCTCGCTGGAAACGCAACTGGAAGCGGCCGACTACACGCAGGCACTGGCGGCGCTGCAAAACGTCCGCGACGCACTGGCCCGCGCGAAAAAGGCGGCCTTCGAGCGCGAAGCCGATGCGCTCCGGCGCCAGCTCCGCCAGGAACTGCTGGCCCGCTATCTCTCGCCGGAGCAACGCACGCGCTATCTGCTGGCCGACGATCCGGTCGTGCAGCGGGCGGCCGAACTGCTTCGTGACACCCGGACCTACGCGGCCCTGCTGTCGCCGAACTGATGCAACCGACCTACCTGCTGCTTCTGCTGGGCATCGGGCTGCTGGGCGGTTTCCTGGCGGGCCTGGTCGGCGTCGGCGGCGGGATCGTCTTTGCCCCCGTTCTTTTCTTTTACTTCCAGGCCATCGGCGTCCCGGCGTCGGTGGTCACGCCGCTGACGCTGGGGACCAGTCTGTTCTGCACGTTGCTGGCCTCGCTCAGCAGCGCCTGGTTTCAGTACCGGCGCCAGGCCGTCGTGCCCGCCGTAGCACTCGGGGCCGGGCTGTTCAGCGCGCTGGCCATCACGCTCACCACGCGCTACGTCACCACCCAGCCCTGGTACAACGGGACGGCCTTCCGGCTGGTTTTCGGGCTGGTGCTGCTGTCGGTCGCGCTGCGCATGCTGCGCGGTGAGGCGCATAATCCGGGCGCCACGCCCACCTTTCGCCTGCGCTGGCCGGTGCTGGCGGGCGCCGGCACGGTGGCCGGCGCCGTGGCCGCTGCGGCCGGCGTGGGCGGCGGCATCATCCTCGTGCCCCTCTATCATCGGCTGCTGGGCCTCCCCATGCACCGGGCGGTCGGGACCTCCAGCGCCACGATCGTGCTGATCTCGCTGGTGGGGATCCTGAGCTACGCGCTCTCGTCGCCCGCCGCCTCGCCCGGCATGCCCACGCTGGGCCATGTGGACGTGTTGCACGGGCTGCTGCTGGCCGTGCCCGCTACCGTCAGCGCCCGCTTCGGCGTACAGACCGCCCACCGCCTCCGTACCGTCTGGCTCCGCCGCATCTTCGCCATACTGGCCCTCTTCATCGCCGGCCGCCTGCTCCTGCAGGCTTTGAGCCAGATCTGGTAAGCCATCTTCTGAAGCTGCGCCAGAACTAACTACTGGAAAATCCAATGCTGCTACCTGCTTCCCAGCCTTTCCGGCTAATCTAAAGCAGGTTCCACCTTCACATCGAAATTCCGATGGGCATTTTATCCTGGATTGTGATGGGATTGCTGGCGGGCGCGCTGGCGAAATGGATCATGCCGGGCAAAGACCCGGGCGGTATCATCGTAACCATTCTCATTGGCATTGTCGGGGCCCTGATCGGCGGCTTCCTGGCCGGGCTGCTGGGTATCGGAGAGGGGCGGGCCGTCGATTTTGACCTGGGTAGTCTGATTCTGGCCGTAATCGGCGCGTTGATTTTGCTCTGGCTTTATCGCAAGGTTGCAGGCCGTCCCGCCTGACCCCTATCGCATCACCAGCACGGCGGCGCCCTGGAGCTGGCCTTCGCGGAGTCGCCGAAGCGCCTCGTTGGCCTCTTCCAGCGGGAAACACGTGACCTCGGTACGTACGGGAATGGTGGGCGCCAGCTTCAGAAATTCCTCGCCGTCCTGACGCGTCAGGTTGGCCACCGAGCGGATGACGCGCTCCTCCCAGAGCAGCCGGTAAGGGAACGACGGGATGTCGCTCATGTGGATCCCGCCGCACACCACCACGCCGCCCTTATCCACCGAGCGCAACGCCTCGACCACCAGCGCCCCTACCGGTGCGAAGATCAACGCGGCATCGAGCGGCTCCGGCGGACGCTCCGTCGAGGCACCGGCCCAGACGGCTCCCAGTTTTCGGGCAAAATCCTGCGCGGCCGTGTCGCCAGGCCGGGTGAATGCGTAGACCTGCTGGCCGCGGGCCACGGCCACCTGGATGATCAGATGCGCGGCCGCGCCAAAGCCGTACAGACCCAGGCGCTCGACGTGCGGTCCGGCCAGCCGGTAGGTGCGGTAGCCAATCAACCCGGCACACAGCAGCGGTGCCGCGTGCGGCGCGTCGTACACGTCGTCGGGGAGTGAATAGCAGTAGTCGGCAAGAGCCGTGGTGAACTCGGCAAAGCCACCGTCGCGCGTGTAGCCGGTGAAGCGGGCATTCGGACACAGGTTCTCCTGGCCGCGACGGCAGTAGCGGCACGTTCCGCATGTTTCGGCCAGCCAGGGCACGCCCACGCGGTCGCCTTCCCGAAAGCGGGTCACGCCTTCCCCCAATCGAACCACCCGCCCCACAATCTGGTGGCCCGGGATCAGCGGCAGCTTGGGCTCGGGCAACTCGCCATCCACGATGTGCAGATCGGTGCGGCACACGCCGCACGCTTCCACCCGAAGCAACACTTCGCCCGGGCCGGGTGCGGGCACGGGCAGTTCGCGAAGCACGAGCGGGCGTCCGGGGGCCCCCAGCACCATGGCCCGCATGGTAGCAGGCAGCGCACGCGTCATGGCTTTTCTTCCTCGTTGCGTTGAAAGCAGGTGTACAGGTACGGCTGAGCGATGCCACCAGGCGTGACGTGATGCTCTCGGCCGTGGCGCACCAGGTGGAAGCCCGGACCTATCGTACGCACCAGTGTTTCCAGATCGTAGCGTACCACCGGCAGGCCGCTGCACGTAGGTGGCGCCTCGGGCGAGAACGTCGCCAGGATCAGAAATCCGCCGGGTCGAAGCGCCCGCCGGAGCCGTTCAAGGTAGCGCGCACGGTCTTCCGGCTCCGTCAGAAAATGAAACACGGCCCGGTCGTGCCACAGGTCATAGGCGGCTTCCGGGAGCGCCGCTTCGGTGATGTCGGCTTCCATCCAGGTGACGCGGTCGGCCCGTGCGCCCAGTCGTGCCCGGGCATGCGCCAGCGCCGTGGCCGAGAGATCCAGCACGGTGATGTCCTCGAAGCCCAGCGTCAGCAGGTCGTCCACCAGTGTCGAAGCCCCACCCCCCACGTCCAGGATACGAGCCCTGCGGGGCAGGTTCAGCTCCTGAATCCAGGTCAGCGACGTGTCGAGATGTGGCCGGTACCAGCCCACCCGTTCGACCGGCCGCGTCGCGTAAATGCGTTCCCAGTGCGCCCGGCGGTTCATTGCGTCAATCCATCTGGGCCAGCAGTTCGGCAAAGACGGCGTTCGTCCAGCCGAAGCCGATCTCGTTCGACGTATAGCCGTAGCGCAACGCCACGTCGGAGCGGCGCTGCACCACGTCGTACTTCTCCAGGATCACGCCGGTTCGCTCGAAGTCTTCCACGATCATCGAAACGAACTTGGCCGTGAGCCGGTCGGCCGCCTCGTCGTAGCCATAGCGACGGAGGCCTTCGACGGCAATCAGGTAGAGCGGGGCCCAGCCGTAGGGCGCATCCCACTGGCTCCCGCTGATGTGTGTGCTGGTGAGCAGGCCGCCGGGCGCCTCCAGCAAATACAGGTTGGCCGCCACGCGGGCCGCCTGCTCGGGCGAGGCCATGCCCACCCAGAGCGGGTAGAACGTGGTGGCGAACACGTAGTCGCTGCGACGACCCGTCCGGAAGTTGTAGTCGAAGTACAGGCCACGCTCGGGATCCCACAGGTAGCGATCGACCCGCTCGCGCCGCGCCTCGGCCCGGGCACGCCATGCGGCGGCGGCCGTCGTATCGCCCAGGATTTCGTGAATGCGGGCCAGGTCCGTCTCCATCCGGTACAGCAGGGCATTCAAGCCCACCGGGGCATAGTGGATGATGTCCACACTGAACGGGCCGAAGCGGTTGGACGGATCGAAGCCCGACTCGCGCATCGAGCGGTCGCCCTTGTAGAAAAGCGGCGTCAGCGAATCGGCCTCGGCCACGTAGTAGAGCGATTCGTCGTAGGCCGTTACCTCATGCGTGCGGTAGTATTCGCGAACGCGATCGTAGTGCGTGCGCCCCTGCGCGTCGCGCTCGCCGGCCACCACTTCGGGTGCCGGCCCTTCGCCCAGATCGTAGTAGCGCGAAAGTCCCGTCTCGCCGGCCAGATGGGGCGGTGTGGTCCAGTAGGCGTAGTAGCGCTCGATGAGCGGGGCGGCCGCGGCCAGCCAGTCGCGGTCCTGCGTGTGTTCGTAAACGGCCAGCACCATGGCGCTCAGGAACGGCGGCTGTGAGCGCGTCAGGTAGTAGGTACGGTTGGCGTTGAGCACCTTGCCGTAGTGGCGCACCTGATAAAGATGGTTGTCCGTCATGGCCTTCGCCAGGTCGATGCGCCCGTCACGCAACAACCCCACCACGATGAAATAGCTGTCCCAGCCGTACATCTCGTTGAAACGGCCGCCCGGCACCACGTACGGTTCCGGCAGATAGAGCAAGCCGTGTGGGTGGATTTCATCCAGATGGGCCACCGGATCCTCGGGCAACACGCGCAGCACGATCTGCTGCAGCACCGAGTCGGGCAATTCCTGCTGAAGCCGATGCCACACCGCCGCCGAGTCTTCCGTGGCGGCGATATAGAGCGGCCAGGGCGTGCCGGGTTCGTGTTCGATCTTGGGATCCTGCACGGCCGCCAGCAGGTCACGGTGCGAGCGCGTCAACACGTCCCAGCTCTGGCGGATGTAGGCGCGCACCGCTTCGATGCGCTCGGCCGAGGGCAGCGGCACATGGCAGGCGGCCCGGTCCTGCGCCCGAAGCGTCGGGATCAGACCGAGCAGCAGGACGGATAACCAGACGGTTCGGAATCGCATCGTTTGCTTCGAATTGGTTGCGAATCAGTAGCGTGCCGGCATCCGGGCGGCCTCCAGGGCTTTCTGGATGAAGGCGCGCAGGTCGTCGTTGGCCGTAGCCAGATCTTCGTCGCGCAGGTACATCATGTGACCGCTGCGGTAGCCCTTGAAGAAGAGCCGGTCGCGCAGTTTGCCGCTCGGATCGAGCTGCCACAGCGTGTACCTGGCCGAAAAGTAGTCGGTCCCCCCGTCGAAGTAGCCGGCCTGCACCAGCACGTGCAGATAAGGGTTCTGTGCCATAGCGCGCCGGAGCTGTTCGCCGGTCTCGTCGCCTTCCCGATTCCAGGGACGCACGGGCCCGAAGATCCAGTATTCCAGGTCGGTGCGGAAGCCCAGCACCTCGCGCAGGTAGTAGTTGATGGCCGGCGTGAAGGCGTGATTCCAGGCGCTGAGCGCCGGATCGTGGTCGAAGCGTTCGCCGCCGGCCTGGCGGTCGATGCCCCGGTAGCGCGAGTCCAGCCGGCCGATGGTGAACCCTTCATCGCGCAGCAACTCTTTCCAGAAGACGTTGCGCGGTACGGCCAGGTTGTACTGAAGCACCACTTCTTCGGAGAGGCCCGCATAGGTGGCCACGCGACGGGCGATCTCGCGACGGCGTTCCGGCTCCAGAAAGCCGACCCGCACCAGCGTGGGCAGGTATTCCTCCACGGTGAACGCCTCCACCTCGGGCAGCAGCGCCTCCAGATCCCGCTGTTGCAACTCGGGCGCCAGCTTCCGGTGGTACCAGGCGGCTGCGGCGTAGTAGGGCAAGAGCAACGCCTGGCCCACCGGTCCATCCCGCTCGATGCCCAGACCGGTGGGCGAGACCAAGATGACGCCGTTCAGATACATCCAGTGGCGCTCCTGCAACGCGCCGGCCAGCCCCGCCACGCGCGTCGTGCCATAGCTTTCGCCGATCAGGAATTTGGGGGAGCGCCAGCGATTATGTCGGCTCACCCAGGCCGCGATCCAGTCGGCCAAGTAGGCGACGTCTTCGTTCACTCCAAAGAACTGTCGCCGATCTACCGTGTCGCTCAGAATGCGGGAAAAGCCTGTGTTGACGGGGTCCACGTAGACGATGTCGGCCACGTCCAGAATGGAATACGGGTTTTCCTCAATGCCGTAAGGCTGAATCGGGAAACCCTCCGGGTCGATACGCACGCGGCGCGGGCCGGTGTAGCCGATGTGCATCCAGACCGAAGCCGAGCCAGGCCCGCCGTTGAACGAGAAGATCAGAGGCCTTCGGGCGCGGTCCTGCACGTCCTCACGCTCGTAGTACACGTAGAACATTGTGGCAATCGGCCGCCCCCATTCGTCCCAGACCGGCTGCATACCGGCCTCGGCCCGATAGGGTATGCGCTGGCCCTTCACGGTGACCGTGTGGCGCGTGACCACCGTGGTATCGATCGGCGGCCGCCGAGACTGCGCCTCGGCCGCCACGGCTACCAGCCATCCTGTCAGGATAAAAATGGCTATGCGCTGCATGGCCTCTGGATTTTGCTCGTGTGATGCCGACAATATCCAACGCCTGAAATTTTCCTGCAATGCGCTGGCCGGGGAAATCCCTGTCGCTCACGCCCGCAATTTTTTTTTTGCCCATCCCGGAACCCCCGCTCCGGCCATCCGTTGAGGCTATCGTTAACGTTACTTTACACGACGTCACCTCCTGCGGTCTGGCCGCTTCCGGGTTGCTCTTCACAGGGTACTGCGGGTTTCGGTTTGCGCTGCGCGAGGCGACACAACACCAAAGGTATCATGGCTCAACGAGGACGCGTCAAGTGGTTCAACATCGACAAAGGCTACGGCTTTATCGAACCCAATGACGGCAGCAAGGACGTATTCGTCCACCGCAACAACGTGCCCGGTCTTGGCTGGGACGAAGGGCTTCGCGAAGGCGAAGAGGTTTCCTACGAAGTCGAGCGCACCCCCAAGGGGCTCAGCGCGATGAACGTCGAACGCCTCTCGCGGTCGTCCGAACTGTTCTGAACACGCCATCAACGCGTGACGATAAACGCCCGGTCTGCACAGGCCGGGCGTTTTTTTGTTCGAACCGATCTGTTGCAGGTTCGTCAAAAAACCGCCCGAACCTGTATCCGCCTCTCCCATTGATGTACCATGCATGGTTGAACAAATAACGGGAGGCAATTATGGGACGCGTTCTGTTCGTCGTCACGAATCATAGCGAACTGGGTAACACAGGGCAGAAGACGGGCTATTATCTGTCGGAGGTGGCCCACCCGTTCCACGTGCTGCACGAGGCCGGCTACGAGATCGACTTCGTCAGCCCGAAGGGCGGCAAGGCCCCCATGGATCCGAAGAGCTACAAGCTGGACGACCCGATCAACAAGGCCTTCTGGGAAACGCACGGCAAGCGGCTGGATGAGACGCTGGCGCCCGAACAGGTCGATCCGTCCCGTTACGTGGCGATCTTCTACGCGGGCGGACACGGCACGATGTGGGACTTTCCCGAAAGCGAGGCGATCGCCCGCATCGCGGCCAGCATCTACGAACGGGGTGGCGCCATCGGCGCCGTGTGCCATGGGCCGTCCGGCCTGATCCCGATCAAGCTCTCCAACGGGCGGCCGCTCGTCGAAGGGCGCCGGATCAACTCGTTCACGAACGAAGAGGAGCAGGCCGTCCAGCTGGACAAGATCGTGCCCTTCCTGCTGGAGACGCGCCTGAAGGAGCTGGGCGCCATCCATGTGTCGGTGAAGAACTTCGCCGCTCACGTGGAGGTGGACGATCGGATTGTGACGGGCCAGAACCCGGCCTCGGCCGAAGGAGTGGGCCGCGCGCTCGTCGAAGTCCTGAATCGCCTGAGCGTGCCGGCCTGAGGGCCGCACGCCTGACCCGGCAGCCGGCCGGATGTCCCTCCGGGGCGTCCGGCCTTTTTGATTAAAAGCCGGGCAAGGCGAATCCCGCGGCCGGGGCCGGCGTTCGGTAGCGCAACGACTCAAAAAACCGCACCGCCGGCCATGGAAGGTCCTGCGTTCGTGCCCGCCTACAACCGCCCGAAAAAGCCGGGCATCTGGATGAATTTCGACAACACGGTGTCCATCTACCACGTGGTGGGCCCCGACGACTCGTTCGAAGACGCCGCGCAGGCGCTCTTCCGGCTGCTGCGCGAAGCGCAGGAGCGCTTTCCCGACTGGCCGCGCCTGCTCTTTCTGGACATCGTCGGGCACGAAGGCGACCGGGCCGGCTTCGACGACGACTTTTTCGAGTTTCAGCAGGACTTTCTGTTCTCGACACTGGCGCCGTTCGTGACCGCGCTCGACACGCCGCTGACCGGTCCGCTGCTCAACCCGGCCCCTCAGCGCAACGACCTCCCGGACCGCCTCGTCATCCGCACCCCGGGAGCGAATTAATCCACGGCCGTCTCCGGCAACCACTCGATCCGCACGGGCACCGTCCCACTGCGCACCATCCCCAGGGCACGGGCGGCGGCATACGACACGTCAATAATCCGACCCGGGACGTGCGGTCCCCGATCGTTGATGCGCACCACCACAGAGCGGCCATTTCGGAGATTGGTCACGCGCACGCGTGCGCCAAAAGGCAACGTGGGATGCGCGGCCGTCAGCGCCTCGGGATCGAACGCCTCGCCGCTGGCCGTTCGCTGCCCGGCCCATCGCGTCCCATAGTAGCTGGCCCGACCTTCCGCCACATAAAGCGCTACCTGCAGCGTATCCGGGCCCGGCCCACGCCGCGCTTCCGAAGTCGGCACGCGTCCGGCCACCAGCGCCAGCAAGCCGATCCAGAGTCCCCAGAAAAGCAGCCGTCCGTGCTGCATAGCGCTCCGCCGTGCTTAGCGTTTCGAGCGTCCTACGTCGTGCCGACTTTCAGGATTCAGGCTTGCGCTTCCGCGTCGCAGGTTGTAAGCTTGGGTGCCGGCCTTCTGCTTTTGCCTGAACGAGCCATGCTGGTGCAGGACGTCATGCAGCGTCCGGTGCAGACGATCGCACCGGACGCCACGCTCGCGGCCGCCTATCGGCTGATGCAGGAGCGTGCCATCCGCCACCTGCCCGTCGTCGACGAAGGGCGTCTGGTGGGCATCGTCACCGACCGGGATCTGCGCCTGGCCACCAGTGCGCTGCACCCCCATCCGTTTCCACCGGATGCCCGGGTCGCCTCGGTCATGCAGCGCCGCGTGGTCACCGCCGCGCCGCTCGATCCCGTGGAAGAAGCGGCCCGTCTGATGCGCATGCGCCGCATCGGTTGCCTGCCCGTACTCGACGGCGACGAACTGGTGGGCATCGTTACCGTAACCGACCTGCTCGAGGCGCTTTTGCGCCTGAGCGGCGCCGACCGCCCCAGCGGCCGGATCGAAGTGCGCCTGGCACACACGCCCGGTCGCCTGGCCGCCCTGGCCTCGGCCGTGGCCGCCCACCACGTGAACATCCTTTCCGTGCTCTCCTACCCGGAATCTTCCGAATGGCTGCGCGTGGTGCTGCGCGTCGATACGAACCGGACACACCCGCTGGCCGACGCGCTCCGACAGGAAGGCTTCGAAGTCATCTGGCCCCCGCACAAACCGTGGTCTCCGTCGTCTATCACCCCGACTACCTGACCTACTGCTTCGGCCCGGAGCACCCGTTCAGCCCGGTGCGCCTGGAAATGCTCTGGACGCTCCTGGAAGCGCTGGGCTGCGCGCCGACGCCGATCCGGCCGCCGGAGGCTACCCGCGAAGAGGTGCTCCGCGTGCACGCCGAGGACTACGTGGCGCGCGTCGAGGCGGCCTCGCGCGGCGAATACGTGCCCGATGCCGAGGCGTTCGGCCTCGACACCCCCGACGTGCCCGTGTTTCCCGACATGGACCGGGCCGCCCGCGTGCTGGTGGGCGGCACGTTGCACGGCGCCCGCCTGATCGCCGAAGGCCGGGCCCCCACCGTGCTCCAGCTCGGCGGCGGCTTTCACCATGCCCACCCGGCCCGCGCCTCGGGCTTCTGCGTCTACAACGACCTGTCCATCGCCATCCGGGCGCTGACCGACGCCGGACTGCGCGTGGCCTACATCGACATCGACGTCCACCACGGCGACGGCGTGCAGGCCATCCACTACCGGGAAGACACGGTGCTGACGATCAGCCTGCACGAAACCGGCCAGTACCTGTTTCCGGGCACAGGCTTCATCGACGAGATCGGCGAGGGCCGCGGCCAGGGCTTTTCGTTGAACGTGCCGCTTCAGCCGTTTACCGACGACGAAAGCTACCTGGAGGTCTTCGAGCGCGTCGTGCCTCACGCGCTCGTGATGTTTCGGCCCGACGTGCTCGTCGTCCAGTGCGGCGCCGACGCCCACTTTCAGGACCCGCTGGCCGACCTGCTGCTCTCGACGCGCGCCTACGAACGGCTCTTCCGACGCCTGAAAGCGCTGGCCGACGAACATACCGGCGGCCGTGCACTCTTTACGCTGGGCGGCGGCTACGACTTCGACGCCACGGTACGCGTCTGGGCCCTGCTGTATCTGGTCCTGCAGGACCGACCGTTTCCGGAGCGGCTTCCTCTTAGCTGGCGCATCGAATGGGAACAGCGCCTGGAGCGCCCCCTTTCACCCACGCTGCACGACACGGCCCGGCCGCTCACGCTCACGCCCGAACGCCGCCGCCAGATCGCCCAGCAAAACCTGCACACGGCTCGACGCCTCATGGACACCATCACGTACTACTGGTACTGAAATCCTGCAAGCGTGCCATGGCCGAACGTCCACTCCTGGGAGGCCTCGAAGCCGGCGGCACCAAGTTCGTCTGCGCCGTCGGGACCGGCCCGGACGACATCCGGGCGCTCGAACGCTTTCCCACCACGACGCCCGAGGAAACGCTCGGCCGCGTGATCGATTTCTTTCGACGTCAGCCCGAGCCGATTGCGGCACTGGGCATTGGCTCGTTCGGCCCCGTCGATCCCGATCCAGGCTCGCCCACCTACGGCTACATCACGACCACGCCGAAGCCCGGCTGGGCGCACACCGACGTGGCGGGCACGCTGCGCCGCGCGCTGAACGTGCCCGTGGCCTTCGACACCGATGTGAACGCCGCCGCCCTGGGCGAGCAGCGCTGGGGGGCCGGGCGCGGCCTGCACACGTTCGTTTACCTGACGATCGGCACGGGCATCGGCGGCGGGGTCATCGTCAACGGCCGGCGCCACCACGGCCGCCAGCATCCCGAGATCGGCCATCTGTTCGTCCCTCGCCTGCCCGGCGACGATCGCCCCGGCCACTGCCCCTTCCACGGCGACTGCCTTGAAGGGCTGGCCTCCGGACCGGCCATCGCGGCCCGGTGGGGCCGACCGGCTCCGGAACTTCCCCCCGAGCATCCGGCCTGGGACGAAGTGGCCCATTACCTGGCCTTCGGGCTGGCCAACCTGATCCTGACGCTTTCACCCCAGCGCCTCATCCTGGGGGGCGGTGTCATGCACCAGACGCACCTGTTTCCGCGCATCCGCCGCCACGTGGCCGCCTGCATCAACGGATACGTGGCGCTGCCCGACCTCGACACGTTCATCGTCCCGCCGGCACTCGGCGACCGCGCCGGTGTGCTTGGTGCCCTCGCCCTGGCCGAAGAAGTGGTGCCCTGGCCTTAAGTATGGAATCCTCTGAATCGCTACGTGGTAAGCAGAAAAAACAACACCCCGTCTTTTAGAAGCTATGGATGTGCTTGGCTCGGCAAAGGTGGATCGAAGGGCCTTTGAAGTTACATCGCTTTTCGAGCAGACCGATGAAAAGCGTTTCTGGCTGACACGTACTCCTGCGGAACGACTGCAGGCGGTTGAACTCATGCGCCAGGTTCTCTATGGCTACGATCCATCTACCGTCCGACTTCAAAGAGTTCTTGAGATTGCTCAACGCTTATCAGGTTGAGTATCTATTGGTTGGAGGCTACGCTGTCGGCTATCATGGATATCCGCGAGCCACTGCCGATCTGGATATATGGGTTCGCATTCATCCCGAAAATGCAGAAAAACTCGTTCGAGTATTGCAGGAATTTGGCTTTAACGTCCCTGCACTTTCGGCGGACCTCTTTCTAAAAGAAAATCAGATCGTTCGATTAGGTGTACCGCCTCTGCGCATCGAGCTTCATACCTCGCTTTCCGGTGTCAATTTCGAGATCTGCTATGCAGCCCGAGTTGTTGACGAATTGGACGGCATCCCGGTCAATCTGATCAACTTGAAAGATCTGAAGCTTAACAAGCAAGCGGCCGTTACCGAGATCTGGACGACCTGGAACACCTGCCCTGAAGCTACTCATCCCAACCGGCTGTCCCTACTCCACCCATCGGTACACGCGCACGTAGTCGACCACGAGCTGGGCCGGGAAGGCCTCCGGATCGACGCCCTGCTGGCCGCCCCAGGCGCCGCCGACCGCGATGTTCATGATCAGGTGGAACGGCTGATCGAAAGGCCAGTGGCGCCAGTCGGCCTCGGGGTCGGTCAGGCGCTCGTTCGGAAAGCGGTAGTAGAGCGAATCGTCCACAAACCAGCGAATCTCCTCGGGTGTCCACTCGATCGCATAAACGTGGAAGTCCGTGCGGGCGGTGGGCACCCGAATGCTACCGCCCCGCTGCGTGCCCAGCAGGTGGTTGTAGGCCTTTGTGTGAACGGTACCGTGCACCACGTCGGGATTGAAGCCGACGTGCTCCATGATGTCGATCTCGCCGTTGTCGGGCCAGTAGGCGCTGCCGTAAGTCTGGCGATCCGGAAGCATCCAGATGGCCGGCCAGGTGCCCCGTCCCGAGGGAAGCCGAGCTCGAATCTCGAAGCGCCCGTACGTCCACGACGCCTTTCCGCGCGTCACCAGCCGGGCCGATGTATATTCGCGCCCTTCGTAGGACTCACGTCGCGCCTCGATGATGAGCACCCCACCGCCCACGCGGGCGTTTTCGATCCACGCCCGCGTGTAGTACTGAAGCTCCTGATTACCCCAGCCGTGACCGCCCACATCGTAATCCCACTTCGCCGGATCCGGAAGCCCGTTGTAATCGAACTCGTCGGACCAGACCAGCTCCCAGTGGGGTTCGGTGTCCGATCTTTCGCTCCCCAGCATCGAGCACCCGATCAGGACGCTCAGCAGAAATGCAGTCCGGCGCACCATTTTTTCTTTTGATCAAAGTAGTTTTCTGATCAGAAGCACGTTACACATCAAAACGTCTCCGGTCAAGCCCCATCTCGATGTTGCATTCGTTAACCGAATCATCCTATCTTGGTTAACATGAAGGAAGTGGCGTTGCTGGCCTGTCTGGATGAGACGTTCACGAGCGGGGCGCTGCTGGCGCGGCGGCTGGGGCTGAGCCGCGTGGCCGTCTGGAAGCAGGCCCACCGGCTACAGGAGGCCGGCTATCCGATCGAAATCGTGCAGGGCCGGGGCTATCGGCTGCGGCCGGGAAGTCCGGCGCCGCACCTGCTGCAGCCGCTCCTGCAGGGACGCTTCGGCCGGGCCTACCGCTACCTGGGCCGCACGACGAGCACCCAGGACGAACTGCGCGCCTGGGCCGAAGCGGGCGCGCCCGAAGGGGCCGTCGTGCTGGCCGAGCAGCAGACCGGCGGCCGGGGCCGGCGTGGCCGCCGATGGGTCAGCCCGCCGGGCGCCGGGCTGTACTTTTCGGTGCTGCTGCGCCCCCGTCTGCCGCTGACCGAGCTGCTGCGGCTGTCGCTGGCGGCCGGCGTGGCGCTGGCCGAAACGGCCGAAGTGGGCGGCCTCAAGTGGCCCAACGACCTGCTGGCACCCGACGGCCGCAAGCTGGCGGGCGTCCTGGTCGAAGCCGACCTGCGCGGCGAGGAAGTGCGCTACCTGCTGCTGGGCATCGGCCTGAACGTGCACCGTGCGCCGTTGCCTCCCGAAGCCGCCTTTCTCGAAGCCTACCGGCCCGGCCTGCGGCGTGTGGACCTGCTGGCACGGCTGCTGGCCCGCCTGGAGCACTGGTACGACCGCCTGGCCGACGCCGGGGCCGTGCTCGACGCCTGGCGCCGCTTCAGCTACACGCTGGGCCGCCCGGTACGCATCGAGACCCCGGCCGGACCGGTGGAAGGGCTCGCCGAAGACGTCGAGCCCTCCGGCGCGCTCCGCGTGCGCCTGCCCGACGGCACCCGCCGAACGGTCTCGGCCGGCGACGTCGCCCTCCTGCAACCCGTTGCTACCAACCCCTGACCAACCCGTAGACGACACCATGGAAATCGCCTGGGATCGACTGGTGGCCGACGCGCTCGAAGACCGGCCGCCCACGCGCGACGTGGCCCGCACGCTGTTGCAGCTGCCCGACGAAGACACGCTGCGGCTTGTCGAGGCGGCCTGGCGCGTGCGTCGGCACTTTTTCGGCAACCGCGTCAAGGTCAACGTGCTGCTCAACGCCCAGAGCGGCATCTGTCCGGAAGACTGTCACTACTGTTCCCAGTCGCGCATCTCGAAGGCGCCGATTCCACGCTACCGCATGCTGTCGGTCGACGAAATCCTCGACCGCGCGCGCAAAGCCCATGCGGCCGGCGCCCAGCGCTTTTGCATCGTGACCTCGGGCCGTGGACCGCACCGGCGCGAGCTGGAGACCGTGCTCGAAGCCACCCGCCGCATCAAGGCCGAACTACCGCTGGAAATCTGCGCCTGTATGGGTATTCTGGACGAAGAGCAGGCGCGCCAGCTCAGAGAAGCCGGCGTGGACGCCTACAACCACAACCTGAACACGAGCCCGCGCCACTACGCGCGCATCTGCTCGACGCACACCTTCGAGGACCGGATCCGAACCGTGCAGACCGCCCTGAAAGCGGGGCTGCAGACCTGCACGGGCGTCATCCTGGGCATGGGAGAAACCGACGAAGACGTGCTCGACATGGCCTACGCGCTGCGTGAGGCCGGCGCCACGTCGATCCCGGTCAACTTTCTGATTCCGATCAAGGGCACCCCGCTGGGCGACGGACAGACCGTCCGCCACCTGACCCCCTGGGCCTGCCTGCGCTACCTGTCGGTGTTCCGGTTCGTCAACCCGAAAGCGGAGATCCGGGCCTCGGCCGGGCGCGAGCTGCACCTGCGGAGCCTCCAGCCGCTGGCGCTCATGGTGGCCAACAGCCTGTTTCTGGGCGACTACCTGACCGAAAAAGGTCAGGCGGCCGAGGCCGACTGGCAGATGATCGAAGACCTGGGCTTCGTGCCCGAAACGCCCCAACCGGCCCGCCCCCATGGAGTGGCTCACCCGGCAACTCCGGCAGCTTGAGGCGAAAGGACTGCGCCGCACGCTCCGGCCGCTTGCCGCCGGTCCGTACGTGGAACGCGACGGCCGCCGCCTGCTGAACCTGGCCTCGAACGACTATCTGGGGCTGAGCACGGATCCGCGCCTGACGGCGGCCGCCCGCGAAGCGCTGGAGCGCTGGGGCGTCGGCGCTGGGGCCGCCCGTCTGGTGGTGGGCGACCGCCCCGTACACGAAGCGCTCGAGGCGGCGCTGGCGTCCCTCAAAGAAACCGAAGCCGCCCTGGTCTTCCCGAGCGGCTACGCGGCCAACGTGGGCGTGCTCTCGGCGCTCGCGGGTCCGCGCGACCAGATCTTTGCGGACGCGCTCAACCACGCCAGCCTGAACGACGGCGCCCGGCTCAGCCGCGCCCGCTTCCGCTACTACCGCCACCGCGACCTGGAGCAACTCGAGCGGCTCCTGCAGGGGCCCGGACCGGCCCCGGGCGGCCGCCGCTTCATCGTGACGGACGCCATCTTCAGCATGGACGGCACGGTGGCGCCGCTTCCGGAGCTGGCCGAACTGGCCGCCCGCTACGACGCCGTGCTCGTCGTGGACGACGCGCACGGCACCGGGATCGTGGGCCCCGAAGGCCGGGGCACCGCCCATCATCTGGGCGTGGCCGATCGGATTCCCGTGCAGGTGGCCACGCTCTCGAAGGCGCTGGGCGTGCAGGGCGGCGCCGCGCTGGGATCGCGGGCGCTCGTCGACTACCTGCTGCACCGCGCCCGCGCCTTCATCTACAGCACGGGGATTTCGCCCGTGCTGGCCGCCGCGGCGCTGGAGGCCGTCCGTCTGGTGCAGTCCAACGAAGGCGCGCGGCGACGGCGCCGGCAACAGGCGCACGTTGCCCGCCTAAAGGCCGGGCTCGCAGCCCTGGGCTACACGGTCCGGCACGAACCACCGGCGCCCATGCTGGCCGTGCTGGTGGGTGCGCCCGAGGCGGCGTTGCGTCTGTCGGCGCTGCTGGAAACGCGCGGCGTGCTCGCCCCGGCCATCCGGCCGCCGACGGTGCCGCCCGGCACCAGCCGGATCCGACTGACCCCCATGGCCACGCACACCGACGGCGACATCGAGGCGGCCCTGGCCGCCTTTCCCGAAGCCGAAGCGATCCAACCCCATGTTGCCTGAACAGTCTCTGACCACCCCGCTCCCTGCGACGACCACCGCCGCACCGGCGCGGCGAGCGGCCGTGCTGGGCGTGGGCGCGGCGCTTCCGGCCCACCGCGAACCGAGCGCCGAAACGGAGCGCCGCCTGGGCCTGCCGCCGGGCTGGATCGTGCAGCGCACGGGCATCCGGGAGCGTCCGCTCGTGGGTCCCGACGAAGCCACGAGCGATCTGGCCGTCCGTGCCGGGGCGGCCGCGCTGGCACAGGCCGAGCTGTCCCCTGAGCGCATCGGCCTGCTGCTGCTGGCCACGAGCACGCCCGACCACCTGCTGCCACCGACGGCGCCCGTCGTGGCCCATCGCCTGGGGTTGAAGCACGCGGGCGCCATCGATCTGGCCGGCGCCTGCAGCGGCTTCCTGTATGCGCTGGCGCTGGCCGACGGCTACGTGCGCCTGCAGCGTACCTGCGTGCTCGTGATCGGCGCCAACGTGCTCAGCCGCCGCACCAACCCCGACGACCCGAAAACCTCGGCGCTTTTTGCCGACGGGGCCGGCGCCGTCGTGCTCGGTCCCTCGGAGGGTTCGCGCGGCATCGTGGCCTGCTGGCTGGGCGCCGATGGCTCCTGCTGGGACGACCTCTACATCCCGGCCGGTGGAAGCCGCCGACCGCTCACGCCCGAACGCGTGGCCCGCGGCGAACACCTCATGTACATGAAAGACGGCCGCGCGCTCTTCCGACGGGCCGCCACCGGCATGGCCGAAGCCGGGCGACGCGTGCTCCAGCAGGCCGGCCTCGACCTCGACGACGTCGCCTGGTGGATTCCGCACCAGGCCAACCTCCGGCTGATCGAAGAAGCCCGCCGGCAACTGGGCATGCCCGAAGCGCGCACCGTCAACCTCGTCGATCGGATCGGCAACAGCTCGGCCGCCACGATCCCGCTGGCGCTGGCGCTCGAAGCGCATCGCTTCGCCCCCGGCGACCTGCTGCTGCTCACGGCCGTGGGCGCCGGACTGCTTTCGGCCGCCGTGCTGATCCAATGGTAAATCGTCGATCTGCGATGAAAGAAACCCGCACGATCATCGACGCGCTCGACGAGCTGACTCCCGAAACGCTCGTCGTCTGGGACAAGACCTACGTCTGGCATCCCTTCACGCCCATGAAGCAGTACATGGCCGGAGATCCGGTCATCATCCGGCGCGGCCGGGGCGTGAAGCTCGAGGACATTCGCGGCAACTGGTACTACGACGGCACCTCGTCGATCTGGCTGAACGTGCACGGCCACAACGTGCCCGAACTGAACGCGGCCATCGAGGCGCAACTCCGGCGCGTGGCGCATGCGACCATGCTGGGCCAGGCGAACGTGCCCGCCGTCGCGCTCGCCAGACGGCTGATCGATGTGGCCCCAAAGGGTCTGCGGCGTGTCTTCTACTCCGACAGCGGCGCCACGGCCGTCGAGATCGCGCTCAAGATGGCCGTGCAGTTCTGGGCCAACCAGGGCCAGCGCACGAAGCGCTACGTGCTCGGTTTTCTGAACAACTACCACGGCGACACGCTGGGGGCCGTGGGCGTGGCGCCCGACCCGCTCTTTCACTGGCCGTTTCTGGACCTGCTGCCCGGGCATCCGCGCGTGCCCTACCCCTACCCGCACGACCGCTTGGCCGAAAGCCTCGAAGCCGTCGAAGACGTGCTGCGCACGCGCCGGGACGAGCTGGCGGCCGTGATCGTCGAGCCCGTCGAAGGCGCCGGGGGCATCCTGCCCGCTCCGCCGGGCTTTTTGCGGGAGCTGCGCGCGCTGTGCGACCGCTACGACGTGCTGCTGATCGTCGACGAGGTGGCCACCGGCTTCGGGCGCACGGGCCGGCTCTTTGCCTGCGAGGCCGACGGCATCACGCCCGACCTGCTCTGCCTGGGCAAAGGGCTGACCGGCGGCTACCTGCCGCTGGCCGCCACACTCACGACCGAACGGGTCTTCGAGGCGTTTCTGGGCGAAATCGAGGAGCGCAAGACCTTCTTCCACGGCCATTCCTACACGGGCAATCCGCTGGGCTGCGCCGTCGCGCTGGCCAGTCTGGAGCTGTTGCTCGAACGGCTCCCTGCGCTCCCGGCGAAAGTCGAACGCCTTCGGGCCGGACTGGCCCCGCTGGCCGATCATCCGTTCGTGGCCGAGGTGCGCCAGGCCGGATTCATGGTGGGGATCGAGATCGTGGCCGATCGGGCCACGCGCACGCCGTTTCCCTACGGGGCCCAGGTGGGCTTCATCGTGGCCCGCCATGCCCGGCGGCGGGGTATGCTCGTGCGGCCGATCGGCTCCGTGCTGATCTTCATGCCGCCGCTGGCCGCCACCGAGGCCGAACTGGACGAAATGACGGCCATCCTGCGCGCGTCCTTCGAAGACGCATTGCCCGAACTGGAATCGCTCGCGCAACAGATCCGACAGAAAGCATGAACGGACTGCTCGTTACCGGCACGGATACCGGCGTGGGGAAAACCGTGGTGGCCGCCGGGCTGGCGCGGCTGCTGCATGAGGCCGGCTACCGGGTGGGCGTGCTCAAGCCTGTCGAGACCGGCTGGGAAGGTCCGCCGGGAAGCTGGCCGCCCGACGCCCGCATGCTGGCCGAAGGGGCCCGCGTGGACGATCCGCCCGAGCAGGTAGCCCCCTGCGTCTACGCCGAACCGCTGGCCCCCCTGGTGGCCGCACGCCGCGCCGGCCGTCCGGTGGACCTCGAGCGCATCGAGGCGGCCTGGCGGCGGCTGCAGGACCGCGACTGGGTGCTCGTCGAGACGGCCGGGGGACTGTCGGTGCCGCTGACCGACACGCTCGACTACGCCGGGCTGGCCGCCCGCTGGAAGCTGCCCGTGCTGGTGGTGTCGCGCCCCGGCCTGGGCACGCTCAACCACACGTTCCTGACCGTGCACTACGCCCGGAGTCGGGGCCTGCCCGTGGTGGGCGTGGTGCTCTGCGGCTACCCGGAGCAGCCCGATGTGGCCGAACAGACGAACCCGGCCATGATCGAAGAGATGTGCCACGTGCCCGTACTGGGCCGCGTGCCACGCCGTCCGGCCATCACGTCGGCCGACGAAGCGGCCGCCGCCGTCGCCGAAGGGCTGCGTCTGGAGACGTTTCTGGCCCGCTACGAGGAGCTGCTGCATCGCGTGACGCACGATTGATACAGGATCGTTGCGTGCCGCGGTGTTGCGGGGGGGAAGGCCACTCCTACCGGGATGTGGTATGATTTTCCAGGCGTCATGGTGCATGTGAGAAAGCACGGGCGCACACTGCGGTGCGCCCCTACCGGACAAACGACAACATTTCTACCAGGTAGGGGCGGACCGCTGTGTCCGCCCTGTTGTTTCTGCAGATCGGTATGGCACCATCATGCACCAGTGAATCGGCGATTACATATGTGCCTGATGTTCTGGGAGGGCACGGCGGCCCACCCCTCCAGGGCACCGGTGGGCCGCCGTGCCCTCCGACACGCGGATTCGTCCTACAAAACGGGATAGGCCATCGTTTCTCCGGTAAGGAGGCTCTACGGCCACCCCAGCGCCAGCAGCACGAGTAAGGATCTGCGATAGTGCATAGCCGAAAGGTCCGGGATCTGACAGATTGGCTCAGGCTCATGAGTTACGAATAAAATATAAAATTGCGACCGGCCGCAACCGCTATACTTCGAAGCCTTTTTCGGTCCTCATGGGCAAAAAAAGCGCTTTTCTGAAAAGTTTGATCTCAGAGCTCTGCCTTTCGGGAAGCATTTCTCCGGCGATTCGTTTAGCTTAACGACACGTGCAACGGATCGGGAAGCCATCATGCTGTTTGCCACCACGCCTCCGGAAGCAAAGCGTCGCGCGCTGCGTGAAGCACTTCAGAGCGGACGCCTGCTGCGATTTCCGGGCGCCTTTTCGCCGCTGGTCGCCATGCTGATCGAGCGACTGGGCTTCGACGGCGTCTACATTTCGGGTGCCGTCCTGTCGGCCGATCTGGGACTGCCCGACGTCGGCCTGACCACGCTCACCGAGGTAGCCTGGCGAAGCCGCCAGATCGCCCGCGTCACCAGCCTGCCGGCCATCGTGGACATCGACACGGGCTTTGGCGAGGTGCTGAACGTGGCCCGCACCGTGCAGGAGCTGGAAGAGATGGGACTGGCCGGCTGCCATCTGGAAGATCAGGTCAATCCCAAACGCTGCGGCCACCTGGACCACAAGGCGCTCGTGCCCGTCGAGGAAATGGAGCGCAAAGTGCGGGCGGCCGTGCAGGCCCGCCGCGACCCGAACTTCCTGATCATCGCCCGCACCGACGCCCGGGGCGTCGAGGGCCTGGAGGCGGCCATCGAACGCGCTCGCGCCTATGTGGCGGCCGGCGCCGACATGATCTTCCCCGAAGCACTTCAGTCCGAAGAAGAGTTCGCCGCTTTCCGGAAGGCGCTGCCCGACGTGCCGCTGCTGGCGAACATGACGGAGTTCGGCAAGTCGCCGCTGCTTTCGGCCGAGCGCCTCGAAGCGCTGGGTTACAACCTGGTGATCTATCCCGTCACCGGACTCCGTCTGGCCATGAAGGCCGTCGAGGAAGGCTTTCGCCACCTGCTGGAGGCGGGCACCCAGGAAGCCCTGCTCGACCGCATGCAGACGCGCAAAGAACTCTATGAACTGCTTCAATACGAGCGCTACACGGTCTTCGACCAAAACGTGTACAACTTCCGCCTGGAGGAGACAACCTCGTCATCCGAAAACCAATAGATCGCATACCCATGGCCGAGACGACCGAAGTAAAAAAAGGACTGGCCGGCGTCATTGCCGACGAATCGGCCATTTCGAACGTCATTCCCGAGAAGCGCGCGCTCTATTACCGGGGCTATCCGGTGCACGAGTTGGCCGAAAAATGCCGCTTCGAGGAGGTGGCCTACCTACTGCTCTACGGCGAGCTGCCCACGCGGGCACAGCTCGAAGCCTTCGAGCAGGAGGAGCGAAGCCAGCGCGCACTGGATGAAACCGTCCATCGCCTGCTGGAGCTGATCCGGACAGACGCCGCCCCCATGGACGTGCTCCGCACGGCCGTCAGCCTGCTCGGCGCGAACGATCCGGAGGCCACTGGCGCCGACATCGACACGATCCGCCGCAAAGCCATCGGGCTGATGGCCAGACTGCCCACCATCGTGGCGGCCGACCGCCGGCGCCGGCACGGCCTGGACTTCATCCCGCCGCGCGAGGACCTGACCTTCGCCGAGAACTTCTTCCACATGTACTTCGGCGAGGTGCCCGACGCCGAGGTGGTCAAGGCCTTCGACGTGTCGCTGATTCTGTATGCGGAGCACAGTTTCAACGCCTCCACCTTCACGGCCCGCGTGATCACCTCGACGCTTTCGGACTACTACAGCGCGATCACGGGTGCCATCGGCGCACTTAAAGGGCCGCTGCACGGCGGGGCGAACGAAGAGGTCATGCGTATGCTCAAACCCTTCCGCTCGCCGGAGGAAGCCCGTCGGTGGGTGGAAGAGGCCCTGGCCCGCAAGCAGAAGATCATGGGCTTCGGGCACCGCGTCTACCGCTACGGCGATTCGCGCGTGCCCATCATGGAGCGTTACACGCGCCGGCTGGCCGAGCGCCTGGGCTTCCAGAACCTCATGGCCATCTACGACGCCATCCAGGAAGTCGTCGTGCAGCAGAAGGGCATCTACCCGAACCTGGACTACCCGACCGGTCCGGCCTACTACATGATGGGCTTCGACATTGAGACCTACACGCCGATTTTCGTGATGAGCCGCATCACGGGCTGGTCGGCGCACGTGATGGAGCAGCTGGCCGACAACCGGATCATCCGGCCGCTGAGCCGCTACGTGGGTCCATCCGAGCGTCCGGTACCGCCCCTGGAAGCGCGGGGCTAATACGGGATCGCTGATTTACCGGTGCATGATGGCGGACGTAATTCTGCGGGTATGATCGGGCGGACACAGGGGTCCGCCCTACAGGATAGGGAAAACGTCAAGGATCTGTAGGGGTGCACCGCCATGTGCGCCCCTGCTTTTTCACATGTACCATGATACCCGGGAATCGTAGTAGCCGATGGACGCGCGGTGTTACAGGCGGGTGATGCGGACCAGCTCGATCCGGTTCTGCGAGGCTTTCAGAATGGTGAAGCGGTAGCCGTCCAGCTCGAATTCCTCCTGCGGCTTCGGGATCGTGCCCAGCTTTTCCAGCAGATAGCCGGCCACCGTGTCGTAGTCGCCTTCGGGGAGGTCCAGTCCGGCCTCGCGGAGTTCGTCGATGTCCACGCGGCCGCTGACCAGCCAGGTGCGCTCGTCGAGGCGGCGGAGCAGGTATTCTTCGTCCTCGTCCACGTCGAACTCATCCTGAATGTCGCCGATGAGTTCTTCGAGCAGGTCTTCCTGCGTGACGAGGCCGGCCGTCCCGCCGTATTCGTCGATGACGATGGCAATGGAAGTGTTCGTCTGGAGAAATTCCTTCAACAGGGCATGGGCGGGCTTCGACTCGGGCACGAAGCGCACGGGCCGGATCATCTCGGCCAGCGAGCCGGGCTGGCGGAACAGATCGTAGGCGAAGACAACCCCGATGATCTGATCGATATGCTCCCGGTAGACGGGAAGACGGGAGTAGCCGCTTTCGATGAAGCGCTGGCGGAGCGTTTCCAGGTCGGTATGCTCCTCGACGGCCACGATGTCTGTGCGGGGCACCATGCAGTCGCGCACGCGGAGTTTTTCGAAGGCCAGCGCGTTGGCCAGCAGGCGGCTTTCTGTTTCGTCGAGGTCGCGGGCCGGGGCGGTTTCGGCCTCGACTTCCTGCACCTGCCAGGCCAGCTCCCGCTGCATGAAGGTGGCCACCGTGTCGGCTTCGACCGAGAGCCGCCGTGCCAGGCGCTCGGAGACGGCGCGGGCCGGGCGCACGAGCGGCCACAGCAGGTAGGCGGCCACGCGGAGCAGCACGGCGCCCGGTTGCACCAGGCGGTTGGCCTGCTCACGAGCGACGGCGGTCGGGAGCAGCAGGCCCCCCAGATAGAACGACAGGCCGCCGATCAGTACCAGCAGCAGCGCACTACCCCAGGCCATCCCCGGAGTAAATCCCCGGCCGTGCAGCAGCGGGGTGCTCAGACCCATCGCCAGCAGCACCTGCGCGAGCGTCAGCCCGGCCAGCGTGGTCAGTAGCGGCGTGGCCGGCGCGTCGAGCAGGGCGCGGGCCAGGCGGGCCGTGCGGCTTCCCTGCCGGGCCAGCACCTCCAATCGGAGCCGGTTGGCCGCCACGAGCGCCGCCTCGGCCCCGGCCACCAGCATGGCCAGCACGAAGGCTCCGATCAGCAACAGGACGGTCATCAGCGCCCTTTGAAGACAGGTTTACGCCGGTTCAGAAAGGCGTCCACGCCTTCGCGAAAGTCCTCCGTGCCGCACGCCTGGCCGAAGAGCGCGGCCTCCAGCCGGAGGCCCTGCCGGAGCGGAAGGTCGCTCTGGCGCAACGCTTCGAGGGCCAGCGCCACCGCCACCGGTGCCTTCGAGGTGATCTTCTGCAACAGCTCGCGGGCTGTGTCCAGTAGATGCTCGATGGGCACCACGCGATTGACCAGCCCGATCTCGAAGGCCCGGCGGGCGCTGATGCGCTCGCCGGTCAGAATCAGCTCGGCGGCCAGGCCGCGGCCGATCAGGCGCGGCAACCGCTGCGTGCCGCCGTAGCCCGGAATCAGCCCCAGGCTCACCTCCGGCTGGCCGAACACGGCATGATCGGCCGCCACGCGGAGATGACAGGCGATGGCCAGTTCGCACCCGCCGCCCAGCGCATAGCCGTTGACGGCCGCGATGACCGGCTTGGGCATTTCCTCGATCCGGTTGAAGACGGCCTGCCCGTAGAGCGCGAAGCGGTGGCCGCTGTAGGCGTCGAGCTCTCTGAACTGCTGGATGTCGGCGCCGGCACAGAAGCTCTTTTCACCGGCGCCTGTGATGATCACGCCCTTGACCGCCTCGTCCTGCCGGGCCTGGCGGATGCACCGGTCCAGCTCGGTCAGAACCTGATGGTTGAGGGCGTTGTGTTTATCGGGACGGTTGATCGTGATCAGCGCGAAACCGTCGCTGTCCACTTCGTAGCGGACGGTCTGCAGCGCGGTCGTTTCGGTACTCATTCGGTCTGCGGGGTTTTGTTCGGCGGGTCGCTCTTTTCAAACCCGAGTTGCCGGGCGCGTTCCAGATCGGCCTCGGCGATGCGGGCATAGTGAACGGCCGCGTAGGACGGCGCACCGCATACGGCGATGACCGCCAGATGCTCCACCCACACATCGTAGACGCGCACGCCGGCCGCGGCCAGCAGCTCCCGGGTGTCCGGGGGCGTGTAGGTTTCGTCGCTGCACTGGCGACCACCGGTGAATTCACGGGCCACCCAGATCGTCGGCGGCTCTTCCAGGACGGGCGCCCACATCGAGCAGCCACTCAGCAGCGCAAGCAGGAGCAGACGGTACATGGTCGGTTTCAGGAACGCTGACGCTGACGGCGAACCGCTTCGGGCGGGGTCTTTTCGGAAGGCTCCGTCGCCTCCGATTCCATACGGGGCGGCTCCAGTTCGGCCGAGAGTTCGCCCAGCAGCGCCGACGGCGAGGCGAACACGTCCTCGATCTCGGCCACGGCCGCTTCCGTTTCCTCCACCTCGCTGAGCAGCGTATCGAGCTGGAAGGTGATCTCCTCGGGATTGCGGAGCGTAAGCGACTGTTCGTGGATGTAGCGGATCACGTCGTCGATCGTGTCGAGCTGCGCTTCGATGATTTCCAGGTTTTCCCGCACTTTCTTGATGCGGGCAAGTCGCTGCTCCAGAATGCGGCGACGGCGTTCTTTGATGGCCCGCACGCGCGGCGCGTCGTCGGCCATGTCTTCCTGCAGCGCCTGCAACGCTTCGACCAGCTCGTCCTCGGAGGTCTGCGCCAGGTAGAACTCGTAGCGTTCCTTCTGATAGAGCAGGTTCAGGTAGGAGCGAAGCAGTTCGTCGATCTTCTGCAGGTGGCTTTCGAGCAGGCCCTGCGAGGCGTAGCTGAGCTTCTGATAATTGGCGCGGATCTGTTTTTCCAGGTTGCGGAGCCGGACGTAGCGGCGCTGACTGCTGCGGCTCAGCAACTGAAACAGTTCCTTCTGCGAGGGCGGACGGGCATGTTCGGCCGCGCGCCGGGCACGCACCGCCCGACGAAACCGTTCCTGGCGGGGCATGATGCCCAGGTAGAGCAGCTCCAGGGCCGTCGTGAAGAGCAGCACGGCGTCGAACAGCCAGTCGGGGCTGTCGGTGAAGCTGATGCCCAGGGCGGTTACCAGCGCGGCGATCAGGAACGTGAGGTTCCAAGGATGCAGAAAGGCTTCGCGCGTGTAGTTGATCGGTCGGTCGTTCATGCCCGTGGTTTCCATCACGATCCGGGAGGACGGAGCCGTCCCAGCGTTTTTTCGGTGCGCGCTTCAGCCGGTGCTGACGAATCGGCCGCGGCGAAGGTTTCGGTCTCGTCCCGGAGCTGGCGGAGCAACTCCTGCGCCCGACGGCGGGTCCGCTCCGGATCGAGCGCGTCGTCGGGCGATGGCTCATGCCCTTCGAGCGCCAGTTCCAGGCGTGCTTCCTGGTAGGCCGTCTCCAGCGCCAGACGTTCCAGCGCCTCGTCGTGGGCGGCCAGCGTCGCCTCGGTCTGGCGCTCTAGGCGGGCCAGCGCTTCGTCGATAGCCCGTCGGCGTCGGAGCAGCCGCACCGCCTCCTTCAACCGACGAAGGGCGCGGAGGTGCTCCTTTTCCGCTTCTTTCAGCCGTTGATAGTCTTCCGGGCGCATATCAGCGGGTGCGCTGGCGGCCGATGGTTTTCGCCTCTTCCGTTTCGCGGGCCTGTTCGGGAGCTTCCTGCTCCGCCTCGCGGGCGGGCGACTCCAGGGCCGGTTTCTGCTCGGGCTCCAGCAGCCCCATCTCCAGCTTGAACTGGCGCACCAGCTCGGCCGCCCGGAGCGCTTCGGCGTCGGCCTCGATCTTCAAGGCGTCGGCATCGACGCTGTCGAGCGCCAGCTCCAGGCGCGCCTCGCTCCGGGCTGTCTCCTCGCGAAGGCGCTGGACCATCTCCTCGTGCGTCTGGTCCAGTCCGCCCACCTCGAACTGCTCCAACGCGTCGGCCACCTTCGCCTGCCACTTGGCCCGCTCGTGGGCGCGAAGGGCTTCCTTCGCCTCCTGAATCTTGCGTTCCTTTTCACGAAGGAAGGCCTGCTTCACCTGGAGCGCCTTCTCATAGGCGGCCTCGGCATACTGCAACTGCTCTTTCGTGCGCGCCAGCGTCTCTTTCGCCTTCTGGAGCTGAATGGCGTACTGCTGCGCGATGTCGTCGCGGCCGGCCTGAATGGCCGCCTTGATACGGGCCACCAGTCGCTCGATCTCCTGCTCGTTACGCCGCACCTCCTTCTGGAGCAGCAGCACGTTCGCCTTCACCGTGGCGATGTTTTCGTTCATCTTCGGGATCTGATCGTTCAGCTCCCGGATGTTCTGCTCCAGAATGAGGCGGGGATCTTCGAGCGCGGAGATGGCCCCGCCGAAGATCGAGCGAATCCACCGTTTGAATCGGGCCCAGAGCGACATGGCGATACCCTGAATCTGATGAAAAATTTGATTCTGTTTGTTTTACCCCGCGAAGGGGTCCGGGTGCCCGTCCGAAAGTCGGACGGGCACCCGGTGGGTGTTATTCGGAAAGCGAGGCCAGCAGGTTGCCCTCGGTGTCGATCAGGTACACGGGCCCGAGCTCGAGCTGGCGGATCTCGTCTTCGATGCGGCTGCGGTCGCCCACCACCACCCAGACGAGCCGGTCCGGGTGCAGCACCTCACGGGCGGCCGCGTTGACGTCCTCGAGCGTGAGCGCCCGCACGGCGTCCGGATAGGTCCGCCAGTAGTCGAGCGGCCAGCCGAACTGCACCACGTAGCTCAGGTCGTCGAGGATCGCGTTGGCCGTCTCCCAGCGGCCGGGAAGGCGAAGCGTCAGGTTGCGCTGCACCTTGTCCAGCTCCTCGGGCGTGACGGGCTTCTGGCCGCTGACGATGCCATCCAGCTCTTTTTTGATTTCGAGCATGGCCGGGGCCGTCTTGTCGGTCTGCACCGGCGCGTAGACGATGAACGGCCGCGGCCCGCGTGCGCTCCCCAAGATGCTCCGGGCGCCGTAGGACCAGTGCTTGTCCTCGCGGAGGTTCATGTTAATGCGCGAGGTGAAGGCCCCGCCCAGCACCGTGTTCATGACTTTGATGGCCAGCTCACGCGGGTTGGCCTCGGGCGGTGCCACATGCCCGGCGAAGATGATCGACTGCTCCGAGCCGGGCCGGTCGATCAGATACACCACCGAGCGATCCTTCTGCGGCACGTCCTGGATGTTTTTCTGCGGAACGTCGCCGGGCTTCCATTCGGCGAAGAGGCGCTCCAGCTTCGGAAGCAGCTCGTCCATCGTGATGTCGCCCACGACGACGAGCGTGGCGTGGTTCGGTTTGAACCAGGTCTGGTGGAAGCGTACCAGGTCGTCGCGGGTGATCTGCTGCACCGACTCGATGGTGCCCGAGCCCGTGAGCGGGAGGCCGTAGGCGTGGTTTTCGCCATAGAGCAGGCGTGGGAAGACGCGGAGCGCCATCTGGACGGGCGAGACCTGCTCGCGCTGGATGGCCACGAGCTGCTGCTGCTTGAGCCGCTGGAAGTCGGCCTCCGGGAAGGCCGGGTGCAGCACGACGTCGGCAAACAGCTCCAGCGATGGATCCAGCTTATCCCGAAGCGCCGAGAAGTAGACGGTCGAGACGTCCAGGTCCGAGCCGGTGCTCAGCCGGGCGCCCAGGCGGTCCAGCTCGTCGCTGATCTCCAGGGCGGTGCGGCTGGTGGTGCCTTCGTCGAGCATGTTCATGGCGAGCGTGGCCGTGCCCGGTCGCGCGAACTGGTCGGCCGCATAGCCGGCGTCCAGGATGAGCTGGAAATTGACCACCGGCACGGCGTGGCGCTCGACGAGCAGCACCTTCAGACCGTTCGACAGCGTGGCCTGCTGCACCTCGGGAAAGGACACTTCGGGCGGCGGTCCGACGGGCGGAAGCTGCGAGCGGTCTACGTCTTCGCCGCTGGCCTGGAGTTTCGGATAGGGGTGCACCTCCAGCACGAAGACGCCGTCGCTGAGCCACTTGCGGGCGGCCTCCAGCACCTGCGCGGGCGTGGCCTGCTGCATGCGCCGGAGCGTCACCTTGTAAAGACCGGGATCGCCGCCATAGACCTCGTACTGCGCCAGGATGTCGCTCTTGCCGCCGAAGCCGCCGATGCGCTCCACGCCCCGGATAAAGCCGGCGATGAAATCGGCCTTCACCCGCTCCAGCTCGTCGGCGGTGGGTCCTTCCTGCAGGAAGCGCGCCAGCTCTTCATCGACGGCCTGCTCCACCTTCTCCAGCGGCACGCCGGGCCTGGCCGTGGCGATGATCATGAACTGGCTGCCGATCTCGCCGGTGTAGACGAACGCATTGACGTCCGTGGCGATCTGGTCCGTGTAGACGAGCCGGCGGTAGAGGCGCGAGGTCTTGCCGCTGGCGAGCACGTCGGCGGCCAGGTCCAGGTAATCCCGCTCCGGATGGCCCCACTCCGGCACGTTCCAGACCTTATAGAGCCGCGCCTGCGGGACGCGGTCTTCCATCGTCATGCGCTGCTCGCCCGTGCGCTTGGCCACCCAGGCTTTGGGTTTGGCCAGCGGCGGCCCCGGTGGGATCGATCCGAAGTACTTTTTCACTTTCTCCAGGGCCGTCTGCGGGTCGATGTCGCCCGCGATGACGATGGTGGCGTTGTTGGGGCCGTAGTAGGTCTTGAACCACTCGTGCACGTCCTCCAGCGTGGCCGCGTCCAGATCCTCCATGTAGCCGATCACCGGCCACGAGTAGGGGTGCCCCTCGGGGTAGGTGTGTTCGGCGATGATATTCCAGACCTTACCGTAGGGCTGGTTTTCGCCCTGGCGTTTTTCGTTCTGGACCACGCCGCGCTGCTCGTCGAGTTTGGCCTGGTCGATGGCGCCCAGCAGGTGGCCCATGCGGTCCGATTCGAGCCAGAGCACCAGGTCGAGCGCGTTGACGGGCACCGTCTGGAAGTAGTTCGTGCGGTCGCGGTTCGTGGTGCCGTTCAGGTCGGTGGCCCCCACGCGCTCGAGCGCCTGGAACCAGTCGTCATTGAAATGCTCCGAGCCGTTGAACATCAGGTGCTCGAACAGGTGGGCAAAGCCCGTGCGCCCCGGCTTTTCGTTTTTCGAGCCGACATGGTACCAGATGTTGACGGCCACAATGGGCGCCTTGTGGTCCGGGCTGACGATGAGCGTCAGCCCGTTGTCGAGCACGAACTTTTCGTAGGGGATCTCGACGGGGATGTCCGTCGCCTCCTCGGTCTGGGCAAAGGCCGGCATCGTGCAGAGCAGAAGCAACAGGCCGGCCGAAAGGCGTCGTAGCAGGTTCATGGCGGTTGGTGGTCTGGTTTGATCGAAGCTCCTTTACGAAGCGCATCGCATGGCGGTTACGCCGCCGGAGAGAAAGGTACGAATCGTTTCGTACAAAAGTACGCCGGTCTGGGGCCTACAGCAAGCGGTCCAGTTCTTCCAGCAGCCGTTCCTGAGCTTCGGGCGAGAGCTTGTCGGCATCGACCTCGCCGGGCCGGACGGCGGCCGGCTTCGGACGCGGGTGCAGACGCGACAGCACCCACGCAAAGGCGCCGGTAGCCAGCGCCGAAAGCAAAAGGGCTCGGAACACGCGTTTCATGAGCGCAACGGTTTCTTCGTGAACGGGGACGCCCTGCAAAAAGCAACGCCGGGATCCGAAGCGGGTTCGGTTTTTTAAAACGACGGCGCGCCACGCGCTGGTATGCAGCCGACCCAACCGCCGATGGCCGAACTTCCCATCCACACCGTGCTGAGCGAAGCGGAAGCCCGTGCGCGGGCGGCGGCGCACGAGGCGCGGCTGCGTCCGGTGCTCGATCCGTACCTGGCCGCCCGGCGCCGGGGCGCTAATCAGCCGGTGATGGACTTCCTGTTCGAGTACTACACGTTCCGGCCGAGCCGGCTGCTGCGGTGGCGTCCGGGTCTGGGCGTGGCCGTGCAGGGCGCCGAGGCCCGCCGGTGGCTGGAGGACCCGGACTTTGTCGAGACGCCGAAGGGCGTCACCGTCGATCCCGGCCGTTTTCCGGCGCACCGCATTCCGTCGCTGCGCTGGGTGGTGACGTTGCTGGAGCGAACGGCCGCCCGTCGGCCCCATCTGGGCTGCTGCGGCATGCACGAGTGGGCCATGGTCTACCGCACCGAGCGTCCCCGCCACGCGCACGTGCCTTTGCGCATGGACCCGGACGCGCTGGCCGCCTTTGTCGAATCGCACCCCATCACCTGCACGCACTTCGACGCCTTTCGCTTCTTCACCGAAGCGGCGCGTCCGCTCAACCGCTTTCAGCCCACCCGCGACACCATCCACGAGCTGGAGCAGCCCGGCTGCCTGCACGCCAACATGGACCTCTACCGCTGGGCCTACAAGTTTTACCCCTGGGTGGGTAGCGATCTGATCGCAGACGCCTTCCTGCTGGCCTGCCGCATCCGCACGCTCGACATGCAGGCCAGCCCCTACGACCTGCGGGCCTACGGTCTGGAGCCCATCCCCATCGAGACGCCCGAGGGACGCCGCCGCTACCGCGCATTGCAGGAGCAGTTCTACCGCGAAGCGCAACCCATCCGCCGGCGCCTGCTGCAAACGCTTCGCACGCTTCTTGAACTTGCCGTTACGAATGCCCCGAAGGCCGCCGACGGGGTTGCATAAACGGCCGCGCCGTTGCAAACTGATCGACGGGTTTGTTTCTGTTCACTAACCCGAGGATCAAGACGATGGAATACCGGCATCTGGGACGCTCCGGGCTGAAAGTGTCGGCGCTATCTTTTGGCGCCTGGGTGACGTTTGGCGATCAGATCGATGAAGGGCTGGCCGAAGAGTGTATGCACGCCGCCTACGAAGCCGGCGTGAACTTCTTCGACAACGCCGAGGCTTATGCCGGCGGCAAGGCCGAGATCATGATGGGCAACATTCTGAAGCGCTCCGGCTGGAAGCGCTCGGACCTGGTCATTTCCACGAAGATCTTCTGGGGCGGCAAGGGGCCGAACGACGTGGGCCTGTCGCGCAAGCACATCATCGAGGGTACAAAGGCGGCGCTGGAGCGGCTCCAGCTCGACTACGTGGACCTGATCTTCTGCCACCGGCCCGATCCGGAGACGCCCATCGAGGAGACCGTCTGGGCCATGAACTACGTGCTGGATCAGGGCTGGGCCTTCTACTGGGGCACGAGCGAATGGAGCGCCGAGCAGATCCGCTACGCCTACGAGTTCGCCCGCCGCGAGCACCTGATTCCGCCCACCATGGAGCAGCCCCAGTACAACATGTTTCACCGCGTGCGCGTCGAGCGCGAGTACGCGCCGCTTTACCGCGACTACGGGCTGGGACTGACCACCTGGAGCCCACTGGCCAGCGGCATCCTGACGGGCAAGTACAACGAAGGCATTCCCGAGGGGAGCCGTATGAGCCTGCCGGGCTACGAGTGGCTGCGCAAACGGCTGGAAAGCGAAGAGGGGCGGCGCCAGATCGAAAAGGTGCGTCGGCTCATGCCGATCGCCGAAGAGCTGGGCTGCACGATGGCGCAACTGGCCATCGCCTGGTGCCTGAAAAATCCGCACGTGAGCACGGTGATCACGGGCGCCTCGCGCCCCGAGCAGGTCCGGGAAAACATGAAAGCCCTGGAGGTGGCTCAGCGCCTGACACCCGACGTCATGGAGCGCATCGAAGCCATCCTCGAAAACAGGCCCGAGCCCGAAATCAACTGGCGCGAGCGGTGAGGTAGGGCATCTGTGCCGGGGCCGTGTCTCTGTAAAGGGGACACGGCCTCGGTGTTTTACGAATGCCATGGATCGTCGTGATTTTCTGAAAGGCATGGGGCTGGCGCTGGCGGCCGGGCCCTACTGGCTGCGCCGGGCGCTGGCGCAGCCGTCGGCCTCAAGTTCGCCCTTCGTCGAAGCCCGGATCCCCGAGCGGGGCATGTACAGCCTGCAACCGGCCGCCCGCTGGGAAGAAGCGCTCGTGGCCGGCAACGGCACGCTGGGCATCCTGGTCTACGGCGATCCGCTGAACGAGCGGATCATCTTCAACCACGAGCTGCTCTACGAACCGCTGCGCGACGAGCGCGTCCCCCCGCCCAATCTGGCGTCCTACCTGCCCCGCATTCGCGCCCTCATGCTCGAAGGCCGTTACCGCGAGGCCGTGGCCTACTCGCTCGAAATGGCCCAGCGCGAGGGCTGGCCGGGATTGCTCTGGACCGATCCCTACCATCCGGCCTTCGCGCTCGTGCTGGAAATGCCAACGGAGACGCCCACCGAGTACCTGCGCCGCACGGCCTTCGACACCGGCGAGATCGGCGTCTTCTGGCGCACGGCGACCGACACCTACACGCGGCGGGCCTTCGTCTCGCGCACCGACGGCGTCGTCGTGCTGGAGCTATCGGCCGAGGCCGGACCGCTTCCGGACCTGGCCCTGCACCTGGAAGTGCAGGATGTGCGTCCGCCCGAGCAGCGCGAGGGCTATCACCCGCCCGAGATCGCGGCCGCGCCCGGCTGGTTGCGCTACCGCTGTGCCTACGTGCACACGCGCCGCGGCTACGAGGGGCTCGTGCGCGTGGAGGCCGCAGGGGGCACGCAGACCGTTCGCGACGGCCGCCTGCACATCCAGGGTGCCCGGCGCGTGCTGCTGCTGGCCCGCGTGTGGCCGCTCGACGACGTGGCCGCCTCGCGCCTGGCGGAAGAACAGGCGGCGCTGGCCGCCCTTCCGGCCGACTATGAGGGGCTACTTGCCCCACACGCCGCGGCGCACGGCGCGCTGTTTCGCCGCATGAAGCTGGACCTCGAAGCCGGCGACGACCGCCAGAAAAGCAGCGAAACGCTCCTGGCCGAGCAGCGCGCGCGTGAGACCATCCTGCCGGCGCTGCTCGAAAAACTCTTCGACATGGGCCGCTACGTGCTGATCAGCTCCTGCGGCCACTGGCCACCCAACCTGGTGGCGCTCTGGACGGGCGAATGGCGGCCGCCCTGGTCCGGCGACTTCACGCTCGACGCCAACCTGAACCTGCAGATGGCGGCCGCCAGCATTGGCGCCGTGCCTGAGGCCGTCGCCAGCCTGACCCGCCTCCTCGAGGGATTGCTCGACGACTGGCGCGACAACGCCCGTCGCCTCTACGGCTGCGAGGGCGTGCTCTCGGGCTCCCGCACCGACGGCCGCTGCGGCTGGCACACCCATTTCAACGCCGACTACCCGCTGCATTTCTGGACGGCCGGCGCCGGCTGGCTCGCCCAGCCCCTGTACGAGTACGCGGAGGTCTACGGCGACGAAGCCTTTGTCCGTGAGCACCTGATTCCCTATCTCAAAGAAGTCGTCCGTTTCTACGAGACCTTCCTGACCGTCACCGACGCCGAAGGGCACGTCGTCTTCGTCCCTTCCTACTCGCCCGAAAACCGTCCGGGCAACCTCGACACGCCGGGGAGCATCAACGCGACCATGGACATCGCCGTCTGCCGCGAGGTGCTCTCGACGCTGATCGCACTGTGCGAGGCGCGGGGGCTCGAAGCCGACAACCTGCCGCACTGGAAGGCGCTGCTGGACCGACTGCCGCCCTACCTGATCAACGAAGACGGCGCGCTCAAAGAGTGGGCGCATCCCGACCTGGCCGACAACTACAACCACCGGCACCTGTCGCACCTGTACCCGGTCTGGCCCGGCCACGAGATCACGCCCGAGGCGACGCCCGAACTATTCGAAGCGGCCCGCAGGGCGGCCTACCTGCGCGGGCACGAAAACGACTCGGCCCACGGCCTGGTGCATCTGGCCCTGATCGGGGCCCGTCTCAAAGACCCCGAACTGGCCTACCGGAGCCTGCGCGACCTGATCCGCAACGGCTACCTGCTGCCCAGCCTGTTTTCGCTGCACTATCCGGGCAACGTTTACAACGCGGACCTGATCAACAGCCTGCCCGCCATCGTCATCGAAATGCTGCTCTACAGCCGTCCGGGCCTGCTGGAGCTGCTGCCCGCCGTGGACGAGCGGCTGCCCCGCGGCACGCTGCACGGCGCCCGGGCTCGCGGACGGCTGCGGGTGGAGCGGCTACGCTGGGATCTGCCCGCCCGGCACGTCGAACTGGCGCTCGTGTCCGACACCGACCAGACGCTCACGCTGCGCGTGCGCCGGGGTATCGCCGAACTGCAGGCGATCGAAGGGCCGACGCCGGAGCGGACATCCGCGACCGATGCCACGCTGCAACTCGCCGCCCGAACGCCCGCCACGCTGCAGATCCGTCTGGCCGGCTGAAAAACAGCAGGCGGCCCCCACGAAAACAAAAAACGGGCACCCGTAAGAGGGTGCCCGCCCTGTGGCCGACGGTGAAGGCGTCAACGAAGCTCTTCCTCTTCCTCGGAACGTTCCTTCGAGGCGTCGCGGTAGTAGATCTCGTCCCGCAGGAACTCCTCCACGGCGATCTCCGTGGGCTCGGGCTTCAGTTCGTACTCGATGGAAATGCGCCGCTGCTCTTCCTGATGGCGCGGATCGTCTTCCAGTCCCAGTCCTTCGAAGTAGGAGAGCTTTTCGTCGAGCTCCTGCTTCATCTGGGTGGCAATCTGACGGGCACGCTTCGAAAGGATGGCCACCGTCTCGTACAGGTTGCCCGTCTTGGCGGCCAGTGCGTCGATGTCGAGGGTTTTGAGGGCCATAGCTGAACAGGTTGTCAGATTCGCGCGGTCCCTTGCTCACGCAAAATGTCGTAAATGCCGGCCTTTACGGAAGGTTCCGTTCAGCCGGCGAGCATACCGGCCACTCCGGCGCGGATCATCGCCACGGCGATGGCGGCCAGAAACAGGCTGGCGACCTTCGCGATGGCGCGCACGGCCACCGGCCCCAGCTTTCGGATCACCCACGGCCCTGCGGCAAAGGCCACCGTCACCAGCAGCAGGTTGGCCACCAGCGACACGAGCGTGGGCAGGTAGCCGTAGGTCTGCTGCGCCACCAGGATCGTCGTGATGGCGGCCGGCCCGATGATCAGCGGAATGCCCAGCGGCACCACGCCCACGTCGGCGGCGTCGGCCCCGTCGCGCGGATCGCGCCGCCGGTAGTCGGCAAACACCAGGTCCGTGATACTGAGCACGAGCAGGATCAGGCCGCCGCCCACCCGGAGATCGTTCAGCGTGATCCCGAGCGTCTCGAAGATGAGCTGCCCGGCAAACAGAATGAGCACGGCCACCACGAAGGCCGTCGCCACAGCCCGCACGAGCAACCGGCGTCGATCGGCCGCCGAAAGGCCTTCGGTCATCGAGATGAAAAACGGCAGAATGCCGGGCAGATTGATCGCCACGAACAGCGGCAGAAACGTTTCTAAATAGGCGTTCACGTTCAGGCGCGGTTGATGGATCGGCAGCGATCAAAGCGCGGCGATCCGCTTCGTTCCACCCGCGCTGCAACGCTTTTGCGAAAAAAACAGCCGGAACGAAGCCCGGCGGCCGCTGTTGGAACACGCTTGAACCTTTTCGTCGAACCGAGTGGTCGGGCCCGGCAGCGGTATGCAGGACGGCATTGTCATCCGAGGCGCACGCGAGCACAACCTCAAAAACATCGACCTGGACATCCCCCGGGAGCGCCTGGTGGTGATCACCGGCCTTTCGGGCTCGGGCAAGTCGAGCCTGGCCTTCGACACGATCTACGCCGAAGGCCAGCGGCGCTATCTGGAGAGCCTTTCGGCCTACGCCCGCCAGTTCCTGGGCATGCTCGAGCGGCCCGACGTGGACTTCATCGACGGACTGTCGCCCGTCATCGCCATCGAGCAGAAGACGGTCAGCCAGAACCCGCGCTCGACGGTCGGCACCGTCACCGAGGTGTACGACTTTCTGCGGCTGCTCTATGCCCGCGTCGCCACGGCCTACTCGCACATCTCGGGCAAGCCCATGCGCCGCCAGACCGACGACGAGATCATCAACCACATCCTGAGCTTTCCGGAAGGCACCCGGCTGTTGATCCTGGCGCCGGTGGTGCGTGGCCGCAAAGGGCACTACCGGGAGCTGTTCGAGCAGATCGCCCGCCAGGGCTTCGAGCGCGTGCGCGTCGACGGCGAACTGCGCGAAATCACGCCGGGCATGAAGCTCGACCGCTACAAGACGCACGACATCGAAGTCGTCGTCGATCGGATCGTGGTGCGGCCCGACATCCGGCCGCGCGTGCACGACTCGGTCCAGATCGCCCTCGGCATGGGCGGCGGCGTGCTCATTGCCCACGTGCTCAACCCCGACGGCACGGGCACCGACCACGTCTTCAGCCGCCACCTCTACTGCCCCGAAGACGGCGTCTCGTACGACGATCCCTCGCCGAATACGTTCTCGTTCAACTCGCCCTACGGCGCCTGTCCGGCCTGCAACGGTCTGGGCACCCGGCTGGAGATCGACCCCGAGCTGGTCATCCCCGACCCGTCGAAGTCGATCAACGAAGGCGGACTGGCCCCGCTGGGCAAGCCGCGTGACGGGTGGATCTTCAGCCAGCTCCGCGCCGTGGCCGCCGCCTACGGGTTCGACTTCGACACGCCGCTGGGTGCGCTCACCGAGGAGCAGCGGCGCGTGCTGCTGGAAGGCGCCGGCGACCGGGAGTTCGAGATCGAATACCAGTTCAAGGGCCGCACCCTGCGTTATCGCCACCGCTTCGGCGGGCTGTTCGAGTATCTGCACCACCTGCGCGAACATGCCGGTTCGGTCTCCCAGCGCCGGTGGGCCGAGTCGTTCATGCGCGAGATGGCCTGCCGCGCCTGCGGCGGCGCCCGCCTGAAGCCCGAAAGCCTGGCCTTCCGCATCGGCGGCAAGAACATCGCCGAGCTGGCGCACATGGATCTGGTCTCGCTGCGGCGCTTTCTGTCGGAGCTGCAGTTCGAGGGCCAGAAGGCGCTCATCGCCCGTCCCATTCTCAAAGAAATTCTGGAGCGGCTCGGCTTTCTGATCGAAGTCGGCGTGGGCTATCTGACGCTGGACCGTCCGGCGCGCACGCTCTCGGGCGGCGAGAGCCAGCGCATCCGGCTGGCCGCCCAGCTCGGCTCGCAGTTGACCGGCGTCCTTTACGTACTCGACGAACCCTCGATCGGCCTGCACCCGCGCGACCATCACCGGCTCATCGACGCGCTCAAACTGCTGCGCGACCTGGGCAACTCGATCCTTGTCGTCGAGCACGACCGCGAGATGATCGAGGCGGCCGACTACGTGATCGATCTGGGTCCGGGCGCGGGCGAACACGGCGGCCATGTGGTGGCGGCGGGACCGCCCGACCGCCTGGAGGTGCGCGACGGCCACGTCAGCCTGACGGCCGCCTACCTGAAAGGCGAGCGCTACATCCCGGTACCCCGCGAGCGGCGCACCGGCAACGGCCACCGACTCGTGCTCTACGGGGCCCGCGGCCACAACCTGAAGGGCGATCCGCTCGTGCTGCCGCTGGGCACCTTCATCTGCGTGACGGGCGTTTCGGGCTCGGGCAAGTCGAGCCTGATCAATCAGACGCTCTACCCGATCCTGGCCCGCCACTTTCACAACGCCCGCCTGGTGCCGCTTCCCTACGAGCGCATCGAAGGGCTCGAGCATCTGGACAAGGTGATCGACATCGACCAGAAGCCCATCGGCCGCACGCCCCGCTCGAATCCGGCCACCTACACGGGGCTGTTCAGCCACATTCGCGACCTGTTCGCCCGGCTTCCCGAAGCCCAGCTCCGCGGCTACAAACCCGGCCGGTTCTCCTTCAACGTGAAGGGCGGCCGCTGCGAGACCTGCAAGGGCGCCGGCGTGGTGAAGCTGGAGATGAACTTTCTGCCGGACGTGCACGTGACCTGCGAGACCTGCAAGGGCCGCCGCTACAACGCCGAAACGCTGGAGGTCCGCTACCGGGGCAAGAGCATCGCCGACGTGCTGGAGATGACCGTGGACGAGGCGCTGGTGTTCTTCGAGAACATGCCGCGCATCGCCCGTAAGCTGCGCACGCTGCAGGCCGTCGGGCTCGGCTACATCCGGCTGGGCCAGCCCGCCACCACGCTATCGGGCGGCGAGGCCCAGCGCATCAAGCTGGCCCGCGAGCTGTCGCGCCCCGGCACCGGCAACACGCTCTACATCTTGGACGAGCCCACAACCGGCCTGCACTTCGAGGACATCCGGCATCTGCTGGCCGTGCTCCGGGCGCTCGTGCGCAAGGGCAACACGGTGCTGGTGATCGAGCACAACCTCGACGTGATCAAGGTGGCCGACCATGTGATCGAGCTGGGACCCGAAGGTGGCGACGCCGGCGGCCACATCCTGTTTGCGGGCACGCCCGAAGAGCTGGCGGCGCAGGACACGCACACCGGCCGCTTCCTGCGCAAAGAGCTGGCCCGCGCGGCCGCGCTCGCCGACGGTGCCGACGAAGAGCTCATCGACCTCGACCAGCTCGCCACCGACGAAGAAACACCCGAAGAAATCGAAGACGAATTGCTCGACGAAGAGGAAGGCTGAACACTCCTCACCGCCGCACCTCCACGCGAAAGCGTCCGATCAGCCAGTCCGACGGGTGGCCTGGAGTTCTCTGCGCTGAACCGGTTATCCTTCCCGGCGTTTTGTCTGAAGGTGTAGCGGTTCCGGTGCACGACGCTGCCACACAAATGCCCCGACTGCAACCTGAGGTGCAACACGCCCTTGCCTTCGCCCGCCAATGGCTTCAAAGTGCTTATGGAGAACGATTGCATCATCTGATACTCTACGGTTCTCAGGCGCGGGACGAAGCCCATGCTGAGAGCGAAGTCGATCTGCTCCTCGTGCTCCAGGGTCCTGTCGACGTTGCCACCGAACTGAAACGGTTGACCGCACTCAAACTCGAGTTGCTCGATCGTTTCGGACGCTACGTCTCGCTTCAGCCCGTAGATGTGCACACATTTCAGGATGCGTCGCATCCATTCTTTCGAAACGTGCACGCCGAAGGCATCTCATTGCTATAACCGAACGACAGCGAGCCCTTCTGAACAGGGCTCCTCAGGCCCTTGAGTCGGCCCGCAGACTCCACGCTTACGGAGACACTGCGGACGCCATTAACCGGGCCTGTTATCGGTGCATAATGCGCAACATCCCATGTATCCAGGGATACGACAGGGCGAACACTGCGGTCCGCCCCTACATGGAAGAAACGTCGTCGTTTGTCTGGTAGGGGCGCACCACCGTGTGCGCCCGTGCTTTCGCCCGAGGCGTGAAGTCTGAATGAGATCCCCATTAATAGCAGCCGAGCTTCTGGCCGAAGCTGTGCGCTTCGTCACCATGATTGAAGCCCGGTTGCAGGAAATTTCTCCTGACTGAGCCCTCACGCCCGACGCATCTGCTTTCTGTCACATCTCCGCCACAGAACCTCCGGAATTCCGGGTCAACTTAGCTGAAGGTGCGGCGTGGAGACTGGAGAGACCAGCCCGAATATTTTACCGGAGGTGCGCCATGAAACAGGTTCAACGCAACTTCGTGGTGGACCTTGCGGCATTCGTCGCATTTGTGCTGCTGACGACCACCGGCGTACTCCTTCGCTACATCCTGCCGCCGGGATCCGGCCGCTTTACCACGCTCTGGGGACTGGACCGTCACACATGGGGCCAGATTCATTTCTGGATCGCACTGATTCTGCTGGGAATTCTGGCGATCCATCTGGTGCTGCACTGGAAGTGGATCGTCTGTATGGTGAAAGGACGGCCCACGGAGGGCTCTGGCTGGCGGATGGCGCTGGCCGTTGTGGGACTGATCGGATTGCTCGGCCTTGCCGTCGCTCCATTGCTCAGCCCGGTTGAACGCAAAGAACTCCCGGCGGGGCAAAGGGGCGTAGCCGCCACTGAACAGCGCGAAACCGTTGTGCCGCTCGTCACCGGCGCCATGAGCCTGGAGGATGTTGCCCGAAGACTGGAGGTGCCGGTCCCGACGCTGTTGCGTACGCTGGGGCTGCCCGAGGACATAGCTCCCGAGACACGATTGAGCCAGCTGCGCCGGCGATATGGTCTGACGCTGCACGAGGTGCGTCGGAGGCTCCAGACCCTGACCACGACGCGGGCCGATTCGCTGAAGCCGTAGCACAGCTTCATGCTCCGGCCCTGCCGACGGCGGGAACGGTTTGTTTTCCGCGACGTTGGCCGGTGCAGACCGTGGGGGTGCTCTGTCTCCGCGCGGGACAGGGCTGAGAGCATACCCTTTGAACCTGATCCGGGTAATGCCGGCGCAGGGAAACGGTCACCGATCGCACAAGCTGCCGTTGGTGCCTTTCTCTGCGTGCCCCCGGGTTTTGACCGTCGGTAAACCGTCACCCAAAAACCCAGGGAGGGCACGATGATTCCCAAGCCACCTGCTGCGATTCGGCGCGTGTACGTGCAGGGCAACCGCTATCCGGAGCTGCGCGTCCCGTTCAAGGAGGTTCAGCTTTCGCCCACGCGCCTGCCGGACGGAAGCCTGGAGCCCAACGATCCGGTTCTGCTCTACGACACGCGCGGACCGTGGGGCGACCCCGACTTCCACGGCGACATTCGCCAGGGTCTGCCGCCGCTGCGGCGTCCCTGGATCGAGGCCCGCGGCGACGTGGAGGAATACGACGGACGGCCGGTGCAGCCCATCGACGACGGCTATCGGAACGAGGAAGAGCGTCGGCGGGCCGAGCAGCGCGGCAAGCTGCACCGCTGGCCCGGTCCGCGTCGGCGTCCGCTGCGCGGCAAAAACGGCGCGGCCGTCACGCAGATGTACTATGCCCGCCAGGGCATCATCACGCCCGAGATGGAGTTCGTCGCCATCCGTGAAAACCAGCGGCGCGAGCGGCTCATCGAACTCCAGAAGGAGCCGGGCGACCGCTGGTCGCTTGCCTTCCAGCATCCGGGCCAACCCTGGGGCGCTCAGATTCCGCCCGTCATCACGCCCGAATTCGTGCGCGACGAGGTGGCCCGCGGCCGCGCCATCATCCCGTGCAACGTCAACCATCCGGAGTGCGAGCCGATGATCATCGGCCGCAACTTCCTGGTCAAGATCAACGCGAACATCGGCACCTCGGCCGTCTCCAGCTCCATCGACGAAGAAGTCGAAAAGCTGCTGTGGGCCATCTACTGGGGCGCCGACACGGTGATGGACCTCTCGACGGGCAAAAACATCCACGAAACGCGCGAGTGGATCATCCGCAACAGTCCGGTGCCCATCGGGACGGTGCCCATCTACCAGGCGCTCGAAAAGGTGGGCGGCAAGCCCGAAGAGCTGACCTGGGAGATCTTCCGCGACACGCTCATCGAGCAGTGCGAGCAGGGCGTCGATTACATGACGATTCATGCGGGCGTCCGGCTCGCCTACATCCCGCTGACGGCCAACCGGCGCATGGGCATCGTCTCGCGCGGCGGCTCGATCATCGCCAAGTGGTGCCTGGCCCACCACAGGGAAAACTTCCTCTACACGCACTTTGAGGAAATCTGCGAGATTCTGCGCCAGTACGACGTGTCGATCAGTCTGGGCGACGGGCTGCGGCCTGGCTCCATTCAGGACGCCAACGACGAGGCGCAGTTTGCCGAACTCAAGACGCTCGGCGAGCTGACCCGGATCGCCTGGAAGTACGACGTGCAGGTGATGATCGAAGGCCCCGGCCACATCCCCATGCACCTGATCAAGGAGAACGTGGACCGGGAGCTGGAAGACTGCTACGAGGCGCCGTTCTACACGCTCGGGCCGCTGGTGACCGACATCGCCCCGGCCTACGACCACATCACGTCGGCCATCGGCGCGGCGATGATCGGCTGGTACGGCGCGGCCATGCTCTGCTACGTCACGCCCAAGGAGCACCTGGGCCTGCCCAACAAGAACGACGTGCGCGAGGGCGTGATCGCCTACAAGATCGCCGCGCACGCGGCCGACCTGGCCAAGGGGCATCCCGGCGCCCAGTACTGGGACAACGCGCTCTCGAAGGCCCGCTTCGAATTCCGCTGGGAGGACCAGTTCAACCTGTCGCTCGATCCGGAGCGGGCCCGCGAGTACCACGACGAGACGCTTCCGGCCGAAGGGGCCAAGCTGGCGCACTTCTGCTCGATGTGCGGGCCGAAGTTCTGCTCCATGAAGATCACCGAGGAAATCCGGGCGATGGCCGCCGAGAAAGGCGTCGATGCCCGTCAGGTGATCGAAGAAGGGCTGGAGGAGAAGGCCCGCGAATTCCGCGAAAAAGGCGCCGAAATCTACACGGCTCCCTGAAGTCGGAACCGGGACGTTTCGTCGGCCGTTGCACGAACTTCCGGTTCGGAAAGATTAAAGTCAAACCGCGGACGGGGTTGTCATGAAAAAGGGGCTGCATCCGGAATACAACCTGATCACCGTGCGGCTGGCCGACGGCACCGAGTTTCAGATTCGTTCGACGATGAAGGGGCCCGTCTACGTCTCCGACGTGGACGCGACGAACCACCCGTTCTACACGGGCGTGCGCCAGTTCGTCGACCGCGCCGGCCGCGTCGAGAAGTTCATGCGCCGCTACGGTAAGGTGACCTCCCAGGGCCACCAGAAGCCGGAAGCCGAAGAGGAAGGCAAGTAAGCCGCGCATCCCGTTGCAAAAAGCGGCCTGCCAAAAGGTGGGCCGCTTTTTTTGTTGCGTTTTGCCGGCCTCTGTCGCATCTTGCGCCATAATCTGTTTGCCAACTGCATTTTCCCCATGCGTCGGTATCTGTTGCTGCTGAGCTGGCTGCTGGTCCGGCCCGGCTTCGGTCAGTCGGAAGGCTTCGTGCTGAACGAGCGCGAGTACTTCGAGCGAGAAGGCGTCAGTGTCATGGTCTTTCAGGATTTTTATCCGGAAGGCCACCAGAGCGGCGTGACGCTCATTCAGCACGGCGAGCGCGTGGCGGCCAACGGCGACGTGCGTCTTGAGGCGACGCCGGGCCAGTGGCAACCCGTTCCGCGCCTGCTCCGGCGCGAGGTGCATCCGGAGCGCAACGAAATCGTGGCCTACCTGGCCTATCCGGACCCTGACCGCGATCGCAAAGGCTTCAATCCGATCTTCTACCCGGACCTGCGTCTGACCTACCGGGTGCGCGTGCGCGGCGAGACCGACGGCGTGCGCATCATCGTGGACCTGGACGAACCGCTCCCGGAAGCATGGGCAGGCCAGGTGGGCTTCAACCTGGAGCTTTTTCCCGGGGCGCTTTTCGGCAAAAGCTGGTACATGGACGACGCGGCGGGCATCTTTCCGCGTCAGCCGAACGGACCGGTCCGGGTCAACGACGCGGGCGAGGTGGAGGCCGTCCCGCTGGCCACGGGCCGTCGCCTGCTGGTGGCGCCGGAGTCGGACGCGCTGCGGCTGGAGATCGAAAGCCTGCGGGGTGAGCTGGCACTGTACGACGGCCGCGTTCAACACAACAACGGCTGGTTCGTGGTGCGCACAACCATCCCGGCCGGCGTAACCACGAACGCCGTCGAGTGGGTGGTACGGCCGCACGTGATCCCGGGCTGGCGCTACGGCCCGGTCCTGCAGGTCTCCCAGGTGGGGTACCATCCGGGTCAGCCCAAGGTGGCCGTGCTGGAACTGGACGCACGCGACGACCTGCAGGGCACCGTCTATCTGCTGCGCCTTGGCAATGACGGCGCGACCGACACGGTGCTGGCCGGACCGCCCGTGCCCTGGAACGGCCGCTTCCTGCGTTACCGCTATGCGCACTTCGACTTCAGCCACATTACCCGGCCGGGCCTGTACGTGCTGGCCTTCCGGGACGTACGCTCGCATCCGTTCCGGATCGCTCCTGACGTGTATCAGCGCCACGTCTGGCAACCCACGCTGGAGTTCTTCCTGCCCGTGCAGATGTGCCACATGCGCGTGGAGCAGCAGTACCGGGTCTGGCACGGCGCCTGCCACCTGGACGACGCCCGCATGGCTCCACCCGACACGAACCATATCGACGGCTACGTGCAGGGCCCGGAGCTGCGCGCGCCCTATGCGCCCGGCGAACACGTGCCCGGGCTGAACGTGGGCGGCTGGCACGACGCCGGCGACAACGACCTGCGCATCGAGTCGCAGGCCGACGAGGTCTTCATCCTGGCCACGATGTACGAACTGTTCGCGGTGCTGAAAACCTACGACAACACGACGATCGACCAGCGGCGACGCCTGACCCAGATCCATCAGCCCGACGGGCGGCCGGACGTGCTCCAGCAGATCGAACACGGCGTGCTGAGCATTCTGGGAGGCTACCGGGCACTGGGGCGGCTCTACCGGGGAATCATCGCCCCCACGCTCAAGCAGTACGTGCTCATCGGCGATCCGGCCAACAGTACGGACAACCGCATCTACGATCCGTCCGTCCCGCCCGAAACCCTCTCGGCGCTGCGCGTGGACGCCCGCGATCCCCGCTGGGTGGTCACGACGGCCGACGACCGCTGGGTCTTCACCGAAAGCAACCCGGCCCACGAGTACAAGGGCATTGCCGCGCTGGCCGCGGCCGGACGCGTCCTGCGCGCCTACAATCCGGAGCTGGCCCGCGCCTGCGTGGAAGCGGCCGAGGCGCTCTGGCAACAGGAACGTGACACGTCGCGGGGCTTCGACGAGCGCGTGGTGGCCGCCGTCGAGCTTTTCCGCACCACCGGCCGTGATCTCTACCGCCGGACGCTGCTGAACGACCGCGACCGGATCGTGGCCCGCATCGGAAGCGTCGGCTGGGCGGTCGGTACGATCCTTCCGGCCCTGGGTGATTCTGCCTTTACCGTAGCGGTGCGGGCCGCCGTGGCGCGCTACATGGATGAAGTGCACCGGCTCCAGCAGGAAAACCCCTACGGCGTGCCCTATCGCCCGCGCATCTGGGGAGCCGGCTGGGACATCCAGCGCTTCGGCGTCCGCCAGTACCTGCTGCACCGCGCCTTCCCGGACCTGGTCCCGCCCGACTACGTCTTCAACGCACTCAACTTCGTGCTGGGCGTACATCCGGGTCGGAACACGGCCGCGTTCGCCTCGGGCGTCGGCGCCCGTTCGGTCACCGTGGCCTATGGCTTCAACCGTGCCGACTGGACGTACATCCCGGGCGGTGTCGTTTCGGGGACGGCCCTGATTCGCCCCGATTTCCCCGAACTCAAGGAATTCCCTTACCTGTGGCAACAGGTCGAGTACGTGATGGGCGGCGGTGCCACCCACTTCATGTTTCTCGTGCTGGCTGCCGATCAACTGCTGAACGCTACACGCTGACATGCCCGACGTTGTCGAACTGATCATCACGAAGCGCGACGGAGGCCATCTGGCCCCGGACGACCTGCGCTGGCTCGTGCAGGCCTACACGCGTGGCGAAGTGCCCGACTATCAGATGAGCGCGTTCCTGATGGCCGCCTTCATCCGCGGCCTGAACGAGGCGGAAATGGACGCGCTCACCGATGCCATGCTGCACTCGGGACGCGTGCTGGATCTGTCGGACCTGCCCGGCCGCAAGGTGGACAAGCACTCCACCGGGGGTGTGGGCGACAAGGTCTCGCTGATCCTGGCGCCGCTGGTGGCCGCCTGCGGCGTACCGGTGCCGATGATCTCGGGCCGGGGTCTGGGCCACACGGGCGGCACGCTCGACAAACTGGAATCGATCCCGGGCCTGCGCACCGACCTGTCGATCGAAGCCTTTCGCCGCCAGCTCCGGGAACTGGGCGTGGTGATGATCGGCCAGACCGACGAGATCGCGCCGGCCGACCGCAAGCTCTACGCATTGCGCGACGTGACGGGCACGATCGAGTCGATTCCGCTTATCGCCGCCTCGATCCTGAGCAAGAAGCTGGCCGAAGGGGCCGACGCGCTCGTGTTCGACGTCAAGTGCGGCCGTGGGGCCTTCATGCAGCAGGAGGCGGACGCGCGGCGCCTGGCCGAAACGCTCGTGGGCATTGCCACGCGGGCGGGCCGCCCGGCCGTGGCCTGGCTGACCGACATGAACGTACCGCTCGGCCGTGCCGTGGGCAACTGGCCCGAGGTCGTCGAAAGCCTGCGGGCGCTTCGTGGCGATTTTGAAGGAATCGAAGACCTGATCGAAGTCACACTGGCGCTGGCCGGCGAAATGCTCTGGCTGGGCGGCGTCGCCGAAACGCCGGAGGCCGGACGCCGGCTGGCCCGTGCGGCACTGACCGACGGCCGCGCCTTCGAGCGCTTCTGCGCCATGGTACGGGCCCAGGGTGGCGACGTGCGCGTGCTCGAGCGCCCCGAGACCCGCCCCGACGCCGAACCGGCCGGCGAAGTACGCGCCCCCGACGGGATCCGCGGGTACGTGGCCGATCTGGACGCCCGCGCCGTGGGACGCCTGGCCGTGCATCTGGGCGCCGGCCGCCGCGTCAAGGAAGATCCGGTGGATCCCACGGCCGGCCTGGTGCTGCACCGAAAGCCCGGCGACCCCGTGGCCCCCGGCGACGTGCTCGCCACGCTCTACACACACCGCCGCGACCGGCTCGAAGATTTCCAACAGGCGCTGCTGGCCGCCTACCGCTTCGCCGAAACGCCGCCTCCCGCACGCCCGCTGCTACTCGCCCGCTACGCCGAGGGGCGGTGGAGAACCCCCTGAAATTCATTCTCCGAAAAACACGGCGTTCGCGAACAGGAGCTGGCCGGCGTGCCAGAAACCGCGGAAGAGCGGATCGTCCACGAAGAAGACGAGCGTGCCCCGGCCCAGCCGCTGCGTGCCGACCACGAGCGTTTCGCGGAGGCGCTCCACGGTCCGGTAGCCGGCAAAGCCGCTGCGTGGGCGCCCGTCTTCGAGCCAGGCCACGTTCCAGCCGTTTTCCAGCAGCTCGTAGGCCCGCGTGCTGCGCTTCAACGTAAAGTAGCGGGCAAGCCCGAAGGCCAGCGGGTGCGTAGGATCGAGCTGTACGCGATAGACGGCGCCCGGCACCTGATCGCTGATGGCTTCCCGCTCGCGCATCGCGTAGCGACGCGGCCGCGCGGCGGTGTCCTGCTCCGAGTCGTCTCCCTGCCGTCGCTTGAGCGCCACGCCCTGTTGCCCGGCCAGCAGATCGAGCGCTCCTTCCAGCGCGATCAGTCGGGCGCCGCGCCGCACCCCTTCCAGCAGCGATTCGAGCGGCATTTCCCGGGCGTTGTAAAATCCGTGCGGGAGAATCAGCACGTCGCCCTCGTCGAGCAGCAATTCGTCCAGTTCGTCCCGTTCCACCAGCGTGATCGGGTAGTGCAGCACCTGCTCGAAGAAGTGCCAGATCTCACCCACGGCGTAGGCCGAAGCGGGCGCTCCGGCCAGCAGATAGACGCGCGGCTTCCGAAGGAAGCGCACGCGCGCGGAGCCCAGATCGGGCCCTTCGTCCACAAAACCCGTCCGGGTCGTGTAGAGCTGCTGGTGCCAACGGCGGGCTGCTTCGTGCACGATCCGGTCGAAGCGGGCGCCCAGATGCTCGTTGCCGGCGCGCGTCAGGATCAGCGTGCCCGCCTCGAAGCGCCGACCGTTCAGCGCCAGCGGCGCTTCGGTTACGCGGACCTTCACGCCCTGGCGAAGCACATCGGCCAGGAACCGCGCGGCGTCCATTCCTCCCCAGCGCACCAGGTAGGCGTAGGGCTGCGCTTCGGTAGGCGGGGTCGGGGTCGGACGCGCCCAGCCCGCGCGGTCCGGCTCCAGGCGTTCGCTCAGCGCATAGGCCTCCAGTCCGAAGGCGTAGGGGAGGGCCCAGCTCGTGATGTCGTAGGTGAGCGAGTCGGGAAGCACCGGGTCCGGGTCGAACAGCACCTGAGCCAGCGTACCGGCCGGCTGATAGACGCTTACCACGAGGTCGCCCGGGCGCGCTTCGAGGCGCTGACGCGCGCCCGTCGCGTAATCGAGGCCTTCCACCGCACGTGCGCGGGTGAGCGTGCCGTAGCGGATGCCCTGCCGGTCAAGCAGTGCCGTGAGGGCGGCCAGTCGGTCGGGATGCGCGTCGCCACGGATCAGAAAGGCACGGTAGCGTCCGGCCGGCTGCGTCTGCGTCTCGGCGAAGTAGCGGGCGAACCGGTCCAGCAGCGTGCGCCGCTGCCGGACGGCCGTTTCGATCGTGGAGAGCCCGGTCGTGTAGTGGTTGCGAATGCGCTCGGCCAGCGTGAGCGTGTCGCCCTCGGCGGTGCGGATGGCCAGCCCGGCCCGTCCGCCGCCGCCCTGCTCGTAGGTCATGCCGATCGCTCCGTTGAAGGTGGGCCAGGTATCACCGTAGCCCGGATAGAAGAGATCGAACACTTCGCGCGTGAAGTAGAGGCGGCCGTCCGCATCGAAGTAGCGGGCATGGTTGCGGCCGATCGTGTCCTGCAGCGCCCGTTGCCAGTCCGTGATCAGCGGATGGATGGGGCGGGCGGCCGGGGCGAAGTAATAGGGCTCGTCCACGCCCTGCTCGTGGAAATCGACATGAATCTGGGGCATCCACCGATGATAGACGGCCAGCCGCGCCTGCGTCTCCTGCTGCGTGCCCCAGGCCCAGTCGCGGTTCAGGTCGAAGTAGTAGTGGTTGGTGCGGCCGCCGGGCCAGGGTTCGTGGTGCTCCCGGGCGACCGGATCCGGGTCGGGTCGCACGCCCAGCATGCGATGGTACCACTGCACGTAGCGTTCGCGGCCGTCCGGGTTCAGGCACGGGTCCAGTAGCACGACGGCCTGCTTGAGCCAGGCATCCGTGCGCTGGCTGTCGGGATGTGCCAGCGCATAGAGCGTCAGCAGGGCCGCCTCGGTGCTGACAGCCTCGTTGCCATGTACGTTGTAACTGAGCCAGACGAACACCGGTCCGTCGGGGTCCGGCGTGCCGGACAGGCGACCGGCCCGACGAAGATTATCCTCCCGAAGCGCCTCGATACGCGCCAGGTTTTCCGGCGACGAGATGACGGCCAGCAGCAGCGGCCGGCCTTCGTAGGTCTCCCCGTACTGCACAAGCTGCACGCGCGGCGAGGTGCGCGCCACGTATTCGAAATAATCTACCACCCGGTGGTGCGGGGTAAAACGCGCGCCTGGCGGGTAGCCCAGAAATTCCCCGGGCGACTGCAACGGCTGGGCCATCAGCGCGGGCGCCAGCCCCAGTGCGACAAGCAAGCAGACGCGTCGAATCCTTTGCATACGGCTTCGTACTTCGTGCATTCGTCCGGGCAAGGTAACAACCGGCATCGATCGGCGCAATGTGCTCGCCGCAGGCAAGGCGACGGGCTACGTCGTTGTTCTTGCCAAATTTCCCGGATTCTTTGAGATCAATCCGATAGTTTTGGCCGTTGCACGGCTGCATTGCCTGCAGGAAGCGTTATCTTATAAGGCCTGCAGGTAGTGGGCATCCTTTTCCGGGATACGGATCGATAAACGAAACGAGTATTCGGCATGGAGATCAAGACGGATCAGGCGGTCGGCCGGGTTGTCCAGATCATCGGCCCGGTGGTCGATGTGGAGTTTCCCGAAGGGCAGCTTCCCGAGATTTACGACGCGCTGGTCATCACGCTCGAGGACGGGAGCGAGCTGGTGCTGGAGGTCGAGCAGCACCTGGGTGAAAACCGGGTGCGGGCTATCGCGATGGACTCGACCGACGGGCTGACGCGCGGCACGCCCGTGCGCAACCTGGATCGTCCCATCTCGGTCCCCACCGGTACGGAGATCCGGGGGCGCCTCTTCAACGTGGTCGGTCAGGCCATCGACGGATTGCCTCAGCCCAAAGCCGAAGGCTATCGTCCCATCCATGCGCCGGCTCCACCCTTCGAGGAGCTGGCCACGCGGGTCGAGATGCTGGAGACCGGCATCAAGGTGATCGACCTGATCCAGCCGGTGATGCGTGGCGGAAAGGTCGGGCTGTTCGGCGGCGCCGGCGTCGGCAAGACCGTGCTCATCATGGAGCTGATCAACAACATCGCCAAGGCGCACGAAGGCCTTTCGGTCTTTGCCGGCGTGGGCGAGCGCACGCGTGAGGGGAACGACCTGCTCCGCGAAATGCTCGAGAGCAAGGTCATCCGCTACGGCGAAGAATTCCTGGAGTCGATGAAGGCGGGCGGCTGGGACCTGTCGAAGGTGGACTTCGAGGAGCTGAAGAAGAGCCAGGCCACGCTCGTCTTCGGTCAGATGAACGAGCCGCCGGGTGCCCGTGCCCGTGTGGCGCTGACGGGCCTGGCCATTGCTGAATACTTCCGTGACCTGGGCGGCCGCGACGTGCTGCTCTTCATCGACAACATCTTCCGTTTCACCCAGGCCGGTTCCGAGGTGTCGGCGTTGCTGGGCCGTATGCCTTCGGCCGTGGGTTATCAGCCCACGCTGGCCACCGAGATGGGTGAGCTGCAGGAGCGTATCACCTCGACCAAGCACGGCGCGATCACCTCGTTCCAGGCCATCTACGTGCCGGCCGACGACCTGACCGACCCCGCGCCGGCCACGACGTTCGCCCACCTGGACGCCACGACGGTGCTCAGCCGTCAGCTTGCCGCCCAGGGTATCTATCCGGCCGTCGATCCGCTCGAGTCGACCAGCCGTATCCTGGATCCGAACATCGTGGGTGAGGAGCACTACCGGGTGGCGCAGGAGGTCAAGCAGATTCTGCAGCGCTACAAGGAGCTGCAGGACATCATCGCCATCCTGGGTATGGACGAGCTCTCCGAAGAAGACAAGCTCGTGGTGCACCGGGCCCGCCGTGTGCAGCGTTTCCTGAGCCAGCCGTTCTTCGTGGCCGAGCAGTTCACAGGCATCCCCGGCAAGTACGTCAAGATCGAGGACACGGTGCGGGGCTTCCGCATGATCCTCGACGGCGAGCTGGACCACCTGCCCGAGCGCGCCTTCCTGCTGCGCGGCACCATCGAAGAGGTGATCGAAGCGGGCGAAAAGATGCTCAAAGAAGCCGAGGCCTGATCATGGCACGGACGCTTTTCGTGGAAATCGTGGCGCCCGACCGACGCGTCTTCCGGGGCGAGGCGCTCAGCGTGCGCGCGCCCGGCGTGGAAGGCTCGTTCGAAGTGCTCTACAACCACGCGCCCATGGTGGCCGCCATCACGGTGGGGCCGATCTTCGTGACGACGCCCTCGGGTGAGCGCATCACGTTTGCCACGAGCGGCGGCTTCGTCGAGGTGCTGGGCAACACGGTGACGATCCTGGCCGAAACGGCCGAGCCGGCGTCCGAGATCGACATCGAGCGGGCGCGGGCGGCCGAGCAGCGGGCGCTCGAACGCCTCCAGAAAGCCCAGACGCCCGAGGAGCGGGCCGAGGCCGAGGCGGCGCTGGAACGTGCCCGCAACCGGCTGCGCGTGGCCATGGGCCAGGTCGGCCAGCGCATCCACCCCTGATCAGCCGACGCGCTCCGGATCCCAGCCCAGCAACACGGCCCCGTAGCGGTGCCCTTTGACGTAGAGCGGGACGGTCAGGGCGCTGAGCACCTGGCCCGTGTCGCGGGCGTAGGTCTGTACCAGAAACACGTCGCGCTCTTCCGGACGCTCCCGCAGATCGCACACGCGCAGGAAGTCCTCGCGGCACGCCATGTTGGGAAGCGTCACGGCGGCGCGGGGTAGACCGACCCGGGCACCACGCACCAGCACGCCCTTATATGAATTCCGGGAAATCATAGTGCATGTGAGAAAGCACGGGCGCACACTGCGGTGCGCCCCTACAGATCCTTGACGTTTTCCCTATCCCGTAGGGGCGGACCCCTGTGTCCGCCCGATCATACCCGCCGGATCACGTCCGCCACACGGGGTGTGGCCTCCTCATGCACCAGTAAATCAGCGATCCCATATGATGGGCCACGTCCGCCGTCGAACGGGCCGCCTCGGCCACCGACTCCACTCGATGCCGGATCTGCTGGGCAGAACGCCCGGCCTCTTCTACGCCCGCCCGCGCTTCCGCAAACTGCTGGCTAATGCGCTCCAGCCGCTGCGCCGTTCGGGCAGCTCCGATGGCCGCCCGCGTAATGACCTGCTGCAGGACTTGCAGGGTTTCTGCTACCTCGGGATGAAGCGTAATGGTTATCGTTTCCGCGCTTTTTGTCGGGACTTCCATTTCGGGCTGGGTGTGTTATTTTTTTGTCTTATCTGCTATCGACTCTGTGAGCGTTTTCTTAACCCCAAAGCCGTTATGAGCTCCATCGACAAGCTACCCACTCCGGCCGCGCTGATCGACCGACAGCGCCTGCTCCGCAACCTCCGGGACATGCAGCAACGCGCTGCGCGGGAAGGCGTCGCGTTGCGTCCGCACGCCAAAACGCACAAGACGCCCGAACTGGCCCGCCTGCAGCAGGAGCTGGGCGCCACGGGGATCACGGTCGCCACGGTCGACGAGGCGGAGGCTTTCGTGGCGGCCGGCCTTACGGACGTGCGCGTGGCCTATCCCACCGTCGGTACCGATCGCTACGAACGGCTGCTGGCGCTCATGGCGCGGGCGCGGATCTCTTTCTGCCTCGACACGCCCGAAGCGATCCGTGCGGCTTCGGACTTTTTCGCCGCACGCGGCCGTCAGGCCGAGGTGCTGCTGGAGGTCGATACCGGCTTCGGCCGCACGGGCGTGCGCTGGGACGATGCCCGACGGCTGGTGGACTGCGCCCGCCTGATTCAGGAAAGTCCGGGCCTGCGGCTCATCGGCCTGCTCACCCATGCCGGCCAGGCCTATCACGGTCCCGGACCCGAGGAATCGCCGGCCGAGGCGCTGCGACGCGTGGCCGCCGAGGAGCGCGATCGCCTGCTGGCGGCGGCCGTCGCGCTGCAGCAGGCCGGAGTGGCCCATCCCGATCGGTTCGAACTCAGCGTCGGCTCCACCCCCACGGCGCATTACTTCACGAACCGCACGGAACAGGGCTTTCGCATCACCGAAATCCGTCCCGGCAACTACGTCTTCCACGACGTGATGCAGGTAGCGCTGGGGAGTTGCTCTCGCGACGCCTGTGCGTTGACCATACTGGCCCGTGTAGTCAGCCGCAAGCCCGACGGTCGGGGAGGTTGGTGGGTCTTCTTAGATGCCGGCAAAAAGGCTCTGGCCACCGATCAGGGATATGGCACGCAGGGTTATGGACTGCCGCTTTACCATCCGGCCCGTCGCATTCCGTTGCCCCATGCCTCTATTGAACGCCTGTCCGAAGAGCACGGCTGGATGCACGTGCGCGGCGGCACGACGCTCCAGATCGGCGACCGCGTGCAGATCGTGCCCAACCACGCCTGCCTGATCGCCCCGCTGCTGCGCCGCTTCTACGTGCTGGACGGCGACGAAGTGGTGGCCGAGTGGTCGGTCGTGGGCGCCGCCAGCTCGGTGCGGAGCGCGTCGAGCACCTGCTGAAAACTCTCGGGCACGGGTGCCACGATCTCCAGCTCCTGCCCGTTCGGGTGCCGGAAGCGGATGCTGAGCGCATGGAGCATCAGACGCGGATAGCGCTGCTGCACCGATCGGTCGCCGTAGCGGGGATCGCCCACGATGGGATGGCCGACGTGGTAGCAGTGCACACGGATCTGATGGCGGCGGCCGGTCAGCGGCAACGCTTCGATCAGCGAACAGGCTTCGTCCAGGTACTCCAGCACCCGGTAGCGCGTCTCGGCTGGTTTGCCGCGTTCTGGATCGACGCCCATGCGGCCGGAGCCGTACATGCGGATCGGGGCCTGGATCTGTCCCTGACCCGGTTCGATCCGGCCGTGCACCAGCGCCCGGTACACCTTGCGCACCTGGCGTCGCTCGAAGCGCGTGTTCATGTAGCGATGCGCTTCGGCGTTGCGGGCGAACAGCAGCACGCCCGAGGCCTCTTTGTCCAGCCGGTGGATCACCCAGAGGCGCTCGCCGCGGGCCGCTTCGAGCAAGTGCCGCGCCGAGGGGCGCGACGGATCGCGCTCGGGGATGGCCGCCAGCCCCTCGGGTTTGTGCACGGCCAGCAGGTCGTCGTCTTCGTACAGAATCGGGAGTTCCATATCCATCAGACCGCCGCACTCAGGTCCAGGTCCGCCAGCAGCGGTTGCGCCACCGGCTCGTCACGCTCGATCCGGCCGTCCCGCAGATGAATGATCCGGCGGGCATGCTGGGCGATGTCGTGCTCGTGCGTGACCACCAGCAGCGTGTGCCCCTGGCGGTACAACAACTCAAACAGCCGCATGATTTCCTCGCCGGTCTTCGAGTCCAGGTTGCCGGTGGGCTCGTCGGCCAGGATGATCGACGGATTGTTGACCAGCGCCCGGGCGATGGCCACGCGCTGGCGCTGCCCGCCGGACAGCTCGTTGGGTTTGTGGTGCATCCGGTCGCCCAGGCCCACGCTGCGCAACGCCGCTTCGGCCAGCGCCCGTCGCTGGCTCTTGCGCACGCCCGCGTAGATCAGGGGCAGTTCGACGTTCTGCAGACAGTTCACGCGGGGTAGCAGGTTGAACGTTTGAAAGACGAACCCCACTTCTTTGTTGCGAATGCGGGCCAGCTCGTCGTCCGAAAGCCGGCTCACGTCGCGGCCGTTCAGGTAGTAGGTGCCGCCGGTGGGCGTGTCGAGACAGCCGAGGATGTTCATGAGCGTGGACTTTCCCGAACCCGAGGGGCCCATGATGGCCACGTACTCGTTCGGGTACACGTCCAGCGAAACGCCATCGAGCGCCCGCACCTGCTGGGTGCCCATCTTGTAGATCTTGGTCACGTCGCGGAGCTGGATGAGCGGGCGCCGGTTGTCGGTCGTTGCCGTCATGGTCTGTCGTTCGGGTTGGGTTATTGCACCGTTGCCATGATGCGCCGGCCGCGGCCCGGTTGCTGAATACGCACGGCCATGCCGGGCCGCAACGTCTGGCTTACGGCCCGGTAGGGGCCGATGATTACCGTCTCGCCTCCCTGAAGCCCGGCCGTGATTTCAATGTGCGTGTCGTCGGAGATCCCGGTCTCCACCTCCACCATTTTCGCCTTCCCGTTCTCCACGAGGAAGACCACCTTGCGGAGATCTTCTTTGAGGGCCAGCGGGTTGCTGGCGGTGTCGGCCGGGGCTGTTTCGCCTTCGGGCCGCACGCGGTTGAAGTCGCGCACAGTCACGGCCTGAATGGGCACGGCCACCGCGTCGAAGACGGTCTTCGTGTAGATGTCCACCGTGCCGCTCATGCCGGGGCGCAACGGCGGGAGCAGCTCGGCGCTGGCCGGCACCTCTTCAGCCCGGGCAACGGGCGACGGCGTCGCCTCGGGCAGTGCGACCGTGCCCAGAATGCGCACCTTCACCGGAAAGTTGGTGACCTGCTCCTGCGTGCCCTGGCTCGTGATGCGTGCCGAGTTGGCGATCTCGGTCACCACCCCGCGGAAGGTGCGCTCCGGATAGGCGTCGATGTGGATCGTGGCCGTGTCGCCGACCGAGACGTTCACCACGTCGTTTTCGTTGACCTCCACTTCCATTTCCATCTGATCCAGCCGCGCGATGCGCATCATCTCGGTGCCGGCCATCTGGCTGGTGCCGACCACGCGCTCGCCCAGCTCCACGTCCAGCTTGCTCACGATCCCGCTCATGGGCGCGTAGATGATGGTTTTGGCCAGTTGCTCGCGGGCTTCGCGAAGCTGCGCCTCCGCGCTCTCGACGGCGTAGCGTGCGGCCTCGAGCGCGGCTTTGGCCACCTCGTACTGCGTGCGTGCCGCCTCGAAGTCGCTGGCCGAGATGGCCTGCTTTTCGTAGAGGGCTTTCTGGCGCTTGAATTCGCCCTCGGCCCGGAGCAGATCGGCCTCGCGTTGCTTGAGCGTGGCCCGCGCCTGCGCCACCCCGGCCTCGGCCTGCTGCACCTGCGCCTCGTAGAAATCCGGCCGGATGCGGGCCAGCAACTGGCCTTTTTCCACGCGATCCCCTTCCCGCACCGGAAGCTCGACGATCTCGCCCGAGACGTCCGGGCTGATCGTCACCTCCACCTCGGGCTGCACCCGTCCCGAAGCGGTCACCACCTGCGTGATGGTCCGCCGCTCGGCCTTTGCCACTTCGACCTCGATGCCGGCTTCCTGCTTGAACAGGCCGAGGGCCCGGCCGCCCACGCCGATCACCACCAGCAGGCCGAGCAGGACGGCCAGGATAATCAGCAGACGCCGCGTTGCTTTCGAAAGCGCCATGGTCTCGATCTCGGGTTTGGCTTACCGTAACACGTCCAGTTCGGGCACCAGCGTGCCCACGTAGTAGTCGATGAGTTTCTGGCGGAACACCAGCGTGTAGCGGGCCCGCACCAGGTCCGACTCGGCCCGCACGTAGGTGGCGCGCGCCTGTGTGAGTTCGACGAGCGTGGCCGAGCCCACGTTGTAGCGCTCCTGCGCCGCCTCCAGCGCCTGGCGGGCGGCCTGCAGCTGCACCTGCGCCGCCCGGTACTGCTGGCGGGCCGTCTCGTAGTCCAGATACGCCTGGCGCACCTGCGTGGCGATCTCCTGGCGAAGCTGCTGGAGCTGCAGGCGGGTATTGTCCAGCTCGATGCGTGCCCGCTGCACGTTGTGGCGCGTCGAGAACCGATCGAAGATCGGGAACGAGAGGCTCAGCCCGATCGAGCCACGCCGGTTGCGATCAAAGAACTGGTCCTGGAAGCTTAGCGGGGCCAGATCGGTGTAGCTGGAGCCATAGCTGGCCCGCAACGAAATGGTGGGCCAGTAGCTGGAGCGGGCGACGCGAACGCCGTACTCGGCGGCCTCGATCTGCTGCTCCAGTGCCCGAAGGTCCGAGCGCCGCTCCAGCGCGGCCTGCAGCAGGGCCTGCACGTCGTATTCCTGCGCGCCCAGCGCCATCGTGTCCACTTCCGGGATGACGAACTCGTAGGCGCCGAACGGATCGAGTTGCAGAAGCTGGATCAAATTCGCTTCCTGCAGTTGCTGGTTGCGCCGGGCGTTGATCAACTCCAGCTCGGCGGCCGCCACCTGAGCCTGCTGCTGGTAGAGATCGGCCACCGGACGGCTGCCCACCTGCACGAACGCTTCGATCTGTTCGAGCAGCGCCCGCTGCGCGGCCAGATTCTCTTCCTGAATGCGCACCTGCTCGCGCGCCTCGATGAGCGACAGAAACGTCGAGATCACGTTGAACAGCACCGTTTCGCGCTGGCGGGCGAAGCTCAGCTCGCTGGCGGCCACCTGAAAGCGGGCCTGCGCCACCGAGTTCAGGTCCCGAAAGCCGTTGAACAGGTTCAGGTTGGCTGAAATGCCGGAGCTGAAGTAATGGGTGGTCTGATCCACGACGCGGCCTTCGTCCATGACAAAGTTGCGGCCGTAGTCACGGCTGCCACTGATCGAAAGGCTGAGATCCGGGAGAAAGTTGCTGCGGGCGCTGGCCAGACCGACTTCGCTGCGTTCGCGTTCGTTGGCGGCCTGCTGAATGGCCGGATTGCGCCGCAAGGCCAGCCGAAGGGCTTCCTCGAAGGTGATGCGCTGCGCCTGCTGGGCCTGGGCCAGGACGGGAATCCACCACCCGAGCAGCAGAAGCACGCCGAACAATCTGTGGCAACGCATAAGTCCCGCGGATTTAATCCACCATAACTTGCTGACGCTGGAAGTAGACGAAAAGAACGGTCGGTTTGTTACGCCCGGATAGCAAAAAAGGCCACCCCTTGTTAGGGCGGCCGGGTTGCGGAGGGGGTGGGATTCGAACCCACGGTGCCCGTGAGGGCACGCCGGTTTTCAAGACCGGTGCATTCAACCACTCTGCCACCCCTCCGAAGAAGCGTTCAGACTAACGCCCTGCAAAAATGCGGGATCCGGGCGGGCGTTGCCCCCGCACCACCACGAAAGCACCCGATCCATAGCCTTCCCGCACCGGCTCCGGACGGGTCATCGTGTCGGGATCGGAAAAGAGCGTCTGCCGCCAGACCAGTTCTCCAAAGCCGGCCTCCTGCATCAACACGGCCACCTCCAGCGCCGAGAAAAACCGGGCTTCCCGATAGAAGGGGCTTTCGCGATGGCGCTCCAGGTAGCGACGGCCCGGCGGACTGTCCCGATCCATGAAGCCGATCACCAGAAACCCGCCGGGCCGTAACACGCGCTCCGCTTCGCGGAGCGCCTGCCGAGGATCATCCACGAAGCAGAGTGTCGTCACCATCAGCACGGCCTCGAAGCGCCGGTCCGGAAACGGCAACGCCTCGGCCACGCCGTCCATCACCTGCACGCCCCGCGCTGCGGCCAGTCGTCGCATGGCCGACGACGGCTCCACGCCGTAGCGGATCCCGAGCGGCACGGCGAACCGTCCGGTCCCCACGCCTACCTCCAGAGCCTCCCGCACCGGCGGCCAGAGCGCGCGAACGGCCGCCAGCTCCGAGGCATAAACCGCCGGATACCGCTCAAACCAGGCGTCGTAACGCTCGGCGTGCTGATCGAAGGCAGCCGTGCGCGGCATGAGACTCCTCTGGCTACCTCCAACCTGTAACGTCAGCCCGGCTCGGACGATTCGCCTAAAATAAAGCCCCGCCAGCCTCTTCGGCCGACAGGGCTTTCCGGAGCATCAGAGGAAACCGTCCGTTATGCGATGCTCCAGGCTTTGTGTCCGACACTACCGCCGCAGCGTGACCACGCGATCCTGTACGTAGTGCTGGCCATCGGCGGTCCGAGCCTCCATCCGCACCAGGTAGGTGCCCCCGGCCAGTCCGTCGGCGTTCCATGCGATTCGATGATGGCCAGCCGCAAACGCCCCACTGGTAAGTTGCTGGACGGCGCGTCCCAGCAGATCATATACCGTCAGACGCACCTGTGCCGCTTCGGGAAGCGCCAGCTCAAAGTATGTCTGCCCGACAAAGGGATTGGGAGCCGGTCCTTCCCATCGGAAATGCTGTGGCCGATTTTCGAAGCGCAGGGAGGGATCCAGATTGGCTTCCAGCAACCCGTCCTCCTCGTAGGGGCACATCGATCCCACCACGGCATAGTAGGTACCGTGGGAAACCGCCGGATCAACCTGCTGAAACACCACCTCGACATAAACCGGCGGCTCCTGGCCATCGTCCAGCGTGTACCTGCCGCCTTCAACCGGTGAGAAACGCTCGCCACCAGCGCCCTGCACAGAAACTACCGTCAGGTTGTCAAGCAGAGTAAACTGAAGTTCCCGGATGCCATCGGGGGAATAGAACGTGGCCACGCCCTGGTTGCCGGAGACGGTCTGCGAGGCGATCTGTGCCAGTGTACAGGGCTCACCAGTATCAGCGGCCAGCAGACCAGCATCGTATTCCTCCTGTAGCACCCAGATGGCGTAGTCACGCGGTGGTGCCCAGACATACACACGGCCATCATCATAGATGTGGGTGGTCTCGCCGGTTTCCGGGTTGATCAGGTCTTTTCCGGCCCAGTTCGGCCAGCCGGTCGGCGAACTATCCACCCAGAGCCCTTTGGTGTCCGTCTCATGATCGTTCAGCACCAGAATGGCCCCTGAGCGAGTACCGTTACCGCCGCGTCGGGCCACGAACACGTCGGCCACCTCGGCGCTCGGCCAGGGATTGCCCACCTCGCTGAGCACCACCATGGTACCGCCCAGATAGTTGCGGCGCAGGTTAATCAGCCGGATAATGTCCTGGCGCAGCGAGGCAGGCGCCTGTACTGTGATGCCGGGATCACTGTGGTCATGCTGCGGAATGCCGTAGAAGTGTGGATAGAAAATGGTGGGACGCCCTTCGGCAAACAGAATATAGGCATAGGCCATATCCCAGTCGCGCCAGAGCCATTTGTCGTGCTCCTTTCCCGTATCGTGGTTTTCCACAAAGGTGACCACCTGCAGGCCCGAGAGATTATTGCCGCCGTTGTCGCGCACCAGCCCGGCGTGGTTCAGCCAGCTCATGTCCCAGTCGGCCCCGTTCCAGTTGGCCATGTCGGTCAGAGTGGCCTTCAGCGGAAAGTCGAACGCATCGGCATCGGCGCCCAGGCTTTCGACCGTGGTCACCCAGTTCTTGATGGCGGCCTTGCCGCCCCAGTACTCGGCCACCACAAAGCGCTGGCTGCCGTCGCTACGCCGGGGCATGTTGTTGATCCAGGCAGCGGCGAACTCCGGCTGATAGCCGCGCACAAAGTCCAGGCGATAGCCATCGAATCCGACCGTATTGGTGAGCCACTGACCCCAGGTAATGAGCCGGTCCTGCACGACCGGGTCGAAGGTGTTCAGATCATTACCGAAGAATTTGGTGTTGGGGATGACCTCGTCGGTGCCCGGCCATCCCAGATAGTCCCGATCGTCCACCGGGTGGAAGTGACTGTAATTCCAGCTCCAGTTGGCCTCTCCGGGTCCGGTGTGGGTCACGTACGTGATGCCCGTATAGGTCCAGGCCTGCAGCGCCGTCGGGGCCAGGTTCTGGCCGTTGTGCCAGATTTCGAAGGGATAGTAACCCCGTCGCTGATCGGTGGGCACGAAGTCGAAAGGATTGTACACTTCGCGCCGGGCCTCAAGGCGTATTTCGATGGTGTGGGTTTCCGTCAGGGTGATCTTGTATTCGTCGACATCGCCGCAGGGGTCAATGTGCGCCCAGATGTGCTTTCCGGAGCCCGGAAAGTCGTTGTACTGGCCGTTGCCGTCGTTGGGCTCATACTCCCAGTTGGCGTTGTCGGGCGAGTTGGGCTGGTCGGGCGAGCCATCCCAGTTGATGTAAAGATCGTAACCCCGTTCACCCTTGGGATCGCTGCAGGGAAGCCAGTAGCCTTTGATTTTGATGTAGTAGTCGCCGGGCTCGGCATCTGGAATGCGCCAGATGATCTCGTTGGTCGGGTAGGGGCTGAACTGGTCGTAGTGGCCGTCACCGTCCGGGTCGCGAATGGCTTCGTCGAAGACGTATTGCTTGACAGCCGGGTTGGGCTCCAGATTGTCAGGACCGCCAAAGATGTGATTGAGCACGATGTCGGCATAAACCTCAATGCCATAGGCGTGCATGGTCTGGACCATGTTCAGCAGCTCATCCCGACTGCCGAAGCGGGTCTCGACCGTGCCTTTCTGGTTGTAGTTGCCCAGGTCGAAGTGGTCGTAGATGCCATATCCCATGTCGTAGATGCCAAAATTGCCCTTGGAAGGCGGGGGCACCCAGATGGCCGTGATGCCGGCTGCGGCCAGTTCCGGAGCTTTCGCGGCCAGCGTATCCCACCAGAAGCCGTTTTTTGCAGCGGCATCCACCGGCACGTCCCAGTAGAAGGCCTGCATCATGACGTCGTGCTGGGCCTGCGCCTGGAGCGTCAGACCGGCCAGCAGTAGCATCAGAAGGTATCGATACATGGCGAGGCTGTAGTTTGGCGAGTTTATGTAATCGCTTACTCAATTTTTTAGAACAAAAAGCCGGAAGTTCGGTCCAATCTAATTCATAATAATGTAAACGCTTTCTAGCAAATATTCACACAGATCTTCTCGATTTCTTCAACTTATTCATCCCCACTACCGCAACAGTACCCGTTGTACCACAGCCGGATACTTGTGCGCCGAGGCCGTGTTGAAGAGTACGACGGTCTCTCCGGGCTGCACCCACCCGGCTTCCCGAAGCCGGAGCAGCGCGGCCAGCGTGGCGGCGCCCTCCGATGCGGCCAGCACGCCTTCGGCCTGGGCCCAGCGTGCCATGGCGTCCAGCATCTCGGTATCCTCCACGGCCACCGCCGTACCGCTGCTTTCGCGGAGCGCCCGAAGGATGAGAAAGTCGCCCAGCGCCTTCGGCACGCGGAGTCCGGCCGCCAGCGTCTGCGCGTTTTCCCAGAAGTCCGCCGTTTCACGCCCTTCCTGAAAGGCCCGCACGATCGGCGCACATCCGGCCGCCTGTACGGCCACCATGCGCGGCCGCTCCGGACCGATCCACCCCAGCGCTTCCATTTCATCGAACGCCTTCCACATGCCAATCAGGCCGGTACCGCCACCGGTGGGATAGAGAATCACGTCCGGGAGTCGTCCACCCAGTTGCTCGAACAGCTCGTAGCCCATCGTCTTTTTGCCTTCCACGCGATAGGGCTCACGAAGCGTCGCCACACTGAACACGCCGGGATGCTCTCGGCGGTACGCTTCGAAAGCCGCCCCCGCCTCGGCGATGGTGCCGGGCACCTGATGCACCTGCGCCCCGGCCAGTCGGCACTCCCACACGGCCGGCTCCGGCGTTTCCTCCGGTAAAAAGACGATGGCCGACAACCCCATCCGGGCCGCATACAGCGCCAGCGCACCGGCCGCGTTGCCCGCCGAAGCCAGTCCCACCTGCTGCACGCCCCGGAGCGCTGCGGCCGCCACGGCCATGACCAGTCCACGCGCCTTGAAGCTCCCGCCCGGATTCAGGCTCTCGTCCTTCACGTACAGGTTCGGCATGCCCAGCAGGCGGCCCACCCGGGGCTGTGGAAGCAGCGGCGTCCAGCCCTCGCCCAGACTGCGGGCGACGTCGAACGGTACCGGAAGCACCTCGGCATAACGCCAGAGGCTGCGCACGCGCCCGGCAAGCAGTTCGGGCCGGAATCGACCGCGAAGCGCTTCCAGCCGATAGGATACCAACAGCGGCTTACCACAATGCGTGCAGACCGTGTGCAACGACTCGGGCGCAAATGCCGCCCCACAGGCACTGCAGACCAACCGGTCGACGTATTCGCTCACAGGTTGCATTTTTCTTCAGGATTGAATGAGTCGGCGACAAAATACGCCGTCCATTTCTTTTTCGGGGACGTGTTGGTTATATTCAAGCCATGAATATTCGTCCGGTGAGATGATCGACTACGTGCTGCTGGGCCTGCTGGCGCCGGGTCCGCGACATGCCTACGCGCTCTACCGGGAGCTGCGGCGATCGGACGGCCTGTGGCTGGTCTGGCGTCTGAAACTGCCCCGGCTCTACGCCATCCTGGACCGGCTGGAGCGGACCGGCCTGATCCGCTCGGAGACGGTGCCCCAGCCGCGACGTCCGGCGCGCCGGGTCTTCCGACTGACGCCCGACGGCGAAGCCCGCTACCGGCAATGGCGGACGGAGCCCGTCCGCCGCGGCCGCGACATCCGACAACTGTTTCTGGCCAAACTTTACCTGGCCCGCCGTGACGGACCGGAGGTCGCCCGCACGCTCCTGCAGAACCAGCGCGATCTGTGCCGGCAATGGCTGGATGAGTTGCGGACGGCCGCACCGCCTGTGGACGATTTCGCCCGGGCCGTGTGGCGCTACCGGGTGTTGCACATCGAAACGCTCCTGACCTGGCTGGACGATGTGGAAACGACGCTGGCCTGAAGTGCTGATCGGGCTGCTGCTGGTGCTTGGGGGCTGCCGCCCGCAGGAAACGTCTCCGGTGCGGCCCGTCGAAGTGCAGGTGGCGGCTGCCGCTGATCTGCGCTACGCGTTCGAGACGCTGCGCGAGCGCTTCGAAGCAACGCACCCGAGCATCCGCCTGAAGATCAGCTACGGCTCTTCGGGTCAGTTTTTCACCCAGCTGCGCAACGGCGCGCCCTTCGATCTCTATTTCTCGGCCGATGCCGACTACCCGCGTCGGCTGATCGTGGAGGGACTGGCCGTGGACTCTTCGTTTTTCCTGTATGCCGTCGGGCAACTGGTCGTGTGGGTCCCGGCGGATTCTCCGCTGGAGCTGGTCTCCTGGGACGAACTGGCGGGGCCGGCCGTGCGCCGGCTGGCCCTTGCCAATCCCCGGCATGCGCCCTACGGCCGGGCGGCCGTTGCAGCCCTGCAGGCACTGGGACTCTACGAGCGCGTACGCGATCGGCTCGTGCAGGGCGAAAACGTCGCGCAGGCTGCCCAGTTTGCCGCCAGCGGCGCAGCCGACGCCGGCCTCATCGCACTGTCGCTGGCCCTGGCGCCCGACATGCAGCGGCGTGGCCGCTATCGGCTCCTGCCTTCGGACACCTACCCATCCATCGAACAGGGCGCCGTCGTGCTACGCCGGGCGGCCGCCCGCCCCGAGGTGTGGACGCTCTGGCGCTTCGTGCAGCAGCCGGAAGGCCGGGCCGTACTGCGTCGCTACGGCTTTTTTATCCCGGATTCCACCGCGCAGCCGACCGAAAGGCCATGGACTGGACCGCCGCCTGGGTAACGCTGCGCCTGGCCCTGTGGACGACCGGCGTGCTCTGCGTGCTGGGCCTTCCGCTGGCCTACTGGCTGGCCACCACGCGTTTTCCGGGACGTGGCGTGATCGAGGCACTGGTCACGCTGCCGCTCGTGCTGCCGCCCACGGTGGTCGGATTCTACCTGCTGGTAGCTACCGCGCCCGACAGTCCGATCGGCCGGGTGCTGGCGGCCCTGGGCATCGACCGCGTGGCCTTCACCTTTCCCGGTATCGTGCTGGGCTCGGTGCTGTTCAACCTGCCGTTTGCCGTGCGGCCGTTCACGGCCGCCTTCCAGAGCGTCGAACGTCGGCTGGTCGAGGCCGCCTGGTGCCTGGGCGTCTCGCGCTGGCGCACGTTGACAGGCGTGGTGCTGCCGCTGGCCTGGCCCGGCATTCTGACGGGGCTCGTGCTCAGCTTTGCGCACAGCCTGGGCGAGTTCGGCGTCGTGCTCATGGTGGGCGGCAACATCCCCGGCGTGACGCGCACGCTCTCGATCGCCATCTACGACGAAGTGCAGGCGCTCAACTACGCGGCGGCCGACCGCATGGCACTGGCGCTCGTGGGCTTTGCGCTGGGGGTGCTGACGCTGGTCTATCTGCTCGAACGCAAAGGCCTGCGGCGATGAGCACGGAGCTGGAAGTGCAGATCGTACGGCGGTATCCGTCCGGCTTCGAGGTAGCGGCGGCCTGGCGTCAGCCGATCGACCCGGCGGGCATCACCGTGCTGTTCGGCCCTTCCGGAAGCGGAAAAACCACGCTGCTCCGCTGCCTGGCCGGACTGGAACGGCCCGACGACGGCCGGATTCAGCTCGGCGATACGATCTGGTTCGATGCCGCCACCGGCCGGCATGTGCCTCCCCAGCAGCGCCGCATCGGCTTTCTCTTTCAGGACTACGCGCTGTTCCCGCACCGGACGGTGGCCGGCAACATCGCCTTCGGGCTGGCGCATCTGTCGCGTGCCGAACGTCGCCGTCGGGTGGCCGAACTGCTGGCACTCTTCGAGCTGGAAGGCCTAGCCGATCGCTATCCGCACGAGCTTTCGGGCGGACAGCAGCAACGGGTGGCGCTGGCACGGGCGCTGGCGCCACATCCCCGTCTGCTACTGCTGGACGAACCGCTTTCGGCGCTCGACGGTCCCACACGCGACGTGCTGCGACGCAAACTCCGACGCTGGCTGCAGGCGCTGAACATCCCGGCCGTGATCGTTACGCACGACTGGCTGGAGGCCAGCACGCTGGGTGAGCAGGTGCTGGTGCTTGACGGAGGCCAGGTGTTGCAACAGGGACCGGTGGCGGAGGTCTTTTCGCGACCGGCCAGCACGCGCGTAGCCGGGATCGTGGGGGTCGAGACGGTCGTGTCCGGCGAGGTGCTGTCCGTCGAAAACGGGCTGGCCCGGGTGGCCGTCGGATCGGCCACGCTGACCGCCATAGCCCCGGCGGAGCAGAACGGGCGCGTGTACGTGTGCATCCGGGCCGAAGAGGTGACGCTGTTGCCCGCGCCGCCCGAAGCCACCAGCGCCCGCAACCGCCTGCTGGCGCAGGTCGTGCGCGTCGAACCCGAAGGGGCGCTCGTGCGCGTGGAGCTGGACGCCGGCTTTCCGCTGGTAGCGCTGGTGACGCGCCCGTCGCGCGAAGAACTGCAACTCGAGCCCGGCCGTTTGGTCTGGGCCCTCGTCAAGGCACCGGCCGTCCATCTGGTGCCGCGCTAACGCCGACTGACGGCGCTGTCGGGCAGCGTGGCGCGGATCGTCCCCTCCAGATCGATCGTGTCGCGGATGGACCAGAGCAGCAGTTTGGGCCGCCGCACCTCGAACTGCGAAAGCGCGATCGAGAACGCCCCCGTTGCCTCGAAGCAGTTGCCTTCGATGCGCACCGTCACCGGAATCGTGACCGGATGCGTCTGGCCGTGAAAGGTCAGGTTGCCGCCCACCGTCCAGCTTCCTTCGTAGCCGGAGGCCGTACGCTCCCAGCGCTGCACGGAGATGGCGGTCGATTCAAAGAGCACGTCCGGATAGCGATCGGCCTCGACGGCGTCGAGCATGTTCGCGTCGCGGTTGCTGTTGCCGCTGTCGAAGCTGGCCACCGGCACGCGGATCGTGACGGCCGACCGGGCGGGGTCGGCGGGGTCGCTCAGATCGAGCCGGAGCGTGCCGTGGACCGAGCGGCTCGTGCCCGTCCACCCGTGCAGCGGATGATGGCCGTGGTACTGCAGAATACTCTCGGTGCTGTCGACGGCCACCGTGATCGGCTGTGCATTGAGCCCGCCGACCAGAAATCCCAGCAGAAGCCAGCAAATCGAAAAGCGTCGCATGGTGCCCTCTCTCAGTATGGAAGCAGGATGGCCAGAAACGCGGCCGTGTAGGCCCCGAGCGTGATGCGCCCGACCCAGCGGTGCGTGCGCAGCCGGCGCTCGTAGCTGTCGGGCGTCGGCGCCAGCCGGAGATGACGTCCCAGCCAGGGTTGCAGCATCATGCCGGTAAAATGGATCAGCGCCAGCCAGCGGTGCAGCTTGATCGAACTGAAGCCGGGCGTGTAGCGACGGGCCGGCGGTGCTCCGAGCGACAGGCTGGCCGTGGTCAGGTACAGTCCGAACGTGGCATAGCCCAGCGTGCGGTGGACAGGCTGCAGGTCCTGGTAGTAGCGCGCCCGGTTGCTGGCCAGCACCTCGCCGAGAATCACCTGGGTGGTCAGCGCTGCAAACGTAACCAGCGCAAGCCGCTGGTGCCAGTGCAGCATGGTGCGGCGAATTTCCAGCTCACGCTTGCGGGTGGCAGGCGCCAGGCCCAGCAATCGCACCAGCCCTTTGCGCCCCCAGAGCAGCCGCGTGTTCAGCGGCATGCCATCGGGCAGGCTGTCGGTGGGCTCGGGAGAGACCAGCGCCAGCGAAGAATAAGCCGGTAAAGGCGCTGTGGTCTCTTTCTGTGCAAACAACGCGTCCGGCGGATGGTGTGCCAGACCGAGCCGCACCTGCAGGGCCGGTTGGGCCTGCGCCAGCGCCACCGTCAGAACGCTTAGCAGTACTCCCACGACGGCGTATCGCATGCGTCCTCCTTCAGCCTTTGGTGATGCGGACGATGTTGCCGTTGCGCTCGACGGTGTACGCTGTAAGGGCGCGTGTTGCCGGTCCACGCACCACCCGTCCACTGGTGTCGAACTGGGAGCCGTGGCACCAGCAGGTGAACCGGTTGTTCTGAAAATCCCGAATCTCGCAGCCTTGATGGGTGCAGATGGCCGAAACCGCCCGGATCGTACCGTTGACGTTCACCACAAGCATATCGGCCGCACCAATATGCAGGAAGCCGCCGGGCTCGGCCACCCGCTTGGCCACCGATCCCGTCAGATCGAGCGTGACCACGTTCCCCTCGATCGTGATGCCGGTCTCGTTGCCCGGCGGATTCCCCTGGTCGGTATCTTCCTCCATGCCGCCCGTGTCGCACCCGACCAGCGAGACGACCACGGTACCCAGTGACAGCCCTCCGGCCCATCGTAAAAATTCCCGCCGCGAGGATTTTTCCGGCTTCATGGCCTGCTGCGTTTAGTTTGTGCTGTTTTATATACAGCACCTGACGGTATGCGAATGCCTACCGGTGCTGCTTATCAGTAGGCAACCTGGAGGGTCAGCAGCCACTGGCGGCCGGGCAGCAGGCGATCGACAGGAGCGGACGAGGCCGGTTCGGTCAGCGTCAGACTCCGGTCGTACACGTCCCGGCGGTCCAGCACGTTGCGCACCAGCAGTTGCAGTTGTAGATGCGTCACGCGAACGCGCCTGTGCCACGCCAGCCCCAGATCCAGCCGGTAGCGGGCGGGCAGCCGGTGCGTCTCCGGCCGGTCCAGGTCGTAGCCCCCGACGACCGGCGTGTCGTCGTAGCGGAGGTAGTCGTAGTACAGGCGACGGAAGGCCCAGCGCCGTCCCCACTGCACCTGTCCGCTACCGAAAAGCGTCAGGCCGGCCGGGAGCTCTCGGGAAAGATCCAGCCGGATGCGGTGCGGTTCGTTCCAGGGGGCCGGCACCAGCCGAAGCGTTCCCCGGCTGTCCGGGTAGGCCCGAAGGGTGTGATCGTAACTGTAGGCCAGCGTCGCCCGATGATACGGGCCTCGATGTCGGATCCGCAGGTTCAGTCCCCGGGCCATGCCCCGACTGTGTCGCAGGAAGTCACGTTGCGCGAGCGGGATGGCTTCGGGCACGGGCCGGCGGGCTGGCAGTCGGGCCAGAAGGCGCGGATAGTCGACAAGCAGCAGGTGCGGCTGTCCTTTCTGATACAGCGTGGTTTCCAGGGTCCAGCGATCACCCCGGGCCAGCAGCAGCTCGCCCGTCAGATGGTAACTCCAGGGCGGGGCGACCGTGGCGTCGGGCGGCAGCCAGAAGAGCACCGACGGCACGATGGCCGTGGCCCCGACGCTCGTCAACTCGAACTGGTTGACGAACTGGCGATAGACCCCGCCGGCCAGCCGCACCGCCAGCGCGAACGGTCCGAATTGCAGATCCCGACGCACGGCCAGTCGCGGCTCGGCATAGACCGTCGCCCGCACGGGCAGCCACGTCAGCCGCACGCCCGGCTCCACGCTCAACCCTTCCACGGGGGTCCATATGGCCGTCAGATAGGAGGCGGGTTGCCAGGCGGTGATCGCATGGCGGAACGGCGCCACGAACACGTTGCCCAGTCGAAAGCGGGCCTGCACCTGCTCCACCACAAGGCCACCCTCCAGTTGCCACCGTGCCGACGGGCTGTAATGCAACGAGGCTTCCAGCGCCAGCTCGCGGATGGTGTTGCGCTCGGACGTGCCCGGCGCCCGGGCCAGTTCCTCGCGCAGCCGGGCTTCGAGCGCCTCCCAGGCGGCCGGGTCACCCAGCGGCGCCGTCCCTTCGCGGGCCCGGTAATGGTAGGTAGATGTGTGCCAGCTTCCCCGGAACTGCACTCCCAGCAACACGCGCGCGCCCAGCAACCGGTCGTAGCGCAGCCGAAATGCCTCGTTGAGCCAGCGATAGGCGTCATCCGTCAGGATGAGCCGGGCCGAATCAGCCCCGGCCGCTGCATAACGGGTCTGCTGACCGGCCTCCAGGCGGTTCGTCCCGCGATAGGCGGCCACGTGCAGCGTCTGGAACGGGTCGGGCTGCATCCGCCCGGCCACATGCAGGTCCGAAAACGCCGCGCGGGGGCGCCAGTGGTAGGCCTGCAGCCCTTCGCGGGTGAGGGGTTCGCCCAGCCAGCGGGCGGCCATGAGCGGATCGATCGTGTTCCACTGGCGGAGCAGCGTACGCAGGCCCGGTTCCTGATACAGATCCCAGAGGCTTTGCCGGAAGGCCACCAGCACGGCCGCGTTCTGGTAGCGTCCCCGCAGGCGGACGTTGGCGGCCAGCGGATCGACACGGGCCACGGCGTCAAACGGCCCCGGCACGTTCAGATCATGCTCCAGGTCGATCAACCCCGCCAGTTGGCTTCCCAGCGCCACCCCGTAGCCGGCCCGATGGACGGTCAGGCGTCCGATCGCCAGTGGGCTGAAGGCGCTCAGGTAGCGTCCCAGGCTGACGGGGTTGCGGATGGGCATGCCGTCGAGCCGGGTCAGGTGTTCGCCGCTGTCGCCGCCCTGCAGGTGCAGCTCGGCCAGTGGATGAGGCACCTGCACGCCCGGCAGGCGCTCGACGGCATGCAGCAGGTCGCCGGACGTGCCGGTCTGCTGGAGCTGTTCGGCGCTCAGATACGCACGGCCCAGTTCGGCCGAAAGCGGCCGCCGGCTCAGCCCGTCGATCACGATGGGCGGTGCTTCCAGCAGCGTGGGCTCCAGCGCGATGCGCACATGGGCGGGCCGATCCGGATCTACCCGTACGCTATCGACGCGCGGGCGATACCCCACATACGAAACGACCAGCCGATGCGGCCCAGCCAGCAGGCCGCTGATCGTAAACATTCCCGCTTCGTTCGTGACGGTGCCTGTGCCCGCATCGGCCAGCAACACGTGCGCGAACGGCAAGGGTGCGCCTGTCGTCCCGTCGACCACCTGGCCTGCCAGCAGTCCCAGCCGGGGCGGCAGCTCCCGCGCCTCCAGAATCACGTAGGCGCCCGAGGACGAACGGACAAAATCGAGACCCGTACCGGCCAGCAGACAGCGCAGGAGATCTTCGACCGGAGCGTTGCGAAGGGCGCAGGAGGCCGTCCGACCACGCACCAGCTCGGACGGGTAGACCAGGTTGATGCGGGCCGTGCGGGCCAGCGTTTCGAGCGCTTCCTGCAGCGGCACGTCGCGCACGACCAGCGTGAAACGCCCGCCATCCTGGGCCGCGGCCGTCCCTGCACCCCCGAGCAGCGCCGCCGCGACAATCAGCGCCCGGACGATGGCTCGGCCTCGACGACAAACCCGCGGCTGATGCGGCGGTAGTGACATGGCAGCGTCAGACAGAGATCCTGAAGGATGGCTTCGGGGCGGGCCTGCTGCTGATACAGCACGGTCACGCGCCGGTCGAGCGGCAGCGAACCTGATACTTCGATGTGGAGCGCGAAGGTGCGTTCCAGTTCGCGCAGCACGACGCCCACCGGTTCGTCGATCACGACGAAGCCCCCACGTTGCCAGGCCAGCACTTGTTCGGGCTCCAGTCGCTCCGGCGCAGGCGACAGCTCGGCACCGATGCGCACGCTCTGGCCCGGCGCTTCCAGCACCAGCGGTTGTCGGGACGCCCGAACGGATCGTACCCGCACGCGCCCTTCCAGCAGCGTGACGCGGGTTTCACCCGCTTCAGGCCAGGCACGGACGGTGAAGCGCGTGCCCAGCACTTCCACGCGGGCCTGGGCAGTCTCGACCGTCAGCGGGCGCCCGGGCATCACCTCGAACAGCGCCTCGCCCGTCAGGTGCACCCGCCGGGGTCGTCGCCAGGGCAACGTCGTCGCGTAGCGGAGTTGCGAGCCGGCCCGCAGCGTGATGGTCGAGCCATCGGCCAGCGTGACGGTCTGAATCGTGCCCGGTGGCACGATCACCGTACGCGGCCGCAGCAGCGCATACGCGGCGACCAGGCCCAGCACCAGCAGCAGGCCCACCACCGGCCAGCGTCGGCGAAGCAATCGGCGGGGCGGCCGCGCAGGTCGGGGCGTTGCAGCCAGCCGGGCCGACAGCTCCGCCCAGGCCGTCTCGGTGGAAGGCACGCCCTCGACGGGCGGCTCCAGCGTGCCCAGTCGCTCCCAGAGCGCCTCGATCTGGCGGCGTTCCTCCGGGCTCCGTTCCTGCAGGGCTTCCTCCAGCTCCCGGGGCAATCTGGATGCAGGGCGTCCGTTCATGGCATGAGGGCGAGCGCCTGAAGCCGCCGGCGAAGCGTCTCCAGCGCCCGCAACATGTGGTTGTTGACGGTTCGTGGGGAGATACCCATCACCCGGGCAATCTCACGATGGCTCAGTCCGTGCCAGCGGCTGAGCACCAGCACCTCGCGCTGGCGCTCGGGGAGTTCATCGAGCCAGTGCGCCAGCAGGGCTTCGAGCTGGTGCGACGCCACATGATCGTCCGGCGACAGCGGCTCGACCGGCGGCGTCTTTGGCAATTGCTCGGCGCGCTTGCGGGCCCGGCGGCGCTCGTCGCGCAGATGGCGCAACGCCCGGTTGCGGGCCATGCGATAGAGATAGGGCCGCAGTGATTGCCCCGGATCGAGCGTGGCCCGCCGCAGCCACAGGTCCAGAAACACGTCCTGCACCAGGTCGTGCGCCACGGTAGGATCCGCCACGATGGCACAGACGTAGCGCAGGAGCGGCTCGCGCATGCGGCGAAACAGCTCCTCCAGCGCCGCACGGTCCGAATCAACCAACCGCCGGCAGAGCGTTTGCAGGTCGTCCGTCACCGAAGGCCTCCGAGCGCGCAGGCTTTTCTGCTGCTACAGTACCCGAGCGATGCCTGATGCCTACCCGGCCTCGTGCGCATCCAGCTCGCGTTCGAGCACCAGGATCGTGTCGCGCAGCTCGGCCGCCCGTTCGAACTCCAGGTTTTCGGCGGCTTCGAGCATTTCGCGCCGGAGCTGTTCGATCAGCTCGCGCTTCTGCTCGGGCGTCAGCTCCTTCAAGACCGGATCGGCCACGATCGGCGGCACCTCGGGCTCCTCGTAGCGGGGCGAATCGACCAGCGGCCGGTACTTCTCTTCGGCCACGATCGTGCTTTTCAGAATCTCCTCGCGCGACTTGTACACGGTGCGCGGCGTGATGCCGTGCTTGCGGTTGTATTCGAGCTGAATGGCCCGCCGACGGTTCGTCTCGTCGATCATGCGCTGCATGGCCTCGGTGATCCTGTCGGCGTAGAGCAGAATCTTGCCGTTCGCATTGCGGGCCGCCCGCCCCGCCGTCTGGATCAGCGAACGCTCCGAGCGCAGGAAGCCCTCCTTGTCGGCGTCGAGAATGGCCACCAGCGACACCTCGGGCAGGTCGAGTCCTTCGCGGAGCAGGTTGACGCCCACGAGCACGTCGAACTCACCCAGCCGCAGACCACGCAGCAGGTCCACGCGTTCGAGCGCGTCGATCTCGGAGTGCAGGTAGCGGACGCGCACGCCAAAGCGGTCCAGATACTCGGCCAGGTCTTCGGCCATGCGTTTGGTGAGCGTGGTCACCAGCGCCCGCTCGCCGCGCGCCACCACCTGGCGGATTTCTTCGAGCAGGTCGTCGATCTGGCCTTCGGTGGGCCGCACCTCGACCTCGGGGTCCGGGATGCCCGTGGGACGGATGATCTGTTCGACCACCACGCCGCCGCTCTTTTCCAGCTCATAATCGCCGGGCGTGGCGCTCACGAAGATCACCTGATGGTGCAGCGCCTCGAACTCCTCGAACGTCAGCGGCCGGTTGTCGAGCGCCGAGGGCAGTCGGAAGCCGTGCTCGACCAGCGTCAGCTTGCGGGCCCGGTCGCCGTTGTACATGGCCCGCACCTGGGGAATCGTGACGTGGCTTTCGTCGATGATGAGCAGGTAGTCGTCCGGAAAGTAATCGAACAGGCAGTAGGGCCGCTCGCCGGGCGCCCGACCCGAAAGATGCCGGCTGTAGTTTTCGATGCCCGAGCAGTAGCCGACTTCGCGGAGCATTTCGATGTCGAAGCGCGTCCGCTGCTCCAGACGCTGCGCCTCAAGCAATTTGCCCTCGGCCCGGAGTACGGCCAGCCGCCAGCGCAATTCTTCCTCGATCGAAGCGATGGCCCGCTCCAGCCGGTCGCGCGGCGTCACGAAAATTTTCGCCGGATAGATCGTGATGGCCGCCTCTTCGGCCCCCAGCTCGCCCGTGGTGGGATCCAGTCGGGCGATGCGGTCGATCTCGTCGCCCCAGAACTCGATGCGAAAGGCGCTCTCCTCGGCGTAGGCCGGGAAGATGTCCACCACGTCGCCCCGCACGCGAAACGTGCCCGGCTTGAATTCCACGTCGTTACGCGTGTAGTAGATGTTGACCAGTCGCCGGAGCAGCTCGTTTCGCTCGATCTGCTGACCGACGTGCAGCGGGACGATCTGCTCACGGTACTCGTCCGGCGAGCCGATCCCGTAGATGCAGGAGACCGACGCCACCACGATCACGTCGCGCCGACCCGAGACGAGCGCGCTGGTGGCCCGCAGGCGCAGTCGATCGATCCGCTCGTTGATGGCCAGGTCCTTTTCGATGTAGGTATCGGTGGCCGGGATGTAGGCCTCGGGCTGGTAGTAGTCGTAGTAGGAGATGAAAAACTCGACCGCGTTGTTGGGGAAAAACTGCTTGAACTCGCCGTAGAGCTGCGCGGCCAGCGTCTTGTTGGGACTCATCACCAGCGTCGGCCGCTGCACGTTCTGAATGACGTGCGACAGCACAAAAGTCTTTCCCGTGCCGGTCGCGCCCAGCAGGGTCTGGTATTTGTCGCCGCGCAGGATGCCTTCGGTCAGCTCCGCGATGGCGCGGGGCTGATCACCGGTCGGCTCGAACGGCGCTACCAGCTCGAACTTCCGGTTTTCAACCGCTCCCTCCATCTCGTGCCTTCGGTTTACGCCTTGTTCTTTCCAAGAACCGGAAGTGCCATCAGAAGTTGCGTTTTCGACAACTTCCGGGCGTATATTGCGCGCGATGGCAGAAGCGCCCACCACATATCGCCCGCGCGAGGGACGCGCCTGGCTCTGGGCTATTCCGCCCCAGCACTACCCGGCCTTTCTGCAGACAAAAACGTTCGCCGTGCACCGGGTGGGCCGGGCCGCCCTGCAGCGCCTGCGTCCGGGCGATCGGATCTTTGCCTACCTGTCGGGCTCTAAAGTGCTCGTGGGAATGTTCGAGGTCACGGGCGAGCCCTTCGAAGACCACACGCCGCTGGTGCCGGGCGTAGCCTATCCACACCGCGTGCGCGTGCGACCGCTGGTGGTGCTCTCCGAAGAAGCCTGGGTGCCGTTCGAGGCGTTCGCCGACAAGCTGGAGGTCGTGCACAACTACCCGGACTTTCGGTCGGTCGTGCAGCAGGTGCTGCACCCGCTTCCGCGCGTGGACGAAAAGGTGCTGGAATTCCTGATCCGGGCGCGGGCGGCCGACCTGGAGCGGGCCATGTCGGCCCTGGAAGAACTGCGCCGACTGCAGGCCGAGCGGCCGGCGCCGGTCGTGCGAGAAAAACGTGTCCGCTACCGCGCCGAGAGGTTCGACCGGGCCGCCGCGCTCGAAACGCTCCTCAGCCACCTGGAAGGCCGGGGATTCGTCTATGCGCCCTGGATCGTGGCGGCCTACGTGACGGCGCTTCGCACCAAACCACTGGTCATTCTGGCGGGACCTACCGGCACGGGGAAATCGAAGCTTCCGTTGTTAGTGGCCGAGGCGACCGGCAGCGCGGCCCAGCTCATCCCCGTGCGCCCCGACTGGGCCGACAGCGCCGAGCTGCTGGGCTATGTGGACCTGCAGGGCCGCTTCCGCCCCGGTGCGCTGCTTCGTCTCATGCGAGAGGCGCAGCAGCAACCCGATCGGTTCTTTGTGGGCGTGCTGGACGAGATGAATCTGGCACGACCGGAGCAGTACCTGGCCGAAGCGCTCAGCCGCATTGAAGATCGTCGCCCGCTTCCTGAAGGCGGCTGGGCCACCGAACCCCTGCTGCAACTGTCGCTCGCTCCGGCCGATCAGGGCTGGGCCCGCGTGGCCTGGACGGCCAACTTCGCGCTGGTGGGCACGGTGAACGTGGACGAAACCACCCACGGCTTCAGCCGCAAGGTGATCGACCGCGCCTTCACGCTGGAGCTGACAGAGATCGACCTGGCGGCCACGCCCGTTTCCTCGGTGGTCGAGCCCGAGCCCTGGCCGGTGACGGCCTGGTTGCCCCGAGCGCTGCGCCTGGCCGAGCTACCGACGCCCTCGGACGCAGAGCGCCAGCAACTGGATCGTGTGCTGGAAACGCTCCAGACGCTCAACCGATGGCTGCAACCCGCCGGCTTCCCGGTGGCCTACCGCACGCGCGACGAGGTGGCGCTGTTCGTGCTGCACGCCGCCGAAATGCCTGAAGCGTTCCGAACGCGCACCGGCGAACCGGTCGATCCGCTGGACCTGGCGCTCTGGATGAAGGTGCTTCCCCGGCTGCAGGGCAGCTCGCCCCCGCTACGCCGGGCCCTCCGGTCCCTGCTGGGCTGGACCGTCACCGGCGCACCGGCCGAACGCGACGACGAACTGCGTGTGCTGTTCGACACCTGGACGGCGGCGGGCTACCCGGACCGCTGGCCGGAAGCCGCCTTTCCCATGACGGCCGCCCGCCTGGCGCACATATGGCTTCGGCTTGAAAGCGAGGGCTTCGCGTCGTTCTGGGAATAATTCATGCGCTACTTCACGATCGAAACTGACCACGTGCGACTCACCTGGGAGGGACCGGCCCGCCACTCCTGCAGTCCTCCCCTGGTGGTTGAAGCACAGCCGCTCAACGCGGACGCTTCCCCGGTGCTGCACCGCGCCGCCGAGGCTCCGGGTCTGATCGAACAGACGCGTTACCGGCTGCTGCTGGAAAGCCGCGACGGTCGGCCTGTCGCCCCGCGCCATGCCAACCCGGCGTTGCTCCGCGACCTGCACGCGCTCGAAGGCGGACGTCTGTGGCACGGCATGGTGCATTTCGGCACGTACGCAGGCCGTACGTCCTTCATCGTGTGGTACGACGAGCGCCCGCACCTGCGGCTGGAGCTGGAGATCTTCCCCACCCGCCTGGCCTACCGGTCCGACTATGAGGCCATGCTGGCCGATCTGGAGACATGGACCGTCGAGCCGGCGCTGCGCTTCGGCTCCGGCGTCCGGCAACCCGGCCGGGTGCTGGCCGGACCGTCCGATGAACTCCCGGGCTGGATTGCCCGCCTGGCAGCCGTGCTCGACGCGCTGGAGGTCGCCTTCCGGCGCATTGCGCAACATCCGCTGACCGATGCACGGCCTCACCGGTGCTGGCAACCCCTGGAGGCGGTGCGACGCCCGGATGCCGCGCTGCGCAGGGCGGTGCATACCGGCGGCGGGCAGGGGCCGGAGGTGCGTCTGGCGAACGTACGCACCCACCGCCTGCACCGGGCACCCCGGGCCGTCGTAACCACCGACACACCGGAGCACCGGTGGCTGGCCTGGCAGCTCGCCCACACGCTCCGGCAGGTGCAACGGCTGGCCGATCGCCAGACGCATCCGGACGCCGCCACGCGCACACGTCGACAGGCCCTCCTGGCGCTGGCCGCCCGGCTGGAGCGGCTGCAGCAGCGCCTTCCTGCGGCCATGCTTCCGCTGCTTCCGCCCCCACCCACGCCGCGCCTGCTGCGCGCCGAAGGGTACCGCCAGGCCCATCGGATCTTCTGCTGGCTGCGCCGGCGGCTTTCGCTGCTGGGCGGGTTGCTTTCGTTCGAAGTCGGACAGATCCACACGCTCTACGAGTACTGGTGCTACCTGACGCTGGTCCGGCTGATGAGTCGGATGACCGGCCGGTCGCTTCCGCTGCACCGGCTGTTCACGCTGTCGGACGACGGGCTGCAGCTTCGCCCGGTGCGTGGCCGTCGCCTGAAGTTTCCGCTTCCGGACGGCGGCCACCTGCGCCTCGTGTACAACCCGCGCTGGAGCGCCCGCACCCTGCTCGTTCCCCAGCAACCCGACCTGCTGCTGTCCCGCTTTCGGCCCGGTGCCCCGCCCGTCCACTACGTACTCGATGCGAAGTACCGGCTCGACGCCTCGCCGGCCTACGTGCGACGCTACGGGGTGCCCGGCCCACCGACGGACGCGCTGAACGACCTGCACCGCTACCGCGACGCGCTCTCGAGTTATTTCACCCGCCGGGGTAACGGCACGGTAGCTCAGGCGCTGGCCCTCTACCCGTACCGCGACGGCGAAGCCGGTCGCTTTGCCGAAAGCCGTCTGGCCCGCGCCCTTGCCGAGGACGGCGTCGGCGCCCTTCCCCTTCTCCCCGGCGCCACCGAACACCTGGAGCACTGGCTACGGCACGTGCTCGCATGACCATTACAACACCATTCCTCCCTCCGCGAGCTTCTCTCTCACGAAATGCCGAACGTTCTCCGCCAGTTCAATAGCCCGGATGGTTTCCTCTACGGAGGGCATGTAAAACTCCTCACCATATCGCAAACTGGTTGCGTAGGGTGTCAATTCATCAACGCCCCATGCCATTAACCGGGCAAAGTCAGGATCGATACTTGCACACAGCGCAATCAACACAGCCAGGCGGTGCGTTCTGGGATAGGGATTTCCATGCCAGATGAGAAATGCTTTGAGATATTTTTCCACGCATTGTTGCATATGGAAACAGACCATATCCGTGGCCGGATTTTCCATGGCCATCTCATCTTTTCAGATCTTCAGATCGTGCTCTGCTTTTTGAATCCAGCTTCTGACAGCCCGCTCATTCACAGGGCGACACCTTCTTTAAGCACATAATAGGTGAGATACCCGGGGTCTTCGGCACGCTCCCGAACGGTCTGTTCCGCCTGCACAAACACATCGGCCACGATACCTTCCTGAGCCAGCCGCCAGCAGATTTTTGAAGCAATGGCATTTCGTTGATGAAAGCCCGGATCCCTGTCTATAACGACATACAGATCCCAGTCGCTATCCGGATGTGCATCGCCACGCGCGCGGCTTCCGAAAAGCAATACGCGAACAAGGCGACATCCGGCCCGCGTCACCTCATCCTGAATGACCCGGTAAATGCTTTCCCGAGGGGCCTCCATTGTGCACCTTGTAGGTCCTGGATTCAGAAAGATACGGTTATTTTCCGACCGGTTCCTTCAGTTCACACCGGGCGGCGTTCAGCGGGATCAGGTAGGCGGCACCGGGAGCGCCTTCGCGCGGCACACCGATGAGCGCAAGGTCTCCGTGCAGGCTCAGCGCGGCGCCGAAGGCTTTTTCGCCGGGGTCGATGCGTCGCCAGAAACACCAGCGATCGGCCGTGTGCACGAAGACGTACACCACCTGGTCCACGTTGAAGTCGAGGCCGAGCTGTTCGTCGAAGCCCGAGACGAGCGCCCGGCGACCGTCGAAAGCCAGCGCGGCCCCGAAGCCGCCGTTCGGGTACGGTTGCGGAGGATCGAGCGTGGCCACGAGCGTCCAGCGTCCATCAGGCAGGCGGCGGTAGTGGCGGACGCGCCCGCCGCTGTGGCGTCCGCCCAGGCGCTCACCCACCAGCAGCTCGCCGCCGGTCAGCGCCAGCGCCGGGTTGAAGTCCCGGATGCCCGCAAGCGTCGTGTCGCGCCGCCAGCTTCCGTCGGGCTGGCGCACGAACAGCAGCACAGCACTTGATCGATCGTAGCGGTACGACGGAGCGGCCAGCGCCACCACATCGCCGTCGAGCGCCACGGCTCCGCCGGGCCAGGGGCCGCCGGGTGCGAGCGTGTCGGTCAGCGTGGCCTCCAGCTTCCAGAAGCCATCCGGCTGCTGTACGAACACGTACGCCGCGCCCGGTCGTTGCCGGGCCGGATCGCCCCAGGTGCTGACGACGGCCCGGGGGCCGTCGAGCGCCACGGCCGCACCGAAGGCGCCTGTGGGGGCGTCCGGTGGGGCCGTCAGGCGGGCGGTCTGGTGCCAGCGCCCGCCGGCGTCGCGCTCGAACACGTAGGCGGCGTCGGCCACTTCGGTGCGGTAGGGTTGTCCGGCCGCCACGGCCAGGATCCGATCGCCGTCGAGCGCCACCGCGCGGCCGAAATGGCGCCCGGACGCACAGTCGTCCGGCTGGAGCACGGCCGCCAGCGTCCACGCTCCATTTCGGCGTTCGTACACGTACACCGCGCCCGAAGCCGGTCCGCACCCGCGCACGCCCCCGGCACCCACCACCGCCCGGTCCGGTCCCAGCGCCACCGCCTCGCCGAAGGCGTTGTCCGCCGACGTGTCGGGCACCGGCAGCGGCCAGAGTGGCACCAGTTGCGCCTGCGCCGAGCAGGCCCCCAGTACCAGGCTCAGCCCCAGCAGAAAGGGTTTCATTCCGGGCGTGCGAGCAGGGTTTGTAGGTCCAGCATGGCCACGGCCGAAACCGCTGCCTCGAAGGCGCCTTCGGCACAGAGTCCCTGGATGCGGGCGTCCTCGTAGGCCCGGCGCATCGTCTCCAGGCAGATCCGGCGCACCTGCTCGGCCAGCCGCTGACGTTCGTCGCGTGGTTCCATTACGCTGCAACAAAAAAATTCGACCGTCCATATCTGGACGGTCGAATCTCAAAATAGATTCGGGAAATCACCCTCAGAAAATGCCCCGGCGGTCGCGTTCGGCGTGCGTGAGCCAGTCGCGGGGCACGACGACGTTCAGCTCCAGCACTTCTTCGGGCGTCAGTTCGGGCAGGCGTTCGACCAGTCCCAGGAAACGGTCGCGCTCGGCGCGGTCGATGATCTCTTCGGTGAGCGTGTCGAACTTGCGGATGTAGTCCGGACGACGGAACGGCCGCGCGCCGTTCGGGTGCGCATTGGCCACGTCGATCTCGTCGACCAGCTTGCTCCCGTCTTCGAACGTGATCTCCACGCGCCCGCCGAAGGCTTTTTTCGACGGATCCGGATGGTGGTAGCGGGCCGTCCATTCGGGATCTTCGACGGTCCGGATCTTTCGCCAGAGCCGCACCGTGTCGGGTCGCCGGGCCCGTTCGGGCGCGTAGCTGCGCTCGTGGTGCCAGGTGCCGTCCTGCAGCGCCACGGCGAAAATGTACATGATGCTGTGGTCGAGCGTCTCGCGGCTGGCATTCGGATCGTACTTCTGCGGATCGCCCGAACCGGAGCCGATTACGTAGTGCGTGTGGTGGCTCGTGTGGATGACGATTTCCTTGATCTTCTCGAAGTCGTCGATCTTTTCCCGCATGCGGAAGGCCAGGTCGATCAGCGCCTGCGCCTGGTACTCGGCGGAGTGCTCCTTCGTGTAGGATTCCAGAATCTGACGGCGCGGCTCGCCCGGCTCGGGCAGCCAGACCTCATAGACGGCGTCGGGGCCGTCGAGCATCCAGGCGATCACGCTGTCTTCGCCCTCGTAGATCGGCGAAGGGGACGTCTCGCCGCGCATGGCCCGGTCGATGGCCTCCACGGCCTGCTTGCCCGCAAAGGCTGGCGCATAGGCCTTCCAGCTCGAGATCTCGCCCTTGCGCGACTGGCGGGTCTGGAACGACACGTGCACGGCCTGCTGCACCGCCTGGTAGATGATCTCGGTGGGGAGTCCGAGCAGCGCGCCGATGCCCACGGTGGCCGCCGGCGCCAGGTGCGCGATGTGGTCTTTTTTGTGTTTGTGCAGGCAGATGGACTTCACCAGACTGATATGCACCTCGTAGGCCGCCAGGATGCCGCGCAGCACATCGGCCCCGCTGCGTCCGGTCTGCTGCGCCACGGCCAGAATGGGCGGGATGTTGTCGGCCGGATGCGAGTAGTCGGCGGCCAGGAACGTATCGTGGAAGTCCAGCTCGCGCACGGCCACGCCGTTGGCCCAGGCGGCCCACTCGCAACTGAACCGCTGCGTCGAAGGCAGCCCGAAGAGCGTGGCGCCTTCGGGATTGGGATGCGCCAGCGCCTGCGTGCGGGCGTTGGCGACCGGCCGCCGGTTCAGCGCGGCCACGGCCACCGCCGCGTTGTCGATGATCCGGTTGATCACCATCTCGGCGGCCTCTTCGTCGATGGGCGCCTCGTCGGTGGCCACCCGGGCCAGTTTCCAGGCCAGCTGCTCCTCGCGCGGCAGATGCTCCTTCGAAGAATAGACGCGGACAATATGCTTCTGCATGGGAATGCTCCAGGTTGGTCTGCTTTTTCGGGATGAACGAGAAACTACAAATCCTTTCTGAAAAAGGGACGCAATTCGGCAGAGACTTTATAAATCGTCCAGCAGGGCCCGCACGCCGGCTTCGAACAGACGGGCACCGCCCTGCGACGGATGGCGCACGTACGTGCAGCGCACGCCCAGCGACTGCAGCGCAAACTCGGCTTTTCGACCGATGGCGATTACCTGCGCGGGTTTCAGCGCTTCGATCAGGTCGGCCACCAGCGGCAGCCAGTCGCGTACCTCGCGCTGCGTGGGCGTGCGAATCGACAGCGGCGCCCCGGGCCGGTGGGGATGCAACGGCACGGTGCTCCAGGTGAAAAAGCGTGGGAAGTACGGCCGCATGACGCGCCAGTAGATGCGGGCGCTGTACTCGCGGTGCGGGCGTTCGGACAGGCCGGACGCCTCGCCCGCAAGCGGAAAGTCGGGGTCCAGCAGCTGCGCCTCGCTCGTGAGCGGCACGCCGGAAAACCGGCAGCCCCAGGGACCCGGCGCTTCGGCCAGCAGAAAGACCGGCGGGGGCGTCTCGTAGGCGGCCAGATAACGCCACAGGTTGCGTCGCCGGATGGCCGGCGCTTCGGGCCGATCCAGCTCGGGATGTCGATCGCGGTACAGGTTGAACAGCCGATCGCTTGAGGGGGCCGGAAACAACCGACGCTCGAACGCCGCCCAGACCCTGCGAAACGGTTCGATCAACGTCTCCCTCACCGCTGTCCTTCGTCCCGGTGTTCGTACAGGTAGAAGGCAGCCACGACCAGCGCGTGGTTGATCTCGCCCCGGCGAATGCGCGCCGGAATCTCGGCCGGATCGAGCAGCACGACCTCGATCTCCTCGGCGTCGTCGAGCTGCTGGGGACCGACCGGCCGGACGTTTTCGGCCAGAAACGTGTGGCAGCGGTTCGTCAGAATGGCCGGGTTGGGGGCCACCGCGCCCAGATAGACAAGGCGTTCGGCCTCGTAGCCGGTCTCTTCGCGCAACTCGCGCCGGGCAGCTTCCAGCGGCGATGGATCGTCCGGATCCACCGCCCCGCCCGGAATCTCCAGCGAGACCTCCCGGGTGCCGTAGCGGTACTGGCGCACGAACACCATCTTACCGTCCGGCGTGATCGGAATCACGTTGACCCAGTCGATGGCCTCCAGCAGATAGAAATCGTAAGGACGAGGCGCGCGGGGCGGCTGCACCTGTTCGCGCCAGATGCGAAACACCTTGTAATCGGCCAGCACCTCGCGGTGCAGACACTTCCAGGGACCGGGCATGTCAGCGTTTGCGGGCTGGTATCAGCGACAGAATGCCGGAATGGACAAGCGTCTGGAGGAGTTCCAGAAAGTCGTCCCGTTCGAGCCAGGGTCGAAGTGTTTCGGCGCTCAGCGGCCGGCGGCCTGTCAGCAGGGGGGCCACGTCGGCCAGCTCGGGCGGCAACTCGTAGGCCTCGCCCGAGGCGAACAGTGTGGCCGATCCGTCCGCGTGGCGCACGTAGGCCAGCTCCGGGATCGCATTGCGCCGAAGCGTCGCCCCCTGCTGCAGCCGCCGGCGCAGTTGCGCTGCAGAAAGCGGGCGTTCGGGCGACTCCGGCAGCAGGCCCCGTCGGGGCTCGGTGATGATGCAGCCGAACCAGCGGGCCAGCCGGGCCCGATCGTCGATCAGTTCCCGGAGCAGCGTCTGAATCTGATCGAGCGCTTCCGGCGTGATCTCGCCAGGTTCGTCGGCGGGCCTCAGATCGGGATCGGCATAGCGCCGGCCGCCGTCCAGCCACGTGGCCATGCGGGGCATGGCTTCGGCCAGCTCGGCCTGATCGGGCGCCCGAAAGCCGATCGAGAACGTCATGCAGTCCTCCAGGGCCACGCCGTAATGCGGGGTGCGGGGCGGCAGGTAGAGCACGTCGCCGGGCTCCAGAATCCATTCGGCATCGGGTTCGAAGTGGGCCAGCAGACGCACCTCCAGTCCCGGCACCAGCTCCTCGCGTTCGACAGGCCGATGGTTGATCTGCCAGCGGCGACGCCCCCAGGCCTGCACCAGAAACACGTCGTAGTTGTCGATATGCGCTCCGACCGTTCCGCCCTCGGGCGCGTAGCTGACCATGATGTCGTCCAGGCGCCAGTTGGGAATGAAGCGCACCGTTTCGAGCAGCGCGGCCACCTCCGGCACCAGCCGATCGACCTCCTGCACCAGCAGCGTCCAGTGCGTGGGTGGCAGCGCGGCAAAATCCTCGGGCGCGAACGGCCCGTAGCGCACCTCCCAGGGATAGGCTCCGCCTTTTTCCAGAATCAGCCGGGCCGCCACCCCTTCCTCACAGGCCAGTCCGGCCAGCTCCTCGGGCGTGATGGGCGACCGAAAGCCCGGCAGCGCCTGCCGGATCAAAAGCGGCCGTTTCTGCCAGTAGTTCGCCAGGAATTCCTCGGGCGCCAGGCCACCCAGGATTGTCTCGGGAAGCTGCATGGTTTGCGTGGAGACCTTTCTGCATTTGAATGAAAAAGATGCTAACATTAAGCAGGTCTCCGGGGCAACGTTTGGTCAACTTTCCGTCAAGACGCGCCATGAAACGCCTGCTCGCCTGCCTGCTGCTGCTTGCGCCGCTGCTCGGTCTGGCGCAACCCCGATCCATCCCGCCGGCTCCGGATCGCCACCCGGACGAAGGGATCGGGCCGTTCGACCGGCTGATCATCCGGGGCGCGACGCTGATCGACGGCACCGGCGCTCCGCCGATCGGTCCTGTGGACATTGTGATCGAAAAGAACCGGATTAAAGAGATCGTTCGCGTGGGCCATCCGGGCGTGCCAATTCGGGAGGAGCGACGTCCGAAAGACGCCACCTACGAGCTGGACGCCCACGGGATGTACGTGCTGCCGGGTTTTGTCGACATGCACGCCCACATCGGCGGTGTGGCCCAGGGTACGCCGGCCGAGTATGTCTTCAAGCTCTGGATGGCGCACGGGATCACCACGATCCGGGATCCGGGTTCCGGGAATGGTCTGGAATGGACGCTGGAGCACAAGCGGCGCAGCGCCGAAAACCGCATCGTTGCGCCTCGCACTATGCCTACGTCCGTTTCGGTCAGGGCGCTAAAGAGCCGCTGATCACACCCGAAGCGGCGCGCCGCTGGGTACGCCAGGTGGCCCAGCAGGGCGCCGACGGACTCAAGCTGGGTGCCCTGCCCCCCGAGATCATGGCGGCTACGATCGACGAAGCCCGGAAGCTGGGACTGCGCACCGCCGCCCACCTCGATCAGATGGGCGTGGCCCGCATGGACGCGTTGGACGCCGCCCGACTGGGCCTCACTACCCTGGAGCACTGGTACGGCCTGCCCGAGGCGCTGTTCGTAGACCGCACCGTGCAGGACTTCCCCGTGGACTACAACTACCAGAACGAGCAGCACCGCTTCGGTCAGGCCGGACGCCTCTGGTTGCAGGCTGCGCCTCCGGGCAGCGAAAAGTGGAACGCGGTCATGGAAGAATTCCTGAAACTGGACTTCACCTTCTGTCCGACGCTGACCATCTACGAGGCCAGCCGCGACCTGATGCGGGCCATGCGGGCCGAATGGCACGACCGCTACACGCTCCCGTCCCTCTGGAAATTCTACCAGCCCAACCGCGAGGCTCACGGCTCCTACTGGTTCTACTGGACCACCGCCGACGAAATCGCCTGGAAGCGCAACTATCAGCGCTGGATGCAGTGGCTGAATGAATACAAAAACCGTGGCGGCCGCGTGGTCACGGGCTCGGACGCGGGCTTCATTTTCAAACTCTACGGCTTCGCCTACATCCGGGAGCTGGAACTGCTGCAGGAAGCCGGCTTCCATCCGCTGGAAGTCATCCGCTCGGCTACGCTCTACGGCGCGGAGGCCCTGGGCAACCCGGAGGTCGGACAGGTGGCGCCCGGCAAGCTGGCCGACCTGGTCATCGTCGCCGAAAATCCGCTGGAGAACTTCAAGGTGCTCTACGGCACCGGCTGGATTCGGGTGAACGAACGCAACGAAGTGGAACGCACCCGGGGCATCCTGTACGTGATCAAGGACGGGATCATCTACGACGCCAAGCAACTGCTGGCCGACGTGGCCCGCATGGTGGAAGAAGCCAGACGCCGGGAAACCGAAACCTCACAGCAGCCCTGAGCCAGCAAGCTCGGCCAGGTGCTGCAGCAATGCCTGCAGCGTGGGATAGCGTACCCGGCGTAGCGCCTCCTCCAGCGGAAACCAGCGTACTTCCCGGATGTCTTCGGCCGCCTGGGGGGTAAACGTCGCGGCCGTGGTCGCCATCAGAAACCACCAGGTGGGCTTGACGGCGTAGTGACCATCGAGCGGGTAGGCGTGGATCGTGCGGCCCAGCGGCTTCCGGAGCTGGAGCGTCTCGGGCGAGATGCCCAGCTCCTCGCTCACCTCCCGACGGGCGCAGGCTTCCGGCGACTCGCCCGGATCACACTTGCCCTTGGGCAGATCCCAGTGCCCCCGCCGGTGGATGAGCAGTACCTCGGGCACCTCCGCGCTCCGCACCACGACACCGCCCGCGGCCGGTACGGTGATCGGGGGACGATAGGGCGACCGGTTGCGAACGGCCGAGGCCGGCAACGAGCGCTGCAGCCGCCAGCTTTCGCCATTGCGCACGGCTCCGCCGGGCGGCACCTCCACCACCCACAGTTTCCCTTCCGGACACGTCGCGGCAGCCTGCTCCGGCGTCTCCCATAGCGGTGTGCCTTCAGGCAGCTCCAGATTTTCTTCCGAGGAACAGGCTACAAAAACCTGAGCAGCTTCACGAGGCATCAGCAAAGGCGGCACAGCCTGCATGCTCATTTGTTCAAAGACGAAAAGCTATGCCCAGCCCGCCCACCAGGAGCGGCGGGCCGCCTAGCGGTGCAAAAAGCGTGAGTTCCGGCCGAATACGCACGTGATCGCCCAGCCGCCCGCCGATGGTCAGTCCCACCAGCGAGCCGGTGCCCACTTCGTCCGAATTGCTGGTACCGATCGTCACGACGATCATGCGCGCCCCGGCATACAGCCGGGGGAAACCGACCCAGACGGCCGGGTACAGGCCTATCGAGGAAAACATGTCGTCGTCCACTTCCAGCGCGTAATACGAGACGCCCATGCCCAGCGACACCAGCGGATGGGCGGCAACAAGCTGATATTTTCCTTCCACCATAAGGGCCCCCATCGCCACCCCTTCGGTTGCCAGAAAGCCCGTCGTGCGCACCCCCAGTTCCAGCCGGGGAGCCATCCCCCTGCGGCCGTAGAGTTCGAACATCCCGATACCGCCGCCCCTTCCCCCAGCGATCCGCCTCCTACAATTCCCACCCCCACTTCGGCCTTTCCCTCCGGCAGCACATCGGGTCCTTGAAAGGCGCCCAGCGAAATACATCCGGGCAGCAGCCATCCCAGGATGACCGTCAGCAATACGGGCCGCATCCAGGTCGGATTTTCTAAGGCACCGAGCTCAGCTTTCCACGCGCTTGATGGTGCAACCGATCGAGCGCGTGGTGGCCACCGGAATGGGCTTGCCGGCCACCATGGCCTCCATGGCATCCAGCAGATAATGATGCTTCACGGCCTCAGGGTTGCGCGCATTGTCATCGATGGCCCCCCGATAGACCAGCACCAGATCTTTGTTAAACAGAAACACATGGGGTGTGCGTGTCGCCCCGAAAGCATCGGCCAACTTCGAGCCTTCATCCAGCACGTAAGGGAAGGTGTAGCCTTTCTCTTTGGCCCGTCGCTGCATGTCCTCGAAACCATCGCCACGGTCACGATAGGCTTCGTTGGGATTCACGGCGATCATGCCGATTCCCAGTTCTTTCGCCTTCTGCGCGACGATCAGGTAGCGATCTTCCCAGGCGGCTACCCAGGGACAGGTGTTGCACGAAAAGATTACCAGCAGTCCGTTCTCTCCGGCCACGTCTTTCAGGGAAAGCATCTTTCCGGAGACGTCGCGCATCTTCAGATCGACCAGGGGCGCTTTGGCGCCGATCTCCAGCTCCTTTTCCGGGCCGGGCAGCACAAAGGCCAGTCCGAGCAGACCGACCAGGCATAACCGTGTGGACAGGCGCATCATGGCAGGCAGAGTTTGGTGAGTGGTTACGGGGGTATCGTTGTTCAATATAAACACAAACAACCTTCACGGCTCCAGCGTCCAGGGAAGCCATTCGATTTCCACCTCCAGTCCGGCCGGTGCTTCTTCGAGCGCCTCGGGCAGGTGAATCAGACAGTTGGCCCGCACCATCGAATGGTACAGGTTGGAGCCCTGGGGTCCGGTGTCGCGCACCAGAAGGCGGCCATCGCCTCCCGGACGGGCCACGCCGCGCACGTAGAAGTGCAGCCCGGCCTTCTTCGGTGTGGGCGCCTCCAGCACGGCCGGGAATCGCGGTCGCAACACCTCCTGCTGTCCCTGCATGCGGCGAAGCGCCGGCGCCACGTACTGATCGAAGCAGAGCGCCGACGAAACCGGATTGCCCGGCAGACCAAAGACCGGTTTGCCCTCCAGCAGGCCGAAGGCCATCGGTTTGCCGGGCCGCTGGCGGATCTTCCAGAAAAGCCACTGCGTGCCGCGGCCGTCGAGCACCTGCCGGACCAGATCGTACAGCCCCACCGAGACGCCCCCGGAAAACACGAGCACGTCGGCTTCGAGTGCCTGTTCGACGGCCTGCTCCAGCGCAGCGCGATCATCGGGCACCCGCAGCGGCCCCACCACCTCGGCCCCGAGCCACCGGGCCTGGGCGGCCAGACCGGGTCCGGCCGAATCGCGGATGTGTCCCGGCGTGAGCGGCTGGCCCGCGTCGATGAGTTCGTCGCCGGTCGCGACGATCGCCACGCGGGGCCGCCGGAATACCGGCACCTCGGCCACGCCCAGCGTGGCCAGCATGGCCACCACTGGCGGCGTGATGCGCTGGCCCACTTCGAAGAACCGCTCGCCGGCCCGTACGTCCTGCCCGGCCGGACGGATGTTCTCGCCGGCGGCCGGCGCCTGCAAAATGCGCACGGTGCCGTTCGCCCCGGCTTCGGTCCACTCGACGGGCACGACCGCCTCGGCCCAGGCCGGCACCGGCGCACCCGTCATGATCCGGATGCAGGCGCCCGGCGGAATCGACGCGGGTGGTAGTTGCCCGGCCCCCACGTCGGCCACGACCCGAAGCGTCGCAGGCACCTGCTGCACATCGGCCAGCCGCACGGCGTAGCCGTCCATGGCCGCATTTGGAAACGGCGGGATGTCGTCGCGGCTGACCACGGCCTCGGCCAGCCGCCGTCCCAGCGCCTCGGCCAGCGACACGCGCTCGACCGGCAGCGGCGTAACCTGCTCCAGAATGATGCTTCGGGCTTCTTCGACCGAAATAAATTCGCGCATGATTTTCGGTGGACTTTACAGAAAAAGCCGATCTTACGAAAGATAAAGTTACAACCCACAGCCAGTGTTTACGCCGCCATGATCCGCTACGATCTTTCCACCGCCCTGCCCTTCCTCGAAGCGCACGATCTGGAGGCCGTCCGTCCGCGGGCGGAAGCAGCCCATCGGATGCTGCTGGAACGCACCGGTCCCGGCCATGAAATGCTCGGCTGGCGCGACCTGCTGCTGCAGCCGGACGATGCCCTGCTGGAAGACATCGACACCACGGCCGCCGAGATCCGCGAGCAGGCCGACGTCTTCCTGTGTCTGGGTATCGGTGGTTCCTATCTGGGCGCCCGGGCCGTCATCGAGGCGCTCGCCCCGCAATTTCGCCCCCCTGTCGATCCCGAAACCGGCCGCCAGATCACCCCGGAGGTGCTGTTTGCCGGACACCACCTGAGCGGCCGCTATCTGAAAGAATTGCTGGCCTATCTGGAAGGCAAGTCGGTCTATGTCAACGTCATCTCCAAAAGCGGCACCACGCTGGAGACCATGCTAGCCTTTCGCGTGCTGCGTCCCTGGCTGGAAGCCCGCTTTCCGGACGCCGCCCGCCGCATCATCGTCACCACCGATCCGGCCCGCGGCCGCCTGCACGACATGGCTGAAACGTTCGGCTACCGACGTTATGCCATCCCGCCCGGCGTCGGCGGCCGCTTCTCGGTGCTGACGCCCGTCGGACTGCTCCCCATCGCGGTGGCCGGCATCGACATTCGCTCGCTGTTCTACGGCGCCGTCGAGATGTGCGAGCGCCTGACCGGCGCTTCCGACAACCCGGCCCTCGATTACGCCGCGCTGCGCTATCTCTTTCACGAACGCGGCTACGCCATCGAACTGCTGGCCGTCTTTGAACCACGGCTGAGCGGCATCGGCGCCTGGTGGCAGCAACTCTTCGGCGAAAGCGAAGGCAAAGCGGGCAAAGGTCTCTACCCCGATGCCATCCAGTACTCCACCGACCTGCATTCACTGGGCCAGTACGTGCAGGAAGGCCGCCGGCACCTGATCGAAACGTTCCTTATGGTGGAACGCGAACCCGAACCGCTGACCATTCCGGATACCGGCGACGATCGCGACGGCCTGGCCTACCTGGCCGGCCGTACGGTGCAGGAAGTCAACCGCAAAGCCTACGAAGGCACGCGCAAAGCCCACGCCGACGGCGGCGTGCCCGTCTCGACCGTCTGGCTCGAACGCCTGGCACCCGGATCACTCGGCGCCTGTCTTTACTTCTTCATGCACGCGGTGGCCATCAGCGGCTATCTGCTCGAAGTCAATCCCTTCGACCAGCCCGGCGTCGAGGCCTACAAGCGCGAAATGTACCGCCTGCTCAGCAAACCGTGAGTTTTTATCCACGCTGTGGATTACCTGTGGATTGCCGGGGATAACCCGGGGGATAATTCGGGGAAAAAATCCACCGTGTGGACAGCCGTGGATAACTACCCCCGTTCTCCCCGGGTTTTCCCCACACTTCCACAATGTGGACAACGGTGGATAACGAGACGCTGAACCAGAGTCGTTAGCTGTGGATTGCTGTGGAAACGTGGATTGTTTCTCCGAAACCGGCCTGGATTCCCCAGATGTGACGATTTGGTTACTCGGCCGCTGTGCATAACGTTGTGGAATACCCCCGGTTTTTATCCACAACAACTTTTTTCACGGTGCACAACTTCGAAATCCACATTTCCACAGCCTTCTACAAACCAACACGACGACATTTTTTAAACAAATCTATTGTGGATGAATGAAACACCGGCGCCCCTTCCTGTTTGTCCGGAACCGGGAAAACTCGTACTTTTAGCCACACAACCGGAACCAAGCTGTTCAGACTCCATGATCCGGCGTATTCTTGTCGCTCTCGATCCCGATACGGACACCGGCATTGCCGTCCGGTATGCCGCCGAGCTTGCCCGTCAGCACGATGCCAGCGTCACTGGCCTGGCCGTCGTGGACACCGGCCATATCGAAGCCAGTGCGCGAGGCGGCGGCATCGGCAGCATGTACTACGCCGAAAAGCTGCGTGAGCAGATGACGGAAGAAGCCCGGGCCGTGGCCCGTCGGCTGATCGAGGAATTCGACGACGTGGCCGAAAAAGAAGGGCTCCGGCATCGCAATACAGTGGCCGAGGGCGTGCCTTTCCGCCGCATCCTGGAGGATATGAAAGTGCACGATCTGCTCGTCGTGGGAAAGGAGCCGCACTTCTTCTACAGCCATCCGGAGGAAAAAACCAGGACGCTGGTGCGGGTGGTTCGGGAAAGCGTCGGCCCTTCGTTCATCGTAGGCACCGAATACCGACCCATCCAACGGGTCCTGATCGCCTATGACGGCAGCGATACGGCCGCCCGTACGATGCAGCGCTTCGCCCAGCTCAGGCCTTTCGGTACCGAAGTAAGCGTGGAAGTGCTGACCGTCTACGACGATGAAGAGGCCGAAACCCGACTGATGCTCTCGCTCGTGCAGGAATACCTGCAGGAGCACGGGTTCAAGGTGACTACGACGGCTCGAAAGGGTGATAACCCGGAAGAAGCGATCGTAGCGTTTGCACAGGAAATTGAGGCCGACCTGATCGTCGCTGGCGCCTATGCGACTACCGGTCTGAAGAAGTTGCTGTTCGGGTCTTCGACTTCGGCGCTGATCGAAAAGACGACGGTGCCGCTGTTTCTGTATCACTGAGCCCTGCGCCAGGCGACCGGCCAGATCCGCCGACCGTCGCTGCGAAGCCAGAGCGCGCCGGAATCGGCCGTGATCCACAGCCGGGCCCCCTGACGCTCCCACCGGACCCGGACCGAATCGTCGACGCTCCGCCAGCCGCTGCTGATCACGGCCCGGGCGGGGTGTGTGCGTTCCGGAATCACCTGCTGGACCAGTTCCAGCGTGGAACTGGTGCGGGAGCCGTGGTGGGCCACCTTGACCACGTCGCTTTCCAGCAGATTGCCATAGGCCCGTACGAGCTGGCGTTCCAGTTCGCGTTCTGCGTCGCCCAGAAACAGCCAGCGCGTCTGACCGAAAACCATCCGGAGCACCACGGAACGTTCGTTGTCGGGGAGGTCCCCGGCGTTCGGCGCGGGTGCCAGCACCTGGAGCACCAGCGCGGGATCCAGACGAACGGTATCGCCGGCCTGAAGGGATCGGCGCGGAAGCCGGAGGCTGTCGATCAGATGCGCGATTTCCCGCGAGAGCGCCGAGGAGTCGGCCGTGCCGCTATCGAGCACACGGCCGACTTCAAGTCGGCGAAGCAGCAGCGGGAGGCCGCCGGCGTGATCGGCATCGGGGTGTGTGATCAGCACAGCGTCGAGTCGATCGATACCGTATCGGCGCAGAAAGGGCAGCACGCTCCTTTCGGCGGCCACACGACCGGCATAGCGGCCGCCCGCGTCGATCAGCAGGTGCCGGCCGCCGGGCGCGCGAATCAGTACGGCATCGCCATGGCCCACGTCGAAAAACAGCACGTCCAGATGGGGCGACGTGGGTGGTGTTGTCCAGAGACCGAGACCCAGCACCCCGAGCAGGACCGTTCCGGACCATCGACGTCCCCGGGAAGAACTGCTCAGAATTCCCAGCAGGACAGGAGGTGTGATCAGCACCCACCAGGGCGGTTCGGGCACGTGCCACACGAAGGGACGGAGCAGGCGGAGTCCCAGTTCGCCGAGTTGCAGCAACAGATGGGCGCACAGCGTGGCCGCATGTCCAAAAAGCCCGGCCAGCGTCGGGCTGAACGGCGCGCTCAGCACGGTGAGCAGACCGCCCGCCAGCGCGCCTGCGGCCAGCGGGATGCCCGGAAGGTTCAGCGGCAGCCCGGCCAGCGACACGTAGCCGAAGTGGTAGAGCACAAAGGGCGCCGTGGCCAGCGTGGCCGTCAGCGTCACCAGCAGCGTACCGGTCAGATAGCGAAATGTGGGCTGACGAAAGAACAGGGCGGGAAGGCGTTGCTGCAGGGGCAGCCAGCCCAGCAGCAGTCCGATCACGGCGGCAAACGAGAGCTGGAAGCCCGGCTCGAAGAGCTGCGCCGGATCGGCCAGCAGCAGCACGACGGCCGCAGCGCCCAGCGCATTCAGCGAATGCGGCGGCGTCTGAAATAGCGTCGCTCCCAGAAACAGCGCGGCCATCACCAGGGCGCGGACGGCCGAGGCCGGAGCGCCCGCCAGCAGCACGTAGCCGCTCAGCACGAGTAGCGTCAGCACGGTGCGCGTCCATTCCATGCTCCACCAGCTCAGCCCCAGGCGTAGCAGCAGCGGACGAAGCAGGCCGTAGAGCACCAGTCCCACCAGCAGCACGTGCAGCCCCGAGATGGCCAGCAGGTGGGCCAGACCGGCGCGGCCGAGTCGATTCCGAACGTCTGCGGAAAGCCCTGAGCGGTCGCCCAGCAGTAGGGCCTGCACGACGTGCCGGGCTTCGGGTCGGGGCATGTACTGCTGCAGCACGGCTGCGACCGAATCCCGGAGTGAGGCCAGCCGATCCGCAAAGCAGCGACGGACGTCAAGTACCTGAACGAGCCGGGGATCGTCCACCACCAGGCGCGCGACCACGCCCTGTCGCCGCCACTGCGTGGTGCGGTCTGGCAGTCCGGGGTTGCGGGGGGCGCGGAGCGGCTCCAGGCGTCCCCCCAGCAGTGCCCGGTATCCACATCGGAGCGTCGGCAGGCTGTCGGCTACCAGGCGCACGTCGAGCAACACGTGGGCGCGCAGCGTGTCGGGACCGATCAGCAGCAGATGCGTCCGCGCCGGAAAACGCAGGCCGTACGCGGTCGCTTCGGGCGTTTTCTGAACTCCGGCCAGCACGACCGCCGTCGTGTCGAGCGGAAAAGGAGGCGGCGGTGCCATCTGAAGCCGGTGGCGGGCGGCCCCCACAAGTAGCACGCTCAGCAGCAGCGGGACCGGCCACAACGGGACCGAGCCCCGACGTTTTCGATCCACCAGAAGGAAGACAAGCGCCAGCGTTGCCGTACAACCGGCGCCGAGCAGCCACCAGCCGGCCGGTATCGGCCAGGCGTCGGCCGCCAGAATCCCGAGGACCAGGCCGAGCGCCGTCCAGAAAAGCGGTGCGGTGCGAAGCGGCGGCATGAGACCGAGCGGCTTCCTGTCCGAAAAGACACCGGATTCCGAAAGCTGCAACCGACAAGCCTGCGTGAATCCCGGTCCGGTGCAGAACCTTCTGGCGCCTTGCGAATTGGACCAGCGCTCGATGACGAAGAAGCAGTCCTTTGACACGCGGGAAGATGCACAGCCGAAGGGAAGTTCGGGAACGGGTACTGCAGGCGCTGTACGCCTACGAGGTGGGGCACGACACGGCCGAGCACGTGATCGACACCGTGCTGCGGTCCGCGCTGAAGGACGACCGGGAGGCGCTCCGGTTTGCCACCCAGCTTTTTCTCCGGACGATCAACTACAGCGAGGAAGCCGATCGCCTCATTGCCGATCATGTGAAAAACTGGGACCTGACGCGTATTGCCCTGATCGACCGGCTGCTGCTGCGCATGGCCATTTGCGAATTGCTCGCGTTTGAAGATATTCCCCCGAAGGTTTCCATCAACGAAGCCATCGAGCTGGCCAAGAAGTACAGCACCGAGAAAAGCGGCCAGTTCGTCAACGGCGTGCTCGATGCCGTGGTGCTGGACCTGCAGCGGCAGGGGCGCTTGAAGAAGTCGGGACGCGGGCTGATCGGCATGGAGACGCTGCTGCAACGCCTGGCCGAACAGCAATCGTCGAAGTCGTAGCCCATCATGGCCCTGATAGCCATCGGCGATATTCACGGCTGCGCCCGCACGCTGGATGCCCTGCTCGACCGGCTGGCGCCCACGCGCGACGATCAGCTCGTCTTTATCGGCGACTACATCGATCGTGGCCCCGACGCCCGGGGCGTCATCGAACGGCTGCTCCGGCTGCGCGAAGAGATCCCCTGCGTCTTCCTACGGGGCAACCACGAGGCGCTGATGCTCAATTACCTGGACCGGGGTGAGGCCGATCTCTGGTTCATCAACGGCGGATTGACCACACTCAACAGCTACCGGAACGACGGGATTCGCATTCCCGAGGAGCACGAGGCGTTCATCCGCGAGACGCTGCGCTATTACGACACACCGGACTTTTTCTTCGTCCACGGCGGGCTGAAGCCCGATCTGACCATCGCCGAAAACCTGCGTCGCTTTGCCCACACCGATCTGTTTCTCTGGGAGCGGGAGCACCTGAACGCCCCCCGCTTCGCCTGGGAGAAGCCCGTCGTATGCGGCCACACGCCCGTGCCCGAACCCATCAACCGGGAGAAACTCATCGCCATCGACACCGGCTGCGTCTATCCCCATCCGGGGCTGGGCCGCCTGACGGCCGTCCGGCTCCCGGAGCGTACGTTCATCTCGATCCCGCGCCAGGATCTGATCTGAAGTGCTCAGAAAACGAACCAGAGCCCGGCGCGGAAGAAGGGTCGGTGCAGACCGGCTTCGCCGAAGAAGAACCGACGGGTGCCAAAGGCCGACACGAACCGGAAAAAGGGTTCCAGAAACAAGCCGAACTGCTGATTTTTCTGCGCGCGCGTTTCGCCCTGCGTGAAGAGTAACCCGGGACCCAGCCGCAAACCTACGTCAAGGTCATAGAGGATCGGCGCGTTGCCCATCGTACGAATCAGCCCGGTGATCCGGAAGGCCGAACCAAAAGCCAGCGAGAGCTGCGTGTTGCCTTCGCCTCCGGCAAAGGACGGGGCCGTATCCAGGTAAAAAATGCCTTCCAGGGTATAGATGCTCCGGGGCGCGATGTAACCGAGCTGCACACCCAGGCCGGGTGCGGCGGCCAGACCGGCCTGCAGCACGCGTCCCCGATCAGGCGGGACGGGCTGGGCCACCGCCGAACAGGAAAAGACCAGCAGCAGCACGAGCAGCGCTACGCGTGGGTGGTGCATGTTTCCCGAAAGGTTGCGGAACAATTCAGGCGTTGTCCGATTTGGGCCGGCTGGCTTTTACCGGAAAGCTTCCGCGAAAGTTGTACCATCCCTGAAACGAAAAGGATACAATGCCGCTGCGCTGTGGAATTGTCGGGCTACCGAACGTCGGAAAATCGACGCTGTTCAACGCGCTCAGCCGGGCCGGCGCCGAGTCGGCCAACTATCCGTTCTGCACCATCGAGCCGAACGTGGGCGTGGTGCCGGTGCCGGACGAGCGGCTGGAGCGGCTGGCCGAGCTGGCCGGTTCGGCCAGAGTGACCCCCACCACCATCGAATTCGTGGACATTGCGGGCCTGGTGGCCGGCGCGTCGAAGGGCGAAGGGCTGGGTAACCAGTTTCTGGCGCATATCCGCGAGGTGGATGCCATCCTGCACGTGGTGCGGTGTTTCGAGGATCCGAACATCGTGCACGTGAGCGGCTCGGTCGATCCGGCCCGCGACATCGAAATCATCCAGACCGAACTGCTGCTGAAGGATCTGGAGACCGTCGAGCGCCGGATCGAACGGACGGCCCGCGCCGCCAAAAGCGGCGACAAGAAGCTGCGTGAGGAGCTGGCCTTCTACGAGCGTCTGCGTGACCACCTGAGCAGCGGGGCTCCGGCGCGCCTGTTCACGGTGAGCGATCTGGAAGCGCCCTGGCTGCGCTCGCTCTTTCTGCTCACCGTGAAGCCGGTGCTGTACGTGGCCAATGTGGCCGAGTCGGATCTACCCGAGGGCGAAGGCAATCCGCACGTGGCCACGGTCCGGGAAATTGCCGCGAAGGAAGGCGCGCAGGTCGTGGTGATCTGTGCGGAGCTGGAGGCCCAGCTGGCCGAACTGGAGGAAGAAGAACGGCGGGCCTTCCTGAAAGAACTGGGACTGGAGCGGCCCGGCCTGGAACGGCTGGTGCGGGCCGCTTACGAACTGCTGGGGTTGATCACATTCTTCACGGTGGGCCCCAAGGAGGCGCGCGCCTGGACGATCCGGCGGGGCACGCGGGCCCAGCAGGCCGCCGGACTTATCCACAGCGACTTCGAGCGCGGCTTCATCCGGGCCGAGACGATCTCCTACGAGGACTACATCCGCTACGGCTCGGAAGCGGCCGCCCGCGAGGCCGGTGCCATGCGCTCGGAAGGGCGCGACTACGTCGTGCAGGACGGCGACGTGATCCTGTTTCGCTTCAACGTCTGACGCCGTAGAGGCGGCCGAACGTCAGGCTGATGACCGGCGTGCCGAAGAATCGCCGGGGCGGTGCGTCGCCTTCCAGTAGCTGAATGGGGTGCGGGAAGTAGTGGAGCGCGTAGCCGAAGCGGAGCCCCTGCGTGGTGCGCAGACTCTGTCCGAAATAGGCGCCCAGCACGATCATGCCGCCGACGCCCGCCCGGAGGTGCCCCTTCGGAAGCCCCTGAAACACGTCGTAGGTGCGCTCGCCGATTTCCGGATCGTAGCGGTGGTTGCCGTTGCGGTCCCGGAAGTACGGGTAGACCCAGCCCAGCGTGGGCCCCGCCGAGACCTGCAGGTAGGGTCGGAAGTTGTCGGCGATCTGCTCGCGCCAGAGCCGCCGCTGCAGACCGAACTGGATCGGGACAAGCAGCAGGTAGTTGGCCTTGTTCTGGATGTAGCTGGCGCCCGTGAGCGCGTTGTAGAATTTCTGCTCGCGCTCGTCCTTGCCCGATCCCAGGCTGAAGTCGAACAGCAGCCTCAGGTCACGCCCCACGGACCGGTGGTAGTAGCCGCCCAGCCCGAAACCGCTGTTGGTGAGCAGGATCTGAAAGCCGGCGCCCGTGCCATAGGGGTCCGTGCGGCCGGTGTCGGCCGGGAGCTGCGCCCGGGCCGTCCAACCCGAAAACAGCAGCAACAGCCCGCACATCCAGACGGCACGCATGGGTTTCATCCAGTTTGAAACGGCACCCTTCCCCTGAGCCGAAAGGTGACGGCGTCGACCCGAGTCTCCAGGACCGCGACGGAATCCGGGCTGACGAAGAAAACCCGCGCCTCCGTTTTCCGGCCAGCCGATGGGTCAGCCCCGCCCATCCGGCGCCTCGGCCCCTGCAGCGGTGAAAGTCTGCAGGGGATATGTTTCAGCAATCCGTTAGTTTCGCGGGTTGAGCTGGCGCATTTTCTCCCGGAAAAAGCGGCCCTGCGTGGTGGGCTCGAAGTCCCAGTTTTTGATGAGCTGGGGCGACCAGACCGGATCGAACACCCAGGCCGTCCAGGAAATCCCCTTCTTTTCCATGTAGTTGATGATGGTTTCCCCATAGGTTTCGTCGCCGATGACCGGCACGTGCGCGCCGGGCTCGTCCGCGCTCATAAAGCCCAGCTCGGTCACGAAGACCGGATAGGTATCGGCCACGAAGCCCCAGTCGTGCTCCCATTTTTCCTCCCACGGGGGTTGCCGTTTCTGCGGGTACGGATGGGCTGTGTAGGCGATGCCCGGGAAGGCGATCGGGCTTTCGCGCACGTAGGTCAGGTCGTAGGCCCAGTCGAAGCCGCCCACCAGCGGGATGACCGTGCGGTCGTGCGCGTAGATGATGTAGATGATGTCCTCGACGATCTGTTTGTACTCCTCCCACGACATGCGGCCGAGCGTGCCGTTGTAGCGCGTCGGCTCGTTGAACACCTCGTAGAAAGCCACGATCGGATTGTGGCGGAAGTGTTCGGCAATCGTTTTCCAGAAACGGAAGGTTTCCGTCTTCGTCGTGTTGTACATGGGGTGCTGGAACAGCTCGGTGCGAAGGTTGCCGATCGAGTGCCAGTCGATGATCAGATAGAGCCCGAGTTCGTTGGCCCACTCGACGGCCTGATCCAGCAGTTTCAGGTAGGCTTCTTCGCCGCGCGCACGCCAGGCCCGGGGGTGCACCGGAATGCGTACGATGTTGGCGTTCCAGTCGTTTTTGAGCACTTCGAAGATGCGTCGGCTCCAGCGGCCGAGCCGCTCCAGCCGGTCGGGGTCGGCAATCGACACGCCCCGAAACACGACGGTACGGCCCTGTTCATCCACGAAACGGTTGCCTTCCACGCGAATGAACGGAAGCGAATAGGTCCGGGGCGTTTCCTTCGGGGGCGCCTTGGCCGTGGTGTCGATCCGGTCGTCGTAGAAGTTGTCTTTCTGCGGCTGGGCCGCGGCCGAAATCGCCAGCAGAAGCAGCAGCGCCAGAACACGCATGGCTCGCGGGGTATTTTGTCAAAAGATTTTACCTTAATAGCAAAGGTAAAACGAAAGCGGTTCGGGGGGTGCGTGTGCCGCGCGGTGTTGTTACTTTTCCCCGAAAAATCAAATCGTCGAAGGCATGCGATTTTACGTTGTGCTGCTTTTGATCCTGCTGGCGGGCTGTCGCACGCGTCCGGCAGAAAGGCCTGAAGCGGTCGATTCCGTGATGATTCCCGTGCACACGCGGGCCGATTCGCTGGCGCTGCGTGTCTACCGGGCCTGCGGTGGGCCGGAGGTCTGGCGGGCGTTGCCTTACGTCCGGTTCGACTACGCGGTAGCGCACGACGGCCCCCGGCGCCTGCTGGCACACCACCTCTGGCATCGCCCCAGCGGTCGCTACCGGCTGGAATGGGTGCGGGAGGACGATTCGCTCTACGTGGCGCTGTTCAACGTGCGCACGCGGCGCGGCCAGGTCTACCGCAACGGGCGGCCGCTGGCCGAGGCGGCCAACCGGCGGCTGCTGGAGGAAGCCTACCGCCGCTTTGCCAACGATACATTCTGGCTGCTGTTGCCCGTGCGGCTTTTCGAGCCGGAGGTGCAGCGCTTCTACGAGGCCGACTCGGCAACGACCACGCACGAGGTGCTGCGCCTGGAGTTGCGTCGCGCCGAATGGCTTCCGGCCCGGCGCTTCTGGCTCTACGTGGATCGCCAGGAAGGACTGATTGCCGAGCTGGCCTATCCGGCCCGCGACAACCCCGAGGCGTTGCCCGCCCGCTACCGGTGGGAAGGGTACGAGACGTGGGAAACTCCTTTCGGGCCGGTGCGTCTGGCAACGCGCAAGGTGTATCGCTATGCGCCGTTGATCATCTTTACGGACAATCTGGCCTTTCCGGACGCATTGCCGGAGGCGCTGTTTACGGACCCGTTGCCCCGCCTGGGCCAACCGCTGATGCCGACTTCGGAGCGCTGACACGATGGACGTTCGCTTGCTGCTGGCCCGCCGCTACCTGATGGCGCGGCATCAGGTGACGCTGATCGCCGTCATTACCGGCATTTCGGTGCTGGGCGTGGCGGTGGGCGTGGCCGCCCTGATCGTGGTGCTTTCCGTGATGAACGGCTTCTATCGGGTGGTGCGCGATCTGCTGGTGTCGGTCGATCCGCACGTGCGCATCGTGAGCGTTGCGCCGGGCGGCATGGCCGTGGACGATTCGCTGGAGCAGTACCTGCGGGAGTTGCCCCACGTGACGGAGGTGACGGCCTACGTGGAGGGTAAGGCGCTGCTGCTCTACGAGGGCGAAGGCGAGGTGAACAAGGTGGTGATCGTGCGGGGCGTTGAGCCCGAAGCGCTGGAGGCGATGGGCGCAGCGCGGGTTTTCGGGAGCGTGGACCTGCAGCGGCGCGAGGGCCGACCGGGCATCTTGGTGGGCATGCCACTGGCCCGCCGGCTGGGACTGCTTCCGGCCAGCTCGACCGACCCGGCCAGTCAGGTTGGGTTGCTCTCGGCACCCGCGCTCGAACAGTTGCTCACGCAACCGCTGGCACCGCCGCCTCTGGTTCGCTTTGAGGTGCGCGGCCTCTACCAGCTGACCTCGGGCTATGACGAGAGCCAAGTGTTCGTGGCGCTCGAAGAAGCCCAGCGGCTGTTTCGCATGGGTGATCGGATCGATGGCATCGCCCTGCGACTGGACGACGTCTCCCGCGCGGCTGCTCTCAAAGCCCGCCTGGAGCAGCAGCTTGATACGACCCGCTACCGCGTGCAGACTTGGTACGACCTGCAGCGGGGACTCTACGATGTGATGCGGCTGGAAAAGTGGGGCGCCTCGCTGATTCTGGCGCTGATCGTGGTGGTGGCGGCCTTCAGCATCGTGGGCGCGCTTACCATGGTGGTCATCGAAAAACGAAGGGACATCGGCGTGCTCCAGGCCATGGGGCTTTCCCGGAAGCGGGTGCGCCAGGTGTTTCTGCTGGCGGGCCTGTTGATCGGCGTGGCCGGCGCCGGACTGGGCTTGTTCCTCGGGGTCGGACTGGCCCTGCTGCAGCAGCACTTTCAGCTGGTTCCGTTGCCGGGCGCCGAGGCCTTCTTGATTCACGCCTACCCGGTGGCCATCGAAATCACGGACCTGCTGGGCATCACGCTGGCGGCGCTGGCGCTCTGCGTGCTGGCGGCGCTCTACCCGGCGGCCCGCGCGGCCGCTATCGAGCCGGCCCAGGCCGTTCATCTGGACATCTGACCAGGCGCCATGCTGCAGGAACTTCCCTTCATGCCCGAGCGGCCGGAGCGCCCTCGAACCTTCGGCCTGACGCTCATGCTCGACAAAGGGCTCTCGGTCCGACAGGTGGAAGACATACTGGAGGTGGCCGGCCCTTACATCGATCTGGTCAAGCTGGGGTGGGGCACGGCGCTGCTCACACCCTGTCTGGAACGCAAGCTGGCCTGTTACCGGGCGGCCGGACTTCCCGTCTATCTGGGCGGGACGCTGTTCGAGGCGTTCTACCTGCGCGATGAACTGGACGCTTACTGTCGGCTGGTCGAGCGGCTCGGACTCACGCACGTGGAGGTGTCCGACGGAGTCCTGACCATTCCGCTGGAAGAAAAGCTACGTGTCATCCGGCGGCTGGCCGCACACTTCGTGGTACTGAGCGAGGTGGGCTCCAAAGACGCCGAACGCATTCTTCCTCCCTATCGATGGGTGCAGCAGATTCAGGCCGAACTGGAAGCTGGCAGCTGGAAGGTGATCTGCGAAGCCCGGGAAAGCGGTACGGTGGGACTCTATCGCCCCAGCGGTGAGGTGCGGGCCGGACTGGTCGACGAAATCGTTGCGATGGTTCCACCGGCGCAGCTCATCTTCGAAGCGCCCCGCAAGGTGCAACAGGTCTGGTTCATCCGCCACCTGGGACCCAATGTGAACCTGGGCAACATTGCGCCCGAAGAGGTGCTCCCGCTGGAAACGTTGCGGCGGGGGCTTCGGGCCGATACGCTGCTGGACGGCTACCGGCAGGCTTCCTCGGCCTCCTGACGCTCGTTTTTGCGAAACCTTTGCGGAAGCCTGGGCTTAGAAGGAAGGCTTTCGCCAGCAGGGCGCATTGCGCCCGCAGGGATCCTTTTACTAAATTATCAAACTCGGAAATTCAGTCGCGCGTTGTCATGGCACGTAGAGATCAGCTGACGGGTAAAGGGCCGGTATCGGGGCATAACGTCTCGCACGCCAACAACAAGACGAAACGGCGTTTTCTCCCCAACCTGCAGAAGAAGCGGTTCTACATTCCGGAGGAGAAGCGCTGGATCACGCTCCGCGTCTCGGCCAAAACGATGAAGACGATCAACAAGAAAGGGCTCAAGGCGGTGCTGGACGAGGCGCGCCGTCAGGGTATCAAAATCTAAAACCGTGAGAGTGAGCGATGGCTAAAAAGGGGAAAGAAGCCCGGGTGCAGGTCATTCTGGAGTGCACGGAAGCGCCGGGCACCTCGCGTTACGTGACCACCAAGAACCGGCGCAACACCCCGGGCCGACTGGAGTTAAGAAAGTACAACCCGGTTCTTCGTCGCCACACATTGCATCGGGAGGTGAAGTAAGCCATGGCCAAGGTCAGCAAGAACCAGCGGACGGACCGTGTCAAGAACCGCCAGCAGGTCAAGATGGCCAAGATTGTGGTGGCCGAAAAGAAACCGAACGGCCAGTATCGGTTTCGCGAGCGGGTTGTGCCGCTCGAGGCCGTCAACCAGGCGGTTCAGGCCGGTTGATCGGTTGCTGGGAGTTTGGTAGGCGCGCCCCGGGAATCCACTCGGGGCGCTGTCGTGTTCTATGGAACGACTCGGGGCGTAGCGCAGCCCGGTTAGCGCGTCTGCTTTGGGAGCAGAAGGTCGCCGGTTCAAATCCGGCCGCCCCGACCACCTGATCCGTAAGCCCCGGTAGCTCAACCGGACAGAGCAGCGGCCTTCTAAGCCGCCGGTTGCAGGTTCGAGTCCTGCCCGGGGCGCCGGCCCGGCTTCGGTCCGGGCTTTTTTGTGCTCAACTCTGCTTCCGTCGCGTCCGACGTTGCTCTGGCTCCAGCAGCGGACGCACCAGCTCCAGCGGAATCGGGAAGACGATCGTCGTATTGTTTTCGGAGCCCACTTCCACGAGCGTCTGCAAAAAGCGCATCTGCATGGCCATGGGGTGCGCCTCGAGCATGGCAGCCGCCTGAGCCAGCTGCTCGGCCGCCTGCAGCTCACCCTGGGCGTGGATCACCTTGGCGCGGCGTTCCCGTTCGCTTTCCGCCTGCTTGGCCATGGCCCGCTTCATGTGTTCGGGCAGATCCACGTGCTTGACCTCCACCAGCGACACTTTGATGCCCCAGGGATCCGACTGCTGGTCGATGACCTCCTGCAACCGACGGTTGATCTTTTCGCGCTCGGCCAGCAGTTCGTCCAGTTCCACCTGTCCCACAATGCTCCGGAGTGAAGTCTGGGAAAGCTGGGTGGTGGCATAGCGGTAATCTTCCACCTCCAGCACGGCCTTCATGGGATCGACCACGCGGAAATAGACCACGGCATTCACGCGCACTGACACGTTGTCGCGCGTGATCACGTCCTGCTCAGGCACGTCGTGTACGAACGTGCGCAGGCTGACGCGCACCATGCGGTCGATCGGCCAGAACACGAACACGATGCCCGGACCCTTCGGCTCGGGGAGGGCCCGGCCCATCCGAAAGATGACGCCGCGCTGATACTCGTACAGAATGCGAATGCAGCTGATGAAATACAGCACGATCAGTCCGATGACGATGCCTGTCGACGAAAGCATGGCCGCACCTCCGGCTGGTTGGTTTTCAGGTGGACGCAATCGGTGAAACCCAGAGGCAGAGTCCCTCCCGGCGTTCGATGCGGACGGGCTGGCCGGCCCGCACCGGAGCCGTGCTGCAGGCCCGCCACCATTCGCCGTGGACGAACACATAGCCCTGGAAGTGGTCGCCTTCCGGGGTGAAGTCTTCGCGGGCCACGGCCTGCTGGCCGATCAGCGTCTCATCGCCCACACGGGCCGGCCGGCGCTGGATACGCAGGGCATTGCCCAGCAGAAACAGTACGATCAGCGCCGTGGCCAGCGCCACCGGCACCACCAGGACGGCCGAAACCTTCGGAAAGCCCATCGGACTTTCCACGAGCATCAATCCGCCCAGAATCAGGCACACGACACCTCCCACGGTCAGCAGGCCGAAACTGGGCACGAAAGCCTCGGCCACGAGCATGCCCAGGCCCAGCACCAGCAGGGCCAGGCCGACGTAGTTGACCGGCAGGATGGAGAGCCCGTAGAAGCCCAGCATCAGAAAGATGGCGCCCAGCGTGCCGGGAATGCCCCAGCCGGGCGTGTAGAGCTCGAACAGCAGTCCGTAGAAGCCCAGCATCAGCAGCAGAAAGGCGATGTTCGGATTGGAAAGCGCCGCCAGGATGCGTTCGCCCCACCAGCGCTCGATCGTGTGCACGGTGGCCCCGGCCGTCTGCAGCGTTACGCTCTGGCCGTCGAGCGCCACGTTCCGGCCGTCCAGCAACACCAGCAGTGAGTCCAGCGAAGGCGCCAGCAGATCGACCACATTCTGGGCCACGGCCTCCCGGGCCGTCAGCGTCTGGCTTTCCGAGACGGCCCGCGCCGCCCAGTCGGCGTTGCGTCCCCGATACTGGGCCAGCGCCCGCGCCCAGGCCACCGCATCGTTCAGGATCTTCTCCGACATGGGATCGACCCGGGCCGTGTCGGGCGGTGCCGCCGGTCCCCCTCCGAGCTGCACGGGATGGGCGGCGCCGATGTGCGTGCCCGGGGCCATGGCGGCCACGTGCGCGGCCAGCGTGATGAACACCCCGGCTGAGGCCGCCCGTGCGCCCGGCGGCGTCACGTAAACGACGACCGGAATCGGACTCCGCAGGAAAAGCTGTACGATGTCGCGCGTGGCCTCGACGAGTCCACCCGGCGTGTCCATTTCGATGACGAGGCAGACCGCCCCGTTTTCCGTGGCCTCACGCAACCCGCGCCGGATGAACCGGAAGGTCGCCGGCGTGATCGGCTCGTCCTCCAGCGCCAGCCGGTAAACCACCGGCGCAGGCGCCTGAGCCGGCATCGGCAGCAGCATCAGCCACAGCAGCAGGGGCCACATGGTAATCAGGCTTTTTTAGGAAAATATGAAAAACGGCGCCGGAAGCCTATGGCCTGTCTCAAAAGCTTTAGACGCTTTCCCGATAAAGATGCGCCGGTGTTATATTTTATCAATCAATTAGAAAAAACGAAAAAACGCATGCCGCTGCTGCTGGTCTGGCTGATTTTCACCGGCGTGGTCGGAGAGATCCGGCTCGAGGCTGAAGACGGTGAACTGCTGGGTGTTGCGGTCGATTCGACCCTGACGGGCTTTTCAGGGCGGGGTTACGTTACCGGCTTTGATGCCGCCGAAGACAGCGTGCGTTTTTCCTTCGAGGCGCCCCGCGGTGTCTATCGCGTGTTTTTCGGCGTGTCCTTTTCCTCGCGCTTTGCTTCCTATGCGTTGCGGGTGGACGACTGGCACCAGACCGGTTCACTGATCAAGCGGGGCGGGGGCTTTTTTGAGGCCTCCATCGGCGAGATCTGGCTGGACGAGGGGGCACACACGATGGCGTTTCAGCTCATGAACGGAGCCCTGGACTACGTACACCTGGAGCCGGTCTCGTACGAGCCGCCTGCGCGGCCGCCGGCGCAGCTCAGCGATTCGCAGGCGACCGCCTCGGCGCAGGCGCTCTTTGCCTTTCTGCTTTCGGAGTACGGCCGGCACATCCTGGCCGGACAGCAACAGAATCCCTACCGGCGCGACTTCGACGCGATCAACTATGTTCGCAATGTAACCGGCAAGGAGCCCGCCCTGGTGTCGTTCGACCTGATCGACTACTCGCCCACGCGGGAAGCACACGGGGTCGTGCACTACCAGACGCCCGAGGACTGGATTGCCTGGGCAGGCCGGGACGGCATCGTTTCGCTCATGTGGCACTGGAACGCCCCCACCGACCTGATCGAGGATCCCTCGCAGGACTGCTGCTGGTGGTACGGCTTCTACACCCGATGCACGACGTTCGACGTGGCTGCGGCGCTGGCCGACACGAGTTCGGAGCGCTACCGGCTGCTGCTTCGAGACATCGACGTGATTGCCGCCCAGCTTCAGAAATTCCAGCAGGCCGATATTCCCGTGCTCTGGCGGCCGTTGCACGAGGCCGCCGGCGGCTGGTTCTGGTGGGGCGCGAAGGGTCCCGAGCCCTTCAAACAGCTCTGGCGCCTGCTCTACGAGCGTCTGGTGCACCATCACGGGCTGCACAACCTGATCTGGGTGTATACGCACGAGCCGGGAGCGGCCGAGTGGTATCCGGGCGACGCCTACGTGGACATCGTGGGCCGGGACGTGTACGCCGACGACCCCGACGCGCTCATGCGCGGCGACTGGAACGAGCTGCAGACACTTTTTGGCGGGCGTAAACTGGTGGCGCTGACCGAAACGGGCACGTTGCCGGATGTAGAGGTCATCACCGACTATGGCATCTGGTGGAGTTGGTTTTCGATCTGGACCGATCCGTTTCTGCGCGATGTCGATCCGGATCGCCTGATGCGCGTCTATCACAGCGAGCGCGTGCTGACGCGGGACGAGTTGCCCGACTGGCGCAGCTACGTGCTGCATACGACGCCCGTGCAGCCCGCGGGCGATCTGGCGCTGGCCGTGTATCCCAATCCGGGTGCCGGCCGGTTGCACGTGGAAGTCGGATTGCCCGTGGCCGCACCGGTTGTCGTGGAGGTGTTCAACCTGCTGGGCCAGCGGGTCTTGCGGTATCAGGCGGGCATGCAGCCGGCCGGCTTCTGGCGGCGGGCGTTCGCGCTGGAGCTGGCGCCCGGCGTCTATCTGGTCCAGGTGCGGGCCGGGAATCTGGTGGCCCGTCGGCGCTGGGTAAGCGTTCGCTGAGCGGTCGGAACCCGTCGGCGAAATCCTCGTTAGCCGTGCCCCCGATGGATCCGGCGGGTCTGTTCTGTCGTAAGACGGAGCGGAAACGGTGACGTGGCCGAGTGGCTAGGCAGGGGCCTGCAAAGCCCCGTACGGCGGTTCGAATCCGCCCGTCACCTCAAAAAGAAGCCCCGGCGCCCAATGCGTCGGGGCTTTTTCCGTTCAGAAAGGCGCTTCGTCGGGAGGCCCGGAAGGCAGGATGGTCTCATCCGGCGTCTCGGGCAGGGGCGTTCCGGGCTCCGGCTGGTACATCGTCAGGTTCTCGAAGCGGGCGTACTGGTTGATGAAGGCCAGGCGCACGGTGCCGGTCGGGCCGTTGCGCTGCTTGCCGATGATGATCTCGGCGATACCCTCGGTGGAGTTGCCGTTTTCGTCCACCGTAATGCCGTAGCGTTCGGGCCGGTAGATAAATAGTACGACGTCGGCATCCTGCTCGATACTGTTATGGGCGATAATGTCGTTGGCCACGAAGTTGTGCGGTCCGGGAACGGTCAGATCGAATACCTCCTCGACGCCGTCCGGCTCGATCGAAACGATAGGATCCCAGTAGACATCGCTCTGGGCCAGTTGTCGGAGAGCAGGACAGGAAGCCGCTTCGGCAAGGCGAAGCGCGCGCGCACGATTTAAGTTCTGGCAGGTCGATTCGGCGCTTGTTCTCTTGGACATGACCACTTCCACATATGACGACAGACTGGGCGTGCACTGTATCGCATGGTGTGGAAGCGTGCAGCCATCGCCGATGAGGTGGCCCAGTAGCGCCAGTTCTGCTTCGGTGAGGGTTGAGGTAGAAGCTGTGGGAATACGGCGGGGTAGCGCCAGGTAGTCGCCTGGCTGAAGTTCGTCCACGCGTTTCCAACCCTGAGGGGTCAGAAATCGGTGATTGGCCGTGGCCCGGATGCTTCGGCCCAGTTGAGTGGTCAGACGATAGACCGGTTTGATCCCGGTGCAGAATGCCCTGCTGACCCGGGCGCGCTCCAGACGATACGTCCGAGGATTCAGAGCCCACACAGAGAAATTCTGCTGGCCCACCAGCTCGCGAATCGGTACATGTCGTCCATCGGCCAACGTAATCAGTGTGTCTCCGGCAAGGCACCCGCTTTCGCGTAGGTCGGAGAGCTGGGGGCGTTTGTCGCCGCCGCGGGTTTCGACGGCACGGCTGAGCTGGGAAAGTGCCACGACCGGCACGTTCAGCTCCTTGGCCAGCGCCTTGAGCGAGCGGGAGATCTGGGCGATTTCCTGCTCGCGGTTGGCGTTGCGCGGCATGTGGGAAGCCTGCATGAGCTGCAGGTAGTCGACGATCACCAGCCCGATGTCGTGCTCGGCCTTCAGGCGGCGGCACTTGGCGCGGAGTTCGAGCACGCCGAGCGAGGGGGTGTCGTCGATGAAGATCGGCGCGTCGGAGAGGCGTCCGGCCGCGCGGGCCAGCTTGCGCCAGTCCTCGTCGCGCAGCCGTCCGGTGCGGGCCGCCTGGGCATCGACGCGGGCTTCGGCCGTCAGCAGGCGCTGGGCCAGCTGTTCGGCGCCCATCTCCAGGGAGAAGATGGCCACGCCCGTGCCGTAGTGCGGGTGCAGCGCGGCGTTGCGCGCGCAGCTCAGCGCAAAGGCGGTCTTGCCCATCGACGGACGGGCCGCGATGATGATCAGATCGCCCCGTTGCCAGCCGCCCGTCAGCGCATCGAGCTGGTGGAAGCCGCTGGGGACGCCCGTGATGCCACCGGGTCGACCGTGAATGGCTTCCAGCCGCTCCAGCGTCTCTTTGACGATTTCATTCATCGAGCGGGCGGCCTTGCGCAGGTGCACGTCCGACAGCCGGAAGATCTCAGCCTCCACCTCGTCGAGCAGCTCGAAGGCGTCGGCGGCCGGATCGTAGGCGCGGCCGATGAGCAGCGTCATCACCTCGATCATACGGCGCAGGAGCGCCTTCTCGGCGATGATCCGGGCGTGGTATTCGACGTTGGCCGCCGAGGCCACGCGGGTGGTCAGTTCACTCAGGTAGATCGTGTCGCCGGCCTGCTCCAGCTCGCCCGTGCGCCGCAGCTCCTCGGTGACCGTCAGCAGATCGACGCCCCGGTTCTGCTCGAACAGCCGGATGATGGCGCGAAAGATGCGCTGATGGCGGCCGTCGTAGAAGGCCTCGGGCGTCAGAATCTCCAGCGCCCGGGGGATCGCCTCCGGCTCGATGAGCATGGCGCCGAGCACGGCCTGCTCCAGTTCGACGGCCTGGGGCGGCACACGTCCGGCCTGCTGGTGCAGCGCATGAATCTGGGCACGCGTGCGGCGTCGCCCGCCGGTCAGTTTCTCCAGCGGGTAGGGCGGCGCTTCCTCTTCGCCGATGCTCAACCGGGGACGCTCCTCAAACTCGGCCATGGTTTTCCTGCAGGTTTCAGCGCGTTGCTGTGCCCATCAGGCGATCGTAGCGGGCGCGCAGTAGCTGGAGATCTTCCCAGGCCAGCCGCTTCCACTGGGGATTGCGCAGCAGGGCGGCCGGGTGGAAGGTGACGACGACCGGCAGCCCGTGAAAGTCGTGCACCTTGCCCCGAAGGGCACGCAGCGACCCGTTCCGGCCCAGCAACGCATTGCCGGCAATGCGCCCCACGCACAGGATGATCCGGGGCTTCACCAGCGCGATCTGTTTGTACAGAATGGGCAGGTGCGCTTCGATCTCGTCCGGCTGGGGATCCCGGTTGTGGGGCGGGCGGCTTTTCAGCACGTTCGTGATGTAGACTTCTTCGCGCTCGAAGCCGATGGCTTTGAGCATTTTGTTGAGCAATTGGCCGGCCGGACCCACGAACGGCTCGCCCTGGCGATCTTCTTCGGCCCCGGGCGCCTCGCCGATCACCATGAGATCCGCCTCGGGGTTACCGACGCCGAAGACCGGGTTCGTGCGGCGGGCGTCGATCGGGATCAGGACCGTTTCGGCCACGTAGCGGGCCACTTCGTCGAGCGTGCGCATGGCCCGCAGCGGCGACTCGAGCGGAATCAGCGCCTCGATGCGGGCGTAGGGATCCGTCGGAGCCGATTCCGGCGGGGGCTGCGGCTGGCCGAACAGGTCCTGGTTGCTCGGGGCGTGTTCCGGGGTGGACATGGCGACCGGGGTTTTCCAGAAGCCCAGCGGGCCCAGCAGCGCGTACTCCTGCAGCAGAGCGTCACGGACGGCGTGCAGCAGCTCCTGCATGGACCCTCCCGGGGCAGTACATGAAGACGACACCCCGAAAAGCTACGGGGTTTTTCCGTGTTACACAAGAGAAGATTTCAGCCGGAAGGGATTTCCCGCAGCACGCGGTCGAGAAGCGCTTCGGCCGCTTCGTCTTTGGGCAGGAGGGGCAGCTCTTCCAGGTGGCCGCTTCGGTGCAGCAGTGTCAGGCGGTTGGTGCCGGTGCCGAAGCCGGCGCCTGGTTCGTTCAGGCGGTTGAGTGCGATCCAGTCGAGGTTTTTGCGGCGGAGCTTTTCGCGGGCGTTTTCGAGCGCATTGTCGGTTTCCATGGCAAAGCCCACAAGCACCTGATCGGGACGACGGCGCCGGCCCAGTTCGGCCAGAATGTCGGGCGTGCGTTGCAGGCGGAGCACCAGTTCGTCCGCTTCTTTTTTGAGCTTGGAAGGCGAAGTTTCGACGGGCGCATAGTCGGCCACGGCGGCCGCCATAAAGACGAAATCGGCCGTGTCGGCATGCCGGAGCACGGCTTCGTACATCTCGCGGGCCGAGGTGACGTCGATGCGGGTGACGCCGGGCGGGGTGGGGAGCAGCGTGGGGCCGGTGATGAGCGTCACGCGGGCACCGCGTCGGGCGGCCGCCCGGGCCAGTGCGAAGCCCATGGTGCCGGTGGAGGGGTTTGTCAGGCACCGGACCGGATCGATCATCTCCCGCGTGGGGCCGGCCGTCACCAGCACGTGCTTGCCGGCCAGGGAATGCCGTCGTGCGAGCAGGGCGGCCACATGCGCCGCGATGCGCTCGGGGTCGGGCAGGCGCCCGTCGCCCACGAGCCCGCTGGCCAGCTCGCCGAACTCCGGCGGCAGGATCTCGTAGCCGTACCGGCGCAGTTGCTCCAGATTTCGCTGCGTGGCCGGATGGTGGTACATGTCGTGGTCCATGGCCGGACAGAGCAGCACCGGACAGCGGGCCGAAAGGAGCGTGGCGGCCAGCATGGTGTCGCAGAAGCCGTGCGCCAGCCGGGCCAGCGTCTGCGCCGTGGCGGGCGCCACGACGGCCAGATCGGCCCAGCGTCCGAGATGGACGTGCTTCGTCCAGGAGCCGGGTTCGTTTTCCGGAAAGAGCTCGACGAGCACTTCGCGTTCGGAAAGCGTGCCGAGCGTCAGCGGCGTGATGAAGCGCGTGGCGTCGGGCGTCATGATGACCTGCACCTCGGCACCGGCTTTTTTGAACAGCCGGACCAGCTCGGCCGCCTTGTAGGCGGCAATGCTCCCGGTGACGCCCAGCAACAGATGGCGGCCTGCAAGCGAAGCGAGGGGTTCCGGGACCATAGAGATCGGGGTCAGGGCCGCTCCAGAAACGAGCGCACCAGACGAAGGGTTTCGGCCGCGGCCCGCTCCAGGTCGTCGTTGACCACCACGGCGTCGAAGCGATCGGCCATCGCCAGCTCCATACGGGCGCGCTCCAGACGCTGGCGCAGCGTCGTGTCGTCTTCGGTGCCCCGGTTGCGCAGGCGTTCGGCCAGGGCCTCGAGCGAAGGCGGCTGCACGAAGATGGCGAAAGCCTCGTCGCCGAAGCGTTCCTTGACGCGCAGCGCGCCCTTGACGTCGATGTCGAGCAGCACGGGGTGGTCGCGGCTGGCCTGCTCGATTTCCCGGCGCAGCGTCCCGTAGAAGCGGCCGGGATAGACCTCCTCGTATTCGATCAGTTCGCCCTGCTCGATGAGCCGCCGGAATTCGTCTTCGGACAGGAAGTAGTAATCCACGCCATGGCGCTCGCCGGGACGGGGCGGACGCGTGGTGGCCGATACCGAGAAGCGAAGCTGGGGCAGCGCCTCCTGCAGGCGACGGGCCAGCGTGGTTTTGCCGGCTCCGCTGGGAGCGGTCAGGATGACGATCCGGGGCTCCGGCATGGGCTACTCGATGTTCTGGATCTGCTCGCGGATCTTTTCGACTTCTTCTTTGATCTCGACGGCCAGCAGGGCGATCGTGGCGTCGTTGGCTTTGGCGCCGATCGTGTTGGCCTCGCGGTGCAGCTCCTGGGTCAGGAAGTTCAGGCGGCGGCCGCTGGGTTCCTCGGCCTGCAGCGCCTCGCGGAAATGTTGCAGGTGGGCGCGCAGCCGGACGCACTCCTCGGTGATGTCGAGCCGGTCGGCCAGCAGCACGATTTCGAGTTCGAGCCGGTCGGGGCCGATCTGTTCGTCCCGTAGCAGTTCCTGCACGCGGGCACGCAGTTTTTCCCGGGCTTCGACGAGGCGTTCGGGTGCGCGGGCTTCGATGGCTTCGACGCGGCGGGCGATGGCCTCCAGGCGGGCTTCCAGGTCGGCCTGCAGGAGCGCGCCTTCCTGACGGCGGGTGGCCTGCAGGGCCTCGATGGCCCGGGCGAGCGCCTCCATCAGCACCTGGCGGATGCGATCGTCTTCTTCGGGCACTTCCGGCCGTTCGAAGAGGTCGGGCAGCGCCAGCAGGTGCTCGAGCCGGATCGGGTCGGACAGGCCGGTTGCCGCACGCAGCGCTTCGAGCTGGGCCAGATACTGGCGGGCCACGTCAAGGTTAAGGCGTGGCAGGAGCCCTGCTTCCGGCGGCAGCTTCAGGTCGATCTGGGCGGTGATGCGGCCGCGGCTGAAAGCGTGACGGATGGCCGCCAGGACGTCCGGTTCGTAGAGCGACGCGATGCGGGGCAGCCGCACCGAGACGTCCAGGTAGCGATTGTTGACCGAGCGCAGCTCGACGGTGGCCGTAAAGCCGTCGCGTTCGGCCTGGCCGCGCCCGAAGCCGGTCATGCTGGCGATCATGGGCCGCAACGTCGGGTTGGTCCAAACGAAAAGCCGGGTTGCCCGTCGGTTTACGGCAACCCGGCCTGGCGGAGAGGGTGGGATTCGAACCCACGGTACCGGTGAACGGTACACACGCTCTCCAGGCGTGCCCCTTCGACCGCTCGGGCACCTCTCCGCAAGCGCCCTACTTTATGGCATCGGTCGGCCGGGAGTTCCGGGCCTCCCGTCAGACTTCCATGATTTCGGCCTCCTTGCGCTCCAGAAGGTGATTGATCTTTTCGATGTAGCTGTCGGTGAGTTTCTGGAGTTCCTCCTCGGCGACGTGACAGAGATCTTCCGGAAGATGCTCCTCGTCTTTGGCTTTTTTGATATGGTCTTTGGCGTGTCGCCGGATGTTGCGGATGGCCACGCGGGCTTCTTCGGCCCGGATGCGGGCGGCCCGCACCAGCTCCTTGCGTCGCTCTTCGGAAAGCGGCGGAATCGGAATGCGGATGATGTTGCCGTCGTTGGAGGGGTTGAGTCCCAGGTTGGCGTTGATGATGGCCCGTTCGATGGCACCCAGGGCCGAGCGATCCCAGGGTTGCACGATGAGCAGGTCCGGCTGGGGTGCCGTGATGCTGGCCAGCTGCATGAGCGGCGTCATCGTGCCGTAGTACTCGACGCGCACGTCTTCGAGCATGGCCGGCGTGGCGCGTCCGGCCCGGAGTGCGGCCAGCTCGGTGCGCAGATGCGCAAGCGACTTTTCCATGTGCTCGCGCGCGTCGTCCAGAATCAGCTGCAGGTGTTCGTTCGGTATGGCCACCATGGTCCCGTTCGGGTTGGGTTCGTGATCAGGCCTGAGCGGTTTCGGCAAACGAAGGCGGCGTTTCGGTCCAGTAGACCAGCGTCCCGACCGGCTCGCCGCAGACCACGCGCAACAGGTTGCCGGGTTTGTTCATGTTGAAGACAATGATGGGCAGGCCGGCTTCCCGGCACAGCGTGAAGGCCGTCATGTCCATCACGCGCAGATCCCGCTGGATTACCTCCCGCCCGTGGATGGTGGTGAACAGGCGGGCGTTGGGGTCGTGTTCCGGATCGGCCGAATAGACGCCATCGACGCGCGTGCCCTTGAGCAGCACCTCGGCTTCGATCTCCAGCGCGCGCAAGGCGGCGGCCGTGTCGGTGGTGAAGTACGGATTGCCGGTGCCGGCGCCGAAAATCACCACCCGCCCTTTTTCCAGATGCCGGATGGCCCGGCGACGGATGAACGGCTCGGCGATCTGTTCCATTTTGATGCTCGACTGAAGGCGCGTGTCGAGTCCGGCCTGCTCGAGCGCGTCCTGCAGCGCCATCGCGTTGATCATGGTGGCCAGCATGCCCATGTAGTCGGCATGGGCCCGCTTCATGCCACGCGAGGCGTTCTGCACGCCCCGAAAGATGTTGCCGCCGCCGATGACGATGCCCACGGCCACGCCCAGTTCGACCACCTGGCGGATCTCCCGGGCGTAGGTTTCCAGCACGTGCCAGTCGATGCCGTAGGGCTTGCGGCCCATGAGGGCCTCGCCGCTCAGTTTGAGCAGGATACGGCGGTAACGGGGACGCGGTCGGTTGTTCGACGTGTCCGATTCGCCAGCCATGACTCGGAGGGTCTTGCTTCCGAAAAGTAGGCCCTTTCGGGCAGGGATTCAACGCCCCAGCCGGGGCCAGGAGCCGATCGGCTACAAAAAGCCCGAACCGTTCGGCTCGGGCTTGTGGGCGTCTTGTGAGTTACTCGCCCAGGGCGTAGCGAACGAACCGGCGCACGTCGATGCCGGCCTGCTGGAGTCGCTCCTGGACCGTGATGGCGGCGTCCTTGATGAACGCCTGCTCCAGCAGCACGTGGTCCTTGTAGAAACGCTCCAGTTTGCCCTGCGCGATGCGATCGATAATGTGCTCGGGCTTGCCCTCGTTGCGGGCGGCCTCGCGGGCGATCTCCAGTTCCTTCTGGCGCACCTCCTCCGGCACCTCTTCACGGCGCACCGCCACGGGATTCATGGCGGCCACCTGCATGGCCACGTCGCGTCCGGCCTCTTCGAGCTGGCCATCGCCGACGACTTCGACCAGCACGGCCAGGCGCGAGCCGGGATGCACATAGGAGATGATCCGGCCGCTGTCGGTGGTCAGCACGTCGAAGCGCCGGATGGCGAGCTTTTCGCCAATCTTGCCGGTCAGGTCGATCAACGCCTCTTCGACGGTGCGGCCGTCGGGGAGCTGGAGCTTCAGCAGTGCCTCCAGGTCGGCCGGGCGCTGCTCGAGGATCAGCTGCGCCACCTGCTGCGCAAACGAGGCAAACTCCTCGTTGCGGGCCACGAAGTCGGTCTCGCAGTTGACCTCGACGATGGCGCCGGCCCGACCGTCTTCGCTCACGGCCGTAACGACCAGGCCTTCCTTGGCCTCGCGGTCGGCTCGCTTGGCCGCGACTTTCTGGCCCTTTTTGCGCAGGATCTCGACGGCGGCTTCAAAGTCGCCGCCTGCCTCTTCCAGCGCCCGTTTACAGTCCATCATGCCGACCCCGGTCATTTCCCGGAGCCGCTTTACGTCCTGAGCAGAAATGCCCATTGTTTATGTCCGTCGTTTATGTTCGGAGAATATCAGGAACCTTTCTTGCGACGCCTGGCGCGCGTCTCCTTGGCGGCTTCGGCATCGGCCGCGCGCTTTTCCCGCTCCGCTTTACGCGAGGCTTCTTCCTGCTCGCGCTGCTTGGCCCCTTCGGTGATCGCGTTGGCGATCACCGAGGTGATCAATTCGATGGAGCGTACGGCGTCGTCGTTGGCCGGGATCGGGTAGTCGATCAGCTCCGGGTCGGCGTTCGTGTCGACGATGGCGATGATGGGGATGCCGAGCTTGCGCGCTTCGCTGACGGCGATATGCTCGCGCACCACGTCGACGATGAACAGCGCGCCCGGGAGCTTGGCCATCTGGGCGATGCCGCCGAGCGTCCGCTCCAGCTTTTCACGCTCGCGGCGCTTCATCAGGCGCTCTTTTTTCTTGAGCTGGTCCAGGATGCCCTCTTCTTCCATCCGGGCCAGCTCTTCCATGCGGCGGATGCTCTGGCGGATCGTCTGGAAGTTGGTCAGCGTGCCGCCCAGCCAGCGTTCGACGACGTAGGGCTGACCGCAGGCTTCCGCGTATTTGCGGACGATGTCGCGGGCCTGCTTCTTGGTGCCGACGAACAGGATCTTCTTACCCTGGCGGGCAAAGCGGGCGGCTGCTTCGGCCGCGCGATCGAGGAGCTGCTGCGTCTGCACCAGGTCGATGATGTGGATCCCGTTGCGCTCCATGAAGATGAAGGGGCGCATTTTGGGATTCCACCGGCTGGTCAGGTGCCCGAAGTGGGCGCCGGCTTTGAGCAGCTCCTCGATGGAGACGCGATGCGTGGGCTGGGTTTCAGGAGCCGATGTTTCGGTCGCGGCTTCGGCCACTTCGGCCGTCGTCTCTTCGGAAGCCGAAGCTTCCGTTTCGGGAACGGGTTGCGTTTCGTGTTCGCTCATGGCTGGTTTCGGGTTGGGCCGCTACCTCCGTCATCTGTCCGGCTCAGCCGCCCGCAGGCGGCCACCCGACCGGACATCGGGAGGTATGGGTGATTGAAAAATTACCGCTTCGAGAACTGGAACCGTTTGCGCGCCTTGGGCTGGCCGTACTTCTTGCGCTCGACCATGCGCGGGTCGCGCGTCAGGAAGCCGGCGTCGCGCAGCGGCTTGCGGAATTCCGGGTTGTAGGCGACCAGCGCCCGGGCAATGCCGTGGCGGATGGCCTCGGCCTGGCCGGTCAGACCGCCGCCCTGTACGTTGACGAGCACGTCGAACTGTCCCGTCGTGCCCGTCACCTCGAAGGGTGCCAGAATCACTTTGCGCCGCCATTCCAGCGGGAAGTATTCTTCAAAAGGACGGCGGTTCACCGTGATCTGGCCGTTGCCCGGCCGCAGGTAAACGCGCGCCGTGGCCGTCTTCCGGCGACCAACCGCAATCCACTGGTTCAGGGTTGCTGTAGCCATAACGTGCCTGCAGGCCTTCGTTACAACGTGAGTTCAATGGGTTTCTGGGCCCCGTGCGGATGCGAGGGCCCCGCGTACACCTTCAGCTTGCGCAGCATGCGCCGCCCGAGCGGTCCCTTGGGCAGCATGCCCTTGACCGCGTGCTCGATCAAAAACTCCGGACGGTGCGTGCGCATGTAGGCCGGCGTGCGCAGCCGCTCACCTCCCGGATACCCGGAGTGCTGGAAGTACTGCTTCTGCAGTTCCTTCTTGCCGGTCAGGCGCACCTTGTCCGCGTTGATCACGATCACAAAGTCGCCCATGTCCACATGGGGCGTGTAGGTGGGCTTGTGCTTGCCCCGCAGGATCGTGGCGATCCGCGAGGCCAGCCGGCCCAGCACCTGACCCTCGGCGTCGATCACGTACCAGTTGCGCGTAACCTCTCCGGGCTTGGCGCTGTAGGTCTTGTAGCTGTTGACATCCATGGCGCTTCGTCGAAAGCCAATAAAAACGTCCGGTCTGGCCGGACGTCGTTTTCAGGAAACGTAGCCGCCAAATTTAGGGTTTCCGTGCGTGTGTGTCAAGATGCACACGCTCCGGGCAAAAGCAGGCCATCTCACGCCGTTTCAGGCAAATGGTTTTCCGGGGGCGCGATTCTTCCTTTATTCTTGACGCAACAATGCTTAGCTTTTAGCAAAGCGGGTCTGGAGAAAAGATGGCCGTTCACGACGAACTGGGCGGGCTGGAGGCCCTGGCGGCGCGCTTGCCGTTCCACCCGGACGATCAGGCTGCGGTGGTGGCCCTTTACGAACGCTGGTGCACCTCCCGGCATCCGAAAGATCTGGCGCTGCTGGAGCTCTGGCTTTACTGCTTTGTGAGGCGATACTTTCTGATCCGGATGCTCCGGGAGCCCCACCTGTCGGAAGTGGAACTGGAGCAGCTCATCGGCGACACGTTCCTTCGGCTGCGCCGCCAGCTCGATTCGGTGCGCGAAGTGGAACGCTTCGTGAGCTGGGTGGGCACGGCCTGCCGCAATGCCTTTCTGAACTATCTGCGCGCCCTGCGACGGCGACCCATTCCGGAGCCGTACGACCCTCCTGTCGAAGCGCCGGAGGCGGAAGATCATCTGGCGCGGGGTGATCTTGCCCGGCTGCTTCCGGTCCTTGCGGCCGCCGTCGAGCGCCTTCCGGACTTTCTCCGTGAGGTGGCCCGGCTGGCGCTGCTGGAAGGGCTCACCTATCATGAAATCAGCCGGCGGCTGAAAAGACCGCCGGGTACGGTGCGCGTCTACCTGAGCCGGGCCTTTCGCCGCCTGCGTCAGGACCCGGCGTTGCAGGAATTTCTTTAGACAGAATTGATTCGGGATACGTAAGGTCTGGTATTTTGACGAAAGAGGTAACAGAAAGAACTTTTCGGGTTCTTATTTAACAGATACGACCGTAGAAATGCATAATGAAAGAGACCTTAGGCGATAAAATTCTGCGTTATCCCTGGCTTAGCCGGGAAACGCAGCGGGAAATTGAACAGGAAGCCCTTCGTGATCCTGATTGGCGGGAGTTGCTGGAGGCCGTTCAGTCGATCACGCCCTTGCTGCAATCGCTACCCCTGACGCCGGAGGGTCCCATGTCCGAAGAAATGCTGGCCTTCTATCTGGTTACCCGGCGCCTGTCCGATCGACCGCTTCCGCCGTCGCTGGCCGTGCTCTTTGCCCGTCTGGAAGCGCAACTGGAGGCCGATCCGACGCTGCGTCGTCGCTGCGAGGAAATGGCCCGGCAACTGGACGAGCTGGTCCGGAAATTCGATGCGCCGGCGCATTTCGAGCGCCTCACGGGACGCAGCCTGGAGCGCGAGACCGAGCCAGCCCTTGTCGTGGCCGAGGAGCCCGCGTCCTTTGCCACGCCCGCAGGAGATCGGGCCCCGGTCGGTGCGCCGGACCGACCGGCACGGCGTCTTGCCCGCAGGTCCGCCTGGCGCTGGGTGGAGTGCGGCGCCTTTGTCGTGGTCGTGCTGTCGGTGATTTACGGGGGGCTGTTCTGGTGGAGTCGGGCCTCGCAGTCCGAGCTGGAGCGGCTGGGCTTCATCGCGCCGGCGCAGCTTGAAGTCGAGCAGTATCGGGGCGAAGCGGCGCCGAGTGCCTCCGAGGCCGAACGCACCTATCAGGAGGCACTTCAGGAGATCCGGACGGCTTATCGGTCGTTTCTGGGGCTTTTCCCGCACTACGACACGGAGCGTCTGGCCCGGGCCGAGTCGCTTCTGGTGGCCGTGGTGACGGCCATGCCTGAGTCGTCCCCAATCCGACAGGAGGCGCAGTGGCTGCTGGGGAAAGTCCGGCTCCTGCGCCACGATGTGGACGGCGCGCGCCAGGCCCTCCAGGAGGTGGCCGCGCAGGAAGGGCCCTACACCGAAGCGGCCCAACAGCTCCTGACGCGGCTTCGGTGCCTGGAGACACCGGAGCTGTGCTAATCAGGCGTAGGTGTTCAGCATGACCGGCATGATGAGCATAAGCAGGTCTTCGCCTTCAGCCTGCTCGTGCGGCATGACCACGCCGGCCCGGTTAGGCGAACTGAATTCCAGCACGACCTCGTCGGAGTCCACGTTCCCCAGCACTTCGGTCAGATAGCCCGCATTGAAGCCGATCACCATGGGTTCGCCGTCGTAGGCGCAGGGCACGCGCTCGTAGGCTTCGCTGGCCCGCTCGATGTCCTCGGCCGCAATCTCCACATGGTCCGGCTCGAGCGTCAGCCGCACCTGGTTGGTCGTGCTGGAGGCATACAGGCCCACGCGCTTGACGGCCGACAGAAAGGCGTCCCGGTCCACCACCAGCCGCCGGTCGTTTTCGACGGGGATCACCGCCTCGTAGTTGGGATAGACCTCGTCGATCAGGCGGCTGATGATGCGCACCGGTCCCATCTCGAAGGCCACGTGGCGTTCGTCCACGCGGATCGTGCAGGTGCCGTCGAGCTGGGCGGCCAGCTTGGCCACCAGCGACGTGGCCTTTTCCGGGACGATAAATTCCAGGGGCGTCTCGCTGACCAGCTCGCGCAGGCGGAGACGTACCAGCCGGTGGCCGTCGGTGGCCACCACCCGCCCCTCTTCGGGCTGCACCTGGAAGAAGATGCCCATCATGGCCGGGCGCAGCGTGTCTTTGCTGACGGCGAAAGCCGTCTTCTGGATGGCCCGGCGCAGCAGGGCGGCATCGACGCTCAGGCTATGGGCTTCGTCCAGTTCGGGCAGGGCCGGATAGTCGGCGCCGTCGAAGCCCACCATTTTGTAATGCCCCTGATCGGTGGTCAGCGTCACGTTGAACGACTCGTCGGCGCTGAACTGCACCGGCAGATCCGGAAGTGCCCGGAGCGTCTCCAGCAGCCGACGGGCCGGGACGGCCACGCGGCGCGCTCCTTCCTTGCCGTTCTGAAGCTCCAGTTGAATCGGGAGCCGCTCAACGATCGAGATCTCCAGATCCGTCGCGCTCAGCCGGAGCGCGCCGTCTTCCGCCTCGAACAGGATGCACTCCAGAATGGGCATGGTAGCCTTCGAGGGCACCACACCGGCCACCGCCGTCAGGGCCTTCAGCAGGTCGTTGCTGGATACGGTAAAACGCATGGCTTTCTTAAAAAGCTGGCCAGGGGATGCTGGAATATAGGGAAAAATCGCAGGATGTCAGCGGCTGTAAAGCGAGATTTTGTGCCGCAGCTCTTCGATTATTTCCCGGAACTTCGGATCGGTTTCCATGAGGTTTTCCACGCTCTGGCAGGCGTGAATCACCGTCGAGTGATCGCGGCCACCGAAGTGGAGTCCGATTGACTTCAGCGAGTGCTGCGTGAACTGCTTGCAGAAGTACATGGCCACCTGGCGGGCCTGGACGATCTCGCGCTTGCGCGTCTTGGAGCGGATCAGGTCGGGCGCAATGTCGAAGTATTCGCAGACGAGTTGCTGAATCTGGTCGATGGTCAGTGTAACGCGGCTTTCTTTGATCAGGTCGCGCAGGGCTTCGCGGGCCAGTGCCAGGTCGATGTCCCGGCGCTGATAGGCCGCGTGTGCCACCAGCCGGAGCAGCGCCCCTTCCAGCTCCCGGAAGTTGCTCTTGACGTGATGCGCGATGAACTCGATCACGTCGTCGCCCAGTTCGATGCCTTCGTCCTCGGCCTTGCGGCGCAGAATGGCAATGCGCGTTTCCAGATCCGGCGGCTGCACGTCGGCCATCAGTCCCCACTGGAAGCGCGACAGCAACCGCTCTTCGATGCCGGGGATGTCTTTGGGCGGCCGGTCGGCTGAAAGGACGATCTGCTTGCCCGTCTGGTGCAGCGCATTGAAAATGTGGAAAAACTCCTCCTGGGTCTTCTCCTTGCCGCCGAAAAACTGAATGTCGTCGACGATCAGCAGATCGATGTGCCGGTAGAACAGCGAAAACTCGTTGATCCGGTTGTGCTGGATGGCCTGCACGAACTCGTTCGTGAACTGTTCGCTGGAGACGTAGCGGATCGTTTCGGCCGTGCCGTGCTGGCGGGCATAGTTGCCGATCGCCTGGATCAGGTGCGTCTTGCCCAGCCCCACGCCACCGTAAACCAGGAAGGGGTTGAAGCTGGTCGCGCCCGGCTGTTGCGCAATGGCCAGCGCGGCGCTGCGGGCCAGCCGGTTGCAGTCCCCTTCGATGAAGCGTTCGAAGGTGTACTTCGGATCTAACTGGCTGTCGACCTGAATCTTGCGGATGATGCCGGGAATCGCAAAGGGGTTGGCGGGAACGGGCGGCTCCTGCTCGGCGACTTCTACCGGCGATTCCGGCGTACCGGGCGGTACGGTCGGCGAAACCGGACGTGTGCGGGGCGGCGGCGGGGGTGTCGTCGTCTCCGGAGGATGGGCCGGCATGTTGACCGAGATGCCCTCGAAACCGCTCTGCGGGTCCTCTTTCTCGATCACGATCTTGTAGAACAGACGCCCTCTGGGACCCAGCACCTTGGTGATGGTCTTCCGCAACAGGCTGTAGTAGTGCTCTTCCAGCCACTCGTAATAGAAGCGGCTCGGCAGCTCGACCGTCAGCTTGATCTGGTCGTCTTCTTCGGTCAGGCTGACCGGCTTGATCGGCTCAAACCAGGTCTTGAAGCTCTGCCGGCTGACGTTGTCCCGGATGATTTCCAGACAGGCATGCCAGATCGCCTCCGGTGTTCGCTCCATAACGGGTTGTGCGGCGTTTCGGTGGCCGGGTGCGCGGGCGTCTGCAGAGGACACCCCCGGAATTATGCACACGTTATGCACATCCTGTGCATTTCACGTCGGCTGGATGGTGGGGTTCGTTCCAAAAATTCCCAGGTTTTCCACAGGTTGTCCACATCAAGGTTTTTGCGCAAGTCTTTTGTTTTTCAAGTTTTGTCGTGTTATTTTCTGATTAAAATGCACACGCCGTCCACAGGAAGAGGACGGCGGTGCAGGATGCGGCCAATAATCAGGTCAGGTCTGTAAATTTTCCACAGGTTATCCACAATGCCTGGGTGGTGGAAAGGGGGCATGTTACCCCAGCGTAAACCCCGCTCAAATGCTACGGCATGTCGGGCTGAACTGCAAGACGTCCCGGACATTTTCACGATGCTGAACCCTGGTGTTTAGCAGGCGAGGGCGCTTGAACCTGCCGGTCGCCTTTCGGGTTGACCCCTGGAGAAGAAGATTGACTGAAACCGAACGAACGTGCCGATGCGGGAGTGTCCGTCGTGCGCCCTGCCGGTCGAAGAGGAAGCCGAGGTCTGTCCCTACTGCGGCTACGAGTTTCCGACCACCTCGCCGGTGCACCGGGCGGTTGCCTGGCTGATGATCCTGTTGTTGCTGGGCTCGGGACTCTATGCGCTGTGGGCCTGGCTGCTGCGCTGAAGCGGAACTCCCACGGGCTCGTCTCGTTGATTTGCGGCTGTTTATCGGGATGAACCGGAGCGGAACGGATCATGGTGCGGATTGAGCTGGCCGCCCTGCGCGAGGGGTTTCAGCGAATGGCGCTGACGCCCTCGGCGGAGGCACTGGATCTGGACCCCGGCGTGTTCGAGGACATCCGCGTGGAGCTGGGGCTTACCTATGAAAACGGGCGGTTGCTGGTGCAGCTCTGGGCCGGCGCTACGGCGACGCTGGAGTGCGACCGCACGCTGGAGCTGTTCAAGCAGCCCGTCGAGGGGACCTATTCGCTGTTCTATGCGCCTCCGGGGGCGGCCGTAAGCCGGGATGATGTGGAGGAGGTTCGCGAGCTGCGTACGGCGGATCGGTTCGTGGACCTGACGGATGTGGTGCGGGATACGTTGCTGCTGGCGATCCCCATGCGCAAGGTGAAACCGGGCGCCGAGTCGATCCCGATTCCGACGCAATTTGGCGCGCCGGAGGAGCCGGAACCCGAGGAGCCCCCGATCGATCCGCGCTGGGAAGCCCTGAAAAAACTTCGAAATCTCTGACAACATAAAACCATTCGCATACAGCCATGGCCAACCCGAAACGGAGACACTCGAAGTCGCGCACACGGAAGCGTCGGGCCGTTTACTACCGGCGGCTGGTGGAGAAGCCATTGCCTCTGATGGAATGCCCCAACTGTGGCAACATGAAGCTGCGGCACCATGCCTGCCCCTCGTGCGGCTACTACCGCGGGCGCAAGGTGGTCGATGTGGAAGAGTTTGCCTGATGCCGAAGGCCGTCCGAATGGTTGCGGGCGGCCCTTGTTTTTTTCCCCGGCCGAAGCGTAGACTTCCAGCACTGTCCTGACCAAGTCCGCAGATTGCACACATGGCCCTGCGTGTTGCCGTCGATGCCATGGGAGGCGACGCCGCGCCCGCGGTCGTCGTCGAGGGTGCGTTACAGGCGCTTGAGGCGGCCCCCGGGCGCCTGGAGATCCAGCTCTACGGCCCCCGCCCGGTGGTGGAGGCCGAGCTGGCGGCCCGTCAGGCGCTGGGGCGTGAGGGTCTTCGGCTCGTCGATGCGCCGGACGTGATCGGCATGGCCGAGTCGCCCGCCGTGGCCGTCAAGACCAAGCTGCGCTCTTCGATCCATCTGGGGCTGCAGGCCGTCGCCCGGGGCGAGGCCGACGTGTTCGCCAGCGCCGGAAACACCGGGGCCATCATGGCCGCCGCGCTGTTCATTCTGGGGCGTTTGCCCGAGGTCTCGCGTCCGTCGGTGGTGGGCTTTTTCCCCACGACGAAGGGCCGTTGCCTGGTGCTCGACATCGGCACGAACGTCGACTGCAAGCCCGAGCACCTGCTTCAATTCGCCCGGATGGGATCGATCTTCGTCGAGCGCGTCTGGCATGTCGAACGGCCGGTCGTGGGCCTGCTGAACGTCGGGGAAGAGCCCGGTAAGGGCAATGCGCTCACGAAGGCGGCCTACGAGCTGTTGCGGGCCGCGCCGGATCTGAACTTCCGCGGCAACGTCGAGGGGCGGGATCTGATGCACCATGTGGCCGACGTGGTCGTGTGCGACGGCTTCGTAGGCAACGTGATGCTCAAACTGGGCGAGAGCATGGTGACGGCCTTCGTCGAGATGCTCCGCCAGGAAATGGCGGCGCAGGGGCTCGACGCCGCGCAACAGCGACAGGTGCTGGGATTGCTCCGCGGTGTGCTGCGTCGCTTCGACTATGAAGAATACGGGGGGGCGCCGCTGCTGGGCGTCAACGGTGCCGTCGTGATCGGACACGGTAGCTCTTCAGCCCGAGCCATTGCCCGCATGATCCAGGCCGCGGCCGAGCTGGTCGAGCAGGACGTGGTTCGCTCCATTGCCGCCGCCTTTCATCCAGCCTGAACTGCACGTAACCGCAAACGGGAGCAATGCCCTACGCAGCCATTACCGCCGTCGGCCATTTTCTACCCGAAGATCGGCTGACGAATGCCGATCTGGAAAAGATGGTCGACACCAGCGACGAGTGGATCCGCACGCGCACCGGCATTCGGGAACGCCGCATTCTGCGGGATCCAAACAAGGCCACTTCGTACATGGCCACCGAGGCGGCCCGGGAGTGCCTCCGGAAGCGCGGGATGGATCCCGAGGATGTCGAGTTGATCATTGTGGCCACGGTCACGCCCGACATGTTCTTCCCGGCCACGGCCTGTCTGGTCCAGGCCAACCTGGGAGCCCGTAACGCCTGGGGGTTCGATCTCTCGGCCGCCTGCAGCGGTTTTCTGTTTGCGCTCTCGACGGCCGCCCGCTTCATCGAAAGCGGCAAGCACAAGCGGGTGATGGTGATCGGCGCCGATAAGATGAGCACGATCACCGACTATACGGATCGAAAGAACTGTATTCTGTTCGGCGATGCGGCGGCGGCCGTGCTGCTCGAGCCGGATCCGGAGTGTGGCGTGATCGACTCGGTCGAGCACTGTGATGGCAACAACTGGGAACTGCTCTGCATGCTGGGGGGCGGCAGCCTGAACCCGCCCACGCACGAGACGGTCGATCGCAAGATGCACTATCTGCACCAGGAGGGCCGTGCTGTCTTTAAGCTGGCCGTCGAAGGGATGGCGCAGGTGGCCGTCGAGATCATGGAGCGCAACAACCTGACGGCCGACGACGTGCGCTATCTGGTGCCCCACCAGGCCAACCTTCGCATTATCGACGCCACGGCGCGCCGCATGGGGCTTTCGCCCGACAAGGTCATGGTCAACATCGATCGCTACGGCAATACGACGGCGGCCACCATTCCGCTCTGTCTGTACGACTGGGAACGGCAACTCCGGCGAGGGGACAACCTGATTCTGGCCGCTTTTGGCGGCGGTTTCACCTGGGGGGCTATCTACCTGAAATGGGCCTACGACGGGGATAAAGTGGCGGCCGCGGCCGAGGCTACCGCCGAAACTTCCACCGAAAACGCCTGAGCGCAATGGCGCAGGTCTGGTTGTTTCCCGGACAGGGATCGCAACGGGTAGGCATGGCCCGGGATCTGATGGAACGCTTCCCGGAGGCCCGGGCACGTCTGGAAGCAGCCGATCGGTTGCTGGGCTTTCCGCTGACCGCCTACATGTTCGGCACACACACCGACGATGCCGAAGCGGCCGCTTCGGCGCTGGCGCAGACCGACATCACGCAGCCGGCGCTTTACGTGCACAGTCTGGCCGTGGTGACCGTACTCGAAGCAGCCGGACGGCGTCCCGACGCGGTGGCCGGCCACAGCCTGGGCGAGTACAGCGCGCTGGCGGCCGCCGGCGCGCTTTCGTTCGAGGACGGGCTTCGACTGGTGCGGCTCCGCGGCCAGCTCATGGCCGAAGCCGGCCGCACGCGGCCCGGCACGATGGCGGCCATTCTGGGGCTGGACGACGAGGCCGTCGAGGCGCTCTGCCGCGAGGTGGTGGACGAGGGCGGCGGCTTCGTGCAGCCGGCCAACTACAACGCGCCGGGACAGGTGGTCATCTCGGGCGAGGTGGCTGCCGTGGAGCGGGCCGCCGAAAAGGCAAAGGCGCGTGGGGCCCGGCGGGTGGTGATGCTGCCCGTCAGCGGTGCGTTCCACTCGCCGCTCATGGAGGAGGCCAGCCGGAAGCTGGCCGAAGCCATTGCCGAGGTGCCGCTCGAGACGCCCCGCTGTCCCGTCTATCTGAACGTGACGGCGGCGCCTACCACCGATCCCGAAGAGATCCGGGCCCGACTCGTCGAGCAGATGCTCGCCCCGGTGCGCTTCACGCAGATCCTGCACCGCATGCAGGCCGACGGCTTCACGTCGTTCCTGGAGGTGGGACCGGGCAACGTGTTGACGGGGCTGGTGCGGCGCACGCTGGGCCGTGACGTGGAAGTGGCCACGGCCGGAACGGCCGACGAACTGGAATCTCTCCTGCAGCAAACCTCCTGAGCCATGACGTTCGATTTCTCCGGGCAGTCCGTACTGGTGACCGGCGGTACGCGCGGCATCGGCCGCGCCATCGTGGAGGCCTTCGCAAAGGCCGGCGCCCGCGTCGCCTTCACCTATCGCAGCTCCGTGCAGGAGGCCGAGGCGCTCAAGGCGCAGCTCGAAGCGCAGGGGACCGAGGTGCTGGCCTTTCAGGCCGATGCGGCCGACTTCGAGGCGGCCGGACGCGTCGTGGAGGCCGTGCTGGAGGCCTGGGGGAAGATCGACGTGCTCGTGAACAATGCCGGGATCACGCGCGACAACCTGCTGCTCCGCATGAACGAGGCGGACTGGGATGCCGTGCTGGCGGCCAATCTGAAAAGCGTGTTCAACTTCTGCAAGCACGTCTACCGGCCCATGATGCGCCAGCGCAGCGGCCGCATCATCAACATCTCGTCGGTGGTGGGCGTGGTGGGCAATGCCGGGCAGACGAACTATGCGGCCTCGAAGGCCGGCATCATCGGCTTCTCGAAGAGCCTGGCGCGGGAGCTGGGCAGCCGGGGCATTACGGTGAACGTGGTGGCGCCCGGCTACATCGAAACCGACATGACGGCCGCGCTGCCCGAACAGGCCCGTCAGGCCATGCTGAGCGGCATTCCGCTGGGCCGGCCGGGCACGCCCGAAGACGTGGCGCAGGCCGTGCTGTTTCTCGCCTCGCCTGCCGCCGGCTACATTACCGGACACGTGCTGCACGTCGACGGCGGCATGGCCATGTAGGCGCTTCGGATCGAACCGGCGGGCTTCGGCGTTGGGAAAAACGGCGGCCTCTGGCCGCCGCATCTGTTTTGATCAAAACCACAGGAAAACCATGGCCGAAGAACCGGTTCGCTCGCCCTACACCACCGTCATCGATCTGACGCGACGGGCTCAGCAGAAAAAACAGGAGGCGGCGGCCGTTCAGGCCACCGGCGCGCCGTTGCCGGAAGTATCCCTTGCGGAGCTGCCCGAACGCATGCAGCAGGCCGCCCGCGCGATCGGCTGGACCGAGCTGATGCCGGTGCAGCGCCGCACGTTGCCCTACCTGCTTGAAGGTCGCGACGTGATCGTCCAGTCGCAGACCGGTTCGGGCAAAACCGGCGCCTTTCTGCTGCCGCTGTTCGAGCGGCTGGACCCTTCTCGCGGACAGGTGCAGGCGCTGATTCTGACGCCCACGCGCGAGCTGGCCCGGCAGATCTTTGAAGCGTTCGAGCAGATGAAAGCAGGCGTATCCGGGGCGCAGTCGCTTCGGGCCGTGCTCGTCTACGGTGGCGTGCGCTACGGTCCGCAGCTCAAGGCGCTGGAGCAGGGTGCCCAGGTGGTGATCGGCACCCCCGGTCGCATTCTGGACCTGATCGAACGCGGGGCGCTCCGGCTGGGCGCGCTCCAGGTGCTCGTCTTCGACGAGGCCGACGAGATGCTCTCGATGGGCTTCTACCCGGCCATGCGCCAGCTCAAGCGCTACCTGCCACGCGCGCGCAACACGGCTATGTTCAGTGCCACGATTCCGCCGCGCGTGCAGGCACTGGCCCGTGAGTTTCTGAAAGATCCGGCCTACGTGTCGCTGAGCACGGATCGGATCGCGGCCGAGACCATCGAGCACCGCTACTTCATCGTGCCGCCCATGGAGAAAGACCGGGCGCTCGTGCAGCTCATCGAACTGGAAAATCCGGAGTCGGCCATCATCTTCGCCAACACGAAGCGTGACGTCGAGTACCTGGGGCAGTTTCTCAAAAACTATGGCTACAATGCCGACGCGATCACGGGCGACCTGCCGCAGAAACAGCGGGAGCGGATCATGGACCGGCTCCGGAAGGGCCAGCTCCGCCTGCTGGTGGCTACCGATGTGGCGGCGCGCGGCATCGACATCTCGGACCTGAGCCACGTGTTCATGTACGACGTGCCCCAGGATCCCGAGTACTACGTGCACCGATCCGGACGCACCGGGCGCGTGGGGAAGGAAGGCACCACGATCGTGCTGGTGACGCCGCTCGAAGAGGCGCGGCTTCGCGCGATTGCGCGACAGTACGACATTCCGCTCGAAAAGGGCACGTTGCCCACGCCCGAGGTCGTGGCCGAGCGGGTGGCCGAACGCGCCGTCGCGCTGCTCGAAGACCGCTACCGCGAAACGACCAGTCTGGACCGGGAGCGGATTGCGCGCTTCGTGCCGCTGGTGGAGCAACTGGCGCAGGAAGAGCCGGAGCTGCTGGCCATGCTGGTGGATGCCCTCTACGTGCAGGAAGGGCACCGCAGGGGGATCCGTCCCGAATCGGAAGTCGAGGCGCCTGCGTCCGAGCAGAACGCCCCGCCCGGGAAGAAACGTCGCCGCGGTCGCCGGAAGAAGTCATGAATCGCCGAATTCTGCTGATCGGAAGCCTGCTCGTGGCGTTGGGGGTTCGGGCGCAGGCGCCCGAGCCCGGCCTGTTCACGGCCGACGGGCGCCCGGCTTCATGGGCACAACTGCTGGAAGTGGCCGGGGCCGTCGAGGTGGTCTTTCTGGGTGAGCAGCACGACGACACGGTGGCGCACCGGCGGCAACTCCGCGTGCTGGAGGCGCTACAGGAGCGCTACGGCGACGAGCGGCCGCTGGTGCTCTCGCTGGAGATGTTCGAGCGCGACGTGCAGCTCGTACTCGACGAGTACCGGGAAGGGCTGATCACCGAGGCGCAATTCCTGGAGGCCGCTCGTCCCTGGCGAAACTACGAAAGGGACTACCGGCCGCTGGTGGAGTTTGCCCGGGCACACGGCTGGACGATCCTGGCCGCCAACGCGCCCCGTCGCTACGTGAACCGGGTCAGTCGTCTCGGGCGCGAGGCGCTGGCGGTGCTTTCGCCGCAGGCGCGGGCCTACCTGCCGCCGCTCCCTTATCCCGAGCCGTCGGACCTGTATCGGCGGCGCTTCCTGAACCTGATGCGCGGCGCCGGTCATGGACCCGTGCAGGTCGATCCGGAGCGGTTGCTGCAGGCGCAGGCGCTCTGGGACGCCACGATGGCCTACACGCTGGCCGAACACCTGATGCGCCAGCCCGAAGCGCTCATCGTGCACGTGACCGGGGCCTTCCACGTGGAAGCACGTCTGGGCACGCCGGAGATATTGCTCCGCTACCGGCCCGGTACGCGTATGCTGGTGGTGGTGCTTCGCCCGTCGGCCGACCCACTTCGGTTCGATCCGGCGCAGCACATGGGCCTGGGCGACTTCGTCTGGCTGACACCGGAATCCCGGGGAACGAACGGTCGGTGAGCTCGTCTCTGGAAAAAATACCGGGAAAAAGCCATGTTGAAGACGGTACAGGCTGTACTGGATAAAGAAGGACGAGTGCAATTCCTGGAGCCCGTCTCTGTGGAAAAACCTGTGCGCGTGCTTATCACCTTCCTGGAAGAGGAGCCTTCTGAGGTGTCCAGTGCGCTTTTGAGCGAGGCTGCTCTGGAAGACTGGAATCGGCCAGAGGAAGACGAAGCATGGAAGCACCTGCAGCGCGAGCCGTAGTGCTCGTGCGGTTTCCTTTTTCTGATCTATCTCGTGCCAAGCTCCGCCCGGCGTTGGTACTTGCAGCCGTAGAGCATGGCGACTTCCTGTGCTGTCAGATTACCAGTAAGCCCTACGCCGATCCACGAGCCATTATGCTGGCCGATTCTGATTTTGCTTCGGGAGGGCTGGCGCGGGTCAGCTTTGTGCGACCGGGCAAACTGTTTACCGCTCATCGCAGCTTGATCGAACGGACCGTAGGGTGGTTGAAGCCAGAGGCCCATCAGCGTGTACTTTCCGCCATTGTTCGATTACTGCAGGAGGGCTGAAAAATGCACCTGCATGTGTTGCAACACGTCCCGTTCGAAGGGCCTGCGCACATTGCCACGTGGGCGCAGCAGCGCGGGCATCGGGTGTCGTTTACGCGCTTCTATGCAGACGAGGCGTTGCCCGAGCCGGAGGCCGTCGAGGGCGTGGTGGTGATGGGCGGCCCGATGGGCGTCTACGACGAGGATCGTTACCCGTGGCTTTGGGATGAGAAGGCGTTCCTTCGGGCCGTGCTCGAAGCGGGTGGGCCGGTGGTGGGGGTGTGCCTGGGGGCGCAACTCCTGGCCGAGGTGCTGGGCGGGCGTGTCTATCCGGGGCCGCAGCCCGAGATCGGCTGGTTTCCGGTGCGCCGCACGTCGCAGGGGCGCGTGCATCCGCTGCTGGCCGACGTGCCCGACGAATTGACCGTCTTTCACTGGCATGGCGATACGTTCGATCCGCCACCGGGCGCGGTGCACCTCATGGAAAGCGCAGCCTGTGCCCATCAGGCGTTCGTCTGGGAAGACCGGGCGCTGGGGCTGCAGTTTCATCTGGAGATGACGCCCGCGAGCGTGCAGGCGCTCGTGCGCGCCGGTCGGGCGGAGCTGGAAGCCGCCCGTGCCCGCTCGGCCTACGTGCAACCGGCGGAGACGCTCCTGGCGCACCCGGCCGAGGCCTACCGCCCGCTGCACGGGGTGCTGGAGCGGCTGCTCGACCGGGTGCTGGGCGTTCGGTGACACGAACGCGCTCGGGCTTACAGGCGGGCACGAAGCGAAGCGGCACGCCGCTTCGGAAGCGTGCCACTTCGGCTGGCGCCTCCGTGGCGCACTACAAGCTGGCCGCGCAGGTTTATTCCGGCGCAACAACCTCGCTCAGTAAACCACGTGCACGGTGCGGCTGCCGCGTCCGTTCGTGTCGAACGTGCGCAGGCGCACTTCGCCGTGTCCTTCAAGTCGGACCGGCTCCGTGTACCGGGGTGAATCAGCTGTGGGTTCGCTGCCGTCCAGCGTGTAGCGGATCGTCAGGCCCGGGAGTGCCACGTTGGCCTTCAGGTAGCCGTCCTCGACGACGGCGCCGGGCGGCGGCAGGCGGTAGGGCACGGCCTCGCCGTAGAGCGCATCGAGCCGGGGCAGTTCGCGCTGGCCCAGCCGGTTGGCAAACGCATTCCAGGCCGTCTGCAGGGCGCGTTGCCGTGCTTCCGGATCGGCAATCCGGCTCCAGGCCGGACGTTCGGCCCAGGCGCGTTCGGCCAGCGCCAGCATCCGAGGCACGGCCATGTAGAAGACCCGGTCCGGCGTGCGCAGCGTCTCGCCCCAGAGCTGGCCCTGCAGCCCCACGATGCGAGGCCGTCCTTCGGCCGTCAGACGCTCGTGGTGGGCGAACGCTTCGGGTGGGAGCGTGTGGCCCAGCCAGTGCTGGATCGGACCCAGAAACAGATCGAACGGCTCCAGGCGGTACGGCGCGTCGTTGTCCACAAATCCCGCCCAGTAGAGCCCGGCCTCGTCGGGATGCTTCGTGTAGGCCAGATCGAAGTACAGGTTCGAGGCCAGCGAGAGCACCACGTCGTAGCCCGCATTGGCAAGCCGGTAGGCATGATCCTCGGCGCCGCTACCCCAGATGTTGTTCCAGGCGTAGACCAGGAAGCCCCGATCGCGGAAGCGCGGGTTGGGACGGTGCACGCGCCGGCCGTTTTCCTCGGTGGCGACGAGCCCGATCTCTTCCCAGCCCGCCGTGCGCAGCCCGCGCCGTCGCAGGATCTGATCGAACCGGTCCAGGAAGTACTGCTGCAGCGCGGCCGGATCGTCGAGGCCTTCGGCCTGCATGACGGCCCGGCAGGCGGGCGAGCCGGCCCAGGCCCCGTGCGGCACCTCGTCGCCGCCGGTGTGCATCACGCGGAGCGGCGCCCCGGCTTCGTCGTAGAGCCGCCGGAGTTCGTCCACCACCTTTTCCAGAAAGCGGTAGGTCGAGGGCAGGCAGACGTTGATCACGTTGTCGTTCCAGCCCTGCACGGAGCGGTAGACGGACGTGTCGGCCGGGTCGACGAGCCGGTAGGCGGCCGCCTCGGCTTCCGGGCGGCCGGCCGCCTTCAGGCGGGCATAGCGGGCTTCCATGGCTTTGATGGCCGCGCGGGCATGGCCGGGCACGTCGATCTCGGGGATCACCTCGATGTGCCGGGCCGTGGCGTAGCGCAGGATTTCGACAAAGTCTTCGCGCGTGTAGTAGCCGCTTCCAGGCGGCCGGGGATCGGTCCGGAACCATGGGACGGCACCAGGCAGGTTGCTTCCGTTTCGGTGTGGCCGCGGCAGCCACCCACTTCGGTCAGTTCGGGCAGGCCCTCGATCTCCAGGCGCCAGCCCTCGTCGTCGGTCAGGTGAAAGTGGAACCGGTTGAGCTTGTAGCGCGCCATCAGGTCGAGCAACCGGAGCACCACCTCCTTCGGATGAAAGTTGCGAGCCACGTCGAGGTGCAGGCCCCGGTAGCCGAAGCGCGGCGCATCACGCACTTCGAGCGCCGGGATCGGGATGGCCTCGGACGTCTGTCGATAGAAGGACGGATCGATGAGCTGTTGCAGTGTCTGGATACCGTAGAAGACCCCGGCCGCGTCGGTGCCGGTGAGCGTGATGCCCGCTTCCGGGTCCACGATCAGGTGGTAGGCCTCCGGGCCGGCCGGGCCGTCGGGCAGGCGAACCGCGCCGAGGCGCAGGCGGATCGTGGCGGGCTGGTCGGCGCCTTCCAGCAGGAGGGGCCGTGCGTCCAGCAGCGACGCCAGTACGTCGGCCAGGAAGGCCGCCTCGCGGGCCAGGGCGGGATCGTAGGCGATGGCGGCCGTGCGGTCGAGCGTCCAGTGCCCTTCCCGGCGCGTAAGATGGCGCGGGGTTGGGATGACCGGCGTCAGACTGTCGGCCGGCAGCAGTCGGAGCGGGGCGTTCCGGTAGTAGCGCAGGGCCGGTGTGGGCACAGGCAGCCGATCGGCCAGATGCCGTCGCGTCTGAAACTCCGAGGCGAAGGGCAGCACGCGCACATCCTGGATCGGGACCGGACGGTTCGGCGCCTCTTGGAAGACGAGGTAGAGCCCCGAGGGAGCGTCGATGGCCTTGATGAGGGGACCCATCGATTCGAACGACAGCGTGCGGCGTGCGCCCGGCGGCAGCGGCGCGAACGTGTCGGTGGGGTCCAGGCGGTAGAAGTCGCCGTTGACGTGCGTGAGCCGCACCGAAGGCGGGGCGCTTTCAGGCAGGATCGGACGCATGAAGTTGAAATAGAGTGTCCAGCCCGAGGCGGGCAGCGCCACGGTGTCCTGGTTGACCAGGGTCAGTTCCCAGCGGGCCCGGCCGTTGTCCTGGTTGGCAACCACGCCCCAGTAAACGGTCAGGCGCTCGGGGTGCCGGGCCAGCGTCAGGGCAGGCAACAGGCCGGTCAGGAGCAGAATCCGAACGGTTCGCATGGTGCGCGCAGCGGTTTGAGGTTATCTTCTGAAAGAAAAAACATTCCGGTGAGGAAGCCAGTAACGCGGTTCGGGGAGCAAAAAAGGCCCGCCGCCGGAGGGCGTGCGGGCCTTTGTGGGAACCGGCCGGGGAGGTTCATTGCCGGTCCCACCAGACGGGCACGGCCATGTCGCTGGGGTCGCCGCGCAGCCCCTGACGGCTGAGGGCTTCCTGGTAGTTTTCCGCGTTCAGCACGCCCTCGGAAGGCGGATAGGTCAGCCGCCGCGGGATCTGGCCGTTGGTCACGTTACCCGGGTAGGGATTGGGGTCATCGACCGGTGCCGGCTCCAGTACGGGATAGCCGCTGCGGCGCCAGTTGGCCCAGGCTTCGATGCCGTCAAGGAACGTGGCAGCCCAGTACTGTTCGTTAATCTGGCGCAGGGCTTCGTCGGGGTCGCTGCTGAGCGGATTGGCGGCCAGGTAGGCGTCGATGGCTGCGTCGTCGATGTCGGCCGCCCCGCTCGCATCGTAGAGCGACAGTTGCTTCATGGCGGCCCGGACGCCCTCGGCGTAAAGTGTGGCCGGGTCTTCGCTCGTCCAGCCACGCACGGCCGCTTCGGCCCGCAGCAGGGCCGTCTGGGCGTAGGTCACAAAGAAAAATGGATCGTCCAGGCCGGTCAGCAGCGGATTGACCCGCGAATAGTCATCAAGGCTTCCCGTCCAGCTCGGGTGGTTCTGGATCGTGTTGGCGTCGTAGCCATTGGGCATGCCTTTCTGCTCGGTCGGATCGGTGATGACCTGTCCGTCCTTGATGACGGCCCCAAGAACAGGCAGGCGCGGGTCGTTATGCGCTTTAAGCCAGTTAACGAACGTCTGACTGAGCCGCGGAACGTCCACGGCAAACACTTCGCTGTTGGCATTGGTGTTGATGCCGGCCGGTCCGGTAGAGGGGCCGGTCTGATGGCGCATGTAGACAATGTCGTCGTTGCTTTCCATTACGCCGCCGTTGATGGCCCTGACGGCCCACTGCTGAGCGGTAGCCGGATCGACCTTCACCAGCCGCATGGCCAGCCGCAGCATGAGGGCGTTGCCGAACTTCTTCCATTTCGTGATGTCCCCCCCGTAAACGAGGTCCGCGTTGCCGAACGTGGGTTGAGATGGATCGAACTGGGCCACGGCCTCTTCCAGCTCCTTCAGCATGTCCATGTAGATCTCCTGCTGCGGGTCGTAACGGGGCGCGAAAATGCCTTCCAGATAACCTTTGCCCGCCTCGGAGTAAGGCGTATCCCCGTAGGTGTCGGTAATGCGGTGGTAGATCAGCACGCGCCAGATTCGTACGGCGGCCAGTAGGTTGTCAACCGGCTCGCCGTTGGCTTTGGCTTCCTCAAGACGAGCCTTCAGGTCTTCGATGTTTTTGACAGCGGCGCGCCAGGACACTCCCGCGCCTGAATAGGCGGTGCGCCACAGCGAAGTGGCCCAGTCTTCGTTGAAGGTGTACTTGTCGCCGGCCCACCAGGTATGGGCCAGGTGCTGCACGATAGCTTCGCCATAGATCAGGTTGACGCGCCAGGTTTCGTAGCGGGAGCCGGCTGTGGCCAGCTGTACCGTGGAAAACTGCATGCCGGGATCGATGGTGGAGGCCTGCGTGGGATCGACGTTCATGTCGCCGAAGTCGCTCAGCGCATCGCACGAGGCGAGAAGCACGGCGATGAGCAGGACGAGCAGGCTTTCTGGCCATCTCAGCAGGCGCGTGCGGTTCATGGCTTTATTGCGATACATGGTTGGCTCTACCGGTTGGTGGACTTAGAAACGGGCGTTGATGCTGAGGCCCAGGCTGCGCGTCTGCGGCACGCCGGCCAGTTCCAGGCCCTGGGCGTTGCCGTTGTTGTAGCTGGACTCGGGGTCCACGTTGGGGACCGTGTTGTAGAGGTAGGCCAGGTTGCGGCCCACGAGCGCGACGGTCAGCGACCGCAGCGGCGTGCGCAGCAGCCAGCGGTCGGGGATGCGGTAGGCGACGCGCAGCTCGCGCAGCTTGATGAAGTTGGCGTCGTAAACAAATTCTTCTGCAATCTGACTGGCGATGCGGCCATAGTAAGCCTGCGGCAGGACCTTCACGGTGTTGGGCTGTCCCTGCTGGTTGACGCCTTCGCCCACCATGCAGCCGGTTGACGGATAGCCGGTGGTGGGGTCGGCCACCGCGTCACATTCGGCACGGCCTTTCAGTGTGTTTTTGTGCAGGCCCACACTGTAGGCGTAGGCATTGGTTGCCGAGAAGAGCTGGCCGCCCCATTTGACATCGATCAGCAGAGACACGTTCAGATTTCTGTAGCCGAGTTCGGAAAGGAAGCCGGCCGTCCAGTCGGGCGTGCCGCGGCCCAGCACGACGCGTTCTGGATCGCGCATGGGCAGCCCGCTGTCGTCGTGCACGATGCGTCCCTGATCGTCCCGCAGGTAGCGGTAGCCCCAGATCGTGCCGTAGGGCTTGCCTACTTCGGCCGTGATCCAGGCCGTCTGTCTACGGCTCTGGTCCAGTACCAGAACGGTCTGGTCGCCGGCCAGCGCGAGCACTTTGCTGATGTTTTTCGCAAAATTGACGCTAAGATTCCAGAACATCTGTGAAGTCTGAAGCGGGGTCCCACGCAGCAACAGTTCCACGCCCTGATTGCGCAGTGCGCCGGCGTTGATGACGCGGGCGCCGAAGCCTGAAGCCTCTGAAATTGAGGTCGAGAGAATCTGATCGGTGGTTTCACGCCGGTACCACGTCAGGTCCAATCCCAGGCGATTGTTCAGAAACTCCAGGTTGACGCCCAGCTCCGTTTCGGTGGTGGTGGTGGGCTTCAGGTTGAACAGCGGGACGGAGTTCTGCCCGATATATCCAAGCGGCTGGCCAAGGTGCGACGTGTTGTCCAGCACGTAGGTCAGGTTGAGCATGTAGGGATCCGTGTCGCTTCCCACCTGGGCCCAGGCGGCCCGGATTTTACCGAAACTCAGCCACGAGGGCACCGGCAGCACGTCGCTGAAGACGAAACTGGCACTGACCGACGGATAGAAGTAGCTGTTGTTGTCCGGCGGCAGCGTCGAGGACCAGTCGTTGCGGGCGGTCAGGTTCAGGAACAGGTAGTCATTGTAGCCTATCTCCAGGGCACCGTAAAGCGAGTTGATCTGCTTTTCGGAAAAGTCGTACTGTGGCGACTGATTGCTGGTGTTGGAGATGGTGATGAGCCCGGGCACCTTGAATTCGGAGCCAAAAGCGCCCAGCATTTCGGTCTGTCGCCAGCGGACGCTCCCTCCGCCGTACGCGTTCAGGTCCAGGCGCCCCAACGACGTGGTCAGCTGGTGCCGGGCCTTCAGCAGCACGTCCGTATTGCTTTCAAGGACGCGCCATTCGTTTTCCGACAGGTCGCCGCCAGGTCGATAGGCCGTGCCCCAGGGCGTGACGCTCCGGCGACGGAGCGTGTACCAGTCCAGGCCGGTGCGGCCCTCGATCGCGAGCCAGTCGGTCAGCCGATATTTGACGTCCAGGGCGCCGATGAGGCGATCTTTGTCGTCGTCCGACTGAAAGCGATTGACCACCCACCAGGGGTTCGTTGCGTAGATGTTGTCGGAGAACTGCAGCTCGGTGCCTTCTTCGGTATAACCCGGCTTCAGCGTTTTCGGATCGACGTTGGGTGGCAGGAAGGCGATGGTCCAGTTTGCGTTGCCCGGGCTGTCGGACAGACGGGGACGATCGTCGGCCAGCTCATTGACATAGTTGGCCTTGGCATCGACGGTAAAACGCCCCAGTGTGGCCGTGCCGCGCAGCGTCAGCGAGGTGCGCTGCAGGCCCGAGCCCGGCACGATGCTCTGCGCGTCGAGCTGGGTGACGGAAAAATAAACGGCCGCGTTCTCCTGCCCACCGTAAATGCTCAGCGTGTTGCGCGCCGAAAGTCCTGTGCGGTAGAAATCTTCCAGCCGCCGGTTGACGGCCCGGTAGGGCCGGGCCACACCGTCGAACTGAATGACGGGCGACCCGTCCAGCTTCGCGCCCCAGCTCGAAAGACCAAACTGTAACGCTTCGGCCTGGGTAGCAGGCTTTTTCCCCTGAGAACCCTGGCCGTAGGTGTTCTGGTAGTCTGAAAAGCCGATCAGCCCTTCTTCGGCCGTGAGCGTGGTGCTGAACTCGACGTTCAGTCCGCGCCGGCCTTTGCCCGAGCGCGTGTTGATCAGGATGACGCCGTTGCGGGCCCGGGTACCGTAGAGCGCAGCGGCCGCAGCGCCTTTCAGCACCGAGATGCTCTCGATGTCTTCAGGATTCAGGCTGGAGATGCCGTCGCCCCCGTCGAAGCCGCCCCACATGCCGGCCGAACCGATCGTCGAGTTGTCGATCGGCACGCCGTCGACCACGATCAGCGGCTGGTTGTCGCCGGTGAGCGACGAAACGCCGCGGATCACGATGCGGGTCGAGGAGCCCGGGCCACCGGCCGTCGGATTGATCTGCAGGCCGGCCACCTTGCCCTGCAGCAGATTGCCGAAGTTGGTCTCGGTGCCCGTGACCAGGTCCTGTGCGCTTACCTGGCTGATGGCGTAGCCTACGGCCCGGGCTTCCCGCTCGATGCCCAGCGCCGTGACCACGACCTCGCCCAGCTGGGCCACGGTCGGTTGCAGCAGCACCTCCAGGTAGTTGCGGCCGTTGAGCGGCACGTCCTGCGTTTCGTATCCCACGAACGAAAATCGGAGCGTGGCCTGGGGGCTGCTGACGGTGAGCACGAAGTTGCCGTCGGCGTCGGTGGTGGTCCCGTTCATGGTGCCCACCTCCACGATGTTGACGCCCGGCAGGGGACTGTTGTCGTCGGCTGCGCGCACGACGCCTCGCACCTCGAACTGGGCGTAGGCCGCCGAGGCGCTCAGCAGCAGCACGCTCAGCAACAGCAGACGTCTGCGGAGCCTCTTGTAGCAACGTTCCATAGCTTTGGACAGCTTGGTTGGAAAATTTTTGTCTTCGCCTTAATGTGGTTTTCATAATAGGGTGGACCACAGGCTTCAGCAAGGCGGCTGCGTACTTTGGGATCGGTTCCACTGAAAAAAGTGTGATTTTGGGAGCGTTACCAGGTTGCACCGGACGGGCTGCTGCTGTTTCTTGCGCCGAGCAGGCTTCTCAAGATTGCTTTTTGATAGAAAATCGTGAACAGAAGGCGTCCTGCTGGAAGCGCAGGAATAAATGAAAGGTAAAAGGCGCCGGCCAATGCCAAGTGCTTGAAACATGGAACATTCCGCGCAATCGCTGCTCGTCGGTCTGGATGTAGGCGGCTCGTCGACCGAGCTGCTGGCCGTGACGCCGAATGCCCGGAGCGAACCCGTGCGGCTGGTCGGGCCGGGCGCCAACCTGCAACGGGTCGGCTTCGAACAGACCGTGGCCGTCCTGCAGGAGTTGATCGAACAGGCGCTGCGCCATTTCCCCGAGGTGTCGGTGCTTTCCGTATGCGCGGGCATTGCCGGATGCGGTCGCCTGAAAGACCAGGAGCTGCTGGCCCGACGGCTCCAGCAGGTGCTTGGCGACGGCGGGCGCGCCGTGCAGGTACGGGTGGTCCACGACGCGGAGATTGCGCTGGAGGCGGCCTTTGAAGGAGGGAGCGGCGTCGTCCTGGTGGCAGGGACCGGCTCGGTCATTCTGGCCCGTACGCTGCAGGGGCGGATCGAAGTGGCCGGCGGCTGGGGCTACCTGCTGGGCGACGAAGGGAGTGGCTTTGCCATCGCCCGCGCCGGGCTGCAGGCCGTCGCCCACGCGCTCGACGGCGGGCCGCCCACACGACTGCAGGCGCTGCTGGCCGAGCGCTTTCAGCTCAGCGAACGCGACGCCATCATCCACCGCGTCTATCAGGAGCACTGGCCGCTGCAGCAGTTCGCGCCGGTCGTGCTGGAGGCCGCGCGTACGGGCGATTCGGTGGCGCGGCACATCGTGGACGATCAGGTGGCCCGGCTGGTCGAACAGGTCAGATGGCTTCTGCAGCGACTCGGCAACGACGTGGCCCCCCGCATGGCCCTGGCCGGAGGGTTGATGAACGAGCCGTTCTACGTGGCCCGGTTGCGCGACCAGCTTGCCCGGCGCTGGCCGGACTGGTTCGTCGAGGTGCAGCGGCGGCGGCCGGTCGAAGGCGCGTTGCTGCTGGCCCGACGGCTGCTGGCGGCCGACGTCGGCTCGGGATGAAGGGCTCACCGTGTCAGCCGGGCCTGCAGCACCTGCCAGTGCGCGTCGGTCAGCGATTCCACGTTGAAAAGCGAAATGCCCGAAGCGCCGCCCGCCAGCGCGTAGTCGATGGCCTGCGCCAGCTCCTCGGGGGTGAGTGCCGGCACGAACAGCCCGCTGTAGAGCGGCATGCGGCCGCCGAGCGCGTCGACGCCTTCTCGCGTGGCCGTCTCGATCCAGGCTACCGGCTTGTCATAGAAGTTGTGGTAGATCATGGGCATGACGGCGTCGAGCGGCCAGCGGAGCCAGTCCTGGCGCACCAGCGTGCGGGCGATCTCCGGCGTGGGAAAGACGGCGGCCGTCAGTGGTTTGCCCCGCGCATGCACGCGCTCGGCGATCTGGCGTACCACGGCCGTGATCTGATCGTAACGAAACTGCCGCCAGGCTTCGTTGGCCGACGGGTCTTCCAGCTCGAGCGGGTCGAGGCCGGTCTGCGCGCTGAACTGCGCCCGGCATTCAGGATGGTAGCCGTAGTCGAAGGGCGGATACTCGCGGTCCTGCACGAGCCCGTACTTCGGCTGGAGCGTGATGGGCAGGATCACGTCGGGGAAGCGGATGTAGTCGAGGTGCAGGCCGGCCAGTCCTTCGATCTGGGCCATGCGGTCGTAGTAGTCGGCCAGGTAGGCCCGCACGCCGGGCACGCAGGGCGAAAGGAAGCGGTAGTAGTCCACGTAGGGGGGCTTTTCGGCCGTCGAGACGCCCTCGCGGTTGACGGCGTACCAGTCGGGATGCGTCTCGAGCAGCTCGGCCCGCATCATGGTGGGGATCCAGGCATGTAGCTCGATCCCTTCGGCCTGCGCAAGTGGAATCAGACGTTCGTAGAAGGCCGGTCCTTCTTCGCGGTTTTCGTGGAGCAGGAGCGCATCGATGCCGCTGCTTTTCAGGCGGGCGAAGGTGCGGCGGGCATCGTCGTCGCTGCCCACGCTGGCGCCCATCCAGGCCCAGTGCTTGCGGCGAGGCGTGGCGGATTCAGGGCGACAGCCGAGGGCCAGCGCGGCAAGGCCGGCCCCGAGACGTTGCAGCAACTCCCTGCGGGTCATGGGGTATCGGGTCGGGTTTTCCAGATCCGTCCGTCTTCGCGAAGGTGCAGGCGTGCGCCGTCGGGCAGCGCGGCCGTGATTTCGTAGAGGCTTTCGGTAGTCTGGAGCGTCAGGCGGTAGCGCGTGTGCCGGTTGGCGGGGACCTCCAGCTCGTCGAGGGTGCGGGCAAAGCGGCCGTGCCGCTCCCGGAACAGCCGCTGGCGGTAGTAGAGCTGGCGGAGCTTCCAGCGTACCGGTTCGTCCGGATCGGGACGGAACGGCTCGGTTCCGGTGCCGGCCACCCGCGCCGAAAACTGCACGTAGCCCCAGCGTTCGGGCAGGTGCATGTTGACGACGCCCTGCGGCGACCAGACCCAGTTCGATTCGGGAAGGGGGCGGCCAGTTGCCGGATCCCGACGTTTGCGGTAGCGGCCGTCGACTACCTCCAGTTGCCACTGCACGCGCGAGAAGTTCATCCGCCACTGTTCGCCGGGTCGGGGCGGACGCCCTTCGGGGGCCGCTTCTTCGAGCACGGTCCAGGGAAGGGCCAGCTCGACGGTCCAGCCGCGATCTGTATCGGACGGATCGTTCAGCGTGCCGTCGAGCGCCACGGCCGCCTGCAGCTCCCGGATGTCCCAGGCGTCGAGGGCCGGGCCGCCGTCGCGGTAGGGTTTGAGCAGCAGCAGGTCCCAGACGGTCCCCAGCGCGTTGATCTCCAGTTCGTAGTAGGCGTGCGTATCGCCGTCGGGGTCGATGAAAACCTCGAAGTCGTTGTCGTAGAAGATGACCGTATCGCGCCGGGTCAGCGTGGCCCACAGGTGGGGTTCTTCCAGCTCGGCGCCAATGTAGAGGTACGTGTCGTCCCAGAGCAGCTTGACGCGGGTGCGGTAGGGTGGGGGTGGGCGGCGTGGTCCTTCGATGTCCACAAACGGCGCGCTCCACGGGGCGGCCTGCCAGGCGGGTTCGTCGAGGCGGCCGTCGATGTGAAGCGGCCGATCGCTTCGGTAGCAGACGTAGGTGCGGGGCGCAAAAGGCAACAGCGAATCCGGAGCCATGACCGGCTGCCCGGCCACCGTCGAAGCGTCCAGAAGCAGCCGGAGGAAGCCGAAACAGACGGCCAGACAGCCGGCCCGGCTCCAGGGTTCAGGGCATCTCATAGCAGGTGACGAAGGCTTCGGCGGCATAGAATTCGGGCAGGCCGAGGCGGTTGAGCGTTTCGGCCGTGCCCCGGTTGCGATCGCGGGCGCGCTGCCAGAACTCCCGGTCGTCGTAGGCACCCGGAAACATGGCCCGGTCTTTCTGGCTCTCGTGTTTGAAGATGGCCTCGATCTTGCGGTCGAGGTCCGCCTTCGACATGGGCAGAAAGACGTCGGCCTGGTGCACCTCCCATTCCTGCCAGGCGCCCCGGTAGAGCCACACCAGCGGCCACTCCTCGCGCGGGTGCGCCCGGTGGTAGCGCTGCAGCGCCTGCTGGATGGCCGTGTAGCACATGCGGTGCGTGCCGTGCGGGTCCGACAGGTCGCCCGCCACGAAGATGTGATGCGGGCGGATTTCTTCGAGCAGGTCGTGCACGATGCGAATGTCAGCCTCCCCGATGGGGTCTTTGCGGACGGTGCCCGTCTTGTAGAAGGGCATGTCCAGAAAGCGGGCGTGCTCGGCCGTCAGGCCCACCACTTCGATGGCCGCCACCGCCTCGGCGTAGCGAATGTGCGCCTTGAGCTTCTGGATCACCTCCAGATCCACCTCGCCCGGCTTTTTGCGGGCGAAGAAGTCCAGGATTTCCTGCTGGCGCGCCCGGAAGCGTTCGAGCGCTTCGCCTTCCAGCCCCAGAATGTCGTGGCTGAGCTCGACGAAGCGGAGGTAGCGCCGCACGTCGGCGTCGAAGACGGCCACCGAGCCGTTCGTCATGTAGGCGACGATCACCTCGTTCTGATTGGCCACCAGCTTGTCGAGCATCCCGCCCATCGAAATCACGTCGTCGTCCGGGTGCGGACTGAAGACGATCACGCGCTGGCGCTTGAAGAGCTGGTGGGGATAGACGATGCGCTGGCGCAGGTCTTCGAAGATCTCCAGGCAGAGCGCATCGACATCGGGGTAGGCGTGCACGAGGCTGTGCAGGTGATTCCGGTAGAAGTCGGCCGCCTCGAGTTTGAGAATCGCCTTGCCTAGCTTTTCCGAAAGCCAGATGATGGCCCGCTTGGCCATCGGCTTGTCCCAGACCACCTCGCGCACGAGCCAGGGGGTCTTTTCACGGGTCAGTTCGCTGGCGGCCGCGCGGTCCAGGTAGAAGGCGGCGTTCGGGTGCGTCTGCAGGAAGCTGGCCGGCACCTGGCGGTCGGGCGGTTCCTCGACGGCCCGGCGGACAATAGGCGCCTTGTGCTCGCCGGTGGCCATCAGGATGATCTCGCGGGCTTCGAGGATCGTGCCGATGCCCATCGTGATGGCGTGGCGCGGCACGTTTTCTTCACCGAAGAAGTCGCTGGCGGCGTCTTTGCGCGTGATTTCGTCGAGCACCACCAGCCGCGTGCGCGTCTCGGGGCCCGAGCCCGGCTCGTTGAAGCCGATGTGGCCGCTGCGCCCGATGCCCAGCAGCACCAGGTCCAGCCCGCCGACTTTGCGGATTTCCTCCTCGTAGGCCTGGCAGTGCGCCTCGACTTCTTCCGGGGGAATGTCGCCGCGCGGAATGTGGATGTTTTCGGGCGGAATGTTGAGGTGGTCGAAAAGATTTTCCCGCATGAACCGGTGGTAGCTCTGCAGGCTATCCGGCTGCATGGGGTAGTATTCGTCCAGGTTGAAGGTGATCACGTTGGAAAAGTCTAGCCCTTCTTCCCGGTGCATGCGGATCAGCTCCTGATAGACGCCGATGGGCGTGGAACCCGTGGGCAGACCCAGCACCACCGTGCGGCCTTCGGCCTGTCGCTCCCGGATCAACTCGGCAATGCGCCGGGCCACCTCGCGGGCGAGCTGCGCCGGATTGTCGAAGATCCGCACCGGCACCCGCTCGCGCTGCGTCCCTTCGGCGGTCGGACTTACGGCGAAGACAGGCGTGCTCATTGTAGCGTTCACCGACATCGTTCTGACGTTTCGTCTGGTTGCCCTTCCAATGATCCGGTGCTAAAGCCACCGTACGCAAGGGGTTTGGCATTTCGGGACCGGTTCCAAAATGCAGGGAGGCGGTGCCCGGACTTGAGTCTGTAACCGCTCTCGCCTATACTTCACGGTACGTTAACCGTTTGTCGAAGCAGCCGGAGTTTGCCGATGCCTCAGGTGCTTGAACGGGCCCCGGCGTACGATGTGTGCATTATCGGTTCCGGGGCCGGGGGCGGCATGGCCGCCTACGTACTGACCCAGGCCGGGGCCAACGTGGTGATGCTCGAAGCGGGGCCGATGTGGGATGTGACCCGCGACGGCGCCATGTTTTCCTGGAACTACGAGTCGCCCCGGCGCGGCGCCTCGACGGTGGAGCGTCCTTTCGGGGAGTTCGACGCCTGCTACGGCGGCTGGGAGATCCCTGGCGAGCCCTATCTGAAAGACGAAGGGACCGACTGGATGTGGTTCCGGGCGCGGATGCTGGGCGGGCGCACCAACCACTGGGGACGCATCTCGCTGCGCTTCGGTCCCGACGACTTCAAGGGCAAAAGCCGGGACGGCTACGGCGACGACTGGCCGATCGGCTATGAAGACCTGGCGCCCTACTACGACAAAGTCGATCGCCTGATCGGGGTGTTCGGCTCGAAGGATAACTTCTACAACGAGCCGGACGGTATTTTTCTGCCGCCGCCGAAGCCGCGCTGCTACGAGTTGCTGGTGGCGAAGGCGTGCGAAAAGCTGGGCATTCCGGTGCTGGCCTCGCGGCTGTCGATCCTGACGCGACCGCTCAACGGCCGACCCGCCTGTCACTACTGCTCCCAGTGCAACCGGGGCTGCACGGTGCGGGCCAACTTCGCCTCGAGCTACGTGCTGATTCCGCCCGCGCTGGAGACGGGCCGGCTGACGATCATCCCGAACGCCATGGCGCGGGAGATTCTGGTGGACGAGAATCTGCGGGCGCGGGGCGTCTCCTACATCGACAAGGAGACGATGCAGGAGCGGCAGGTGCGGGCGCGGATCGTGGTGCTGGGGGCCAGCGCCTGCGAGACGGCGCGGCTGCTTCTTAACTCACGCGGCCCGCGCTACGAAAACGGTCTGGCCAACTCGAGCGGGCTGGTGGGCCGTTACCTGATGGACTCAACGGGCACGAGCGTGGCGGGCTTCATCCCGGCGCTGGTCAAGAACCTGCCGCACAACGAGGACGGCGTGGGCGGCATGCACATCTACATCCCCTGGTGGGCCTACAACCAGAAGCTGGACTTTCCGCGCGGGTATCATCTGGAGGTGTGGGGCGGGCGCCGCATGCCGGGCTATGGCTTCGGAGCGGGCATTCACCGGCTCAACGGGCGGCTGCCCGGTCCGGACGGCCGGCCGCGTCCGAAGGGCGGCGGAGGCTACGGCCTGCAGCTCAAAGAAGACTACCGCCAGCTCTACGGGGCGATCGTGGGCTTTTCGGGGCGCGGCGAGATGATCGCCCGCTACGAGAACTACTGCACGGTCGATCCGAACGTGGTGGACCGCTACGGCATTCCGGTGCTGCGCTTCCACGTGAAGTGGAGCGACGAGGAGATCCGCCAGGTGCGGCACATGCAGGAGACGGGGCGGGAGATCATCCGGGCGATGGGCGGCGAGCCGCTCGACGAGATGCCGGGGCCGGAGCGGGGCTACGGCATTACGAAGCCGGGCGAGATCATCCACGAGGCGGGCACCACGCGCATGGGACGTGATCCGAAGACCTCGGTGCTGAATCCGTTCTGCCAGGCGCACGACGTGCCGAACCTGTTCGTGGTGGATGCCGGGCCGTTCGTGTCGATGCCGCACAAGAACCCGACGTGGACGATTCTGGCGCTGGCCTGGCGCACGGCGGAATACATTGTCGAACAGCGCAAACAGGGCAACCTATGAGTGAACTGAATCGACGGGATGCGCTCAAGCTGCTGGCGTTGATGGCGGCGGCGCCGACGTTCAGCTTCGGGTGCCGCCCCGAAGAGGTGCAGCAGGCACAGCAGCGACGGGGCCAGACGCAACCGGGTCCCGACTACCGGCCGCGGTTTTTCACCGAACACGAGTACCGGACCGTCACGGTGCTGGCCGACTGGATCATTCCGGCCGACGAGCGTTCGGGCAGTGCCAGCGACGCCGGCGTGCCCGCCTTCATCGACTTCGTCATGAGCGATCCGCTCATTCCGGGGCTGGAGCGGCGGCAGACGGCCATCCGGGGCGGGCTGGCCTGGCTCGACTACCAGTGCCTGCGGCGCTACGGGGCGCCGTTCGTCGAATGCAGCCGGAGCCAGCAGCAGGAGATGCTCGACCTGATTGCCTATCCCGAGGTGGCACCGCCCGAGATGGCACCGGGCGTGGCCTTTTTCAACAGTTTTCGGGATCTGGTGGCCTCGGGCTTCTGGTCGAGCAAGATGGGCATGGAAGACCTGCAGTACATGGGCAATACGGCCGTGGCCGAATGGAAAGGATGCCCGGATGAAGTGCTCGAACATCTGGGCCTGAAATAATCCGGACCGTGTCCGGAGGAGGGGAGCATGGAGAAGCTGACGATCGATCAGGTGGCAAGCCTGGCGTGCGTGTCGCGCTCGGTCGTGTCGCGCGTGCTCAACAACCACCCGAACGTGAGCGAAGAGGCGCGGCGGCGCGTGCTGGAGGTGATCAAAAAGTACAACTACCGGCCCAGCTCGGTCGCGCGCAGCCTGGCCACCCGCCGCACCTACGAGATCTGCATCCTGACGCCACGCCGGGGCAACGAGGCACTGGCGAACGGCTTCTGGACGCTACTGCACCTGGGCATCTTCGAGCAGTGCGTCCAGCGTGGTTACTACGTGTCGCTTTCGATGCTCTCGGGCGACGCCGAAGAGGAACTGGAGGATCGGCTGCTGAACGAGCACAGTTTCGACGGCTTTGTGCTGCTCACCTCGGAGGTGGCCGAGCGCGTGATCGACACGTTGCGGGAGCGGGGGACGCCGGCCGTGCTGGTCGGGCACGATCCGGCCTACCCGGACGTCAGCTCGGTGGACGTGGACAACTTCGGCGGGGCCTACCGGGCCGTCCGGCACCTGTGCCGCCTGGGGCATCGGCGCGTAGCGGCCATCCTGGGGCATCCGGAGCTGCAGGAAACGCGCGATCGCCGGGCGGGCTACCTGCAGGCGCTGCAGGATGCCGGCGCCGAGGTCCAGGAAGCGCTCATCGAGATCGGCGACTACTCGCAGCGCTCGGGCTACGAAATCATGCGGCGCTGGCTGGAAAAAGGTCCGGACTTTTCGGCCGTCTTCTGCGCCAGCGACACGATGGCGATCGGGGCGCTGCTGGCCCTCTACGAAGCGGGCGTGCGCGTGCCCGACCAGATGGCCGTCGTGGGCTTCGACGATCTCCCCGTGTCGCAGTACACCTGTCCGCCGCTGACCACCGTTCATCAGCCGATTTACGAGAAGGGCCGGTGGGCCGCCAACATCCTCATCGACCAGATTGAAGGTCGCAAACGGCTGGCCGTGCATGCCAACCTGCAGGCCGAACTCATCGTGCGGCGCAGCTGTGGGGCGCAGGCATAGCGCTGCTGCTGGTGCTGGCGTCTGGCTGCCGGTCGGAGCGACCGGCGCCCGTGCCCGACGCGACCACGACGGCGCTGGTAGGGCAGTTGCAGCGGGCCTATCGGGCCGGCGAACGGGCGACGGCCCTGGCGCTGGCCGACAGTGTGGTTCTTCGGGCGCCGGCGTGGCCGGATGGCTACGTGTGGAAGGCCGTCGTGCTACGCGAGCTGGGGCAGCTCCGCGCGGCCGAAGCGGCCCTCCGCGAAGCGTTGCGGCTGCAACCGGACCATGTCGAAGCCCGCCTGTTGCTGGCGCGGGTGCTCCAGCAGCAGGGACAGCTCCGGGAAGCACTCGGCCAGTACCGGCAGGCGCTGCACCGGGCCACAGGCACCCTGCGGGCGGCCGCGTGGCTGCAGCTCGGCCACGCCTATCGCGAGCTGGGCCGGCTCGACAGCACGCTGGCCGAGGCCTGGGACGGGCTCCGGCAGGTGCACGAACTGGAAGGACGGCTTCCGGAAGCGCTGGCCGCCGCCCGAAAGGCGCAGCAGCAGGCGCCCGACAATCCCGACTACCGACTGGCGCTGGGGACGCTGCTGGTGCGAATGGGGCGCCCGGACGAAGCGGCCACCTGGCTGGAAGGCGTGCTGAAGGCGCGGCCCTGGCATGCCGTCGCCCACTACCACCCGGGGCGAGCGTTGCTGGCCCGGGGCGACACGGCCGCCGGGCGCTGCCATCTGGACCGGGCCGAACAGCTTCGTCGACTGGAGCCGCTGCTGACGCAGGCCGAAGTGGAAGTCGCCCGCCAGGCCGACGCCCTGGCGCTGCTCAAGCTGGCGCGGCGACTGCTGCAGGAAGGTTATGCCGAACAGACGCGCCAGGCCGTCGAAGCCGCCCGCGCCCTGCAACCCGAGAGCCCCGCACTGGAGCGCCTGCTCCAGGCCATGAACGAACTGGCCATCTCCTAAAGCAGCGTGCCGGTCAGGATAAACCGGGCTACTTCGAAATAAATGATAATGCCGGAAACGTCCACCAGGGTGGCGACAAAGGGGGCCGAGGAGACGGCCGGGTCCAGTCCCAGCCGTCGCAAAAGAAAGGGCAGCATCGACCCGATCAGCGTGCCCCACAGCACCACGCCGATTAACGCCAGAAAGATCGTCAGGGCGATCAGGTACCAGTAAGGTCCATAATCAAAAATACCGGCCAGTTGCCAGACCGATACGCGTAGAAAACCAATGGCTCCCAGGATAGTCCCCAGCGCCAGCCCGGAAAGGATTTCCCGGCGCATGACCCGCCACCAGTCCCGTAGCGATATCTCACCGACGGCCATGGCGCGGATGATCAGCGTGGCGGCCTGGGAGCCGCTGTTGCCGCCGCTGGAGATGATCAGCGGTACGAACAGGGCCAGCACGACGGCGCGGGCGATTTCGTGCTCGAAGTGCCCCATGGCCGTGGCGGTAAACATCTCGCTCAGAAAAAGAAACACCAACCAGCGGGCGCGTTTTTTGACGAGCGTGCCCAGCGAGGCCGAGATGTAGGGCTCTTCGAGCGCCTCCATACCACCGATTTTCTGGATGTCCTCGGTGGCTTCCTCCTCGGCCACGTCGAGCACGTCGTCGATCGTGACGATGCCCAGCAGCACGCCCTCCGTGTCGGTCACGGGCAGCGCCACGCGGTCGTAGTCGCGGAAGACCTGGACGGCCGTTTCCTGGTCGTCGGTGGCCTTGAGTGCCACGAAGCGGCCGTCCATCAACTCTTCGATCTTCGTATCCGGATCGGCCAGCAGCAGCTCACGGATGCGCAGGTCGTCGAGCAGCCGCCAGTTGTCGTCAACGACGTAGATGACGTTGAGCGTTTCGCTATCTTTGCCGTAGCGGCGGATGTGGTCGAGCGCCTGCTGGACGGTCCAGTGCGGGCGGACGGCCACGTACTCGGTGGTCATGAGCCGCCCGACGCTGTCCTCGGGGTAGCCCAGCAGCTTGATGGCCACCTCGCGTTCCTCGGGCGCGAGCATGTTCAGCAGCCGCTGGGCCACGGGACCGGGCAGCTCTTCGAGCAGGGCCGTGCGGTCGTCGTCGGAGAGTTCGTTCAGGAGCTGGGCCAGCCAGTCTTTTTCGCGGGCCAGCGCTTCGATCAGCTCTTCCTGCTTTTCGGTGCTCAGGTATTCGAAGACTTCGGTGGCCAGCTCGCGCGGAAGCAGGCGAAAGACGGCCACGTCGTCGGGCGAGGGAAGCTGATCGATCAGGCCGGCAATCTCCGGGGGCTCCCACTCGACGAGCACGTCGCGCAGCGCGCGCAGATTGCGCGTGCGGATGAGTTCCTGCACCTCGGGCTGAAGCAACTGGGCGAGCATACGCATCGGTTGTCAGGGGTGGTCGGCGTCGGTCCGCAAAGTACAGGGACCGATTGGAAGTTTCCAGAGCGATCCCGTAATGGACCTGCGAAAGCTTCTTTTCTATATCGACAGCTTCTATTTCATAGATAAAAATTATCGATTGGACATATCGATAGGGCAAAGATATATTGCGAACGGTTCGAAACCCGTAACCCAAACCCAGGGAGGTGTGCCATGATTCTCCGGATCGACAAGCTGCAGATCGAACTCCCCATGCCCAAGGAGGCCGATCCCGATGCGGCCGCCGTGGTGCAGGAGCTGCTGGGTGGACGGTTCGGAGAAATGTCCACCCTGATGAACTACACCTTCCAGTCCTTCAACTTTCGCGGGAAGAAGGAGCTGAAACCGTTCTATGACCTGATCGCCAACATCGGCGCGGAGGAGTACGGTCACGTAGAGCTGGTGGCCGCCACGGTGAATGCGCTGCTCAACGGTGCCTCGCGCAAGGAAGACCCGAGCGAGACCCCGCTGGCTCCGGGACTCAAAGCGCGCAACACGCACCACTTCATCGTGACGGGACAGGGAGCCCTGGTCGCCAACTCCATGAACACGCCCTGGCAGGGAGACTACGTGTTCAACAGTGGCGACCTGGTGCTGGACCTGCTCCACAACTTCTTCCTGGAGTGCGGGGCGCGCCTGCACAAAATCCGGGTCTATGAGATGACCAGCAATCCGGTCGCCCGGGAGATGATCGGATACCTGCTGGTCCGGGGTGGGGTACACGCGACGGCTTATGCCAAGGCGCTGGAGATCCTGACCGGCGTCAACGTCACGAAGATGCTCCCCATTCCCAAGATCGAAAACAGCCGCTTCCCGGAAGCCCGGAAGTACGAGGAGGCCGGACAGCACCGCAAACTCTATCGCTTCAGCCTCGAAGACTACCGGGACATTGTCCGGATCTGGAAAGGTACCCATCCGCAGGACGGGCAGCCGCTGGAAGTGGTGGATGGTACTCCGCCGGGAGGACCGCAGCTGGATCTGGACGAAGCGCCGGAAGCCTCCATTCCGGGCTTTGCACCGGAGGAGCTGCACGAGATCGCGCAGCGGCTGCTGAAGGAACTGTAAGGCCCGTCTGGTGACAGGGACGGGGATGGCCGAAAGAGAGGGGGCGCCCACATGGGCGCCCCCTCTCTTTCAATCTAGCCAGGGGAAGCCAGGGGTGGTGGGGTGCCCGTTGGCGCGTACCGATTCGGCCGTCTCGCCGGTGCGGAACTGCTCCATGAGCGCTTGCAGGCGCTGCGTCAGGTGGGCCAGTTCCTCGGTCGTCTGTGCGATGGTGGCCACGTTGCGGGCCGCTTCGGCCGCCAGCGACGAGATAGTCTCGACGTTGCGCGAGATCTCCTCGCTGGTGGTCGATTGCTCTTCGGTGGCGGCGGCAATCTGCGTGACCGTGTCGATGGCCTGCTGCACGCCTTCGACGATGCGGGCAAGCGCCTGTCCGGCCTGATCGGCCAGCCGGATGCTTTCCTCGACTTCGTGCGTACCGCGCTCCATGGCGGCGACGGCCGCGCGCGTGTCGGCCTGGATCGTGGCGATCATGTCGGCGATCTGGCGCGTGGCCTGCGAGGTGCGTTCGGCCAGCTTGCGCACCTCGTCGGCCACCACGGCGAAGCCGCGGCCCTGCTCGCCCGCGCGGGCCGCTTCGATGGCGGCGTTCAGCGCCAGCAGGTTCGTCTGGTCCGCAATCTCGTTGATGACCGAGACGATCTCGCCGATCTCTTCGCTGGAGGCGCCCAGCTTCTGGATCGTTTCGCTGGAGCTACGCACCACCTCGGCCAGTTCGCGGATCTTGTGCACGGTCTGATCGACGATGTTGCGCCCGTCCTGGGCCAGCCGCCCGGCGGTCTCGGCCACCTCGGCGGTCTGGGAAGCGTGGCGGGCGCTTTCGACAATGGTGCGCGTCATCTCTTCGACGGCGGCGGCCACGTCGTGCGTCTGTGCCGACTGCTGCTGGGAGCCGGCGGCCAGTTCATCGGTGGCATTGCTGATCTGGGCCGAGAGTGCGGCGGTTTCGGAGGCGATCTCGCGGGCTTCCCGGATCATCTGTTCCACGCGGTCCAGCGCTTGGTTGAAGCCGCAGAACAGCCGGCCCAGGTCGCCTTCCCGGTCTTCGGGCAGCCGCACGCGCAGGTCGCCGTCCGCAAAGCGGTCCATGGCCTCCAGCATGGCCTCCACACCGCTGCGCAGCGCGGTCCGCTCGGCCTCCAGCGCGGCCATAGCCTGCTCCAGCGCTTCCTGCTTCTGGGTCAGCAACGCTTCCTGCTCGCGCGACTGCTCCAGCAATTGCTGATTGGTGGTGTTCATCTCCTCGATTTCCGCCTGTTGCCGGGCCATGCGCCTGACCTCGGCGATCGTATTCGCATAGTTCTTGAGCAGGAAGGCCACCATGAACACCACCCACCAGGCGTGCTCGGCCACGCGCCAGAGGTCGGAGGTCAGAATGCCGAAGACCGACTGGGGATAGTAGATGCCCCGGAACAGGTGGTCGAGTGCAACGACCACGGTGGCGATGATGAACACCTTCCAGTCGCGATAGCCGGCCAGGATGCCCAGCGAGGCGAACACGTGAAAGTGTGTCTCGATGCGGCCACCCGTCAGGTGAATGAGCAGGGCCGAGGTGAGCATCTGGCCGACGGCGATGGCATAGCGCGTGGAGGCGCGACCCGGTCGCCGGAATGCCAGAAAGGCCGGCACGAGCATGACCAGCGCGCCCAGAATGACGGCCGCGTACACGTGCAGGTGCACCTTGCCGGTGTCGCCGATCCACGTGCGCGGCGAGACGATAAGCGCCAGCGCAATCCCCGCTACGTACTGGGCCACCATCAACCAGCCGAAAAGCCGGTCGGTCTGCACGTAGGTCTGGTGCTGAAACTGCTGATAGACTTCACGGGAGCGATCGTTCAGCTCGCCGTCGCTTTGAAACAGGGCACGCCACATAGCGCTATTCCGGTTTGGTTGCTTCCTTGTCCTGAATCAGACAGCCCCAGACGGCCGTGTGGTCGGTGGTGCCGACGCCCTCGCGCACCAGGTGGAGCACCTGGTTGCGGCCGGGGTTGGGGCCTTCGTGGCCGCGTCCGGCCGTGATGCCGCCGTAGAACACGCGGCGGCCGTCGGGACGAAACAGCACAACCTGTCCGGAAGCCAGCGCACCGAAGCGCTTGGCCAGCTTGCCGTCCGGGTCGCGATGCACCGTGGTGAACGGAATCGTCCGGGCGTAATGCCAGAGGTCGGTTTCAATCCAGGTGTCCGGTCGGTGGGCGGGCTGGTAGAAGAAGATGTGCGCCGTCAGGTTATGGCGGGCCCGCGCCATGATGTAGGCCAGTTCGCGGAGGCTGGCCCGGCTGCAGGAGCAGCGCGGGTGCACGAACATGACGAGCGTCATGCGGGTCGCGTCGGGCCCGAAGGGCGCGTCGGCAGGCCAGACCTCCGGTACGTTGCCCACCGGGGCCGGCCGACTGCTGTAGTCGGTGACGATCACCCAGCCGGCCCCGATCAGGCCCAGCCAGAGCGCCCCACCCAGCCAGGGCAGAATGCGACGGAGTCCGGAAAACAGACGCACGGCGCAGGGTCGGTTGGTTCCGGGTGCTTTGTGTATCGGCCCTGCGTCGCCGTGGACAAGTACGTACCCCTACGAATTTATCGGGGCGAGCGCGTCGATCGCGGCGTTCGGTTGCGGCAGGAGCGGCCGAATGCTTTCCTGCAGGACGGCCACGTAGGCGTCCAGCAGCGTGCGCTTCAGGTGGGCGCGGGCGTAGATCAGATAGATCGTGCGGTGGGGCGCCGGCTCGCGAAAGTGCCGCACGCGCTCACGCGCTTCGGCCGGCAGGTAGTGCGTGGCCAGAAACGGCAGCAGCGTCACCCCGCCGAGCCGATCCACCAGCAGCCGGAGCGTTTCCAGATTGCCGCTCTCGAAGCGTAGCTGGGGGGCCGGACCCGCCTCCTCACGGCGACTGCACACCTGAAGCACCTGATCCCGGAAGCAGTGCCCTTCTCGAAGCAGCCAGAGTTCTTCGAGCCGGAGCTGGGACGGATCGAGCCGCGTTTCGGCCAGCAGGGGATGGTCGGCCCCCAGGTACGCCACAAAGGGCTCCCGGAACAGGGCGCGTCGCCGCAGGCCCGGACGGCCTTCTTCGGTGGCGATCAACCCCGCGTCGAGCCGGTCGGTGGCCAGCGCCTCCAGGATCTGCTCGGTGGTCAGCTCTTCCACCTGAACCGTCAGCTCCGGATAACGCTCCTGCAACGGACGCGTCACCAGCGGGAGCAGATAAGGCGACAGCGTAGGAATCACGCCCAGCTTCAACTCGCCCCGGACGGCCTCCAGGTCTTCGTTCAGCAGTTCGTAAAGCCGCTCGCACTCGCGCAGGATCACGCGCGCCTGGGCCAGAATCCGTTCCCCGATGGGCGTGGGCAGAATCGGCTTGCGGCTCCGGTCGAAAAGCTGCACGCCCAGTTCTTCTTCCAGCTTCTGCAGCTGCATGCTCAGCGTCGGCTGGGATACGTGGCAGTGTTCGGCCGCCCGGCCGAAGTGCCGGTACGTATCGACGGCCACCGCATAGGCCAGTTGCGTCAGCGTCATAGCTCGATAGCTTATTTCTATGATCCGGTAGAAATTATTGATTGGACAAATAAAATGCCGACCCGTATACTGCAGGCCATTGTGTTTCACCAACAATTACGCAGCGTTTATGGAAGCTCGGAAAGCACCGCGTCTGACCACGGCCGACGGCCGGCCGATCGGCGACAACCAGAACGCGTTGACGGCGGGACCGCGGGGCCCGCTGCTCATCCAGGATGTGCAGCTGCTGGAGCAGATCCAGCACTTCAACCGGGAGCGCATCCCGGAGCGCGTCGTGCACGCCAAGGGAAGCGGCGCCTACGGCACCTTCACCGTCACGAACGACGTGACCCGCTACACGAAGGCGGCCTTCCTGTCGGAGGTGGGCAAGCAGACCGAGGTGTTCGTGCGCTTTTCGACGGTGGCGGGCGAGCGGGGCGCTGCCGATGCCGAACGGGACGTGCGGGGCTTCGCCGTGAAGTTCTACACCGAAGAAGGCAACTTCGACCTGGTCGGCAACAACACGCCGGTCTTCTTCGTGCGCGATCCCTACAAATTCCAGATGTTCATCCACTCGCAGAAGCGGCACCCGAAGACGAACCTTCGGGATCCCGACATGCAGTGGGACTTCTGGTCGCTCTGCCCCGAGTCGCTGCACCAGGTGACGATTCTTTTTTCCGATCGCGGGATTCCGGCCTCGTACCGCCATATGAACGGCTACGGCAGCCACACCTATTCGATGTACAACGATCGGGGCGAGCTTTTCTGGGTCAAGTTCCATTTCAAGACGCAGCAGGGCATCAAGTGCCTGACCGACGAAGAGGCCGCGCGCCTGATCGGTGAGGATCGGGAAACGCACCAGCGGGACCTCTACGAGGCGATCGAGCGGGGCGACTATCCGCGCTGGACGCTTTACATCCAGGTGATGACGCCGGAGCAGGCCGAGAACTTCCGCTGGAATCCGTTCGATCTGACGAAGGTCTGGCCGCACGCCGAGTTTCCGCTGATCGAGGTCGGCGTGCTGGAGCTGAATCGCAACCCGGAAAACTATTTCGCCGAGGTCGAGCAGGCGGCCTTCAAGCCCAGCGCGTTCGTGCCGGGCATCGGGCCCAGCCCCGACAAAATGCTCCAGGCCCGGCTGATGAGCTATGCCGATGCGCACCGTTACCGGCTGGGGGTCAACTACCAGCAGCTGAAGGTCAACCGGCCGCGTTGCCCGGTGCACCACTATCAGCGGGACGGTTTTATGGCGCAGATCGAAGGCTCGGGGCACCCGAACTACTTCCCGAACTCGATCCCCGGCTCGCCGCAGGACGATCCGATCTACAAGGAGCCGGCCTGGCACCTGGGCGAGGTGATCGTCGATCGGTACGACAGCCGGAAAGATCACGATGACTACACGCAGGCGGGTAACCTCTACCGCCTGTTCGACGAGGGACAGAAGGATCGCCTGGCGCGGGCCATTGCCGCGAGCCTGGGCCAGGCACGCCTGGAGGTGCAGAGACGCCAGCTCGGGCACTTCTACCGGGCCGATGTGGACTATGGCCGGCGGGTTGCCCGGGCGCTGGGCTTCGATCCGGCCGCCATCGAAGCGGAACTGGGCATCGACGCTTCGGTTGCCGGCTGAGGAAGCGCCATCGCCTGCAAAGGCCCGGTCCGAAAGGATCGGGCTTTTTTGTTGAGTTCGGAACAGACGGGTTTCTTTTGATGAATTTTTTTGTACTTTCCATGGCCGAAAACGAACCCTGCACGCACGATGCCCTGGATCTACGGACTGGCGCTGCTGCTGATGGCCGTCGGGCTGGCCATTGCCGTCTGGCTCATTCGCTACGCCAACCGACAGGCCAACCGTGGAGGCCGGGGATTCCGGCGTCCGGGCGCCCATGGTCCGACGGGACCGCACAAGGGCATGCGCCGCGCCCGGGCACGTCGGCCTTCAAACCGGGACCGCCGTCCGGTCCCGCCACGCCTCCAGTAGCCTTTGCTCCTCCGAATCGTAGTTCCACCGTTGGGGTGTCGGGGGAGTGCTGCTCTTTGATGCCATGCCACTTTTTGTCGGTGGGTTTGTCTCTCAGCCTGTCCGACTGGACGGGAAACCTCTGGTGCAACAGGCGTTTGCCTTCACAGGGCTTTTTTGTTTTTTTTTAGAAGAAGAAAGCGCTTCGGGAAGGGCCATGCGTGAACTACGGGATCTGCTGCAGGAGGCCGAGCGGCTGGCGGCCGCTGGCACCCCGCACGTCGTCGCCACCGTCGTCCGTATCGGCGGCTCCACCTACCGGCGGCCGGGCGCCCGCATGATCGTGGAAGCGGACGGCACCAACCACGGCACGATCAGCGGCGGTTGTCTGGAAGGCGAGGTGACGCGCCGGGCCCTCCAGCTTCTGGAGGAAGGCGCCCCCGCCCGCCTGCTTCCGTTCGATCTGGCCGACGACGATCTGATCTATGGCTTCGGGACCGGATGCGACGGCGTGGCGCACGTGCTGCTGGAGCGCGTGCCGGCGCCGGGACGGCTCAGTCCGCTCGAACTGCTGGGCCGGTGCCTGCAGGAGCGGCGACAGGCGGTGCTGGCCACCGTGATCGAGACCACCGAGGCCTGGACGAACTGGCTCGGGCGGCACCTGCTGCTCCGGGCCGACGGAGGCGCCGAAGGCGATCTGCTGGAAGGACCTCCGGCCCGGTTGATCTACGAGGCGGCCCGCCAGATGCTCGAGCGCCTGCTGGCCGGACGCGAGGAGCGGGGCTGGGCCACCCACCGCGTCGCCGAAGGCCCGGCGCAGATGGACGTGCTGCTGGAGGCCGTGCAGCCACCTGTACGCCTGCTCGTCTTCGGCGAGGGACACGACGTGTTTCCGGTGGTGCGCTTTGCGCGGGGGCTGGGCTGGGAAGTGGAGGTCATCGGCCGCCGTCCGCCGGAAGAGCTGGCCCGACGCTTTCCCGAAGCGGACACCTGTCGCTTCCTGATGCACCCGGAGCAGCTCACGCAGCATGTGCGGGTCGATCGCCGCACGGCCGCGCTGGTCATGAACCACACCTACCTGCGGGATCGGCAGATCCTGGAGACGCTGCTCTTCGAGACCGACATCCCGTACATCGGAATGCTGGGGCCGAAGGAGCGCACCGAGCGCATGCTGAGCGAGCTGGCCCGCTCGCACGGCGGGCGCCTGGAGGCCGAGCGCGCGCGCATTTACGGACCCGTCGGGCTGGACATCGGCACGGAGACGGCCGAAGAGATTGCGCTTTCGGCGCTGGCCGAAATCCAGGCCGTGCTGCACGGACGTTCGGCGCGGCCGCTCCGGGAACGCGACGCGCCCATCCACGGCGAGCGCCCGCCGCTTCCGCGTCCGCTCAACGTGTCTTCGTGAGCGGACGCGGGATCGTCATGCCGCGGCAGGACTCTTGTCTTCCGAAGCCCCTACAACTGACGCCTCCTACCAGCGCGCCTGTCGTCAGGCACGGAGCGAAAGCGGAGTGCCGTCTCGGGTAATATGGGATCGCTGGTTTACTGGCGCATGAGGGTGCCACACCCCGTGTGGCGGACGTGATCCGGCGGGTATGATCGGGCGGACACAGGGGTCCGCCCCTACGGAAGGAAAACGTCAGGGATCTGTAGGGGCGCACCGCCGTGTGCGCCCGTGCTTTCTCACATGCACGATGATTTCCCGGAAATCGTATCAGGCACGGAGCGAAGCGGAGTGCCGTTCTCCAGGAGCCCTTCGTGGCGCACTGCAGGAGGAGATGGGCTCAGCGCGGTGTTTGCCCGGGCGTGCGTTCGGTGAGCGCTGCGAACGCTTCGGGCGTGTCAATGTCCTGCAGGATGTGATCGGTGGGCATGGGCACGCGCACGACGTGTTCGGGATGGCGCTGCACGAGGCCGCGGCAGCCGGTCAGCCGCTCCTCGGCCAGGATGGCCGTTCGGTAGCGGGCCGCGAACAGGACGGGGTTGCCGCGCCGTCCCTCGAATTCGGGCACGATGATGCAGGCCGGATCGCGGGCGTGGGCTTCCCGGAACGCGTCGAGGAGCCGGTCGTACTCCGCCGCTTCGATCAGGGGCAGGTCCGACAGGCAGATCATGTAGCCGAGCACGTCCGCCGGCGCCGCCGCCACGCCCGACTGGATCGAGGTGGTCATGCCCTCGGCATGGCGCGGGTTGTGAACGAACGTGACGGGCAGTTCGGCCAGCGCAGCGCGGACGGCCTCGGCCTCGTGTCCCAGCACCACAAGGACCGGATCGGCCCGGCTTGCCAGAATCGTGGTCACGACGTGGCGCACGAGGGGCTGGCCGCCGAAGGGCAACAGCAGCTTGTTGCGGCCGCCCATGCGCCGGGAAGCGCCGGCCGCCAGCACGATGGCCGCCACGCGTTCCGGTACCTTCATGGTTCGGCCACGGTGTCGGTGCGCAGATGATACCCCCGGGCTTCGAGCGCCTCGGCCAGCGCACTCAGCGTTACCCGGGCGGGGTCGTAGGCCACTTCGGCGTAGCCGAGCTCCACCGTGCGCACCACCACGCCGGGCAATGCTTTGAGCGTCTTTTCGACGGTGTGGAGGCAGTGCGCGCAGCTCATGCCCTCAATGTGCAGCGTGGTTTCGATCAGGCCTTCGGCCGGAGCCGGTTCGTCGGCGAGCGCCGGCACGGGATTCCGGTGCCGTTCCTGCACGATCTCGGCCAGGATGCTCAGGGCAATTTCCTCCGGGGTGCGGGCGCCGAGGTTCAGTCCGGCCGGGGCGCGCACGGTCGCCAGACGGTCGGCCGGCACACCGCGTTCGGCGAGCACTTCGCGCAGGCGGGCCGCCTTGCGGCGGCTGGCCACCAGCGCCACGTACGGGAAAGGATGCGCGAGGGCGGCTTCCAGCGCTTCTTCGTCGCCTTCGCCCTGGGTGGCCACCACGGCGAACGTCCAGGGCGTCAGCGGCAGGTTGTCGAGGGCGAACGACGGCACCAGAAAGTCGGCTTCCGGAAACAGCGCGGTGGACGCTTCGGGATCGGCGACCAGCACGCGATAGCCGAGGGCCCGACCCAGGCGCACCAGGGCCTGCGCTACGGCCGAGCGACCCAGCACCAGCAGTTGCGGCAGGGGCAGCAGCGGCTCGATGTACACGTCGAGCGTGCCGCCGCTGTAGCAGGTCATCGAGTAGGCGACGATGCCCTCGACTTCGACTTCGGCCGCTTCGGGCGTGATGCGCACCAGACGGGGGCGGCCGTCGCGCATGGCCCGCAGGGCTTCGCGAATAACTACCGGGCGCGTGCAGCCGCCGCCCACCCAGCCGTGCAGCGTGCCGTCGGGCAGGATCAGCGCCTTGTCGCCGGGCTTGCCGGAGATCGGCGCTTCGTAGCGCACGACGATGGCCAGGGCACAGGGTTCGCCCCGTTCCGTCTGCTCGCGGGCGCGTTCCAGAATCGGGTCAAACATGGCGCAGATGCTGCTCCAGGCGGAGCAGGCTGTCGAGATTGTGGGCAGGATGAAACACGTCGAGGTAGGGCAGGGCCGCCTGCATGCCCCGGGCCAGCGGCGCGTAGCCGTCCATGCCCATGAGCGGGTTAAGCCAGATGATCCGGCGGCAACGGGCACGGATGGCCTGCAGCGCGTGGGCCAGCAGGGCCGGATCGCCCGTATCGAGACCGTCGCTCAGGATGAGTACGAGCGTGCGGCGCGAGAGCAACCGGCGGCCGTAATGCGCCACGAACGCGTCGAGGCAGGCGCCGATGCGGGTGCCGCTGGACCAGGGCGTGGGCGTTTCGGCCAGCTGGCGGAGGCTTTCGGGCAACGTCGGCTGGCGCAGCAGCTCGGTAATGCAGGTCAACTCGGTGCTGAACACGAACGAATCGACGCGTCGGAAGTGTTGTTGGAGCGCATGCAGAAAGCGCAGCAGGAAGTAGCTGTAGCGGTCCATGGAGCCGCTCACGTCGAGCAGCGCCACCAGGCGGGGACGGTCCGGCTGGCGTCGGCGGTAGCGGAGTGTGACCAGCTCGCCGCCCCGGTCGAGGTTGCGGCGGATCGTGCGCCGCAGGTCGATGCGACGGCCGCGGCGGGCGGCTTTTTCCCGGCGTGAAAGACGCACGTGCAGCCGGCGGAAGAGCTGTTCGGCCAGTGCTTCGAGCTGCTCCTGCTCGGGGGCCGGCACGCGGGCAAAGTCCACCTGACGCAGCCGGTGGGCCGTGCTGGCGCCCGTGGTGGTCTTGCCGTCTTCTTCGGGCGGGGCCGTCGTCTGTTGCAGGGCCATGAGCAGCGGAGCGGCCCGTTCGGTGATCGGAGGCCGTTGGCGTCGCCGACGCGGGGCAGGGGGCGCGTTGCCGTCCGTCGTGCGGCCGAGCCAGTAGGCATCGAACAGCGCGTCGAAGCGCCGGCATTCGTCCGGCGAGATGCACAGCAGCGCACGAAGGGCCGTCCGGAAGCGATCAGGCGTGTGCAGCAGCTCGCTTCGGGCCACACGCAGCGCGTCGAGCGTTTCGGCGACGCCGATCGTGAAGCCGTGGCCCTTCAGGAACGTGCAGAAGCCTCGCACCGCCCCGGTGAAATCCGTGGAGGCCGCGAAGGTCGGCGGTATGGCGCTCGGCATCCGCATGGTTCAGGCTTCGATATGGGCCAGCAGCTCTTCCAGCGCATGATTGCGCAGGCGCTCGAGGTCTTCGGCCGACTTGAGCAGACAGCCGGCCGTGCGTGCCACCGTGGCCTCGTCGATCCGGCGCACGCCCAGCGCCACGAGCGCCCGCGCCCAGTCGAGCGTCTCGGCGATGCCGGGGATCTTGTGCAGCCGCTCCCGGCGCAGCGCCTGCACGAAGCGCACCACCTGGCGGGCCAGCTCGGTCTCGATGTCCGGCAGTCGCTTCTGGATGATGCGCAGCTCTTTTGCCTCGTCGGGGTAGTCGAGCCAGTAATACAGACAGCGGCGCTTGAGGGCGTCGCTCAGCTCGCGCGTGCGGTTGGAGGTCAGCACCACGTATGGCACATGGCGGGCGCGGATCGTGCCCAGCTCGGGGATCGAGATCTGAAAGGCCGAGAGCAGTTCCAGCAGGAAGGCTTCGAACTCCTCGTCGGCCCGGTCGATCTCGTCGATGAGCAGCACGGGCGCCTTTGCCTCGGCCTGAATGGCCTTCAGCAGCGGCCGCGCCAGCAGATAGGTTTCGCTGAACAGGTGCCGCTCGCGCTCCTCCAGCGGCACGTCGCTTTGCTCCCAGAGCTTGATGGCCAGCAGCTGGCGGGGATAGTTCCACTCGTAGACGGCCGAGTGGACGTCGAGCCCTTCGTAGCACTGCAGGCGGATCAATTCGGCGTCGAGGTAGCCGGCCAGCGCGTAGGCGATTTCGGTTTTGCCCACGCCGGCGTCGCCCTCCACGAGCAGCGGTCGGCGCAGCGTTAGCACCAGGTACAGCACCGTGGCCAGCGCCTCGTCCGCCACGTAGCCCTGCTGCTCCAGTCCTTCGATCAACCCCGCAATGCGGGCGGCGGCTTCCGTGCTCATTCCCCTTCCTTCTTCCCGAAGAATCGTCCCGCAACCGACTTGATGCCTTCCTTGAACAGTGAGCCGGCGCTGAGTGCCTGACCGGCGTCTTCCGGCGTCTCGCCCGCCAGCAGCGACTCAAAGCATTCCATAAACTGGTCGAAAAGACGGCTCGAGACGTCCTCGATCAGGCGCGAGCCGAATTGCGCCAGCATGCCGGTCACGGAGATTTCGATCTGATTGGTGATCTCGGTGGTGCCGTCGTCCAGCGCCCGGGCCTGACCGCGCATGGTCATCGAAGCACTTCCCTTGCCGCGCGCGTCCAGTCCTTTGCCCACGAGCTGGATCGTGTGCGTCTCGTGGTCGAGCGTCTCGATGGTGATTTCCCCTTTGTAGCTGGCGCTGACCGGTCCCACCTTCAGGGTGACGGTGCCCCGGTAGTGGCGTTCGTCGAGCTGTTCGGTGAGCTGGGCCCCGGGCACGCAGGGCACCACCTTGGCCGGATCACTCAGGTAGGTCCAGACCTTTTCCAGCGGCTGGCGAACGGTAAAAGTTTTCTCGATGGTGGTTTTCATGGCGTTACATGTTTATGCACAGGCGTACTTCCGTGTAGGCCCGACAGGGTTCGTTTCCCGGCTCCGTCCGTTTTAGACGGGCGGCCCGCCTGAAAGTTCGCTTCAGACCACGCCTTTTTCGTGCAGGATTTTCCAGACTTTATAGGGCGTGATCGGGATGTCGATGTGCGTCACGCCATAGGGCGAGAGCGCATCGACGACGGCGTTGACGATGGCCGCGGGAGCGCCCACCGTGGCCGATTCGCCCACGCCTTTGGCGCCCAGCGGATGGTGCGGCGAGGGCGTGACGGTGCGGGCCGTCTCCCAGCGCGGCGTCTCGACGGCCGTGGGCAGCAGGTAGTCCATGAACGAGCCGGTCAGGATGTTGCCCTCTTCGTCGTAGACCAGCTCCTCCATCATGGCCGGCGCGAAGCCCATCGTGAGGCCGCCGTGGATCTGGCCTTCGACGATCATCGGATTGATCACATGGCCGCAGTCGTCCACGGCCACGAAGCGACGGATCTTCACCTGGCCGGTGCCTTTGTCGATGTCCACCACGCAGATGTACGAACCGAAGGGGAAGGTGAGGTTGGGCGGATCGTAGTAGTGGACGGCCTCCAGGCCGGCCTCCATGCCCGGCGGATGGTTCGTGTAGGCCGCAAAGGCGATCTCCTGAATGGTGACGGACTTGTCCGGCGCGCCTTTGACGCGGAAGACGCCCGGCTCCCATTCGAGGTCTTCTTCGCTGACTTCGAGCAGGTAGGCGGCGATTTTGCGGGCCTTTTCGCGCACCTTGCGGGCGGCCATGGCCGCGGCGGCACCGGCCGTCGGCGTGGAACGACTGGCATAGGTGCCCAGCCCGTAGGGCGCTGTGTCGGTGTCACCCTCTTCCACCTGCACGTGCGCGGCCGGAATGCCCAGCTCCTCGGCGATGATCTGGGCGTAGGTGGTCTCGTGACCCTGGCCCTGCGACTTCGTGCCAAAGCGGGCGATGGCCTTGCCCGTGGGATGGATGCGCAGCTCGCAGCTGTCGAACATCTTGATGCCGAGGATGTCGAAGTGCCGCGAGGGGCCCGCCCCCACGATCTCCGTGAAGCTGCTGATGCCGATGCCCATCAACTCGCCCCGGGCGCGCCGCTCGGCCTGCTCGCGGCGCAGCTCCTCGTAGCCGATCAGGTCCATCGCCTTGCGCAGCGCGGCCGGGTAGTTGCCACTGTCGTACTCCCAGCCCAGCGCCGACTTATAGGGAAACTGGTCCGGCTGAACGAAATTCCTGAAGCGCAGTTCGGCCGGATCCATGCCCAGCTTCTGGGCCAGCACGTCCACCATGCGCTCGATGGCGTGCACGGCCTCGGTCACGCGGAACGAACAGCGGTAGGCCACGCCGCCGGGCGGCTTGTTCGTATAGACGGCGTCGACTTCGACGAAGGCGTGCTTGATGTCGTAGGAGCCGGTGCAGATCGAAAACAGCCCGGCCGGGAATTTCGACGGGTTGGCGGCCGCGTCGGTGTAGCCGTGGTCGGCCAGCGTCTTGATCCGCAGCGCCGTGATCTTGCCGTCCTTCGTGGCGGCCAGCTCGGCCGTGATGTGGTAATCGCGCGCAAACGAATCGGCCTGCAGGTTTTCGGACCGATCTTCGATCCACTTGACCGGCTTGCCCAGCAGTACCGAGGCGGCGATGGCGATGACGTAACCCGGATAGATGGGTACCTTGCCGCCGAAGCCGCCGCCGATGTCCGGCGAGATGACCCGGATTTTCTCCTCCGACAGACCCACGTGGCCGGCCACGAGCGCCAGGGCCGTCCGCACCACGTGCGGGGCCTGGGTGGTCATGTAGACGGTCAGCTTGCCCTCGGCCGGGTTATAGTCGGCGATGCAGCCGCACGTCTCGATGGAGGCCACGTGGATGCGCGGGATGTAAATCTGCTGCTTGACGACGACGTCGGCCTCCTGAAAGGCCCGCTCGGTCGCCTCGCGATCGCCGACCTCCCAGTGCCAGATGTGGTTGTCCGTCTTGCCCTTGTCGGTGCGGAGCACCGGTGCGTCGGGTTCCAGCGCCCGGAACGGATCGACGACCGGCTCCAGCGGCTCGTATTCGACCTCGATGGCCTCGACGGCATCGGCCGCGATGTAGCGGTCCGTGGCGATGACGGCCGCCACCTCCTGCGCCTGGTACATGACGCGGTCGGTGGGCAGGACCATCTGCGTGTCGCCCATCAGCGTGGGCATCCAGTGCAGGTTGTATTTCTCGAGGTCCTTGCCCGTGATGACGGCCACGACGCCGTCCATGGCCAGAGCCCGTTCGGCGTTGATGCTTTTGATGCGCGCATGGGCAAAGGGGCTCCGGACGATGTCCATGTAGAGCATGCCGGGCAGCTTGATGTCGTCCACATAGCGCCCTTTGCCAAACAGAAAGCGGGCATCTTCCTTGCGCTTCATGCGATGCCCCATGCCGCAGATCGTCGGGGGCGTCCGGACTTCGGTTTCCATGGTTTTTCCGTGGCTTGCGTGGTTGGCGGTAGCTTCAGGAGCCGGCCGCGGCCTGCTCGCGCAGCTTGCGGGCGGCGTACTGGATGGCCTTCACGATGTTGACGTAGCCGGTGCAGCGGCACAGGTTGCCCGAAATGCCCCAGCGGATCTCGTCCTCCGTGGGATCGGGATTTTTCGCCAGCAACTCGGCGGCCCGCATGATCATGCCGGGCGTGCAGTAGCCGCACTGTAGCCCGTGCTCCACGTGAAAGCCCTCCTGCAACGGGTGCATTTTGCCGTTTTCGGCCATGCCCTCGATCGTCTTGATCGTGGCGCCGTCGGCCTGTACGGTGAGCACGGTGCAGGACTTGACGGCCCGGCCGTTCATCAGCACGGTGCAGGCGCCGCAGTGCGTCGTGTCGCAGCCGATGTGCGTGCCGGTCAGGTTCAGGTGCTCCCGCAGAAAATGCACGAGCAGCAGGCGGGGTTCGACTTCGGCCGTGTGCGTTTCCCCGTTGACCGTAAGGGTTACCATTACCGTTTGCTTTGCCATGGCTTATTGACCTCCCTGGGCTCGCTCGAGGGCTCGACGAAAAGCGCGATGGGTCAGCTCCCGCACCATCGCGCGTTTGTATTCGGCCGAACCGCGCAGGTCCGACCGCGGGTTGCAGTCTTCCGAGGCCATCCGGGCCGCCTCGTCGATGCGCTCCGGCGTGGGGCGCTGGCCCTGCAGATGGGCGCAGGAGCGGGCGGCAAACAGCGGCACGTGGGCGACGTTCGTCAGCCCGATGCCCACGTAGCTGAGTGTGCCGTCCTCAGCCAGCGAGAGCTGCACGGCCACGGCGGCCGCCGCGTAGTCGCCCACCTTGCGTTCCAGTTTTTCGTAGGCGCCGCCGCTGCGCGGAGGTGGCGTCGGGATGCGGATGGCCGTGAGGATTTCGTCCGACTCCAGCGCCGTCGTGTAGAAGTCCAGGAAAAACTCCCGCGCCGGGATGACGCGCTCGCCGCGCGGCCCGACCACCACGAATTGCGCGTCGTAGGCCATCATGGTGGCCGGGTGGTCGTTGCCCGGGTCGCCGTGGGCCAGGTTGCCCCCGACGGTGCCCATGTTGCGGACCTGGGGATCGGCGATCCAGCGCGTCGTTTCGTGGAGCAGCGGGTATTTCTCCCGGATGAGCGGGTGTTCTTCGAGTTCGACCTCGCGCACCATGGCCCCGATGTGCAGGTAGCCGTTCTCCTCGCGGATGTCGGCCAGGCCGGGCACGCGTCGCAGGTCGATGAGCACTTCGGGCTCCAGCAGGCGGAGCTTCATCATGGGCAGCAGACTGTGGCCGCCGGCCAGGATTTTGGCCATCGGGCCGTGCTGCTGCAGCAGCGCAAGCGCTTCCTCCAGACTGGCAGGCGCCGCGTACGTGAAGGGTGGGGGAATCATGATGTCTCCCGGCTGATGAACACAGATGGTGAAGCAACTTCTAAGGAATCATAAATAATCGATTGAGTCTTGCTGTTGCAACAGATGATGAAAAGGTGAACCGGTTAGAATTGTAGCGATCTTGTAACGTAGTTGTAATGACCTGTAAGAAGAAGAAGTGACGGAGCGCTTTGAGGCAATAAAAAAAAGCCCGTGCCGGAGCACGGGCAAACACAGGAGGGCGCCATGAATCGAACGTGGGCGGTAGTGGACTCGAACCACTGACCTCCTGCTTGTAAGGCAGGCGCTCTAACCAGCTGAGCTAACCGCCCGCGTGTTCACGAAAAAAGCGATTGCCGCGCCCGGCATTCGGGGGGCAATCGCCACATTCGCGTGGGAGCGGAAGACGGGACTCGAACCCGCGACCCTCAGCTTGGGAAGCTGATGCTCTACCAACTGAGCTACTTCCGCTCGTTCGTCACCGGCCCTTTCCGGGCACGGGCAACATTAAGTTTACTGCAGGTTTTCGGTGAATGTCAAGAGGACCCGTGCCGCGCGTTGCCGGTGCATTGTAAATTCCAGGTCCTTCTATCGCCTGATCCCGTCCGCAGGTTCCAGGCAACCTGACCGCCGGGCGGGCGTTTCAGCAGCCGTTTTCGAGCGAAAAAGGCTTTCCGAAATAGACCCGAACACGCCATGCCCAAGCGTACGTATCAGCCGAGCCGTCGCAAGCGTCTGAACACGCACGGCTTCCGGGCCCGGATGAAAACGAAGGACGGCCGCAAGATTCTGGCCCGCCGCCGCAAAAAAGGCCGCAAGAGCCTGACCGTCAGCGACCGGATGTCGGGCAAGTGAACCCGTCTTCAGGGTGACGACGTCGCAGGAGCAGGCACCATCCGGGGGTGGTCCGCGGGGCACAAACCGGTTGCCGCGCGCCTTTCGGTTGCGGCGTCAGCGCCTGATTCGTCCGTTATTCGACCGCTCGCGGACCGACGTCGGCACCATCGCCAGGGGGTGCGTGCGGCTGCTCTATCGCGTGGTGCCGCGCAGCGAAGTGGGCGCCGACGTGCCGGTGCAGGTGGGCTTTTCGGCCGGACGCCAGGCTCGGCGCGCCGTGGTGCGCAACCGCATTCGCCGCCTGCTCCGCGAAACCTACCGCCTGCATCAGCATCCCCTGGTGGAACTGTTCCGGAATCGGCCCGACACGCTCACGCTGATGATCCTTTACCGGGCCGATCCGGCCGTCGCCCGCGAGTGCATTCGCCGTGACCTGCCCGAGGCGCTCCGGCGTCTGACGGAACAGCTTAAAAACACGCTACTTGAAGCCTGAGCGGAGACGGAACAGCGGGTCATCCGCTCCGTATCCTGCTCCGTTTGAATTGCCGAGCCAGAAGAAGGCCCTGCCGTGGACCGCAACGTTGTCATCGCCACGATTCTGACCGCGCTGATCATGTTCGTCTGGCTGTGGTGGCTGGCCCCACCGCCGCCACCGCTGACGACGGCCGCGCGCGACTCGCTCCAGCAGGAAGACACCGCCGCGCAGGAAACGCCCGTTCCCGAAGAGACCCCGGCCAGCCCCGGGGCGCCACTGCTGGCCGGTCCCCTGAGCGACACGCTGCTGGCCGCCGCCCGCAACGGCCGGGCCCGCACCATCACGATCGAAACCGATCTCTACGAGGCGCGGCTTTCCACGAAAGGGGCCACGCTGGTCTCGCTGAAGCTCAAAAAGTACAAGCAGTACGACTTCGAGACGCCGGTCCAGCTCGTCGATACCACCAAGCCGGGCGCGCTGAGTCTGGTCTTCACCACACCGACCAACCACCTGGTCGATACGCGCGCGCTGTACTTCCGGACGGCCACGACGGCCGATACGATCCGCGTGGCCGATGCGCCCGTCGAGGTGGCCTTCGAGGTGCCTGTTGGCGACGGCCGCATTCGCCAGGTTTACACGTTCCTTCCGGACGACTACGAGGTCCGGCTTCGCGTCGAGCAGGAGGGCGCGGCCACCTTCAGCACGATCGAAGGCTACGAGCTGGTCTGGAACGGTGGCGTGCCGTTCGCCGAGCGCGACCGCGACGACGAGGCCCGGCACAGCGGCGCCTTCGCCCGCAGCGGCGGCGAGCTGGAAAAGATCACGCTCGACCGGCACCGCACCGAGGAAAAGCGCCTGGCGGGACAGGTCGACTGGGTGGCCGTCAAGAACAAGTTCTTCACGGCCGTGATGATACCCTCCGGTGAGACCCGGGGGGCCGAACTGGTCGGCGAGCGGCTGGGCGAACCCGAAGATCCTTCGTACTGGGAGGACTATGCCGCCCGGCTCCTGATGCCCCGGCCCGAAGACGGGCAGGTGGATGAGTTCCGGCTCTACCTGGGCCCCATGGAATACTTCCGCCTGGCCCGCTACGACCTGGGGCTCTACGACATGGTCGATTATGGCTGGGACGCCTTCGAGTGGATGACCCGGCCGCTGGCCAAGTTCGTCTTCATTCCGCTCTTTACGCTGCTGGGGCGGCTGCTGGGTAACTACGGGCTGGCCATCATCGTCTTCGCGCTGCTGGTCAAGATTGCGCTCTATCCGCTCACGCGGGCCTCGTTCCGCAACATGGCCAAGATGCGGGAGCTGCAGCCCGAGCTGGAGGCCATCCGCGAAAAATACGCGGACAATCCCCAGAAGCAGCAGGAGGCTATGATGAAGCTCTATCGGGAGAAGAAAATCAATCCGCTGGGCGGATGCCTCCCGATGCTGCTGCAGTGGCCTGTGCTGATCGCGCTCTGGCAGTACTTCCAGCAGTCGCTCATCGTGCGCCAGCAGGCCTTCCTCTGGGCGAAGGACCTCTCGGCGCCGGATCCCATCCTGCACCTTCCGTTCAAGATTCCGCTCTACGGCGACTTCGTGGCGGGCTTCACGCTGCTGATGGGTCTTTCCATGATCATTCAGATGCGCATTCAGTCCGCCTCGACGCCCTCGAACCCGCAGACGAAGATCCTGACCTACGTCTTCCCGGTCTTCATCTTCGCGATCTTCAACCGGCTGTCCTCGGCGTTGAACCTCTACTATCTCTGCTACAACATCTTCTCGGCAATTCAGCAGTTCTGGATCAATCGCTCGCTGGAGAAAGAAAAAGCGAAGGCAGCGGTGGACGGGCAGGGAGATCGCCGGGCCGCGCAGAAGGCGGCCCGTAAAGCGGCCGAAGCCCGGCGCAAGAAGAAAGCCCGGACCCGTCGGTAACGTAGCAGGTGTGGGGCGATGCGGCAGCGGGGCGACACGATCGCGGCCATTGCCACGGCCCGCGGACGGGCGGCCCTGGCCATTGTGCGGCTTTCGGGACCGGAGGCGTGCCGGATTGCCGCGGCCTGCTTCCGGGGGGCCGACCTGCAGGCGGTGCCCTCGCACACGGCGCATTTCGGCTACGTGCTGAGCCCGGACGGTGAGCCCATCGATCAGGTGGTGGCCACGGTCTTCCGGGCGCCGCGCTCCTACACGGGCGAGGACGTGGTGGAGCTGACCTGTCACGGCGGCGATCTGGCACCGCAGCTCATTCTGGAGACGCTCTTGCACCACGGGGCGCGGCTGGCCGAGCCCGGCGAGTTCACGCTCCGGGCGTTTCTGAACGGCAAGCTCGATCTGGCGCAGGCCGAGGCCGTCGCCGATCTGATCCACGCGGGCTCCACCCGGGCCCACCGCGTGTCGCTGGCGCACCTGCAGGGCCGCTACTCCGAGCAACTGCAACGCCTGCGCAGCGACCTGCTGGAGCTGTGCGCCTACGTGGAGCTGGAGCTGGACTTCTCGGACGAGGATGTGGAGTTCGCCGACCGTGCCCAGCTCGAAGCGCTGCTGGACCGCACCGAGCGCCTGCTCGACGAACTGCTACGCTCCTACCGGCTCGGCGAGCTGCTCCGCGACGGCGTGCGCGTGGTGATCGGCGGGCGGCCGAACGCCGGCAAATCGACGCTGCTCAACGCGCTGCTGGGACAGGACCGTGCTATCGTCAGTCCCGTGCCGGGCACCACGCGCGACCAGATCGAGGCCGAAGCGGAGATCGAAGGCCTTCGCTTCCGGTTCGTGGACACGGCCGGGCTTCGCCCGACGGCCGACGAGATCGAAGCCGAGGGCGTGCGCCGGGCGCAGCAGGCCATCGCGACGGCCGACGTGCTTGTGTACGTGTTCGACCTGACCGTGGGGCTGGCGCCCGACGAGCAGGCCTACCTGACCCGGCTCCGCACCGAGCAGCCGGCGCTTCCGGTCATCGTGGTGGGCAACAAGCGGGACCTGCTCGACACGGCACCGGAGCTTCCTGCACTGGACCGTCCGGTGCTGGCGCTTTCGGCCCGCAGGGCTCGTGAGGACGCCGCCGAATTGCAGCCGCTCGTCCGGGAGCTGGTGGCGGCCGTGACGGCCGATCTGGGCAGCATGGACGACTCGGCCGTCGTGATGAATCAGCGGCACCGCCAGCATCTGGCGCGTGCCCGCGAGGCGGTACAGGCCGCGCGGGCCGCGCTCGATCAGGGCCTCAGCGGCGATCTGCTGGCACTCGAACTCCGCCGCGCGCTTCACGAACTGGGCGCCATCACCGGCGAGATCACCACCGAGGACGTGCTCGACCAGATCTTCTCACGCTTCTGCATCGGTAAGTAGCGCCGGAAACGTCACGGTGAACGTCGTGCCTTTGCCCGGCGCCGATTCCACCGTGATCCGGCCGTTCATCTGCTCGACGAGCCGCTTCGTGATGGCCAGGCCGAGCCCGCTTCCTTCGCTCCGGTCGTTCTCGGAAGGCGCCCGCTGAAACGGCTCGAACAGGTGCGGCAGGAAGTCCGGATCGATGCCGGAGCCGGTGTCCGCCACGCGCAGCACGACCTGTCGGACGCCGTCTTCCGTCGTCTCCTGCAGCTCGACGCGCACTTCGCCCTGCTCCGTGTACTTGAGGGCATTACCGACCAGGTTGGTCACGATCTGGTGGAGCCGTCGGGGATCGCCCGACACCGGCGGCACCGCTTCGGCTCGGACAACAAGCGCCAGCCCCTTCTGAGCGGCCTGGGGATGCAGCTCGGCCACGGCTTCTTCGACGATTGTGTGCAGCGCGCAGGGTTCGGTCCGGAGCACGAGCCGATCGGCTTCCAGCCGGCTCAGCTCGAGGATGTCGTTGATCAGGCGGAGCAGGCGGCGGCCTGAGCGCTGAATGATGCCCGTGAACTCACGGAGCGATTCCAGGCCGCTGGCGGCGAGCTGTTCGTCGAGCAGTTCGGCAAAGCCCAGGATGCTGTTGAGCGGCGTGCGGATCTCGTGGCTCATGTTGGCCAGAAAGGCGGCCTTCAGGCGGGCGGCCGTTTCGGCCTCGGCACGGGCACGCTCCAGCTCCTGCTCGCGTGCGACCAGTTCAGAAATGTCGTTCTGAATGCCGATGAATCCCTGATGTGAACCATCCGGGGCGTACAGAGGATCAATCGTCAGACTGTTCCAGAAGCCAGATCCATCCTTACGGTAGTTGAAAATGCGAACACGCACCGGGCGAACTTCTCGCAGCGCTTTCCGGATTTCCTCCACTGTACGAGGATCTGTCTGCGGCCCGTGTAGCAGCGAAAGCGTTTTTCCTCGAATTTCATCCAGGAGGTATCCCGTCAGCTGGGTAAAGCGTTGGTTGACCCACTCGACCCGCCGCCTGGTATCGGTAATGACGACCCCATTGGTGGTCTGTCGGGCCACTTCGGCCAGGCGGGCGTTTTCGTTCTGTATGCGATAGGTTTCCAGAATGAGCGCGGCCAGCGAGGCGCCTCGGGCCAGCACTTCCTTTTCGCCCGGCTTCGGCGCTCGCTCCGTGGGGAAGTACACGCCAAAGGTCCCCAGCACCTCGCCGCGGGCGTTCCGGATCGGATAGGACCAGCAGGCGCGGAAGTTGAAGCGCTCGGCCAGTTCCCGGTAGGCGGCCCAGCGGGGATCGGAAAAGACGTCACTTGCCCAGACCGGCTGCTTCGTGAAGGCCGCCGTGCCGCAGGAGCCGACTTCGGGGCCGATTTCCAGTCCTTCGATCTGCGCGTCGTACTCCGGCGGCATGTGCGAGGCGCCTCGGTAAAGGCGGTCTTTGGAGAGCAACAGGATCGTGCAGATGCCGTCGGGCAGGCGCGTTTCGATGGCGGTGCACAGCGCGTCGAGCAGGGCCTCCTGGGGAGCGCCCCGGAGCAGGTCCTGCAGGATGCGGCTTTCGGTCTCGTAGAAGCGGGCCTGACGCCGGGCCTCGCTCGTGTGGAGCATGACGCCGAGCACGGCCGGGCGTCCCCGGTAGGTGGTGGCCGAGCCGATCACCTCTACTTCCACCAGGTATCCTTGTCGGTGAAAGCCTCGAAGACTGTAATGGACCGTGCGCATTTCACCCGAAAGCCGCTTCTGAATATTTGCCGTTACCGTAGGAAGGTCTTCGGGGTGAACCAACTCGATCAGGGACCGGCCGATCAGGTCCTCGGGGCGCTCGTAGCCCAGAAAATCGGCAACGTACTGGTTGACATAGACGAAGCGGCCGTCCTGGATCAGATACACGCCGATCAGGTTCTGCTCGGCCAGGATGCGGTAGTGGCTTTCGGCTTCGTGGAGCTTCTGCTCCAGCTCATGGCGTGGGCGCAGGTCACGAAAAATGCCGATCAGCACAGGCCGGTCGCCCAGCATGGTACGGGCAGCGCTGATCTCGACGGGGATGCGCGTGCCATCGCGGTGGACGACTTCGGCGCGATCGATCCCCCGGCCGGCCTCGGCGCGATGCTCAAAGATAGCCCGGTAGCGTTCGCGCTCTTCGCGGGGGTGCAGTTCAAGGTGGTGCATGCCCCGGATTGCGTCCCGCGTGCGGCCGATCAGCTCACAGGCGCGCGGATTGGCGTCGAGCAGGCGGCCGGTTTCGACGTCGGCCAGAAAGATGCCGTCGTTGGCCTCCTCAAAGAGGATGCGGTAAAAGTCCGGAAGCAGTTCGGCGGGGGTGCTCATCTCAGGAGGACGTCGGTTGCCGGGTCAGCAGGCGGTCCAGTTCGCGGTAGAGCGTCAGGCGGTCGATGGGTTTGATCAGAGAGCCGTCGAATCCTTCGGCCAGGAAGTCTTCCGGCCGGAAGGGCTCGGCATAGGCGGTCTGTGCTACAATCGGCACGTGGTGGTAGGCAGAGCGCCGGCGGATCTCATGGAGCAGCGCCTGGCCGTTGAAGTCGCCGGGCAGATTCAGGTCCAGCAGAATCAGATCGAAGCGCCTGTTTTCCAGCAGATGGGCGTCGATCGCTTCCAGGGCCCGTGTGGCGTCGGCGGCCACCGTCACCTCGGCCATGTCCTGCAGCGCCAGTTCCAGAAAGCGGGCATTTTCCGGGTTGTCTTCGACGATCAGGATGCGCGGATGGTGCGTCTGAAGACGCTGCTGGAGCCGGCGTAGCTCGCGGGCTTCCGGATGCAGGGCCGAAGACGTGGGAGCGGGTTGCGCTTCGAGCAGGGGCAGATGCACCGTTACGGTGGTGCCCTGTCCGGGTGCCGTGTCCACTTCGATGCAGCCCCGCATGGCCTCGACGAAGCGACGGGCTACGGTCATACCCAGTCCGGCTCCCTCATGGCGACGCGCCGTGCCTTCGGACTCCTGGCGGAAGGGCTCGAACAGGCCGGTGCGGGCGAACGCCGGATCCATGCCGGGACCGGTGTCGCTCACCTGGATCCACCCATCCCGGTCGCTCCGGTCGACGCGCAGCCGCACCGTGCCGTTTTCGGTGAACTTGACGGCATTGTGCACGATGTTGGCCAGCGCCCGGTACAGCATCTCGCTGTCGGCCACGACGCGCACGGGCTGTTCGGGGCACGCTGTTTCCCACCGGAGGCCTTTCTCCCGGGCCATCGGGGCAAAGTCGGCCGCTAAGCGGCGCGCCAGATCGTTCAGATCGACCGCTTCGGCTTCCAGTCGGCGGCGTTGCGTTTCGAGCAGGCTAAGGTCCAGCACGTCGGAGAGCATGCCCAGCAGTCGGCGGCCGCTGTCGCGGATGACGTCGACGAACTCCAGCAGCTCCGGCGGGATCCTGTCGGCCAGTTCTTCCCGGAGCAGATCCGCATAGCCGAGGATGGTGCTGAGCGGCGTGCGGATCTCATGCGTCATTAGCTCCAGGAAGCGGCTTTTGAGCTGGCTGGCCTCCTCGGCCTGCTTGCGGGCCTGCTTCAGGTAAGCCTCCGCCTCGCGCTGAGCACTCAGGTCCCGGAAGAAGCCCAGCACGGCCGGTTCGCCTTCCCAGCGGATGTTGATGGAGATGGCCTCGACGAGGATTTCCTTCCCGTCTTTGCGTCGGATCCATAGTTCATAGCGCGGAGCTACAGGAAGGCCCTGGCGCCGCCGGGCCAGGCGCTCCTCAACCACAGGCAGGCTCTGGGGCGCCACCAGGCGGCGGGCGTCAAACCCGGGCGCGGTCAGCTCCTCGGCCGTGTAGCCCGTAAGCCGGGCGAAGGCCGGGTTGACCAGCAGAAATTGCCGGTCGCGCCGCACGTACATAGGGGCCGGCGCGTTCTCGAAAAGCGCCTGATACTGGGCTTCGCGTTCGGCCAGGCGACGGGCCGTGCGGAGCTGTTCGCTGACGTCCCACATGAAAAACAGCACGGCTGGCGCGCCTTCCCAGGTGATGGGCACGCCCCGGAAGTCCACGATGGCTGAGCGGCCGTCCAGCCGCTGAATGCGTCCGCGGCCGTAGGAAACGGGCTCGCGCCGCTCGACGACTTTGCGGACGTTTTCCAGCGCGGCCTCCAGGTTGCCGGGGTGGATGAGATCGGCGGCGGTTTTGCCCAGCAGGTCTTCCGGTCGCTCTACGCCGAAGAGCCGGGCCATGGCCGGGTTGGCATAGACCACCCGGCCGTGGCAGTAGACGCCCGTGGCGATCGGATTGTTGGTGACCAGGTCTTCATAGCGCCGGCGCGCCTGCTCCAGCGCCCGCCGCGTTTCCTGCTCCTCGGTGACGTCCAGCAACAGGCCGCGCAGGCGGTGTGGGCGCCCCTGCTCGTCCGGCACCACGGTGACGATGTCGCGCACCCAGACCACCCGGCCATCGGCGCGGATCATCCGGTAGGTGAAGTCGTGGTCCTCGCTCCGGTCGGTCGTTTCGCGGCAGTAGGCGACGGCCCGGTCGCGGTCTTCCGGATGGATGTGGGCGGTCCAGAAGTCCGGCTCCTCCAGCCAGCGATGGACCGGATAGCCCAGCAGCTCCTCGGCCTGGGGGCTCACGTAGGTGAAGCGAAACGTGTGTGCATCGGCTTCCCAGAGCACGGCCCGCAGGCTCTGCACGAGCGTGCGGAAAAATGTGTCCGTTTCCGGGAAAATCGTGCGCAGGCCCAGCGCGGCTATCAGCAGCGGCGGCTCCGAAGGGTAGGGAAGGGCGAGCAGCAGCAGCGGACCGGTGGCCGTGTCGAACGGACGGGCCAGCGGCGCCTGGGGCGGGTTTTCGCGCAGCGTTTCGATCCAGCGCCGGGCCTCCGGCGGCAGCCGTTCGGCCAGCTCCGCCGGAAGCGGCGCCTCCGCCGTCGGTGTCCAGCAGGTGATGGGTACGGCTTCCATGACAGAAAAAAGGGGTGCACTCATCTTGCTGTTTGAACAAAAAGCATTCCCGCTTCTTCAAAAAATCTAATTGTAAAGAAATAGTGAAAGAATGCAACTGTCAAATGAAACCGTTGTCCGCGCTGGCGTTTTAAGCCCTGCTGCACGTAACGAACTGGAAAAAAAGCGCGATGGAGATTTTTTCGGACGAGCGGTACGATGTGATCGTGGTGGGGGGCGGCCATGCCGGGGCCGAGGCGGCCGCGGCCGCGGCGCGGATGGGAGCTCGCACGCTGCTGATCACGATGAGCCTGGAGACGATCGGCCGCATGTCGTGCAACCCGGCCATCGGAGGAATCGGCAAGGGACACCTGGTGCGGGAGATCGATGCGCTGGGCGGAATCATGGGGCGGATGGCCGACCAGACCGGCATTCAGTTCCGGATGCTCAACCGGAGCAAGGGGCCGGCCGTCTGGGGGCCGCGCGCCCAGTGCGACCGCAAGCGTTACGCGGAGGCCGTGCGGCGCGAGCTGGAGTCGATCCCGAACCTGTGGATGCGGGCCGACACGGTCACCGAGGTGCTCGTCGAAGACCGTCGCGTGAAAGGCGTGCGCACGCAGCTCGGCAAGACCTTCTATGCGCCGTGCGTGATCCTGACGAACGGCACCTTCCTGAACGGCGTCATTCACGTGGGCGAGCGCCAGCTCGGCGGCGGGCGTATGGGCGAGCGGGCGGCCACCGGGTTGACGGCCTGTCTGGAGCGGCTGGGCTTCGAGAGCGGGCGGCTCAAGACAGGCACGCCGCCGCGCATCGACGGCCGCACGATCGACTACAGCCGGTTGCAGGAGCAGCCGGGCGATCCGGAGCCGCTCCCGTTTTCCTACATGACGGATCGGCTTCCGGACCGCCAGCTCAGCTGCTGGCTCACCTACACGACGCCCGAGGTGCATGCCATTCTGCGCACCGGCTTCGACCGCAGTCCCATGTTCACGGGCCGGATCAAAGGCCGGGGACCGCGTTACTGCCCGTCCATCGAAGACAAGATCGAGCGCTTCGCGGAGCGGGAGCGCCATCCCATCTTTCTGGAGCCGGAGGGCTGGGACACCTACGAGGTCTATGTGAACGGCTTTTCGACGAGTCTTCCCGAGGAGGTGCAGGTGGCCGCCCTTCGGAAGATTCCCGGCCTGGAGCGCGTGCACGTGTTGCGGCCGGGCTATGCCATCGAGTACGATTACTTTCCGCCCTATCAGATTCGCTACAGCCTGGAGACGAAGTACGTCGAGGGGCTGTTCTTTGCGGGACAGATCAACGGCACGACGGGCTACGAGGAGGCGGCCGCACAGGGTCTCATGGCCGGGATCAACGCCGTGCAGAAGCTCCGGGGCGCCGAGCCGGTCGTATTGCGTCGTTCCGAGGCCTATATCGGGGTGCTGATCGACGATCTGGTGGCGAAGGGGACGGACGAGCCCTACCGGATGTTCACCTCGCGGGCCGAGCACCGGATTCTCCTGCGCCAGGACAACGCCGACCTCCGGCTGACCGAGCTGGGCTATCGGCTGGGACTGGCCACGCGCGAGCGCTACGAGCGCATGCTGAAAAAGAAGGAGGCGATCGCGCGCACGCGCCGGGCGCTGGAGGAGACGACCGTGCGGCCGGAGCAGGTGAACGGCTACCTGGAGCGGGTGGGCACCTCGCCGATCGATCGGCCCGAGCGGCTGGTGCGGCTGGCGCTCAGGCCGCAGGTCAACCTCCGCGACCTGCTCGAAGCCACCGGGTTGCGCGGGCAGGTGGTGGTGCCGGCGCCGGGCATGGAGCCCGTCGAGATGCTCGTGGAGATCGAGCTGAAGTACGAGGGCTACATGGACCGGGAGCGGGAGCTGGTCGAGAAGATGCGGGAGCTGGAGGACTGGCGCATTCCGCCGGACTTCGACTACGAGGCGGTCGAGACCATCTCGAAGGAGGCCCGCGAAAAGCTCAGCAAAATCCGGCCGGAGAATCTGGGGCAGGCCTCGCGCATCAGCGGGGTGCGTCCGGCCGACATCTCGGTGCTGATGGTGCTGCTTCGTCGCTACCGGCGTCCGCAGGCCGCCTGAATGTTTCACGTGAAACATCCGGCGCGGGGCTCCATGCGTGTTTCACGTGAAACACCGCCCGCGGGATGGGATCCGTGGGCGCAGCTCGATCCGGCGCAGCGGGAGCAACTGGAGCATTATGCCCGGCTGTTGCAGGAGCTGGGGCGGCATCACAATCTTGTTTCACGTGAAACACTCCCCGAGCTGCACCGCCGCCATCTGCTGCACTGTCTGGCGTTGACGTGGCGCCCGTTTCCGCCGGGCAGCGTCGTGGTGGACTGGGGCACGGGCGGGGGCTTGCCGGCCGTGCCGCTCGCCATCGCCTTTCCCGAGGTCACCGTGCACGCCGTCGATGCCGCGCAGAAGAAGGTGCTGGCCGTGCGCACGATGGCCCGGCGGCTGGGACTGACGAACCTGCACGTACACCGCGCGCGCGCCGAAAGCTGGGAGGGCGCGGCGCACTACAGCGTCTCGCGGGCCACGGCCCCGCTCGCCACGCTCTGGCAATGGCACCACCGCGTGGCCCGACCGCTTGCCGCGTCGCCGGACGCCTGGCCGCCCGGCCTGCTGGCCCTCAAAGGCGGCGATCTGACCGACGAACTGGCCGCGCTCGAGCGGCTGGATCCGCACCTGCACGTCAGACTCTGGCCGCTGGACCGGCTGCTGGGCGATCCGCTCTTTGCAGAGAAATACCTGGTCCACGTCGCGCCGGAACCGGAAGCGGACGCCTCGGTTCGGTAACGGCGAAACGCCCGAAAAAGCGCGGTTACAGCCGATCGCATGAAACTGGCCGAGCGCACCCGGAATCGCACCGAACGGCTTTTTGCGCTGATTCTGCTGTTGCAGACGCGGCCCGGCCTTACGGCCCGGCAACTGGCCGAGCATTTCGGCGTGAGCCGCCGCACCATCTTCCGGGACCTGCGGGCGCTCAGCGAGGCGAACGTGCCGCTGACCTACGCCGAAGGCGGCGGCTACGAGATCCTCGAAGGCTATCAGCTCCCGCCGCTCATGTTCACGGCCCGTGAGGCGGCCACGCTGCTCATCGGCACCGCGTTCATGAAACGCCAGCCGGACGCCTCGCTCCGGGCCGACGCCGACGCGGTCGCGCTCAAGATCCGCTCCGTGCTACCCCGGTCCATTCGCGAATACATCGACCGCCTGCAGGAACGCATCGTGATCGATCCCTACTGGCTGCAGACCATGCAGGGGTCGGACGAAGAGGCCGGCTACTGGTACGAACTCAGCGAGGCCATCGCCCGCCAGCAGTCCGTCCACCTCGAATACTACGTGCCCAGCCGCGACGAAGTGACGCAGCGCAAGGTGGACCCGCTGGGGCTCGTCTACTACACGGACCACTGGAACCTGATTGCCTACGATCATCTCCGCAAAGACATCCGCAATTTCCGGCTCGATCGGATTCAGCGGCTGACCGTGCTTCGGGAGCGCTTCACGCCGCCGCGCGACTTCGACCTGAACGCCTACCTGGAGGCGCAGGGCGCCCCGACCGAGGCGCATCGCATCCGCCTTCGCTTTGCCCGGCCCACCTATCGCTGGGCGCGGCGCAGCATTCCGGCCCGGATCGAGTCGGAGCAGGAGACGGCCGAGGGCGTCGAAGTGACCTTTGCGTTCGAAAACCTGGAATACCTGGCGCGCTGGCTGTTGCGCTACGGGACGGAGGTCGAGGTGCTGGAACCCGAGGCGCTCCGGGCGCAGCTTCGCGCGCAGGCGCGCGCCATCCTGGCCCGCTACGAACCGGAGGCCGCTCAGGAGACCGGCACTTCGGCGGGCTGAAGCTGGCGAAGCACCTGATAGGCCGTTTCCAGATCGGGCACGTCCTGCACGATGGCCCGCAGCTTTCTGTTCTGGTCCTTCAGCACGTAGCGGCGGTCGAGCCGGCTCAGCCGCTCCAGCAGCGGCATGAAATGGTGCGCGTAGAAGTGCGGGTCTTCGTCCTGCAGCGGAAATTCCAGAAAGAGCCGCCGGTTTTTGAAGAGCACCTTCGGCAGGCGCAGGGCCTGGCCCAGCAGCTTGAGACGGGCGGCCCAGAGCAGGTTGTCCACTTCGGGTGGAACCGGCCCGAACCGGTCGGCCAGTTCCTCGCGGAAGGCCTCGATGGCCGCCTCGTCGGTCGCCTCGCTCAGGCGCCGGTACAGGTTGAGCCGCTCCACGTTGCTGGTGACGTAGGTGTCCGGAATGAACGCATCGGCCTCGACGTCCACGCTCGTTTCGGGCGGTTTCGGGGGCGGCGCGCCCAGCACGTCCGCAAACTCTTCCTCGCGCAGCTCGCGGATCGCCTCGTCGAGGATCTGCTGGTAGGTTTCGAAGCCGATCTCTTCGATGAAGCCACTCTGCTCGGCGCCCAGCAGGTTGCCCGCGCCGCGGATGTCCAGGTCGCGCATCGCGATGGAAAAGCCGCTCCCCAGCTCGCTGAACTCCTCGATGGCCTGCAGGCGCTGGCGCGCCTCGCGCGTGAGCCCGTGAATGGAGGGCACGAGCAGGTAGCAGAACGCCTTGCGGTCGGAGCGCCCGACGCGGCCGCGAAGCTGGTGCAGGTCGGCCAGCCCGAACTGCTCGGCGTGGTTGATGATGATCGTGTTCGCGTTGGGGATGTCCAGGCCGCTTTCGATGATGTTCGTCGAGACGAGCACGTCGTACTTGCGCGCCATGAAGTCGTGCATGACGCGCTCCAGCTCGCGGGGCTTCATCTGACCGTGTGCCACGGCGATGCGCACGTCCGGCACGATGGCCTGCAGGCGGGCGGCCATCTCGTAGATGGACTGCACCCGGTTGTGGATGAAAAAGACCTGACCGCCGCGGCTGATCTCGTAGCGGATGGCGTCGCGGATGAGCGTTTCGTCGAACGTATGGATCTCGGTGACGATGGGCTGGCGGTTGGGCGGCGGCGTGGAGATGATCGACAGATCGCGGGCGCCCATCAGGGCAAACTGGAGCGTACGGGGGATGGGCGTGGCCGTCAGCGTGAGCGTGTCCACCTCGACGCGGAGCTGGCGCAGGCGTTCTTTGGCGGCCACGCCGAACCGCTGCTCTTCGTCGATGATGAGCAGGCCCAGGTCTTTGAACTGCACGTCTTTTGAAAGCAGGCGGTGTGTACCGATGATGATGTCCACCTTGCCGGCGGCCAGATCGCGCAGGACGGCCCGTTGCTGGGCGGGCGAGCGGAAGCGCGAGAGCACCTCGATGCGGACCGGGTAGGGGGCCAGCCGACGCGTGAACGTCTCGTAGTGCTGGTCGGCCAGGATCGTGGTGGGCACGAGCACGGCCACCTGCTTGCCGTCCTGCACGGCCTTGAAGGCGGCCCGGATGGCGATCTCCGTCTTGCCGAAGCCCACGTCGCCGCACACGAGCCGGTCCATGGGCACGGGCTGCTCCATGTCGCGCTTGACGGCCTCGGCGGCGGCGGCCTGGTCGGGCGTATCCTCGTACTCGAAGGCCGCTTCCATTTCGCGTTGCCAGACCGTGTCGGGCGAGAAGGCGAAGCCGCGGGAGGCCTTGCGTTTCGCGTAGAGCCGGATCAGGTCGCGCGCGATGTCCTTGACGCGTTTTTTCGTGCGGGCCTTGACCTTTTCCCACTGACCCGAGCCCAGTTTGGTCAGGCGGGGCTGGTGGCCTTCTCGGCCCGTGTAGCGGTGCAGCTTGTGGAGCGCGTTGACGCTCACGTAGAGCACGTCGCCGTCGGCATAATGCAGGCGGACGACTTCCTGCTGCTTGCCCCGGATGGTGATGCGCTGCAGGCCGGCGAACTGACCGATGCCGAAATCGACGTGCACCACGTAGTCGCCGGGCTGGAGGTTCTGCAGGGCGCGGAGCGACAGGCCGCCCAGCAGGCGACGCCGACGCCGGGTGGTGGGGCGGTGGTAGCGGCCGAAGATCTGGTGGTCCGTGTAGACGGCCAGACGGGCTTCGGGTACCTCGAAGCCTTCGTGGAGCGACTCGACAAGCAGGCGCACGCCGCCCGCTTCAATTTCTTCCTGAAGCAGATCGTGCAGGCGGGCCTCCTGGCTCCGGCTGTCGCACAGGATGAGGGTTTCCCAGCCGCGCCGTGCGTTTTCGTGCAGGCGCTCGCGGAGCAGGTTCAGGTTGCCGTGGAAGGCGGGCTGGGGGTGGGTGTCCCAGCTTAGCGTCCGCTCGGCTTCGGCCAGCGTGCCAAAAAGCAACGCGGGGTAGCGGTTCAGGTGGGTGGCCAGCTCGGCCGGGGGCAGGTAGCGGGCTTCCGGACGGGGTTGTTCGTCGGGCGCGCTCAGGCGGGTGTAGGCCTGCTCGGCCTCGGCAAAGCGGGCCTGCACGGCGTCGAAGAGGGCGCCTTCCTCGAAGAGGACGAGCAGCGCGCCGTCGGGCAGGTGTTCAAAGATGGAACGGGCTGCTTCTTCGGAATCGGCCGCCGACAGGTTCGGGACGATCCGGGCCGAGGTCAGGCGGCTGATGGAGCGTTGCGTGCGCGGATCGAATTCCCGGATCGTGTCGATCTCGTCCCCGAAGAATTCGACGCGGATCGGGTGCGTGCCGGTGAAGGGGTACACGTCGAGAATGCCGCCGCGGAGGGCCACCTCGCCGGGGGCCTCGACGAACTCCACGCGCTCGAAGCCCCGGGCGATGAGGTGGGTCAGGAGTTGGGCGGGGTCGATCACCATGCCCGGGCTGAGCACGAGCGTTTCCTGGCGGACCCGGTCGGGTGGGGGAACGCGCTCGGCGATCGCCTCGGCGCTGGCGACGAGCAGGCCGTCGAAGCCTTCCGCCAGGCGGCGCAGCACATCGGTGCGTTCGATCAGCGGAGCGGAGTCGGGGATCTGCTCCGGATCGTAGGGTTTCTGTCCGGTGGCCGGAAAACGTAGCAGGCGGTCCGAGACGCCCAGCAGTTGTTCCAGGTCGCTGAAAAGGTAGGCGGCCTGCTCTTCGTCGGGTGTCAGGCAGAGGACGGGACGGCGAAAGTGCCGGCTCAGATCGTAGAGCACGAAGGCGGGCAGTGAGCCTGCCAGCCCGCGCAGGTGCAGGCGGGTCGGGGCATTCAGGGATTCCAGGTGCGCGTGCAGCGGCTCGAAGAAGGCCGCCGATTCCAGGCGGTGGTGCAGATCGGTCAGTTTCACGGAAGGCAGGAGACCCTCGGCTCAGGTACCCGTACGTTGCGCGCGGTAGAACGAGCAAGCGGGCGTCGGGTTCGCTCCGGGTGTTTCACGTGAAACGTTCGGCGCAGGCGACGCTGCTGTTTCACGTGAAACGTCGAGTCGGATCGGAGGCGCGGGCTTGCCTGAGTGTTTCACGTGAAACATTCAGGCGGGCGGGGGACCTTCGTTGGCGATGGCGGCGCGCACGAAGCCGTCGGCCCGGGCCAGCCGACGCCGGGCCTCGTCGGCCGAAACGCCGGCCAGCGCCATCACGATGGCCGTCTTGACATGCCCGCCGGCCTCTTCGAGCAGGCGCGAGGCCGCCTCGTAGTCCAGCCCGGTCACGATCATGACGGTGCGCTTGGCCCGCTCGCGCAACTTCTGGTTCGTCATCTGCAGGTCCACCATCATGTTCTCGTAGACCTTGCCGAGCCGGATCATGGCGGCCGTCGAGAGCATGTTGAGCACGAGCTTCTGAGCCGTGCCGCTTTTCATGCGCGTGGAGCCCATGATCACTTCGGGACCGACGACCGGGCAGATCGCCACGTCCACCTCCAGGGGGAATTCCTCGCGGGGCGTGCAGGTGATGAAGATCGTGCGGCAGCCGAGCTGGCGGGCGTAGCGAATGGCCCCCACCACGTACGGCGTGCGACGGCTGGCGGCCAGCCCGCAGACCACATCGCGCGGCGTGACGCCGGCCCGTTCCAGGTCGCGCGCACCGTCTTCTTCCCGGTCTTCGGCGCCTTCCTGGGCCCGGAAGACGGCCTCCGGGCCGCCGGCAATCAGCCCCTGGACCATATCGGGCGGGGTGCCGAACGTGGGCGGGCATTCGGCCGCATCCAGAATGCCCAGCCGGCCGCTGGTGCCGGCCCCTACGTAGAACAGACGGCCGCCCTGCTTGAAGGCCTCCACGATCAGATGCACCGCCTGCTCGATATACGGAATCTCACGGCGTACGGCGATGGGCACCAGGTGGTCTTCGGTGTTGATGATTTCCAGGATCTCCCGCACCGGGGCCGTGTCGATATGCATGGAGTGCGGGTTCCGCTGCTCGGTGGCCAGGGCTTTTAGTTCATCAAACAGCGAGGGACGCTCCATGGGCACGACGGCGTTTGCGGTAACGAAGCAGTACGCATAGGCCAACCCCGAGCAGGAGTAGCAGGATCCAGCTCCGGGACAGAAACGATGACGGCCGCGGCGTCAGCGGGAGCACGCGGGGCGCGCCAAAGAAGGCGGGCGCCGCCCAGTAGAAGGGGCTCTGGAGTTCGGGCGGCGCGCCTTTCAGAAAGGCCAGCCGGGCCTGCTGGAGCGCCCGGTCCAGCGGCAGCCCGGCCGTCAGGTATCCGTAGAATCGATCCATCAGGTCGGCCATAGAGCGGTCTTCCACCAGCCAGCGCGTGGCGACCACACCGCGGGCACCGGCCGCCAGGATGGCGTACTGCAGTCCTTCGAGCCCCTCGCCGGGCAGCACCTCGCCGGCGGCCGTGTTGCAGCCGCTGAGCACCACCAGATCGGAAGCAAGCGGGTGGCGGAGCAGTTCATGCAGAAAAAGCACGCCGTCGTCACCGGGTGAAGGAGAAAGCACCATGGCGTGGAAGGCTGAGCTGGTCGGATGCAGCAGCACGTGCGAGGCCAGGTGAAGCACGCGGCTGCTGGCGGCCGCCTGGCGCAGGCGGGGCTCGGTGGCCCGGTAGTCCTCCCAGCGCTGCGTGTGGGCAAAGCGCCGGGTGATGCGCTCCAGCTCTTCGTGCACGCCGGGGAGATCCGGCAGCGGCTGGCGGCGAAAGACCACGGGCAGTACCTCGCGCAGACGTGGGTCGTCGATGAAGCGCGCACGACCCAGGCCGCTGACGTCCAGCGAGAAGGGGAGCGTCTGCAGGCTATCCAGCAGCAATCCCAGCGCCGGCAGGATGCTGATCGGATGGCGCTCGGTCAAATAGGTGGCGCGGTCGTAAGCATAGGGGCGCTGAAAGTCGAGCACCAGGGCGGCAAACGGCAGTCGGAAGAGGGGGCCGTCGGGGACAATGAAAAGCGGGCGATCGGGCGACAGGAACGGGAGCGCCGGAGCGACGAGCCGTTCGAAGAGCCGATGCAGCGCGCGCAGGTTGAAATGGCGGGCGCCGCGTACCGAGCCGGATCCCTCCGGATCGAAGATCGGACTGACCTGGCGCAAAAGATGCTCCAGGCTGTCGGGCGTGAGCACCAGCGGGAAAAAGCGGAGCGTATCGGCCGTCAGCAGAAAAAGGCCGCTCACCGAGTCGATGAAGTAGACCAGCGCAGAAGCTTCGAGTCGGGCCAGGCGTTGCCGCAGGGTGGCGAGAGGTGTTTCCGGTGGTTTCGAAGGCAGCGCCAGCAGATTGCGCAGCTGAAGCTCAAGCGCTGCTTCCCGGCTTTTCAGGCTCAGGACTTCGTTGGCGGGCAGGTTCGGATCACTCAGACGTGTGCGGAGCTGGTTGAGCGCATGGACCAGACTGTCGCGGCGCTGCTGCTGCGCGAGCGGTATCTGACGCATCCAGGCATGATAGCGGCGAAAGGCCTGCAGGTTGCGTGTACGGCTGCGTTCCAGCCACTGCAGCGCTTCGGCCTGACGGCCCTGACGTAGTAGGACACGGACCAGTCCGCGATAGGCTTCATACCAGTCGGCCGTCGGCAGGGAGGCCCAGCGTGTGGTCTGCAGGCGCGTCAGATACGTCTCCGTGTAGGGAATGGCTTTCCGGAAAAACCGTTCGGCCTCGTCCAGGCGCTCCTGATCCTCGTACAGTTGTGCCAGTCGGGTCAGCACCAGGCGACGGGTGTCATCGTGCAGCGCTTCATCAGCATGTGCCTGTGCTTCTAAAAAGGACTGCTCGGCTTCCTGTAGGCGTTCTGCATGCCAGAAGGCCACTCCCCGACGATAAAGAATCTCCACGCGCCAGTGCGGCTCGTTAAGTTGCCGGGAGCGTCGAAGTAGCTCGTCCAGGATCTGAAGCGCCTGTTCCGGGCGGCCGGACAGGTAGCGCTGTGCGGCTTCCGCAAGCCCCAGTTCTAATTCGATGCGCGCGCGTAGGCGCCGGGAGATGTCCACGTGGGGAAGCAGACGTCTGGCTTCGGCAATCAGTCGGTCGGCTTCTGCAAGTCCTGCTTCGCGAGAGCGATGCCCCGTCGTAGGATGTGCTACCAGTAAGCTGGCCAGGCCATGTAATACGTCCAGACGCGCCCAGAGGCGCAAAGAGTCGTTGGAAGGAATTTGCTCCCACAGATGATAGGCCTGCAGGTAATGCTGATAGGCTGTTTCGTAATCCTGGATGCGGGAGTAGATGGCCCCGAGGTCGGTCAATCGACTGACCCGCGCCCGAATTTCTCGGGCCGGTAGATAACGAAGCGCCTGATTGTAGGCCACGACGGCGGCCGGAAGATCACCCAGCAAGTAGTATTCATAGCCTCGCCAGCGGTACATCTGGTAGAACATCATGGAATCGGGCTGGCGGGCAAAGCGGGTCAGGAAGGTATCCACCAGCGCCAGCACGTCCGCATAGCGATGCAGCGCATGGAGGTAGCTGGCTTCCTGTCGATAGAGTTGCATGAGCTGCTCCCGCGTCAGCCCCGGGCACTGGCGGTAGCGCCGTAGGGCCTGAACGGCATGTGGCCGAAGCTCACCGGGCGCGTCGCGTGCATCGCGTGGCAGCTGTGCCACGACCTGGCGTAGCGAATCGCACGGATTCGCGGCAAGCGGCCAGGACGGCAGACTGAACCAGAGGAACAGGGCCAGAAGCCACATCAAAGGTACTGGGTGGGGCCGTTCAGGTAGTAGAAAAATGTAGCACAACTATTTGAAGATGCAAGCGTAATTTGTAACTTTCTTTATGGTCCCCTCCATAATCAACCGGATCTACTACCATGGAACTGTGGAAACGCATGCTGCTCCAGGAGCAACCACAGGCCGATCCTCCTGAGGGTGACGGAGGCGCCGATCCTGATCCCCCGGACGACCCGGAGAAGAGTGCCTCGTAAAGAACGAAACAGTCGTGCAGGCGTACAGGCAACACGCTGAATCGCCTGTACGCGTATGCTGTTGCGATCGCTTCGGGTGCGTAACTTTCGCGCACACGAAGACACACGGGTAACGTTTGCCCCGCGTATCAACCTGATCGGGGGACCCAACGGCGCCGGAAAGACGAACCTGCTGGAGGCCATTCACTATCTGTGCCTCTCGAAGAGCTTTCTGGCGGCGCAGGATAGTTATGCCCTGCGTGAGGGCGCCCCTTTTTTTGAACTGGAAGGGGTCTTTGCCGGGGCGCAGCGGCCGGAGCTGGTCGTGCGGCTCGTCTATATGCCCGGCGAGGGCAAGCGGGTCTTTTTCAACGGGGCGCCGCTGGAGCGCCTGGCCGATCTGGTGGGCGAACTACCGGTCGTGGTGCTCTCGCCGGCCGATCAGGCGCTGACGGGCGGACCGCCCGAAGAACGTCGGCGCTTTCTCGACAACCTGCTCAGCCAGGCCTATCCGGCCTATCTCCAGGACCTGCTGCAGTACCGGCGGGCGCTGCGTCAGCGCAACGAACTCCTGGCCCGGTGGCGCCGTCATCCGGCCTCCGTGCAACCGTCGCTGCTGGAGTCCTGGCAGGAAGAGCTTGTCGCACTCGGCAGTCGTCTGATTCACCGACGGCTGCGCTTCGTGCAGGAATTTGCCGCCTATCTGGCCGAAGCGCATGCCTGCCTGGGATTGCCGGCAGAAATCCCGCGCATCGAATACGTCACGGTGGCGCCGCTCGACCCGGAGGCCGATCCGGAAGCGATCGCAACCGCCTTTCGGGCACGCCTGCAGCGGCTGGCTGCGCGCGAGCGCGAGCAGGGCCGCACCCTTGCGGGACCTCACCGCGATGAGCTGGTCCTTCGGCTGAACGGCCTCGAAGTGCGGCGCTACGCCTCGCAGGGCCAGCACCGCATCATGGGACTGGCGCTCAAGCTGGCCAAGTTCTTCTACCTGCGGGCCCGCCGTGACGAAACGCCGCTGTTGCTACTCGACGACGTGTTCGATGGCCTGGATCGCTACCGCACGCAACGCATTCTGGAACTGCTCCAGCACGGCGAGCAGATCGAACAGAGCTTTGTCACGTCGGCCCGGCTGGATCTGCTGCAGGAACTGCAGACGCTGGCCGCGCCGGAAAATCGTCTCTTCTGGGTAGAAGCCGGCCGGGTGCGCGAGCCCGATCCGTCCCTATCTTTGTCCTGAGTGACGCAACCATCGAAAAAGTATGAGACGTGCAAGGGTTTATCTGGTTGTATTTTCGGTGCTTGTTCTTTTTGCGGAAGGGTGTGCCGTTTCGACGAATCCGGTCAGCGGACGCCGGCGGCTTTACGGCTACTCGTGGGCCGAAGAACGCCGGATCGGTCAGGAAGCCGACCGCCAGATCGTGGCCCAGTACGGTCTCTATGACGATCCGGCGCTGGCCGCCTACGTGGACAGCCTGGGACAGGTCATCCTGGCCCACAGCCACCTGCGCCGCCCGGATACGCCGAAGGAGTTTCGCGAGACGCCGTTCGTTTTCCGGGTGCTCGACAGCCCGGTGGTGAATGCCTTCGCGTTGCCGGGCGGGTACGTGTACGTGACGCGGGGGCTACTGGCGCACCTGAACAACGAGGCGCAGCTGGCCGTCGTGCTGGGCCACGAGATCGGCCACGTGGCCGCCCGCCACGCCTCGCAGCGGGCCTTCGAACTGCAGCTCGGACAGGTGGCCCTGCTGGGCGGGGCGGTGCTCGGCCAGGAGGTGCTGGGGCTGCCCGGTGGCGACGTGCTGCAACTGGGCGGGACCGTTGCGCAGCTGCTGTTCCTGAAGTACAGCCGGGACGACGAGCGCGAGTCGGACCGGCTGGGCGTCGAGTACGCCGTTCGGGCCGGCTACGACGCGGCCGAGGCCGCCGCCTTCTTCCGGTCGCTGAAGCGCCTCAGCGAGCAGAGCGGTGCCAGCCTGCCGTCGTTCCTTTCGACGCATCCCGATCCGGGCGAGCGCGAGCAGACCATCCGCGAGCTGGCCGCCCGCTGGATGCAGGAGGTGGGGCCGGCCACACGGGAAAACCAGGTTGTTTACTACGCCCGCATCGAGGGCCTCGTGCTGGGCGAAGATCCCCGGCAGGGCTACGTGGCCGACGGGGCCTTCTACCATCCGACGCTGCGGTTCTGGTTTCCCGTGCCGGCCGACTTCCAGGTGATCAACCAGCCCAGCCAGGTATTGCTGGTCGAAGCGGAACAGCAGGCCGTGCTGGTGCTGACACTGGCCTCCGAGTCGTCGGCCGCCGAGGCCGCCCGGGCGTGGGCGGCCCAGGAAGGGCTGACCGTGCTGGATCGGGGCAGCGAACGCGTGAACGGTCTGCCCGCCGTCTATGTGGTGGCCGAAGGGCAGACGTCCGAGGGACAGACCGTGCGCGTGCTCCGGTATTTCATCGAGCACGAAGGGCGCGTCTACAGTCTGGCCGGCTACACGCTGGCCGCGCAGTATGCGCGTTACCGACCCGTGTTGCTGCAGGTGATGCGCGGCTTTGCGCCGCTCCGGGATCCGGCGCGGTTGAACGTGCAGCCGGTCGTGCTGGCGATTCGTCCGGCCGAGCGCACGGCCCCGTTCCGCGCGCTGCTTCCCGCCCTGCCCGAAGCGTTCACGCCGGAGGCGGTCGCGATCATGAACCAGGTGGAGCTGGAAACTACCGTGCAGGTCGGCACGCCGCTGAAGCTCCCGCAGCGGTAAAACCGGCTTACGGAGCCGTTTCGGGCGATGGAGGGATCAGCGTGGCTTCGCCGCCCACGGCGATCTTGCCGTCCAGATAGATGTACACCTTCGCCCGGATGTGGCGGTGCTTTTCGATTTTTTCGGCGATTTTGACCTCGACGGTGATTTCCGAATCGACGGGCACCGGGCGCAGAAAACGGCACGAGAGCGCCACGGCGATGCTTCCATGGCCGGGAAAGTCCCGGCCCAGCACCTTGGAGATGATGCCCAGCAGCAGCACGCCGTGCACGATGGGCCGGCCGAAACGGGTGCGTCTGGCGTATTCCGGATCGAGGTGAATGGGGTTGTCGTCGCCGGTTAGCTCGGCAAATTTGCGCACGTCTTCGGCCGTAATGCGGCGCGTGGCCGTGAAGCGATCGCCTACCTGCAACGTCTCGTAGGTGTACATGGTGCGTTTTTTTCAGCTTTTTTGAGCAGGAGGAGACTCTGAATAAACGAAGCAGCGGCCAAAAACGAAATGCCCAAAGGCCGCTTCATTCTTTTCGCAAGGAACGTGGACACAGGGGGTAGCGTGGGAGAGGTTGTGTAAACGGAAAATGCGATGGCGCAGGAGCTTCAGGAAAAGCAGCGCTGGCCGAAGGTCAGTTGCCTGATGGTGACGGCTGACCGGCCGCATCTGGTGCGGCGGGCCATCCGGTCCTATCTGCAGCAGACCTATCCCAACCGCGAGCTGGTGGTGCTCGACAACGGACGGCAGCCGCTCGACGAGGCGCTGCTCGCCGAGGTTCCTGCCGACGAGCTGGTCTATGCGCGCGTCGAACCCCGGCCTGATCTGGTGATCGGTACGCTGCGCAATCAGGCGCTGGAGCTGGCACGGGGCGACTACGTTGCGCCCCAGTGGGACGACGACGACTGGTCGCATCCCGAACGGCTAATGCGCCAGATGCAGGTGTTGCTTTCGGGCGACTACGACGCCTGCACGCTGGCCGGTACGCTCATGCACGTCAACCATCCGGCCTACTTTTCCCATCCCTTCATCGGGCTGCTTCGTCACGGCGTGCCACCCACCATCGTGCACCGGCGCAACGCGACGATTCGCTACCCTGACCTGCGACGCACCAGCGACACGCACTACGTCGAGGCCTGGCGTCGCACCGGCCGCTACGTGATTTTGCCGCCGTCTGAGTCCTACCTGTATCTGCGTTATTTCCACGGCGGCAACCTGTGGGAGCAGGAACACTTTCTGCGCCGCATGCGCAACACGCCCCGGGATTTTCTGGCCTATCTCTGGTACCGGTACATCCGCGGAAATGAGTTCGCCCATCCGCGCTTTCGGCTGACACCGGCCATGCAGGCAGCCTTCGAACGCTATCTGCAGGATTCGATTGAGACCGGGGTCTTCGATCTGGAGCGACTTCAGGCGTTGCACCATTGAGCCAGCCGAAGGAGTGGCCGGCCGATCCGAGCGGCCCATTGCACCTGAAGCAGGCGGTCCAGCCATCTGCTCCAGGGAAGTGCCAGAAGCAGCAATTCAATGGCGGCAAAGTGGAAGGAGATCTGCATGGCGGCATAGATGCCGGCATGCATGCCCACCAGTGCCAGCAGTACCGGAAGGCGGAACGGCCGCCACCAGACCGTGAAGGCCAGCAGCTCCAGCAGGAGCGCGCCGGCGAGCAGGACCGTGCTCAGCTCGGGATGCGCCAGAAGCAGTTGCTGCACCGGGTTGGGTGTCCAGGCGCCTGTTCGGGCCATCATGTCGGTGCCCTTTTCCAGAATCCAGAGCGTCAGATGCATGCCGTCGGCCCAGCCCGGACCGGTAGCCACCAGTTTGCTGAGTGCCGCGAGCGTGTAGCTCAGCCCCACGAAGAAGAACGTGAATCCCATAGCCGCGCGGCGGCGGTGCAGCGGCGTCCGAAAAAGCAACGAGCCCAGCGCCAGGCTCAATAGTGTCAGCCCCAGCAGATGAACGCCGTGAGGCGTCTTGCCCAGCGAAAACCGGCTCACGTACAGCAGATGCAGGCCCAGCAGGGCCAGTAGATAGGCCAGCGGCCAGCGATGCGTCAGGCCCAGCAGCAACAGTACCGTGACGACGGCCGCCACGCCGAGGGCGACGTCGGGTGCCATGAGCAGCGATACGTCCAGGTAGCGCGCCAGCCCGGTCGGGTACAGCGACGCTTCCATCCGGCCCAGATAGACGGCCCAGCTCCAGGCGTGTCCGCTCAGGGCGAGGACCACGAACAGCTCGAACAGCCAGAAAAACAGCCGCTCGCCCGGCGTTTCCGGGCGCTCGAAGTCGAACAGGTCGCGCAGGGGAGATCTCATGGCTGCAGCGCAGGATGAACCTGAACGGTATCGGCGGTCAGCACCAGAATCGGGACGTAGCGAAGCTGCACCCCTTCGGCGCTCGGCGCGCCCTGCACCTGCAGCACGAGCAGGCGGCGGCCTTCCAGTTCCGGGCCGAAGAGCTGCTGCAGCGTCTGGCGCCTTCGGGCGTCCCAGGGCTCCGGGCGCGTGACGAAGTTGATCAGGTCGACCGGATCCAGTGCAGTCTGGTTCAGCGGAAACGGCCGACCGGGCAGGGCCGCCGGCGCCTGCAGCGTGTCCCAGTGTACGGGCTCGGTGGCTTCAAGCGCACGCACCACGGCCCGCGTCCAGGGGTGCCCGGCCCGCGAGAACATGGGAAATACGCTCATCGGCCAGAACTCGCCGGCGTGCGTGCCCATCAGGGCGGCATAGAGCACCAGCACGATCGCCAGGGCACGGCGAGCCCGGCGGTAGGCACCGGCCGCCGCTGGCGTCAGCGGAAGCGGATGGCGGAGCAGATGTCGGACGCGGGCAAGCGCGAGGCCGAGCACCACCAGCGCGGCCGTGAGGTTGGCCAGCAGCTCGGTCAACGACAGATCGGACGAGAACGTGGCAAGCGCATCGAGGCGGCGCAGCGGCGAGCCGAAGAAATAGAAGGCAAGGCCCAGCAGCGGGATCAGCAGGAGGGCCGGTCGCGGCGATAGGCGAATGCGGGGGAAACGGGCGGCCACGCGATCCCAGTTCAGAAAGGCGGCATAGACGATCAGGTTCTGGACAAATGTGATATTGAAAAGCAGCGCGGTGCCCAGGTGAAACAGCACCATCAGGCTCAGCAACACGCGAAACAGGCCCGGAACGAAAACGGCCGGCAGCAGGCCGATCTCCAGCAGCACGGTGCCCCAGTCCATCAGCTCCCAGAGACCGGCAGGGAGCGGCGCGGTTACCAGATCGGCCAGCAGGTCCTGGCGACCGACCACGAAGTACTGCTTGAGCCAGTGGCCGCGGGTGGCCTGCGTGGCGGGGTCGAGCCAGCCGCCCAGCAGCTTCGTGAAGCCGGCCGTGAACATGGCAAAGCCGGTCAGCAGGGCCAGCAGCGCCAGCGGCCAGCCCTCGACGGTGGGGCGGTTGCGGCCCAGCCGGGCGTCCAGCGACCAGGCGGCGCCCCAGTTGCTGAAGCTCATCACCCAGGGCAGCAGCACGAACAGAATCACGTGGTTGATCTTGCCGGCCGAAAACAGGAACCCGAAGCCGATCAGAAACAGCAGGCCGGTCATCCAGGAGGCCAGCCGCGTCCGATAGCCGAAAAGCAGTGCCACCAGGCTCAGATCGAGCAGCAGGTGCAGTCCGGCGAAGAACCAGCGCGGCGGGAAGCCCGAGAAAAGCTGCATGGGGCCGGGCGGCGGCAGGAAGAAGCTGTCGGGCAGTTCGGCGAGCGGGTGAAAGTTGAAGTACGGGCTGTGGCCCGGATCGATAAGAAGCAGGACGAACAGCGCGTAGGCGATCCGATAGGCGGCCAGTCCGCGGGCCGTCGGGCGGAACGAATCGAACAGCCAGCGATCGAGGCGGTCGGCGTTCATGGCCGTTGCAGCGTAAGCGTGTCGAGCGGTTGCGCCTGCAGCGCGTCCGTTTTCGGATCGATACGCAGCGCTTCCCAGACGATGTCCACCCGCACGGGCGCACTTCCCGTCAGCGCCTGAAGCCGATTCCACAGCCAGCGTCTGGCCTCCGGTTGGCGGATGCGTTCGGTCTCCGGCGTGCCGCTGAGCGAGGCCGGCCGGAAGAAGTGCTCGAGCATGGCGCGGTGGTGGGAGTAGGGCAGCACGGCCAGCACGGTATCGGCCGGAAGGGGTCGGATCGTACCGTCGGACTGTTGGATGGCAAACGTCACCCGCTGCGAAAGCAGCGGCATGCCTTCGTGCCAGGTGGCTTTGAAGCCCGGCATGACCAGCAGGGGCCAGGGCTCCCGGCCACCGCCGAGCTGGACGAGCCCCACCAGCGCGTACTGCAGCGGAAGCAGCACGGCCAGCACCTGGAAAAGCCGGCGGATGCGGATGCAATTCATCGGGAGCAGCGGACCGTGTCGTAGACGGCCTCGGTGTCGCGCACCATGCGCGTCAGGCTGTGCCGTTGTTCGACGGCCGCCCGTCCGGCTCGGCTCAGCCGTTCCACCAGCGCCGGCGTTTCGAGCAGCCGCGCCACGGCGCTGGCGAGCGCCTCGGCATCCCGTTCCGGGATCAACAGGCCGGTCTTTTCAGGGACGACCAGTTCCGGAATGCCGGCGTGCCGCGTGGCCACCACGGGAATGCCGGCGGCCAGCCCCTCGATGATCACGTTGGGCAGGCCTTCCTGGTCGCCGTCGGTGGCCGTCTGGCTCGGCACGAGCAGCACGTCGTGCGTGTAGTACGTCTGGCGCGCCACCTCGTTTGTAACGGCTCCGTGAAAAGCTACGCAGGCGGCGATGCCCAGCCGATGGGCTTCGGCCTGAAGCGCCGCGCGGAGCGGTCCGTCGCCGTAGCAGTGCAGTTCGACGGCGTAGCCGGCCGCCCGCAGGCGCGCCACCGCTTCGAGCGCCGTACGGTGCCCTTTTTTCTCCACCAATCGCCCGATCATAAGCAGGCGCAGTCCGGCCTGTGTGCGTGGCTGAAAGGGAAAGGCGCGTAGATCGAGCCCGAAGCGTACCACGTCGATTTTTTCCTCCGGGAATCCCAGCGCCACCAGTTGACGCCGCATGAAGTCGGTGGCCGCGATGAAGCGCATGCCCCCGCGGGCCAGACGCCGGTAGCGTCGGCGCCAGCCCGACTCGTCCGGCAGCCGCGACACGTCGTGCCCGTAAAAGCTGACCACGAGCGGCAGGCGGGTGCGAAAGGCCAGTCCCAGCAGCCGGTAGCCGTCCAATCCGAAATGGGCATGCAGTACGGCGGGCTGTTCCCGGCGGCAGACCTCAAAGAGAAAGCGAGGCGTGCGGTTGAGCTGTTGCAACAGGCGATCGCGCCAGGCGGCCAGGCCGCTCGGCGCATAGACCGGCAGGCCGTCCAGATAGTGTCGGGGGTGGAGTGTGCCCACCACCGGCCGGTACCGCTCGTGGTGCCGCACGAGCCGGTCGATGAAGGTTTCGGAAAGGTTGAGATAGACCGATTTGAAGTGCAACACAACCGGCTGCATGTGTATTTTCCTGCAATCGTCTGAACCGTTCACGGTTGTTTTCGAGCATCAACCTGCTTGTTTATGCGGAAGGTCCTGATCGTTCTGTTGCTGGGCGGTCTGAGCGCATCGTTTGTCCGGGCTCAGGCGCTCTCATCCTTCCGGCTGGAAGGCGAACTGGGCGTGCGGGCGGCGACGGCGGGTCGGTTGCCGTTCTGGCTGGCCGCCAATCAGTGGGGGCGGTTCGATCCGAAGTCGGCCAACGGGTACGTCCTGCTGAACGGCCGGTGGGAGCGACAGCCGCACGCCTGGCTTTCCTACGGCGTCGGCGGCGAACTGCTGCTGCGGCGGGCGCACGATCCGTCCGCGCACTTCGTCGAGGCTTACGGACGGGTACGGGTGGGTTTCCTGGAAGCCCACGTGGGGCGTCGGCGTGAGATCGTCGGTACGGTCGATACGCTGCTCTCATCGGGCTCGCCGGATGTCAGCCCGAACGCCACGCCCATTCCCAAGATCGTAGTGCGCACGCCGCATTACACGTCGGTGCCCGGCACGCGCGGCTGGGTGCAGTTTCACGGCTACTGGGCGCACGGCTGGATGAAAGACGTGCGGCAGGTCGAAGACACCTACCTGCACCAGAAGTATCTCTACCTGCGCTTCGGGCCGGGCAGCTGGCGCCTCTACGCCGGGCTCGTGCATCAGGCTTTCTGGGGCGGCACCTCGCGCAATCCCTCCATCGGGCGCCTGCCGCAGGGGTTGGACGACTATTTCAGAACATTTTTCGCGCTCAATGCCGGAGAAGGCGCGCCGCGGGGCGAGCAGATCTACATCCAGGGCGACCACTTCGGGACGTACGATTTCGGCTTTTCGCTGGAGGGGCGGCGCTTCGGGTTGCTTGTCTACCGGCACTTCTTCTACGAAGACCGGGACGGGCTCAAGTTCAAAAATCCCCAGGACGGATTGCTGGGGCTTGCGCTTCGGGATCGGGAGGGGCGCTTCGTCGAGCGCGTCGTTTACGAGTTTCTCTACACGAAGCGTCAGAGCGGGCCGATCGGCCCCGGACCGGGACGCGGGGGGCCGGGCGGCCGCGACAACTACTACAACCATTACCTCTACCGCACGGGCTGGACGCATTACGGGCGCACGGTCGGCTCGCCGCTGATGTTCGCCTTCGAGGATCGAACGAAACGGTTGACCGGCGGCGTGGAAAACAACCGCGTCGTGGCACATCACCTGGGACTGGCCGGACGGCTGGCGGCGGCGCTGCGCTACCGGCTATTGGCCACCTACTCGCGCAACTACGGCACCTACAACGGACGCGACGTGCTCCAGCAGCCGGGCGCCACCTATCGCTTCGAGCCGCCGCCCGAGCAGCTCTCGGTGCTGATGGTGCTGGACTGGCAGCCCGACGGCCGGCCGCTGGCCGTGCAGGTGGCGCTGGCCGGCGACGTCGGCCAGCTCTACCCCGACAACCTGGGCCTTGCGCTGGGCGTGCGCTATCGTCCGATGCCATAAAGGCTTCTGCGAAAAGTTCGCGGGCCGGTCGGCAACACGAGCCCGGCCGCCGCCGTTAGCACGTGCGATTCGAACAGCCAGAGCCGACGCGCGGCATGTCGCTCAAAACCAGGGTGCAGCAGGTGCGATCATGGTTGCAGACGCCCGCCGGGCGCCGAATGCAGCGCTACGGGCGGCTGCTGTTCGTGACTGGCGTGGTGGGGTGGTTGCTGTACCGGCTGACGCAGATCGGCTGGCGGGACGTGTACGAAGGGCTGCCGCGCACGCCCTGGTTCTACGTGCTCTGGCTGGGTCTGTACTTTCTGCTGCCGGCCACCGAGGCGTTCATCTACCGGACGCTCTGGAAGATTCGCTGGCGGCGTGTGTTTCCGGTGCTTGTGCGCAAGCGCGTACTGAACACCGACGTGCTGGGCTACTCGGGCGAGGTGTACCTGTACCTGTGGGCACGCCGCCACACCGACCGGCCGGATGGGCACCTGCTGCGCACGATCAAGGACAACACGATCCTGTCGTCGGTGGCCTCGACGGTAGCCGTGGTGCTGCTGGTGGCCGGGGCCGTGCTGAGCGGTCAGTTTGCGCTGGTGGATCTGCTGGGCCAGGCGGCCGATCCGGTCTACATCGCGGCGGGGGGGCTGGCCTTCGGCGTGCTGGGTGCGCTGGCCGTGCGGTTCCGCCGGGCCATTTTTTACGTGCCGGGGCGGACGGCCGCGGTGCTGCTGGGCGTGCACGTGCTCCGGTTTTTTGCCATGTATGCGCTGCAGGTGCTCCAGTGGTGGGTGGTGCTGCCCGAGGCTCCGCTGCGCGTGTGGGCCACGATTCTGGTGGTGGGCACCGTCACGAATCGGATTCCGTTTCTGCCCGCCACCGACCTGCTGGCGCTGGGGGCCGTGCTGGGCATGACGCACCTGCTGGAGGCTTCGGCGGCCGTGCTGGCCGGCATGCTTGTTGTCCGGAGCGTACTGGATCGCACGGCCAACGCCGTGCTCTTCGTGCTGACGAGCTGGCTGGAGCGTCGGCGGCCCACCGTGCCGGTGACGCCGGTCCCTTCGGTCGACGCCGAACAGCCCCTGACAACCCCGACCGAATGACATGTTGCGTCGTCTGACTCTGTTGCTAAGTATCGGCCTGCTGCTGCAGGGGCTGGCGCCCGGATCGGCGCCGGACCCGCAGCGCGTGCGCGTCGAGGACTTCGAGGCCTATCCGGTCGGGGCCTATCCCTCGCGCTGGAAGTTTCTCACCAGCGGTCGGGAGTTCCGGCCCCTGGAGGAGTTCATGAACGAACGGGAAGAGTGTCGGGTGCAGGCCGAGGCGGACAACAAGTTTCTGCGCTGCATCACCCGGGCCGAAGCCCTGCGCATCACGCTGGCCAACCGGGAAGACTTCGGGCTGGACTGGGACCTGCGCACGCATCCCAGGCTACGCTGGCGCTGGCGGGCCATCCACCTCCCGGCCGGCGCCCGTGAGGACAACCGCCGCTGGAACGACAGCGGCGGCGCGGTCTACGTGACGTTCGGCTCCGACTGGCTGGGCCGCCCGATCAGCATCAAGTACACCTACAGCGCGCTGCTGCCCCGCGAGACCGTGGTGGATTACGGTCCGTTGAAGGTGATTGTGGCTGCTTCCGGCCGGGAAGGTTTCGGGCGCTGGGTCACGGTCGAACGCGACGTGGTGGCCGACTACCGGCGCGTGTTCGGCAAGGAGCCGCCCGCGCGTCCGCTATCGATCACGATCTGGAGCGACTCGGACAACACGAAAGACTACGCCGTGGTCGATTTCGACGACTTTGAACTCTTACCCGCCGCTGCTGCGGTTCGATAACCATGATGGAGCAGGTGTTTCAGCGGTTGCGTCCGGTCATTCGCTGGGCCGTTCGTCGGCCCGGAACGGTCCTGCTACTGGCGCTGGCGCTTTCGGTGCTCGGCGTCTCGCTCGCCATGCGGCTGCGCATCGACACGGATTTCTCCAAGCTGATTCCGAAATCCTATCCCAGCGTGCAGGCGCTCGAACGGCTGCGCGAGATGGTCGGCGGCGAAAGCACCGTCGATGTGGCCATCGTGAGCCCGTCGTTCGAGGCCAACCGGCGCTTCGCCGAGGATCTGATCCCGAAAGCGCTGGCGCTCAAAGGGGAAGGCTACGACGAACCCTACCTGGGCCGCGTCGAGTACCGCCGCGAGACTTCCTTTCTACGGCAGAACGCCCTCTATTTTGCCTCCGAGGAAGAGTTAAATGAGCTGGAGCAGTTTCTGCAGGAAAAAATCGAAGAGGCGCGTCTGAAAGCCAATCCGTTCTTCTTCGATCTGGAAGAAGAAGAGGAGGCCGAAGAAGACACGACGGTCGAGGCGCTGCAGGTCGTCTATGAGGAGCTGATTGGCAAGGAATATCCGATCTCAGACGACAGCACGACGCTGGTCGTGCGCTTCTATCCGACGAACTCTCAGACGAACATCGGCTACATCGAAGACCTGTATCGCGACCTGCAGCGGCTGGTCGACGAGATGCAGCCGCACCGCTATCATCCGGAGATGCAGGTCGTCCTGGCCGGACGGCTCCTGCGCCAGCTCGTCGAGGTGCGGGCCATCACCGGCGACGTGTTCAGCTCGTTCGGGGCGGGCGTGACGGCCGTGCTGCTGCTGGTGGTGCTGTACTTCACGTACAAGTCGTACCGGGCGCGGGCCGGGCGTCGCTTCGACCGACGCGTGCTGCTGGCCGAGCTGGGCCGCATGCCCGTGATGGCCGTGCTGATCGGCCTGCCATTGCTGATGAGCCTGTCATGGTCGTTCGGGCTCGCCTACGTGGCCTTCAAGACGCTGAACCTGATGACCTCGACGCTCGGGCTGGTGCTCTTCGGCCTGGGGATCGACTACGGCATTCACTTCTACGCGCGCTATGCCGAGGAGCGGGCCGAGGGACGCGGCGTGGCCGAGGCGGCCGAGATCACGTTTCTGAGCACGGGCCAGGCCATTACGATCGGAGCGCTGACCACGGCCGTCTCGCTCTACGTGCTGATGATCGCGGACTTCAAGGGCTTCAGCGAGTTCGGCTTTATCGCGGGGAGCGGGATTCTGTTCGCGCTGGTGGCCATGCTCGTGGTGATGCCGGCGCTGCTTTCGCTGGCCGAGCGCTTCCGGCTGCTGAACCTGGAGGCCGGCCATGCGGCCCCCGTGCACCAGGTGGGGCGTGGACGCTTTCCGGCGGCGCGTGGCGTGGTGCTCGCCAGCGTGGCGGCCGTCGTGCTGGCGTTGCTGTTCCTGCCGCGCGTGTCGTTCGAGTGGGACTTTGGCAAGCTGGAGCCTCGTTACGAAGACTACGAGGCGCGTCAGGATTACGTGGAGCGGGTCTATCAGACACACGGCCGGCGCAATCCGGCCTACATCGTGGTGGACGACCCCGCGGAGGTGCCGGCCGTGGTGGCCGCCCTGAAGGAACGCGCGGCAAAAGACACGCTCTCTCCCACCATTCTGGATGTGGAAAGCCTGCAGGATCGCTTTCCGATGACGCCCGAGGCGCAGCAGGCCAAGCTGGCCCGCATCGAACGCATCCGAGAACTGCTCAACGATCCGTTCCTGCGGGCTGACACGTCGGTCTGGATGCAGCGCCTGCGCGAGGCGGCCCAGACCAGGCGGCCGATCTCGATCGACGAAGTACCGGACTTTCTGAAAGCCCGTTTCACGTCAAAGACCGGCGAGATCGGTAACTTCGTGCTGATCTATCCCTCGGTGCGTCTGGCCGACGGCCGCAACTCGATGGCCTTTGCCGAGGATGTCGGGCGCGTAGAGGTGAATGGCAAGGTATACTACGCGGGCTCTACGTCGCTGGTGGCGGCCGACATGCTCCGGCTCATGCTCAAAGAGGCGCCCTGGATGGTGCTGCTGACGTTCGTGGCCGTCACGCTGCTCATGTGGCTGAACTTCCGCACGCCGCGCTGGACGATGCTGGCACTGCTTCCACTGGTGGTGGGCGTGCTCTGGATGCTGCTGGTGATGGAGCTGCTCGGCATGAAACTCAACTTTTACAACATGGTGATGTTGCCGGCCGTGCTGGGCATCGGCAATGATGCAGGGGCACACCTGGTGCACCGTTATCGGGAGCGGGGACCGGGGAGCATCCTGCAGGTGCTGCGCTCGACGGGCGAGCACGTGACAATGGCCTCGCTGACCACCATGATGGGCTTTGCCGGGCTGCTGCTCAGCTTCCATCCGGGGCTGCGCTCGATCGGTGAGCTGGCCGTCGTGGGCATCGGGACCACGCTACTGGCCGCGCTGGTCTTTCTGCCCGCGCTCATTCAGTGGCTGGAGGATCGGGAGAAGCGTCCGGCGCCCGAGCCGGAGGCGGCGCCGACGACGTCGCTGAGCAAATAGCCCGGAGCGTCTGCACGTAGCGGTCGGCCACCACGTCCCAGCTGAAGTGCGCGCGCACGTAGGCGGCGGCTCGCTCCGAAAGCGCCTGGAGTGCCGCGCGGTCCCGGTCGTAGTGCAGGATCCAGCGCACGAAGCCGTCCGCATCGCCGCTTTCGATGAGGTGGCCGTTTTTGCCTTCGGCCACCACGTCCTGAATCCCTTCCAGACGGGCGGCCAGCACGGGCGCGCCGCACAGGGCCGCTTCGAGCATGACCACGCCGAAGCCTTCCAGGTCGCCGGGTACGGGGCGGTTGGGCATGATGAACAGGTCGGCGGCCCGGTAGAGCTGGTGCAGCACGTCGTCGGGCACGCGGCCCAGCCGTCGCACGCGCTTCTGAAGCCGGTGACGTTCGATGGCGGCTTCGATGGCGGAGGCGTCGGGTCCGTCGCCGGCCAGCCAGTAGTGAATGTGGGCGGGCAGGCGGGGCATGACGGCCTCGACGAACCAGGCGAAGCCCTTGCGGGGAACCTGTCGGCCCACGCTGCAGAGCAGCAGGGCATCGTCCGGAAGCGGCAGGCCGAGCGTTCGGCTCAGCGCGTGGCGGGCGGCCCGGCGGTCGAGCGGCCGGGCAAAACGGGCCGGATCGATGCCGTTCGGGATCACGTGCAGTCGCTCCGGGGGAAGACCGCGCTGCCGGCAGGCTTCGCCCGTGGCCCGACTGACGGCCAGCACGGCGTCGAGGTGCGCAAACACGTGAGGCAGGAAGCGCTGGTAGGGGGCCACCGGGAGGGTCACGTCGCGTCCATGCGCAATGGCTACCAGACGCGTGCCGTTCAGTTTGCGGTGCAGTAGCAGGGCCAGCGGGGCCGTCACCATGGACGAAAACAGCACCACGTCGATCCTGTGGCGTGCCACCATGCGGGGAATCTGAAGCGCCAGCCGAAGGAGGAAAGGCACCACGCGCACGTGCGTCCAGCGCCAGGAGGTGCGCAGCACCAGATGGTGGTAGGCGACGTCCGGATGGCGGGCCAGCGCGGCGTCGAGTTCGGTCGCCACGCGCTGCATGCCGCCGATGTTGGCCAGCGGACGGCCGGGCGGTGGGAACGAGTGCGAGACGAACAGGAGCCGGAGCGGCGAGGCCATGCCGAAACGCTCAGGCAGCCGTGGCCGTCAGTTCAGGCAGTTCGGTGGCAACGCCGTCGCCGGTCGGCAACAGGGCCGGGGCGAGCACGTCCAGATAGTAGCCGTAGAGGCGGTTCAGCACGGCCTCCCAGTCGAAGTGCCGGGCGCGCTGCAGCGCCTGATGGCCCATGGTGTGGCGCAGTTCGGCGTCGAGGATCAACCGTCGCAGGTAGTCGGCGAATTCTTCGACGCGGCCCGGTGTGGCCAGAAAGCCCGTGCGGCCGTGCTCGATGAGCATGTTGCTGCCCGGCGCATCGGCGCAGACGGCCGGCAGGCCCGAGGCCATCGCTTCGAGCGTGACGTTGCCGAACGTTTCCGTTTCGCTCGGGAAGAAAAACACGTCGGCCGAAGCGTAAGCCCGGGCCAGCTCGCGTCCTTCCAGATAGCCGGTGAAGATCGCTTCCGGAAGCCGTGCTTCCAGTTCGTGCCGGGCCGGCCCTTCGCCCACGATCAGGCAACGGTGGGGCACCTGCTCCTTCTGGAGCCGGTTGATCGTGGCGGCCAGCACGTCCAGCCCTTTTTCCCAGACCAGCCTTCCCACGTAGGCCACCACCACTTCGTCGTCGGCCACGCCCAGCACGTTGCGCCGCCAGGCGGACGAGCGCTGCGCCGGGTTGAACAGGCCGGTATCGACACCCCGTTCCCAGAGGTAGAGGTTCTGGTCGATGCCGTGCGCCTGCAGAATCTCGATCATGGAGGTGGAGGGCACATAGATCTGCCGGCACTGCCGGTAGAACCAGCGCAGGTAGGCCCAGAGCATGCGCTCGGACCACTGGAGGTGGTAGTACTTCAGGTAGGCGCTGAAGTGGGTATGGTAAGAGGCCACCACCGGAATACCCCGGCGGCGGGCCAGCAATAGCGCCTGCAGACCCAGCAGATCGGGCGTGGCGATGTGGATCAGGTCGGGCTCGAAGGCCGCCAGCAGTCTGCGATGGCGCGAGGTGAGCCCCAGGCTGATGCGGTATTCCGAGCGCCCGGGCACCGGAATCGACGGCACCGGCACCAGCGTGCCCTCGTGCCGGACGGGCGGATTGGGAATGGTGGGCGCGAACACAAGCACCGAAGCGCCCCGCCGTTCCAGGTAGCCCACCAGGCGGTTCAACGTGCGCGAGACGCCGTCGGCAATGTGGTTGTAGGCGCCGGTGAACAGCGCAATGCGCGGCGCCCGTGGCAGGGCATGGATCGGGGCCTCCTTGCGTTCGGTCGTTACGGGTGTATACATGCCGGGCGTCCGGCTTTGGTTTGCGGGGGCATCGGGCCCGGACGAATCGCACAACGCGGCACAAACGGATCCGCCCGTCCCTTAGATTCGCCGGCCGCGGCATTCCTTTCAGAAACCCCGGTAAATTCATCAGAGCATCACGGGGCTTTCCCGCCGCCGGCCTGTAAAAAGCCGCGGCAGCCGGGCAGAAAGTAACAGGCTATGGAAGCTTCTCGAGATATTCAGGCAACGCGCCGGCCAGCTGAAGCAGGGTGCACTGTTGCATCAGCAGCGCATACTGAAGGGAATGGACCTGCAACTGCGTCTGGGCCAGCCGGACCTCCGCTTCCAGCAATTCTATAATGGTGGCGGTACCATTCTGGTAATGCGTACGGGCAAAATCGACGGCCAACTGCGCGTGTTCCAACTGTAGGCGGGCTTCCTGAAGCTGGGCGTTGAGAGCCTGTAGTTCGGTGTACTGCTGGCGTAGTCTGGTTGCCAGCGTCTGGCGGGTCTCCTGCTGGCGCGTCCGGATCTGGTTCAGCCGGGTGCGTGCTTCTTCCAGGCGCAGCGCACGGGCTCCACCATCGAAGAGGGGCAGCTGTAGCTGTAGCTGCAGGGCTGTGTTGAAATGCGGCTTGTTCAGATCCAGCGGATAGCCATTTCGAATGCCCGCCGTCGCGCCTACATGCAGCAGCGGGCGATACTGGGCCTGAAGGTACTGAAGCTGAAACTGTATGCCTGCTTCAACCGCTGCTAATTCCTGTAGGGCTGGATGGCGCTGATACATCCAGCTTAGAAGTTGCTCCAGCGACGGGAAGGAATCAAGGGGCACAATGGCGGCCTGCAGTGCCAGCGTCGTGTCTGGCGCAAGCTGGAGCAGCTGGCGGACTGCCAGGATTTGCTGGTGGGTTTCACTGCGCAGTTGGATATGCTGACGGTAGGCTTCCGCCAGGCGCGTTTCGACCAGGCGCACGTCCAGTTCCGTGGCGGTGCCAGCCTCCCAACGCGCCTGAGCCATTCGCCGGGCTGTTTGTAGCGCCGCGATTGTCTGCTCCTGGACCTGCAACTGCTCGTCCAACAATCGGATGCGGTAGAGACGGGCAAGTGTCTGCAGCATCAGGGTCTGTCGCTGCGTTTCGAGCGCGGCTTCCTGCTGCTGGACCTGCGTCTGGGCCAGGTGCTCCTGGGCTGCGCGCCGGCCAAAATCGAGCAATACGTAGCTGGCCTCCAGTCCCCCGTTGTAGAGATTGTGGGGCTGGACGGCAAGGCGTTCGGAACCCAGCGGAAATTCAGGCACAGGGTCCTGACGCATGTACGCGCCGCTCAATTGCAGGCTGGGCCAGTAGCTTGCGCGCGCTTCTTCGACCTGCAAGCGGGCAATCTGTAATGCCTGTCGGCTTGCCTCCAGTGAAGGATATACCTGCAACACCCGTTGAACAGCCAGCTGAGGCGTCCACAAGGTGTCGGCCGCTCCATGCAGCAGGCAACTCAGAAGTATTACCAGCATCATGGCCTTGGCAATTATTCAAGAATCAAATGGGATTCCGATACACTCGGGCGCAAACGAGGCAACAGCAGTAAAAGCGGAATGCATAGCAGAAAGAATAATCCTGCGTAGAAGAATGCATCATTATAAGTCATAACCAGGGCCTGGCGGATAAGTGTTTGGTTGAGCAGCCCATAGGCGCCCTGCTGGGCCGTGGTCAGGTCCATCCCCTGCTGTACCAGACCGTGCTGTATCGTTTGCAGAAATTGTCGCGTAGGTGCTGAAAAGGGTGTCAGATGCATGCTGAGTTCATGGCGATGGAAGGCCAGGTCTCGTTCGATAAAGGTGGAGATGGCCGCCAGGCCAAAGGAGCCGCCCAGCTGGCGCAGCATGTTGGTCAGACCAGTCGCCTGCGCCACTTCGGCGCCCTGCAAACCCGATAGCGCTACGGTGGTCAGAGGAACAAAGAGAAAGCCCATGGCAAAGCCGCGGATGATAAGCGGCCAGAAGAAATCTTCCGGGCCCGATTGGAGCGTCTCGTTCGATAGCTCCCATGCGAACACGAAAAAGCTGATAAAGCCAATCAGCGTCAGCAGTTTGGGGGAGACACCGCGTCGCAGCGCCAGCCCGGTAAGGGGCAGCACGGCCATCGTGGTCAGACCGCCCGGTAATAGCGAAAGCCCGGTTTGATAAGCCGAAAAGCCCAGCAGATTCTGAACAAAGACCGGGTAGATGAAAACCGAGGCGTAGAGTCCAAAGCCCAGGATGAAGACGAACAGCGTACCAATGGCCGTATTACGATGCCGTAGAACCCGCAGGTTGACGACCGGCGTGTCGGTATGCAATTCCCACCAGACAAAAAGCAGCAGGCCTAAGATGGCCACGATGGTCAGGGTAACGATCAGGGAGCTTTCAAACCAGTCTTCGTCCTGGCCGCGTTCGAGCAGCGTCTGCAGCGCACCAATTCCAATGGTAAGGAGCAAAATGCCGGGCCAGTCAATGCGACGGGAATGTGGTGGGCTTTGTTCATCTTCGATAAAGAGCAGCGTTAACAAGATGGCGACGATCCCTACTGGAATGTTGACATAAAAAATCCAGGGCCAGGAATAATTGTCCGTAAGCCAGCCGCCTAGCAACGGCCCGATGGTAGGACCTACAACAGCGCCGATGCCAAACAAAGCGTTGGCCAATCCCAACTGCTCCGGCGGATAGGCCTCGACCAGAATCGCCTGCGAGGTGGCCAGCAGGGCTCCGCCACCAACGCCCTGAATGATTCGAAAGAAGATCAACTCCCAAATTGTGCTGGCCTGTCCGCACAGGGCCGAGGCCAGCGTAAACAGCGCGATCGACCCCAGGTAGTAGTTGCGTCGGCCCAGCATGGCGCTGAGCCAGCCGGTCATAGGCACCACGATCGCATTGGCAACGGCGTAGCCGGCAACAATCCAGGTGGCTTCGCTCAGCGTGGCGCCCAGATTGCCCTGGATAACCGGGATGGCTACGTTGACAATGGTGGTATCGATCAATTGCAGAAGCGCCACGCTGACCACCGTGATGGTGATCATGATGCGTCGAAACAAAGGAGCCGCCATGATTTTCAGCGGGTTTGAATATGCACTACCACGTTCATCCCGGGCCGTAGCGGATAGGCCGGATCCAGCGGCGTTTCAAATCGGATTTTAACCGGCACCTTCTGGGTGACTTTAACAAAATTCCCCACGGCGTTGTCTGGCGGGATCAGGGCAAATTTGACCCCGGCCGCTCCGGCAATCGACGCGACCACGCCTCGGAATGAATGGTCCGGATACGCATCGACCTCAATATCGACAGGCTGACCGGGACGGACCTCGGCCAGGTCGGTTTCTTTCAGATTGGCTACCACCCATACCTCGGTATCTCCCACGACCACCATCAGTGGCTGGCCGGGCTGCACGAACTGGCCGGGCTCTACCGATTTCTTGGCGACCTGGCCGCTGATAGGGGCGCGCACCTGGGTATAGCTGAGTTGTTGTCGGGCCTGGGCCAGTGCGGCTTCCATTTGATGGACGTGGGCTTCGGCCTGGGCAATCTGCACCTGCGCATTGCGCAGCTGCGCCTCGGTCAGCTGGTAGCGCGCCTGCGCTTCCTCCAAAGCGGCCAGCGTGCGATCGACCTGCTGCTGCGTGACAGCCCCATCGGCCTGCAAACGTCGGACACGCGCCGCTTCCTGCTCGGCCAGATGGAGCGCAACCGCCGCCTGGTCACGTTGCGCGCGGGCGACCGCCAGCGCCGTCCGTGCGCTTTCCAGGCCGGCGCGCGCGACCGCCAGCGCAGCTTCGGCCTGACGGACCTGCAGCACGTAGTCGGTCGAGTCGATCACGACCAGCAACTGACCGGCCGTGACCGGCTGGTCGTCTTCGACCAGTACCGCCTGCACGTATCCCCCCACCCGCGGGGCAACCCGTACCAGATGTCCTTCGATCTGCGCATTATCTGTGCTGACATGACTGCGGTTGTACTGGTACCAGCGAATGCTCCAGAAGAGTAACACACCCAGTATCAGCAGGCCCATCAGGCTCAGGAACACAAGCCGAAGCTGAAAGCGACGACGCCGGACTGTCTGGGCATTAGGGCGCACATCCACCTCCTGAAGTGTCTCCATCATGGTCGCGATCGGCTGGTTGGGCAAGACGGAGCGTTCTAACGAATCATCAGCTTGTAAGATTTTCAGCAGATGTGATGATTTGATGAGAAAAAAATCAGACCAGCCGTTCCAGCAGTGCGCGAAGGGTTACGCGTTCTTCCGGCGAAAGACGACGCAGGAAGTGGTTTTCGGCGGCTTCAAGAAGCGGACGGGCCTGCTGAAGGAGGCGGAGTCCCTCGGACGTGATCGTCACGGCATGCGCGCGGCGATCTTCAGGATCCGGGGCGCGTCGCACCAGGCCGCGTTGTTCCAGATCATCTACCAAACGCATGATGGTGGTGCGATCCAGACGCATGGCTTCGCTCAGCGCCACCTGCCGCATGGGGCCTCGCGCGCGCAACAACCAGAGTACTCCCAGATGCCGGGGTTCAACCCCAAGAGGCGACAGATACTGGTTGAAGATTTCCAGAAGCTCCTGCAGGGCTTTTTTGAGCATAAAGCCAATCCAGCCCTTCAATTCATCCGGTAAAGGCGGGCGTGGGGTACTGGTTGTTGTGGGTTTTTCTGGAAACTCCATCGCCGATTTTACGAAGTTGGCGTGGGGATGCGCAGCCGATCGGCAAACTGCTGGCGGAGCTTGGCCAGCTTGGGCGCGATGACCACGCGGCAGTAGGGCTGCCAGGGATGACGCTGGTAGTAGCGGTGATGATAGGGCTCGGCCGGATAGAAAGCCTTCAGGGGCACCACTTCCGTCACGATGGGCGCGTCGTACACGCCGGATGCTTCCAGCTCGCGGATGACGGCTTCGGCCATCTGTCGCTGCTGCTCGTCGTGGTACAGGATGATCGAGCGGTACTGCGGCCCCACGTCGTTGCCCTGGCGGTCGGGCGTGGTGGGATCGTGGAGGGCGAAGAAGACTTCGAGCAGGTCCCGGTACGAAATGACGGAAGGATCAAACGTGATCTGCACCACCTCGGCGTGGCCGGTCGTGCCCATGCAGACCTGCTCGTAGGTGGGATCGGGCACGTGCCCGCCGGCATAACCGGGCACAACGTCGGTCACGCCGCGCAATTCCAGAAACGCGGCTTCCAGGCACCAGAAGCACCCGCCGCCGAGGGTTGCCTTTTCCCGAAAAGAAGCCATCATTGAATATGCTCTGATTTTTTCTTTTTATACCCGGCAGGAATCCAGGGGCTCCTGTGCAACGATGAACTGGCTGGAAGATCTGGACGCGGCGCTGGCCGAAGCGCGTCGGACGCATCGTCCTGTGTGGCTGATGTTCGTGCGGGAAGGGTGCGCCGGGTGTGCTCGGATGGAGGTGGTCACCTATCGCGATGCACAGGTGCAGGCCGAGCTGGGTGAGGCGTTCGTGCTGTTGCGTCAGGACATCCGGCGCGACCGGGTTGTGCGGGCCCGGTATGCGGCGGTCTGGACGCCTTCGTTCTACGTGCTCGATGCGCGCGGCATGGTGCACCATGTCGAGCTGGGCTACCTGCCGCCTGACGATCTGCGCCTGGTGCTCCGACTGGGACGCGCCAAAGAGCTGGTGCCGCGCGGGCGGTACACCGAGGCCATTGCGCTGCTGGAGGAGGCGTTGGGCCTGTTTCCGAAGCATCCGATGGCCGCGCAGGTGATGCTCTGGTGGGCGATGGCGCGCTACCTGAAGTCCGGTGGCGACAGTCGTCAGTTCCGCGAAGACATGATCGAGCTACTTCGCCGCTACCCGGACAGTCCCGAAGCGCGCCGTTGGCCCTGGAGCGAACCGCCGCCGATCGCGTAAGAGTGGCACAGACCGCCCGGTGGAAACATGGTCGGTACCGACGCCCTGACGCTCGAGCAGCTCCGCACCCGCCTGCAACAGATCGGCCCGCGCTTTCCGGCACTTCAGGCCGTTTATCTGTTCGGGTCCGTCGCCGAAGGGCGGGCACGGCCCGACAGCGACATCGACCTGGCGCTGGTCGGACCGGCCGGGGCGCTTCGCGCGCAGTACCTTGCGCTGCTGCAGGCGCTGGTGGAAGCCGGTCTGGAACGCGCCGATCCGGTGTTGCTCGAAGAAGCCGACATGGTGCTGACGCTCGAAGCCCTGCGGCCCAACTGTCTGCTCTACGCCCGTCCGGACTTCGACGCCGGGAGCTATTTTTCCCGCACAATCCGCCGCTGCTGGGACGAATTGAAGTATTTGAAGCCGTTTCGCCGCAATTTACAGCAATATTTTCTGAGATCCGGGTCGGATGGTACGCCCTGAAGTTTTACAACGTCGTCTGGAACAGCTCGCCTTCTATCTGGAGGTGCTGGAACGCCTGCGCCGCTACGATGAAGCCACCTTTCTGGCCGATCCGGAGCATTACGGGAGTGCCGAGCGCTTTTTACAGCTGGCCATCGAAGCGCTGAACGACATGGGCGGTCACGTCGTGGCCGACCTGCAGCTCGGGCGAGTTCAATGGGCACGAGATATCCCCCGGCTGCTTCGAGAAAAAGGATACCTGGATCCCCACCTGGAGTCGATCTGGCTTCAGATGATCGGCTTTCGCAACATTCTGGTCCACGACTATCTCGATCTGGACCGGCGTGTTGTGTATCGGGTGCTTCAAGAGCATCTGGACGACCTGAGGGCTCTGGCCGCCGTTTTTGCCCGTTTTCTGGAGTAGGCTCAGAGCACTTCGCGCAGGAAGCGGCCCGTGTGGCTTTCCGGGTGGGCGGCGATCGCTTCGGGCGTGCCCTCGGCCACGATGAAGCCGCCGCGGTGGCCGCCCTCGGGGCCCAGATCGATCACCCAGTCGGCACACTTGATCACGTCCAGGTTGTGCTCGACGACGATCACCGAGTGGCCGGCATCGACCAGCCGGTTCAGCGCGTCGATGAGCTTGCGCACGTCGTCGAAGTGCAATCCGGTGGTGGGTTCGTCCAGAATGTAGAGCACGCGCTCGCGGTTGTTGCCGCTCAGGTGGGCCGCCAGCTTGATGCGTTGCGCCTCGCCACCTGAGAGCGTGGTGGACGGCTGACCCAGCTTCAGGTAACCCAGGCCGATCTCCTGCAGCACGCGCAGCCGGTCGACGATGGCGGGCACGTCCGCAAAGAATTCGAGCGCCTCGTCCACCGTCATGTTCAGCATCTCGTGCACGTTCTTGCCGCGGTAGCGGATCTCCAGCACGTCCTGCTTGTACCGCGTGCCGTGGCAGGCCTCGCACTCCAGGTACAGGTCGGCCAGAAACTGCATCTCCACGCGCACGAAGCCTTCGCCCTGGCAGACCTCACAGCGGCCGCCGGGCACGTTGAACGAGAAGTAGCCGGGCTTGAGGCCGCGCACGCGCGCCTGGGGCGTCGCGGCCAGCAGCTCCCGGATCGGGTCGAAGACCTTCGTGTAGGTGGCGGGGTTGGAGCGCGGCGAGCGCCCGATCGGACTCTGATCGACCATCTCCACCCGATCGATCAGGTGGTGGCCATGAATGGCGTCGTGCGCGCCGACCTTCGCCTCGCCGTCGTAGGTGCCCTTGAGGCGGGCCAGTCCCAGGTACAGCGTATCGTGCACGAGCGTCGACTTGCCCGAGCCCGAAACGCCCGTTACGCACACCAGCACGCCCAGCGGGAAGCGCACGGTCAGCCACTTCAGGTTGTGCTGGCGAGCGTTTTCCACCACGATCACGTCTTCTTCGTTGATGGGGCGGCGACGGCGGGGCACCTCGATCCGTCGGCGACCGCTCAGGTAGGCGCCCGTCAGCGAGCGCTCGTCCCGGAGCAGTTCTTCGTAGGTGCCCTGGAAGACGACCTCGCCGCCGCGCTGGCCGCTACCCGGACCAAGGTCCACGATGTGGTCGGCGCGGCGGATCGTCTCGGCGTCGTGCTCGACGACGATCACCGTGTTGCCCAGATCGCGCAGCCGTTCCAGAATACGGATCAACCGGTCCGTGTCGCGCGGATGCAGGCCGATGGACGGCTCGTCGAGCACGTAGAGCGCGCCCACCAGCGCCGAACCCAGCGACGTGGCCAGATGAATGCGCTGGGCCTCCCCGCCCGAAAGCGTGTGGCTGAGCCGGTCGAGCGTCAGGTAGTCAAGCCCGATTTCGTCCAGGTAGCGCAGCCGCCGTCGGATCTCCTCCAGCAGCTCGCCGGCCACCTGCTGCTCGTACGGGGTAAGTTCCAGCGCGTCAAAGAATTCCCGGGCGGCCCGGATCGTCAGCTCGCACACCTCGCCGATGTGCAGGCCGCCCACCTTCACGTAAAGCGCCTCTTTGCGGAGCCGGTAGCCGTCGCAATCCGGGCACCGCGTGTAGCCGCGGAAGCGGGCGTGGAAGATCCGGTAGTGGGGCTTGTAGCTATGTTTTTCCAGAAAGCGGAAGAAGCCATAGATCCCGATGTAGTCGCCTTTGCCCTCCCAGATCAGGCGCTTTTCGCGCTCGGAAAGCAGCCGGTAGGGTTTGTCGATATCGATGCGCTCTTCGAGGGCGAGCCGCAGGAGCTGGCGGTAGTGCTGGCTCCATTTTTCAGTACGAAACGGGGCGATGGCTCCCTGGCGGATCGACAGGTCCGGATTCGGGATGATCAGATCCGGATCCAGACCGGGCACGCGTCCGAAGCCCTGGCAGGTGGGACAGGCCCCGACCGGGCTGTTGAACGAGAACAGCAGCGGCGTGGGCTCCTCAAAGACCATCCCATCACGTTCGAAGTGCTCGCTGAAGTAAAGCAGATCGGCCTTCGGGTCGAAGCGTTCGCCGCGGCGCGGCACGCGCACGACGACGCAGCGGCCGCCTCCTTCCCGGAAAGCCTGCTCCACCGAATCGGCGATGCGGGAACGATTGGCCTCGTCGCCCGGACGCACCACCAGGCGATCGACCAGCACCAGCAGCCGGTCGCGGGCCACGCGCACCGAAGCCGGATCACGTTCGCTCAGGTCCAGCACTTCGGGGGCGGCCCCGTCGGCGGCCTGCTTTTCGGTGGGGAGCACCACCAGCCGCGAAAAACCGCGCTGGCGCAGCGCGGCCAGTTCTTCCTGCAGCGTGCGCTTTTTATGCGAAGGACAGAAAAAGCACAGGTAGCAGCGCGTGCCGTCCGGCAGGCGTTCGTGCAGCGCCTGCGCCACGGTAGTGGGCGAGTCGCGCCGCACCTCCTCGCCGCTGATGGGCGAGTAGGTGCGTCCGATGCGGGCGTAGAGCAGCCGCAGGTAGTCGTAGATCTCGGTCTGGGTGGCGACCGTCGAGCGCGGGTTACGGCTTCCGGCCTTCTGTTCGATGGCGATGGCGGGCGCCAGCCCCGTGATCAGGTCGGCGTCGGGCCGGTCCATGCGCTCCAGAAACTGGCGGGCGTAGGCCGAAAGGCTCTCCACGTAGCGCCGCTGGCCTTCGGCATAGATCGTGTCGAAGGCCAGGCTCGACTTGCCCGACCCGCTCGGTCCCGTGATGACGATCAGCTTCCGCTTGGGCAGGTCCAGATCAATGTTCTTCAGGTTGTGCTGGCGCACGCCGCGCAGCACGATGTGCGTGCGCGCCTTCCGGCGTAGTTCGTCGGATACAGCCAGTGCGGCAACCGGGGAAGAAAGCTCCATGGATCCACGGCACGTTTGCGATGCGTTTTCCGTTAACGCGCAGCCGGCCCGATAGATGCGTTGCGTCGGCGTCCGGCACGTCCGATCTTGGACGCAAAAACACGGGAGGCGACGATGGACGACGTTCAGGTAAGCACCTGGAAGGCATTGCCGGTCTCAGAACCCGCGCCCGGCATGACGCGTCGGCTGATGAGTGGCGAGCAGGCCATGCTGGCCTGGTTCGAGTTCGAGCCGGGCGCCCGCGTGCCCTGGCACCGGCACGAGAACGAGCAGTTCACCTACGTGCTGCAGGGTCGCCTGCGGCTTCGGATCGGTGAGGAGCCTTCGCGCGAGGTGGTGCTGACAGCGGGCGAGGTGGTCTGCATTCCCGCCAACGTTCCGCACGAGGCCGAAGCGCTCGAGGCGACCGTCTCGCTCGACGTGTTCAGTCCGCCGCGACAGGACTGGTTGCCATAAAAAAGCCGGCTCCAGGGAGCCGGCTTTTTTGTGAAGCGGGTGCGCCTGTCTCAGGCCGCTTCGGCCTGTTTGGGTTGTTCGGCATAGGTTTCGGCAATGACCCAGGCGGCGCCGCCCAGCGCCGTGTCTTTCAGGAAGTTTGTCAGCCCGGCCATGACGCCCTGGTTGATCATGGCCGGCAGGTGAATGGTCAGGGCAAAGATGAACAGCAGAATGCCGAGCAGCTGGCAGGCCAGCCGCGCCTGCTTCCCCGTCAGGATGGCGATGGCCGCCGCCAGCATGGCCAGCCCCGTCAGATACACCCAGAATACTCCGCCGGGAATCGGCACGATGCCGCTCATCATGGAAGCATTGATAAAGTGATTCAGGCCGAAAATGATGAACGTGAGCCCGTAGAGAATCCGGCCGATCTTGAGCGTCGAGAATTTCATGGCGCTAAAAGGGTTTGGTGGGGGAGGTTACGAACTGTTTAAACATAAATTCGTTGATTCTTTAAATCAAGAGTTGGTGAAGTAAAAAAACAGGGTACGCTTACGGTTGAATATGCGGCATGGAAGCTGGCTGCTGATAGGGCTGGCGCTGGCCGGATGTCAACTGGTGGGTTCGGAGAGCGGGACGGTGCTCATCGAGTCCGGACCGGCACAGATCGTGGTGGAAAACCGAACGGGTGTGGCGATCTGCTTCAGCCAGACTCGCTTCCCCGCCCAGCGTGCCGAGCAGTTGCAATCCGTCGGTTTCCGTCCAGCGAAAGGCTTCACGGGGAGAAGCGCCTCCCAGAAGCGACCAGTTGTAAACGGCACCCACGATAACGCCACCGTCGGCCGAAACAGTCCGGGCCTCGCCGGAATTGTAGCCGGGCGTTTCCAGCGGAAGCACGTCCGGCTGGCCGTTCTGGTCCTGATCCGGATTGTCCGGGTGCCACCGAAACGCCTGGGTGAGCGTAAGGAAGGCAGATCCCACGAACGTGGTTCCGTCGTGCGAGAGCCCCCGGGCGCGACCGGTGCGATCGGGCAGGATGGCGGCCTCCATGCCGTCGCTTTTCGTCCACCGGAACAGCCGGGTTTTCTGCGCAATGGCTCCTTCGACCTGCTGATAGTAGCCGACCACAATGTGGCCGAAGGCCGAGACGTCGAGGGCGATGCTCTGGTTGCCGTCGGCCGTGCCGAGCCAGGTCAGGCGCGGACCGGGCGTGCCGATCTGGGCCAGCGCATCGGGCGTGCCACCGAGCAGAAGCAATCCCAGCAGGATAGAGAGGGAAGGGCGACTATGCATGCTCATGACAGGTCGTTTTGGTGAAAGAAAACCCGGTGCGGAGGGGCGCAAAAGGAAAAAGGTTCCGTTTCGAAAACGTTATCCGGCTATGGACGACTCATATCTGGAGGGTAAGTTTTCCCGCGCAGAAAAGCAAGGATGCCTCGGATAGTTTTCCAGAAGCTGGCTTATCCTTCTGGGTGGCATGGAATTAGAGAACAGGCACATGAGGTTATCCGCCAACGCTGAAAACTCGGAAGGTTTAAGTTTCGGCAACGTTGAGCGATATCCTTCCTGAAACCGCTTGCAGTCCAGTACGCGCAATGACCCCGATCGAACTCACCCCTTCGGAGCATATCCCGACGCTGACCGACCTGGAGCTGGAGTGTCCGCCGCTTCCGCAGACGCTGCTGGAAGCCATTCAACTCATGGAGCGGCCGGAGCCGCCGGAGCCCGACGAAGTCGAGGCCATGCTACAGCATGATCCGGCCGCGGTGGCTCGGCTGCTGCGCGTGGCCAACTCGGCCTACTACGGACTCCGGGGACGCATCGGCGACGTGCGCCATGCCATTGTCGTGCAGGGGCCGTCCGCGGTGGTCGGGATGGTCATGAGCATGGGGATGCTCTCCATGAAGAGTGCTTTCGATGCCCGGACGGCCGCGCCGTTTCTGGACCTGGTGCGCCATTGCGCGGCCACCGCCTACCTGGCTCGCCTGCTCATTCAGCGCGCACCCCGGCCGGGCGACTGGCGGCCGGAGTCGGCCTACACGGCTGGATTGCTGCACGACTTCCCCAAAATGCTCCTGCTTTACAACAAGCCTGACGCAGCGCTGGCGGCCTTTCAGCCGGGCGCCGGTCCGCGTACGCCCGAAGAACAGGAGGCTGTCTTTGGCTACAGCCTGCAGACGATCACGCAGGCGCTGGTGCTGCACATGAAGCTGCCCGAGCCGCTCTTCCGGGCGCTGATGGACCTGTACGGCGAAGGACGCGGCGACGGCGTGGCCGCCACCCCGGGCGCACTGCTGCGGGTGGCCAGCCTGGGCGCTACCTGGCTGGACTACGGCTTCGACGAACCGCTCCGTAGGGAAGAAGAACCGCTGGACGCCGACTGGGAACTGACCGCCCAGCTCTTCGGCTATCCGGATGCCGATTCCGTCTGGCAGACCGTAGAAGCGGCTCGCGAAATCCTGCAGGACTACGTCGACGCGCACTTCTGAGCGACAACCGACACGTCCTATCTTTCGACTCCGAACGAAAAGGCCTGGAGTCGAAACGATGGACATCCTCAACGTCCTGCCTGAAGCGACATTTGCCGCGCTGGACGATCTGCTGACGTTCATCAGCATCTACGACGATCGGGTGCGTACGCGCGCCTACCTGCGACTGCTGCGGGCACACCGCCGCGCCATTGCCGGGGCCGTATGCGTCGATGCCGGCTGCGGGATGGGCTACTTCAGCGAGGAACTGGTGCGCCTGGGCGCCCGACGTGTCTATGCGGTCGAGGCCAACCCCCACCTGTACGCGCTGGCTTCGGAACGACTGGCCGCCTACCCGGAGGTGGTCTGCGTCCATCAGGAAATCCAGCAGTTCGAGCCGGACGAGCCCGTCGATGTACTCGTCCACGAATTCTTCGGACCGCTGCTCTACGACGAAGACCTGCACGTGCTCGAAGCGCTGCGCTTTCGTCCTCGGCTTGTGTTGCCCGATCGGGCCGTGCTGATGGGCGGATTGACCTGGACCGAGCAGGTGGCCGACGAAACCGTTACGCCGGCCGTCGTGCGTCGCCTCGAAGGAGCACTGGTGTCGGGGCTTTTCGACGAAGGGAATCTGCCGCTGCAGTTTCCGGTCGCCCGCTGGGCGTTCGGACAGGCCGAGCGCGAGGTCGTGTGTGACCTGAGCGGCCGGGAGGGCGACCTGCTGTACCTGGGGCTTCAGATCTACCACGGGGATCGGCTGATCTGCCAGGCCGGGCGTTGTCCGAACTGGCCCTATGTGTGGACGCCGCGCATGGGCGATCGCTTCCGGCTGCGCTTCGTGCCCGCCGAGCGCGGCGCCGAGGTGCATTTCGCCTGGCTGTAGGCGGAACGTAAGCCGCAGGCTGCGGTTCGGTGCTTCGAGATACGACGTGGCAGGGTAGCCCATGACGTTTTTGAACCCGCTGGCGCTGCTGGCCCTGGCGGCGGCCGCCATTCCGATTCTGGTGCATCTGTTTCACTTTCGGCGGCCGCAGCGCGTGGCCTTCAGCTCGCTGGCTTTTCTGAAGGAACTGCAGCAGACGGCCCTGCAGCGGCTGCGCATTCGCCAGTGGCTCCTGTTGCTGCTGCGCACGCTGGCGCTGGTGTGCCTGGTGCTGGCGTTCGCCCGGCCGGTTTTGCGGGGACCGCTGGCGTCCTGGGCCGGAGGCGGAACGCCCCCGGTCGTGGGCCTAGTGGTGGACAATTCGCCCTCGATGGCCGTGCGGGATGCCGGCGGCGCCTATTTCGCGCAGGCCCGGACCATTGCCGCCGGCATTCTGGCGCAGCTCGATCCCGACGCCCGCGTCTGTCTGGTGCCGGTGGCCGGTGCGGCGATGACGCCGGAGCCGGTGCCGCGCGACGTGGCCGAAGAACAACTGCGTCTGCTGACGATTCGGCACGGCGCCCGGACGCTTGCGGCCGCGTTGCGCGCGGCCTACGCCTGCGTGCAACAGGTGCAGGCGCCGGCCGTGCTGTATGCGATCGGCGACCTGCAGGCTTCGACGCTGATCGATTCGCTGGCCCAGCCCGTTGCGGAGCCGCTGCTCGCCCTGCTGATCCCCGTCGGTGGCCAGACGCCCGCCAACCTGGCCATCACGGACGTTCGGATCGTCAGCCGCATCATCGAACAGGGACAGCCTGTCCGAATCGAAGCCACGCTGGCGAACTTCGGAACGGCCGCCGCCGAGGGCGTAGTGGCGACGCTTTCGCTGGAGGAGCAGCGGGTGGCGCAGGCTTCGGTCGATCTACCGCCCGGCGGCACTGCCCGCGTCACGCTGATCACCTCGCCGGCCCGCCGGGGCTGGCTGCCCGGCGTGGTGGAACTGCTCCAGCCCGATGCGCTGCTCGAAGACAACACGCGCTACCTGGTGCTGCACGTGCCGGAAGTGCGGCGGCTGTTGCTGGTGGCCGGTGCGCAGGCCCGCACCGACTACCTGGAACTGGCGCTTTCGCCGGAGATCCGCCAGGAGCGCGTGCGCTTCGAGATCACCCGGATCCCGGAGGAGGCGTTGCCGGCCACCGCGCTCGATGGCTACGATGTGGTGGGGCTGGTCGGCCTGCACGACCTTTCGAGCGGTGAGGTGGCGACGCTGGCCCGCTATGTGGCCGAGGGTGGCGGTCTGCTGTTTTTCCCGGGCGCCGACGGGCGGCTGGAAGACTACCGGCGGCTGCTGGAGGCGCTGGGGGCCGGACAGGTGCGCGGGTTTGTCGGCAACTGGAACGGCACGACGCCAATCGGGACGTTCGACCGGATGGACCTGGCGCATCCGCTTTTCGAGGGCTTGTTTGTGCAGCTGCCCGGCCAGCGCGCGATCCGGACCGAGCGCCCGGCCGTGTACTTCGCGTTGAACTATGCGCCCGGCAGCGGTCTGGAGCAGACGCTGATCCGGCTCAGCAACGGACTCCCCCTGCTGCAGGAGGTGCGGCATGGCGCAGGACGCGTGCTGCTCTGGACGACGGCCCCCGATCCGGCCTGGAGCGAGCTTCCGCTGCGCGGGCTGTTCGTGCCGTTGCTTTACCGATCGGTGTTCTATCTGGCGGGAAGCGAAGAAGAAGCGCAGGACGCGCTGACGGCCGGCATGCCCGCCCGCATCCGGCTGCAGGCGTTTCCGGCCGACGCCGTGCCGGAGCTGGTCGGGCCGGACGGACAGGTCTATCGGGCCGAGCCGGAGCGACAGGGCGGGGCGCGCTGGGCGCGCTTCGAGCCGGGTCCGGCGCAGCCGGGTATCTACGAGCTGCGGGCGGGCAACCAGGTGGTGCGGCGTGTGGCGGTCAACCCGGCGGTGGCCGAATCGGACCTGCGGCCGGAAGCGTCCGAGGCGGCCGTGCGTCGCCTGCAGGAGCAGACCGGCCTGTCGGTGACGCTGCTGGAGGTGCCGGAGGCTTCGCCGCAGGCCGTCGCGGCGGCGCTTCGCCAGGCGCAGGTCGGCGTGGAACTCTGGAACGTCTTTCTGGGGCTGGCGTTGGGCCTTCTGGTACTGGAAATGCTGGTGGCACTCCGCACCCGAATCGAAACCGTAACTGCCGGCAACGCGTAGTTTTCCCTACCTGCGCGTGCCCCGATTGCAGGCAGCACCATGAATGCGATGACTGAATTGCTTCGCACGCTGCACGGCGTCCTGCCGGTCTGCTTTTTCGGGGTCACGCTGCTTTTTCTCGTCGTCACACTCTTTCATTACCGGCAGATCCGGGAAGTGCACCTGCGCTGGCTTCGTCGATGGCCGCTGTTGCCTACCGGCTTTCTGCTGCTCGTCGTTGCGCTGGGTGCCTATGCCGCGCTGAGCGAGCAGCCTGTCCCGATCCTGCGTCTGAGCCTGTACTTTGCCGGCGGGCTTTTCTGGCTGGGCGCAGCGCTGGTGTCGGAGCAGGTGTTGATCACGAATTGTGGCATCATCGACGGGCTGAACCGGTCCGAGCGTTACGTGGGCTGGGGGCAGATTCTGGACTATTTTCCCTGGCAGGATCCGAACGGCCGGGTGCGCGGCTTTGCGTTTCTGTTTGTCGATCGGCGAAACAGACGGCGACGTCTCAACCTGGCCGTTCCGCCCGCACGGCAACCTGCCTTCCGGCGCGTGCTGGCCCGTTACCTGGATGCCCGCTTCGAAATGACCGTGCAGCAATGCTACGGGAAAACGCTCGAAGGATGAGCCGGCACTTTGCCGCTCAGGCAACGTTGAACCTTCTGGAAGTGAAAAGAAAACAGTAACCAGACCGATTCTGCATACGGCGTTGTACACGGCCACAGCACCTCGTCCGGAAACCGCGATTCTGGTGGGCGTCGTAACGCCCGAGACGACGCGATGGGATGTCGAAGATTCGCTAGAAGAGCTGGCCCAGCTGGCCCGTACGGCCGGTGCCGAGGTGACCGATCGCGTGCTGCAGGTGCTCCGGCGCGTCCATGCCGCCACCTACATCGGTCGCGGGAAGGTTGAAGAACTCAAGCGCCTGGTGGCCGCGCGCAAGAGCGATCTGGTCATCTTCGACGACGACCTTGCGCCCGCGCAGATGCGCAACCTGGAACGGGCGCTGGGTTGCAAGCTGCTCGACCGCACCGGTCTGATCCTGGACATTTTCGCCCGGCGGGCCCGCACGGCCGTGGCCAAAACGCAGGTCGAGCTGGCGCAGCTCGAGTACATGCGCACGCGCCTGACGCGCCAGTGGACGCACCTGTCGCGCCAGAAAGGCGGTATCGGCACGAAAGGGCCGGGCGAAACCCAGATCGAAACGGACCGGCGGCTGATTGCCCGACGCATCGCCGTGCTCCGGGAGCGCCTGGAACGGATCGACCGGCAGCGGACCACCCAGCGCAAAAAGCGCCAGCGTTATACCCGCGTGTCGCTGGTCGGCTACACGAACGCCGGTAAATCGACGCTGATGAACGTGCTGGCCGGCACCAACGTGCTGGCCGAAGACCGGCTCTTTGCCACGCTGGATGCCACCACCCGGCTGGTCCATCTGGAGCCGGGCAAGCCCGTGCTTCTGTCCGACACGGTCGGGTTCATCCGCAAACTGCCGCATCGGCTCATCGAAAGCTTCAAGAGTACGCTCGACGAAGTACGCGAAAGCGACGTGCTGCTCCACCTGGTGGATGCCACCCATCCGCGCTTCGAGGATCACATCCAGGTGGTGCACGAGACGCTGGCCGAGCTGGGGGCTGCCGACAAACCGATGCTCCTTGTATTCAACAAAATAGACAGACTGGCCGATCTGGGATTGCTGCAGGCGTTGCGGGCAGAATATCCCGAGGCCGTCTTCATCTCGGCGCTGCGCGGAATCGGGCTCGAAGAACTCAAGCGGCGGCTGCAGGAGCGCATCGAAGCCGAGGCGCTGGAGCTGGACGTCTGCGTGCCGCTGACCGAGGGACGCACGCTTTCCTATCTCTACCAGGTGGCCGATGTGCTGGAAGAATCCTATCTCTACGCCCGCAACGGCTACGACGAGACGCCGCTACCGGCCGCACGGCTCCGGTTGCGCGTGCCGGTACACCGACAGGCGGCCGTCGAACGCCTGCTGATGCGCTTCCGTTCGTTGCAACCGTTGCCGGATGTGACCGCGTAAGGCGTCGAAGGCATGCGCCAGAAGTGGCTGTTATGGGGACTAAAAAATCCCTTGCATCCAGACGATGCTTACTGTAAATCTTTAGGTGAAGCGTCGGCCTGCAACGAAGCAGTAAGTTGTGGCTCGGGGCGGCCAGCGCGGGGAAACGGTACAGGGGTTGCCCGGTATTCCGGAAGAGGAAGCCGGGCCCTACGAAGTGGGAGGTACTGCCATGCGGATTGCGCAACTGATTCAGGAAGGGTTGCAGCCCCTGAGCCCCGGTGACACCGTGCATCGGGCCCGGGAGCAGATGGCCGCGCAACGGGTGCGTCACCTGCCTGTGGTCAACGAGGCAGGCGAATTGCTGGGCGTGGTCTCGGACGAGCAGCTGCGTCTGGTGGACGATCCGAACCTGCCGGTGGCGATGCTGGTGCGTGGCACGCCCGTTAGCGTCACGCCCGACCTGCACGTGTTCGACGCCGCCCGGGTGGTGCTGCAGCACGGGCTGACCGTACTCCCGGTCGCGGGGTCGAATCACCACTACCGGGGCGCCGTGCCGGGCCAGCACCTGCTGGAGCAGCTCATCCGGATGCTCTCGCTGCACGAGCCCGGGGCCATCCTGGAGCTGGAAATCGACGCCCGCGACTATGCGCTCTCCAACCTGCTCTACTGCGTGGAGCAGTGCGATGCGCGCGTGCGGGCGCTGGTCGTCGAGCCGCTCGACGCGTCCGAGAGCCGCTTCCGCGTGACGCTGAAACTGAACGTGCAGGACACGGCCCGCATTCGCCATGTGCTGGAGCACCGCGGCTTCCACGTGGCGGCCGCTTACAACGAAGAAGACGACGAAGAACTTCGCCAGCGCATCGAAGCCTTCATGCGCTACTTGGAGGTCTGAACGATCCCTGTGCCATAGCATGAAAAAAAGGGGCTACACGGCCCCTTTTTCGTTGGCAACAGGCGATGCCGTTATCGTACGGGCTGGGGGACAGGCTGGCCATTCTGCTTGTATACGACGCCCGCCTTCATCACGAACGACACCTCCTGCAGTGCCGTGATGTCTTCCAGCGGGTTGCGCTCGACGGCGATCACGTCGGCCCATTTACCGGACTCAAGCGTGCCGAGGTTGTCGAGCTGGCCCAGCAGGTCGGCGGCATTGTAGGTGGCCGCCTTGATGGCCTCGATGGGCGGCATGCCGGCCTCGACCATGTAGACGAACTCCAGCGCGTTGCGTCCGTGACGGAAGACGCCCGCGTCGGTCCCGAACGCGATGGGCACGCCGGCCCGGTAGGCCCGGGCGAACGTCTCCTGAATGACCGGCCCGATTCGCCGCGCCTTCTCGGCCACCACCGGCACGTAGTAGCCCGGAATCTTGGCGGAGTCGGCCACGCTACGGCCCGCCGTGATCGTCGGCACCAGGTAGACGCCGTACTCCTTCATCATCTGCATGGTCTGATCGCTCATGAACGTGCCGTGTTCGATGGAGGCCACGCCGGCGCGGATGGCGCGCTGCATGCCTTCGTCGCCGTGCGCGTGAGCGGCCACCTTCAGCCCGAAGTCGCGGGCCACTTCAACGATCGCCCGGATCTCGTCTTCAAAGAATTGCGGCGAGGAGCCGTCCCGGGCGATCGAGAGCACGCCCCCGGTGGCCGTGATCTTGATCACGTCGGCGCCGCGCTTGATGGCCAGTCGGGCGCCCCGGCGGGCGCTGGCCACGCCATCGACCACCCCTTCGGCCTCGGTCGGAATGCCCAGAATGTCTTCGCGGAAGCCGTTCGTGGGATCGGCGTGCCCGCCCATGATCGCCAGACTTTTGCCCGCTACGAACATACGGGGACCGACGATCCAGCCCTGATTGATCGCATCCCGGAGTGCCAGATCGATCCCTTCGTTGCCGCCCACGTCGCGCACCGTCGTAAAGCCAGCCATCAGCGTACGCCGGGCATAGACCGAAGCCCGGAGCGCCTGCAGTGCGGGCGACATCTGGAACCGATCCAGGTAGCCCCTTTCCGACTTTCCATCGACAGGTGCGTGTGCATGTCGATCAGGCCGGGCAGGCAGTAAGCCTGGCGCAGATCGACCACCCGGTCGCCCTCCTGCGGCGTGACAAAACCGGACACAACCGCCTCGATGCGCTCGCCGCGTACGACGATGGTGCGCTCGAGCATGGGTTCCGGGGAGACGCCGGGGTCGATGACCGTACCACAATGCACGAGCAGACGGCCGGACGCAGGCTGCGCCTGCACACCGGCGGCCAGTCCAAATAGCAGCAGGAAAATACTCCAGCGCATGGCTGCAACGGGTTGGTGGTTCGCAGATGCCTCCAGCATACGACATTTCGCACACAGAAGGAACACCCACCGGCGGCGCGCATAGGCTTGCGCTACCATGCAGGAGGAACCCATGGAAAAAGCACCGACAGGGCGTCCTGGTCTGCTCGAGGCATTCTGGCTGCTGAGCGCATTGCGCGTGGCGGTCCGAACGGCCGCCTCTGTGCGTGCCCGTCGCGAGGCACCACCGCTTCGGGTGCGGCTGCGTCGGGAAGCGCGCCGACTGCGGCGGTTGCTCGACCGCCTGCAGCTGGCGTTGCTCTACACGGACGTCGTCGGAGACCAGACGCTCGATGCCGCGCTGCTGCGGCGCTTCGATCTGCTGCTCACCGCCCGGGAGGTGGCCGACGCCTGGCGCACGCTCCATCAGGATCTGCTGCAATGGTACCCCGAGGTCCCGGCCTCGCTCGTGGAAGCGGTGCGGTGGGCGGCGCGCCGATTCGACCGCCTGGACGCCGAAGCGCCTGCCATCCGGTGGCAGGCGGCCCTGCACTTCGGAAACCGCGTGTTACGGGCCGTTCGGCACGCGTTGCACCGGAAGCGCTGAGAACTTCGACAGGGGCTGGGCGTACCACATCTGCTTGGTATTTGTCGAAAAAACCCGGTTTTTGCCGGTTATCAGGGAGTGGCAACTTCTATGCGTACGCGTCCTGCTGAGGCTTCGAACTACGTTGCTTCCAATATCCAGATTCTCGAAGGGCTTGAAGCGGTTCGCAAGCGGCCCGCCATGTACATCGGGGATGTGGGCATTCGCGGCCTGCATCACCTGGTCTACGAGGTGGTGGACAACGCGATCGACGAGGCGATGGCGGGCTACTGCGACCGTATCGCCGTCACGATCAACGAAGACGGATCCATCACGGTCGAGGACAACGGTCGGGGTATTCCCGTCGACGAGCATCCGACCGAGAAGCGGTCGGCGCTCGAAGTGGTGATGACCACGCTGCACGCCGGCGGCAAGTTCGACAAGAGCACCTACAAGGTGTCGGGTGGACTGCACGGCGTGGGCGTCTCCTGCGTGAACGCACTTTCCCGCAAGCTGATTGCGACGGTAAAACGCGACGGGTACGTCTGGCGCCAGACCTATGCCTACGGCAAGCCGACCTCGCCCGTCGAGCGCGTACGTCCGATGCGGGAAGATGAGGAGACGGGCACGATCGTCCAGTTCTGGCCGGACCCGACCATCTTCAAGACGGTCGAATTCCGGTTCGATACGCTGGCCGAGCGGCTGCGCGAGCTGGCCTACCTGAACCGCGGCGTGCGCATCTCCATCGAAGATCGGCGCGAGGAGGACGAATCGCTTCGCTACGAGGAGTACTACTTCGAGGGCGGGCTCGTCGAGTTCGTCCAGTACCTCGACGAGACGCGCACGCCCATCCACGACGAGGTGATCTACATCGCGGGCGAGGCCGACGACGTGGTCGTCGAGGTGGCGCTGCGCTACAACGACGGCTATGCGGAGAACGTGCTCTCGTTCGTGAACAACATCAACACGCACGAGGGCGGGACGCACGTGGCCGGCTTCCGTACGGCGCTCACGCGCACGCTCAAGGCCTACGCCGAAAAGAACAACCTGCTGAAGAACTTCAAGGGCGAACTTTCGGGCGAGGACTTTCGCGAGGGGCTGACGGCCGTCATCTCGGTCAAGGTGCCCGAGCCCCAGTTCGAGGGCCAGACCAAGACGAAGCTGGGCAACTCGGAGGTGCAGGGCATCGTGGCGGGGATCGTCTCGGAACATCTGAGTCGCTGGCTGGAAGACCATCCCCGCGAGGCCCGGCGCATTCTCGACAAGGTGATTCTGGCGGCGCAGGCCCGCGTGGCCGCCCGCAAGGCCCGCGAGCTGGTACAGCGCAAAAACGCGCTCAACGGCTCCAGCCTGCCCGGCAAGCTGGCCGACTGTGCCTCGCGCGATCCTTCGAAGTGCGAGCTGTTTCTGGTGGAGGGCGACTCGGCCGGCGGAAGTGCCAAGCAGGCCCGCAACCGGGAGTTTCAGGCCATTCTGCCGCTGCGCGGAAAGATCCTGAACGTCGAGAAAGCCCGGCTCGATAAGATTCTGGAAAACGAAGAGATCCGGAACATTGTCACGGCGCTGGGAACCGGGCTGGCCACCACCGAAGAGGACTTCGACCTGAGCAAGCTCCGCTACCACCGCATCATCATCATGACGGATGCGGACGTGGACGGCGCCCACATCCGGACGCTGCTCCTGACGTTCTTCTACCGTCAGCTCCGGCCGCTCGTCGAAGGCGGCTACATCTACATTGCGCTGCCGCCGCTTTATCGGGTGAAGGTGGGTAAGACGGAGCGTTACGCCTGGAGCGACGAGGAGCTGCGTCAGATCGTGGAGGAACTGACCGACGGCCAGCCGCAACGTGCCGTCATCCAGCGCTACAAGGGGCTCGGCGAGATGAATCCGGAGCAGCTCTGGGAGACGACCATGAACCCGGAGACGCGCATTCTGCAGCAGGTGACCGTCGAAGATGCGGCGGCCGCCGACCGGATCTTCTCGATCCTGATGGGCGATGCCGTTGAGCCCCGCCGGAAGTTCATCGAACGGAACGCCCGCTACGCGACGCTCGACGTCTGAGGCGCCGGGCTGCTTCCATGACGCCCGATCTGAGCATTGTCGTGCCGGTCTACGACGAGGCCGCTTCGCTTCCGGAGCTGGCCGAGGAGATCCGCGCCGTCTGCGAGGCGCACGGCTACAGCTTCGAGGTGTGGTTCGTGGACGACGGCTCGCGGGACGGCTCCTGGGAGGTCATCGAGCGGCTGCACGCCGAGGATCCCCGCTTTGCTGGCGTACGCCTGCGGCGCAACTACGGCAAAAGCGCGGCGCTGGCGGTGGGCTTCGAGCGGGTCCGCGGGCGCTATGTGGTCACGCTCGACGCCGATCTGCAGGACGACCCGGCCGAGATCCCGGGACTGATCGAGCTGCTGGAATCGGGCTACGACCTGGTCAGCGGCTGGAAAAAACGCCGCCAGGACCCGCCGAGTAAGACGATCCCGAGCCGCTTTTTCAACTTCGTCACGCGGAAGCTCTCGGGCATTCCGCTGCACGACTTCAACTGCGGTTTGAAAGCCTATCGCCGGGAGGTGGTGAAGGCGGTGCGCGTCTACGGCGAGCTGCACCGCTACATTCCGCTGCTGGCCTACTGGGAGGGCTTCACGCGGATCACCGAAAAGCCGGTGCGCCACCGGCCCCGTAAGTATGGCCGCACGAAATTCGGGCTGGAACGCTTCATCCGGGGCTTTCTGGATCTGATCACGGTGCTGTTTCTGACCCGGTTCATGTCGCGGCCCATGCACTTTTTCGGGACGTTCGGCGTGCTGGCGTTTCTGGCGGGTTTTGCCATCAGCCTGTGGCTTTCGCTGGAAAAGCTCATCTGGAATCAGCCGCTCACGAACCGGCCGTTGCTGCTGCTGGGCGTGCTGATGATCATGGTGGGCGTGCAGATGTTCACGACGGGACTGCTCGGCGAGCTGATCATCCGGGAGCGCATGGAGCGGACGCCCACCTACCAGGTGGTCGAGGAACGCCCGCCGGAAGTCGTGCGAACCGTCTGACGATCATGGCTCGCCTGACGCTGGTCGGTCCGGTGGCGCCCTACCGCGGTGGCATTGCCCATTTCACCGAAGCGCTGGGACAGGCATTGCAGGCACGTGGTCACCAGGTGTCGGCGCTGAGCTTCCGGCGCCAGTATCCCCGGTGGCTTTTTCCCGGCCGCACTCAGACCGAGCCGGAGCCGGTCGCGTCGTCGATGCCGGCCGCCTACGTGCTCGATCCGCTGCGGCCCTGGACCTGGCTGCAGGCCGTCCGCCGGATTCAGACGCAGCGGCCGGACCTGGTCGTGTTCCAGTACTGGATGCCGTTCTTTGCGCCGGCCTACGGGACGATCGCCGGAAGCCTGCGCCGCCGGGGCGTGCCGGCCGTGGCGCTCGTGCACAATGCGCTGCCGCACGAACGCCACGTGCTCGATGCCACGCTCAGCCGCTGGTTTCTGCGTCGGTGTCGGGCGCGGATCGTGCTTTCGGAGGCGGTCGCCCGCCAGCTCGCCACGCTGGGCCTGCCGGCCGATGTGCAGCTCGTGCATCCCGTCGATCCCCGCTACGGCCCGGTGCGTTCCCGTGCGGAAGCGCGCAGACGGCTGGGCCTGCCGCCCGATGCGCCGGTACTGTTGTTCTTCGGATTCGTGCGTCGCTACAAGGGGCTGGACGTGCTGCTGGAGGCGATGCCGGCGATCCGGACGGCGCTGCCGGACGTGCAGCTCCTGGTAGCGGGCGAGTTCTACGAGCCGGCGGATCGCTATCGGGCACGCGTCCGGGAGCTGGGGCTGAGCTCCTGCGTGCACGTGCACGACCGCTACATCCCCGAGTCGGAGGTGGCCTGGTATTTTTCAGCGGCGGATCTGGTCGTGCAGCCCTATCTTTCGGCCACCCAGAGCGGCGTTGTGCCCATGGCCTTCCACTTCGAGCGGCCGGTGGTGGTGACGGCCGTGGGTGGTCTGCCCGAGGTGGTGCCGCACGAGGTGGCCGGCTTTGTCGTGCCGCCGGGCGATCCTAAAGCGCTGGCCGAGGCCGTCGTGCGCTTTTTCCGGGAGGGGTGGGCCGAGCGCCTGACCGAGGGCGTGCGCCGCCTGCGCGGCCGCTACGGCTGGGAGCCGCTGTGCGAAACGCTGGAACAGATGCTATCCGACTGATGCGCTACGATCCGGTCAAAGATCGGCTGGGACGGATCTTCGGACGCCACCCGCTGCTGCAGCGACTGTTTTTCGCGCTGCTGCACCTGATCTTTCTGCGGAGCTGGTACGTGCGGCGGGCGCTGCGTCGGATCTTCAAAGGCTGGCCAGCCGACCGGCCGGTGCGCGTGCTCGATGCCGGGACGGGCTTCGGCCAGTACGCCTACTACATCGCTCGCCGGTGGCCCCATACCGAGGTCGTCGGCGTCGATCTCAAAACCGACTATCTGGAACAGGCCCGGCGCTTCGTGGCGCGGACGCCCGTGGCCGACCGCGTGCATTTTGTGCAGGACGACCTGACGCGCCTGCAGACCGAAGGGCCGTTCGACCTGATCCTGTCGGTGGACGTGCTGGAGCATATCGAAGACGACCGGGCCGTGCTACGCAACTTTGCGCGCGTGCTGCGGCCCGGTGGCTACGTGATCATCAACACACCGTCGGACCAGGGCGGCTCCGACGTGCAGGCACCCGGCCAGCAGAGTTTCATCGAAGAGCACGTGCGCGAAGGGTACAGCCGCGAACTGCTGGAAGCACGGCTCCGGGAGGCCGGCCTGGAGCCCGTCGAAAGCCACTACAGCTACGGCCCGTTCGGGTCGCTGGCCTGGCGGCTGCTCGTCAAATATCCCATGCTGGCGCTCAACCGAACCGCACTGGCTTATCTGCTGCTTCCCGTGTACTACCTGGTGGCGTTGCCCGTGGGACTGGTGCTGAACGCGCTGGACCTGGTGCGGGAAAACCGGACGGGCACGGGGCTGATCGTGGTAGCCCGCAAGCCGGAGAATTAACGCCGGCGTCGGTAAAGGCGGACAATATGTCGCGGTAGTCGGGATTGCGCATCAAAGGCGGGCGTTTCAGGATCGCGGGGCCGGAGCGACCAGGCTTCGACGGTCAGCGGCCAGACCAGCGCGAGGCGCTCGGCCGGCGTCAGGTCCCGCACGGCTTCTTCGTAATCTTCGGCTTCCGCGCGCGTCAGGCGGCGGAGGGTAATGGTTCGGCGACGCATTGCCAGACGCACGATTTTGCTTCTTCCTACCTGTTATACGATTTCCTTCCGGGAAATCATAGTGCCTGTGAGAAAGCACGGGCGCACACGGCGGTGCGCCCCTACCAGATCTTTGACGCTTCCCCTATCCCGTAGGGGCGGACCACTGTGTCCGCCCTGTCATACCCGCCGGATCACGTCCACCACACGGGGTGTGGCACCCTCATGCACCGGTAAATCAGCAATCCCATGTTACCAGCCACGGAATTGCAAGAGGATGGGGCGCTTTGTCCGGCTCGCTACGTCTCCTTGGCCAAGAATCCACGGCGGCGGTTGATCCCTTCGGGCGTTTCGGCGTATCTTGGTAGGGCCTGTCTGAAGCCGTCGGGACCCCGCCGCAATCCGCAAAGCAGCCCACCGCGCGCTTATGCCGAGCAAGTACATTTTTGTTACCGGAGGTGTTACTTCATCGCTGGGGAAAGGCATCGTCTGCGCTTCGCTGGGCCGCCTGCTCGAAGCGCGCGGCCTGCGCGTGACGATCCAGAAGCTCGACCCGTACATCAACGTCGATCCCGGCACGATGAACCCCTACGAGCACGGGGAGGTGTACGTGACCGAGGACGGCGCCGAGACCGACCTGGACCTGGGGCACTACGAACGCTTTCTGGGGCGGCCCACCAGCCAGGCCAACAACGTCACGACCGGCCGGATCTACCTGGAGGTCATCACGAAGGAGCGGGCCGGGGCTTATCTGGGCAAGACCGTCCAGGTGGTGCCGCACATCATCGACGAGATCAAGCGCTGGATGCTCAAGCTCGGCGAGACGGGCCAGTACGATGTGGTGATCACCGAGATCGGCGGCACGGTGGGCGACATCGAAAGCCAGCCCTATCTGGAGGCAATCCGCCAGCTTCGCTACGAACTCGGCCAGCGCAACACGCTCATCATTCATCTGACGCTGGTGCCCTATCTGGAGGCGGCGGGCGAGCTCAAGACCAAGCCCACGCAACACTCGGTCAAGACGCTGCTCTCGCACGGATTGCAGCCCGACGTACTCGTCTGTCGCTCCGAGTACCCGCTCGATGCCGACCTGCGGCGCAAAATCGCGCTCTTCTGTAACGTCGAACCGCGGGCCGTCATCGCCGCGCTCGATGCCGAATCGATCTACGAGGTGCCGCTGCTGCTCCGAGAGGAGGGGCTCGACGCCATTGTGATCGAGCGGCTGTTTGACGAGCAGGAGCGGCAGGCGCTGCACGAGCCGGATCTGGATGACTGGATCGATTTTCTCCGGCGTCTGAAAAGCCCGAAGGCCACCGTGCGCGTGGCCCTTGTGGGCAAGTACGTGGCGCACCAGGACGCCTACAAGTCGATCATGGAGAGCTTCGTGCTGGCCGGGGCCGAGCACGGCGTGCAGGTGGAGGTCAAGCAGGTGCTCTCCGACGAGATCACGCGCGAGAACGTGGCCGAGCTGCTGGGTGACGTGTCGGGCATTCTCGTGGCGCCGGGCTTCGGCGAGCGCGGCATCGAGGGCAAGATCGAGGCGGTGCGCTTTGCCCGGGAGCAGAACATCCCGTTCTTCGGAATCTGTCTGGGCATGCAGTGCGCCGTGATCGAATTTGCCCGGAACGTGTGCGGCTGGCACGACGCCAACTCGACCGAGTTCGATCCGGACACGCCGCATCCGGTCATCGACCTGATGGCCGAACAGAAAAAGATCACCGACAAAGGCGGCACGATGCGGCTGGGCGCCTACGACTGTCACCTGGTGGAGGGCTCTCGCGTGCGCGCCATCTACGGCACTTCGGACGTGCGCGAGCGGCACCGCCATCGCTACGAAGTCAACAACGTGCTCCGCTACAAGCTGCTCGAGCACGGCATGCAGTTCACCGGACTGAACCTGGAGCGCGATCTGGTGGAGATCATCGAATTGCCCGAGCACCGCTGGTTCATCGGCGTGCAGTTCCACCCCGAGTACAAATCGACGGTGGGGCGGCCACATCCGCTCTTTTCGGCGTTTGTGGCGGCCTGCGTCGAGTACGCCCGCGAGAAAGGTCAGCTGCAGACGCCCCGGCCGCGTCGGCGTCAGAAAACGCTGCGGCTGGCGTCGGCCCGCATGTGATCAGGCCCCCAGCTCGAAGGCGTAGTAGAGACTCAGCAGAACGGTCAGCACGTAGAGGATCGGGTGTACGGCGCGTGCCCGGCCGCTGAGTACCTGCAGCAGCACGTAGGCGATCAGCCCGAAGGCGATCCCGTTGGCGATGGAGTAGGTGAAGGGCATGAGCGTGATCGTCAGGAAGGCCGGGATCGCTTCGTCGTACTTGCGCCAGTTCAGTTTGGTCAGCCCCTGCATCATGAAGACGCCCACCAGAATCAGCGCCGGGGCGGTGGCGGCGGCCGGTACGGCCGTAAAGAGCGGTGCCAGAAAGAGTGAGAGCAGGAAAAGCAGGGCTACCACGACGGCGGTCAGGCCGGTGCGTCCCCCTTCTTCGATGCCGGTGGCCGATTCGATGTAGGTGGTGACCGTGCTGGTACCCAGCAGCGCGCCGAGCGTGGTGCCCACGGCATCGGCCGAAAAGGCTTCGCGGGCGCGCTCCAGTTCGCCGCGGGCGTTGAGGAAACCGCCCAGCCGTCCGATGCCCATCAGCGTACCGGCTGTGTCGAAGAAGTCCACGAACAGGAAGGCCAGCACCACGCTCACCAGTTTGGCATGCAGGAGCGTGCCGAAGTCGAAGGAGGCGAGCGTTTCGCGGGGGAGTCCGGGAAGCTGTACCCAGCGTTCGGGCAGCGGCGCCAGTCCGGTCAGCCAGGCCACGAGCGTGCCGGCCAGGATGCCCAGCAGCAGCGCGCCCGGGATGCGGCGCACCAGGAGCAGCGCCATGAGCACGAGCGTGCCGAGCGCCAGGAGCGTCGTCGGATGCGTCAGGGAGCCGAGCGTGACCAGCGTGGCCGGACTGTCGATCACCAGCCCGGCATGCTGAAAGCCGATGATCGCCAGAAACAGGCCGATGCCACCGGAGGTGGCCACCTTCAGCGCGTCGGGGATGGCCCGGAGCACGGCCCCGCGTACGCCGCTGAGCGCCAGCGCCAGAAACAGCAGCCCTTCCACGAAGACGGCCGCGAGCGCGACGTGGTAACTGACGCCCATTCCCTGCACGACGCCGTAGGTGAAGTAGGCGTTCAGCCCCATGCCGGGCGCCAGCGCGAACGGATAGTTGGCCCACAGGCCCATGAGCAGCGTGGCGGTCGCCGAAGCCAGTGCCGTGGCCCGTGCCACGTCGTCGGGGGGCATGCCGGCATCGGCCAGGATCTGGGGATTGACCAGCAGGATGTAAGCCATGGTCAGGAAGGTGGCCACGCCGGCCCGTAGCTCGGTCAGAACCGTCGTGCCCCGTTCCGAGAGGCGAAAGTATCGATCCAGCACGGCGACGAAGGAGCAGCTTTTGTCGGAGCCCCGCGGAAATATGCAAAAAGCCCAGGTGGCAGGCAAGCCGTTTCAGGAAAGGCGTCGGAAGACGGCCCGGATACGACCGACGACGTAGCAGCCCGGGTCGTCCGGTGGGAAGACCTCCTCCAGATAGGTCCGGTTGGCCGGCTGGAGGTGGATCCTGTTGTTGACAAAGACGAAGCGGCGGGCCAGTAGCAATTCGCCCACCAGACAGGCGACCAGCTCGCGGTTGTTCAGCGTGCGCCAGGGCACTTCTTCGATCAGCAGCAGATCGCCCTTGAAGATGCCCTCGCCGCTCATGCCGTCGTCGCCGGCGCGGCCGATCAGGCAGGCGTCGGGATCGAGACCTCGGGGCAGAAAGAACGGATCGACTGTGAGGAAGCCGGCCGGTCGGGCCCGGAGACGTTCGGGTTCGTGGCTGGTCGTGCGGCTGATGACCGGCAGGCTGGGGACCTCGTCGGTCAGCGCGAACGGATCGTCGCTGTCGAGCAGGTGCAGGCCGCGAGCGGCGCCGGGGTCCCGGCGGAGATAGCCTTTCTTTTCGAGTGCCCGGAGCAGCTTGAAGACCCCGTTGGTGGAGCGGATGCCCAGCGCCTCGCCGATTTCCTGGAGGGTGGGGGGTTTGTGGTGGCGGCGCTGGTAGGCGCGGATGAACTCGTAGGCTTCGTTCTGTCGCGCGGTCAGGCGGCCTTTCATGGGGAAAGCCAGCATGGGTTGACAGCGTGCTGAGCCCAAAGATAAGCAGGTGAAAAGATTTTTACCAGTCTGAATGATATGGTGAAAAAAATTTCACCTCACTTCCCGAAATGGCTTTGTTGTAGCAGAACGATTGTTTTTGGTGCTTCTGGTGCGGCAAAGAAAAATGCTTTCTTTATATGAGAAAACTTGACTTTTTGAAAAAAAGATGTACCTTGTGGGGGTGGTGGGGAAAAGTGGGGAATTTTCCCACGACCCTGGTTTAATGCGAGGACCCTGCACGGGGAAGCGCAATGGCGGGCTTCAAGGGACAGGCCGAGTACTCCGTGGACGAGAAAGGCCGGGTGGCCATTCCGGCCAAAATGCGGGCCGTCCTGAAGCCCGAGGCCAAGGGGACCTTCACGGCCACGCGCGGCTTCGAGCAGTGCATCTTTCTCTATCCGCTCGATCGCTGGGAGGAGATCGAAGAGCAGATGATGTCGCTCAACCTGTATCAGCGCGAGGCGCGCAACTTCGTGCGCCAGCTGTTGCGCTGGGCCGAGGAGGTCACGCTGGACCGGCAGGGACGCATCGTGTTGCCCAAGCCGCTGATGGAGTTTGCGGGCATCAAAGATCGGGCGCTGATCATCGGCGCGCTCGATCACATTGAAATCTGGGATCCGGCCACGTTCGATCAGTTCGTGAACAGGGAAATGGAGAGCTACGAGACGCTGGCCGAAAGGGTGATGGCGGCGTGATGAGCGAGCGGTCGGCGCATACAGATACCGGAGCGGCGGGACCCTATGGCTCGCCGTATCACGTGCCGGTTCTTTGGAAGGCTGTCGTCGAAGGGTTGGTCACCGACCCGGCGGGTTGCTACGTGGACGCCACCATCGGCGGCGGCGGACACACGGCCGCTTTGCTCGATGCGCTGGCGCCCGAGGGACGTGTGATCGGCATCGACCGGGACCCGGAGGCCCTGGATGCGGTGCGCCGCCGGCTGGGCGACGCCGTCGAGGCCGGACGCCTCCAGCTCGTGCCGGGCAATTTCGCCGACCTGGAGGCGATCCTGGACCGGCTCGGGGTGGCACAGATCGACGGGTTGCTGCTGGACCTGGGCGTCTCCTCGCACCAGCTCGACGAAGCGCTGCGCGGGTTCAGCTTCCAGGCCGAAGGGCCGCTCGACATGCGCATGGACCCGACGAGTCCGGGTCCGACGGCTGCGCAGCTCCTGGAGCGCTGGAGTGAATACGAGCTGGCCGAGGTGCTGCGGCGCTACGGCGAGGAGCCGCGCGCGCGCAAACTGGCCCGCGCCATCTGTCGGGCCCGGCCGATCCGCACCACCGCCGAACTGGCCGAGGTCGTGCGGCGCGAGGTGTCGCCAAAGGAGGCGACCAAGACACTGGCGCGCGTCTTCCAGGCGCTGCGCATTGCCGTCAACGACGAATTGCAGGCGCTGGAACGGGCGCTGGAAGCCGCCACGCGCCGGGTGCGTCCGGGTGGACGGCTGGTCGTGCTCAGCTACCATTCACTGGAGGACCGCCGCGTGAAGCGCTTTCTGCGGTACGGTAACCTGAAAGGCGAGCCCGTGCGCGACTTTTACGGGCGCCTGATCGCGCCCTGGCGGCCGCTGACCCGCCGGGCGATCCGACCCTCCGACGACGAAGTGGCCGCCAACCCGCGGGCTCGGAGCGCCCGATTGCGCATTGCCGAACGGGTAGCGGAAACGGAAAACGCATGATCAGAACACGCACGAAAACACGCCGAAGCGGCCGTCAGGGCCGCCCGAAGCGTCCGACGGCGCGTGCGACGACACGCTGGCCGTCGTGGCGTGAGCTGGCACGCCGGGAGTCGGCCCGGGCGGATCAGCCCCGGACCGTCCGCTTCTCGGCGCGGCGGCTCACGCTGTACGTGGTGGCGGCGGCCGCGCTGTTTGTCGCCTACGTGTGGCACGTGTACGCCACGCGGGAGGCGCTTCAGGAAGTGCAGCGCCTGCGGCGCGAGCATCTGCAGCTGGTGCTCACATACAACCGGTTGAAGGGCGAATTCGACCGGGCCACGAGTCCGGCCGTCATCTACGAGCGCGCCCGGGCGCTGGGCCTGGAGGAAGGCTTCACCTACGGACCGGTGGTCATTCATGTGCAACCCTGAAGCCTATGTGCCTGCGCCGTGGAGCCCCGCGATCAAATGCTGACCCGCCTGTACGTGGTGCTGACGCTGATGGCGCTCTGGCCGCTGGCCATCGCGGGGCGCATGCTCTGGATCTATCTGAGCGAGGGCGCGGCGCTGCGGGCCGAAGGGCGGCGGCAGATGCGGGCCGTCGTGGAGATCCCCGCCATGCGGGGCGAGATGCTCGATCGGGTCGGGCGGGCGCTGGCCGTCAACACGGTGCGCTACGACCTGGCACTCGATCCTGAAGTCGAAGGCTTTGCCGCACAGGGTTCCACGTTCTTTGAAAGACTGGCGCGCCTGACCGGAAGGTCGGCAACGTATTTCCGGCAACGGGTGGCCCGGCGCGCGAGTCCGCGCTACGTGGTGCTCTGGCGAGGACTGACCGAAGCCCAGAAAAAGGCCATCGAGAGCTGGGAGGTGCCGGGTGTCATCCTGGAGCCCCGCTTCAGCCGCTGGTACCCCTACGGATCGCTGGCGGCGCACGTGCTCGGCTACGTGGGAGCCGACGGGCGCGGACTGGCCGGCCTGGAGCTTCAGTATGATCGGTACCTGCAGGGACGCCCCGGGCGGCGCGTGGTCCAGCGTGACCGCCGCGGGGTGCTCAAGCCGATGGTGGGCGGCGAAGTCGTCGAGCCCGAGCACGGGCAGACGCTGGTGCTCACGCTCGACCTGATCCGCCAGACGATTCTGGAAGAGGAGCTGGCACGCGGTGTGGCCGAGGCGGGGGCTCGCTGGGGCACGGCCATCGCCATGGATCCACGCACGGGGGCCGTGCTGGCCATGGCGAACGTGCCCACCTACGATCCCAACCGGCCGGCCGCCGCTCCGGAGGAAGCCCGACGCAACCGGGCCATCACCGACCGCATGGAGCCCGGCTCCACGTTCAAGCTGATCACGGCCATTGCCGCGCTGGAGCAGGGCGTGGTGGCGCTCGACGACACGCTCGACACCGGCGCTGGCTGGGCCGTCTTCGCCGGCCGCACCATGCGCGACGTGCATGCCTACGGCCGCATCTCGTTTGCCGAGGCGCTGGTGCATTCCAGCAACGTGGGCGTCGCCAAAATCGCCACGCGGCTCAAGCCCGGCGTCCTTTACCAGTATGCGCGCAACCTGGGCTTCGGGCAGCCCACGATGATCGACCTGCCCGGTGAGGTAAGCGGCACGCTCAAGCGTCCGTCCCGCTGGAGCGGTACCACGCTGACTTCCATGAGCATCGGCTACGAAGTCGATGCCACGCCGCTCCAGATTCTGACGGCCTACTGCGCGCTGGCCAATGGCGGGCTGCTCGTGCGGCCGTTCGTGGTGGCCGAGCGGCGTTCGATTACGGGCGAAGTGCTCTGGCGCGCGCGGCCTGACTCGATCCGTCGGGCCTTCCGGCGCGAGACCGCCCGGCGGCTGCTCCCCGTCTTCGAGCGCGTGGTCAACGAGGGAACAGGCAAGGCGGCGCGGGTTGAAGGATTACCGGTGGCCGGCAAGACGGGCACGGCCTTCAAGGTGGTGGACGGCCGCTACCAGCCGGGCGCCTACCGGGCGTCGTTCGTGGGGTTCTTCCCGGCCGACGATCCCCAGGTGGCGCTGATCGTGGTGCTCGACGAGCCGCGCCGCAGCATCTACGGGGGGCAGGTCGCCGCGCCCATCTTCCGGCGCGTTGCCGAGCGCTGGATCGGCACCTTCCCGAAGATTGCCGAGCGCATGGCCCCCCGCGAGGAGTTGCCGGAGCAGGTGGCTCGGCCGCTTCCGACTTTGGAAGGACAGCCGCTGGCCGTTGCACGTGCGCGGCTTCAGGCCGAAGGGTTGAAGGTGCGGGTAGCCGGCCCGGACGGAGCGCTGGCCTTCGTCGCCGATCAGCGTCCGGCTCCCGAAACCCCGGTGACGCTCGGCGATGCCGTGCGTCTGGAGGCAACGCCGCCCGATACGCTCGTGCGCCGCATGCCCGACCTGCGAGGCCTGAGCGCACGGCAGGCCACCTACTGGCTGGCCGCCTTCGGCGTGGGGGTACGTGTTGAAGGACATGGACAGGTGGTAGCCCAGTGGCCCGAACCCGGGGCTCCCTTACCCAGCGAGGTCTATCTGCGATGCCGGTAGCTATCCCAAAACAACCGATCCCATTGACCCGGGTGCTCCAGCGACTGGAGCGTGAGAGGCTGTTGCAGACGGTCGTCGGACCGGCGACCGCGCGGAAGCTCACGCACCTGACGGACAACAGTCAGGAAGTGCAGCCGCGCGGGTTGTTTGTCGCTGTGCGGGGCGAGCGCGTCGATGGCCACCGGTTCATCGAGCAGGCCATCGAACGGGGTGCCGTGGCCGTGGTGGGTGAAGTCATGCCGGAGGCGTTCGCCGAACGCTTTCCGAAAGCCTCCTTCGTACAGGTGTCCAACAGCCGGCGGGCGCTCGGCATCCTGGCCACGATCTTTCACATGAATCCGGCCCGGCGGCTGCGTCTGATCGGCATTACGGGCACCAACGGCAAAACGACGACCGCTTTCCTGGTCTACCACATGCTGAACGCCATCGGTCAGGAAACCGGCCTGATCGGGACGGTCTGCTACCGGTTCGGCCGGCACGAGCTTCCGGCGTCGAACACCACCCCGGGGCCCATCGAGCTGAACCACCTGCTGCGGCGCATGACGGGCGTCCCCTGCAAGAACTGTGTGATGGAGGTCTCCTCGCACGCGCTGGAGCAGGAGCGGGTGGCCGGCCTGTCGTTCTCCATCGCGGTCTTTACGAACCTGACGCGCGACCACCTGGACTATCACGGCTCGTTCGAGGCCTACCTGAAAGCCAAAAAGAAGCTCTTTGACGGGCTGACGTTTCGGGCCACGGCGCTTTACAACATCGACGATCCCAGCGGCCCCGCCATGGTGGCCGACACGCAGGCCTGCTGCATCAGCTATGGCCAGCGAGAGGATGCCCAGCTGCGCATGCGCATTGTTGGCCACAGCCTGGAGGGCCTGACGCTCAACATCGACGGGCGCTTTCAGCGCTTTCCGCTGGTGGGCCGCTTCAACGCCTACAACCTGCTGGCCGCCTACGGGGTGGGGCGGGCCATGGGACTGGACCCCGACCTGTTGCTGGAGGCGCTGGGTCGCGTGCCGCAGATTCCCGGCCGCTTCGAGCGCTTCACGTTCGAAGATGGCACCACGGCCATCGTGGACTACGCGCACACGCCCGACGCGCTCGAAAACGTGCTGCGGACGATCCGCGAGGTAATGCCCGAAGGGGCGCGTCTGTGGTGCGTCTTCGGATGCGGGGGCGAGCGCGATCGGGGCAAGCGGCCCATGATGGGCGCCGTGGCCGAGCGCCTGGCCGACTGTGTGATCGTCACCAGCGACAACCCGCGCTCCGAAGATCCGCTCCAGATTTTTGAAGACATTCGCCAGGGCATGCGGCACCCCGAAGCGGCGCTGTGGGAGGTGGATCGGGCCCGGGCCATCGAGCAGGCCGCAAAGCTGTGTCGCCCGGGCGATGTGGTGCTGGTGGCCGGCAAAGGGCACGAGGCCTATCAGATCATCGGCACCGAAAAGATTCCACTGGACGATCGTCAGCTGGTGCAGGAATACTTCGAACACTACCACACGCCGGCGCGTCCGCCTTCGATCCGGTTTCTGTAACGATGCTGTACTACCTGCTGCAATACCTTGAAGCTACCTACCAGCCGCCCGGCTTTCAGGTGTTCCGGTTCATCACGGTGCGGGCGGTGCTGGCCGCGCTGACAGCGCTGGCCCTGTCGCTTTTCGTGGGCCGTCGCATCATTCGCTGGCTGCAGCGCAAGCAGCTCGGCGAGCACGTGCGCAACGACATGCCGATCAGCCATGCCCACAAGGCCGGCACGCCGACCATGGGCGGCCTGATCATCCTGCTCTCCCTTCTGACGTCCGTACTGCTCTGGGGGGCGATCGCCGAAGTGTACGTCTGGCTGGCGCTGCTGGCCACGGCCTGGATGGGCGCCTTCGGCCTGGCCGACGATTACATCAAGACGATTCTACGGGACAAACGGGGGCTGGCCCCGCGCGTCAAGCTGATCGGCCAGGTGAGTCTGGGATTGATCGTGGGCGGCGTGCTCTACTTTCATCCCCGGTTTGCCGAGATCCACACGATCACTTACGTCCCGTTTCTGAAAGAAAAGGTTTTCGACTACTACTTCTTTGGCGAGGGGCTGCCGGTGGACATCGGCTGGGTGGTGTATCTGCCGGTGGCCGTGTTCATCATCACGGCCGTGTCGAACGCGGTCAACATCACCGACGGACTCGACGGACTGGCGGCCGGCACGACGGCCTTTGTGGCGGGCGGCCTGATGGTGTTCGCCTATATCTCGGGCAACGCCATCCTGGCCGACTTCCTCAACGATCTGTACCTGCCGGGTGCGGGCGAGCTGGCCGTGTTTGCGGCGGCCATGGCGGCGGCCTGCCTGGGCTTCCTCTGGTACAACGGCTACCCGGCCCAGGTCTTCATGGGCGACACGGGTGCGCTAGCACTGGGAGCGGCCGTGGGCACGCTGGCCCTGATGGTCAAAAAAGAGCTGCTACTGCCGTTGCTGGGGGCCGTCTACTTCGTCGAGGCGCTTTCGGTGATCATTCAGACGACCTATTTCAAATACACGCGCTGGCGCACGGGCACCGGACGCCGGGTGTTTCGGGTGGCGCCGCTGCATCACCACTTTGAAGCGATGGGCCTGCACGAGTCGAAGATCGTGATCCGGTTCTGGATCGTGACGGCGCTGACCGTGCTGGCCACGCTGCTGACGTTGCGGATTCGGTGAGGAACGATGCGACCGGAGGAGCTGCGAAAAAGACGGGTAACGGTGGTGGGGGGCGCCCGGAGCGGGCTGGCCGTGGCCCGGCTGCTGCGAAAGGCGGGTGCCGAAGTGTTTCTGACCGAGCAGCAGCCGGCACCGCCGGGACTGGAAGCGAGCCTGGACGCCCTGGGCGTGCGCTACGAGTTCGGCGGGCACACGCCCCGGGCGCTGGAAGCCGACCTGATGGTGATCAGTCCGGGCGTGCCCTCGACGGCCCCGCTGGTGCAGCAGGCGCGGCGGATCGGGCTGCCCGTGTACTCCGAAATCGAGGTGGCCTCGTGGTTCTGCCGCGCGCCAATCGTGGCCGTCACGGGCACCAACGGCAAGACGACCACTACCAGCCTGATCGGTTACATCTTCCGACAGGCCGGACGGCGCACGATCGTAGCCGGCAACATCGGGTACCCGTTTTCGGACTATGTGCTCGACACGACGCCCGGCGACATTGTGGTGCTGGAAGTCTCCAGCTTCCAGCTCGACCACGTGGCCACCTTCCGGCCGCGCGTGAGCGTGCTGCTGAACATCACGCCGGACCACCTGGACCGCTACAACTACAACTTCAATGAATATGCGCAGAGCAAATTCCGCATCTTCGCCAACCAGCGGGATGCGGACGTGCTGGTGTACAACCACGACGACGAACTCATCCGCATGGCGGCCGAGCGCGCCCACCGCAAACGGGGGTTGCGGGTGCTCGGCTTCAGCCAGCGGACGGAATTGCCGGCCGGCGCCTTCGTGCGCGACGGCTATCTGATCCTTCGGATCGAACAGCAGGAGGAAGTCCTTATGCACGCGAATGAGCTGGCCCTGCGCGGGCGACACAACCTGTACAACTCGCTGGCGGCGGCCGTTGCGGCCCGCGTCATGGAGGTGCGTAACGACGTGGTGCGCGAGAGCCTGGCAAGCTTCGAGGGCGTGCCGCACCGCCTGGAGTTCGTGCGCGAGCTTGACGGCGTGCGCTACGTCAACGACTCGAAGGCCACCAACGTGAACGCCGTGTGGTATGCCCTGGAGAGCTTCTCCTGCCCGATCGTGCTGATCGCGGGCGGGCGGGACAAGGGCAACGACTACTCGGTGCTCAAGCCGCTGGTGAAAGAGAAAGTGCGGGCGCTGGTGGCCATCGGCGAAAGTGCCGACAAGCTGCTGCGCGAGCTGGGACCGCTCGTGCCGCACGCCGTCAAAGCGCAGAGCATGGAGGAGGCGATCCAGTACGCCCGCGTGTTTGCCGAGCCGGGCGACGTGGTGCTGCTCAGCCCGGCCTGTGCGTCGTTCGACATGTTCGAAAACTACGAGGATCGCGGCGACACCTTCCGCCGCCTGGTGATGAGTCTGCAATGAATCGACTGCGTGCGACATCCCGATCGAAGAAGACCACAAAGTCGAAGCCTTCGGCCGACCGCTACGTGCAGCTCGTGGTGGTGGCGCTGATGGCTTTCGGCGTGGTGGCCGTCTACAGCGCCGTGTCGTTTCTGGCCGAGACGAAGGCCGGAGGCGAACCGGAACGCCTGCTGCTGCGCCACCTGGTGCGTGTGCTGCTGGCGGCCAGCGCCATCGTCGTGGTGTCGCGCATGGACTACCGGCGGCTGGCCCGCTGGAGCAAGCCGCTGCTGCTGGGATCGCTGGGGCTGCTGCTGCTGGTGCAGGTAGCTGGCGTGGCCTTCGGCGGGGCGACGCGCTGGCTACGCATCGGCTCGCTGGCCTTCCAGCCATCGGATCTGGCCGGTGTGGCGCTGCTGTTGCACCTTTCGGTGCTGCTCACGCGCAAGCAAAGCTATATCCATGCGTTCGATCGGGGTTTCCTCCCGTTGCTGTTCTGGATCCTGCTGACGGCCGTACTGATCGGCATCGAAAATCTTTCGACGGCCGCGCTGCTGACGGCCAGCATGTTGTTGCTGTGCTTCGTGGGGCGGGTGCGGGTGCTGCACCTGGCCGGCTCGGGGCTGCTCGGGCTGCTGCTGGCTACGTTGATGCTGCTGACCTCGCCGCAGCGGGCGGCCCGTGTGGAGGCCTTCCTGGGCACCAAAATCTTCCCGCACACGGAGGCCGAGGCGGTTTTCGATCCACAGAATGAAGGCTATCAGGCGCGCCAGGCCCGGATTGCCTTCGCCATGGGCGGGCTGACGGGCGTCGGGCCCGGCAAGAGCGTCCAGCGCGATTTTCTGCCGGCGCCCTACAACGACTTCATCTTTGCCATCGTGGCCGAGGAATACGGCCTGATCGGGGCGCTGCTGCTCCTGGGAGCGCTGCTGGTGCTGCTGTTTCGCGGGTACCTGCGTATTGCCCGGCATGCGCCCGACCCTTTAGGCTTTTTCCTGGCCTTCGGCGCCACGACCATGCTGGTGCTGCAGGGCTTTGTGCATGCAGCGGTTACCTGCGGGCTGCTGCCGGTGACGGGCCTGCCGTTCCCGTTCGTGTCGTACGGCGGTACTTCGCTGATGACCAGTGGCATCCTGGTGGGCCTGCTGCTGAGTGTTTCTCGACGGGTTCAATCACCTGAAACGGAGCGGTCCTGATGTCCGAAGTGCTCCAGCGAGAACCTGAAGTGCCGGCGGCCGTGCTGGCGGCCGCCGGCGAGGCGCCGCGCGTGCTGCTGGCAGGCGGTGGCACCGGGGGCCACGTGTACCCGGCCATTGCCATTGCCGAAGCGATCCGGGCGCAGTGCCCGGAGGCGGTGATCGCCTTTGCGGGCACGCGCGAGCGACTGGAATGGCGGGCCGTGCCGGCGGCCGGCTTTCCGATCTATCCGATCGCGGCGGCAGCGTTGCCGCGCCGGCCTTCGCTTCGTATGCTGCGGGTGCCGGGGAAGCTGGGGCAGGGGCTGGCCGAAAGCCTGCGGCTCGTTCGGGCGTTCGATCCGGACGTCGTGGTGGGCACCGGCGGCTACGTGTCGGCACCGGTGCTTGTGGCGGCCCGGCTGCTGGGGTGCCCCTTTGTGCTGCAGGAGCAGAACGCTTTCCCGGGCCTGACCAACCGGCTGCTGGGGCGGTGGGCCGCCCGCGTCTACGTGGCTTTCCCGGAGGCGCAGGCCTACTTTCCGGCCGGACGGTGCGTGCTCAGCGGCAATCCGGTGCGGGCGTCGCTCCGGGCCGTGTCCCGCCTGGAAGCCCGCCGACGCTTCGGGCTGCCGGCCGAGGCTCAGGTACTGTTCGTCTTCGGCGGCTCGCTCGGCAGCATGGTGCTCAACGACGCGCTGCTGCAGGTGCTGCCGACGCTGCTCGAGGAGCCGCGCCTGCACCTGCTCTGGCAGACGGGCCGGGCGCACTACATGGCCGTGCGGCAACGGCTGGACGCGATGGCAAAGCAACTGCACCACCGGATTCGCCTGCTGCCCTACATCGAAGACATGGCGGCGGCCTATGCCGCGGCCGACCTGGTGCTGTGCCGCGCCGGTGCGCTGACCTGCAGCGAACTCATGGTGACCGGCACGCCGGCCATCCTGGTGCCGGCCACGCGCGTGGCGGCCGATCACCAGACGCGCAACGCCGAAAGTATGGAGCGTGCCGGAGCCGCCCGGCACGTACCGGAGGCTGTGCTGACCGAACGGCTGGTGCAGGAGGTGTGGACGCTGCTGGCCGACGCGGAGCGTCGTGCGGCCATGAGCGAGGCGGCGCGGCGCATGGCGCGTCCGGAAGCCGCCGCGCAGATTGCCGCCGACGTGCTGCAACTGGCAACCGAACGGAGAAAAAACAGGAAAACCGCATGATCCGTCGCGGAAACTGGCGCCGACCGCCCCTGTTCGGGCGGGTTCGCCATGTGCACATGGTGGGCATCGGCGGCATCGGCATGAGCTCGATCGCCGAGGTGCTCCTGCTGCGCGGTTTCCGCGTGACGGGGTCCGATCTGAAGCGCAGCGAGATCACGGAACGGCTGGAGCGACTGGGTGCCGTCGTCTACGAGGGCCATCGGCCCGAGCACGTGGGCGACGCCGACGTGGTGGTCTATTCGTCCGCGGTGCGGCCGCAGGAGAATCCGGAGACGCTGGAGGCGCTCCGCCGTCGGATTCCGCTGATTCCCCGGGCCGAAATGCTCGGCGAACTGATGCGCATGAAGTTCGGCATCGGGGTGGCCGGCACGCACGGCAAGACGACCACCACGTCGATGGTGGGGCTGGTGGTGTCCGAAGGCGGCTTCGATCCGACGATCATCGTGGGCGGCAAGGTGGCCGCCTTCGAGTCGAACGCGGTGGCCGGTGAGGGCGACATCATCGTGATCGAGGCGGACGAATACGACCGCACGTTCCTGCGGCTGACGCCCACGCTGGCCGTGGTGACCAGCATCGAGCCGGAACACCTGGACATCTACCGTGACCTGGACGACCTGATGGCCGCCTTTCGCCAGTTTGCCGGTAGCGTCCCCTTCTTCGGGGCTGCCATCCTGTGCCTGGACGATCCGAACGTGCAGGCGCTGGTGGGGCAACTGGATCGCCGCGTGCGCACCTACGGGCTGGCCCGGCAGGCAGAGATTCGTGCCGAAAACGTTCGGTTCGAGGGCTTCGGCTCCCGATTCGACGTGCTGCTGCAGGGCGAGCCGCTGGGTACGATTCAGCTTCAGGTGCCGGGACTGCACAACGTGCGCAACGCGCTGGCGGCCGTGGCCGTGGGGCTGGAGCTGGACATCCCGTTCGAGTGCATCCAGGCCGGACTGGCCCGCTTTACGGGGGTACGCCGTCGCTTCGAGCGGCTGGGCGAGGTGCACGGCGTGCTGGTCATCGACGACTACGCCCACCATCCGACGGAAATCCGGGCGACGCTGGAAGCGGCGACCACGGCCATGCCCGACCGGCGGCTGGTGGCCGTCTTCCAGCCGCATCTGTACAGTCGCACGCGGGACTTTCAGGAGGACTTTGCCCGGTCTTTCGTGGACGCTGACGTGCTGGTGGTGACCGACGTCTACGGAGCCCGCGAGGCACCGATTCCGGGCGTTACCGGTGAGCGCATTGCCGAGCTGTCCCGACGTTTCGGTCACCGTGACGTGCACTACGTGCCCGAGCGTCGGCAGATTCCGGGCTACCTGCTGGAGCACGTGCTCCGGCCCGGCGATGCCGTGCTGTTTATGGGAGCCGGCGACATCTGGCGGGCTGCCCGCGAGCTGCTGGACTACCTGAAACTGACCGAAGCGTTGCCGCATGCCGCCTCGTAAGGCACATACGACCCGTAAGCCTCCGGCGAGGAAGGCAGGAGTGCGTCGCCGCCTGCTCCGGCTGCTGGTATTGGGCCTGCCGGTGCTGGCCCTCTGCGGCGTGGCCTGGCTGTGGCTGGAGAGCGTGCGGCTGACGCGGATCGAGATTGTGGGAGCGCGTCAGGCCGATCCCGGGGAGCTGCGGCGTCTGGCCGCCGTCGATTCCGGCGCGGCACTGTTCGACCTGGATCCGGCGCTGATTGCCGATCGCGTCGTGCGCCATCCGTGGGTGCGGGCGGCCTCGGTTACGCGCTGGCCCACCGGCACGCTCCGTATTGTGGTGGAGGAGCGGGTACCGGTGGTGCTTCAGATGGATGCCGGGGGACGCCCCCTGCGCTACCTGGACGCCGAGGGATATGGCATGCCGTTGGGGCGTGGGCCGGTCCCCGACGTGCCGTTGCTCTATGGCGTGCGTGGACCGGCGCATCCGATGCGTCCGCTGGAAGACGAACCGGTACGGGCGCTACTGACGACCCTGGCCGCCCTGGAAGACCCGGCGCGCGCGCTCATCTCGGAGATCGTGTGGGCGCCGGACGGCGAGTTCTGGTGCTACACGACACCGGCGGCCGGGCAGCGCAGCGTTCCGGTTCGGCTGGGCCGAGATGACTTCGAGCGGCGGCTGCGTCGGCTGGTGGCTTTCTGGCAGCAGGCGGTGCTGACGCAACCGCACAAGACGTTTTCGTTGATCGACCTGCGTTTTGCGAATCAAATCGTGGTGCGCGAAGAGGCGCATCCGTCCACCCAAAAATCTGCGATGGGCCATGAATGAGCGCATTGTTGTGGGCGTAGACATCGGCACCACGAAAGTGTGTGCCGTGGTGGCTTCGGCCGACGAGGCGAATCGGGTAAACATTCTGGGCGTTGGCGTGGCTGAGTCCGACGGCCTGAACCGGGGCGTTGTGGTGAACATCGACAAGACGGTGGCCTCGCTGCAGGCGGCGCTCCACGAGGCCGAGCGGACGGCCGGTATCCAGGTGCGCCAGGTGATCGTAGGCATTGCCGGCGATCACATCCAGAGCTTCCAGAGCCGTGGCGTTATCACCATCTCGAACCGCGACGGTGAGATCACGCGGCGCGATGTCGAGCGATTGCTGGAAGACACCACGCACGTGGCGCTGCCCGCCGATCGGGAGATCCTGCACGTCATTCCGCAGGAGTTCATTGTGGACGGGCAGGACGGCGTGGCCGATCCGGTGGGCATGAGCGGCGTGCGCCTGGAGGCCAACGTCCACATCATCACGGGGCTGGTCTCGGCCGCCAAAAACGTGTACCGCTGCGTCGAAAAGGCCGGCTATGAGGTGGCCGACCTGGTGCTCGAGCCGCTGGCCTCGTCGTTTGCCGTGCTGCATCCGGACGAGAAAGAAATCGGCGTGGCGCTGATCGACATCGGCGGCGGCACGACCGACATTGCCGTCTTCGAGGACAACACGATCCGGCACACTGGCGTGATCGCCGTGGCCGGCAACAAGGTTACCGACGACATCCGGAAGGGGCTGGGCATCATGCGCGACCAGGCCGAGCGGCTCAAGTGCCGCTTCGGGGTGGCCATGGTCGATCTGATCGAAGAGGACGAGGAGATTACCATTCCGGGTATCGGGGGCCGGCCCGAGAAGCGCATCAGCCGGAGCACGCTGGCGCAGATCATTCAGCCGCGCATGGAGGAGATCCTGGAGATTGCGGCCATCGAGATCAAGCGGAGCGGGTATGCGCGGCATCTGGCGGCCGGTGTCGTGCTGACCGGCGGTGGCGCGCTGATTCCAGGCACGGCCGAACTGGCGGCCGACGTGCTCGGCATGGAAGTCCGGATCGGTTCACCCATGGGGATTTCGGGCGGTATGGTGGCCGAGGTGAGCGATCCGAAGTTTTCCACGGCCGTGGGGCTGGTCCTCTACGGCCTGCGGCCTGAACTGATCGGTGCGCCCGGCCTGAGCCAGGAGGTCCACGCCCGAAGCGTTGGCGAATCGATGCCGGGTGAAATGCTGCTGCGCAAGATTGCTAACCGCATGAAGGCCTGGTTCAACGAACTGTAATCGGGGCACAATGGCGACGGGGATGCTCGCCCCGGCGCCAAAGGAATAAACAAGCTGAACCACAACCAAAAATCGAGGGGAGTCATGGAACAGTCCATCAGCTCGCGCTTCGTGTTCGACGACTCGGCACATCCGGAAGCGAAGATCTGTGTCGTCGGCATCGGCGGCGGTGGCGGCAACGCCATTAACAACATGCTGGAGCGGGGCATCCAGGGTGTCGATTTCATCGCGATCAACACGGATGCCCAGGCGCTGGCCGCCAACAAGGCGCCCGTGAAGATTCAGGTCGGACGCAATCTGACCAAGGGGCTGGGTGCCGGCGCGCGGCCTGCCATCGGCGCGCAGGCCGTCGAGGAAAGCCGTGAGGAGATCGAGCAGGCGCTCAAAGGCTATGACATGGTCTTCATCACGGCCGGCATGGGCGGCGGCACGGGTACCGGCGGTGCGCCCGTGGTGGCCGCCATCGCCCGGAAGCTGGGCATCCTGACGGTGGCCATCGTCACGAAACCCTTCGAGTGCGAGGGGCCCAAGCGCATGAAGGCCGCCCTCGACGGTATTGCCCTGCTCAAGGAAAACGTCGATACGCTGATCGTCATCCCGAACGAGCGCCTGCTCGACATTTCCGACGAGAATACCACGCTGCTGGAAGCTTTTGCGAAGGCCGACGAGGTGCTCTACAACGCCACGCGCGGCATCAGCGACCTGATCACCGTGCACGGCCTGATCAACCTGGACTTCGCCGATGTGAAGACTACCATGCAGAACGGGGGCACGGCGATCATGGGCTCGGCGGTGGCCTCGGGCGAGAACCGGGCCGAAAAGGCGGCCATTGCGGCCATTTCGAGCCCGCTGCTGGACGGGCTATCGATCGCCGGAGCCCGGAACGTGCTGGTCAACATCACGGCCGGCCGGTCGCTGGGTATCCGGGAGGCCACCACGGCCGTTCGTATCATCCAGCAGGAAGCCGGCGAGGACGTGGAGGTCATCTTCGGTACGGTGATCGACGATAACATGGGCGACGATCTGCGCGTGACGGTCATCGCCACCGGCTTCGACCGCGAGCAGCGGCCGGAGACGGTGGGACGTCGCCGGACCGTCCCGCTCGAGCCCGAAGATCCATACATCAACTACAAAGGCGAGGAAAACCTGAAGCGGCTCGACACGCCGGCTTTCGAGCGGCGCGTCATTCCGGGCACGACGCCGGCCGAAGGGGAACGCCTGGGAAACATCCGCCGGCTGCAGGCGGACGAGCTCCGGGAGCGGGGCGAACGCATCCGGAAGGACAATCCAGACACGCCGGCTTTTTTGCGCAAGATGCTGGACTGATGCGGCCGCGCGATCGGTCGCCCCGCCCGCGACACCGGTGACATACAGATGACACCGACGTTTCCGAGATTGCCCGTGCATTGCGGTGGCCGAGGCCGGGCCGGACCCGGACGGCCAGCCCGACGGGTGGCGGGTGCGCAGCACCCCACCACCGGACCGACGAGCACGGTCCGTACACTGCAGGTTGCCCCGACCTGCAGGGGTTGTGGTTCAGCGGGCGGCCGATGAGGCTGCTAACAGAAAAGGGCCGCGTCCAGTCAGACGCGGCCCTTTCTGGTTTTGCTCCGAAACGATCCGTTTAGGCTCAGGGCCCGAATTTGAACAGCAACCCGCCGGCGATCGTCACCAGATCGACATCGCCCAGGACGGTAACCTGCGCCTGTACGAAGGGCCGAATCGGACCAACGCCGAAGCGGGCACCGCCGATCAGATTGATGCCCGTGTCGGTGTCGCTGGCGCTGAATTCGCCAAAATCACCCAGGTCGGCACTGACCGACGTGCGAGCAATACCCAGACCGGCCCCTACATAAGGCGTAAAGATCACTCCCGGCCCGAAGCCCAGCAGGGCATTCAGACCCAGTTGCCAGAACGTAACATTTTCTTCCATGAAGTAGTAATCGAACGTGGCCTGGAAGTCGATGGGCAGGGCCATGACGCCCAGCCGGGCATCGACACCCAGAAAAGCCTCTTCAACGTCGCCTCCGATGTCGTAACCGACCCGGGGACCCAGTTCAAACGTAACCGGCGAAGGGACCTGCGCCTTTGCAACGGTCGCAAAAAAGAGTGCGGTCAGCAATAAAGCTACGTGTCTCATGGCGATGGTATGGTTTGGTTTTGGATAACAGGATCGCTGTTTCGAGAAGAAAGAACTGTGCCGTATTTTCCAAGATCGGCGCTGAATGCGCCTTAAAATACAATGCACGTGTTGAAACGGCAAGCACCCGGATAACGAATTGGTAACCTTGAAGCAAAACACTTTTTCTGTCATTATTTCTGAGGCTTTTGTTGTCGCGCTTCTGATATTGCTCGGAATCTCCGGGCTTTCAGGCGTAAGGGCGCAGACGTGGGGGCTGGTGTGGCAGCCGCCGGACGACACGGTGCAGGTGCTGCATCAGTGGCAGCACATCCGACAGACGGGTGCCGAAGCGCTGCGGCTGGAGACGAATTCGGTGCCGGCATGGTTGCTGACGGTGGCCGATTCGCTGGCGCTTACGCTTTTCGTCGAGCTGCCGATTGCAGAAGCGCCGGCCCGACAGCTCCGGCGACGCCTGCCGGAAGCCCGGGAGATGCTGCGCAGGTTGCTGGCGCAGGTGGCCGGGCACCCCTCGGTGCGGGCCGTCGGGCTGGCCCGGCGGGCCGACACGGCCGATCCGGAAGCCTGCGCCTACTTCGAGACGCTGCGGGATGAGGTGCGACGGGCGCGTCCGGACCTGCAGGTCTACTACGAGACGCGCTTCATCGAAGGCGATCGGTGTGGGACGGCCGTGGATTTTGTGCTGCTGGACGCCCGCGATGCCGCGGACCCGCTGCAGCTGCTCCGGCGCTGGCAGCAGGCGCATCCGACGGTGCCTGTAGGACTTGGCCGGCTGGGCACCTGGGTCCGGGCCGATACGCTCCGCGGCCTGCGCGTGCCGCACGCGCCCGAATGGCAGGCGCGTTACCTGGAGCATCACCTGAACCGCCTGCGCGGGGCCTTCGACGGGTGGGTGTTTGTCTACCGCTGGCAGGACGTCGAGCGCCGGCATCCGGCGTTGCACCTGGATCGCCCGTTTGTGGAAGCCTATGGCCTGCACGATCGGCAGGGGCGGGCGCGCCCGGCGCTCGACGTGGTACGGGGCGTGTTTACGGGAACGCAGACGGTCTTTGCCTTTCCGGCCGGGCGTCCCCCGTCAGATCCCTGGCCCTGGGCGGTGCTGGCCGGATGGGTCCCGATCGTGCTGCTGGTGCTGAGTTACCGGTTTTCGCCGCTGTTTCGGCTGCTGGGAGCGCGTTATTTCCGGGCGCACGGCTTCTATACCGAGGCCGTGCAGTACGGCCGTGATCTTCCGACGGGGGCGCTGAGCGTGCTGGGACTGGCCGAAGGGGTGGCGCTGGGCGTCACGCTGGCCGCTACGGCCAAAATGCTCCGGGAAAGTCCGGCGGCCGCCTGGCTGCTCGGGCTGCTTTCGCCGGAGCTGGCGGCACCGGTTGTAGAAGCCGTTCGGACCCCTTTCGTGTTGCTCCCCGTTGCGGTGGCGGGTAGCGCGGTGTTGCTGGGAAGCTGGGCGCTGGGGGTGCGGCTGCTCAGCCGATGGGGACGGCGCACCGGCTTCGTGCAGGCCTGGACGCTGGCGCACATGCCCCGGTGGCCGCTTTTCGTGCTGATGATCGCCGCGCTCAGCCTGAAGCCGGGCGCCGGAACCGGGCACCTTCTGCTGGCGCTATGGCTGCTCGTGGAAGGCTGGGCGCTGGCGCGAACGCTTCGCGATGTGGCGCAGGTAGTGGAGGGGCCGGGCTGGCTGCGTGCGGTGCTGGCTGTGCTGCATCCCGGAAGCTGGCTACTCCTTGCCGTGCTGTTCGGGCTGATTCGGGGGCTCTACACCGGCCATACCGTCATGCTCTGGCATCTGCTCACCGTCCGGTAGCGGACGCGAATCGGACGCGCGGGTCAGCTCCACCCAGACTTTTTCGGCAAAGGCATAAAACGGCTGCTTCTGGTGCAGCCAGCCGAAGTGCAGGGCGAAGGGCGTCACCTCCATGTAGTCGCCGCGCCCTGGCAGGCGCGTGAACAGGTTCAGCAGCAACCGGCGTAGAAACGGCGACGGAATCCCGCGGAGCGAATACGCGAAGCGGTCCGTATAGTAGCGGCAGGTTACCCGGCTGAAGTCAGGGTCGTGGGAGGTCAGGTCGTCGATGTAATCCAGTTGCGGGCTGTTCTGGCCGGCAAACCAGGGGAAAACGGGCAGGTTCAGCCGACTCATGGCCATGGCCAGGCTCCACTCGCAGGATTCCTCGCTGCGGCCTTCGTGGAGGCGGCTGCGGAAGTGCGTCTCGTGGCGGCGTGCGAGAAATTCCGCGGCCAGCTCGCAGACGGTGCGCGTCAGCGCCGCATCCTGCGCGTAGATCATTCCGGCCTGCACGCGCGGCAGGTAGGTCAGGCCGAAGCGGCGCAGCGTCCGGCGGCGGCGGTCCAGCAGCACGTCGAGCACCACGCCGAGGCCCTTGGGCCCCCCGAAGAAGAAATCGGCCCGTTCCAGGCCGGTGGCCGTGAAGGGAAAGGCCGCCAGCTGTTGCCAGAGCGGATCGGGATTGCGGCACCAGATCATGTCGGCATCGACGAACAGACACCGGTCGAAGGGCATGAACCGGTGCAGGTGGTGCTTGAAGCCCACGATGGAGCGATGCGCCTCGGGCAGCGGGGCAATGACCTGAAAGAGTCGATCCAGCCCGTGCCGTTCCAGCAGCGCCCGGTGCTCGTCCGGACAGAAAAGCGCCACCGGCCGACGCGGGTCGTGCCGCCGCAGCGTGAGCACCGAAGCCACCGCATGGCGCACGTAGCGCTCGGCGCCATAGGTGTGCAGTACGTAGCCTTCCTGAAGCGGACCGGCCATTACGTTAAGGTTAAGACCCGGAGTCTCAACCCAACGATACGAAAGGCACCGGGTTTTCGGCAAAGATTTGAAATTTTCGTTTTACGAAGAGCTGGAGCGGGCCAGCTGGGCCTGCTTTTTCCGGAGGCTGTTCATGAGCGCATCGAAGCCACGCTTGCGGATCACGCTCTGGAAAGACCGGGCGTAGCCTTCGACGGTGCTTACCTCGTCGATGATGATGTCGTAGGCCTTCCACTGACCGTCGCGGCGCGTGAACAGATAGACCACCTGCGTGGGCGTTTCCTTGTAGGTGACGGTGGTGACGACACGGGCGCTGTCGCCCTGCACCTCGACGCGGTCGTAGCGCACGCGGGCACGGTAGATGTCCAGGTCCGAGAGCGACTGCTCGCGCACGATGTCGCTGAAGACCTCGACGAACTCCTGTCGCTGCGCGGGGGTCAGGTCGTTCCAGAAGGGACCCAGTGCCAGCCGGCCCATCGTCTCGAAGTCGACGACGCCGTTGATCAGGTCTTTGAGCTGCTCGCGGCGTTCGGACGTCAGCGGACCGGCGTCGAGCAGCGCTTTGATCTGGCGGTCGCGCGACTCCAGCAGTTGGCGGAGTTTCTGCGCTTCGGGACTGGACTGCGCCCGGGCAACGGAAAAGCTACCGAGCAGCAGGCCGATCAGCAGCAGCACGAGAAGTTTCGGGGTGTTCATTATCGCAGCAGGTTGTTGGCGAATCAGGTGTTGCGAATTTATTCAACAAGCGTGCCGCGCCGCACGTTCAGGTCGAGCACACCGACGGCGCGTTGCAGGCGCAGCACGGCCCGGTTGTAATTGTAGACAGCCTCGTAGTACCGCGCCTGCAGTTCGAGGTTTTCACGGACGGCCCGCACGAGGTTTTCGGTGTCGCCGAGGTCCAGGTCGAAGTTGATCTGTTCGGTGCGCAGCCATTCCTTGCTGATGGTCAGGGCCCGGTCGCGGGCTTCCAGCGCCGCCTGTGCGATCCGGACGTTGCGGTAGGCTTCTTCGACTTCGAAGCGCACGAGCTGGCGGGCGGCTTCCAGCTGGTAGGCCACTTCGTTGCGCTGGGCGCGGGCCTGCTCGACGCGGGCGCGCGTCTGGCCGAAGTTCAGGTTCAGCCGAAAGCCAAGCCCGGCCCGCAGGCTTTCGCCCAGATAGGGATCACTGATGTACGGATTGGGCTGGCGGTAGCGGCCGGCCGTGTAGGTCCAGCGGCCGGAGACGCCCAGGAACAGCTTCGGGTAGTAGTCCGAGCGGGCCACGTCTACGAGGGCTTCGCGGGCGGCCAGTCCGGCCCGGGCCTGCTGGATCTCGGGGCGGTTGGCTTCGGCCAGCTCCAGGTAGGTTTCCAGCGGCTGGAGTGTGAACGAAAGGGGCACCAGCGGCCCTTCGGCCGGGTCGATCACCAGGCTATCGGGCAGCAGGAGCTGGCGGGCCAGCGCCGAGCGGGCGATCCGGTGGCGCTCTTCGGCTTCGACGACACGCTGCAGGTACTCCTGCTCGGTGATGCGGAGCTGAAACAGGTCGGCGTCGTCCACCGTGGGGTCGCCTTCCTGCAGCAGACGGTTCACCTCTTCCTTGGCGCGGTCCAGGATTTCGCCGGTTTCGCGGGCCAGACGGAGTAGCGCTTCGGTGAGCTGAAGGCTGAAGTACAGCTCGCCGGTGCGTGCGGTCACTTCCAGCGCTTTCTGGCGTGTGCCGGCGGCCTCGACCTCGGTGCCGTAGCGGGCGGCCCGGATCTGGCCGCTGAGTTCGCCCCAGGTCCACAGCGGCTGGATGAGCTGGATTTCGAGCTGGTTGAACGGCCGCACGTTGCGCCAGTCGTTGCGCACCTCGGGATTCAGGTACAGGGCTTCGGTGGAAAAGGTGTTGTCTTCAGGGATCTTGAGGCCCGGCCCCATGGCGTGGGCGGTCTGGAGCTGAAACTGCGTCAGAAAGCGGCTGGCGCGGGCCTGATCGTAGCGGGCTTCGGCGAAATCCTGTCGGGCTTCGACGGCCCGCAGGTCGGGGCTGACTTCGAGCGCGCGTTGCAGCGTCTGAATCAGCGTCAGGCGGAGCGTGTCGGCCGACTGCGCCCGGGCTTCGAGCAGTCCCGGGCCCAGGGTCAGCAACCACGCGCAGAGCAGCAGCGGACGCATACGGCAAACTCGGATTTTTTGCATTTTCGACTGGACAGAATCCGTGCGGGCGGCTACCTTATTGCAAAAACTCTTCCCCGCACCCGCTTATGCTATCCGGACCACAGCCGCTGGGGCAAATTTTAAAAGAAGTCATCGAACGGTGGGGGCTGCGCGGGCGCATCGACGCCGTGCACATCATCGAAACCTGGGCGGCGCTGGCCGGCCCCCGGATCAATCGGGTGACGGATTCGGCCTGGGTGCGCGATCGCAAACTCTACGTGCGCCTGACCTCGGCGGCCTGGCGCCATACGCTGCACCTGCAGCGGGAGCAGTGGCGCGCCCGCCTGAACGAAGCGCTGGGTGCGCCGCTGATCGACGAAATCGTCTTCAAGTAACGGCTACTCCTCGTAGCGGCCGAAGGCCACAGCCGTGTTGTGCCCGCCGAAACCGAAGGCGTTGTTGATCGCCACACGTACGGGGCGCTGCTGCGGCGCGTTGAACGTGTAGTTCAGGTCGCATTCGGGATCGGGGTGCTCGAAGTTGATGGTGGGCGGTACGGTCTGGTGCACGATGGCCAGGATCGTGGCGATGGCCTCGACGGCACCGGCCGCACCCAGCAGGTGGCCCGTCATGCTCTTCGTCGAGGACACGTTCATCCGGTAGGCGTGCTCGCCGAAGACGCGCTTGATCGCCTTCGTTTCGGCCACGTCGCCCAGCGGGGTGGACGTGCCGTGCATATTGATGTAGTCAACGTCTTCGGGCCGGAGGTTCGCGTCGCGCAGCAGGGCCTGCATGGCCAGGGCCGCCCCTTCGCCTTCGGGATCCGGGGCGGTGATGTGGTGGGCGTCGGCCGACATGCCGATGCCGAGCACTTCGGCGTAGATGCGGGCGCCGCGTCGGCGCGCGTGCTCCAGCTCTTCGAGCACCAGCGCCCCGGCGCCTTCGCCCATGACGAACCCGTCGCGGGTAGCGTCGAAGGGCCGGCTGGCCCGGGCCGGGTCGTCGTTGCGTGTGGAGAGGGCCTTCATCGCGTTGAAGCCACCCAGCGCCATTTCGGTGATGGGCGCCTCGCTGCCGCCGCAGAGCACCACGTCGGCCATGCCCCGCTGAATGAGCAGAAAAGCGTCGCCGAGGTTGTGGTTGGCCGTGGCGCAGGCGGAGACGACGGCGTAGTTGGGGCCGCGGAAGCCGTAGCGGATGGCCAGGTGACCGGCCGAGATGTCGGGAATGAGCATCGGAATGAACAGCGGCGAGATGAAGCGCGCGCCCCGCTGCAGGTACTGGGCGGTCTGCTCCTGAAACACCTGCATGCCGCCGATCCCGCTGCCGAAGACCACCCCGATCCGGTCCTTTTCCGAAGCGGGGAGCTTTTCGGGATCCAGTCCGGCATCCCGGAGCGCCTCGTCGGCGGCCACCAGTGCGTACTGGGCGAAGGGGTCCAGGCGCCGGGCCGTTTTGCGGTCCATGTAGTCCAGCGGATCGAACCCCTTCAGTTCGCAGGCGAAGTGCGTATCGAACGGGGTAGGATCGAAGCGGGTGATGGGGGCCGCCCCGCTTTTGCCCTGCAGCAGCGCTTCCCAGAAGTCCGGGACGTTCAGCCCGATGGGCGTCAGGGCGCCCATGCCCGTGACCACAACGCGTCGTCGCTGTGCCATGATCGTTTCCGGTTCGGACAGGTACAGAAAAGCCCGGCGCATCGCGCAATCGGGTGCCGCCGGGCTCGGAACAGAGGCTCGATCAGGCCTGGCCGATCTTTTCCTTCAGGTACTTGATCGCGTCGCCCACCGTCACAATCTTCTCCGCCTCTTCGTCGGGGATCGTGATGTCGAATTCTTTTTCAAATTCCATGATGAGTTCGACCGTGTCGAGCGAGTCGGCCCCGAGGTCGTTCGTGAAGGAAGCCTCCGGCGTGATGTCGGCCTCGTCGACGCCGAGCTTCTCCACGATGATGGCTTTCACCTTGGCTTCGATGTCGTTGGTGGCCATAGTGCTACGCCTCCTTGGTTGATCCGCGGTTTGTTTCTATCCGGACGAGCCGATGCTCGTCGTTTTCCTGCAAATCACCCCAAAATACGACAACGCGTATTTCGGAGCAATGCGGGAATTAACGGTGCCCGCCAACGTGCAAGCCGGCGGAGGGGTTCCGGGGAAGCGATCTTCACATAAAGCGTTGAATCTCAAAAACAGACCGGGCGTTAACGACGCGCTTAAACGGACGATCACCGCTTTCACGTAACCACAGGAGCTTCGATGGCCTACCTGTTTACTTCCGAGTCGGTCTCCGAAGGGCATCCGGACAAGATCGCCGATCAGATCTCGGATGCCATTCTGGACGCGATGCTGGCGCAGGACCCGCACAGCCGCGTGGCCGTGGAGACGCTGGTGACCACCGGGCTGGTGGTGCTTTCCGGAGAAGTCTATACACGGGCGCACGTCGACGTGCAGCAGATCGCCCGGGACGTCATCCGCGACATCGGCTACACGGATCCGCGGCTTCGCTTCGACGCCGACAGCTGCGGCGTGCTCTCCAGCATCCACGAGCAGAGCCCGGACATCCGGCAGGGTGTCGATGGGGCGCCCACCGGCGAGCAGGGCGCGGGCGACCAGGGCATGATGTTCGGTTACGCCTGCCGCGAGACGGCCGAGCTGATGCCGTTGCCGATCATGCTGGCGCATCGGCTCGTGCGTGAGCTGGCCCGCATCCGCAAGGAAGAGCCGCACCTGATGCCCTACCTGCGCCCGGACGCCAAAAGCCAGGTGACCGTCGAGTACGAGGACGACCGGCGTACGCCCCGGCGCATCCATACGGTGGTCGTCTCGACGCAGCACACCGAAGACGTCACGCAGGAGCGCATTCGCGAGGACATCCGGGAGATCCTGCTGCCGCGCGTGCTCCCGCCCGAGCTGGTGGACGACCGGCTCATCCTGCATGTGAACCCGACCGGCCGCTTTGTCATCGGCGGGCCGCACGGCGACACGGGGCTGACCGGCCGCAAGATCATCGTGGACACCTACGGCGGCAAAGGAGCGCACGGGGGCGGCGCCTTCAGCGGCAAGGACCCGTCCAAGGTGGACCGTTCGGGCGCCTACGCCGCCCGCTACGTGGCCAAGAACATCGTGGGAGCCGGACTGGCCGACGAGGTGGAGGTGCAGATTGCCTACGCGATCGGGCTGGCCGAGCCGGTCTCGATCGACGTGAACACGTTCGGCACGGGCGTCGTGCCCGATGCGGTACTGGTAGAGGCTGTGCGTGAGGTCTTCGATCTGCGGCCGGCCTCAATTATCCGGGATCTGGACCTGCTCAAGCCGCGCTATCGGGCCACGGCTGCCTACGGCCACTTCGGGCGCCCGGAATTTCCCTGGGAGGCGCTCAACCGCGTCGAAGAACTCAAGCAGGCCGTTTCCCGGTATGCCTGACGAAGCCGACACGGGCTTTTCGAAGGGCCGCTGCAGGGCGGCCCTTTTTTTGTTACCTTTGGCCTGAACCGAAGAATGCAGGCTTTTCGATGAACGGCCGGTTGCGGGCGATTGTACTGATCGCGTTGCTGGTGGGGACGGGCGTCGCGGGCCTGCAGGCGCAACCCTGGCGCGAGGTGTTGCAGGCCCCGGCCACGAAGGCGGTTCCGGAAGGACGCATCGACCCGATCACGGGGCGCTGGCAGGCACGCTACCGGGTGCGCACGCCGGTAGCCTGGCAGGGAAGCGCCGAGGCCACCGCTCGCGCCTATCTCAGGCGGGAGGCGGCGCATTTCGGCTGGCGGCAGCCCGACCGCACGCTGGCCGTGGACCGCGTGCGCACCACGCCCTACGCCATGCACGTGCGCTTCCGGCAGACGCTGGCCGGTCTTCCCGTCTACGGGCGCTACGTGCAGGTCAACCTGAACCGCCGGGGCCGGCCCACGCTGGTGCTCAGCGGCTACGAACCCCGGCTGGAGGCCTACGCCGCCCGCTTCGATCCGACGCCACGGCTTTCGGCGACCGAGGCCCTGGCCGAAGCGCGGCGCCGACTGGCGCAGCCCGACGCCCCGACGACCACGCCGGAGCTGGTGGTGTGGCCCTCGGAGCCGCCACGCCTGGCCTGGCATTTCGTACTCTGGCCGCAGGACCAGCCCGACGAATGGACGGTGCTGATCGATGCCCGCACCGGCGAATTGCTGCACGTGCAAAGTCAGGCTATCCAGGAGCGACCCGCGAAGGCGACGCGGGCAAAGGCGCCGGCGGCGTGGACGACTACCGCCCCGCTACCGGTGGGCCTGGTCACGGGCGAGGGGATGGTGTTCGATCCCGATCCGCTGGCAACGGCGGGCGTCGCCTACGGCGGCGCCTATGCCGACAACGACGACGCCGACACGCCCGAACTGAACGCCGAACGCCTGGTCGTCACCCTTCCCGACATCACCCAGGGCGGAGACGGTCTGTACCGGCTCGAAGGCCCTTACGTGCGCATCACCGGCGACATTCCGGGCTACCCATCTTTGTACGACCCACCGGCCGAGGCTACGCCCGATGCCTTTCAGTACACCCGCACCAACGATCACTTCGAGGCCGTCATGGCCTACTACCACATTGACCGCAGCCAGCGCTACGTGCAGCAGCTCGACCTGGGCACGGCGGTGCTGGCTGCGCCGATCCGGGTGAACCCGCACGGCTTTGTCCAGCAGGACAACTCACAATTCTATCCCTCGCAGAACGCGATCGTATTCGGCGATGGGGGCGTGGACGACGCCGAGGACGCCACGGTGATCTGGCACGAATACATGCACGCGCTGCTGGAGGACGCAGCGCCGGGTTTGCTCGGCGACAACGAAGGGCGCGCGCTCCACGAAGGGTGGGCCGACTACTGGGCGGCCTCCTATGTGCGCGGATTGGTCGAAGCCGGTCTGGTGCGCCGCACGGACTGGGACTTCGTCTTTCGCTGGGACAGCGGCGACGGGACGATCTGGGAAGGGCGACGCATCGCCTTCTCCGGTCGTTACCCGGAAGACACGAACTGCGACCGCGAAGACGCGCCCCGCCGCACCTGTAACATCTACGAAGACGGGCTGCTCTGGGCGACCGCCCTCATGGAGATTCAGGACGTGCTCGGCAGGGCCGTTACCGACCGGCTGGCGATGGCGGCCGCGCTGTATCTGAGTCCGCCGGCCACGTTCCGGGATGCCGCGCAGGCGCTGCTGCAGGCCGACATGGATTATTACGACGGGGCACACCTGGCCGTGCTGATCGATCGGCTGGGCGCCCGCGGGCTGATCGATCCTGGTTCGATTCGCCTGATCGTGCGCCACGATCCGAACCAGGACGTGCAGGTCGAGACCGACCACCTGACGCTTCAGGTTACGGCCATCGCCCGGGGCGACTCGGTAGTGCGGGTACAGGCCTTCTACGAGCAGGCCGGGCAATTCGTCCCGACGGCCCTGTTTCAACCTGTCAACGACACGCTCTTCGAAGGACAGATTCCCTGGGACGGCGTGCCGGGGCGAATCCGGTACTACCTGGAGGCCGAGACAGCCGGAGGCTGGATGCTCCGCCAGCCGCTTCAGGCCCCGGTGCAGACCTACGAGGTGGACGTGGGGCATGTGGCGACGGCCGACGTGCTGCAGGTGGCACGGGCCGGCACCGGCTGGCGGACGGGAAACGCCGCCTGGACCGTGGATGGCCTGCGGACAGGCTACACGACGCTGGTGCTGCTTCCCGTATCGCTGGCGGCCAACGCCGATCGGTTGCGGCTGCGGCTGGCGCACCGGTTTAACTTCGGACTGAGCTGCGAGGGCTATCTGGAAAGTTCGGCCGACGGCGGCCATACCTGGGAGGTGCTGGTGCCCGAGCGCGGCGGCACCCCGAAGCGGCCCTTCGGCACGGCGAGTCCGCCCGAGGGCACGCAGCACACGTTCGATCTCTCGGAAGCGGCCGGACGCCAGCTCTGGCTGCGCTTTACGTTCGGCTGCTCGGCGGCCGATCCGAGTGCGTTCTGGACGGTTGAAGGGCTGGAGCTGGAACAGGCCACGCGCGATCCCGCGCTGAACACGCGCCGCGCCACGCAGCTGCTGGCGCCTTTCCCGAATCCGTTCCGCCGGCAGGTTTCGATTCCCTTCACGCTGGACGCCGCCCGGCATGTACGGCTGGCCGTCTATGACCTGCTGGGGCGTGAGGTGGCGCGGCTGGTGGATGCCACGCTGTCGGAGGGTAGTCACGTGGCCGCCTTCCGTCCGGAAGGGCTGGCGGCTGGCGTGTATCTGATCCGGCTGGAGGCGGACGGGCGGGTTCAGACGCGCTCCGTTCTGTTTCTTCCGGAACAACCGTGAAGTTCGGACAAATTGCGACCGAAGCCGCGGCTGAGGCGTAAGAGGCTGGCCGAAAACGAATTCACTCAAAGCATTCGGGACGATGGACTACAAGGAAGGAGCCTACAAGGTGCGGGATCTGAGCCTGGCCGAAGCGGGCCGGAAGCGGATCGAGTGGGCCGAAAGCCGTATGCCCGTGCTCATGCACCTGCGCGAGCGTTACAGCAAGACGCAGCCGTTCAAAGGCTACAAAATCGCCGGCTGTCTGCACGTGACCAAGGAGACGGCCGTGCTGATCGAGACGTTCAAAGCCTGCGGTGCCGAGGTGGCCTGGAGCGGCTGCAACCCGCTTTCGACGCAGGACGACATCGCCGCTGCGCTGGCCGTGGCCGGTGTCGAGATCTATGCCTGGCACGGCCAGACCGTCGAAGAATTCTACTGGAGCATCGAGCGCACGCTGGACAAACCCCCGCACCTGACGCTCGACGACGGCGCCGACCTGATCTTCACCGTCCATCACAAGCGCCCGGATCTGGCACAGCACATCATCGGCGGCTCGGAGGAGACGACCACCGGCGTCAAGCGGCTGCGCGCCATGGCCGCCGATGGCAAGCTGCTCTACCCGGTCTTTGCCGTCAACGACGCCGAGACGAAGTGGGACTTCGACAACGTCTACGGCACGGGCCAGTCCACCATCGACGGCATTCTGCGGGCCACGAGCGTCCTGCTGGCCGGTAAGAACTTCGTGGTGGCCGGCTACGGTCACTGTGGCCGGGGCGTCGCCATGCGGGCACGTGGCATGGGCGCCAACGTCATCGTCACCGAAGTGAAGCCCACGGCAGCCCTGAAGGCCGTGCTCGACGGTTTCCGCGTGATGCCCATGGACGAGGCCGCCGAGATCGGCGACATCTTCGTGACGGCCACCGGCATGAAGGATGTGATCCGCGGCCGCCACTTCCGGAAGATGAAGGACGGGGCCATTGTGTGCAACACGGGCCACTACGACGTGGAGCTGAACCTGAAGGAACTGGCCGAGCTGGCCGTGCGCGTGCGTGAGGTCCGGCCCAACAACAAAGAATACCTGCTCGAAAACGGCCGTCGCATTTACGTGCTGGCCGACGGCCGTCTGGTCAATCTGGCCGCGGCCGAGGGGCATCCGTCCGAAGTCATGGACATGAGCTTCGCCAATCAGTTCATGGCGCACCTGATGCTCGTCGAAAAGCACAAGGCGGGCGAAAAGCTGCCGCCGCAGGTGATCGATCTGCCCGAAGAGCTGGACCAGGAGATCGCCCGCATCAAGCTGGAGACGATGGGCATCCGGATCGACACGCTCACCGACGAGCAGCAGGCCTACGCCACCGACTACACGGCCGGCACCTGATATGAAATCGCTGATTTACCTGCATGAGGGGCCCACACCCCGTGTGGCGGACGTGATCCGGCGGGTATGATCGGGCGGACACAGGGGTCCGCCCCTACAGCGTGGTAGGAAGCTTGTCGTTTGTCCGGTAGGGGCGCACCATAGTGTGCGCCCGTGCTTTCTCACAGGCCCTATGATTTCCCGGAAATCGTATGAGACCGACCGGCTTTTCAGGGCCATCCCGATGGATGGCCCTTTTTTATTGGTCAACAGGAGGTTTCAGGCGACAGAGCCGGTAGAGGGCGGCCTCTTCGTCGGGCGTGAGCGGACGCCAGTGGCCGGGCTCCAGGCCGTCGAGGCGCAACGGCCCGATGGCCACGCGGACCAGCCGAAGCGTGGGGTGTCCCACGGCGGCCGTCATGCGGCGTACCTGCCGGTTTTTGCCTTCCCGGATGGAAATCTCCAGCCAGTAGGTGGGCACCGTCTTGCGGTAGCGAATGGGCACAGGGCGCGGCGGCAACTCCGGCGGCTCGATGCGGCGCACGCGGGCCGGACGGGTCCGATAGCCGCCCGCGATCACCACGCCCTCGGCCAGACGCCGGAGCGCCTCGTCGTCGGGAATGCGCTCGACCTGCGCCCAGTAGGTGCGCCAGTGCCCGTAGCGGGGGTGCAGCAGCCGGTACTTGAGCAGCCCGTCGCTGGTGAGCAGCAACAGCCCTTCGCTGTCCATGTCCAGCCGCCCGACCGGATAGACGTCCGGCACATCGATGTAGTCCTTGAGCGTCGGGCGCCCTTCCCGATCGGTGAACTGGCTCAGGACGCCGTACGGCTTCCAGAACAGAATGTGACGGACCGGTCTGCGCATGAAGCTGCTTCGCCATTTTTTATCCGCCCCTTAAACGGCCGGCGCGCTCATCGGTTGAACCCGGCACGGACTGGTTCGTATCAGCCGCCTGGCTCTGCATCCTTTCGAATTCAGCCGACCGTTTGCCATGCGACGCGCCCTTCCACTGCTGGGATTGCTGCTGCTGCCGTTGATCGAAGTCGGGTGTTCACAGAATGCCCATTCCGAAAGGCCGGGGCCGGACACGCCTCAGGTGGTGGCCGACACCGTGGATGTGCAGACGCAACTCTACCGCTCGCGGGAGACGGCCATCACGCGGGCCGTGCGCGAGGTCTCGCCGGCCGTGGTCAGCATCAACGTGCTGGAAGTGCAGCGCGTGCTGTATCGCGACCCGTTTGCCGACTTTTTCAACGATCCGATCTGGGAGTTCTTTTTCGGAGGGCCGCGCGCGCGCATCATCGAACGCCAGATTCACGCCATCGGCTCGGGCTTCGTCATCTCGCCGGACGGCTACATCGTCACGAACGACCACGTGGTGGGGAATGCCACAAAGATTACCGTCTCGTTCCCCGACGGCCGGGCCATGGATGCCGAGCTGGTGGGCACCGATCCGGTCACGGACATTGCGCTGCTGAAGGTGAACCCGGACCGGCCGTTGCCCTACCTGCGCTTCAGCAGGAGCGAGCCGATCGTGGGCGAATGGGTGATCGCGCTGGGCAATCCGTACGGGCTGTTCGAGGCGGCCCCGCCGACGGTGACGGTGGGCGTGGTCAGTGCGGTGGGACGCAACCTGCCCGCCCAGAACGGCCGGCTCTACCGCGACATGATCCAGACCGACGCGGCCATCAACCAGGGCAACTCGGGCGGACCGCTGGTGAACGCGCTCGGCGAGGTGATCGGCATGAACGCAGCCATCTACACGGAGACGGGCGGCTCGGTGGGCATCGGCTTCGCCATTCCGGCCGACAAGATTCAGCGCATCGTGGCCGAGTTGAAGGAGAAGGGCTACGTGGACCGCTCCTACTACACGGGCCTGTACGTGCGGGATCTGACGCCGCGGATTGCCCAGGCGCTGGGCGCGCCCGATACGCGCGGCGTGTTTGTGACCGACGTCGATCCCGGCTCGCCCGCCGACGAAGCCGGTCTGCGGCCCTACGATGTGATCAGATCGTTTGGCGGCACGCCCGTCGCCAACAGCGACGAACTGCGGGCCCGGCTGTTCGACTTCCGGCCCGGCGACCGCGTGCAGGTGGAGGTGCTGCGCGAAGGGAAGCGCCTGTCGCTGGAAATGCGCATCGGACGCCAGGAGTCGTCGCGATGAACAGGTACACGACGCTGCTGCTGGGGCTGGTGTTGCTGCTGGCGGGCTGCTTTCCTTCGTCGTGCCGCCGCGAAGAACCCACGGCGCTGCTCCCGTCCGATTCGCTCTCGCGCCGGGTGGCGGCCACCGTGCCCTTCGACACGCTGCGGCTGTTGTGGATGGCCTCGGCCTCCGAGACGCTGCCGCTCAAGCGCCCCCGCACCGTGCAGCTTGGCCCCGACGGCCTGCTCTACGTCAGCGACGCCGAGCGGCATTTGCTGGCCGTGCTCGACACGACCGGCGCGTTGCGCGATACGCTGCGTCCGGCCGGCGTGCGCTACCCCTACCTGGCCGGCTTCCGGGGCGATACGCTGGTGGTGCTGGCCCCCGAGGCCCGGGAGCTTGTGCTGGTCGCCCGAAGCCGTGTGGTGCAACGGTTGCCGCTACCGGACGAGCTGCCCGATCGGGCGCTGCTCTATGCGGCGGCCACCCCGGACGGCTACTTCGTCAAGGCCGTCCGGGAAGGGCAGGGCGGCGTGCTGGTGCAGCTCGACCGAGAGGGACGCGTCGTGCGTCGGCAAAAGCTCCCCGAACCCTACTGGCGTTACGCCGGTTTCGTGCGTCCCCAGGGCGAGGTGCTGCTGAGTCTGGCCGGCTTCCGGCCCGTAATCGACCGCTGGTGGCCCGACGGCCGGCTCGACACGCTGGCGCTCGTGGGCTTCGATTCGCCCATGCTGGCCCGAAGCCGGGCGTTCCTTGTGGGGGAGGTGCACGAGGCGCCGCTGCTCACGTCGTCGGCCGTGCCCGTCGATTCGCTGCTTTTCGTGCTCAACCTGCGGCCCGGCTGGGTGCAGATCGACGTGTACGGGCTGCGCGACGGCCGGCTGCGCCATCGGCTGATCCCCCCGGAGCAGCGCCTGAACCGCCGGTTCTATCCGCACGACCTGGCCGTAGCGTGCCGGGACGCTTCGTGCCTGCTGGTGGTGGTGCTGAACGATCCGGAGCCTCGGATCGTGGCCTATCGCTGGGACCGGCCGGGGAACAGCGCCGCACCGTGACCGTGCTACCTTACCTGCTGCACGCTTTAACCGATCACCGGGAGCCATGGGACAGGTGCTGACCGAACTGAAGACGCTGGGGGACCTGAAGGAGGCAGGCTATCGGCCGCTGTCGGTCAAGGACGAGCTGCGCAAAAACCTGATCGCCAAGCTGCGGCGCGGCGAGGAGATCTTTCCCGGCATCATCGGCTACGAACGGACCGTCATTCCCCAGATCCAGAACGCCATTCTGGGGCGGCACGACATGATCCTGCTCGGGCTGCGCGGCCAGGCCAAAACGCGCATCATCCGAATGCTACCCGAGCTGCTCGACGAATACATCCCGATCATCAAGGGCAGCGAGGTCAACGACAGTCCGTTCGCTCCGATTTCCAAATACGGCCGCGAGATGGTGGCCGACATGGGCGACGATACGCCCATCGAATGGCTCCACCGAAGCCGGCGCTATGCCGAAAAGCTCGCCACCCCCGACACGACCATCGCCGACCTGATCGGCGACATCGACCCCATCAAGGCGGCCAACCGCCGGCTGACCTACGCCGACGAAGAAGTCATCCACTTCGGCCTGATTCCCCGCACGAACCGGGGCATTTTTGCCATCAACGAACTGCCCGACCTGCAACCGCGCATTCAGGTGGGCCTGCTCAACATCCTGGAGGAGCAGGACATTCAGATTCGTGGCTTCAACATTCGCTTTCCGCTCGACATTCTGCTCGTCTTCACGGCCAACCCGGAGGACTACACGAACCGTGGCAACATCATCACGCCGTTGAAGGACCGCATCGACAGCCAGATCATCACGCACTACCCGAAGACGATCGAGATCGGCATTGCCATCACGCAACAGGAAGCCTGGCAGGAGCGCGACGGGCAGGTGCGCGTGCACGTGCCCTACTTCTTCCGGGAGATCATCGAACAGATCGCCTTCGAGGCACGCCAGAGCGAGTACGTGGACCAGAAGTCCGGCGTGTCGGTGCGCATGACGCGGGCGGCGCTCGAGTGCCTGATCTCGGCGGCCGAGCGGCGGGCCCTGCTGAACGGCGAGGCGGAAACCACCGTGCGCCTCAGCGACCTGCTCTTCGTGGAGCCGGCCATCACCGGCAAGATCGAACTGGTGTACGAAGGCGAACAGGAGGGCGTGCAGAACGTGGCGCGGATGCTCGTCGGGCGCGCCGTCAAGGCCATCTTCCCGCGCTACTTCCCGGACCCGGCCAACCGCAGGGAAGGGCGGGCCGTCTACCAGCCCATTCTGGACTGGTTCGCGAAAGGCGGGCAGGTGGAGCTGACGCCCGAGCTCCCCTTCGACGAGTACGCCCGCCGGCTGGACGCGGTGGAAGGGCTCTGCGCCCTTGTGCAGCGTTACACGCGTCCGGCCACCCCGGCCGAGACGGCGTCGATGATGGAATTCGTGCTGGAGGCGCTGCACCAGCACTCGCTGCTCGGCAAGGATCTGCTCGACCAGGAGACCCGCTACAGCGACATCATGGGCTCGATGCTCTCGTCGCTGGGCCGGGACGACGACGAAGAGGACGAAGACGACGAATTCTTCCGCCGCTACCGATGAAAGTCCCTGCGACGGATCTTGCGTTTCGCATTCGCGAGGCGACGCCGGACGACGCCGAAACGCTTGTCGAATTGATTCTGGAGCTGGCCGACTACGAAAAGTTGCGCCACGAGGCCCGGCCCGACCCCGAAGCGCTTCGGGCGCACCTGCACCCGGACGCTTCGCCCCGCTGCGAGGCGCTCCTGGCCGAAGATCCGGCGACCGGCGAGGCGCTGGGTTTTGCCCTTTTCTTTGCGAACTATTCAACCTTTCTGACCCGCTGGGGCATTCACCTGGAAGATATTTACGTACGGCCGGCCTACCGCGGACGCGGGATCGGGTTTGCATTACTGAAGCGGGTGGCCGAAATTGCCGTCGCGCGTGGTGCGAAGCGGCTGGAGTGGCAGGTGCTCGACTGGAACGAGCCGGCGCTCCGCTTTTACCGGAAGCTGGGCGCGCGTCCGATGCAGGAATGGATCACGATGCGGCTGAGCGGCGAGGCGCTGGAGCGGTTGGGACAAGGCGGAACGGACGCGTGAGGCTACTGGCAACCTTCGATGGGCACCAGCCGGCCGTCGGGCGCGATGCGCTCGCACCGCTCCGGCGGACGCGTGGGAAAGCGCTCGATCGGTACGTCGGGGTCCCGGTCGCGTGGCACGTAGTGCGTGTGGTTGCCGTGCGGGACCTCGTAGTAGGGGCGCCGGCTGAACAGATCGAGTGCGTCGGCCACGGCCAGCAGCACGAACAGCAGGATAACCAGCCCGAGAATCCAGCGACCCCAGCGCATAGACGCCTGCGTGTGTGGGTGAAAACCTGCTCCTGCTAATGGTCAAGCGGACGGGCAGGTTTCGAAGCGAAGAGGGATTTCCGTAGTTTCTGACACGAACCCAACGAAAATAAACGACCATGGACAGACATCCGATCTGGTTTAACGGCAAACTGGTGCCGTTCGAGGAGGCGAAGATCCACGTGCTCTCGCACGTGGTCCACTACGGTTCGTCAGTGTTCGAGGGGATCCGCTGCTACAACACGGCGCGGGGGCCAGCCGTCTTCCGGCTGCGGGAGCACATGCGGCGGCTGCTCGATTCGGCCCGGATCTACCGCATGGAGGTGCCCTACACGCTGGAGGAGCTGGAGGCGGCCGCGCTCGAAACCATCCGCGCCAGCGGCCTGAAGGCCTGCTACATCCGGCCGGTAGTCTTCCGGGGAATGGGCAGTCTGGGCGTCAACCCGCTGAAAAACCCGGTCGAGGTTGCCATTGCCGTCTGGGACTGGGGCGCCTATCTGGGCGATGAAGCGCTGGAGCAGGGCGTGGATGTGCAGGTGAGCACCTGGAACCGGATGGCGCCCAACACGCTGCCCGCTATGGCCAAGGCTGGCGCCAACTACGCGAACGCGGCGCTGGTCAAAATGGAGGCCGTGCTGAACGGCTACAGCGAGGGCATCATGCTGTCGGTGGACGGCTACGTGGCCGAGGGCAGCGGCGAAAACCTGTTTCTGGTGCGGGATGGCGTCATCTACACGGCGCCGCTGACGCTGTCGATCCTGCCGGGCATCACGCGCGATGCGGTCATCACGCTGGCGCGCGATCTGGGCTACACGGTGATCGAGCAGCCCATCCCGCGCGAGGCGCTCTACATTGCCGACGAGCTGTTCTTCACGGGCACGGCCGCCGAGATCACGCCGATCCGGTCGGTCGATCACTACACGATCGGCCAGGGACGGCGCGGTCCGGTGACCGAAGCCCTGCAGCGGGCGTTCTTCGAGATCGTCCGCGAGGGCAAGGATCCCTACGGCTGGCTGACGTTCGTCGGAGTTTCCCGCGAGGCAAGCGTTTCGTCCTGAGCCATGGCCCAGGGTCCGCTGACCGAACTGGGACGCTGGCTGCTGCTGATGGGCGTCGTGCTGGTGGTACTGGGCGGGTTGCTGCTCCTGCTGGGGCGGCTACCCCAGCTGCCCTTCGGCCGCCTGCCCGGCGACTTCAGCTGGGAGAAGGGCAACTTTCGCATCTACTTCCCGCTCGGCACGATGCTGCTGGTCAGCCTGGTGCTGACGATCCTGCTCAATCTGCTGCTTCGGATCTTTCGCTGAAGGGCAGGGCTTCGGTGCCGGCCGCCGCCTGCTCGATGAGCGTGTGGGCCAGCTCCCGGCCCAGATAGGCGTCGATGAGCCAGTGGGCCAGGTAGATGAGCGGCGTAATGGCTACGGCGATGGCGAACCTGTAGCTGTAGTTGAACAGCGTAATGGCCAGAATCTGCGGAAAGGCAAGCTGGCCAGCAAAGGCGACCGTCAGCACCACGAGCGTGTCGATGAACTGGGATCCGAATGTCGAGCCCGTCGCCCGTAGCCAGAGCCAGCGGCCGCGTGTCAGGCGCCGCAGCCAGTGGAACAACGTGATGTCGGCGAGCTGGCCCAGCAGGTAGGCCGTCAGGCTGCCCAGGATGACCCGTCCGGTTGCCCCGAAGACCGTCTCGAAGGCCTCCTGCGGGACGGGGGAGATGTCGGCCGCCGGTACGGCAATGGCCAGGCGGAGCAGGGCAAACTCGAACACGACCATCCCCATTCCGACCATCGTCACGAACCGAATCCCCTTCTTGCCGAAGTACTCGTTCATGATGTCCGTGACGATGAACGTGATGGGAAAGGCCAGCACGCCGGCCGTCATCACCACCTCGTCGAACGTCATGCCCAGCAGGTGCAGCGTGAAGGGCAGGCGAAAGGCCGAGAAAAACTTGGAGGCGGTGGCTTCGGCCAGCACCAGCGCCGTGATGAAAATCGCCGTGCAGACAACGAAGACCTTCTGGGGACGGCTCAGGACGTAAGCCTCACGGAGCATACGGCGCGCTCAGGAGCCGGTCGCACTTTCGGTCGCTTCTTCCGACGCGTCGTCGACGCGCAGGCGGTCCAGCAGCTCGCTGAGCAGGCGCAGCTCTTCCGGAGAGAGCCGGCTCATCAGCCGCTCCTGTGCGGCATCCACCACCGGCTGCATCCGGGCCAGCAGCTCCAGTCCTTTTTCGGTAATGCTCACCTCGACCACCCGTTTGTCGTGGCTGGCCCGGCTGCGCGTGACCAGACCGGCCCGTTCCAGACGGTTGAGCAGGCGGGTAACGTCCGGCGTGCGGTCGAGCATCCGGCGTCCGATCTCCGTGCAGGTGAGCTTGCCGGGGTGGCTGCCCCGGAGAATGCGCAGCACGTTGTACTGCGTGGGCGTGACGCCAAAGGGCGCCATGAGCGCCGACAGCTCGTTCAGCAGCCAGGAGCTGGTCACCAGAACGTTGAGCAGCGCTTCCTGAGCGGGCGAAGCGAAACGGGTCTGCTTGATGCGCTCCGAGAGTTTCATCGGAGAGATACGTAATCTTTCGTAACCATCACGATGGCGCTAAACCTACAAAGTTCGGCGCCTACGGGCAAGTCCCCAAAGCGTTCCAGAAAGTTTCAACAGGAGGGGAAGTCAAAAGGTTTGCGAGGCGGCCCGCACGTTGCTAAATTGCGTCGGTGTTCTTCGACATGCGCCGCTGGTTCCGCCACGGGCGGATGAAAAGGGAATCCAGTGGCCCGGCCTTCGGGCCGGGGAATCTGGAGCTGTACCCGCAACTGTGAGCCGTGGCTGCGGCCGGCGGGCGAAGAAGCCGACGGTCACTGTCTGCCCCGGGCAGATGGGAAGGCCGGCGGTGGAGCCCGCGTCGGGTCCGTTCCGTCGTCTCGACGGAACCCACGGTGAGCCAGGAGACCTGCCAGCGGCGTCAGGCCGAAGCCTCCGGGAACTGAGGTCCGCGCCTGATGCACCGGCTGTTCGACCGCACCGGCCGTAAGGCCGGCCGTTCTGTCGTTCTGGCATGGCTGCGCTGGCCCGGACCTCGCATTGAGGTAGCGGGCTTTTTTATGGGCTTTTCTGTCGTTCGCTGCGGACTGGTGTTGCTGGGACTCGGGTGCGCGCTGGGCGCCCGGGCCCAGGAGCGGGCCGATACCACGCTGACGCTCCCGCCGGTCGTCGTCGAAGGGGAGCGCGGCGAGCAGACCCGCGAGGCCGGGCGGCGCCTGTGGCGTCTGGAGACGGTCGAGCTGGAACGCACCGGTGCCACCACGGCGGCCGAGTTGCTGGAAGCGCGTACCGGCCTCTTCGTCAAACGCTACGGGAGCGGCGGGCTGGCCACGCTCTCACTCCGTGGGAGCGGCGCCACCCAGACGCTTCTGCTCATCGACGGGCACCGCGTGGCCGATCCACAATCGGGCCTGATCGACCTGACGCTGCTGCCCACCGTGCTGCTGTCGTCCATCGAGGTGGTCCATGGACCGGCCGCCGCCACCTACGGATCGGGCGCTATCGGCGGTGTGGTGCGGCTCTACACGCTGCGGCCGGCGGTGCGTCCGGGTGGCCGGGCGGCGCTGCGGCTGGGCGCCTTCGGTGAACGAAGTCTGGGCGTGGTCGCACATGCCGGTGCGGGACGCGTGGCCGTGCTGGGGGCCGTCGAGCACAGCCGCACCGTCGGCGACTACCCGTACCCCAATCCGCTGCCGCCGCCGGCGGTGCGTCGCCGCGAAGGGGCCGACCGGACGATGACCTCGGCGTTCGGCAAAGTGCGCTACGAGGGCACCTGGCGGCTCGAAGGGACGCTGTGGCTGACCGAGGCGCGCCGGAGCCTGCCTGGTCCGGGCAACGCGCCGCCGGTCGATGCGCAGCAGACCGACCGTCAGCGCCGCCTGCTGCTGCTGGCCGAACGGCCGCTGCCGACCGGACGACTCACGCTGCGCGGTAGCTACCAGCACACGCTGCTGGCCTACGTCAACCGCTTTGCCGGCGAGGCCGACACCACGCGCACGCGTGGTCTGGCACTGGAAGCGACGCTCGACCGGGCGCTGCACCCGCACTGGGCCCTGACCGCCCGGGCCGAAACCCGGTGGGAGCGTGCGGCGCTGCGCGGCGGCGTCGATCAACGCGCGGCCGCCCTGGCGCTGCACCTGTCCGGGCGTCAGGGGCGAGTGCGGCTCTATCCGGCGCTGCGGCTGGACCTGTACGCGACGGCCGGCCGCACCTTCCACGCCGTCAGCCCCCGGCTCGGCCTGAACCTGGCCCTGAAGGAAGGGGCGCTGCACCTGAAAGGGCTGGTGGGACGTGCCTTTCGGGCGCCCACGCTGGGCGAGCGCTTCTTCCGGCCCGGCGGCAACCCCGAGCTGAAGCCCGAGCGCGGCTGGACCGCCGAAGCCGGCCTGTACGCCCAGCTTCGGCCTTTCATGCTGGAACTGACGGCCTTTCAGACCTCGCTGGCGGATCAGATCGTCTGGTACCCCGGCTTCGTGGCGCCGGGGTTGCAGCTCTGGCGGCCCGTCAACGTCGGACGCGTGCGCACGCACGGCCTGGAAGCTTCGCTCCGGGCCGAGGTGCCGCTGGCCGCTTCGCTTCGGCTGCAAAGTGGCCTTTTCTACATGCTTACCCGGGCCGAGGACCGCTCGAACCCGGCCACACGGGCCTACGGCCACCAGCTCCGCTACGTACCGCCCCATCAGCTCAAGGCTTTTCTGGACGTGCAGGCCGGCCCGCTCACGCTGGGGCTCGACGCCCGCCATATCGGCCGCCGCTACCTCACCACCGACGCAACCCAGGCGCTGGCGCCCTTCACCGTGCTCGACGCCCATCTGCGCCTGGAGCAGCCGGTCGCCTGGACCCGCCTGTCCTTCGGCCTGACCGTCGAAAACCTGACCGACACGGCCTACGAGGTCGTGCGCTTCTATCCGATGCCGCCGCGCCACGTGCGCGTGCAGCTTCGCATAGACCTGCTTCCCTGAACCCTGAACAAAACGAAAGGAGCGACAGACGATGCGACGCCTGGTACTGCTGATCGCGCCGCCGCTGCTCGTGCTGAGCGGCTGTGACCTGCTGGGCAGCGAGGACGACGGAGACCAGCTCGTGACCACCGGCGTGCTGGTGGGCAATGGCGGAAACTTCAGCGACCAGAACGGCTCGCTGACCTTCTACGATCCGGCTACCGGACAGACCGCAACACTGGCACTGAACGCCTTCGTGCAGAGCCTGACGCTGCACGGCGGACGGGCGTATGTGGTGCTGAACACGTTCAGCGTCGGACACGTCGCCGTGGTCGATGTCGCCACACAACAGCTCGTCGGGCGCATCGAAGGCCTGCCCAATCCGCGTTATCTGGCCTTCGCCGCCGACAACAAAGCCTACGTGACGAACATGATCTTCGGCGGCAACGGACTCGTGTTTGCCGTCGATCCGGCCGCACGGACCATTGTGGTCGATTCGATCGAAGTGGGGCCCTATCCCGAGGGCGTTGTCGCCCATGAAGGGCGCGTGTACGTGGCCAACTACGGCTCGCTGGGGGCAGGGCGGACGATCTCGGTGATCAACGCCGCGACCGATCAGGTGGTCGGTACGCTCGAGCCCGGCTGCGACGGCCCGAAGGCACTTTTCATCGACGAAGAGGAGGAGCTGGTGGTCGTCTGTCAGGGCAAGACGGTCTATAACGAGGATTACAGCGCGATCATCGAACAGACGAACGGCCAGGTGGTGTTCATGAATCCGGCGACCGGGGCGGTGACGGCCCGGCTGACGTTCGACGTGCAGCTCGGCTCGGCCAACGGCACCCAGGTAGCCTACTATGCGCCGACGGCCGAGGAGTTGTACGCCATCAGCAGCGCCGGCAATCAGGTCTTCCGCATCGACACCGACGCCAATACGCTGGCGGCCACGCTGTCCGTGCCCGAGGCGGCGGATCTGTCGGCCCTGTCGGCCGTCGCCTACGACGCGGCGCAGCGGCGCCTCTACGTGGCCCGGCTGGCCGCCGGACCGAACGGCGCGCCCGACTACACAGCCGCCGGGGCCGTGGTCATCCTGGATCGCAGCGGCCGGCAGGTGGGCCGCTTCACCGTCGGCCCGGCGCCCTCCCACATCGAACTGGTGCAGGAGACGCGCTGATGCGCATCGACCGTTGCCTCTGTTTTCAGCGGACGTTCGCGGAACTGAAAGCCGTGGCCGCGCAGACCGGGGCCGGCAGCGTCGAGGAACTGCAGCGCCACGTGCGCTTCGGCCTCCGCTGCCGGCTCTGTCTGCCCTACGTGCGCCGCATGCTCCAGACCGGCCAGACCGTCTTTCATGAAATCATTCAGGAAGCGTCGGACTCATAATCTGTTGCAACAAATTCTGGCGTAACGGCGTTGGGTGGCCAGAAGACCTGTTTGCTTCGGTGGCCACGCTGCTGTACATCTTTCCCCATCCGGATGACGAGAGCTTCGGGCCGGCGCCGGCCATCGCCCGCCAGCGACGCGAAGGTCATGCCGTGCACCTGCTGACGCTCACGCGCGGCGAGGCCACCCGCCAGCGGCACCATCACGGCTACAGCAAGCCCGAAATGGGGCGGGTCCGCTTCGAGGAAATGCAGTGCGTGGCCGAAGTGCTCGGACTTTCCAGCCTGGAGGTGCTGGACTTCCCGGACGGTGAGCTGGCCGAACTGGATCCCCGCGTATTGGAAGACGTCGTGGCCCGTGCCATCGAGCGCCATCGGCCCGACGTGGTGGTGACCTACCCGGTGCACGGCATCAGCGGGCACCCGGACCATCTGGTCACGCACGCCGTTGTCAAGCGCGTCGGCTGTGCACTGCGGGAGCGGCTCGGCGTGCCGCGGCGGCTGGCTTTTTTCACCTTACCCGAAGGGCTCGAAAAGAAACCGGCCCACCTGCACACTTCCCCCCGGGAGCGCATCGACGCCTGCGTTTCGTTCACCGCCGAAGATCTCGAGCGGGCCGAGGCGGCGCTGGCCTGCTACCGGACCTACCGGCGCGTCATCGAAAAGCACCGGCCGCTGGAATCGGTGGCCGAGGGCGTCTGCTTCGAGCTGTTTCAGGAAACGTTCGATCCGCCGCTGGATGACCTGACCGATCGCCTGCCCGTCGTTGAAAATCCAGCACATAACGCTTCGATAACATAAAACGGCCGTTTCCCCTGTATTTTGTTTGCGTTAAAAAACCGTGTAAACGCACCGGAGTTGATGATGGAAACGGCCACGCGAGCCATGTCGCTCTCCGCCTTTGACGAACGGCCGCCGCGCGTGCTCATCGTCGATGACGAAGATGATATTCTGGCGCTGCTGGCCTACAACTTCAAACGGGAAGGCTTCGAGGTGGAACTGGCCCGTGACGGCGTCGAGGCGCTGGAGACGGCCGCCCGGTGGCAGCCGGACGTGATCATCCTGGACATCATGATGCCGAACATGGACGGGATCGAGGTGTGCCGCCGCATTCGGCGTGACGCCCGGCTGCGCACCACGCCCATTCTGATGCTCACGGCGCGGACCGAGGAGGAAGATCAGATTCAGGGCCTGGAAATCGGTGCCGACATGTACGTGGGCAAGCCGGTGTCGGTCCCGGTGCTGCTGAGCCAGACGCGGGCGCTGTTGCGGGGCGCCCGGCGCTACGAGACGCCGCCCGATCTGCTGCGCATCCACGATCTGGAGATCGATCGCGACCGTTACCTGGTCTATCGCAACGGGCCGGAAGGACGCGAAACGGTGCGCCTGCCCCGCAAAGAATTCGAACTGCTCTACTTTCTGGCGGCTCATCCCGGCAAGGTTTTCACGCGGCAGGAGCTGCTCGACGAGGTGTGGGGGCGGGACGTGTACGTGGTGGACCGGACCGTGGACGTGCACATCCGCAAGATCCGGGAGAAGCTCGGCAGCCACTATATTGAGACGGTCAAAGGCGTGGGCTACAAGTTTCGCGAGTAGCGCGTAATGCCCGCACGACAGCTCCGTCGCCTTCGTCCGGGGCGGCTGGCCTGGAAGCTGGCCGCCTACAGCGTGCTGCTGGCCCTGCTGCCGGCGCTTCTGGTGGGGTTGCACGTGGCGCAACCCTGGCTGCGGCTGGGGCTTTTGCTGCTGATCTTCGGCGTCAGCGTGTTCGTCGCGGCGTCCTACCTGATCATGCCCCGGCTGGCGCTGGCCCGCGAACTGCTTCGTCAGATTCGCCGTCGCTCGTTCGAGAACCTGGAACTGGCGCATGTGCCGCAGGGCGACGAGCTGAACAGCCTCATCTGGCAGGTCTATCGCACGGGGCGCACGCTCGAAAAGGAAATCGAGGAACTCAAACGCATGGAAAACTACCGGCGTGAGTTTCTCGGGAACGTCTCGCACGAGCTGAAGACGCCCATCTTTTCGATCCGGGGCTTTACCGAAACGCTGCTCGAAGCCGATCCGGGCGACGAGGCCACGCGCCGCGCCTTTCTGGAAAAGATTCTGCGCAACGCCGATCGGCTGGCCAATCTGGTGCGGGACCTGACGGAAATCTCACGGCTGGAGACCGGCGAGCTGCAGTTGCAGCCGGTACCGTTCGAGCTCCCGGCGCTGGTGCGCGAGGTGCTCGAGTCGATGGAGCCGCTGGCAGCCACGCGCCAGGTGTCACTGCGGTGCTGCGTTCCGGAAAACCTGCCCCGCGTGCTGGGCGACCGGGAGCGGCTGCGCCAGGTGCTGATCAACCTGGTGGACAACGCGATCAAGTACAACAACCCCGGCGGCTTCGTGGAGGTGTGCCTGCAGGAGCAGGACGGGAGCGTGCGCGTGGCCGTGGTGGACAACGGCATCGGCATTGCGCCGCAGCACATTCCCCGGCTGACCGAGCGGTTCTACCGCGTGGACCGCTCGCGCTCGCGGGAGCAGGGCGGCACCGGGCTCGGTCTGGCCATCGTCAAGCACATTCTGAACGCCCATCAGACGCGCCTGGAGATCGAGAGCACTCCGGGCAAAGGCTCCACGTTCGCCTTCCGCCTGCCGGTTGCCCGCTGAAGACGACTTGCCTTTTCTGACCGTGCTTCGTATCGTCTGAAGAGAAAGCCGGTCTTGCGTTGAAGTACCTGCTTCTTCCATATCGTTCGGTGCGAGGCGAGGCGTTGTCGCTGCGGCGATGCCTCGTCCGGCGGTGGCTTGGCCGCTGCAAGCCGCAAGAATGACCGTCGCGTGTGCACGTCGGCCGGTGATGTCGGCTTTTTAGCCCGCCGTACTTTCCCCTGAAGCAACACGAATATCGTCTTCCAACCAACGAACGGGTCTATGGAACTCTCGCTGCTGAACCTGCTCCTTGTGCTGGTAGCCGCCTGGCTGGGGGGATTGCTGGCCACGCGGCTGGGGTATCCGTCGGTGCTGGGGGAGCTGCTGGCCGGCATGCTGCTGGGACCGCCGCTGCTGGGCGTGCTGCACGGAAGCGAGGCGCTGGCCGTGGTGGGAGAGCTGGGCGTGCTGCTCATGATGCTCTACATCGGGATGGAGATCGATCCCCGGGAGCTGGGGCGCGCGTCCAAAGGCGGCGTGCTGGCGGCGCTGGGCGGGTTCATCACGCCGTTTGTGGCCTGTTACCTGATCATCTACTACGTAACGGGGAGCGCCTACGCGGCGATGTTCGTGGGCGTGGCGGCCGGGGTGACGTCGCTGGCCACCAAGTCGCGCATTCTGGTCGATCTGCAACTGCTCGACACGCGCATTGCGCACGTGATGATGGCCGGGGCGCTGATCGCCGATACGCTGTCGCTGTTGATCTTTGCCGGGATCATCGGCGTGGCCCAGTTCGGAAGCATGTCGGTGATGGACCTGGCGCTGGTGGGCTTGAAAGCGCTGGCTTTCTTTGCGGTGGCGGCGCTGGTGGGGCTCAAGCTGATCCCGCGTTTTGGCGTCTGGCTGCAACGCTACGCGCCGGGGCGGACCGTCAGCTTTCTGCTGATCGTCGTGCTGGCGCTGCTGTTTGCGGAAGGGGCCGAGCTGGCCGGGCTCCACGGCATTCTGGGCGCCTTTCTGGCCGGGCTGTTCCTGCGCGAGCGCACGCTGGGCCGTACGCTCTCGAAAGACCTGATGGACCTGGTGCGCGACGTGTCGCTGGGCTTTCTGGCGCCGATCTTCTTCGTGACGGCCGGCTTCGAGGTGACGTTCGATGTCTTCCAGCAGCACCCGATCCTGCTGGCCGGCGTGATCCTGGCGGCCACGGTGGCCAAGATCGTCGGGACCGCGCTGTTCTACCTGCCCACCGGATACGGCTGGCGCGAAGGGGTCGTCATCGGAGCGGGCATGAACGGCCGCGGCGCCGTCGAGATCATCATCGCCCAGATCGGCCTGTCGATGGGCATCATCGACGCCACGATTTTTTCCATTCTGGTCTTCATGGCCATCTTCACGACGGCCACCGTGCCGGTGCTGCTCAAGCTGGGCGTGGACTGGCTCAAGCGGCGAAATGAGCTGGTGCGTTCGGATCACGAGCGACGCGGCGTGCTGATCATCGGCGCAGGAGCGACGGCGCGGGCCCTGGGCCGGGTGCTGGCCCGCTCGCAACCGGTGTGGGTGGTGGACCGCAACCCGCAGCTCTGCGCGCTGGCCGAAAGCGACGGGCTGCAGGTCGTCTGCGGCGATGCGCTGGACGAACAGGTGCTCGGCGAGGCACAGGCCGCGCACGTACGCACGTTCATCGCCATGACGGGCAATGCCGAGGTGAACGCGCTGGCCGCGCAGCTGGCCCGCACGGTCTTCTACGTGCCCGAGATTCACGTGCTCTTCAGCGGCGGCGACGAGGCCGAGCACCAGAGCCTGCTGGCGCACCTGCATGCCACCACACTGTTTGCCGGGCCCGTCTCGCTGGTGGCCTGGGACTACCGGATCGAGCAGGAGCGCATCGTGCGCAGCAAGGTGCCGGTCGAGCAGCCCATGCCGGCCAGCCGCTTCTTCCAGGCGTTGCAGGGACCGCGTCCGGCCCTGCCGCTGGCGCTGCTGCGCGGCGATCGATACCTGCCCGTGCACAGCGGGCTGACGCTGGAGCCCGGCGACGAGGTGATCGTGCTGCAGGCGATGGACGTGCCGGCGATGCCGCGCGATCGGTTCGATCACCTGGTGGCGCAGGCACCGGTGCTGGATCTGAGCCGCCAGCTCTCGCTGGAAGAGTTCTTCCGGGTGGCGGCCGAGCCGCTGGCGGCCCGTCTGGGGATGGAGGCCGAGGCGCTCCAGCGGCGCTTTCTGGAGCGGGAGGCGCTCAGCAGCACGGTGGTGTTTCCGGGCGTGGCCATTCCGCATGTGATTGTCGAAGGGCACGGCCGCTTTGAACTGGTGGTGGCCCGCTGCCGCGAAGGACTGCGCTTTCCCGATCAGCCCGAGCGCGTCCACGCCGTGTTTGTGCTGGCCCGCTCCGAAGATGAGCGCACCTTCCACCTGCAGGCGCTTTCGGCCATCGCCCAGATTCTGCAGCGTGAGGACTTCGAGCAGGCCTGGCTGATGGCGCCCGACGCCGAGGCGCTGCGCCGGCTCCTGCTCGAAAGCGAGCGGCGCCGCCTGCCCCTGCCGGCCGGTTCGGAGCCGGACGAAGCCTTACCGGAAGCGTGAACGATTGAATTCCAGAATACAAACCCCGGGTAATATGCAGCCGCGTGCTTCTCGCATTACGGATCGTCTGTTTCGTCCTTTTCAGGAGTTCTTTCACACAGAGGCGGCCAGCGGTACCCTGCTGCTGCTCAGTGCCGTGATTGCGCTGGTCTGGGCCAATTCGCCCTGGGGCGATACGTACCGGGCGCTCTGGGAAACGAAATGGACCATCGGCCCCGAAGGGGCGGCGCTTTCCAAATCGCTGCTCCACTGGATCAACGACGGGTTGATGGTGCTGTTTTTCCTGCTGGTGGGCCTGGAGATCAAGCGGGAGCTGCTGGTGGGCGAGCTGTCTTCGCCGCGCAAGGCCGGACTGGCGATTGCCGGAGCGATCGGCGGCATGCTCGTGCCGGCGCTGCTGTACCTGACGCTCAACGCGGGCGGAGCAGGCGAGCGCGGCTGGGGGATTCCGATGGCGACCGACATCGCCTTTGCGCTGGGTGTGCTCGCCCTGCTGGGACGCGGATTGCCCGTGGGATTGCGCGTATTCCTGGCGGCGCTGGCCATCGTGGACGATCTGGGGGCCGTGCTGGTGATCGCGCTGTTCTACACGGCCGATCTGTCGGTAGGTGCGCTGCTGGCGGCCGCCGTCGTCTGGGGGGTGCTCTGGGCGTGCAACCTGCTGGGCGTGCGCCAGCTCTGGGTGTACGGGCTGCTGGGCGTGCTGCTCTGGCTGGCCGTGTTCAAGTCGGGCGTGCACGCCACGGTGGCCGGCGTGCTGCTGGCCCTGACGATTCCCGCCCGCCGGGAGATCGACGGCGCGGCGTTTCTGCGCGAGGTGCAGGGGCTACTGGACGTGTTCCGGAAAAATCCGGGCACGGGCCGGCTGCTCAGCGAAGATCAGCGCGACGCAGTCTATTCGCTGGAGCAGGCCTGCGAGCGGGTCGAGGCGCCGCTGACGCGCATGGAGCACCGGCTGCACGGCCTGGTCGCCTACGGCATCATGCCGCTGTTTGCGCTGGCCAATGCGGGCGTGGTGCTCGGGGGCGACAGCGGGCTCAGCCTGACGCACCCGGTCACGCTCGGGGTGGTGCTGGGGCTGCTGCTCGGCAAGCCGATCGGCGTGCTGCTGGCGGCCTGGCTGGCGGTGCGTCTGCGGCTGGCCGAACTACCGGCCGGCGTGACCTGGGGCCAGTTGCTGGGTGTGGGATGTCTGTGCGGCATCGGGTTCACGATGGCGCTGTTCATCGCCGGGCTGGCTTTTCCTACCCCGCTATTGCTGGATCAGGCCAAGCTGGGCATTCTGGGCGCTTCGCTGCTGGCCGGGCTGCTCGGCTGGGTGTTTCTGGCAAGGGCACGGAAAATTCAACAGGCCGAAGCCCTTTCGGAGTGAAACATGAAGAAAGCGTGGGCCGTTGGGCGGCCGGCTACTGTGAACCAGCCGGAACCGTTCTATGCTAGAGATCCTGCTGACGAACCTGCTTTCGCCCATCGTTCTGGCCTTTGCCCTTGGCATCATCGCCCAGCTGATTCGCAGCGATCTTTCGTTTCCCGAGCCGCTTTACCAGGCGCTTTCGATCTACCTGCTACTGGCTATCGGGCTCAAGGGCGGGGCCGAGCTGAGCCACACACCCTGGGCCGTGGTGATCTGGCCGGCGCTGGTGACGCTGGCGCTGGGCATGCTGACGCCGATCACGTCGTACGTGGTGCTGCGCAAGATCGGCCGCATGGACCGGATCAACGCGGCGGCCATCGCGGCGCACTACGGCTCGGTCTCGGCCGTGACGTTTATCGCGGCGCAGGCCTTCGGACAGCTTCAGGGCAATCCGGCCGAAGGGTTCATGCCGGCGCTGGTGGCCATGCTCGAGGTGCCGGCCATCGTCGTGGCGCTGATGATCGCCTTCACACGCTCGAACCATCACGGCTCCTGGCGCGAGGGGCTGCACGAAGTGCTGGCCGGGCGGAGTGTGGTGCTGCTCGTGGGTGGACTGGTCATCGGGTATCTGTCGGGTATGGAAGGGCTCAAGCAGGTGGAACCCTTTTTTGTGAACGGCTTCAAGGGGGCGCTCACGCTCTTCCTGCTCGAGATGGGGCTGGTGGCTGCCCGGCGCCTGCGCGATCTGAAGAAAGTGGGGGCGTTTCTGGTGGGATTCGGCATTGTGATGCCCATCCTGCACGGCTCGCTGGCCGTCGTGCTGGGCCACTGGGCCGGGCTGTCGGTGGGAGGAAGTGCCGTGCTGGGCGCCATGGTGGCCAGCGCGTCCTACATCGCGGCGCCGGCCGCCGTGCGCATCTCACTTCCCGAAGCCAATCCAACGTTCTACCTAACGGCTTCGCTGGGCATCACCTTCCCGTTCAACCTGACGCTGGGAATCCCGCTGTATTTTGCCCTGGCACAATGGATCGGAGGATAAGCCCATGCTGACGGTAACGCTCAAGCTGGTAACCATTGTGGCCGAACGCGTGCTGCAGGAGCGGCTGCTGCGCGAACTGAAAGAGCTGGGCGCCCGTGGCTACACGCTGACCGAGGTGTCCGGCGAAGGGTCGCGCGGCGTGCGGGCCAGCGAATGGGAGGGCCACAACGTGAAAATCGAAACGATCGTCAGTCCTGAGGTGGCCGATCGGATCATCGAGCACATTGCCGAGCATTATTTTCAGTACTATGCGGTGATCGTGTACGCCCAGCCGGTCGAGGTCGTGCGGGGCGACAAATACGTCTGAGCGAATGCTGCTGGCCGGCGTTGCCTTGCCATTCCTGGGGGAGCTGGTGGCGCTCGTGGTGACGAGCGTCCTGATCGCCTATCTGTGCTATCAGATCCGGCTGGTGCCGATCGTGGGGTTTCTGCTGGCCGGCGTGCTGATCGGGCCGGGCGTGCTGGGGCTGGTCCGCAACGAGACGCTCATCCAGAACACGGCCGAGATCGGCGTCATCCTGCTGCTGTTCACGATCGGCATCGAGTTCAAGCTGGACCAGCTCCGGCGCATCTGGCGCGAACTGCTCCTGGGGGCGGGTTGCAGGTAGGGCTGACCACGCTGGTCGTACTCGGGTTGTCGCTGGCGCTGGGCATCGACGTGCGTGCGGCGATTTTTACGGGCTTTCTGGTGGCACTCAGCAGCACGGCGATCGTGCTGAGCGTGCTCAGCGATCGGCAGGAGACCGACACGGTGGTCGGGCGCCTGGCCGTGGCCATGCTGATCTTCCAGGACCTGGCCATTGTGGCCATGGTGCTGCTGGTGCCCGTGCTGGGCGGCGGGCACGGCTCTGCGCTCGAGACGCTCCGAGCGCTCGGCGAGGCGCTGCTGGTCGTGGGCGGCGTGCTCGTGCTGGCCCGCCGGCTCGTTCCCTGGCTGCTGGAACGCATCGCCCACACGCGCCGCCACGAGCTGTTTCTGCTGTCGGTGGTGGCCATCTGCTTCGGGACGGCCTGGGTGACCAGTCTGTTCGGCGTCAGCCTGGCGCTGGGGGCTTTCCTGGCGGGCCTGGTCGTCAGCGAAAGCACCTACAGCGAATACGCCCTGAGTGAGATTCTACCGCTCAAGGCGTTGTTCAATGCCGTCTTCTTCGTGTCGGTGGGGCTTTTGCTCGACGTGTCGTTCGTGCTGGCGCGGCCGTTGCTGGTGGTGGGGATCGTGCTGGGCGTGCTGCTGGTGAAGGTGCTGGCGACGGCGGCCGCCACGCGCCTGCTGGGTTACCCGATGCGGGTGGCACTGGCGCTCGGGTTGACGCTGGCGCAGATCGGGGAATTCTCGTTCGTGCTGGCGCAGGCCGGACGCGACGTGGGGCTGACGCCGGCCGGTATGGGGGAGGCCGGCACCCAGGGGCTGCTGGCCGCGACGGTGCTGCTCATGGCCGCCACGCCGTTTCTGATGGCGCTCGGACGACGGCTGAACGCGCAGCTGCTCCGGCGTGAAAGCCCTGCGTCCGAGGTGCCTTCGGAAAAAGCTGCGCTCGAAGACCACGTGATCGTGGTGGGCTACGGACCGGCCGGGCAGCGTCTGGTGCGCGTGCTCCGGGAAACGGGCATTCCGTTCATCGTCATCGAGCTGAACCCGCACACGGTCCGGGCTGCCCGAGCGGAGGGTATTCCCATTCTGTACAGCGACGCCAGTCGCCGGCATATCCTGGAGCATGCGGCCATCGAACGGGCCAAAGTGTGCGTGGTGGCGATCAACGACGAGGCGGCCACGCGGCGCATCGTGGAGCTGGCGCGCTTTCTGAACCCGACGCTTCAGATCATCGTGCGCACGCGCTTTCTGCGGGATGTGGAGCCGCTCCAGCAGGCCGGCGCCGACATCGTGGTGCCCGAGGAGCTGGAAACGTCCGTGCGCATCTTCACGCACGTGCTGCAGGCCTACTTCGTGCCGGAAGATGAGATTCAGCGGCAGGTGGCGGCCATCCGCTCGGGCGACTACCGGATCTTCCGGGGCAGCATTCAGGGAGCCCACCTGATGGTGCTGCAGGGGCTCGACGAAGAGGGCCTGCACACGCGGGCCGTCGTGGTGCGCGAAGGCGCACCGGTGGCGGGCAAGACGCTGGCCGAGCTGAACCTGCGTCAGCGCTACGGACTGACCGTGCTGGCCGTGCGTCGGGGCAACCGGACGATCGGCAGCCCCGCCGGCGACTTTCGCATCGAACCCGGCGATCGGCTGGTGCTCATCGGGCTGGCCGATCAGTTCGCCAACTGCGCCGATCTCTTCCGCCCCCCGCGGCCGCCGGTGGAGACCGCGGATTCGTTGTGATCACAATATCTGGCCGAGCTGGCAGCCATACAGACGAGCATGTCGGGTTGCCTGGGTCGATGACTACCAGAGAGCTGGCTTGTGGATGGGTTTCCCTTTGGAAGGGATATAGGGATTGGGAAGTTGACAATGGGCATAATCTTCTTTTTTGAGTTCAATTGAACCTTTTGCTACATTTTCCAGGTCTGCATTTCTTCTTCTGTATGGAAAGGCGATCCAGATATCGATTTTGGGGTTTAAAATGTGAATTGCATCTAATGCAGGTTTTAGATCGGTGTCGCCAGTTATAAGTATGAACAGCGTTCTGTTTTCTGTTTGAGCTGCTTCCAGCAATAGCCTTGTCGCAAGGGCGACATCCGTTTCTTTTTCTTCCCGACGCACAATTCTTTTGTTACAAAGATCACATTTGATGGATTTCTTTTTGAATCGGGAAATCGATATAATTATGTCTTGATCTTCATAGCAACGAATGAGACGTTTGTGTCTATTTACTGCATCATTACCTCTATGATATGCGTACGCAGTAAAGTAGTAAATCTTCTTTACTTCTATAAATTCACCATAATTGTTTCGTATTTTGGAAGCAATATTCTCGCAGAGCGCCTTGAGGTCAAGCCATTTATAACATACGCCATATTTTTTCTGTAAGTCTGTAATTGAATGGTATAGATTGAATCCATCGACAAAGAAAATGGCGTCCATTTCGAGATGCGTTTAGGAAACGCTATGAAATGCTCCAAAATAAAAACTCCGGACCGCAGTCCGGAGGGGCCTGGCACGCCCACAAAGGGGAAACAGTGCCAGGGATGATCACACAAAATAATATTATGAGCAGGAGACCTTTGATTCGCAGATTATTTTGATTTTGCAATTTCTTCATAGTTTAGAGTGGGCAGATAGTCGGCCGGGACGGGCTGAATGTGGAAGATGAGCCGGGCGCTGCGGTCGTAGGTGAAGTAGTTCCAGGCCCAGTTGATGAGCACCTGCAGGCGGTTGCGGAAGCCGATGAGCTGCACCAGGTGCAGCGCCAGCCAGGCGAACCAGGCCAGCGGACCCGTCAGGCGCAGTCCGCCTTTCAGTTCGGCCACGGCGGCGTGGCGGCCGATCGTGGTCATTGTACCGCGATGCCGATAGCGGAACGGTTCGGTCTCCTGGCCCTGCAGCAGGCGCCGGATCTGTCGGGCCATGTGCCGGGCGCCCTGAATGGCCACGGGCGCCATCTGAGGGTGCAGGCGGCCGTGTTCGTCGCGGCTGGCGGCCAGGTCGCCGATGACGAACACGTTCGGGTGGCCGGGCACGCGCAGGTCCGCTTCCACTTCGATGCGGCCGCCGCGCGCCTGCGGCAGCCCCAGCCGATCGGCCAGCGGGCAGGCGCGCACGCCGGCCGCCCAGATGACCGTCCGTGTGGGAATGCGCTCGCCGCTCTGCAGGTACACCGCGTCCGGCGTGACGCGGGCCACCGGATCGCCCAGGTGCAGCTCGACGCCCCGGCGGCGAAGCTGGCGTCGGGCATACTGCTGCAGCCGCTCGTCATAGCTGGCCAGCACCGTGTCGAGCGCCTCGACGAGCAGCACCCGCGCCCGGTTCATGGGCAGATGCGGGTAATCCTTGCGAAAAACCAGCTCGAACCATTCCACCAGCGCACCCGCCATCTCGATACCGGTCGGGCCGCCGCCCACCACTACGATGTTGAGCAGACCCTCCCGGATGCGCTCCGGATGGCGGTCGGCTTCTTCGAACTGACGGATGATGTGGCTGCGCAGGGCGATCGCGTCTTCGAGTGTCTTGAGGGGGAAGGAGTATTCGGCAGCGCCTTCGATGCCGAAGTAGTTCGTCGTGGCGCCGGCCGCCAGCACCAGATAGTCGAAGTCGATGCGGTCGCCGTCTTCCAGTAGCACGGCCTGTGCGTCCCAGTCGACGCCCACCACCGTGCCCATGACGAAGCGGAAATTGCGGCGTCCCTGAAAGATGCCGCGCACGGCGTGGGCGATTTCTTCCGGCTCCAGGCCCGCCGTGGCCACCTGGTAGAGCAGCGGCTGGAAGGTGTGGTAGTTCTGGCGGTCGATCAGCACCACTTCGACGGGGTCACGGCGCAGCGCCCGCGCCAGGGGCAGCCCGCCAAAGCCGGCACCCACGATCACCACCCGGGGACGATCCTGCGCCATAAGCTGCACGAATTTTTCGCTGTGGAGCCGTACTATCAAAAGCAAAAGTTCAGCCGGTTAGAAGTTTCACCGTGTGGCTGGGCGTTACAGGATCTTTTCGCCGGGTCCCGTATCTTTGAAAGAAGCGTTTTTCGGTGAACCGACATGGGCGTATTGCTGGAGCGACTACAGCGCTGGCTGCGACCGGCCGAAACGACGGCGCCGGAGACGACGGCGACGCTGGAAGTCGTACGGCGCCTGACGGACCTTCCGGTCCGCAACGCCGCGCTTTATGAACAGGCGCTGACGCACCGCAGCGTGCTGCGCGGGCGACCCGACAGCCACCTGCATTCGAACGAGCGGCTGGAATTTCTAGGTGATGCCGTGCTGGGATTCGTCGTGGCGGCCTATCTCTATGAGCACTTTCCGGATCGCAACGAGGGCTTTCTGACCCGGCTTCGGGCCAAGCTGGTCAATCGCGAGGCGCTGGCGCAGGCCGCCCGTCGGCTGGGACTGGGCGCACACGTGCGGCTGAGCGAAAACATGGAGCGGGCCGGCGGACGGGACAACGATTCGATCCTGTCGGACGCGTTCGAAGCGCTCGTCGGGGCGATCTATCTGGATCTGGGGCTGGAGGCCGCGCGCGCGTTCGTGGCGCGTGCGCTGCTGGCGCCGCTCGATCTGGAGGCGCTGGCCCGGCGGCCGGACAACTACAAAAGCCTGCTGCTCGAGTTCGCCCAGGCGCGGGGGTGGCCGCAGCCGCGCTATCGCGTGGTGGCCGAAGAAGGTCCCAGCCACGCCCGGACCTTCACCGTGGAAGCCTGGATCGGCAACCGACGACTGGGCCGGGGAACGGCCGGCAGTAAGAAACAGGCCGAGCAGCAGGCCGCCCGTGAGGCGCTTGCCCGCCTGCAGGCAGCCGAGACGGTCGAGGAAGACGGCTCCTGAGGTTCAGCGCGCGGGGCGGTAGAACTGAATCACGCCCCAGTGGCCGTTCGTCATCCACTCGGGGTCCTGCGCGGCGACTTCGCGAATACGCGCTTCGTCGAGCCCCACCACCACTTCGGCTTTGAGCGTGCGCAGCGCCAGCAGCGGTGCCGGAAAGTAAGCCACCACTTCGGCGAAAGGCGTCGTAAAGGGCCAGTGGGCGTCGTCCACCAGGCGGCGGTAGTTGGCGTCGCCTTTGGCGATGACCAGGTTGGAGCGGGCCAGATCGGCCAGCGGAAGCTTCGGGAAGGCCCGCATGGGCAGCGGACAGTTCCAGATGAAGCTGTCCGAAAGGCGCAGGCAGCCGTCGGCCAGGTAGCGACGCAGGCGCTCGGCCAGCGCGCGGGGCGCGGGATCCGGAGCGGCGGCCAGCACGTCAAGCGTCTCCAGCACGTCCGCGATCATCGCGTCGGAGACGAACGTGGGGTGGGCCTTCAGGTGCAGCACGACGGTATGGGCGTAGCCGGCCGCCAGCAGGCCATCGACGAGCACCAGGTCGCACAGCAGCTCGAAGCCGGCGTTGTCGGCCAGCAGGTCGATGCGGGCCGGGGCCACTGCTTCGAGGTGGGCCAGCAGCGCGTCGGTGTCGTCGGCCAGCAGGTGGGCCGTTTCGCGATCGGTGCCCAGGTGACGGGGCGCTTCGTCGGCCGACCACATGCTCAGGTCGATCTGATTGCCCCAGAGCGCCGTACGTACCAGCAGGGGCAACTGGGCGCGGGCCTGCTCCGGCTGCGCGGCCCGTTCGTTGGCAGCCCGGGCCAGCACGACCACGGCCTCGGCGGCCGGATCCAGCGCTTCGGTTTTCTGCTTCCGGAACGGATCGCGCAGGTAGGTGGGGCCGGGCTGGAAGTAGCCGGTCGCTTCGAGGATGCGCCGGTACAGGTAGTGTTCGGTAAAAAGCCAGGGTGCCGAGGCCCAGGTTTCGCCCAGGTGCGGCGCGATCCATTCCTCCCAGAGCGGCAGATCCGGAGCGCCCGGGTCCTGAAGCGGACGAATGGGGCCGTCCGGCAGCTCCCGGTGCAGCGCCCACAGCCGCTCGTTGACCGTTTCGGGGAAGTCGTTTTCACGGATCGTCTGGGCCACGATGCGTGGCCAGCGTTCCCGAACCGTGCGCTCGGCAAATGATCCCGGATCGGTACCCCGCAACGGCGGCGGAACGACAACGGTTACGCTCATGCGCGCCCACATTGATTGAAATTTCCCGGAGGCATATTTTACCCATAGCCTTCGGATCAGGTGCCGGAGGACTTCTGAAGAATCCGCCAAACCTGAACTTGAGGTGGCATTCAAACATTTACCGACCAGGCTTTAATGAAGTGGAGCACCACGCTATGGCTATCGATCTGTCTTTCACCGATCGGTTTGTCGACCGGCACATCGGGCCCTCGTCGGCCGACATTCAGGAGATGTTGCAGACGCTGGGCCTTTCGTCGCTGGAGGAGCTGATGGAGCAGACGATCCCGGCGTCCATTCGCACGCAGCGGCCGCTGACGCTTCCGCCGGCGCTCAGCGAGGCCGAACTGCTGGCGCGGTTGCAGGAACTGGCGGCGAAAAATGCCCCGTTCCGCTCGTTCATCGGGATGGGCTACTACGACACGATCACGCCGCCGGTCATTCAGCGCAATGTGCTGGAGAATCCGGCCTGGTATACGGCTTATACGCCCTATCAAGCGGAGATTGCTCAGGGTCGGCTGGAAGCGCTTCTGAACTTCCAGACCATGGTCATCGACCTGACCGGGCTGGAACTGGCCAACGCCTCGCTGCTCGATGAGGCGACGGCGGCCGCCGAGGCCATGATGATGTTGCATCGCGTCGTGCGCGATCCCGCCCGCAACACGTTCTTCGTCTCGGAAGCCTGTCATCCGCAGACGATCGCGGTCGTCGAGACGCGCGCCGAGCCGCTGGGCATCCGCGTGGTGGTGGGAGATCACCGGACGTTCGAGCCGGGGCCGGACCTGTTCGGGGCGCTCGTGCAGTATCCGGCCACCGACGGCGCCATCTACGACTATCGGGACTTCTGCGAGCGCGTGCACGCGGCCGGGGCTTACGTGGTGGTGGCCGCCGACCTGCTGAGCCTGACGCTGCTCGTCCCGCCGGGTGAGTTTGGCGCCGACGTGGCCGTGGGCAGCACGCAGCGCTTCGGCATTCCCATGGGCTACGGCGGACCGCACGCCGCCTACTTCGCCACGCGCGAGGCCTTCAAACGCCAGGTGCCCGGGCGCATCATCGGCGTGTCGCGGGACGCCGACGGCAACCCGGCGCTGCGCATGGCCCTGCAGACGCGCGAGCAGCACATCCGCCGCGAGAAAGCCACCTCGAACATCTGCACGGCGCAGGTGCTGCTGGCCGTCATGGCCGGCTTCTATGCCGTTTATCACGGACCGGACGGCCTGCGCCGCATCGCCGAGCGCATCCACAACCTGACGCGCGTGCTGGCCGCCGGACTGGAGCGGCTGGGTTACCGACTGCGCCACACGCACTTTTTCGACACGCTCCGCATTGAAACCACCCCGGAAGAAGCCGCCCGCATTCGCGAGGCGGCGCTGGCCCGGCGCGTCAATCTGCGCTACTACGACGACGGTACGGTCGGGCTGTCGCTCGACGAAGCCACGACGGCCGAGGAGCTGGAGACGCTGCTGGACATCTTCGCGCTGGATCGACCGCGGACATTCACGGCCGCCGAACTGGCCGCCGAGATGGAGCCCGGCTATCAGGGACCGCTGGCCCGCACCTCGCCTTACCTGACGCATCCGGTCTTTCACCGCTACCGCTCCGAGACTGAGCTGATGCGCTACATGCACCGGCTGGCCGGTCGGGACCTGTCGCTTGTGCACAGCATGATTCCGCTGGGCTCCTGCACGATGAAGCTGAACGCGGCCGTCGAACTGGCGTCGCTGAGCTGGCCCGCCTTCATGCGGGTGCATCCGTTCGCGCCGCCCGAGCAGGTGGCCGGCTATCGGGAAATGCTGAACGAACTGGAAGCCTGGCTGAAAGAGATCACCGGCTTTGCGGCTGTCACCTTCCAGCCGAATTCCGGCGCGGCCGGCGAGTACACGGGCCTGCTCATGATCCGGGCCTACCACCGGAGCCGGGGCGAGGCGCACCGCAACGTCTGTCTGATCCCCGCCTCGGCGCACGGGACGAATCCCGCCAGCGCGGTGATGGCGGGCATGGAGGTGGTCGTGGTGCAGTGCGACGAAAACGGCAACATCGACCTGGAAGACCTGCGTGCCAAGGCCGAGGCGCATCGCGACCGACTGGCCGCGCTCATGGTGACCTATCCGTCCACGCACGGCGTCTTCGAGCCGCATATCCGCGAGGTGTGCGACGTCGTGCACGCCTGCGGCGGCCTGGTGTACCTGGACGGTGCAAACATGAACGCTCAGGTGGGGCTGTGCCGCCCGGCCGAGTACGGCGCCGACGTGTGCCACCTGAACCTGCACAAAACGTTCGCCATCCCGCACGGCGGGGGTGGACCGGGGGCCGGACCCGTCTGCGTGGCCGAGCACCTGAAACCGTTCCTGCCCGGCCATCCGGTGGTGCCGACCGGGGGCGAACAGGCGATCGGTCCCGTGGCGGCCGCCCCCTACGGCAGCGCCAGCATTCTGCTGATTTCCTGGGCCTACATCGCGCTGATGGGCGCCGACGGGCTCCGGCGGGCGTCGGAGGTGGCCATCCTGAACGCCAACTACCTGGCCCGCCGCCTCGAAGCGGGCTACGACATCCTGTACCGGGGACCGAACGGCCGCGTGGCGCACGAGTTCATCGTGGACCTGCGGCCCTACCGGCGGCAGGGCGTCACGGAGATCGACGTGGCCAAGCGGCTGATGGACTACGGCTTCCATGCGCCGACGGTCTCGTTCCCCGTGGTGGGCACCATGATGATCGAACCCACCGAGAGCGAGTCGAAGGAAGAGCTGGACCGTTTCTGCGAGGCGCTGCTGAAGATTCGCGAGGAGATCGAAGAGGTGCTGCAGGGGCAGGCCGATCCGGAGCGCAACGTGCTCAAGCAGGCGCCCCACACGGCCACGATGGTGGCCTCGGACCACTGGGATCTTCCGTATTCCCGCGAGAAGGCAGCCTTCCCAGCGCCGTGGACGCGCACGCACAAGTTCTGGCCGGCCGTTCGGCGCGTGGACGAGGCCTACGGCGACCGCAACCTGGTGTGCGCCTGCCCGCCCGTGGAAGCCTACGCCGTCTGAGCGGACTCAGGAGCAGGAACGCGATTCGGAAGCGGCCAGGGCCCGCTGTCGGGCCAGCAGGCGCGTCTGGCGGCCGGGCAGTTCCTTCCCCAGAAACGCTTCGAGCTCGAGCGCCAGCTCGGCCACGCGGCGGTAGTCGATCCCTGTGCGCACGCCCATGGCCTCGAGCATGTAGACCGTATCCTCGGTGGCGATGTTGCCCGTGGCGCCGGGGATGAAGGGGCAGCCGCCCAGCCCGCCCAGCGAGGTGTCGAAGCGCGTGACGCCGCACTGCAGGGCCGCCAGCACGTTGGCCAGTCCCATGCCGCGCGTGTCGTGCAGGTGCAGTACGAGCGGCGTGTCGCCGATCTCTTCACGCACGGCCTCCACGTACTCCTGAATCTGCACGGGGTGGGCCATGCCGGTCGTGTCGGCCAGCGAGAACGACTCGAGCCCCAGGTCCACGAACCGGCGGGCCAGCTCACGAATGCGCTGTAGCGGCGTGTCGCCGGGCTTTTTGTAGCCGAAGACGGTCTGCAGTCCGAGCTGCGGCTGCATGTCGTAATGATGGGCCAGGCGGATCATGGCCTCGGCCTGACGGACGGCCTCGGCTACGGTCATGTTCGCGTTGGCCAGGCTGTGCTCGTCGTGCGTGGCGATCGACAGATCCACGTAGCGCAGACCGGCCGCATGGGCCCGCTCGACGCCCCTGACGTTCAGCGCCAGTCCGGAAAAGATCACGTCGTCCCGGTCGGGCAGGCGACGGCAGACCTCTTCGGCGTCGGCCATCTGGGGGACCCACTTCGGGTGCACGAAGGAAGTCACCTGAATGCGCCGCACGCCGGCCGCGATCAGCCGCTCGATGACGGCCACCTTACGCTCGGTGGGGATGAAGGTCGGCTCGTATTGAAAGCCGTCGCGTGGACCGACTTCACAGATCGAAGCGCTTTCAGGAAGCTGCATATGCATTTTCTAATACGATTACGATTTCCGGGAAATCATCGTGCATGTGAGAAAGCACGGGCGCACACGGCGGTGCGCCCCTACCAGATCCTTGACGTTTTCCCTATCCCGTAGGGGCGGACCACTGTGTCCGCCCTATCATACTGGATCACGTCCGCTACACGGAGGGCACCCTCATGCACCGGTAAATCAGCGATCCCATATTACTTTTCGCCTGCGGCTTCCTTTTCCTGCTGATCGTCCAGCACGATCTCGCGTCGGAGACGAGCTACCGGAATGCCGAGCTGTTCGCGGTACTTGGTCACCGTCCGACGGGCGATCTTGAATCCCTGTTTGGCCAGCAACTCGGCAATCTTCTGGTCCGAAAGCGGGTTGCGCTTGTCTTCCTGTTCGATCATGCGCTGGATGAGCGCCTTGACTTCCCGATTGGAGACCTCTTCGCCGCTTTCGGTGGCCAGTCCTTCGGAGAAGAAGTACTTCAGCGGATAGACGCCGAAGTCGGTCTGGACGTACTTGCCGTTGACGACGCGGCTGACCGTGGAAATGTCCATTCCGATGCGATCGGCCACGTCTTTCAGAATCATGGGCTTGAGGTGGCCTTCGCCGTATTTGAAGAAGTCTTCCTGCAGCTCGACGATGGCCTTCATCACTTTGAGCATGGTCTGACGCCGCTGGTTGATCGAGTTGATGAACCAGCGGGCCGACTCCAGCTTGTTTTTGAGGAAAGTCCGGGTCTGTTCGTCCAGCCCGTTGGTGCGTTTGCTCTTCTTCTTCTCGGCGGCCATCTGCTCGAGCATCTGGCGGTAGCGGCGCGAGATGCGGAGCTGCGGCGCGTTGCGGCTGTTGAGCGTGATGATGAATTCCCCGTCCTGATAGGTGACGGTGAAGTCCGGGACGATGTAGTTCTGCTGGGGCGTTACGTCGCCGCCTTCGCCGGGCTTGGGATTGAGGTGCTGGATCAGGTCGTAGGCTTCTTTGAGTTCCGCTTCCGACACGCCGAGCTTGCGCTGGAGCGCCTCGAAGTGCTTCATGGCGAAGTCTTTGAACGCCTCGCGGAGCATTCGAAGCGCCACTTCGCGGCCGGGCGTGTCTTCGGGCATGGCTTCGAGCTGGACGATCAGGCACTCGCGCAGATCGCGGGCGGCAATGCCGACGGGATCGAGCCGCTGAATCTGCTTGAGCACCCGCTCGACGTCCTCTTCGGTCACGCTGACGCCGTGGGTGAACATCAGGTCGTCCACGATCGACTCGAGCGGGCGCCGCAGGTAGCCGTCTTCGTCGATCGAGCCGATGATCTGTTCGGCAATCAGGCGCTCGGTTTCATTCAGGTCGAGCAGCACGAGCTGTTCGCGCAGATGCTCGATCATCGAGGGACGGGCCGGGAGGGGAAGCTCACGCCGCTCTTCGTCTTCGTCGGTGCGGTCCACGCGCGCCTTGTAGCCGTAGAGGTCGTCGACGTTGTTGAACAGTTCTTCCCAGTCGATTTCTTCTTCGATCTCGGTGGAGGCCTCCTCTTCGGCGGTTTCTTCTTCGGTCTCTGTCGTCTCCGAAGTCGCTTCGGCCTCGGCCGTTTCGGGCGTTTCGTCGAGGGCTTCTTCGAGCGGCGTTTCTTCCTCTTCTTCCGGGCCTTCTTCCAGCAGCGGATTGGACTCCAGTTCGGTCTTGATGCGCTGCTCCAGGGCCAGCGTGGGGAGCTGCAGCAGCTTGATGTACTGGATCTGCTGCGGCGAGAGCTTTTGCTGCAGCTTCTGTTCCTGCTTGAGTTTCAGCATGGCTCCGTCCCTCCCGTCAGGATTGGGCCGCCAGTCCGAGGAGCCGGCGGCGTTCGTTCCACAGGGTCCGAAAGCGTTCGTACCAGGCGCGGCCGTAGCGTCGTACCAGCGGCGCTTCCAGAAAGTCTACCAGATGGATGCCGCAGCGGGCGCCGTGTGCTCGGGCCGCGTCGCACAGCGGAATTTTCTCATAATGAAGAATTTCTAAACCATGGCGGCGTTCCACCCGCAGCGGGTATAGATGGCAGGAAATCGGCTTGGGAAAGTCGATGCGTCCCTGCTCGTAGGCCTGCTGGATGGCACAGCGGGCGATGCCCGCTTCGTCGTAAACGGCAAAGACGCAGGCCCCGTCCGGGGTGCAGCGGACGGCATAGCGGTCGGCCCCGACTTTCTCCCAGGGACCACGGGCGGCGATGAGGGCCTGTGCTTCGGGACGCAGCGCCGGTGCCAGCTCGGGCACGAGCGCCTCCAGCACGTAGCGCTCGCCCGGTTCCAGCGGAGCGCCCGACTCGCCCTGCACGCAGCAGCCGCCCCGGCACGCCTGCAGCTGACAGGCGAAAGGCGCCTCCAGGACGCTGTCGGAAATGAGTATGTGGTCAACTGCAAACATGATGCCTTTAACGTAGGGCGCTGCGGGCGCTTTGTCAACGTTCTTTGGCCTGCTGCGTTGTTATTTTTGCGGCAAACCCGGGCGGTGTCAGACCGTTGACACTATCGGTTTTATTTTGAGCAAGAACGCAAACCGTGAGAGGGCCGACGATGCGCGAACCCGGTCTATTGCGCCCGCTGCCGCAGCACGCCGAAGAGGACTACGAAAAGGCGCTGCGGCCGCGTCGCCTTGAAGAATTTATCGGCCAGCCGAAGATCAAAGATAACCTGCGTGTGTTCATCACGGCCGCCCTGCAGCGGGGCGAGACGCTGGACCATGTGCTGCTTTCCGGGCCGCCGGGTCTGGGCAAGACGACGCTGGCCTATATCATCGCCGAGGAGATGGGCGCCCGCATTCGCACCACGAGCGGGCCCGTCCTGGAAAAACCCGCCGACATTGCCGGGTTGCTCACCAATCTGAACGAAGGCGATGTGCTCTTCATCGACGAGATCCACCGGCTCAGCCCGGTCGTCGAGGAGTACCTCTACTCGGCGATGGAGGACTACCGGATCGACATTCTGATCGACAGCGGCCCCAATGCGCGGAGCGTCAAGCTCCGGCTTCCTCCTTTCACGCTCATCGGGGCCACCACGCGCAAAGGATTGCTGACGGCGCCGCTCCGGGCCCGCTTTGGCATTGAATTTCGGTACGACTACTACCGGACGGAAGACCTGCAGCAGATCGTGTTGCGTTCGGCGCGGATCCTGGGCGTCGAGATCGACGAGGAGGGCGCCTACGAGATCGCCCGCCGGAGCCGGGGCACGCCGCGCATCGCCAACCGCCTGCTGCGCCGGACGCGCGACTTCGCCGAGGTGAAGGGCGACGGCCGCATCACACGCGAGGTGGCCCGCATGGCGCTGGAGGCGCTCGACGTGGACGAGGCCGGACTGGACGAAATGGACGTGCGCCTGCTCCGCACGCTGATCGAGAAGTTCGGCGGCGGACCCACCGGACTCAACACGCTGGCCGTGGCCGTGGGCGAAGATCCCGGCACGCTCGAGGAAGTCTACGAGCCCTACCTGATCCAGGAAGGCTTCCTGGAGCGCACGCCGCGCGGTCGCGTGGCGACGATCCGCGCCTATCAGCACTTCGGTCTGACCCCGCCGGCCCGCACGGGCAGCCTGTTCGACTGAAGTCAGGTGCCGGACGACGCGTCGGCCGCGCCGGCTTCGACGCTCTGCAGCGCCTGGCTGGTCAGGATATAGTGCGCGGTGGCCGGGTTGGTGGCCAGCGGCACGTTGTGCACGTTGCAGGCCCGCATGAGCGTCTGAATGTCGGGGTCGTGCGGATGCTTGTCGAGCGGGTCCACGAAGAAGAACACGGCGTGGATGTCGCCGGTCACGACGCGCGCGGCAATCTGCACGTCGCCGCCCAGCGGTCCCGACAGGAAGCGCCGCACGCGAAGGCCCACTTTTTCTTCCAGCAGCTTACCGGTCGTGCCGGTGCCCACCAGCTCGAAGCGGGCCAGCAGGTCGCGGTGTTGCATGGCGAAGGCCACCATGTCGGCCTTCTTGCCGTCGTGCGCGATGAGCGCTATCGTGCGAATGGTCTCTTTCATGGCGGTTTTTCAGACTACGGTTTACCCGGCTGCAATTAAACAAAATTCCGGACGCTGCGCCAGTGGGAACCCCGGCCGTCGAAAGAAAGTCGTCTGCCTGCAAAAATCGTTAGCACACGCAACCCTGTACACCGTATATTCGGATCGGATCCGTTAACCCCGAACGCTGGTCGTCATGCCGTACGTTGTCTGTGAGCCCTGCATCAACTGCAAGTACACCGACTGCGTCGAAGTCTGCCCGGTCGATTGCTTCTACGAAGGGCCGAACTTTCTGGCGATTCATCCGGACGAGTGCATCGACTGCAACGCCTGCGTGCCGACCTGTCCGGTCGAGGCGATCTATCCGGACGACGAGGTGCCGGAGGAGTGGCAGCATTACATCGAGTGGAATCGGTACCTGGCCGAGCAGTGGAAGGCCATGGGCTACAATATCACCGAGAAGAAGGGACCGCTGCCCGATGCCGAGGAGTGGCGCAATCGGCCCAAGTCGGAAAAGGACATCCTGACCTGGGACGCTCCGGCACAGCAATAGCTTCTGGAAAAGGCAACAACAGGCCCCTGCACCGTTGCAGGGGCTTTTTTGCATCCACCGCCTTGCAAATCTGGTGGAAATCCGTTATGCTCCGGGCACGACATGCGGTAAGCCGCATCCGTCCATGGAACGCTGGCTGAAACTGGCGCGGGCCATCGATCGACTCAACCTGTGGGTGGGCCGGCTGGTCTACTGGCTGGTGCTGCTCATGGTGCTGGTGGGCGCCTACAATGCCGTGGTGCGCTATCTGGATCGTTACACCGGGATCGGGTTGAGTTCGAATTTCTACATCGAACTGCAGTGGTACCTGTTCAGCCTGGTGTTTCTGCTGGGAGCCGCCTACGCGCTGCAGCGGGATGCGCACGTGCGCGTGGACGTGTTCTACGGCCGCCTTTCGCCGCGGGCCCGCGCCTGGATCAACCTGCTGGGCACCGTGCTTTTCCTGCTGCCTTTCTGCGGGCTGGTGCTCTGGGTGTCGTGGGGCTGGGTGGTCAACTCCTGGGTGGTGCGCGAGATGTCGCCGGATCCGGGCGGTCTGCCCCGCTATCCGCTGAAGGCAATGCTCCCGGTCGCCTTCGTGCTGCTGGCGCTGCAGGGCGTCTCGATACTGATCCACCAGATTGCCCGGCTACGTCAACTGGAAGCTGAAACCCGTCAGGACGGCCTCGGAAAGGTATGAGCGGCGACTGGCTGGCTCCGTTGATGTTTATTACGGCCCTGGTGCTCATCTTTTCGGGCTATCCGGTGGCCTTCGCCCTGGGCGGCACGGCGCTGATCTTTGCGGGGATCGGCGTGGCGCTGGGCTACTTCGACTGGAGCCTGCTTTTTGCGCTGCCCGATCGGGCCTTCGGGATCATGTCGAACTACGTGCTGCTGGCCGTGCCGTTTTTCATTTTCATGGGCACGGTGCTGGAGCGCTCCCGGCTGGCCGAAGACCTGCTGCAGACGATCGGCATGTTGTTCGGGCCGCTGCGGGGCGGGCTGGCGCTGGCCGTCGTGTTCGTGGGCACGCTGCTGGCCGCCGCCACGGGCGTCGTCGGGGCGTCGGTGGTGGCCATGGGCATGATCTCGCTGCCGGTCATGCTCCGCTACGGCTACTCGAAGGAGCTGGCGGCCGGGATCATCACGGCCTCGGGTACGCTGGGCCAGATCATCCCACCGAGCGTGGTGCTCGTCGTGCTGGCCGATCAGCTCGGCGTGTCGGTGGGCGATCTGTTTCTGGGGGCGCTGGTGCCCGGTCTGGCGCTGGCCGGACTCTACGCGCTCTATGCGGCGGGCGTGGCGCTGTTCAGACCAAAGGCTGCGCCGGCGTTGCCGCGTTCGGTCCGGAACGTGCCGGGGCGCGAACTGGCCCGACGCGTGGTGCTCGTCATGCTCCCGCCGTTGGTGCTCATCCTGCTCGTCTTGGGGAGTATCTTTGCCGGGATCGCCACGCCCACCGAGGCCGGCGCGCTGGGAGCCGTCGGTGCCATGGTGCTGGCGCTGCTGAACCGGCGCCTTTCGTTCGAAGCGCTGCGGGCGTCGATGGACGAAACCGCCCGCCTGACCACCATGGTCGTCTTTCTGCTGATCGGCTCGACGGCCTTCTCGCTGGTCTTCTACGGGCTCTACGGCGACATCTGGATCGAGGAGCTGCTGACGAACCTGCCCGGCGGCATCGTCGGCTTTCTGATCGTCGCAAACCTGGCTATTTTCATTCTGGGTTTCTTTATCGACTTTTTCGAGATCGCCTTCATCATTCTGCCGCTGCTCGTGCCAGCCGCCCGGGCGCTTGGGATCGACTTGGTCTGGTTCGGGGTGATGGTGGGCATGAACCTGCAGACGTCGTTTCTGACGCCGCCCTTCGGGTTTGCGCTGTTCTACCTGCGCGGCGTGGCGCCGCCCGAGCTGACCACCGCCCAGATCTACCGGGGCGCCGTGCCCTTCATTCTGATTCAGCTCGTCGGCCTGCTGCTGATCATTCTGTTTCCGGAAATGGTCAACTGGGCCGTGCGCTGAGCAGCTCGCGCAGCAGCGGTTCGTGCAGGCGGTGGCCGCCGTCGAACAGGTGCACGACGGGGTGCAGGTCCAGCCGCTCCAGGCGCGCCACGAGCTGTTGGCGACGCGTTACGTCGATCAGCCGGTCGCGGGTGCCGAAGACCAGCTCGGGTGTGGGCAGGCGGCGGGCTGCTTCGGCCGGCAGGTCTTCGGGCACGTCGCCGGCCCAGAGGATCAGGCGTCGGGCGCGGGCACGTCCGAGCGCGAGCCAGCGGCAGGCCGTGGCCGCACCCTGCGAGAAGCCCAGCACGTGCAGCGCGGCGTCTGGCAGCTGCTCCTGCAGGCGGGCATGCAGGGCGTCCAGATAGGCGACATAGTCGGCGATTTCCGCCGCGCGATCTTCGCGGGTCATCCAGGAGGCGCCCACCGGGCCGGAGAAGCCTTCCAGATAGAAACGAGACAGGCCCTCCGGTGCCACGAACAGGCGCGAGGCGTCGGCCAGCGGGCGAAAAGTGTCCAGAAAGGAGGCGGCCAGTTGCCCGTAGCCGTGCAGCACGAACCAGCAGGTCTGCACCGACGGTCCCGGGCGTCCCAGCGTGTAGTACCGGGCCGTGCGGGTGACGGACAGATGGTGCGCCTCAGGCTCCCAGGAGCTCATCGATGATGTGCAGGTGGTGCATCGTGTGGATGCGGGCAACCTGGAGCCACTCCGTCGCACTGAGCCACCCCAGAAACGGATGGGGCGCCCGCTCGGTCACGGCAGGCAGGCGCGGAAGCAGAGGTGCCAGCGCCTCAAGGCCCTGATGGCTGCGCTGCAGGGCTTCGCGGAGTGCGGTGATGTCGAGCGTGTCGGGGGGACGCACCGCTTCGGGCGCCCGGGCACGGCCGCGCGGCATCCGGCCGGTGGCCAGCACGCGGCGGCCCATCTCGTTGGGTGCACCTTCCGGTCTGGCCTGCGGGTGGCGTCCCTCACAGAGCAGGCGGATGCCCTTGAACATCATCCCGTTGGCCACGGCCACGTGCCAGGCATGCTGCGCGGGCGTCCAGTCGGAGCCCGGTAGCTTTTCGAAGAAGCGCGCGCCTTCGCGGTCGAGCAGGGTCGCGAGCGTGTCGTAGCAGGTGCGAAGCAGGGCCAGTTCGGTTTCAGGGGCGGTCGGCATGGGAGGAATCGGTGGGTGCCAGGGCACGTTCCAGCAGGGCGAAGGCTTCGTCCACGTCCGAGGCGACGGCGAACGGCCAGTGGTCCGGCACGAAGCGTTCGCAGCGTAGCTGCTCGAAAAAGCGCAGGAGCAAATCGAAGAATCCCCTGTAGTTCAGCAGCACGATGGGTTTGTGGTGGTAGCCGAGCTGGCGCAGCGTCAGCACTTCCATGAACTCTTCGAGCGTGCCGAAACCACCGGGCAGCACCAGGAAGGCGTCGGCCCGCGTGAACATGACGGCCTTGCGTTCCTGGAGCGTCTGCGTGACGATGATCGCATCGGCCAGTTCGTAGGCGATGCCCTCGCGCTCCTGAAGCGCTTCGGGAATGACGCCCACGACACGTCCGCCGTGTCGGTGCACGCTGCGGGCCAGCACGCCCATGAGGCCCACGTCACCGCCGCCGTAGATCAGTTCATAGCCGGCCCGGGCCAGCCGCGCGCCCACCTGTTCGGCCAGCTTCCGGTAGCGCTCATCCACCCGCTGGCTGGCGGCGCAATAGATGCAGACGCACCGGGGCATGGCTCAGGCTTCGAGGAAGGAGGGTAGCTGGAAGGCAAACTCCGCGTAGGCCAGCTCCGTGGTGCCAAACCAGCGATAGCTCTGCGCCCGCCACCTGCGGTAGGCCTCGTAGATCTTGCGATAGAGCGGGTCCTGTTCCTGGGCAAGCAATTCTTCGGCGATGCGGGTGGCTTCGCGCAGCATGTCGTCCGGAAAACGTCGGAGCTGCACGCCGGCCTGCAGCAGGCGTTGCAGGGCCGCCGGATTGCGCACATCGTAGCGCGCCAATAGACTCTGCGAGGCTTCCAGCGCGGCCGTCCAGAGCACCTCCCGGTAGAACGCGGGCAGCCGCTCCCACTCGCGGCGGTTCACGTAGAACGTCAGCGCCGGGCCGGGCTCCCACCAGCCCGGGTAGTAGTAATAAGGTGCAATCTGGTAAAAGCCCAGTTTTTCATCGTCGTAAGGGCCCACCCATTCGGCGGCATCAATAGCGCCACGCTCCAGCGCCGGGTAGATCTCGCCGCCGGCCAGCACCTGCACGGTCACGCCCATTTCGCTCATGACGCGGCCACCCATGCCCGGGATGCGCATCTTCAGGCCGCGCAGGTCGCGCAGGCTGTTGATCTCGCGCCGGAACCAGCCGCCCATCTGGGCACCCGTGTTGCCGCCGGGCAGGTTCACGATGTTGAACTCGGCAAACAGCTCGCGCAGCAGGTCCAGTCCGCCCCCTTCGAGCAACCAGGCGTTGTACTGGCGGGCCGTCAGTCCGAAAGGCACCGTACAGTCGAAGGCCAGCGCCGGATGCTTGCCGATGAAGTAGTAGCTGGCCGTGTGTCCGATCGGGACGGTGCCGTTCTGGACGGCATCAAGCACCTGCAGGCCGGGTACGAGTTCGCCGGCCGGGTAGACGCGGATCTCGAAGCGGCCGTCGGTCAGTGCGCGTACGCGTTCGGCCAGCACCTCGGCCGCGCCGTAGATCGTGTCGAGCCCGCGCGGAAAGCTCGAAGCCAGCCGCCAGCGCAGGCGGGGCAGCGTCTGCACGGCGGGCGCGCCGCCTTCGTCTGGCTGTTGATTGCTACAGCTTGCCAGCACGGCCGTGGCCGCCGCCCCCAGCGCGGCCTTTTTCAGAAAGCGCCGACGTTCCATCGCGTACCTTTCGGTTGGATCGCCTTTCCGTAAGCTTCCCCAAAAATACGCATGCGCTCCGGCAAAAGCGAATCGCCAGGTACCGCGCCGGTCGTTTCAGGGGGCGTCGTCCACGAACAGCGTCAGGTCGATGGCTTCGGCGATGCGGCGATGACCGGCCTCGTTGGGATGCAGATGGTCGCCGGTGTCCCAGTCGGGATGCAGGCGGGTGGGGTGGGTCGGATCGCGCAGCGCGGCGTCCAGATCGATCACCGCATCGAACGCTCCACTGGTGCGGATCCATTCGTTCACGCGCTGGCGGGCCTGCTCGCGTTCGGGCGTGTAGTAAAAGGCACCTTCGAAGGGGAGCAGCGTGGCTCCGTAGATACGAAGGCCACGGGCGTGCGCCTGATCGATCATCCATCGATAAGCGGCAATGAGCGAATCGGCAATGGCCAGCGCCCCTTCCAGCCCCCCTTCAGCGCCGCCGATATCGTTGATGCCCTCGAAAACGATCACCCAGCGCGCGCCCGGCTGATGGAGCACGTCCCGTGCAAAGCGTTCCCGTGCAGATGGGCCCAGGCATTGCCGGACCACACAGTTGCCGCCGATCCCCATGTTCACGACGCCCACGCGCCGGGTGCGTGGATCGGACTGCAGCCGCCGGGCCAGCTCGTCCGGCCAGCGATTCTGCTTGTTCGTGCCCGACCCGCGTCCGTCGGTGATCGAGTTGCCGAGCGTGACCACCACGGCGGCATCCGGTGCCACCACATCGATGCCGTTGATCACGTACCAGCGCTCGAACGTAACGGCATCGGGCATTTCCGGAGCATCGACGGCGTTGCCCTCCTGCAGATAGGACGTCGTGCGTGAGCCGGGATGCCCGGTGAGATCGGCCGGCACTTCGCCAAAGTAAATGGTGATTGCCACGTTCGACAGCGGCCGCAGCGGATAGTCGAACGGATCGGATGTCACGGTCCCGCCCGGCGGAATGGTCACCGAAGGGTGTCCTCCGAAGGTGAGGACCCGGTCGGTAGCCGGATCGATGGCGCTTCCTTCCCGGGCGTCGGCCAGATGCACCGCCTGCAGCACCATCGGCGTCTTGCCATACTCGTTGGAAAAGCGCACGCGCAGGCGATCGCCCCCCAGCGAGACGTGCACGATCTGGCGCAACGTGTTGCCGGCCAGGCCGGGCGGAGGCGGCATGTTGTGCGGTTCCACAAGCTGGGGCGCCGTGGCCCAGGTGCCCACCCAAGACGCATCGGGCGAATTGCCAGAGCGGCAGCCTGCAAGCAATACACAGACGACGGCGGCAAGACGTAGCGATTTCATTGGTCGTTTCGATCCGATTCAAAGTAACGGCTGGCGAACTCCAGAAAATAGGGCCAGTTGGGACCGTTCGTGTGCCCCCCTTCGTGCATGCGGAAGGCGATCTCGCCCCGGGCCAGCAGCTCGCCGACGGGCGGCATGACGTCGGTCCCCAGGCCGACTTTCCCCAGCAGCCGGTACACCGGCTCGGCGTGGACGGCGGCTAGAAACGTACCCCGGGCGTCCACCCAGTGCCCTTCGACTTCAGGATTGCCGGCCCCGATGAAAAGAGGACGCGGCGCCACCAGCGCGATCAACAGGTGCGCATCGACGGGCAGGTCGTCGGGCGTCAGCGGACCGGCGTATTTGAGAAAATTGCCGGCGAACCAGTGATATTCGGCGGGCGAAGCCAGATTTTCCACCTGCTCGCCGAAGACGCGGCGGAGCAGCTTGGCACCACCAGCTCCGGACGAGCCGATCAGGCCGATCGCAAACCGCTGATCGTAGGCCATGGCCACGAGCGCCGCCTTGCCAAAACGCGAAAGCCCCACGATGCCCACGCGCCGGGCGTCGACGGCGGGGTCGGTCTCGAAGTAATCCAGCGCCCGGCTGGCACCCCAGGCCCAGGCGCGCAGCACGCCCCAGTCGTCGGGACGGCGCGACCGACCCCGATTCGTGAGCCCGATGATCCCCTCGGTCAGTCCCGCGCCGTGATCGGCCTGGTAGCTGGTCGGATACAGCTCGGCGTAGCCCCAGCCCCGCGCCAGCACCTGCTGTTGCCAGGTACGCTGACCGGGAGGCGGCGTGGGCGGCCGCATGCATTCCGGCCAGACAAAGCTGAAGTGCAGGATCACCGGCACCGGCCCGTCGGCCTCGGCCGGCGTGACCAGCGTCATGTCGATGTGTACCTCGATGGCCGGGTAGGCGCTGTTGTCCACGTGGCCTACCAGTTGCCTGACAACCACCGGGATCGAATCCTGCACCGTACGGGTGACGCTGGTCATTTCCCAGCGCACCGGAGGCACGTCGGGCGGCACGCGGCCGTAGACCTCACGGTCGAACGCCTCGACGATTTCCGGGCGACGCACCTCCCACCATTCCCGGGGCGTGGTAATGCGCCGGCCGTCGAAGGTGACCAGCGGATCGGGCAGGGTATAGGGTGGGACCCTGGCTTCGTCGGTGTTGGCTTCCTGAGGCGAAGGGCCGGGCCGCAGCCGGTCGATACCGAGCAGCTCCAGCATGCGCTGATGGTCGGCCCGGGTTGCCCGGGCGATGGCCGCCCACCCGGTCGTGTCCGGACACTGGGCCGCGACGTTCGTGGCAACGCGCAGCCCGAACAGCAGAACAATGACAGGAATTCCGGTACGCATCAGACAGCTCCGATGGCAGAACGCTTCTCTTCTGTAGACACGAGCCTGACCGCACAACCCCATGCCGCAGAAAATTTGCAGGAGGGACTTGACTTTTTACGATCATTTTAGTACGATTAAAAGCGTAACTTGACATTGCAAAATCCGGAGGTTGCGCTATGCGTCGTGCACTGGTGCCGTTTGGCGAAACGGAAATGGAGATCCTGCAGGTCGTCTGGGAGCTGGGCGAGGCGTCGGTGGCCGACGTGCACGCCCGCCTGGGCGGCGACCGGGCCTACACGACGGTGATGACCGTCATGCGCAATCTGGCCGACAAGGGCTACCTGACCTTCCGCAAGCAGGGGCGCATGTACGTGTACCGGCCGGCGGTGCCGCCGGAGGAATTCAAGTCGGATCTGCTGAAACGGCTGGTGGACAAGGTGTTCGGTTCGCCGCTGGAGCTGGTGCAGACGCTCGTGCGCCAGGAGTCGCTTGGCCCGGACGAACTGGCCGAACTGCAACGGCTGATCGACAAACTGGAGGGAAGCGATGATGCCGCGTGAATGCTGGCTGGAGGGCGCGTGGCTGCTGGGGCTCTGGACCGCGGCCGCGCTGCTGTTGCTGCTGGGCGTCCGTCGCGTGATGCGTCGGTGGCCCGAAGCGGCCTACGCATTGCTGCAGGCGGGCTTCTATGCGTTGCCGCTGGGACTCCTGGCCTACGGATTGCGGCTGAAGCTGCTTCCGGAAGTAGCACTCTGGCAGGCCGAGCCGCCCGAAGTGCTGGTCTGGCTCGGCGCGCAGGTCGTGTCGGCCCCGGCCGAAGGAGGAAGCACGCAGGGGCTGATAGCCATCGGACAACTGGCGCTGTTCGTGTGGCTGCTGGGCGTGGTGGTGCGTCTGGCGGCGCTCGGCGTGCGCTGGGTGCGGTTGCGGCGCTACCTGCGTCGGTGCCGTCCGGCGCCGCCCGAGCTGGCGGCCGAAGCGGCCGAGACGGCCGAGCGGCTGGGACTTCGACGGCCGGTGCGGCTGCTGGTGGGCGGCCGGGTGCCCTTCTCGATGGGTGGACGGCGGCCGACGGTGGTCGTGCCGGAGCTGGCGCTGAGCGATCCGCAGGCGCGGCGGCCGATGCTCTGGCACGAACTGGTCCACCTGCAGCGGCGCGACTTCCGGGCGCAGCTCGGAGAGGAGCTGGTCCTGACGCTGTTCTGGTTTCATCCGCTGCTCTGGGGCTACCGGCGGCGGCTGGAGCTGCTTCGCGAGGTGCTCTGTGATCGGGCGGTGCTGGCGCAGCGCATTGCGTCGCCCGCCGGCTATGCCCGGCTGCTGCTGACGGTGCTGCTCCAGGCGCAGCGTGCTCCGGAATTGAGCCTGTCCCTTCTGAGAAAATCCACCCTCAAACAACGCATGGAGGCCATGATGCAACCTGTCCAATCGCTCGCGCCGCGCCGGGTACGACTGCTGCTCCTCGGCGCGCTGGTCGGACTGACCGGATTGATGGCCTGCACCGAGGTGCCCGATACGCCCGTCCAATCTCAGAGCGAGGCGACCACGGCACAGGCCGCAGGTAAGGTGCTGGAGACGCCCGAAGAACTGCAGGGTGTGGTGATGCCCGAATTGATCGGCGGCCTGCAGGCCCTCTACGAAAAGATTCACTATCCCGAAGCCGCCCGCGAACAGGGCATTGAAGGCAGAGTGATCGTGAGCTTCGTGGTGGACGAAACCGGGCGCGTGCGCAATGCCCGTGTCGTTCGCGGGGTGCACGAGGCGCTCGACCAGGCCGTGCTGCAGGCGCTTCAGGAAGTCCGCTTCAAACCTGCGCAGAAAGACGGCCTTCCCGTCGCCGTTCGCATGGCCCTTCCGGTGGTGTTTCAACTGGGAGAAAACGCCGAAAAGTAAACACAGACGATCCCGGTAGAAACGGCGGTGGGGTCCGGTTCGGACCCCACCGCTTGCTTGTCAACGCGGTCGGAGTGGCCGGATGACCACCTCGGAAATCAGGTAGTTGTCGTCGGTCTCCAGAATGTGCAGGATGGTCTGCGCCACCTGCTCGGGTGTGACGGGGCGGTCGGCTCTGCGCATGCCGGACACCTCGAAGAACTCGGTGGCGACGGAGCCCGGATAGACGCAGGTCACCTTGATGCCGTGGTCGCGCAGCTCCTTCATGATGGCCTCGCTGAAGCCGCGCACGCCGAACTTCGTGGCGTTGTAGGCGCTCAGGTTGGGGTTGCCGATCAGGCCGGCCACCGAGGCGATGTTGATGATGTGTCCACCGAAGCCGGTCTCGGCGTTCTGCTTTTTCATCTGAGGCACGGCCGCGCGTGTGCAGAGAAAGACGCCGCGCAGGTTCGTGTTCATCTGCACGTCCCAGTCTTCCAGCGACAGCTCATCGACCGGCCCCATTTTACCCAGTCCGGCATTGTTGATCAGAATGTCCAGGCGGCCCGCCTCGCGGATCACGCGTTGGAAGGCAGCTTCGACGTCATTGGGACGGGTTACGTCGCAGGCGATCGGGTGAAAGCGGAGGCCCAGCTCGTCGCGCAGCGCGTTCAGGCGCTCGACGCGCCGGGCCAGTCCGTACACGTGCGCGCCTTTCTGCACGAGCGCAATCGCAAAGGCCCGGCCCAGCCCGCTGCTGGCACCGGTCACGACGGCCACTTTATCCCGAAGCTCCATAACGCGTTTTCCGTTTGTTTTTTGGAAGGGATGGCCTTAATCTACGGCGCACCCGCGGACGGGTGTCCGGTCCGGCGTGGCGCAAGACGGCCGGAAGCGGGCTCGTAACGCATTTTTTACCGAACGATGTTGCAGACGCCGGAAGCGCGGTTACAACAGGAACTGCGACGGGTCTTTCAGACGGCGGCCCAGCAGGGGCACCTGACCGATCCCGAGGCGCTGGTGGCCCGGTTGCAGGGCGTCTCGCCGGACGTGATCGTGGCGTGGCTGCAGCCGTACGTCACCGAGCGCCGCCGCCAGCGGATCGAGCAGGTGCTCGACGGGCGCACCTATACGGTGGTGCCGGTCGTCGAGGGACTGGCCAACACGGGCAACGTCAGCGCCGTCATGCGTTCGGCCGAGGCGCTGGGGTACCAGGGCTTCGGGATCATCAAGGGCCAGGTGCAGAAGTACAAGACGTCCGAGCGCACCACCCAGGGCGCCGACAAGTGGCTGGACGTGTGGACGTGGCCGACGGCGGCCGAAGCCGTGCCCGCGCTGAAGGCGGCCGGTTACCGGATCGTCGCCACCGCGCTGGAGGAAGCCGATCCGATCGACACGTTCGATTTCACCGTGCCGACGGCGCTGGTCTTCGGCAACGAAGTGGAAGGCGTCTCGCGCGAGCTGCTGGCGATGGCCGACGCCCGCTGCGTGATTCCGATCGTGGGCTTCACGCAGAGCTTCAACATTTCGGTGGCGGCGGCCATTGCGCTCTACCACGCGCAGCGCGACCGACTGGCCCGCCAGGGGCGGCACGGGGACCTTTCGCCGGAATGGAAGGCCATGCTCCGGGCCGTCTTCTACCTGCGTAGCGTCCAGAAGGCCGGCGTGCTTCTCTGGGAGCGCCTGCAGCGCGGCACTGCGCCCGGGTGAACGAGCTGGATTCGTTAGAACGGGTCCGGGAGAGATTAAAGGGAGACCCGGTAAGCCGGCGCTTCACTTTGTGCCTGACCATGAGCACGCGTTTGTAGTACGCCACGAAGGAGTCAGCCGCAAGTGGCGTTACCCGCTACGGCACTCCGCTGCCGTGCCTGACTACAAGCGCGCTTTGTAATAGGGGATCGCTGATGTACCGGTGCATGAGGGTGCCACACCCCGTTTGGTGGACGTGATCCGGCGGGTATGATCGGGCGGACACAGGGGTCTGCCCCTACAGGATAGGGAAAACGTCAAGGATCTGTAGGGGCGCACCGCCGTGTGCGCCCGTGCTTTCTCCTATGCACTATGATTTCCCGGAAGTCGTATCAGCACCTTCAAAGGGGCATTTCTCTTTCTTCAGCAAGAAGGGCTGCGTAAGCCAGTGCGGCGTCGATGTCTTCAGGCGTCAATTCCGGATAGTCCTGCAGGAGTTCTTCCCGGCTCTGGAAGCGCAGCTGGTTCAGAATGGTACCTACCGTAATGCGTGTTCCTCGAATGGTAGGTTTGCCCCCCATGATCTCAGGATCCAGCACGATGCGCTCCGGGAGCTCCATGGCACATTCACGGTTTGGGCGCAGATGTCAGGAGTTTTGGTTCGATGCGGTTCCGGATTGACGGTTCCGTCAGACGGGTCACCCGGAGGCGGGCGTTTCGTCCGTCCGGGCGAAGGGAACCGCCTGTCGCTGACCGGTCTCGGGGTCTTCGATCCAGATTTCGTAGGTGATGGGTACGGTGGGGCGCAGCATGGCGGAAACGGAGCAGTACTTTTCCTGCGAGAGTTGCACGGCGCGGGCTACCTGCTCGGGCTTCAGGCCGCGTCCGAAGACCCGGTAGGTCAGGTGAATGCGCGTGTAGACGCGCGGATGGGTCTCGGCCCGGTCGGCTTCCACTTCCACCTGCAGATCGACAAACGGCGCGCGCATTTTCTCCAGGATCGAGACGACGTCCATGGCCGAGCAGCCCATGAGCGCCAGCAGTACCATTTCCATCGGGCTGGTGGCCCCGGACGGACGCCCTCCGTATCCGGAGTCGAGCACGGTCCAGTGGCCGGAGCCGGCCTGTCCGATGAAAGTCAGTCCTTCGACGTATTTGAGGCGGGCTTTCATGATCGAGGTCCGGATGGTTCGGATTGTGTCATGCAAAATCGGGATTCCGGCGGTGTGGTGCAACGTGGTGCGACGTGGAAGAACCGGGAAAAAGCGGGCGGGGCGTTTTACCGCCGGACGAAATGGGCGATATTGCGGACAGACGAATGACAATGCGATGGGAGCCATGGGGCGCTGGCTCAAAGAGGCGCTGCTGGACGTCGTCGTCACGGTGGTGATTGTGCTGGCTGCGATCCCGGCGCTGCCCTGGGCGCGCTGGATCGTGCTCGTCTACACGCCGCTCATGCTGCTGCTCAAGCTGGGCGCACTGCTGGCTGCGCCGCACCTGCCCCGCATGCGGCGCAGCGCGCCTGAGGCGCTGTTTCATGTGCTCTACGGCATCAACGTGCTCGCGCTGCTGGTAGGCCGCTGGTGGTGGATGGCCGTCGCCTGGGTGCTGATCTGGGGGCTTTCGGTGGCGGTCGAGCGTCGCCAGCGGCGCGGATAGGATCCCGGCCTGCGCTCGGCCGTTCACGCGGCCGAATCGCCTGGGACGGGGATGCTGCTTACCTACTACACATTGCGAGCGCTGGCCGACGAGTGGCGGCGAGAGCTGCCGGGCAGCCTGCTGGGCGACGCCTTCTCGCAGGTGCGCGACGAGCTGGTGCTGGCCTTTGCCCGACCGGAGGCCGAGTGGATGGTGCGTATCTCGACGGGGGCCTTTCGCTACGTGTTTCGCGTCGAGGGCTACAGCCGGGCGCGTCGCAACGTCGCCACCCTGTTCGAGGAAGCACTGGGCCGCACGCTGCGCAACGTGCGCGTAGCCGAACGGGACCGCGTGCTGTTTTTCGAGCTGGACGATGGCTCCTGGTTTCAGTGCTGGCTCTACGGTCCGCGTCCGAACGTGCTCTGGGTGGCGCCCGACGGGCGGGTGCGGGCGGCGTTTCAGCAGGATGAAGCCTGGCGGGGACAGCCGGCGCCGGCACCGCGTCCGGCTCCAGAAGTCGGCACGTTCGAGGCGTTTCGGGCGCGCTGGCGTACCGACCGGAAATCGCTCGCACAGGCCGTGGCGGCGGCCTTCCCGCTGTTCGACGCGCTGCTGGCCGAAGAGACGGTCTTTCGCGCGGGCGTGCAGGCATCGTCGCCGGCCGATTGCGACGAGGCGGAGCTTCGGCGTCTCTACGAGGCCGGACGCGCACTCGAGGCGGAGCTGGCCCGTCCCGCGCCCCGACTTTACCGGGTCGATCGATGGACGACCCACTTTGCGCTGATCCCGCTGGCTCATCTGGCGCACCTGCCCTGTGAGGCGTTCGATTCGGTCGATGCGGCGGTACACGCGGCCGTGCGGCGCGAGCTGGCCGTGCGGGCTTTCCGGGAGGCTTACGAGCCGCTTCGTCAGGCGCTGGAAGCCGCGATTGAACGGGCCCGCCGGGAGCAACAGGCGCTGGAAACCGCACTGGCCGCGCCCGACCGGGCCGAGCAGTACGAGCGCTGGGGACACCTGCTCATGGCGCAGGCGCATCAGGTGCCGCCCGGGGCCGAGGCGGTGGAGCTGCCCGACTGGTTCGGCGACGGCGCACCTGTGCGGATTCCGCTCGACCCCACGCGCTCGGCCGTCGAGAACGCGCAGGCGTACTACGAGCGGGCCCGACAGGCCCGCCAGGAGCGCGAGGCGCTCCGCCAGCGGCTGGAGGACGTCCGCCAGCGGCTTCCCCGGCTGGAGGCATTGCTGGCGGAGCTGGAGCAGGTCGACACGATGTCGGCGCTGCGGGCTTTCCGGCAACGCCACGCCGACGAGCTGGTCGCGCTGGGCATCGGCCGAACCGGCCGGAAAGCGCCGGAAGCCATGCCGGCGTTCCGGCGCGTGCCGCTGGGTGGCGGCTTCGAAGCGTGGATCGGCCGCAACGCTCGAGAGAACGACGAACTGACCTTCCACCACGCTCGCAAGTACGATCTGTGGCTGCACGCGCGCGGCGTGCCCGGCTCGCACGTGATCCTGCGGGTGCCCGGCCGCAACCGCCAGCCCGACCGCAAGGTGCTCGAGCGGGCCGCTTCGCTGGCGGCCTACTTCAGCAAGGCGCGGGGTAGCAGCGTGGTGCCCGTCGTGGTCGTGCCGCGCAAATACGTGCGCAAGCCACGCGGAGCCGATCCGGGCACCGTCGTTTTCGAGCGGGAGGAGGTGCTGCTGGTGGAACCCCGCCCGCCCGAAGCGGTGCAGGCGGAAAATTCTTGAAGAACACGGGCCGGTGCCTGGCACGAAAGACCGGCGGCGTGTAAGTTAGGCCGTTCATGCAAAAACGCCGACAGTGATCATGTCCTGGTGGGAAGCCCTGATTCTGGGTCTGCTGCAGGGGCTCACGGAGTTTCTGCCGGTATCGTCGTCCGGTCATCTGGTGCTCGGCCAGTACGTGCTGGGGCTGAATCCGGGCGGCGTGACGTTCGAGGTGTTCGTGCACTTCGGGACGGTGCTGAGCATTCTCACGGTTTATCGGAAGCGGGTAGGGGCCATTGTGGGCGAAGTGTGGACGGCGCTACCGCGTCCGGCCGAGTGGCCGGCACGCTACCGGGAGCGCGATCCGTTCCGGCTGGCCGTCTGGATCCTGATCACGATGATTCCCACCGGGCTGGTCTATGTGCTGCTGGGCGACTGGATCGAGCAGACGTTCGAGCATCCACGTTTTGCGGCGGGCATGCTGGTGGTAACCGGTGTGCTACTGGTGCTGACCCGGTTGCGGCGGCATCCGGACGGCGATCTGTCGCCGCTGAAGGCGTTCGTGGTGGGTGTGGCCCAGTCGGCCGCCATGCTGCCGGGCATTTCGCGATCGGGTTCCACGATCTGCGCGGCCATCTATCAGAACGTGCGGCCCGAGCGCGCCGCCGATTTTTCTTTTCTCATGCTGTTGCCCGTTGTGCTGGGGGCCACGCTGCTGAAAGGGATCGAACTGATCGATTCACCCGAATCGATCAGCCTTGTGCCGCTGGTTCTCGGGACCGTGGCGGCCTACGTTTCGGGCGTGGCGGCCATCAAAATGCTGCTGCAGGTGGTGCGGCGGGGCCGGCTGGAGTATTTCGCCTACTATTGCTTCCTGGTGGGGCTGCTCGGACTCTGGCTGATTCGGTGAGCGCAACTCCGGGGCCGGCTCTTTCGTACAGCGCATGCCACAACAACCGGTCTGTGCCATGCCGCTGACCTACGAGGAAGCTGCCCGACGGGAGATCGAGCGCTGGGTGCGTTCCGGGGGGCCGCTGTGGCAGAGCGTTTTCGATCGGGCAATGCGTCCGGTGGACTGGCTCGTCGAGCGCGTGACGCCGGCCGACTGGCGCGCGCAACTCGATGCGGCGGTGGCCCGCTTTCTGGAGACGCTGCACGACGTGGCGAGCTGGACCTTCAACGAATCGTACGTGCTGGAGGCCGTGCGGAAGGCGGGCGTGGCGGCCGATCGGATCGAAGCGTTGCGTACGGAACCGCTGGAGCGGCTCGATCCGGTGGCGCGCAGCTTCTTCGGCCAGCATGCCGTGCTGGCCGCGCTCGAAGGGGCCGGAACCGGTCTGGGCGGCTTCACGCTGGCGGCGGCCGACGTGCCCTTGCTTTTCGGGATCAACCTGCGGTTGATTCAGCAGATCGGGGCGGTTTACGGCTTCCGGGTGCAGGATCCGGTGTACCGGCCGCTGGTGCTGGCCATCTTCAATGCGGCGGCGGCCGGCACGTCCGAGGCCCGACAGGCAGCCTGGCGGGAGGTGAGCGTAGCGGCCGCACTCCTGGCACGGGGGGCTTCCTACCAGGGACGCACGCGCGACTTCGTGCGCGAGCAGAACCGGCACCTGCCCCGCGAGCTGGTCAAAAACCTGGCGCGCCGCAAGCTGGGCCAGTTCATTCCGCTGGCCGGACTGGCCGTGGGCGCCGGTATCAATTACGTCTTTACGCGTGAGACCGGCGAGGCCGCCTACATGCTCTTCCGCGCGTTGCATCTCGAACACCGGGGGCGCCGGTAACGACGGGAACGAAATCGCCGGCTGCGGGCTTCTACGCGCCGGACCAAACGCTGCGGAGCGGAACGATGGCGCTGGTTGCAATTGTGGGACGGCCGAACGTCGGGAAGTCCACCTTTTTCAATCGACTGACGCGCTCGCACGAGGCCATCACGCACGACCAGCCGGGCGTGACGCGCGATCGCGTCTACGGCACGGCCGAATGGAACGGCGTGCGCTTTTCGGTGGTGGACACCGGAGGCTACGTGCCCAACTCGTCGGACATCTTCGAGCAGGCGATCCGCGAGCAGGTGCAGATCGCCATCGAGGAGGCCGACGCGATCCTGTTCATGGTGGACGTCACCACCGGCGTGACCGATCTGGACGACGCGCTGGCCGAGCTGCTGCGGCGCACGGACAAACCGGTTTTCGTGGTGGCCAACAAGGCCGATAACGACGAGCGCACCTGGGAGGCCAGCATGTTCTACCAGCTCGGCCTGTCCGAGGTCTATCCGATCAGCGCCCTGAGCGGTCGGGGCACCGGCGAGCTGCTCGACGCGCTGGTGAAGCGACTTCCGACATGCAATGGGGAGGCCGAAAGCGACGAGCGGCCGCACTTGGCCATCGTCGGACGTCCCAACGTGGGCAAGTCGTCGCTGACGAATGCGCTGCTCGGACAGGAGCGCTCGATCGTGACCGACATCAGCGGCACCACGCGCGACGCCGTCCACTCGGTGCTTAAGTACTACGGCCGGGAGATCGTGCTGGTCGACACGGCCGGATTGCGCCGCCGCTCCCGCGTTCGAGAAAACATCGAGTTTTACGCCACGCTGCGCACCGAGCGGGCGCTGCGCGCGTGCGACGTGGCCATTACGTTGATCGACGCGACGGAAGGGCTGACCGCCCAGGACATCCGCATCCTGCGTCAGGCCGAGGAGCTGCGCAAGGGCATGGTGCTGGTGGTGAACAAATGGGATCTGATCGAAAAAGACGCCAACACGATGAAAGAATGGGAGGAAGCCATTCGTTACCGGCTTCCGACCTGGCAGCACGTGCCGCTGGTGTTCATTTCGGCGAAAACACGCCAGCGGATTCACCGCGTGCTTGAAGCGGCGCTACGCGTCTACGAAAACCGGCGGCAACGCATCGCCACAAGCCAGCTCAACGAAGTGCTGCAGGAAGCCATCCGGCAGCAGCATCCGCCCACCTATCGGGGACGGCCCGTGAAAATCAAGTACGTGACCCAGGTCGAGACGGCACCGCCCGTGTTCGCATTCTTCTGCAATTATCCCAAGGGCATCAAAGAGCCGTACCGGCGCTATCTCGAAAAGCAGATCCGGGCGGCGTTTGGCTTCGAGGGTGTGCCGCTGACGCTGGTGTTTCGGGAAAAGTAGCGAACGGCGAACCCTGGCGGCCTGCTTCGACGTTTACCGCCCGGTGCTTCGGACGAACCCAACGCGCACGACCCATGCCCGGAAAGCCTGTCAATCTGGCCACGCCCAACGAGCGCAAGCTGAACTTCTGGGAGCGGCTCTACCTGCCGGCCGTCGTACAGGGACTGGCCTACACCTGGCGCAAGATGCGCTCGCCGCGTTACACGTTCCAGTACCCGGACGAGCTGTGGTATCCGCCGGACAGCTACCGGGGACGGCCAGTGCTCGTCGAGGAAAACGGGCGGCCGCGCTGTGTGGCCTGCGGGTTGTGCGCTCGGGCCTGCCCGCCGCTGGCCATCTCCATGCAGGCGAAGGAGGTGGACGACGTGAAGGAGCGCGAGCCGGCCTGGTTCGAGATCAACATGCTGCGGTGCATCTACTGCGGTTACTGCGAGGAGGTCTGCCCCGAAGAGGCCATCGTCATGTCGAAGGAATACGATCTGACGTTTCAGAGCCGCGACGAGGCCATCTTCGGGCTGGAGAAGCTGCTGGTGCCGGCCGAGCGCCTGAAGGATCGCCTGGAGTGGCTCGATCGCTACAAAGATCCGCAGTACGGCCAGCACTGGGAGTTCCGGAAAGAGAACAACCTGCACAGCCTGAAGGACCGGCCGTTCCTGAAGTGGCTGCTGGAAGAAGAGGGGATGGAAGAACTCAAAAGCACGCACCTGCGGTCCGAGGAGCCGGTAGCGGCGAATCGGTCGTGGGGTGGTGTGCGGGCCGAAGGATAATATGGCCGGAAAGCCACGGGACGCAGCCGAACTGCGCGCCGCGCTGATCGACCAGCTGGCCCATCTACTGCGCGAGATCGAAGCGCTGCAGCAGGTCATCGACCTGGTGCCGGAGCCGTTGCAGACGGCACGGCCGCTTCCGGAAGAGCCGTCGCTGCGGGAAACCTACGGCATCCTGGCGGCGGCCGACGAACGGGTGTTTCTGCCGACGATCCGGGCGCTGGTGGCAGGGCAGACCGAAACGCTGGCGCTCCCGGACGACCGCATGCTGCAGGAGGCCGAGGACTGGAACGCCCATCCGCTGCCCGCCATTCTGGAGCGTCTGCAGCAGGCGCGTCGGGAGCTGGTCGCATCGCTCCGGCAGACGCCCCCGGAGGTCTGGGAACGGACGACCCGTTGCGGCGAAGAATCCTGGGACCTTTACCGCTACGCCTATTTCATCATCCAGCACGACACCGAACTGCTGCGGGCGCTGGCCTATCGGCTGCACGCCGCCCATCTGCCCGGCCGGCCTCGCCCGGTGGTCTGATTGCAACAACGCTGCAATTTCGGCAGGGCCTTGTGGTAGGGGTCTTGTTTTTCTACCTTTCTCTCAAGAAAGTGTGAACGTCCGGCCGATGTAATGAAAAACACGGAGGCGGCACCAACAGGGTGATGGGACAGCAGACCGGGGGACTGTCGTTCGAGCAACTGGAGGTGGCCTTTCAGCACGGCAACTTCGCTCCGTTGTATTTCATCTACGGCGAAGAGTCGTTTCTGATCGACACGCTCCAGCAACTGCTCATCGAACACGCACTGCCGCCCGAGCTGCGGGCGTTCAACCTGGACATCGTCTACGGCGACGAAACGGAAGCCCGCGCCGTGCTGGGACTCTGCCAGAGTCTGCCGGTGATGGCGCCGCACCGGGTGGTGATCGTCCGCAACTTCGACAGCCTGCGCGAAAATCGACTGTTTGCTGCCTATGCCGAGCGGCCCAATCCGCAGACGATCGTGCTCCTGGCCTGTAGCGGACGGCCCAACCTGAACGCGCAGCCTTACCGGGCACTGCGTCAGCATGCGGTCTGGGCCGAATTGCGGCCACTGCGTCCGGCGCAGGTGCCCGCCTGGCTGGCCCGCTACGCCGAGCGCGAAGGCTACCGGCTCGAGCCCGAGGCGCTGCAACGGCTGGCCGAGTACGTCGGGACCGACCTGCAGACCGGCGTGCAGGAACTCCGGAAATTGTTTGCCTACGCGGGCACGCGGCATACGTTAACGCTGGATGACATCGTTACTGTCAGTGGACAGACGCGCAGCTACAACATCTTCGAGCTGCAGCGAGCGGTAGGAGAGGGGCGTTATTCAGACGCAGTCTACATAGTGGAACAATTATTGCAACATGCATCGAACCCGCGCAGCGAGGCGCTCCGGATCGTGTCGTTTCTGACAACTTTTTTCACGAAGCTCTGGAGACTGACACTTTGCCAGGGGCAGCGTCTGTCGAATCAGGCGCTGGCCGGGCGCATCGGCGTGCCGGCGTACTTTCTGCAGGAATATCTGCAGAGTGCTCGCCGGTACGGGGGCGACGCGATCCGGCGCGTGCTGGCGGCGTTGCTGGCGGCCGACGTGGAGTTGAAAGGAGGGAGCCAGCGCGATCCGCGCCTGGTGCTGCACCTGCTGCTCCGGCAGGTGCAGGCGGCCTGCCGGGCGCCGCTCCAACAGGCGGCCTGAATTCTGAAAACAAAACCGTTGATCGACTGGCGATGAACATTCAGCAGAAAGAGCGGGTGGTGTTGCGCAGGGAGGCGCTGCAGCGGTTGCCGTCCGAGGAAAACAAGGCGCGCTATGAGGAACTCCAGCGCCTGAGCGACGAGGACCTCATGGCGCTGTTTCAGGCGGGAACGGTGGAGGCCTTCGACATCCTGGTGAGCCGGTACAAGGATCCGCTGGCCAACTACCTGTACCGGTTCCTGGGCGATCCGAAGGAAGTCGAAGACCTCCTGCAGGAGACCTTTATGCGCGTGTATCGCAACCGGCATTCTTACCGCCGGATTGCGAAGTTCTCGACCTGGCTCTACACGATCGCCGGTAACCTGGCGCGCTCTGAGTATCGGAAGCGCAAGCGGCGTCGTGTGTACTCCCTGCAGTCCGTGAACCGGGACGAGGAGGAGTACGAGGTCGAGATTCCGGACGAGACGTTCGCCCCGGACCGGCACACCGAAAGCACCATCCAGGACCGGTACATCCAGGAGGCGCTCAAGCAGATCCCGGAGGAATTCCGGGAGGTGGTGGTGCTCCGCGATGTGCAGCAGCTCTCCTATGAGGAGATCGCGGAGATCACCGGCCTGCCCATGGGTACGGTGAAAAGCCGGATCAACCGGGGTCGGACGAAGCTGCAGGCGCTGCTCAAGGACGTTTATCCGATGCCCGAGGAATCCTAACGCCAACCGTTGTCGTAAGTGAAGGGCCGGTGGGAACACGCCCGCCGGCCCTTTGGCGTAAAAGCAGGGGTGTAACTTGCAGCGTCTGGTGGCCTATGCGTGAGGATTACCACGATCCCGACTCATCGCGGCCGGAGCAGGACTGTCCATTCAGCGATCTGGATGAGCTGTTGTGCGAGTATGTGGACGGGACGATGGATCCGGCCGTGCGGCAGGTATTCGAGGAATACCTGCGCACCAATCCGACGCTGGCGCGCCATGTAGAGTGTCTGTGCCGGACGCGGCAGTTGCTCTGCCAGCATGGCGCCTGCAGGCTGCGGGCACCGGATGGCTTCCAGGCGCGGCTGCGGCAGCGGCTGGCCTACGAAATGATGCGGGAGCAGCGATCGCTGGAGTACCTGAGCCTGCCGCTGCGCAGCGCCACAATGCTGGCCTCGGCGGTGGCGCTGCTGGTGATTCTGGGCATGTGCACCGGTGTTTTGCTCTACATGGAGCAGGAACCGGAGTTGCCCGGCGTCGTGGTGCAGGCTGCCAGACCGGAACCTGTTCCTGCGTTCCGACTCGAAGCGCTTGCGCCGGTGCGCGCCGAGCGTCGGGTGTTGCCGGGTTCGTATCAGCCCGACTGGGCGCTGTCGGCCGCGTGGAACCGAAAGGACCGTGCGCCGATTCATTACGACACGCTCCAGACCATGCGCTTCGTGCAAAGAAGCCATGGAGCACCTTGACAGGTGCCGGTAAAACGTCGTACTATAGGACGCCTGAAAAAACGGGCCCTTAGCTCAGCGGTTTAGAGCGCTCGCCTCACACGCGAGAGGTCAGTGGTTCGAATCCACTAGGGCCCACCGCTTTACGTCTGAAACTTCTTGATTTTCAACGCGTTGTAAAAACACCGGCCACCGCCGGCATAGAGATTCCGTAGGAAAGCCCCGGCCTGAACACCAGACCGGGGCTTTTGCTTTACGAAAAGTTCATACTTCGCTACCGTCCCAGATCCCCCAGGACGCGTTCGTACCAGCCTTGCTTCTCGGTCCGTACGGCCTTCGCAATCAACCGCACCCCAACCGCTCGAGCACGGCCCGGACGCGGCCGAGTCGCACCGGCCCGGGCCGCGCTTCGGCGTACATCGCTGGGCGGTCGTCCAGGTAGAGCACGACGCGACACGGCGGCTCGGCAAGGAGCGCTCCGACGTCCGCCAGCGTGGCCGGCGTGGCCCGCTCCGAACGGCCGCCGCGCACCAGCTCTACCACGAAAGCCGACTGGCCAAGCCTGTGAATTCGTAATTCCATGGCGTCACTCGATGCGTTCTGGCTCGAGCAGGTCATGGCGGCGCAGCGCCTCCAGCAGTTCGTCCGCGATGATTCGGTGGCGCTGCTCAATCCAGCCGACTAAGTCGGCGACCGAGTCGAATACCAGCACGGCCGTCGTGTCGCGCTCGCCAACCCATTGCGTTTGCCGCAGATGCTCGACCACGAAACGCCCGGAGGCCGTGCGCCAGACGCGGACGCGCTCCTGGCGCTGCTCACGGCTCAAGTGCCGGCGCGCAAAAAACGCGCGGGGCCCAGGCCTTTCGGCCCGGGCCCCGACGCCTGAAGCAGCAGCCATGCTTAGCTGTGGACTACCGGCCAAACAGCCGATCCATGCGAGCAGGTAGCGCCCGTCTGGGTACTCAGCCAGTTGTACCTGTTAACACAAACCGCTTGATTATACGCGGCTTAGGAAGCGGCGTTCTGATAGTACTTAACGGCCTCCGGCTGCAGCAGCCTGCCATCGGCACGCGCGTAGCCGACAAAGCCGACCTGGAAGTACTCTGCGAACCGCTCGCGAAGCACGATCAGGCTGTAGGCGCGCACCTCCCGGATGATGTACTGCGAGAAGTCGCCAAAGAGGATCGACTTCGCATTGGCCGCCATTTCCGGCATGTAGTTGTTGATGACGTAGCGGAAGCCCAGGATCGTGTCGGGCTCGCGCACCGCCACGCCCGGCAGCCAGATCGGCCGGCCATCGTTGTCCTTGAGCTTCTTCAGCGCCGCCAGCGTCGTGTCGTGGAACATGAAACGGCACGACGGCGAGCGCCGATAGGCGGCGTCCACCGAGTGGATCAGGTCCACCAGGTCGTCATAGGTGACCGACGTGGTCTGACCCGAAGCGCCGACCTTGCCCTGCTGAGCTGCAGTCAGCACGCCCTCCGGCTCGCCCGTGCCCGTGCCGGTCGTGAACATCCGGGCCTGAGCGCGTCCGATCCGTTCGCCCAGCTTTCGAGACAGGTGCGCCTCCAGGTCGACGCCGCTATCCTGCAGCAGCTGCAGGCTGACGCGCACCAGCTTCGAGCTGAAGAGATGCGCGCCCAGCACCGCCTGCGCGAAGGCTGGGTCTCCCTCGGACGTCTGGCCGTTCTCCGGCACGATCTCGCCTTCGGTGCCGGCGTCCTGATCGACCGGCCAGGGCAGCGGGTTGCCGGAGTCCGTGCGGATCACCTGAGCCACCTCGTACATATTCGCGTAGTAGCGCAGCTGCTCGGCGATCCGCCGGGCGAAGTCTTCCGGCACCAGATAGCCTCCGGCCGTATCCGGCGTAGCGCCAAGCGCGCGCGCCTCCATCCGGCCGCGCTCAAGCAACCGGACCTCTTCATCGATGAGCGCGTCCTTGCCGAAGCGGATCAGACGCTCGAAGGCTCGCCGATAGGCCGGATAGGCCGTAACAGTCTCCCGACGCGGGCTTTCGCCGCGGCCTTCGCCGTCGAGGGCCGCCCCCTTGTAGGCGCCCGTCTCCAGCTTGCCCTCGACCAGCGGCTGCAGATCCAGCAGCCGCTCTTCCTGCTCAATGAGCTTCGTCAGGCGCTCGATTTCGGCGTTGATCTTTTGAAAGCGCACTTCCTCCTCGGCCGTCAGGTCGCGGCCCTCGGCGCTGGCCTGCTCCACAAGCTGCTTCGCCTCTTCCCACAGCCTGCGGCGCTCAAATCGCAGTTCCCGAATGCGTTCAAACGTAAGCATGGTTGTTTCCCGGTTTTGGTGGATGGATACGGATCACCTACCGGGGCGCCTTCAGACGTGCACGGACTCGAGTGCTCAGCCGGGAGCGGCTCGGCCGCCGCAGTGCGGCAACCCCAACGCTGTAAACGATGTAGCTTGCGTGGTGCCGAAGTGCGCAGCCAGGCGCGGCTTCGGCGATCAGGTGCTGATATAATACAAGGTATGAACCCGATGCGCTATCATGCGACGTGCGAATGCACCTCCGGCGCCGCCATCTCCGTGATGCGCCGGACCACTATGCCGTCCAGCTCCCCCGCCTCGAGCAGTCGCCGCGCTACCTCCACGATCGCCGGACGGTAGGCGCGCACCAGCGCCTTCGCTTCATCCCAGGCGTCCTGTAGCGTGCGGCCGACGTCCCGCAGCGCGCGCTCGAGCTCGGCCGCGTCGCCACCGGAGAGCACCCCGCCCGGCACCTCCGCGCGATCGCCGTAGGCCCAGGCGGCCGGCGCGAGCGCGACCACGGGCCAGCGCTCCGGATCATAGCCAGCGACGTCCGCACGGCCGCCGCCCTCGGCGTGCAGCAGCACGCGCTCCAGGTGCAAGCCCAGCACGACGGCCGCCACGGCGTGGCAGGCCTCGTGCACCGCCGTGCGGCCCCGGTCGTGCTGGAGGATTTCGGCCAGCATCATCCCTCCAACTCCGCCAGCACCTGCCGCGCGTGCTCGGCCTGCAGGCGCGCCGACGGCGAGCCGCTCTGCTCCCAGGCCTGCACCCGCTCGCGGAGCAGGCGCACCTCGGCCGGCGTGGCGTGGCCGGTGCGCACCAGCGCCGCCAGTTCATCTTCCAGGACCGTCACCGGCGGCCCTGCTGGATGGCCCGGGCCGGGTACCGTACCCAGCACCAGGCGCTCCGGGCCCTCAAAGCACCAGAACGCATGGGACCGTTTTCCGGTACCGCGGTCGCGCTCGAGCAGCTCGCGCCTGAAATGCCGGAAATACATGCGTTCGGCCTCGGCCTCCGGAATCAGGCCGCAGATCAGGCGTACCTCAAACTGCTCGGCCGATAGCTTCTCGCTTGCTCGCAAAACCGCCATAGCTACCCCCCCAGTTCGGTGATCTTCAGGTTGAGCGCCCGCAGCGCGCGCGTCATGGCGGCCCGGGCGTCCGACTCAATCCGGTAGGCCGGATGCATGTGGTGCGCGCCGGTCTTCTTCGTCCGGACGACCAGGCCTTCGCGCTCCAGGATCTCACGCGCCTGCCGGATGCGGTCGTAGGCCTCGAGCGCCTGCTGGAGCAGCAGCAGCTCGGCCTCGCCAAGCTGCCACTCACGCAGGACGCGCCGCCAGATGCGCCGCGCCTCGGCGCTCAGGTGCTTCGGTGCCCGTGGAATCCGTGCCATCACCCAAGGTCAACTTTTAATATGCGGCGCCGGCGCTCGCGTGCGCGTGACCGCCGCGCCGGTCTACGGGCGCATCGCCCGATTTTTTCGAGTCCCCTACCCCTCGGCCACCGGTTGCGCGCGGCCGAAGCGCCTGACCGCACTCGCCATTTCAGCCGCCGAAAACCCAAACGCCGTGCGCACCTGGACTTCCGGCCACCCCTCATCGAGGAGTCGTGCCGCCGTGGCCTGAAAGACGGCTTTCGGAACAGGTACGTAAATCTCGCTGCCGGAGCCGCCGAGCGCCTTCACGATGCGGCGCCAGACAGGCAGTCCGAGCGTCGCCGCAACCTGGCGGCCGTGCGTTGTGATGCGGCCAGCCTCCAGTTGCGCCAGACTCTGGACGTAGATCCGCTGCCCGCCGAAAAGCAGCACAAGCGAGATCGCTTCAGGCACGCGCAGCGCGTCCACGATCAGATCCCAGGCCGGATCGTCGCCGCCGCCGGCGTTGGCCGCACGCTTCAGGTCTTCGCGCCGCACGTGGCGCCACGGGGTCAGGCGCAGGTCCAGCGTCTCCATGGCCGACTATCACGCTGTTTTTGGCATGATAATCGGCGACCGGCGGCCGCGTTACCCCGCGGCTTGTGAATGGATAGGTCGTTCTTTTACAGGGATTTACGCAAAAAGTTAGTTTTCGCCGGTGGCGACCGCTTCGATCTCCCAGCGTGCGGCGCCGCCGTCGGCCGAAAGGAAGGTCAACAGCACGGCGGCACTCCCCAGCGCCTGCGCGCGGCGTGCGGCCTCCTCGATGGCCCGGGCAAGCGCATCACCTTCGGCCGGCACGGCGCCCAGGTACACAAGCTGGCCGTCGGCTTCGCCGCGTGACGCCAGCGCGACCAGCAGCAACTCTTTTTCGCCCAGGTAGTCGCGTGCAGCACGGACGGCGCTGGCGAAAACCCCGGGCTTGTCTGGATCGTAGGCGGCACGCGCCTGCTGCAGGGCGCGCTGGAGCTTTTTTTGGTCGCTCATGGCTACTTTCTCGTTATTATTCCACGATGTTCACCTCACACGGTCGATAGACCAGCACGGTGCCTTCGTCCAGTAACACGGCGATGCGCCAGCCGCACGCTGGATCGCCGGAGGAGGCGTCCAGTAGCCAGCGCCCGAAAGCGGATTGCCTCCATTGGTCAGGACGGTCAGGTCGTGCTCCGGTACATACCGTAGCGCTGGACTTCTTCGAAGGCGCGGCGGCTCTCGGCGTCGGCCAGCCGGTTTCGCTCGCGCGGCACCCACTGGATGCGGCCGTCGACGGCTGCCAGCAGGTGCCGCACCTTGTCCCGGAGCGGCCGCAGGTGGTCAGCATAGCAGCCCCAGAGGCCCGCGACCTGGTTCGCTACCAACTGCGAATCGACGTGCAAAACGACGCCACGAAGCTGCTTTTGCGCGGCCCAGCTGAGCGCCTGGATGGCGGCCTCATACTCGGCAAGGTTGTTCGTCATGCCGCGACCGCGCCCCAACGTGCCGCGTCCGCTGGCCACGATGCGACCGCGGTCGTCGAGTGCGACCCAGCCCCAGCACGCCCAGCCGCCGGGATTGCGCGGCTCGCATAGTCCGTCGGCATAAAGTCGGATCATGGCGTCCTCCGCATGTGTGTGACTTTGTCTCTACCGGAGAAAAACCTGACCATCCTGACCAATCGGCCTTTTTCGCATCATTCAGGCCGTTTTTGTTGGTCAGGTTGCGTTTTTTACCTGACCAGCAACCTGACCAGAGGCTTTCTAACCTGACCAAAAGAGTACTTTCTTGTCCGTAATTGGTCAGGTTAGACACTTCACTGGTCAGGTAATTGGTCAGGTTAGAAACCCTTACCTGACCAGCTTTTGAGTCTCTCACCCCGCTAAACGGTATCAAAAAGGCCATTTTTCTTCCTGCTGGTCAGGTTGGTCAGGTAATTCTCCCCCTGACATAGACTCAATGCGATCGACAAACACCCGCGCCGGTAGGTGCAGCATCTCCAGGCGCCGACCGCCGAATGAGCGACGCACCGTGACCGACTCGCGTCCCTCCGTCTCCGTGCCCGTGCTCAGCAGCAGCCGGCGCTCTCTGAGGCGGCGCCGAAGCGTCCGCTTCGTGATCGGAAGGGTCGTACCCTGCCGCCGTGCCAGTTCCTGAGCCAGCGCAAAGGCGACGTCGTCAATGAGGAATACCGAGGAGCCTTCGACGAAGCCGAGCAGCCGGCCCTGCGGCTCCAGGTCGTGACCGCGCCACGACCAGCCCCATATGCGCGCATTCTCAGGAGAGTGGCCTTCGCGCGTCGTCAGGTGCGCCTCTCCGGCTGCAATGGCCGCGGCGATCAGTCCGAGAAACTGCGCGACCGGATCCTGCTCGCCGATATACTCGGCCTGTCGCGCGGCCACCTGGCGAAGCGCCTCATATGCCGCACGCTCGAGCTCCTGGCGGCGCGCTTCATCGATGGCGCCGACCTGAGCAGCAAACGCCAGAAAGTAGCGCAGGCCCTGCATCAGGTCCGCGGCGATACGCGGCGTGCGCTTGTGCCCTCCGACCTCGAAGGCCGAGGCCATCTTGTCGCGCTCTTCGCGAAGCAGACGAAACGGGTCGGTGCCGGCCGCATCGAACCGCTCGGCCAGGTGGTGCACGTAGGCCGCCATAGCCTCGGCAAAGCACCCTTCCGACGCCAGCTGTTTACAGACCGAAACGGCCTGCCAGTCGACATCGCCGTGCTGCAGCTCCACGATCCACAGACGCGCGCGCAGGCTTTTTCCGGCCGGCAGATCCTCACCGGTCGACAGGATCAGGCTGCGCACCGGCTTTTCCTCGCGCAGGCCGCCATCCGGCGTGGCCCGGCGCCGCCCGGACCGGTTTCCTGTGGTCCGCAGCACGCGCGCCGCCTCTCGATGCAGCCGATCAACGTCATTTCGCGACGTGCCCGACGGTACGAAGTCGTCGACCACCAGGACGGCATCTTTAACGTGGAAGCCGAGAAGCTCCAGCGAGTTGCCGGTGCTCTGCCAGTTTCCCGGCAGGTTGCGGTCGTGCAGCTCCGGACCGAAAAATTGCTGTACCAGGGCGGCCACCGTCGTCTTACCCACGCCGGTGTCGCCTCCCAGGTGAATGCTGAAGTCTGCTTCACCGAGCGGCGCACGTGCCGCTGCTGCCAGCAGCGTCCAGGCGACCGGCGGCGGTGCCACTTCGAGCACTTTAAGCGCGGCTTCGACCGACTCTCTGAGGCGCGCCCCTGCCGGCGGATCAGGAAGACGGAAGCCCGCCAGATCCTTTTCCAGCGCCGTCTCCACGCCGGCCACCGGACCGGCGGCGCCGATCGCTCCCCCGGCGTGCAGGTAGAGCCAGCGGCCGTCGATGCGTCGCCAGCCGGTGTGTCGAAAAACGCGCCGCCGGGGAATGGGCACCGAGAAGTGCTGTATAGCCGCACGCAACGCGTCCTTTGCGCCAAAGCCGGGCTCCACGATGGCCTCGCCCGACCATTCCAGCACCCACGACAGCCCGGCGAAGTCCGAGGCCGGCACGCGCAGCGGCGGTAGGCGGCGGCCGCTATGCAGCCAGCCTCGCACCACGAAAGCGCGGCGCGTCTCCACGCCGTCATCCTCTTCGATCTCCTCGACGATCCGCGCGGTAAAGTTCGAGAGCTGATCCCAGCGCTCGGCGCCGTCTTTATCGAAACCACGAAATCGCGCAAAACCGCCCTCGCGCACCGCAAACTTTCCGTTTTCGCTGCGCCAGGCGGTGTACTCGCGCGTCCAGGCCGGCGCCTGGCCGTTGAAGTCTGGCGCGCCGCGCACGATCTCTTTAAGCTCGTCGGCCGTCAAGCCTTCCTCAATGGCGTTGGTGATATCCCGCTTGGATCCCGGGCCGCCGTAGAACGGCTCGATCAGCTTGCACCGAATGCCAGCGGCATGCAGGCTCCGCGCCACGGCCAACGCGTGATCGACGCCGGCGGCGTCAGCGTCCGGCAGGATCACGACCAGCGCGGCGCCGGTCAGCGCTTCGGTGTAGGTGTCGCGCCACGCTCCAGCGCCCATCGGGTTGCACGTGGCCACGAAGCCGAGCTTTCGCAGCGTCTCCACATCCTTTTCCCCCTCGGCAACGAAGATCACGCGACCAGCTTCGATCGCCTTCAGCACCTCAGGAAGCCGGTACAGGATCGGCTCGCGACCGCTTAGACCGCTTACCCACTCGCCGCTTTCGTATCGGAGCTGATCGAACTCCTTATTTGCGAAGCGGCGCACCATCATGTAGGGTCGACCGCGCGCGTCCTGATAGACGTACTCGGCTACGACACGGCGCGGCGGCGCCCCGTCACCACTGCCCGGCGGAAAAAGGTCAGCCATGGTGAGACCCGCGGCCCGGCACAGGTCATCCGTCCGGCATCCGGCGTGGCAATGCAGCAAAATTTTTCCATCCTGCATCAGCGCGATGCTCAAGCTCGGGCGTTGGTCGTCATGCGCAGGGCAGCAGGCCGACCACTTCCGTACGATGCCCTTTGCGCGGTCGGCGTCGGTGATGGGCAGCTCCCGAACGCGCTTACAGGCGGCCAGGAGCTTCTGCAGCGCGGCCTCGGTGTCGGCCGTATTGCCGCCTCGAGCCGGCGGCTCCGGCTCGCGGTGCCGGCTTTCGCCGACATGCCGCTTCAGCTCCGTCGGTAGCGAAGGCAGCGCCTCCGGCCGTGGATGTACGATCCAGTCGAAACGCCCGTCGGCCGTCTCGGTCGGCGGCAGCGGCAAGAGGTCGCCCGGGCCGTAGGCGCGCACGCCTTCGAGATGTGCAGGCGTCGCGTCCGAGCGCACAAGAAAACAGATCGTTCCGGCCGGCGTCTCGAAACGCGGCGCGTAGCGGAGATTGGGATGGCGACCGATCAGCTCCGTGATGCGCCGCGGCGGCGCCTCCAGCGCAAAAAGTCGCTCCGGGAGCACGACCGCCAGGCCGGCATCCGGAAAGTCCTCAAGCCACGACGCAAGCGTGTCCGGATCGGTCGTGGCGGCGGCCGGGTCGATGAAAGGCTTAAGGTCGACGCCGATCGGCACCAGCGGCCACCCCAGATCGATGTACCGGGCGGCGAGATCGGAACCTTGACGCGCCGCTGCGCGTGCACTCTGCGTCCTGCGTGTGTCCATAGCTTGCCTGTGGTTTAGTGTTACGGCCCGCGCGGGACAACACGGAGGTCCACGCGGACCCGAGTTTTACGGCGGCGCCCCCCACGCCGCCGTTTTTTTTTTTATTTCCAGCTGATCGCAGGTACTTTCTCCCGCGACTCCTCGATCAGCCGGCGCACGTCCGCCGCGCGGTAGCGGACCGCGCGGCCCAGATGTACGGGCCGAAGACGACCGGCGCGCCGGAGGTTGTAGATGGTACCACGGCTGACATTTAGCAGCTCCATCACCTCCTCGGTCCGAAGCAAGCGCATGTCCTGCAGCGTGTCCATAACGTCACACGTATGTTTACCAGCGACCGGCCGTTGGACGCCCGCGCGGTCGCGCCGAATAACGGCGGTATTTTTTCCGCCGGTATGGCGACAATTTTGAGCGAATCTTCAAAGTACGTGGTTTATCAGGCGAATCACGTTGTGCGGCGTAACCTGGTCTTCGCTCCAGGGAAGCTGCAGGCTCTGGCGTAGCAGGTCGCGAATCCACTCGCGCAGGCTTTTTTCGGTAATCCCCAGCTCCAGCGCGGCCAGGCGCAGCGCCTCGCCCGGCGCAGAAGCACGTTGCAGCGCACGATAGATCACCTGCAGCCGGCGCGCTTGGTCGATCGGCGAAAGGGAGCGCCGGCCCGGGCCGCCTCCATAGGTACGGCGGCGCGCCTCGTGCTCTACCTCGGCGTAGAAAATGAGCAGGGCGGCGGTGCGCTGCAGGGCGTCGATCAGCGGCGGCAGCAGTCGGCAGTCGGCTTCAGAAAGCGCTACGGCCCGGCCCGGGGCTACGCCGCGGTAGTGCTGGTCGCCCACCACCACCGTCCAGAATGCAGTGAGCGTCACCAGCGGCCCGACGGCGCCTGCCATCGGACCGTCTGACGTCAGCGTGTAGTCCAGCTCGGGCCATGTGTTGACGATCCAGTACAAGTACTGCTGCAGCGTCGCAACCGCCATTTCGAGGTCGCCGCGGACCAGGTGGCGGTCGGCGCCCGTCGGATCCCAGTTGCCGGGGCGATCGACGCGCAGCCAGAAACGCACGGCTTCGCGCGCGCGCGGCCAGTCCGGCGGCGTCAGCGCGCCGGCCGTCTCCGGCGCGCCAACCCAGAACTGCACGGCCGCCTGGCCGGGGATCGCCAGCAGGTGCACCCCGGCCGCACGGCCTCCGGCTACCGACACCACGCCGGCACAGGCCGGACGTACCGGCACCTCGCGATCGTAAGGGCCGGCTGGCCCGGGCGACCTGGTATGTACGTAAATCGTCACAGCAGCCCCCGGAAGGCTTTTTCAATGGCTTCGCGGCGCGCCTGATCGATCGATCCGAGGTAGCTCTTTTGCAAAACACCGACGTCGGAATGCGTGAGGTCGACCAAATGCGTTAGCCCGACGGCATGAGCAACGACCGTTATAAAACTGCGCCTGGCGGAGTGCAAGGTTATCAGGTCGGCCTTAGGGATTTCTTCGGCGCCGAGGCGGATAGGCTGAGTGATTCCGGCGGCGCGGCAGAGCCGTTTGATGTACCGGTTGGCCACCTGCAGCGAGATGGGCGGCACCGGCGTCGGTTCGCCCAGGCGTGAGCGCAGCAGCTCGCGCGCCTTTCGCACCAGCGGCCACTCGCGATAATGACCACGCTTGCGCTCGTAGATAAGCCAGACGCCGCGATCCAGGTCGATGAAACGCCAGGCTTCAAGGCGCATGGCGGCGGCCAGATCGCCAGCGCGCAAGCCGGTCACGGCCGCCAGCAGAAATAGAAACCGCGCGCGCCGATAGCCTTCCGGCCAGTCCGACAGGTCCAGCCGTTCCAGCGCTTTCAGTTCGTCTAAGTTCAGAAAAACTACATGTTTAGGCGGCTCTGGAAGCGGCCTGGCCTCCGGTATGCGTTCCAGGTAGCCCTGTTTATGGCACCAGATCAGGAAGCTACGGACGTATTTCGTGGTGCGGTTGGCGGTCGTTGGTCGGTAGCCCCAGTCTTCGACCAGGAAGCGCTGAAAACGCTGAAGAAAATCCGGGCCTACGTCGGCCGGTGTGGCTCGGGGCGCGAAGCGTTCGAGCGGTCGGCGGACGCGCTGAAGGACGCGCCTGGTGGATGGTCGCCAGCGCACGCTGTTGAGCGCGACCCAGCGATCGAAAAGCACCAGCAGTGTTTCGGGATGGGCCTGGCCGCGGCCGATGGCGCGCCGTAGCTCCTGCTGGATCTCATCGAGCGGCCGCCCTGAGAGCAGCAGCGTTTCGGCGAGCGCCAGGATGCGCTCAAGCGCGGCATTGATTTCGACGGAGCCCGGGGCCGTGCTTTTGAGCCGCTGGCGGCGCCTGTTCCAGTACTTCGGGCTGATGCGGATAGGCAAGCTGACGCTTCTCTGCTGGTAGTCGCGATAGAAGATCAGTCGGACGGGACAGCGGCCATCCGGGCCCGGGCGGTCCAGGTGCAGTTTGGCGGCCATAGCCGTTGCGTAGAGATTCCGTAGGACAGACGCGAGGTTTTATGCACGACTTTGTACAAGGTTGCACTTCAAAACGCCCTGATTTGGCCGGAAATGCGTATATGGAAGACCCCCTCGGTACAGCGTTGTTCAAAGGTTCGAATCCACTAGGGCCCACCTGCCCGCCACCGGAGGGTGGCGGTTTTTTTGCTGGAAGGCAACAACCCTTCTGCGATCGGTCTGTCCGGCCCGTGTCGGTGGGTTATACGATTTCCGGAATAGTGCATGCGAGAAAGCACGGGCGCACACGGCGGTGCGCCCCTACCAGATCCTTGACGTTTTCCCTATCCCGTAGGGGCGGACCGCTGTGTCCGCCCGATCATACCCACCGGATCACGTATGCCACATGGGGTGCGGTACCCTCATGCACCGGTAAATCACCGATCCCATGTTAAAACGCCGGGCTGATGCGGAACCAGAGTGAAGGCCGGTAGCCCTGGCCGAGGTCGCGCAGCGGCCAGGCCAGCTCCAGACGCACACTCCGGCCTTCGTCGAATCCAAGCCCGATGCCGGCCGCGCTCAGCAGGTCCTGCGTCCGAAAAGCGTCGGTGCCGAAGGCGTTGACCCAGCCGGCATCCACAAAGGCCAGAAAGACTAGGTCTTCGATCACCTTGCCGGGCACCAGCGAGACGCCCTGAACGACCAGCTCGGCATTGCCCAGCAGCATCCGCGTGCCGAGCAAGCTGTTCTGGGTATAGCCGCGCACCGATCCGATACCGCCCAGGAAGAACTGCTGCTGAATGGGCGCGGCGTCGTCGGCCCAGCCGCCGCGCAGGCGCAGGTTCAGGCGACTGTGGCGGCCGGTGAACAGGTAGAGGCGTCCGTCGGCCACGTAGCGGTTGTAGGAGAAATCGCCGCCCAGACCGCGGCCCAGTTCCGCCTGCAGACGCAGCGCCCAGCCGGCGGGCAGGTCTCTGTAGGCGAGAATGCGTCCGGCATCCAGCGTCAGCACGACCGCCTGCCGGCGGCCTTCACGGGCGGGCTGGTTGACTTCGGCGGCCTGGTGGTCGAACATCGCCCATCGGGTTTTCTGGGGCAGCGCCCGGTGGTCTTCGGCGCGGAAGCCCAGACCCAGCTGGGCATAGCGCGTCAGCCGCTGCACGGCATAGAGCTGCCAGCCCTCCGTTTCGTAGTAGAGCGCATAGAAGTCATTGCCGAAGAAGAAGGCGGCCAGCGTGTTTTCCAGCGGGGCGGTCTTCCACAGGTCATCGGTGCGGGTGGTGCGGTAGTAGCCACCGCCCAGCTTGAGGTAGAACGCCTCGCTTTGGGCCGGATTGAGCACCGTTTCGGCCCCGACTTCGTAGCGCCAGCGGCGCAGCGCGAAGGCATAGGCCAACTGACCGACCAGACGCACGCGGTCGTATTCGGTCCATTCCAGCGGCTCGGTGCCCAGGCCCAGCACCAGCCCTTCTACCCGGTTGTAGCGGAGGCCCGGTAGCGAGCGGTACAGGGCCGTTTCACGGAAGGGCCAGCGATGCGGGAAGTCGCCCGCGAAGGCGGCCAGCGGTCGCGGCCGGCGGCAGTCCAGTTCCCAGAATTCCGCGCAGACGGATGGGCGCAGGTGCAGGCCCGGCAGGGTTTCGTCGCGCGTCGAGTCGGGTTGCGGCGCGAGTAGCAGGCCGAAGAGCAGGAGCAGCCACATAGCCCGTTCCCGGTTGGGTGGACAGGAAAAGCCGACTTCAGAAAATACGAAGCAACCGCAGAGAAGTTACTTCGTCTCGCCAGAAGGTACCTGCGGAGCGGCCACGCTCGGGTGTTGAAGAACGTGCCGGTCCAGCAGTTCGCGCTGCTCCTGCCACCAGCCGTGCGCCAGTACGAGCAACACGGACAGCGCGAAGGCCGCCAGCGTGATACCCAGCACGATGAGCGAACGGCGGGGCCAGGCTTTTTTGACGGGGGGCACGGCCGGATCGACCACCTGCACGGCTTCGACGCGGCGCTCCTCTTCGAAGCGGGCCTGCTCGTAAAGCGGCGCCAGCACTTCCAGAATACGGGTCTGCAGCAGGCGCTCGCGCTCCAGGTCGAAGTACTGGCGCAGGGCCGAGGGGATTTCCTGCTGCGGGACGGGCAGCAGACGCTCCTGACCTTCGAGAGCTTCGCGATAGCGACGTTCGGCTGTCGCCTTCATATCGGCCAGCACGCGCACCTGCGGGTTGTCGTCGCCGAACTGCGCGCGGAGCGCCTCGTACTGCATTTCGGTCTGCAGCGCTTCGGCGCGCAGCGTGGCCACGTATTCCAGAAAACCCTGCGCCTGCGCCTCCAGATCGAACAGGCCATACCGTTTGTGGAAGGCCTCCTGGGCGTCGAGCACCGAGTCGAGCCGGGCCAGCGCTTCGTGATAGCGGCGCTCGACGTACTGGCGGTAGCGTCGAGCGCTCTGCGTCAGCAGGTCGGCATTGATGCGATTGAGTTCTTCCACCATGAAATTGGCCATCTCGGCCGCCCGCTGCGGGTCGCGATCGAGTACGGAAATTTCCAGATACTCGAAGTCCGGATCGACATCGAACGAGACGTTCTCTTTCAGTTCTTCGATGGCCGCCTCCCGCGGATGTTCTTCGTCCTCCAGTCCGTAGACCGACACCAGGTTGAAACGATCCACCACGCGTTCGTACATCGTGCGGCTGGAGAGGATGCTCAGGTAGCGCTCGTAGCCGGCCGTGTTGCTACCGCCCAGCACGCTGCCCAGGACGCCGGGCAGATTGCCCAGCAGTTGGGAAGCCAGCGGACTGAGTCCGCCGCTGGCCGGGGGGAGCACCCGTGCGGTGGCCCGGTACCAGTTGGGCAGCAACAGGCTGAAGATCACGGCGCCGATGGCAGCAACCGCCGTGACCCCGGTGATCAGGCGGCGGGCGCGGTAGAGCCTACGCAGCGCATCCCAGGCGCGCTCCTGCTGAGCGTCTGTTGTAGGCCGGGTCGTCATGGAGCCGTCAACGCGTGATGGCGGCATAGGCGGTAACGATGCCAACGATGGTGGAGATTCCGGTAAGGATGGTCTGAACGGTCAGAATGCGATGCTGGCGGCGGGAGATCTGGTCGTTCAGCACGAGTTGTGCCACTTCCGGGGTGTCGGCCACCGGCTGTCGATCGACAAAAATCGTATCGCCGGAATAAACCGGCGCCTCTGGTCCACGGCGAACCTGTCCGGTGCCCGCGTCAAAGACATAGATGGCACGGGCTTGAGGACCCGGGCCTCCGGCTTGCATGATGTAGTACCGCGCGGGCTGACCGGGATGGTAGGGGACATAGCCGGGGCTGGCCACATGGCCGGTCACAAAGACGGTCTGTTCATCTCTCGGGATAACCACACGGTCGCCCTCGTAGAGCGGAAGGTCGGGAGCTTTTCCTTCCAGGATGTCCGCAACGTTAACCACAACCCGATTGGCCTGTAGGGATTGATGCAGATAGAACCGGCCAAAGAAATCCAGATCGGTGGCCTGGGCGGTGCCCTTGAAGTAGAAGGATCGGGTGCGTTCGATGTAGGCAACGCGAGGGTTGGCTTCCGGCAGAAGACCTCCGGCCAGTTCGATCAGTTGTCGCACCGTGGTCTTTCCGTGTTCGATCGGGTAGGTCCCGGGATAGCGGACGAAACCATAGGCGGCGGCCGTAGCCGTTTCCGTGCTGGTAACAATCACGCGATCGCCTGCCTGCAGCGAAGGTGCCCGTTCTGGATGTGCCAGCAGGGTGTCGAGCGCAATCAGCTGCGGGGGCATTGACCGACGAACAAGGCGAACTTCTTTGAGGCGGCGCAGGCCGTCCGGCCCCGCGGCGACGGCTAAAAGGTCCAGTACCGTGTCGTCGGGGCGCACGTCATAGGCTCCCGGATAAGGAATGGGCCCCTGAATGGTAACGGCGTCCCGTTGCACGTGAAAGGCCGGGACTTCGACGACGTCGCCGTCCTGCAGGTAGGGATTCTGAGCAAGCGATCCCGTGGTATAATAGCGAAGTAAGTCGAGGCGCAGCGTCGTTCCGTTGCGATGAAGCAGCACGTTGCGAAGCGCTGGTACAAAATTCCCAGAAGCCTCCGCTCGATATGCTTTTAAAAAAGCAGCAGATGGTACAACCGGGGTTTCCGTGGTTGCTTCGGTTGCTTGTGGCGTCGTTGCATCGGACAGCGGCGCGAAGGCCTGTTCGAGGATGTCGCTGACGCGCGCGATTGCTGTCGCGCGCACGCGTCCCGGGTTGGGGACGGCGCCGGTGATGTGCACATAAAACGAACGGGGGCGGCTCAGCACGACGTCGATCGGAACCCTGGCAAAATGAGGTTGCAGAAACCGACGTACCGTGTCCCGTACGGTTGCCAGGGTTTTCCCGGCTACGCTCAGGGTGCCGAGTTCGGCCAGCGTCAGCTTGCCTTCCGCCGAGACTTCGGCCTGTAGCGTCTGGCCGAAAGCCCCGCCGATCATGACGGTCAGCACGTCGCCGGGGCCCACCCGGTAAGTCGCCGCATCAACGGGACCCTCCAGCGCAAGGCCTTCCGCCGGACGTTCCAGCTGTTGCTGCAAAAGGCGCTGGAGCGGCAGCGCCTGTCCTTGCCGCTGTGGAAGTTCCTGTCCGTAAAGTGGAAGGGCAAGCCCCAGCCACAGAAATCCTCCGACAAAGCCAGACCAGCGCATGTGACGCATGGAAAGCAAACTTCTCTTTGCGTTCAGAGCAATCTGCGTAAATTGTGGTAGCGTGTAGGCGATAGGCGGACTATTGGAAGGTGGGATCGCTTAAACAAAGCTACAACAAACCGTCGTTAGAAGCAACGAATCAACGCGAAAGTTGTCGTCAACAAGCCTGACAGAACACGCACCGGCCAAGATCAATCTGGGACTCCGGGTGCTTCGCCGCCGGCCGGACGGCTATCACGACATCGAGACCGTGCTGCTGCGCATTCCCTGGGCCGACCGACTGACGTGGACGCCCGCCGACTCCTTCGTATTTACCTGCTCCGATCCAGCGTTGCCCACCGACGAGCGCAACCTGTGCGTGCGGGCCGCCCGGTGCCTGGCCGAACTGCTGCGGCGGCCGCCGGTGGGACGGCTGCATCTGGACAAACGGGTACCCTACGGGGCCGGACTGGGCAGTGGCTCGAGCGATGCGGCCGCCACCCTGCGGTTGCTGCTGCGTGCCTGGCGTCAATCGCTGGCACCGGACGTGCTGCACGGGCTGGCCGCAGCGCTGGGCTCGGATGTGCCGTTTTTTCTGCTTACAGCTTCGGCTGCGCTGGCCACCGGACGTGGTGAGCGGCTGCAGCCGCTTCCCGATTATCGGTTTCCGTTTCATCTGGCCGTGGTGGTACCATCGCTCCACATCGCCACGGCCGAAGCGTACCGACGGGTACAGCCCCGCGACGGCCGCAGGCCGTCGCTCGTGGAGCTGGTACGCACCAACGACCCGGAACGCTGGCGACAGGCGCTCGTGAACGACTTCGAGGCGCCGCTGTTTGCCCGCTATCCGGAACTGGCCGCGTTGAAGCAGTGGCTGCTGGAGGCCGGGGCCGTCTACGCGGCGCTTTCGGGATCGGGTTCGGCGCTGTTCGGCGTCTTTACGGAACCGACGGTTGCGCAGCAGGTGGCCGAGGAAGCCCGCGCACGCGGTCTGCGCAGCTGGCATGGACAACCCGAGAACGCACCATGATCGTCGCTACCTGGAACGTCAACTCGATCCGCGCCCGCCTGGAGCGGGTGCTGCAGTGGCTGGATCGCACGGAACCCGACATCGTGTGCCTGCAGGAGACCAAAGTCGTCGATGCCGACTTTCCGGCCGACCCGTTTCGCGCGCGCGGCTACGAGCTGGCCGTCTTCGGACAGAAAGCTTATAACGGCGTGGCCATTCTGAGCCGACTGCCTCTGCAGGACGTGCGGCGTGGCCTCGACGGGGAGCAGGAAGCCCGCTTCCTGCAGGCGCGGTGCGGCGACCGACTCGTCGTCTGCAGCGTCTACGTGCCCAACGGTGGGACCGTCGGGTCCGAAGCCTGGGACTACAAGCTGCGCTGGCTCGACCGCCTGCGGGCCTACCTGGAGCGAGCGGCTTCGCCCGAGATGCCACTGTTGCTGGCCGGCGACTTCAACGTGGCGCCGGAGCCCCGCGATGTCGCCTTTCCGGAAGCCTGGGCCGACAGCGTGCTCTTTCATGAGGCGGCACGGGCAGCTTTCCGCAAACTGATTGACTGGGGCCTGGTCGATCTGATCCGGCTTCATCACGAAGGCCCGGGCCCGTTCACCTGGTGGGACTATCGCAATCTGGCCTTTCCGCGGGGCGACGGGCTCCGGATCGACCACCTGCTGGCGACGCCTCCGGTAGCCGCCTGCTGCACGGAAGCCGGCGTGCATCGGGAAGAACGCAAGGGGAAAAAGCCCTCGGATCATGCGCCCGTCTGGGCCCGGCTGGACTTGTAATCTTTCCGCAACGTCTGCGGAGGCCGACAAACTTTGCGGAAAACCGGGCATATCTATTAAGCAAACCTTTCAACCAGACCGATTCAGCGAACCATGCCGACGGTGAAAACCATGGAAACGGAAGTCAAAGAAGTCACGCGGGAGCAGCTCATCAAAGGGCTCAACGAAGACCTGGCGCACGAGTACCAGGCCATCATGATGTACACCACGTATGCCGCCATGGCGAACGGCATCCATCGGCCGCTGTTGAAGGAGTTCTTTGAAGGAGAAATTCCGGAAGAGCTGCGCCATGCGCAGTTTCTGGCCAACAAAATCACGGCGCTGGGTGGTCTGCCCACTACCAAACCGGCGCCGGTGAAACTGGTGGAAAGCAACCGGGCCATGCTGGAGGAGGTCCTGAAGGCCGAAGAGGAGACAATCGCCCGCTACGTGCAGCGGCGTAATCAGGCGGAGGCCTTCGGTGACTACGGGCTGGTGAACGACCTGGAAGAGATTATCAGCGACGAGACGCGTCACAAGGAGGAGACCGAGAAGCTGCTGCGTGGCATGACGGAACACTGAGCATGACACGCGCCGTCAGGGAGCGCCGGCCCCATCAGGATGTGATCGTGGTGGGCGCCGGCGCGGCCGGCCTGGCCGCAGCCGAAGCGCTGGGGCGGGCCGGCCTTTCTGTGTGGTTGCTGGAAGCCCGTGATCGGATCGGCGGCCGCATTCGCACCTGGCGCGATCCGATTTTCCCCGTGCCCGTGGAACTGGGGGCCGAGTTCGTCCACGGCCGCCCGGCCGTGACCCTGCAATTGCTCCGGCGGGCCGGCATCGGGCTGATCCGGGTTCCGGAGGCGCACGGCCTGTTTCTGGACGGGCGGATGCAGGCGATCGACCTGCTCCAGACGCTTCGCCCCATGCTGGAGCGGCTGCCGGATCCGAAAGCCCCGGATCGCGCCTTTTCCACTTTTCTGGAACAGGACCTGTCCGGCGACGAGCTGATCGCCACGCGGGCAATGGCCCGCATCGTGGCCGAGGGCTTCGAAGCGGCCGATTCCGAGCAGCTCAGCGTGCAGGCGGTGGCCGAGGACTGGCGTCTGCGTGGCGACGAGGCCGACGATTACCCGCAGTTTCGTCCGCTGGGGGGATACGACCGGCTGGTCGCGGCGCTGTACCGCAGTCTCGACCCCGGACGGGTGCATGTGTATCTGCAGACGGTCGTCCACACGGTGCGCTGGGAGCCCGGACACGTCGAGGTCGAGGCACAACAGGCCGGGAAAAAGCGCCGCTTTCGCGCGCGGGCACTGGTGCTGACCGTGCCGCTCCCGCTCCTCCGGGACGAGGGTGAATTTGCACTTCGGTTCGACCCTCCGCTTCCCGAACGCTGGCGCACGGCGCTGGCGCAACTGGGCATGGGAGCGGCCGTGCGCGTCAACCTGTGCTTTCGGGAAGCCTTCTGGGAGCGCAACGCATCGTTCCGGGAACTGGCCTTCGTGCACGCCCCGGACGAAAGCTTTACCACGATCTGGCATCCACTGCCGCTGCATGTGCCGGTGCTGTTGGCCTGGGCCGGGGGACCGGCCGCCCGGCGGCTGCACGACTGGCCGGCCGAGGAGATCATTCAGGAAGCGCTGCGTACGATCGCGCGCCTCTCCGGCGTGCGTGATCCGGGCCGCTACCTGATCGGTGCCTGCCTGCACGACTGGCAGCGCGATCCGTTCGCGCAGGGGGCCTACAGCTACGTGCGTCCGGGTGGACTCGGAGCACGCCGGGTGCTGGCTCTACCCATCGAAAACACCCTCTTCCTGGCCGGCGAGGCCACCGATCCCGACGAAGCGGCCACCGTGGCGGGCGCCCTCCAGAGCGGCTATCGGGCCGCCCGGGATCTGCTGACAGCACTTGCCGGCGAGCCGGTCAAGGTGCCGTCAGACTGAACGAAGCCGGATCGCGCGCCCAGGACCTGGGCAGCATGCTCTCGACGCGTCCGCCTGCTTCCTCCGGAATCAGAAAGCCGACGCCGAGCGTGTGGCCCTGATAGCGTACCAGCACGTAGCCCCGGCCGGTGCAGCGGGACAGTTGTTCCAGACGTGCTCGAAAATCCCGGCGGGTCAGAAACGCCTCGGCCTGGGCCGCGTCGGTGTCGATCACGTTGCGCGTGGCGGCGTGGCCGAACTGCTGTGCGGCCGCCGTCGAGAGTTTGGGAAACTTCAGATAAATGCGCAGAAACGGAAGGCCCACGGTGCGCGGACGCGGGCGAACCGGCGGCCGGTGGTCGGCCGTCACGATGTAGACCTTCTTGCGGCCCGGTTGCACGAGCACGTAGCCGTCGAACGTAGACGGCGGAATCCCGAAGCGCTCTTCCAGATAGTGGAAGTACGGGGTCGGATCGACAATTTTGACCGCCTGTTGCAGTTCCGGTGTTCCGGTCATCTCAGGCCTGTCGTTCGAGTACGGCTACAAAGAAGCCGCCCGTGTCGTTCAGGTGGGGCCAGACGCGTAGCGTCAGCTCCAGCGAAGGATGCAGGCGCCGGCCATTCCACGCGGTAAGCCCCGGCGCGCCCCGGAAGCCTTCGAGGCGGGCCGGCAGAAGTCGGAGTGCTTCGCCCCAGCGCCGGAGCACTGCATCGACGACCAGCTCGTTTTCTTCGGGCGCGAACGTGCACGTGGCATAGACGATGCGACCGCCCGGGCGGCACAGCGTTACGGCTCGGTGCAGCAGGGCCGTCTGCAGCCCGCAGAGTTCCGGGGCGCCGGCAAACGCATCGGCCACCTGCTGATCCTTCCGAAAATTTCCCTCGCAGGAGCAGGGCACATCGATCAGCACGCGATCGAACGGACCACTTTCCAACGGATAGTCGGCGCCGTCGTGTAGCGTGGTGGTGACGTTCAGCAGCCCCAGGCGCTCGATCGTGCCCGAGAGCTGGCGCAGGCGCAGCGGGTTGCGGTCGTTGGCCACGACCGTGCCCCGGTTCCGCATGCGGACGGCGATCTGGGCCGTTTTGCCGCCGGGGGCCGCGCACAGGTCCAGCACACGCTCGCCCGGTTGCGGGTCGAGCAGCGGCACCGGCAGCAGCGAGACCTCTTCCTGCACGTGGTAGTGTCCCAGCACGTAGGCCAGGCGGTTGCCGGGCTGGCTGTCGGGCGGCAGCCGAAAAGCATCAGAGCGCCAGGCAAGCGGCTCCGGCTTCAGCCCTTCGGCCTCCAGCGCGGCTTTCACCTGTTCGGGCGTGGTGCGCAGCGTGTTGGTCCACGCGCACACCGGCAGCGGCCGCCGGAGCGTCGCTACGAACGCCTCCCAGTCATCCACAATGGGCCGATATCGGATGAACGCTGCAGGCAGCTCCATGGTCGTCTGTTGAACAGATGCACAGCGTGCACGCAAACAGGCGTGCGCGCGCTTTGTTCTCGGAAGAGGGCGAAGAGACGGCAGAGGATTGTATATTGTGAAGAAAGATAAAATTTGCAATAAATGAATCGATTCAATAAATGAAATATAGAAAATCAAAAGAATGGAGACGAAAAAGGGGATTGATTTTGCCAATATGAGATTATATGTTGAAATCCCGGTGAAAGAAAGCTGAGTGGATAATCTGTCGGTCATAAATCGGTTCAACTTTCAGCGCATGGCCTTGGTGCAGCCCGGGCAAACCTCGACATCGTCGGACACGCGCGTCGGTTCGCTGTCGGCCCAGGAGTACGACTGGATCCGGCGCATCCGACAGGGAGACGGCGAAGCCTATGCCGAACTGTTTCGGTGCTACTACGGTCGGCTCTGTCGCTTTGCGCAGGGTGTGCTGGGCGACGAAGAGGCGGCGTATGAGGTGGTCCAGGAGGTCTTTCTGCGCATCTGGGAGCGGCGCCAGCGCTGGCAACCCACGCACTCGCTCCGGCTGTACCTCTATCAGGCCGTGCGCAACGAGGCATTCAACTTTCGGCGCCGACAGCAACTGCGGCGTCGATGGCAGGTCGATGGGCTGCAACTCCCCGTACATCGAACGTGTGGCGATCCCGACGGTCTCCAGCGCCTGCAGGCCGAAGAGTTTCGGCAGGCTCTGGAACAGGCCATCGCGTCCCTTCCGGAGCGTCGGCGGTTGACCTTTCTGCTGCATCGCGAGCACGGCTTCACCTATGCGGAAATTGCCCGGATTATGGGGGTCTCGCCCAAGACGGTCAGTAACCAGCTGACCGAAGCCGTCAAATATCTCCGGGCCTGTCTGGCATCTTTTCTGGTCCAATAGGGTTGTAGCCGCTGTTTGACGTCTTAATCCAGAAAAAGCCGTCGGTGGCGCCTACGGTTAGCTGGCAAGATCTGGTGGATTACCTGGCCGGCGAGGCTTCGGAAGCCGTGCAGCAGCGCGTCGAACAATGGCTGGAGGCCGACGCACAGCACCGGGCGCTGTTTCGGTCGCTGCAGCAACTCTGGGATGCTGGAGCGGCTACGGATGAAGAGGATCCGGCCTGGCTGGAGGCACAGTGGCAGGCACTGCTGGAAAAAATGCGCGTCCGTGGCCTGTCCCTTCCGGAGATGCCCGCCCGGAAAGCGGAACAGCGATGCCGGTGCTCGTAGCCGGTCGGAAGGGTAGGGACGCAGGGGTTGCGTTTATGCTGGCTTTTTTGTAAAGTGATTTGACTTGAATCGATCCCGGTGAAGCCAGCCTGTCCGAAGGCTCGCGTGCGGGTGAAAGGCTGGACGAACGCCCTGAGGCCACCCCATTTTCCGAAGGCCATGAAGCACCTGGTAATCGGCTGCCTTATGCTTGGACTCGTAGCGGCCGGCTGTCAGAAAGCGGAACAGCAACCCCCTTCGACGGCCGCATTTCCTCCGCTCTCCAGTTACGACGAGCAGGCCCGCGCCCTGCTGGCACAGATGACCCTGGAGGAGAAAATCGGTCAAATGATTCAGGCCGAACAGGCCTTTCTCCAGGATCCCTACGACATCCAGACCTACCACCTGGGCTCCATTCTGAGCGGCGGCAATTCGGATCCGGCCGACGGTAACAGCCTCGAGGCCTGGACCGAGGTGTACGACAGCCTGCAGGCCATTGCGCTGCGCACGCGGTTGGGCATTCCGCTGCTCTACGGCATCGACGCCGTGCACGGCCACAGCAACGTCGAGGGAGCCGTGGTTTTTCCGCACCACATCGGGCTGGGAGCCACGCGCGACCCGGACCTGGTGGAGCGGGTCTATCGCATTACGGCCATCGAAATGCGGGCCACCGGTATTCACTGGAATTTCGCGCCGTGCATTGCCGTGGCGCGGGACGAACGCTGGGGCCGCACTTACGAGAGCTTCTCGGAAGATCCGGAACTGGTGGCCACGCTGGGTGCGGCGGCCGTGCGCGGCCTGCAGAATGGCGGGCTGAACAACCCGCTGGCCGTGCTGGCCTCGGCCAAGCACTTTGCCGGCGACGGCGGTACGGCCTTCGGCACCGGTGGGCCGCAGGGGGCGCTGCTGGACCAGGGCGATGTGCGGCTGGACGAGGCCACGTTCCGCCGCATTCATGTGCGGCCCTACATCGACGCTATCCAGGCCGGGGTGGGCTCGATCATGGTGTCCTACAACAGCTGGAACGGCGTCAAGATGACCGGCCACAAGTACATGCTCACCGACGTGCTGAAGGGCGAGCTGGGCTTTGAGGGCATCGTGATTTCCGACTACAATGCCATCGATCAGGTCCATCCCGACTACAAGACGGCCATCGAGATTTCCATCAATGCGGGCATCGACATGGCCATGGTGCCCACTCGCTACCGCGAGTTTTTCCAGCTTCTGAAAGAGCTGGTCGAAGAAGGGCGGGTGCCCATGGAGCGCATCGACGACGCCGTGCTGCGCATCCTGCGCGTCAAATTCGCCATGGGGCTGATGGATGGCCCCGAGCACGTGTTCGCCGATCGGAGTCTGTGGGCGAAGTTCGGTTCGGCTGAGCACCGGGCCGTGGCCCGCGAGGCGGTGCGCAAATCGCTGGTGCTCCTGAAGAATGAAAACCAGACGTTGCCGCTGGCCAAAGACCTCGGCCGTATCCATGTGGCCGGGCTGCACGCCGACAACCTGGGCTATCAGGCGGGTGGCTGGACGATCGACTGGCAGGGCGGAAGCGGCGACATCACCGAAGGCACCACGATCCTGGAAGCCATCCGGAAGGCGGTGGCGCCCGGTACCGAGGTGACCTACTCGGAAGATGGCTCCGGCGCGGCCGGCGCCGACGTGGCCATCGCGGTGATCGGCGAGCGGCCCTACGCTGAATTCCTGGGCGACCGCTCCGACCTGTCGTTGGATCCGGACGACGTGGCCGTGGTCCGTCGCCTGAAAGAAGCCGGTGTGCCTGTGGTGGTGATCCTGATCTCCGGGCGCCCGATGATCATCAACGACGTGCTCGAAATGGCCGACGCCTTCATCGCGGCCTGGCTTCCGGGTAGCGAAGGCGACGGCGTGGCCGACGTGCTCTTTGGCGACTACGCTCCGACCGGTAAGCTGCCGTTCTCCTGGCCGCGCTCGATGGATCAGATCCCCATCAACGTGGGCGACGAAGGCTACGATTACGACCCGCTGTTTCCCTTCGGCTATGGCCTGACCTACTGAATACCCCGGACGTCTGCGGAGGCTCTGGCCGGGGTTCGGCTTCGTGCCGGACCCCGGCATTTTTTTCGTCGCAACCTTCCTGTAAAAAGGAGCAGCCCGGTCGCGACCCCTTGGAACACGAGCCGGGCGGTAGGCGATTCGCAGGCTTTGCGAAAAGCCTTCAGCAAGAACCATGACGTTGTTTCGACGGACAGCCGTTCCGGTGCTGACGCCCCGCGCCGAGCTGGCGTGGGCCTCGGGCGCCGTGTTCAATCCGGGCGCCTGGTACGACGGAGAGCGCGTGCATCTTGTCTTCCGGGCCGTTCCGGCCGGCTATCGGCGCTTTCCGCTGCCGAATGCGGGACCCGGCGAGCCAGCTTATGGCTTCGAGCCCTACATCTCCTCGCTCGGCTACGCCACGAGCACCGACGGCGTGCACTTCACCTGGCGCGAGTCGCCGCTGCTTGCGCCGGGCGAGGACTTCGACCGCTACGGACTCGAAGATCCGCGCATCACGTTCCTGGAAGGACGCTACTGGATCGTACACACGGTGCTCAGTACGCCGGCTTTCGGTCCCGGCGATGGCGTCCGCATCGGGCTGGCCTCGACGACCGACTTCGTGCAGGTCGAAAAACACGGCGTGATCGGTCCGCCTGTGCGCGACAAAGACGCCGCGCTCTTTCCGCGTCGCATCCGGGGCAAACTGGCGCTGCTGCACCGCATCGAACCGGACATTCAGATCATCTATTTCGACGACTGGGACGAACTGCTGCACCGGTCGGCTGCGCGCTGGGCCGAACACCTGGCTGACCTGGACGAGCATGTGGCGCTCCGTCCGGCCCGGCGCTGGGAGCGCAAGAAGATCGGGGCCGGACCGCCGCCCATCGAGACGTCTGAGGGGTGGCTCCTGATCTACCATGGCGTGGACGAAACCTACACCTACCGGGCCGGTGCAGCGTTGCTGGACCTGGACGATCCGCAGCGGACGATCGCTCGCGTCCGCGTGCCGATCCTGGAGCCCGAGCTGCCCTTCGAGCGCGCGGGGGACGTGCCCAACGTCGTGTTTCCGGAAGGAGCCGTGGTGATCGATGGCCAGCTGCACGTGTACTACGGCGCAGCCGACAAAGTGATCGGCCATGCGGTGGCATCGTTGCGGGACGTGGTCGATTTCGTGCTGGAAGAGCAGCGGCATAGCTGGACGATGCCCCGGGTGTACATGTTGCCCAGCGACCGGGGCCGGGCCATGCGCACGATCGAGACGCCGCCGCCCGTCGAGGTCGAGCGTCTGCATGGCGGACGACCCGTACTCGAGCCGGATCCACAGCATCCCTGGGAGTCGCGCGTGGTGCTGAATCCGGCCGCCGTGCTCGTGGAGGCGGGCGAGGAGCTGGAGCGGCTCATGGACGCCTGGCAGCTTACCGGGCCGGAACGCGAGCGGCTTCGCCGGGCCGGCGGTGCGTGTGTGATGATCTACCGGGCCCAGGGGGCGAAAGGAAGCCCGGCCGGGCATGCGCCCTCTTCGCTGGGGCTGGCCGTGCTGACGCCCACGCTGGAACTGGTGCGGCGCTGGCAGGAGCCTGTCATCCGACCCGACGCCGTCTTTCACGACCTGGGTGCCGAAGATGCCCGCTGCACGAAGATCGGCGATACCTACTATCTGTTCTACACGGGCTACACCACCGAACACCCCCGCTTTCCGTCGTTCATCGGACGTGTGCACATCTGCCTGGCTACCACACAGGACTTCGTGCACTGGGAGCTGCATGGTCCGATCCCCGGCGACGTGAACGACGTGGACAACAAAAACGCAGCGCTGCTGCCGGAGCCCGTCGATGGCAAATGGCTGCTGCTGCACCGCCCCATCTACGGGCGGCATCCCATGGCCATCCATCTGGCCGAAGCCGACCGGCCCGAGGGGCCCTTCCACAGTCGGGGCCTGCTGATGGCCAGCTACCGCTACCGGGAGTTTGCGCTTTCCTGGATCGGAGCAGGCGGCCCGCCCATCGCGCTGGGCAACCGGCGTTTCCTGATGATCTACCATCAGGGACACATGGACTGGGACGGGCACCGGGAGTACGATCTGGCGGCGGCGCTGCTGGATTTCAACCGACCCGATCCCGTCGCAGCCCGCCTGGAGCCGCTCATGCGGCCGCGCGGCGACATCGAAAAGGTGGGCGACCCGGAACTGGGTGTGGATAATGTGCTGTTTGCCTGTGCAAATTATGTATGGCGTGGTGATCTGATCATCCCGTATGCGGCGGCCGACAGCCGCATTTTTGGGGCACGGATTCCGATGAGCGAGCTGATCGCAGCCCTGGAGCGACGGGCCGCCGAAGAACCTGAAGTCGCAACGACCAAAGCATTGTAAAGCGAGACGATGCGCGACTACGAAGTGCTTCCGATGCCCCAGCAGGTAGGCGAGTTGTTTCGGCGCTACGAGGGCAACCCGATTCTGACGGCCGACGACTGGCCCTACCCGTGCAACTCCGTGTTCAATCCGGCGGCCGTTCGTCTGGACACGGGCGAAACGCTGCTGCTGGTGCGCGTGGAAGACCACCGGGGCGTGTCGCATCTGACCGTGGCCCGGAGTCCCAACGGACTGACCGACTGGACGATCGATCCCGAGCCGACGCTGGTGCCCGATCCGGAGCACTGGCCCGAAGAATCCTGGGGCATCGAAGATCCGCGCATCGTGTGGCTGGAGGAGATGGGGTGCTATGCGGTCACCTACACGGCGTTTTCGGAGGAAGGACCGGCCATTGCGCTGGCGCTGACCGAAGACTTCCGCACCTTCGAGCGGCGCGGCCTGCGCATGCCGCCGGAAGACAAGAATGGCGTGCTCTTCCCTCGAAAGATCGGCGGCTACTGGGTGCTGCTGCATCGGACCTCCAGCACGCGGCGCGAGACGCATCCGGCCATCTGGCTGAGCCGGTCGCCGGATTTGCGGCACTGGAGTGGTCCGCGCGTGGTGCTGCGGCCGCGTCCGGGCATCTGGTGGGACCACGTGCGCATCGGGGCCGGACCGTCGCCTATCGAAACGCCCAAGGGCTGGCTGCTCATCTACCACGGCGTGCGCACCATGGTGGCCGGCGACATCTACCGGGTGGGCATGGCGTTGCTGGATCTGGAAAACCCCGCCCGGGTGATCCGACAGGCGCCCGGCTGGATCCTGGGCCCGCGGGCCCCGTACGAACGCATCGGCGACGTGCCCAACGTGGTGTTTCCCTGTGGCTACGTGCTGGACGGCGACACGCTGCGTCTCTACTACGGCGCGGCCGATACCTGCGTGGCCGTCGCCGAAGCGCGCCTGAGCGAGCTGCTCGACTGGCTGTTGAACGGTCACTACGACGGACAGGCCCGAGGCTGAGCCATGCGGATCGCCATGCTGGCCCCCATCGCCTGGCGCGTGCCGCCCCGTCACTATGGCCCCTGGGAGCGGGTCGTCTGGCTGCTGACCGAGGGGCTGGTCGATCGAGGCGTCGACGTGACACTGTTTGCCACGGCCGACTCCCAGACGCGCGCCCGGCTCATTGCCGTATGCCCGCGTCCCTACGAAGAGGATCCTTCGCTGGACCCGAAGGTCTGGGAGTGTCTGCACATCAGCGAGGTGTTCGAGCGCGCCGGGGAATTCGATCTCATCCACAACCACTTCGACTTTCTACCGCTGAGCTACAGCGGCCTGGTGCGTACGCCGGTGCTGACCACGATCCACGGCTTTTCGTCGGAGCGCATTCTGCCGGTCTATCGCAAGTACAACCGCCGCACCTACTACGTCTCGATCAGCAATGCCGACCGGCATCCCGACCTGGATTACGTGGCTACCGTGTATCACGGGATCGATCTGGAGTCGTTCACGCTTCGCACCGAGCCGGGCGACTATCTGCTCTTTTTTGGCCGCATGCATCCCGACAAAGGGGCGCGTGAGGCGATCGAGGTGGCCCGTCGGAGTGGCATGCCGCTGAAGATGGCCGGCATCATTCAGGATCGGGCCTACTTCGAGCAGGAGGTGGCGCCGTTCATCGACGGCCGGCAGATTCAGTACCTGGGGTCGGTGGGACCGGCCGATCGAGATCGGCTGCTGGGTGGTGCCTACGCGCTGCTGCACCTGATCAACTTCGACGAGCCGTTCGGGTTGAGTGTGGTCGAAGCGATGGCCTGCGGCACCCCCGTCGTGGCCCGTCCGCGCGGCTCGATGCCCGAGATCATACGGGACGGCGAAACCGGCGTGCTGGTGCAGACGGTGGAGGAAGCCGTGGCCGCATTGCCCCGGCTGCGTCAGCTCGACCGTGCGAAAATCCGCGCCTACGTGGAGCGCCGCTTCAGCCGCGAGCGCATGGTCGACGACTACCTGCGCGTCTACGAAGAGGTGCTGCGTCGGCACCGGGCCCGTTCGGCCGCTTGAGCCATTTCCCGGCGACGCCTATCTTGTCGGCGTGCGTTCGGCCTATGTAGCAAAGCCATACGGCGAAGTGGCGCCACAGGCGCTTCTACACGTACAGCGCGGCCGAATGCACGCTTGCGTGCAGCTTCAACCAGACAGACAGGTACTATGGAAACGCACACCCTGGCGCATAAAGTTGTAGTGGTTACCGGCGCCGGCGGACGGCTGGGACAGCAGCTTCTTCGTCGTTTTGCACAGGAAGGATCCCGCCTGGCGGCGGTGGTGCGCACGGCCGAGCAGGCCCGTCAGCTTCAGCTTCCGGAAGGTGCCGAAGGTGCGGCTTTTCATGCCGATCTGGCCGACGAGGCGCAGGTAGCCGCCTGCTTCGGCAAAATCTGGGACCGCTTTGGCTACGTGGACGTGCTGGTGCACGCAGCCGGATTGTGGGACGAGCGCCCGTTGCTCGAAATGACGCTGGACGACTGGCGGGCCATGCTGGACGCGAACCTGACCTCCACGTTCCTGTGCTTCCGCGAAGCAGCCCGTCTGATGCGCGGGCGCTCCGGCGGACGGCTGATCGCGTTTGCATCAATGCAGGGCGCCGACCGTGGTCGCGCCCGTCAGGCCGCTTACTCGGCCGCCAAGGGCGGCCTGGTGCGTCTGGTCGAGGCCATCGGCGGCGAGCTGGCGGCGCAGGGCATCACCGCCCATGTCGTTGCCCCCTCGGTGATCCGGTACGATGAAGGCAGCGAGGGGTCCGGCGTGACGGCCGCCGAACTGGCCGAGCTGTGCGTCTATCTGTGCACGCCGGCCGGCGCTGCACTCAACGGCATGGTGATCCGCGCCTACGGCCGCGATTTTTAGGGTTTACCGGCTGGAGGCCGGCTGGCGCTTCTGGCTTTTCCGGTCCGGCGCGGGCGGTTCGGCAAGTGCACGTTCGGGGTCCGGGTGCGTGATGTCCACGTAGCCTTCGTACCAGCGGTGGGTGATCGGCAGGCCGTGCTCGATGAGGCGCCGGTAGAAGCGATCGCGTGGCACCACCTGTTCGGGGGGCAGGGCACCGCCGCCTTTGACTTCGCCGGAAGCGATCATGAGCGCCACGAGGGCCGTGGGGATCGCGGTGCAGCGACGCATGGCGCTGATCTGCTGCTCCTGATCGTAGCGATCGGCCATTTCGTAGAGGAGCGTGCAGGGTTGGCCGTCTCTGCGCCCGTGGATGGCGATCCGGAGCAGCACGGCGTCTTCGTAATGGCCGCCCAGCCGCTGGCGCATGCGTCGTACGAGCACGTCGCGGTAGGTCAGGTGCGTGCGCACGTCGATGGAACGCGGCTCGCCGAAGCCCAGTCCCAGCACAAAGCGCATCTGGCTGGCATGACAGGGCCAGCGGATGCTCTTGTAATCGAGCACCTGAATGCGCCCGGCCAGCTGCTCGGCCAGCGTCGAAAGGCCACCCGCCGTATAGAAGGCTTCCATTTCTCCGAAGGGCTCTTCGAAGCGGATCCGCTCCATGCCGGTCAGCGGCTCGACGGTCTCCAGCTGGCCCTCACGAATGAGTTGCACCGGATTCGTATAGTCCTCGATCACCTTTTCCGCCGACCAGGAAATGCGGAAGTTGAACGGGTGCGGATCCAGCGGTACATCGCCCACGCGCAGGTAGGCCGCCTCGACTTCATCGAACTGGTCGATGCCGTGCAGGCAGAGGATGTTCACCAGACCCGGGGCCAGGCCGCAGTTGGGAACGATCCAGACGGCCCGTTTGACGGCTTCTTCGTGCAGGTCCAGCTCCTGACGCACGATCTGGTCGTTGCCGCCCATGTCACAGAAGTTGACGCCCAGCTCCAGGCAGAGACGGGCCAGGGCCGGATTGAGTTGCGGCGGGGCGGCACTGATGACCACCTGGCTTCCCTGCAGGATCGGTTCCAGCACGCCGTGATCACGTGCGTCGATCTGGAAGGAGCGCAGCCGGCTGGTCTGCAACCGGTCGTGCAACTCCTGCAGGTTGCGGGCGCGGGCGTCGCAGACCTGCACCTGGGCTACTTCAGGCTGACGTACCAGAAACGAAGCGATGGCCGAACCAATGGCACCGGCTCCAATGATCGTTATGCGCATGGTCGTCGTCGGGCAGATGGCGTGCAGGGAAAGCGGGGCAAGACGATCCAGTATCGTTTAAAGATACGGCCAGAATCGCTCATTTTTAAGACCGAATCGTGCAGTTCGACAAGGCTTTACAGAGCCTCTTTTAAAGGGCCAGGCGCCCCTCCAGCGCACGGGAGAGCGTGGCCTCGTCGGCGTACTCCAGATCACCTCCGATGGGCAGGCCGCGGGCAATGCGGGTGACGCGCACGCCCAAGGGTTTGAGCAGCTGCGCCAGATAGTAGGCAGTTGTGTCGCCTTCGACGTTGGGATTCAGCGCCAGGATGACTTCCTGAACACGCGGAATACGACCTTCCGGATAGAGCGCGGCCCGCTCGGGGTCGCCGTTGGTGGGCGCCACGCGGGCCACGAGTTCACGGATGCGCAGGTCGTCCGGGCCGATACCGTCCAGCGGCGAGATGACGCCGCCCAGCACGTGGTAGACGCCCCGGTACTCGCCCGTGCGCTCCAGGGCCAGCACGTCGCTGGGTTCTTCGACCACGCAGATGGTGGCGTGGTCCCGCCGGGGCGAGCGGCAGATGGCGCAGACTTCTTCGTCGGTCACGTTGAAGCAGATGGCACACTGGCGCACGCGTTCTTTGACGGCCAGCAGAGCCTGCGCCAGCGCCTCCACTTCCTCGCGGGGCATTTTCAGGATATAGGCCGCCAGCCGCTGGGCCGTTTTGCGCCCGACGGTGGGCAGCCGCATGAGCTGCTCGACAAGGGCTTCGACCGAAGGCGAAGTGAAACTCATCGCGTTACAGTCCCAGCGCACTCAGGTCGATGTCCAGGCCGGGCGGTAGCAGCGTGCCGGCCGCCTTCTGCATTTCCTCACGGGCCATCCGGGCCGCTTCCTCCAGCGCCTTGTTGACCCCGGCCACGATCAGGTCTTCCAGCATGTCCTGATCTTCAGAGCGGAAAGCGTCGGGATCCACTTCGATGCGGACGATGCGTTGCAGGCCATTGGCTGTCACGCGCACGATCCCGCCGCCGGTCTCCACCGTGACCGTTCGGTTGCCCAGCGCCTGCTGCGTTTCCGCAAGGCGCTGTTGCAGCTCCATCACTTTTCCAAAAACTTCGCCCAGATTCAGCGCGCCGTCCATGTGCTCGGGGGACTTATGGTTGCGTAGCAGGTGAACGCGCAGCCGGAGCCCTGGTTCATTGACCGTTGCCCCAGTACAGTTCGCAGCCGAACTGGTCGATCAGCTTCTGTACGACGGGCGAGGTGCGACGCAGGCGTTCCAGCACCAGCGCGGGATCCTCCGGTTCGGGCGCTGGAGGTGCCGCCTGCGCGGGCGCTTCACTTGCCGGCTTCGGTGAGCGGAAACGCAGCGCTGTCAGCTGTTGCGCTTCTTCTATAAAAGCGCAGAGTTGCTGCAGCAGAAACGATGCCTGATTCTGGAGCAGCCGGGCGTAAGCCGGATCCCGGACGTCCACCCAGAGCGTGGTGCCTTCGATCGACTCGGGTCGGGTGTCTTCCAGCACCATGCCCACATGACGACGAACCTGCGCAACCCGTCGCACGAACTCCGGCCAGCGGTCCTGCAGCGCCACCAGCAGTTCGGCGGGGGATTCGGCCACCAGTACGTCCGTTGCTTCCGCGGTGGCCAGCGCGGCCTGTCCGCCGGAGCCTTCCGGCCGATTGCGCTTCAGCGTCTCCAGCGCAGGTGGACCGAAAACGGAGCTCATTTCGGACGTGGTATGCGGCCGGGACTCCGGGGCCTCAGGACGTGCCGGTTTCGAGGCGGCCGGTGTGGAGCGAACGGCCGGCCCGGAGGCCGTGCGGCTCGGAGGAGAGCCGCCCGAATCGGTGCGTGGCGGCGAAGTTTTCGCCAGACGTTCCAGCAGGTCGAGCGCCCGGCGCAGATCGACGGCATGCGGGAGGCTGGCCATGCGGAGCAGCGTCAGCTCCAGTTGTAACCGGGGTTGGGCGCTGCTTTTCAGGCGGCTTTCCAGATCGGCCACCAGTCCCAGCAGCCGCAGCAGGTCGGCTTCCTCGAAGGCCCGGGCGGCTTCGGCGTAGCGTCGTCGGGTGGCCTCGCCCGCCTCAATCAGCGAAAGGTCGGGCATGGTGCGGGCCACCAGCAGGTTGCGCAGGTGCTCGGCCAGCCCGATGGCGAACTCCTGCAGGTCGTAGCCGGACCGCACGACCTGTTCGACCACCGCGAGCATGCCGGCACCGTTGCCCGTGCGCACATGGTCGGTCACCGCAAAGTACAGGTCCAGATCCACCACGCCCAGCGCCTGCGCCAGCTCGGCATAGCGCAGCGTGGTGCCGCAGAGCGAAACCGCCTGGTCGAAGGCCGAAAGCGCGTCGCGCAGGGCGCCGTCTCCCTTGCGGGCCAGCAGCATGAGCGACTCGTCGTCGGCCTCGACGCCCTCGGCCGCGCAGATCTCGCGCAGCCGGGCCACGATGGCCTCGACCGGAATGCGGCGAAAGTCGAACCGCTGGCAGCGTGAAAGGATCGTGGGCAGAACCTTGTGCGGCTCGGTGGTGGCGAAAATGAACAGGGCATGCGGCGGCGGTTCTTCGAGCGTTTTCAGGAGCGCGTTGAAGGCCGCGTTCGAGAGCATGTGCACCTCGTCGATGATGTAGACCTTCTTCCGCGCACCCTGCGGCGGCACCCGAACCGTCTCGCGCAGCTCGCGCACGTCCTCGACCTTGTTGTTCGAGGCCGCGTCGATCTCGAACACGTTCAGGCTGCGCCCCTCCTCGAAGGCGACGCACGCCTCGCACCGGCGACAGGGTTCGGCGCGGTCCTCGCGTTCTTCCAGCGGCGTCTGGCAGTTGATCGCCTTGGCCAGCAGGCGCGCGGCCGTCGTCTTGCCAACGCCCCGGGGGCCGCTGAACAGATAGGCGTGGCCCAGGCGGTTCAGACGAAGGGCGTTTTTCAGCGTCTCCGTTACGTGCTCCTGAGCGACCAGTTCACGGAAAAGCTGCGGGCGATACTTGCGGGCGGCTACCAGATAACGCTGTTCCTGCATGATGCCGGGCGTGGTCAGGGACGCAGGTTTTTCTTTTCAGAACGACGCGCCGGGCAAAAGGATCGCCCGACTTGCGTCTGGATACAGAATTGAATATTCTGTGAAGTAGAGCCCAACTCTTCAAACCAACGCGAGCGACGCATGGAACCACGCAAAGGCTTTTTCGAGGCGCTGTTCGATTTTTCCTTCTCGGAATTCATTACAGCGCGGCTGATCCGGTTGCTTTATGTGCTGGCGCTGATCGGGCTGGCACTGTTTGCGATCGTCTCGATCTTCACCGGGTTTGTCGAAGGGTTCGGTGAAGGTCTCCTGAGGCTGATTCTTTCGCCCATCTTTTTCCTGCTGGGCGCCATTGTGGCGCGGATTTACCTGGAGCTTGTCATCGTGATCTTTCGCATTGCCGAGCACCTGGCGCGGCTGGTGGCGCTTACGGAAGCTCGGGGCGGGGCGCCGTCGCCGCCGGAGCCACCGCTTTGAGCGACGACGCGGAGGTCGGGCGGGGCGGTTGAAAGCAGCGACGGCAGCGGGGTTCGTAGCGGTCGGCCGCCCCGAGCACGACCCGTCCTTCTTCGTCGGTCAGCCGTTGCGAGTGGTTGGCCGGCGCGCCGCAGACGGCGCAGATGGCATGCAGCTTTGTCACGTACTCGGCCACGGCCATGAGCTGGGGCATGGGCTCGAACGGCCGACCCATGTAGTCCTGGTCCAGACCGGCCACGATTACCCGTTTGCCGTCGTTGGCCAGTTGCTGGCACACGTCCACCAGCGTCATGTCGAAAAACTGAGCCTCGTCAATGCCCACCACGTCGGCCGATCCGGCCAGCAGCAGGATCTGCTCGGCGCTGTCGACCGGCGTCGAGCGCAGCGCGTTTTCGTCGTGTGAGACGACGTCCGTTTCGCTGTAGCGCCGGTCCATGCGGGGCTTGAAGACTTCGACGCGCTGGCGGGCGATCTGCGCCCGGCGCAACCGGCGGATCAACTCTTCGGTCTTGCCGCTGAACATCGAGCCGCAGATCACTTCGATCCAGCCGACCGAGCCGCCGTGCCGCAGAATCAGGGGTTCCATGGGCATGAGTTCGTCCGCGGGTTGGACTGCTCCGGTAAGATACGCCTCGCCTCGCGTTTTTTCCATGTTGAAATAGGGTGTTGCCTGACTCCCGCTGTCTTTGTAGCATACAGCCATTAATATGGGATCGCTGATTTTCCGGTGCATGATGGCGCCATGCCAGAGATGATCCGCGGGCATGACAGGGCGGACACAGTGGTCCGCCCCTACGGGATAGGGAAAATGTCAAGGATCTGGTAAGGGCGCACCGAAGTGTGCGCCCGTGCTTTCTCACATGCACTATTAAGTCAAATCAAGTGAAAAAGCATATTGCGAGACACTAAACCCAAACGCACCATGCCTGCATTGCGACGTTTGCTGATCTGTGTGTGGCTGATGCCGGGAATCGTTTCGAATGGTTTCGGCCAGACCATGCGCGGCGATCTGATCGACGTGAGCGAGGCCTTTCAGCGGCTCGATCCGGTTTACTTCGTCCCGGCCCGCGTCGAGGCGTTCGATCCGGCGGTCGGACAGGGCCAGCTTCGCTGGGAACGCTATCAGCGTCAGCCCAGCCTGTCGTTCAACAAGATCGACCGCCCCCTGGTGCGCGCCTCGTCCACCGAGTTTCCGGCCACCGAGTACGACCGGGATCCGGTGCTTCCCTTCACGATCGAGCCGGTCTCGCCACGTACCGTGCGGCTGCGGTTTCTGACCCGGGCCGTGGCCCCCGACGACACCCCTTCGTTGATGCTGGTGGGACCGGTGCCGCACGACGGAAGCTGGCAGGTGCAGCAGACCGACAGCCTGATCACGTGGACCAGCCCGGCCGGCTATCAGATCCGGCTCTACCGCGATCCCTGGCGGATCGCCTTCTACGATCCCACCGGACGGCTGCTGACGCGCACCATGACGCTCGACGAGCCGGCCACCTTCGCCTTCGACCGCGTCCCCTTCTGCTACATCCGTCGCTCCGAGGACCTGAGCCACTGGACGGCCGCCACCTTCGAGCTGGCCTACGACGAGAAAATTTTCGGCACGGGCGAATCCTTCACGCGCTTCAACAAACGCGGCCAGAAAATCATTGCCTTCCTGCGCGATGGAATGGGCACGCAGGGCCGGCGCATGTACAAACCGATTCCGTTTTTCCTGAGCAGCCGGGGCTACGGCGTTTTCGTGCACACGAGCACGCCCGTCACGTTCGACTTCGGCCACACGTTCGACCAGTTCAACACGATCTACACCGGCGACGAGACGCTCGATCTGTTTTTCTTCTTCGGCACGCCCGGGCAGATCCTCTCCGAGTACACGGCGCTGACGGGACGGAGTCCGGTGCCGCCACTCTGGTCGTTCGGTCTCTGGATGAGCCGCATTACGTACAATTCGGAGCAGCAGGTGCGCGAAGTGGCCGCCCGGCTTCGCCAGTATCGCATTCCGGCCGATGTCATTCATCTCGACACGGGCTGGTTCGAGACGGACTGGCGCAACGATTATCAGTTTTCCACCACACGCTTTACGGATCCGGCCCGGATGATCGCCGACCTGAAGGCGCAGGGCTTTCACATCTCGCTCTGGCAACTTCCCTATTTTTCGTCGAAAAACCGACTCTATTCGGAGATCGTCGAAAAGGGGCTGCACGTGCGCAGCGAAAACGGACGATGGCCCTTCGAAGACGCCGTGCTGGACTTCTCCAATCCCGAAGCGGTGGCCTGGTATCAGGAGAAGCTGGCCGGTCTGTTGCGCATGGGGGTGGGAGCGATCAAGGTGGACTTCGGTGAAGATGCGCCAGTTCGCGGCCTGTACGCTTCGGGGCGGACGGGCTGGTACGAGCACAACCTCTATCCGCTCCGCTACAACAGGGCGGCGGCCGAAATCACCACGCAGGTTACGGGCGAGCACATCATCTGGGCCCGCAGCGCCTGGGCCGGCAGCCAGCGCTATCCGCTGCACTGGGGCGGCGACGCCGAAAACACGAATTCGGCCATGGCGGCTACGCTACGCGGGGGGCTGTCATTCGGCCTCTCGGGCTTTACCTACTGGAGCCACGACGTGGGCGGCTTCGTTTCGACGCCGTCGGTCGATCTCTACCGGCGCTGGCTGGCCTTCGGTGTGTTCACCTCGCACACGCGCTGCCACGGCGCACCACCGCGCGAGCCCTGGGCCTACGGCGAGGCGTTCGTCGATGACTTCCGGCGTATCGTAGAAGTCAAATATCGCCTGATGCCTTACATCTACGCGCAGGCCGTGCGCTCCTCGGCCGAAGGACACCCCATGATGCGCCCGCTGTTCTTCGAGTTTCCGGACGACCCGACTTCGTGGCTGATCGACGACCAGTATTTCTTTGGCGAGGCGCTGCTGGTAGCGCCGCTGTTCGAGACCGGGGCCACCGGCCGCCGGGTCTATCTGCCGCCGGGCACCTGGATCGACTACCAGACCGGCCGGGTGTACGAAGGAGGCCGGTGGCATGAGATCGAAGCCGGACCGGTGCCGATCATCGTGCTGGTACGCGACCATACGGTGTTGCCACACATTGCGCTGGCCCGGTCCACCATGGAAATGGACTGGAGCCGTCTGGAGCTGCAGGTATTCAGTACCGATGGGGCACCGGCCCGCGGATGGGTGGCCTTGCCCGGCGAAACCGCCCATGAACTGCAGGTTGTCCTGGGGCCGGATGGACCTGTCCTGCAGGAAGATCCGCTCGAGGGGCGTGTGCAGTGGCACCTGCAGCTTCGCACGCCGCGCAGGTGAGCACGAAAAAGGGGCGGCCAGCCGGCCGCCCCTTTTTTGCCTGTGTCTGCGCAGCAGGTTACACCCAGAAGGAGAAGTACAGATAAATCGCCAGCACCAGCCCCAAAACCACCACCGTCAACGTTACGTCCCGCCAGTCCCACGTCTTCCGACTCTCCGACCGATCCGACGCCGACACCGTCCCAAACGTCAATCCCCGTACCTTCTCCTCCGGCGGCGCCTCCGTCAACAACGACACGCCGACGATGATCAGCACGCTCAGCAAGAACAGCAGCCCCGAGAAATAATAGCCGTTAAACGCGCCGATCGCACCCAGCACCGTCCCCGGATCCAGCGCCCCGTTCTGCACCATCGACTGCAACGTCAACTTCACCATCGCCAGCACAAAGCCAACGCCCAGCCCCCACACCGCACCCTTCGCATTGATCCGACGGCTGGCCAATCCCAGCAGAAACACCGCCGTGATCGGCGGCGCCAGAAAACCCTGCACGTTCTGCAGGTAATCGTACAGCCCCGCCTTCGACTCGGCCATCACCTTCATGATCGGAATCCAGAGCAAACCCAGCCCCACCACTACCGCCGTCGCTATCCGACCCACCCGCACCAGCTCCGACTCCGGACGTCCCGGACGTAGCTTCTCGTAAATGTCCACCGTGAACAGCGTCGCGCACGAATTAAACAGCGACGACAACGACGACATCAGCGCCGAGAGCAACCCCCCAACCACCAGCCCCCGCAAGCCCAGCGGCAACAACTCCGCCACCAGCGTCGGAAAGACCATGTCCCCCTGCACCTGACCCGAAGCGTCCGTCGGAATGTGAATCAACCCCTTCAAGTGCAGCGCATAGCCGATCATCCCCGGCACCAGAAAAATGAACACCGGCCACACCTTCAAAAAACCACCCCAGAGCGCACCCCGTCGCGCATCCTGCAGCGAACGCGCCGCCAGCGTTCGCTGCACAATGTACTGGTCCGTGCACCAGTACCAGATACCCGTTACCGCCGACGAAATCATCACACCCAGCCAGGGGAAGTTGGGGTCACTATTCGGGCGCCAGAGGGCCCACTGCTCGCCCTGCAGGCGCGCCACCTCGCGCAACTCGCCCCAGCCCCCCAGCGCCGAAAGTCCGAACACCGTGATGAACACGCTCCCCAGAATCAACAACGCCGTCTGCAACACCTCGGTGTACACCACCGCCCGAAGCCCCCCCAGAATCGTGTAAATCCCCGTGGCCAGCACCGTCGCAATCGCCCCCACCCAGAACGCCTGATCCGGCGAACCAAACACGTCGGCCAGAAGCGTCCGAAACACCAGCGCCCCCGCATACACCGTCACCGACACCTTCGTGAACACGTAGGCCGTCAGCGACACAATCGCCAGAATCCAGCGCGCGCGGCTGTTGAAACGCCGTTCGAGAAACTCCGGCATCGTAAAGACGCCCGAGCGGTAGTAAAACGGCACGAACACCCAGGCCAAGAGCACCAGAATCCAGGCGTGCAGCTCCCAGTGCGCCTGGGCCAGGCCGTTGGCCGCACCGCTTCCGGCCAGCCCCACGATGTGCTCCGAGCCGATGTTCGAAGCAAAAATCGAGGCGCCGATGACGAAAAAGCCCACGTCGCGGCCGGCCAGGAAATAATCGGTGGTGGTCTTGACGCGGCGGGCCGACCACCAGACGATCCCGGCCAGGATCGCAAAATAGGCCGCCACGATTAACCAGTCCAGTACCGTCATAGGGCTTCCTCCGGGTTGGTTGAGATAGATGCACCATCAGGTATGGGTGGAAGGTCATGGCCGGGGAGCGCTTTTTTGAATACGCCCCCATTAGCCGTGTTTTAAAAATCCTCCTAAGATAGGCTTATAACCCCAAAGGCGAAAGGGCTTTTTGCATCCTATGAGAAAGACAGCAAATCTGTCGTTTTACAGGCGGGGTGCAATCAGAGAGGCGTTGTGACGTGCAGCCAGCGGGTCAGGGCGACATAGTCGTCAGGGGAAAGGTCTTCGGCGCGGGCCTGCGCCCAGGGTTCGGGCAGCGATAGTCCGGACGGCAGCAGACGCCGCAGGCTGTTGCGCAGCGTCTTGCGGCGCTGGTTGAAGGCCGTGCGGATGACCTGGCGCAGTAGTTCCGGATCGACATCCGGAAGCGGTCGCTCGAAGGTCAGGCGCACGACGGCGCTTTCGACGCGGGGCTTCGGACGAAAGACATGGCGCGAGACGGGAAACAGCAGCGCAGGAGTGGCCCAGAGCTGTGCGGCCACGCTCAGAATGCCGTACGTCTTGCTGCCGGGCGGTGCAACCAGACGCTCGGCCACCTCGCGCTGCATCATGAGCACGGCCTCGGCCAGCACCGCGCGCGCCTCGAGCAGCGCAAACAGGATCGGGCTGGTGATGTAGTAGGGCAGATTGCCGACGACATGGAGAAGGCCGCCTTTCTCCTCGGCCAGCTCCGCCCAGTCGACGGTTAGCACGTCGGCCTGGCGCACGTCCAGCTCCGGCCAGCGGGCCTTCAGTTCGGCCACGGCACGGGGGTCGATTTCGATGGCCGTCAGGTGCGGGTAGCGCTCCAGCAGCAGGCCGGTCAGGGCGCCGGTGCCCGGACCGATCTCGACGACAGGGTCTTCAGGTGCGGCCTGCAGCGACGCAACGATTTTGCGGGCGATGTTGGGATCCACCAGAAAGTGCTGGCCCAGGCGCTTGCGAGGACGAAACGGTACGGCCATGTCGCTCAGCGCAGGTGCTTGCGGCGGTTGCGCACGTAGTCCTCGAACAGGTACGCACCCAGGCGGTCCAGACTGGCGTAGTAGGCGCGGCCACGGTTGGCCCGGGTGAGCTGCTGGACGAACTGCTGCAGGTAGGGATCGCGGGCCACCATGAACGTGGTAATCGTGATGCCCTCGCGCCGGCAACGGACGGCCTCGTCGAGCACCTTGTTCACAATGCGGCGATCCAGGCCGAAGGCGTTGCGGTACATGCGGCCGTTTTCGAAGTGGCAGCTCGGCTTGCCGTCGGTAATCAGAAAAATCTGCTTGTTGCGGTTTTTGCGGCGGTGCAGGATCTGTCGAGCCAACTGCAATGCCGCCCGCGTGTTCGTGTAATAGGGGCCCACCTGCAGGTAGGGCAGCTCCTTGAGCGACACTTCCCAGGCGTCGTTGCCGAAGGCCACAATGTCGAGCGTGTCCTTCGGGTAGCGGGTGGTGATCAGTTCGGCCAGCGCCAGCGCGGTCTTGCGGGCCGGCGTGATCCGGTCTTCGCCGTAGAGCACCATCGAATGGGACAGGTCGATCAGCAGCACCGTCGCCACGCTTGTGTGGTGGTCGGTCTCGTACACCTCCAGGTCTTCCTCGCGCAGCGACCACTGGTCGATGCCGCTCCGGCGGAAGGCGTTCGAGAGCGTGCCCGTCAGGTCCAGCAGGTGCGGATCGTCGCCGAACTGCCAGGGGCGCGTTTCGGGCAGGCGCTCGTCGCCCTGGCCGGCATGGGGCGTCTTGTGCTGGCCCAGGCTACCCCGGCGGAGCTTGCGGAAGATCTCTTCGAGCGCGCTCTGGCGCAGCGTGCGCTCCATGCGCGGGGTGATCTGCACGACGCCCGTCCGCTCGTCGTCCTGCAGATAGCCCCGGCGCTTCAGTTCTTCGATGAAATCGCCCAGACCCATTTCTTCGTCGGTCAGGCCGTACTCCTGATCGAGCTGGCTAAGCCACCGGAGCGCCTCGGCCGCGTCGCCTGCCGTGAAGTGCAGCAGTTGCTTGAACAGCTCAAAAAGCCGCTCGAACGTCGATTGCTTCCGGCCGTGCCGCTCCGGATCCCATTGCGTGTAGCGTATCCACATGGCGCGCTGCTGCTGATTTCAGGGAGCGTAGGTGAGACACATCTGTGCAGCTGATAATGTCGCGGGTGCGTTTGTAGTAAGGCACGAAGCGTAGCGGAGTGCCGCCCTACGCCACTTCGGCTGACGCCTCCGTGGCTTACTACAAACAAAAAAACTCCCGATGACCTTCGTTGTATCCCTTAAGGGATTACGACGGGCAACTACAGAGGTTCATCCCCGGTAAGGCGTTTTCAGGTACTGGCGGGCACGTTCGTGGGCGCGGCCGAAGTCTTTCATCTGAAGTACTTCGCGGTAGCGAAGGATGGCGATGTCGCGCTGGCCCAGCGCGTCGTAGGCCATGCCCTGACGTAGCCGGCCCATCACCTTGAAGTAAGTGTCCTCTTTACGGCGGGCGGTGAGCGCCTCCAGCTTGAGCAGGTAGTCGAGCGCGATCTGGTAGCGGCGCTCCAGCATGTAGGACAGGGCGATGAAGTACAGGGCCTGCTCGGCCATGGCCGCGTTGTAGCCCCGGTGCCCTTCCTGGAAGCGGGTCAGTACGGCCTCGAAGGTCTGGCGCCCCTGTTGCCAGTGCCCCCAGCGCACGTAGACGCGGCCCTCCAGCGTGTGAAAGTAGCCGTTGTTGGGAAAGTGCGTGCGCAGCCAGCGCACGTGCTCCATCGTGCGCGCGTAGTCCTCCTCGAAAAGGTAATAGATCATGGCCAGAAAATAGACGGCTTCGGCCTGGATGTAGTAGCCGTGCCGGGCCGTCGCTTCGAGCTGGCGCAGGCCCGCTTCTCGGTCGCCGGACGGAAAGAAGACCATGACCGGTTTGACGAAGGGGTAGCGCTCCGGGATGACGGCCGCGTAGTAGTCGTAGAGTGCCTTGCCGAAGCGAAAGTCCGGGTTCTGAGGACGCCTTCGGGCCAGCGCCATGACGGCGTCGAGCGCGCGTTTGCCGTCGAGCGCCGCCTGAAACCAGTCGCCCCGGTTGGCGCGGAGCCGGCCCCGGAAGCCCAGCGCCGCGCTTTTGAAAAAGAGGGCGTCCAGGTTGTCCGGATCATGGCGCAGCATGCGCTCGCATCGCTTCAGCACGGCGTCCATCAGGTTGTAAAACGCCGCGTCGCGGGAGCGGTCCGACAGGTCCAGCAGGATCTGCCACCAGAGGTTCAGGCCGGTCAGAAACGGGCCGATCGGATGATCCGGATAGCGCTGGATGATCCGGGCAAAGTGGGCTTGAGCCCCGGCGAAGTCCAGGTCGTAGAGCAATTCCAGGCCGGCGCGGCCCTCGGTGCGCACCAGCGGGTCGTCGAGCACGGAGACGGTCGGGGCCGATTGCGGACGGCCGATGCGTCCGCTCAGGCTTCCGAGCAGCAGGAGTCCAATCAGCAGCAGACCTCGCCGGTAGTGCATTCCGAAACGAACGGGCTTGTTAACCGGAAAGCAGAACGGTAGAACGGCCTTCGGGGTCCGGGAAAAAGCGAACCCTTTTCTGGAAGGTGCCCGGGCTTCAGACGCAGCACGCCGGAGCGGAAAGCCCGGATGTGCCGACCTCGGCGGAAGGGCTACAGGGCCTGTAGCAGCCGGAGCCAGCGTTGCCAGGCGGCGTCGCGGGCGCGTCGGTTGGCGTCGGTGGTGTCGGCCGTCTCGCCGCGGCGCATGAAGGCGTGGCCGGCCCCTTCGTAGATCTCGTAGACGAACGTTTTGCCAGCCGCCCGCATGAGCGAGTCGGTGCGTGGGATCGTGGCGTTCACGCGGGCGTCGTTGCCGCCGTAGAAGCCATAGACGGGACACTGAATGCGGGCCACGGCTTCCGGATCGTCGGGGCCGGTGCCGTAGAAGACGAACGCGGCGGCCAGGTCGGGCCGGTGGGTGGCGAAGCGGAAGGCCTGGGCACCGCCCCAGCAGAAGCCCGCCACGGCCACTTTGCCGCTGGCGGCCGGCAGGTTGCGGGCATAGTCCACGACGGCGTCCAGGTCGGCCATCACCTGTTCGGGCGGCAGGCGGTAGATCGCCTCGCGGGCGGCGTCTTCGCCTGGAAAGTCGGCGGTGCGGCCGCCCCCGGGTGCCATGCCCGAGAGCAGGTCCGGTGCCAGCGCCAGGTAGCCCGCCTCGGCCAGGCGGTCGGCCACGCTCCGCACCCAGTCCGACAGCCCCCGGTTTTCGTGGATGAGCACGACGGCCGTGACGGGCGTGTCGCGCTCGGGATAGACGACGAATGTGTGCACGGTGCGGTCGTCGTAAGTAATGGCCACCCATTCCTGATGGCGGGGCGAATGCTCCAGCCGCTTGCGGATCGGATCCTGGGCCCGGGCGACAGGAACGGCCAACAGCAGCAGCGTGAAGATCCAGAAGCGCATGGTCGATCCATGAAGGTGGTGTGAAGTTCTGAAGGGAAGAATAAGCACGGGTACGGCTTCAGGCAAGGGGGATCTCCGGTCGGGCTTTCGGGTTCGTGGCGCAGGCTTACCCGAAAGGAACGAATGCGCGAAATTTCGGCACTGCTTTACGGACTGGGAGCCGCACAGGCGCTGCTGCTGACCGGCGTGCTGGTGCGTCGACGCCAGTATCCGTTGCTGTGGCTGGCGTTGCTCACCGGTGCGTTTGCCGTGGATCTGATGCTGGCGGCGGCGCATGTCGTCGGACTGGTTGCCCGATGGCCGCACCTGCTCGGGGTGGATTTTCCCGTTACGCCGCTCTATGGTCCGGCTCTTTATCTGTACGTGCGGGCCATGCTCACCGGGCGTTCCGCGCGGCGGGACGACGGGCTGCATCTGGTGCCGTTCGCACTTCTGGTGCTGGGATTGCTTCCGTTCTACCTGCAGTCGGCCGAAGCGAAGGTGCAGTTTCTGTCCCATCCGGAAGGTTTCTGGTCACGCATGCTTCGCGTGCTGACCGCGTTTAAACTGGCGCACGCATCGGGTTATCTGTTGAGCACGCTTTATCTGCTTTTTCGGTACCGACAGCGTCTGCAGCAGCTCTGGCTGACGGTTCATCGCCGATGGCTCCGGGTGTTGCTACTGGGAGGGCTGGCGCTGGCAGGCTTCGGGATTGGTGGTTATCTGCTGACGGCGGCTTCTCTGGCGCCGGTAGGGCTGGATGCGGGTTCTATTTTTGACGATCTGACCCTCTGGGCGCTGGCGTTGTTCGTCTGTGCGCTCAGTTACGCCGGGCTTTCCCTGTCGCCGGCTTTCGTCCCTCCGGCTCATCCAGAAAAGCCGCGCTACGCCCGTTCCGGTCTGGATCCAGAAGCCATCGCTCGGATTCGGGAGCAGGTGCTGGCCCTCATGGAAACGGAAAAGCTCTATCGCCAGCCGGATCTGACGCTGCAGGCACTGGCCGAGCGGCTGGGCATTTCGCCGCACAACCTGAGCGAGGTGCTGAACACGGCGTTCGGACAGAGTTTCTATGATTTCATCAATGGCTACCGCGTGCGCGAAGTGCAGGCGCTGCTGGCCGATCCGGAACGGGCGCACCTGACCATCCTTGCCCTGGCCATGGAGGCCGGCTTTTCGTCGAAGTCCACCTTCAATGCAGCCTTCAAAAAACACACGGGGTTGACGCCTTCGGCCTACCGGCGGCGTATGCTGGCCCGCCAGGCCTGAACCCACGGGGTCAGACCGGTTCAGGCGTACGGTCCCATCGGCTCGGACGCTTTGCGACGCCTCCGACGCTACCTTCGGAGCCCGTCAGCTGAAGTGCGAACAAACAGGTAGTTGCCGATGGGTACCGTTGCTCGATGGTTATTGCCGGTTGTGCTGGCAGGTCTTTTTGCGGAAACGCTCTTGGCCCAGACCATTCGCGGGCGGGTTGTGGATCGTGACACAGGTCAGCCGCTTCCCGGGGCCCACGTGGTGATGCTGCATACCGATCCGTTGCGGGGCACCACCACCGATGGCGAAGGGTGGTTCGTGCTGGGCGGTCTGGCGCCGGGCCGCTACGATCTACGCATCAGTTTTCTGGGATACGAACCGGTGGTGCTGTCGGGCGTGCTGGTGTCGGCCGGGCAGGAGACCGTATTGGAAATCGCCCTGAAAGAACAGGTGATCACCGGGGCGGCCGTGGTGGTGACGCCTGCGGTCGAGCCGGCGCGCCCGCTCAACGATTTCGCCTTACTGAGTGCCCGTTCTTTTTCCGTAGAAGAAACCCGTCGTTATGCAGGGGGCCTGGACGATCCGGCTCGAATGGCCGCCGTGTTTGCCGGTATTACCAGTGGCGCCGGCATTCAGGACAATGCCCTGATCATTCGGGGTAACGCACCCAAAGGGGTGCAGTGGCGATTGGAAGGTGTCGAGATTCCCAATCCCAACCATTTCGCCGATCAGGCCGTGCTGGGTGGGGGCGGACTGACGCTCTTCAGCAGCCAGCTGCTGGCCGATAGCGATGTGCTGACCGGCGCTTTCCCGGCCGAATACGGCAATGTGCTGGCCGGCGTGTTCGATATGCGTTTTCGACGAGGCAACGCCGCCCGACGCTCCTATGCATTCCAGCTCGGGCTGATCGGGATTGATCTGTCGTCTGAAGGCCCGTTCGTACAGGGCCGGGCGTCCAGCTACCTGTTCAATTACCGCTACTCGACGCTGGCCCTGCTGTTGCCGCTGCTTCCCACCGACGACGTGGCGCGTTTTCAGGATCTTTCGTTCAAGCTCAGTTTTCCGCTGGGACGCCGTGGATGGCTGGACGTGTGGGGCATCGGTGGACTGGACCGACAGACCTTCACGCCAGAGGCGGATACGGCCGACTGGCAATACCGACGGGATCGCGTACGGGGACGTCTGGCCCTCGACATTGGAGCGATGGGCCTGTCCCTCCGGCAATTGCTGGGGGATCGAACCCTCTGGCACACCACCCTGGCACTGACGCTGCACCACACGCACCTCGACGAGCGGCTGAAGGGATGGGATGGCGTGCTCCGCGACGATCTTACGGTGCGAAGCACCGAAGATCGGCTGATCGTGCGCTCGTACATCCAGCACAAGTTCGGCGCCCGGCATACGGCGCAGGTGGGTGTGGTGGCACAATGGCCGGGCTACGATCTGCACCTTCGCGCGGCACCGCACGAAGGGCAACCGCTTGAAACGATCGCGTCAGGCGCCGGACGCAGCCAGCTTTTGCAGGCCTATGCGCAATCGCTGCTCCGGCCCTCCGCCCGGCTGACGGTGAATGTCGGACTGCACCTGATGCACGTGGCGCTCACGCGTCATACCCTGCTGGAGCCCCGGATGGGCGTGCGATGGACGGTAGCCGACGGGCATGTGCTCCATGCCGGCTACGGTCTCCACAGCCAGATCGAACCACTTCGCATTTACTTTGTGACCCGCACCGAGGCCGGGCAACAGGTACAGCCCAATCGGCGACTGGGACCGGCCCGGGCGCACCATCTGGTGGCCGACTACGAGCGGCATCTGAGCACGCATACGCGGCTTCGCCTGGAGGGCTACGTGCAGGAGCTTTTCGAGGTGCCGGTCGTGCCCGGCTCGCCGATCTCCACGCTCAATCTGGAGCAGGACTGGGCGTTTCAGGAAACGTTGGTCAACGAGGGGGCCGGGCGCAATACGGGAATCGAGCTGACGCTGGAGCGCTTTTTCTCGCAGGGGAGCTACTACCTGATTACAGCGTCGCTTTTCCGCGCACGCTATCGCGGAGGAGACGGACGCTGGCGGCCCACACGCTGGGATCGAGGCTACACGATCAATGCGCTCTGGGGGCGTGAGTGGACGCTCGGGCGCAACCTGCTGGGGCTGAACCTCCGTGGAAGCCTGCTGGGGGGCCGTCGATGGAGCCCGGTCGATCCGATCGCTTCTGCGCAGCAACAGGACGTCGTCGAAGATCTCCGACGCGCGTTCGCAGAACGCGAACCCGACTTGTGGCTGGTCGATCTGACGATCACCTACCGGCGCAATCATCGCCGGCACGCCGAAGTCTGGGCGCTCCAGATCAAAAACCTGCTGGGTGCTCGCGAAACCTATCGGGCCTACAACATGCGTACCGGTCGCGTCGAAGCGGTGCGTGAAGGCTTTCCGCTTCCGGTGCTGAGCTTCAAACTGTTGCTTTAGTGGTGCGTTACGGCTTCGGCGCAATCAATCGGAGCATGACCACGTCGTGGCCGGGGACCTCGACGGTGAGCGGCGTCTCGGTGGTGCCGATGTCCCGATGCGCCCACAGATCGCGCAGCCGGTAGGTGATCCGGTCGAAAAAGGTACCCCGCCGGGAAAAGTCGTCAAAGATGTATGTCTCCCGGAAGTTGAACGTCACGGTGCGGGGCGTTTCGGTGCGGTTCAGGATGGCCATGGCCCAGTCGCCGCCCGCCAGTGGCCGGAACCAGATCTCCACGCCGGCCTCCCGCCGATAGGGAAAGCCCTGGATGCCCAGCGTGTCCTGATCGACGGCGATCACCTCCCGGTTGGTCAGGATTGCGCGCGTGGTCTCCGACATGTGGCGGACGTCGTTGCCGGCGATGAGCGGCGCGGCCAGCATGGCCCACATCGAGAAGTGGGCGCGGTCTTCGCTGACGCGCATGCCGTTGCCCACCTCCAGCATGTCGGGGTCGTTCCAGTGGCCGGGACCGGCGTAGATGCGCAGGCCGTCCTGCCTGTCCAGAATCTGTAGAATGCCCCACGACTTCCAGGTACCGTGGTCGATGACGCAGTCCCAGCAGTTGGTGATGTCGCCGGTGGTGCGCCACAGGTGGCCGATCGTACGGCCCCACTTCCAGGGCTCGTTCGTGCCCCATTCACAGATGCTGAAGACAATAGGGCGCCCGGCCGCATAGAGCGCATCGCGCATCGTGGTGTAGGCGCCGATGGGGTTCAGGTTCTCCGTATGGCACCAGTCGTACTTCAGATAATCGACACCCCAGCGGGCGTAGGTCAGGGCATCCTGGTACTCGTGGCCGCGACTGCCGGGTCGTCCGGCACAGGTGCGGTCGCCGGCGTCCGAGTAGATACCGAACTTCAGGCCCAGACTGTGGATGTAGTCGGCCAGCGCCTTCATGCCCGATGGAAAACGTTCGGGGTCGGGCTGGATGAAACCCAGGCTGTCGCGCTCGCCCTGCCAGCAGTCGTCGATGATCACGTATTCGTAGCCGGCATCGCGCATGCCCGAGCGTACCATGGCCTCGGCCACCTCGCGCACGATCTGCTCGTTGATGTTGCAGCCGAAGTGATTCCAGCTGTTCCAGCCCATCGGGGGCGTTCGGGCCAGTTGCTCGAATTTCTGACCGAAAACCACGCCGGCCACCAGCAGGCCCGCCAGACTCAGCAGCAGTCGTCGCATGATCTGAACCGGTCTTGTATACAGATGACGCGCTTCTTTCTCTAAAGAAACGACAGCGAAACCTTTTTGTAAAGAGATTGGATGAAATTGAGTATTCGTGCAAATATGACCCCTCAACAGATCCGGGGCAGTTGTTCGCCGCTGAGGAGGTCGAGCACGCGTGTGGTGCCGATGGCCGTGCGGAGCGTGACCAGCCCGGCCGGGCCGTCGGCCGTCACCTGACCGATCCGGCGGGCTCCGGCGCTGACGGGCTCCGTCTGCAGGAGCGACAGGGCCCGTTTCGCCTCGGCTTCGGGCACGAACGCCACAAAGCGCCCTTCGTTGGCCACGTAGAGCGGGTCGAGTCCCAGCAGCTCGCAGGCGCTCTGCACTTCCGGGCGCACGGGAATGGCCGTCTCGTCGAGCTGGATGTGCAGACCGGCCGTCTGAGCGATTTCCACCAGAGCCGCGGCCAGCCCACCCCGCGTCAGGTCGCGCAGGCAGTGCACCGCGACGCCGGATTCCAGCAGCTTCAGCACGGGCGCGGCCAGCGGCGCGCAGTCGCTCGCAATCTCGGTCTCGAACGCCAGTCCTTCGCGTACGGCCATGATGGCCATGCCGTGGCGGCCGATGTCGCCGCTGAGCAGCACCGCATCGCCCGGACGCACAGCCTCGGGGCCGATCGGATGCTCATGTTCGATCACCCCGATGCCGGCCGTGCTGATGAAGATGCCGTCGCCTTTGCCACGATCGACTACCTTCGTGTCGCCGGTGACGATCTCGAGGCCGGCCTCGCGGGCGGCCGCCTGCATCGAGGCCACCACGCGTCCGAGCGTTTCCATGGACAGCCCCTCTTCAAGAATGAAGCTGGCGCTCAGGTACAGCGGACGGGCGCCGCACATGGCCAGATCGTTCACCGTGCCGCAGACGGCCAGCTTGCCGATGTCGCCGCCGGGGAAGAACAGCGGTTGGACCACAAAGGCGTCGGTCGTGAAGGCCAGCCGCAAGTCGCCGATGCGCAGCGCAGCCCCGTCGTGGCGGCGGGCCAGCTCCGCGCTGGCAAATGTGCTTGCAAAGGCGTCGATAAGCTGTTGCATCAGGCGCCCGCCGCCCCCGTGCGCCAGCAGCACGTGCGGGTACTGCTGGATGGGCAGCGGACAGGCCAGCACAAAACCGTTGCCGTCGCTCATGGCGTGGAAACCTGTTTTTCGGTGAACCGACGATACCGGTAGTAGGCCGCGCAGGCGCCCTCGGACGATACCATGGGGGCACCCAGCGGATGCTCGGGCGTGCAGCGCGTGCCGAAGGCCGGGCATTCGGTCGGCTTTTTCGCACCCTGCAGCACCTCGCCGGCAATGCATTCCGACGCTTCCTCGGCCGTGTGCGCCACCACGCCAAACTTACGCTCGGCGTCGTAGGCCCGGTAGGGCGCCCGCAGGCCCAGCCCGCTCTGAGGCAACTCGCCGATGCCCCGCCACTTGCGCGGCACGATCTCGAACACCTCCCGGATATGCTGCTGAGCCGCTTCGTTGCCCTGGCGCCGCACCGAGCGCGTGTACTGGTTTTCCACCTCGTAGCGTCCTTCTTCGAGCTGGCGAATGCACATGTAGAGACCCTGCAGCAGGTCGAGTGGCTCGAAGCCCGTCACCACGATCGGTACCCGGTATTTTTTCGCAATGGGCTCGTACTCCCGGTAACCCATCACCGTGCACACATGGCCGGCCGCCAGAAAGCCCTGCACGCGGTTGTTCGGAGATTGCAGAATGGCCTCCATGGCCAGCGGCACGAGCACGTGCGCCACCAGCATCGAAAAGTTTTTCAGCCCCATTTGATGGGCCTGCAACACGGCCAGCGCATTGGCCGGGGCCGTGGTCTCGAAGCCGACAGCAAAGAAAACCACCTCCCGATCCGGGTTGCGGGCGGCCAGTTGCACGGCGTCGAGCGGCGAATAGACGATCCGGACGTCGCCGCCGCGCGCTTTGACCGAGAACAGATCGCCCCGGGTGCCCGGCACGCGTAGCATGTCGCCGAACGAGCAGAAAATCACGCCGGGCATCGACGCAATGGCAATGGCCTTGTCGATCAGCTCGACGGGCGTTACGCAGACCGGACAGCCGGGGCCGTGCACGAGCGTCACGCCCGGCGGTAGTAGCTCGTCGATGCCGAAGCGCACGATGGCGTGCGTCTGGCCGCCGCACACTTCCATGATTGTCCAGGGCCGCGTGGTGATCTTCGCGATCAGCCGGGCGTAGCGCAGGGCGGCCTCGCGGTCGCGGTATTCGTCGATGAACCTCATGGCGCCTCGGGGGGATTGAGTTCTTCCAGCTCGTCGATCTGCTGCAGGTACTCGAAGACGCGGTGCGCTTCGGCTTCGTCCACCACGCTGATGGCGATGCCAACGTGTACCATCACGTAGTCGCCCACGCGGGCTTCCGGAACGAACGCCAGGTTGACTTCCTTCTGGATGCCGCCGAAGTCCACCTTCCCGCGTCGGGTAAGCGGGTCCTCGTCCAGGATGGCGACGATCTTACCGGGTACGGCCAGGCACATGGCTTCAGCGTGGATGGTTGACGGGATCGGGCATGGTCAGGCCCCAGCGGAGGGCGGCTACCTGGCCCAGCGCCAGGCCACCGTCGCCGGGGGACACCTGTCGGTGAATATACGGGCGGAATCCGCCCGCGCGAAGTAGCCGGAGCGAGGTTTCGGTGAGCAGACGGTTCTGGAAGCAGCCGCCGCTGAGCACGACGGTCGGGCAGCCGATACGCCGGGCCACCGCTACGATGGCGGCCGCCAGTCCTTCGTGGAAGCGCCGTGCAATGACCGCCGGGGAGCGTCCCTGCAGGCGGTCGGCCTCGAGCGCTTCGAGCAACGGGGCCCAGTCGAGCACCAGTCGGCCGTCCTGCTCCTGAAGCGCCAGCGGATAGGGCGAGCCGGACGCCTCGGCTTCCTCGGCGGCAAACTCCAGCAGCATGGCCGCCTCGCCCTCGAACCGATTGCGCAGGCACAGGCCGAGCAGGGCGGCCACCGCGTCGAAGAGCCGTCCGATACTGGTAGTCCAGGGCGCGTTCAGGCCGCGCGTCACCATCTGCAGCAGGAGCCGGGCTTCGGTTTCGGTAAAAGCGCCGGACGGCAGGTGCATGAGCGCCGCCTCGCCCTTCCAGGCATGAAGCAGGCCCAGCGCCGTCCGTCGGGGCTCGCGCACGGCCGCCTCGCCGCCCGGCAGCCGAAACGGCCGCAGGTGCGCGATCCGCACGGCACGTTCCGTCGTCACCAGAAAGCATTCGCCGCCCCACACCGTGCCGTCGGGGCCGTAGCCCGTGCCGTCCCAGCCGAAGCCCAGCACGGGCGGTCGTAGCCCGTGCTCGGCCATGCAGGCCCATACGTGCGCCAGGTGGTGCTGCACCGGCGCGACCGGCCGACCCAGCCGGTGCGCATGGTGCGTGGAGGCGTAGTCGGGGTGGGCGTCGCAGGCCACCACCTCGGGCGTACGCTCGTACAGGTGCGAGAAGTCGTCGATCACGCGCACGAAGGCCGCGCGGGCCTCGGCCGTCTCCAGGTCGCCGATGTGCTGGCTGATCCAGACTGTCCGGCCCGAAGCCAGTGCCACCGTGTTTTTCAGATGGCCGCCGACGGCCAGCACCTGCTCGGGATGGGCGGGCCAGTCGTCGGCCAGCTCCACCGGCAGGGGTGCATAGCCGCGGGCGCGTCGCAGAAAGACCGGGTGGCCGTCGATGAAGCGCACCACCGAGTCGTCGCAGTAGCGGGCGATCGGCCGGTCGTGCACCAGGAACAGGTCGGCCAGGTCGCGCAGCCGCACCAGTGCCTCGCGTTCGTCGATGCAGATGGGCTCCTCCGAGCGGTTGCCGCTGGTGGCCACCACCGGAAAGCCCAGTTCGGCCAGCAGCAGATGGTGCAGCGGGGTGTAGGGCAGCATGATGCCCAGATACGGGTTGCCGGGTGCTACCGAGGGCGCCAGCACCGCCCGGCCCGCTTCGGTGCGGCGCAGCAGTACGATGGGCGCCGCGGGCGACGTCAGCAGCGCGGCCTCGGCTTCCGAGACGCAGGCATGCGCCCGAACCGCCGCCAGCGACGGATACATCAGGGCGAACGGCTTGGCTTCGCGTCCCTTGCGCAGCCGGAGCGCCCGAACGGCCGCCTCGTTGCGGGCATCAACGATCAGATGAAAGCCGCCCAGTCCTTTGACCGCTACGATTTGCCCCTCGCAGATTGCCTCGGCCGTCCGGCGCAGCGCCTCGTCCCGTTCGGCCAGCACGTTGCCCTTTCGATCCCAGAGCGCCAGATGCGGCCCGCAGTCGGGACAGGCGTTCGGCTGCGCGTGGAAGCGTCGGTTCAGCGGATTCTCGTATTCGGCCCGGCAGCGCGCGCACATGCGGAAGTGCCGCATCGTGGTATTGGGCCGGTCGTAGGGGAGCCGCTCGATGATCGTAAAGCGCGGGCCGCAGTTGGTGCAGTTGATGAACGGGTAGCGATAGCGGCGGTCGTTCGGGTCGAACAGCTCGCGCAGGCAATCGGGACAGGTGGCCAGATCCGGCAGCAGAAACACCTGGCGTTCGCCTTCAGGACGACTGGCGGCGATGGTGAAGGTGTGGTAGCCGCAGGGGGGCAGTTCCGTGCAGGTGATGCGCCGGATGCGGGCGGCCGGCGGTGGTTGTTGCTCCAGGCGTTTCCGGAAGCAGGCCAGGCGCTCCGGATCGCCCTCGATCTCGATGGTCACGCCGGCCGGATCGTTGCGCACCTCACCGTTCAGACCCAGCTCGTGGGCCAGTCGATAGACAAACGGCCGGAAGCCGACGCCCTGCACGGCACCCTCGACGTGCAGGCGCCAGCGCGTCAGGTGTTCGGTTGCGGTGCGCATTCGATTTCCAGGCTTTCCAGAAAGACCTCGTCGCCCGCCTCGAGCAGCTCGCCGATGCGCCCGCACTGCGGGCAGCGCCAGTCGGTCTCGGACGGCTCGTAGTCGATCCGACAGTGCCCGCACCGAAAGCGCATGGGTTGCCGTTCGCAGGTGAGCACCAGTCCCGCCGCCGGACCTTCGGGATCGAGCAGGTGCGCTACGTAAAACTGCAGAATCTCGGCCGAGACGTGCGAGCGGGCGCCCAGCACCACGCGTGCCGAGCGGACGCGCCGGGCTCCGGCACGTCGGGCCTCGGCCTCGATGAGCCGGACCAGCTCGCGGGCTATGCTCAGTTCATGCATCGCACAGCTCCTGCAGAATGGCTTCGGCGGCACGTGGCACGGCCGCTGCTACTTCGGGCGAAAGCGGGGTGCCGGGCGCGAAGCAATGACCTTCGATTCCGAAAATGACCAGGCGGCGGGGTAACCGACCGAGCCGCCGGGCCAGTTCGACCACCTCGGCCAGTCCGATCCCGTGCGACGACAGGGCCGGGCGGACCGAAGCGGGCAGGGGGGCCGCATGCGCTTCGAACCGGTGCAGCGTACCCGGCGCCGCGCCCGAGCAGACGGCATCGCACACGACGGCCAGCTCGGCCCCTTCCCAGCAGTCGGGCAGTTGCAGCGGATCGTTCAGCGTAAACAGTCGCACCGTGTCGTTCAGGCGGGGCCGGAGCTGCTCCACCGTCGCCGGTCCCGCCGCGTCGTCCCCTCGCAACGCGTTGCCCAGCCCGATCACCACCTTCATGCCCGGTCCACTTCGAGCTTCAGAAAGTGCGTGGCGCACGAGATGCACGGATCGTAATTCCGGATGGCCTGCTCGCAGCGCCACTGGAGTTCGTCGTCGGGCAGCGTGAGCGTCCGTGCGACGAAGGCCCGGAGGTCTTCTTCGATGCGCCGTTGATTCTGGGAGGTCGGCGGCACGATCTGGGCTTCCAGGATGGTGCCCTCGTCGTCGATTACGTACCGGTGGTAGAGAATGCCCCGGGGCGCCTCGGTGCAGCCGTGGCCGGTGGCGGCACGCGGCGGTACTTCGACGAACGGCTGCTCCGGCGGTTCGTAGGCTTCGATCAGCCGGAGCGCCTCGTCGCAGGCGTACAGAATCTCGACGGCCCGGGCGATGATGCTCTTGAAAGGATTGCGGCATTCGGGCAGGAAGCCCACCTCGCGGGCGGCCTCCCGGGCCAGCGGCGAAAGCCGATCGAAGTTCAGGTTGAAGCGGGCCAGCGGTCCCACCAGGTAGGCGCCGCGTCCGCGAATGCGGGCGTGCAGCGCGTTGGAATGCGGCACGTGTTCTTCCTCGATGTGATCGTTGAAGGCCGCGATCGGAATGTCCAGCCCCCGGTTCGAGACGAGCCGGCCGTCCAGGATGGCGTACTCGTCGTCACGCCGCAGCGCCACGAACTCGTAGTCCTGTTCGAAATCCGGAAACTCGAAGCCCGCCACCCAGCGCACCGTGTCGTAGGCCGTCTCGCGGGCCCAGCGGAGCGGTTCCACCAGTTCGCGCAGTTCTTCGGGACGAGGGGCCCGGTAGAAGCCGCCCACGCGCACGTTGATCGGGTGAATCTCCCGGCCCCCGATCACGCGCATCAGCTCGTTGCCGATCTTTTTGAGCTGGAGGCCCTGCTGGACCCGGTCCGGGTAGTCGCGGGCCATCTCGAGGGCACTTTCGTAGCCGAGAAAGTCGGGTGCGTGCAGCATGAACACATGCAGCGTGTGGCTTTCGATCCATTCGCCGCAGTAGAGCAGGCGACGCAGCAGCCGCAGCGGACCGTCTACCTCCACGCCGCAGGCATTTTCCATGGCCGTGCAGGCGCTCATCTGGTAGGCCACCGGACAGATGCCGCAGATACGGGCCGTAATGTCGGGCGCCTCCAGAAATGAACGGCCACGCAGGAACGCCTCGAAAAAGCGGGGCGGCTCGTAGATGCGCAGCCGGACGTCGGTGACCTGGTTGTTGCGGATGCGGACGTACATGGCCCCTTCGCCCTCGACACGGGCCAGGGCATCGACGCGGATCGTACGGGTCGGGCGAACTTCCGACATGGCTGCTGGCTACGGGTTGGGTTGGGCGATCGTCGCTTCCCGGAAGGCCGGGGCGTAGGCGTTGAAGGTGCGGAGCGCCCGCTCGGCATCGCGGTCCGACACGCCGAGCTGCTCCTGCCACCACTGCATGAGCGAAGCCGGGTTGGGTGTTTCTTTCGGGCCGAAGCAGGCGTAGCAGCCCCGGTTGTAGGCAGGGCACAGCGCGCCGCAGCCGGCCTGCGTGAGCGGTCCCAGGCAGGGCGTGCCGCGGGCTACCATGACGCACACCGTGCCCCGGCGCTTGCACTCGACGCAGACGCTGTAGGTGGGGATGTTGGGGCGCCGGCCCTGCAGAAACGCTGTGATGACTTCCAGCAGTTGCTGCTTGTTGATCGGGCAGCCGCGCAGTTCGAAATCGACCGGTACGTGCTCGGCGATCGGTGTCGAGGTGGCCAGCGTCTCGATGTACTCCGGGCGGGCGTAGACGATGCGCGTAAATTCGGCCACGTCCTGGAAGTTACGCAGCGCCTGGATACCGCCCGCCGTGGCGCACGCGCCGATGGTCACGAGAAAACGCGACTGCTGACGGATCTGGCGAATACGCTCGGCGTCGTGCGGCGTGGTGATGGAGCCTTCAACGAGCGACAGGTCGTAGGGACCCCGCACCGTCGCCCGGGAAGCCTCCAGGAAGTAGGCGATCTCGATGGCGCCGGCTACCGCGAGCAGCTCGTCTTCGCAGTCGAGCAGGCTGAGCTGGCAGCCGTCGCAGGAGGCAAACTTCCAGACCGCGAGTTTGGGCTTGCGTCGGGCCATGGCGTCAGAGTTCTCGGATGGTCAGCAGTCGGGCAACGCGGGCAAAGTCGAACACCGGTCCGTCTTTGCAGATAAAGACCGGGCCGAACTGGCAATGGCCGCACAGGCCGATGGCGCACTTCATGTTGCGTTCCATCGAAAGGTAGATGCGCTCCGGAACCACGCCACGCTCCATCAGCGCCTTGGCCGCAAAGCGCATCATGATCTCGGGGCCACACACGAAGGCGATGGTTTCTTCCGGATCGAAGTGGGCGCGCGGCAGCAGCGTGGTCACCACGCCCACGTGACCGAACCAGCCTGCACCGGCGTGGTCGACGGTTACTTCCACCTGCATGTCGAAGCGGCCACGCCAGCGCTCCAGTTCACGAACGTAGAGCAGGTCGCGGGGCGTGCGCGCGCCGTAGAGCAACACCAGATTGCCGTAGTGGCCGCGGTGCTGCAGCAGGTGGTAGATGGCGGGACGCAGGGGAGCCAGCCCGATGCCGCCGGCCATCACCACCACGTCGTACCCCTCGGCCGCTTCCACAGGCCAGGCGCTCCCGAACGGTCCGCGCACGCCGATCACGTCGCCCGCTTTGCGTGCGCACAGGGCCGAACTGACTGCGCCCACCGCCCGGATCGTATGTACCAGCCGGTCTGGTCGGGCCGGGTCGCCGCTGATCGAAATCGGCACCTCACCGATGCCGAAGACGTAGAGCATGTTGAACTGGCCGGGACGAAACGCCATGCCGTCCGTGTCGAGCGGCTCCAGTTCCAGCGTGCACGTGTCGTGCGTTTCGCGCCGCCGGCGCAGGACCCGCCAGCGGGTGGGCGTCATGGGCGCAGGCGCCTGCGTCGTTTCCGGTCGGACCAGAAGCGTCTCGGTCATGGGGCTCAGGCGTGTAGCGGTTGACGACGGGGGGCGGCACCGTACATGTCGAGCAACTGCAGACGTGTGGCCTGCAGTCGCTCTGCGATGATCCGGGCAAAGCGGCTGAAGATTTCGTAGCCCAGGCGGGGGTCTTCGGTGCATTTGTTTCGAATGCAGGCGCCGTCGAAGGCCAGCGCCCGCACGAGCGTCAGCGCCCGGGCGTCGAACTGGTTGCGGTAGGGAGGCACGAGCCAGGACCAGCCCAGCACGTCGCCCTCGCCCAGCGTCTGAATGGTCACCGTGCCGCGCTCGGGCAGATGCACTTCGATCGAGACGCGGCCGTAGCGAATCAGAAAGAACTCGGTGGCCGGTTCGCCCTCACGAAAGATGTAGCTTCCGGCATTGAATCGTACGTTCCGGGCACAGCCGGCAATCAACTCCAGGTACGGGTCGTCGAGCCCCTGGAAGAACGGGTGCTCGGCCAGCAGGTCTTTCAGTGAGCGTTGCGTGGTCATGGCGACGAAGCAGGTTTGCGGGTGGAACGGAGGGCGGCTACCTCCTCGGTCAGGTCGATGCCGACCGGGCACCAGGTGATGCACCGGCCACATCCCACGCAGCCCATCACGCCGAACTGGTCCACCCAGGTGGAAAGCTTATGCATGAGCCACTGGCGGTAGCGCGAGCGGGTGCTCTGACGCACGCTTCCGCCGTGGATGTAGGAGAATTCCACCGAAAAACACGAGTCCCAGCGTCGCACGCGCTCGGCCGTCTGGCCGGTCAGGTCGGTGACGTCCTCGACGGTGTGACAGAAGCACGTCGGGCAGACCATCGTGCAGTTGGCGCAGCTCAGGCAGCGGCGGGCCACCTCGTCCCAGCGCGGGTGTTCGTAGCACGCCTGCAGCAGCTCCTTCAGTCCCTCGGTATCCAGGTGGCGGCCCATGCGGGTGGCGGCTTCCTGCAGGCGCGTGTTGGCAGCGGCCACTTCGTCGGGCTGCGCCTCACGATGGGGCACCTCGGCCAGCACGGCACGGCCGGTGTCGCTCCCGACGGTCACGACAAAGTAGTGGCGCTCGCCTTCCAGCACTTCGGTCAGGGCCAGGTCGAAGCCCGCGGTGGCGCGGGGACCCGTCTGCATCGAGGCGCAGAAGCAGGTGCCGCCGGGCTCGGTGCAGTTGACGGCCAGCAGAAACAGCCGCTCACGTACGGCCCGGTAGTAAGGGTCGGCATAGGGGCCTTCTAGGAAGACGCGATCCTGCACGGCGATGGCCGCCAGCTCGCAGGCGCGCACGCCGATGAAGGCGTAGGCTTCGTCCGGCAGCGGTGTTTCTTCCACGGCAAACGCACCGTCGCCTTCGCTCCGGCTGGCCCGCCAGAGGCGCAGCGTGGGAGGAAAGAGCCATTGCTTCCAGCTCTGCGGACCCACCACGTAGCCGAAAAGCGCCGCATCGTCCCGGCGGCGCAGGCGGTACGTGCCGCCGCGCTGCTCGTCGGTCCAGCCGACGGGCAGGTCTTCGCTCCAGTGAATGCGGTCGTAGACGATGGCACCGTCGCGCACGCGCGGCCCGATCAGCGTGTAGCCGCGCCGGGCCAGCGCCTCGAGCAGCGCATCGAAGTCCCGGCGCTCCAGGACCCAGGCCATGGTTTGACGCATGTTTCCCGGTAGTTGATGTGAAAACAGACAGACCGGCACCCCCGCTCGGGCACGTTATCCCTTCAGAAAAGCCCGCATCGACATGCCCGGCCCTGCTTCGCTTCTCAAAGAGCACCCACAGGCCACTTCTCGCAAGACCGTAAATGCAACGTTCCGGTTACGGAGCCTCCGGGCGTGCATGGCGACACGCCCGGACGGCATCTGCTGGATACCTGATCGTCCTACACTTCCAGCAGGCGTCCTTCGCATTTGCGCAGCAGCCGCTCCCATTCGCGGTTGACCTGCTCCTGTAGCGCGTCGAGCAGGTGTCGGTGCTCCGGGCGGAGCAGGTGGCGGAAGCGTCCCTGCGTTTTGACCCACTCGGCGATGGGCAGCGGCTTGCGCGGTCGGTAGTTCAGCCGGTACTCGCCGTCGATCACCTCGTAGAGCGGCCAGAAGCACGTTTCGACGGCCAGGCGGGCAATCTCGACGGTCTGGGACGGATCGTAGCCCCAGCCGCGCTGGCAGGGCGCCAGTACGTTGAGAAAGCTCGGTCCGTCCACCTGCACGGCCATCTGGATCTTGCGCACCAGATCCTGCCAGTTCGAGATCGACGCCTGGGCCACATACGGCACGTGGTGGGCGACGGCGATCTCCGTCAGGTCCTTGCGCTGCTGGAGTTTGCCCAGGCTCTGTTCGCCCACGGGCGTGGTGGTCGTATGGGCCAGCGGCGGCGTGGCGCCACTCCGCTGGTTGCCCGTGTTCATGTAGGCTTCGTTGTCGTAGCAGATGTAGGTGAAGCGGTGCCCGCGCTCCAGGGCGCCCGAGAGGGCCTGCAGCCCGATGTCGTAGGTGCCCCCGTCGCCGCCGAAGGCGATGATGCGCACGTCTTCGGGCAGGTCGAAGGGGATTGGCCGGCCGTTTTTGCACTTGCGGTTGAGTACCCGGAAGGCGGCCTCCACGCCGCTGGCGGCGGCGGCCGCGTTCTCGAAGGCCACGTGCAGCCAGGGTACGTTCCAGGCCGTCGAAGGATAGCGCGTGGTGGCCACCTCCAGGCAGCCCGTCGCGTTGACCACCACCACGGGCGTGTCGATGGCGTTCAGCACGGTGCGCACCACCAGCGGCACGCCGCAGCCCGCACAGAGCGAGTGGCCGCCCTGGAAGCGCAGCTCGCGCTGCTCGCGTTCGGCCAGTTCCTTGAGCGTCTTCAGGCGAATCGCTTCGCCGTTGGAGGAAAGCCCGGTCATCATGGCAGCTTCTCTCGGGTTAGGCGCGTACGCCCAGGTAGTGCATGACAGCAGGCGTACGCGGATCCTGAATGCGGGTCAGCGCTTCGGCAATCTGGTCGGGCGTGACGTCGCGTCCACCCAGGCCGTAGGTGAAGTTGTACAGGCGCGGCCGCTCGGCTTCGGGCAGGCTGTACAGGGCCGCGGCGATTTCGGTGAAGAGCGGCCCCCAGCTTCCGAACGACAGCGCCCGGTCCATCACGGCCACGGCCTGCTTACCGCGGAGTGCTTCGGCCACGGCGGCATGCGGGAAGGGGCGGAAGAGCCACAGCTTGAGCAGACCCACCCGTTGCCCTTCGTCCCGAAGCGTGTCGACAACGACCTTTGCCGTTCCGGCCGTCGATCCCAGCACGACCACGGCAAAGTCCGCGTCGTCGAGCCGGTAGGCTTCGTAGTAGCCCCGGTAGTTGCGTCCGGTGGCCTCGGCGTAGGCGCGCTGCACCTCGGGGAAGACCTCCAGCACGCCCCGCATGGCCTCGTCCTGTTGCCGCTTGTGCTCGTAGTAGAAGTCGGGCATGTCGAACGGGCCCTGCGTGGTGGGGCGCGCCGTGTCCAGCAGCGGATAGAGCGGCCGGTAATGGCCCACGAACGCCCGGGCCACCTCGTCGGGCAGCAGCTCGACGGCCTCGGCCGAATGCGTGAGCGTGAAGCCGTCCAGGTTGACGATCACGGGCAGCAGCACCCGCTGGTCTTCGGCCAGGCGCACGGCCATCAGCGTGTAGTCGTAGGCTTCCTGGCCGTTTTCGGTGAAGATCTGGACGGCACCCGAATCGCGGGCCAGCATGGCGTCGGAATGATCGCAGTGGATGTTGATCGGCCCGCTCAGCGCCCGGTTGCCCAGCGGCATTACGATCGGGCAGCGCATGGAGGCTGCGATGTAGAGCACCTCGATCATCAGCGCCAGGCCCTGCGAGGCCGTGGCCGTCATCACGCGTGCGCCGGCCACCGAGGCGCCCACGGCCGCGCTCATGGCCGAGTGCTCCGACTCGACGTTGATGATCTCGGTGTCGCAGCGGCCGTCGGCCACCATTTGCGCAAACTCCTCGATGATCGGCGTCTGCGGCGTGATCGGATAGACCGGCACGACGTCGGGCTCGATCTGGCGCATGGCATGCGCCACAGCCTGCGCGCCCGTCAGTAGCTGGGCGGCTTCGAGCCGGGGAATGACCACGAGCGTCATGGCATCACCTCGGGTTGGGCGAGACCGACGCAGCCACCGGTTCGGCAGTGCCTTCGGGCACCATGGTCAGGGCGCCCGTCGGACACATGGCCACGCAGATCCCGCAGCCTTTGCAGTAGTCGTAGTTGAATCCTTCCATCAGGCGGTCGTGCACCACGATGGCCGGTTCGGGGCAGTGCGCCCAGCACAGCAGACAGTTCACGCAGAGCGCCTCGTTGAAGACCGGCCGTTCGTTGCGCCAGCCCCCGGTTTTCGGGAACCAGCGGATCTCCGGCGTGATGACGCCGCCGATGGGCAGGGCATAGTAGGGCGGCAGCGCCTGGCTGCCTTCCGTTCGAGGACGCGGCGGCAGCGTATCGGACGCCACCGCTTCGAGCGCGACGGTCTCGTGGTAGCCCCGCCGGAGCGCTTCCAGGTTGATCGCGACGACTTCGGGCCGACGCTTGCCCAGGAACGTCTGCAGTGCGCCTTCCAGCGTGGGCAGCTTGATGAAGTCCAGCGTGCTGGCCAGTGCACCCAGCAGCGGTACGTTGGCAAACCGCGAGCCCGTTTCCTCGGCGATCGCCGCCGCATCGACGCACACGATGCGGCCGGGATAGCCGGTCTGCTCCCGGATCGCCTCGGGCGAACGCGTCGTGTTGATCACGAGCACGCCATCCGTGGCCAGCCCTTCGCACACGTCCTCGGCTTCGAGCAGCGTTTCGTCCAGCACGGCCACCCGGTGCGGCGCGTAGACGCCCGAATGCAGCACGATCGGCCGATCGTCCAGCCGGTTATAGGCCCGCACCGGGGCACCGCTCCGCTCCGGTCCGTACTCCGGAAACGCCTGGGCGTACTTGCCACTGCGCAGTGCGGCCAGCGCCAGAATCTTGGAGACCGTGATGGCGCCCTGACCGCCACGCCCGTGCCAGCGAATCTCCAGCATGTCAGTCTTCCTCCTTCCCGTTGGTTGCCGGGGCGCTGCGCCGACGGGGTTTGATCAGGCGGTCGATGGCGCGGGCCGCCAGCTTGCCGTGCTGTACGGCCTCGACCACCGTACCGCCGCCGTTGACGCAGTCCCCACCGGCAAACACCCGGGGATGGCTTGTGCGGAAGTTTTCGTCCACCCATACGCGCCCACGCTCCAGCCGCAGTCCGGGCAGGCCGGAGAGCAGGTCGGTACGGGGTTGCTGTCCGATGGCAAAGACGACCGTATCGGCGGGCACCACGAATTCGGTCCCTTCGACCACCTGAGGCCGCGGACGCCCGCCCGACGGATCGGGCACCAGGCGCGTGCGGACGCACTCGACGCCCGAGACGCGCACCTCGCCCAGCAGTCGTACTGGCAACGTCAGCCACTCGAACTGCACGCCCTCCTCGTAGGCGGCCTCCACCTCGTGCCGGAAAGCCGGCATTTCGGCTTCGGTGCGCCGGTAGAGCACCGTGACGTGCCGGGCACCCAGTCGCACGGCTTCGCGCGCCACGTCGATGGCCGTGTTGCCGCCGCCGATCACCACCACGCGATCCCCGATCGGCGGTGGGTTCATCGCCTTGATGCGCTCGATGAAGCGCAGCGACGGCCACACGCCTTCCAGGTCGATGCCCTCCAGCTCCAGCGGCATGTCGCCGTCCATACCCACGCCCAGAAACAGCGCGTCGTGCCGTGCTTCGAGGTCGGCCAGCGACAGGTCCTGGCCGATCCGGGTGTTGAAGCGGAAGGTGACGCCCAGCCGCCGGATGGCCTCGACTTCCTGCGGGATGGGATCGACCATCTGCTTGTAAGGGGCGATGGCCGAAACGACCAGCCCGCCGGGCTCCGGCGCGGCCTCGTAGACGATCACTTCATGGCCCAGGCGCGCCAGCTCGGCCGCGCAGGCCAGACCCGCCGGACCGGCGCCCACCACCCCGACACTGAGCGGCTGGCGCACGCGCCGCGGACGTGGATGGATCTCAGCGCCCGCTTCCAGGGCGGCATCCGTGGCGTAGCGCTGAAGGCGGCCGATGGCCACAGGCCGCCGCTTCTCATGGGTCAGCACGCAGGCGCCCTCGCAGAGCGCTTCCACCGGACAGACGCGCGCGCAGGTGCCGCCCAGCACATTCGCTTCGAAAATGATCCGGGCCGAATGCAGCGGATCACCTTCCCGAATGGCCCGGATGAAGCCCGGGATGTCGATGTGCGTGGGGCAGGCTTCGATGCAGGGGGCCGGTCGGCCATCCCGTCCACATTCCAGACAGCGCGCAGCCTCCAGAAGAGCCTGTTCGTCCGTCAGGCGGGGGCGCTCCTCTTCGTAAACCGTACGAATGTTTGCCGTCAGTTCCATGATGCGGCCTCCGGTTGGTGGCACTTCGTACGGCGGCTGCCCCGCCTCTCAGGGAGGCGTTTCGGAGTCGCCAGTATTACTGACTACAAGATCGTACAGTTGTTGCGCTTGGCAAGCGTTATATGGCAAAATAGATGTGAATAGAATGACAAAAAGATGTGGGTAATTTTTGTATCACAATACATTGGTTAACCAGGTAACCCAGACCTCCAACCCTTCGCCGGTCCGGCAGGAGAGTTCGAAGACGGGGGCCTGCGTCAGTGCGCGGAGGTGCCGGTAGAACTGCTCGCGATCGAAGTCGCACAGCGACGCCAGGTCGATCTTGTTGAGCACGATGGCGTCGCTACGGGCAAAGATGGCCGGGTACTTCAGCGGCTTGTCGTGCCCTTCGGCCGCGCTGACGAGGCAGATGGTGTAGTGCGCGCCCAGATCCCAGTGCGTGGGACAGATCAGGTTGCCGACGTTTTCGATAAAGAGCAGGTCGAGCGCCTCCAGGTCGAGCTGCGCAAGCGCTTCGTCGATCATGCGGGCTTCCAAGTGGCAGGTGCCGCCCGTGTTGATCTGGACGGCGTCGCGGGCGCCGGCCGTCAGTACCTGTGCCGTGTCGATGCTTCCGGCGATGTCGCCTTCGAGCACGCCGATGCGATAGCGGTCGCGCAGCTGCTCGATGGTGCGACGGATCAGGCTGGTCTTGCCGGCGCCCGGGGCAGCGATCAGGTTGAAGACGCGCACGCCTGCTTCGTCGAAGCGCCGACGCAGCGTGCGGGCCAGCGCGTCGTTGTCGGCCTGCACGCGGCGGGCCACCCGGACGATTTTGACTTCGGGTTCCATGGCGTTCGGTCAGGACAGGAGTCCGAGTAGCAGCAGGGCCATGCCGGCGTAGCGGAGCGCTCCGATCCGCTGCCACCGGTGCAGGAGCCGTCCGGTCAGGTATCCCGCGCCCGTCAGCAGGGCCGTGCCGGTAAGCAGGCCGGCGACGTACGACAGGCCGGCGCCGGGCAGCAGCTCGGTGCCGTGCACGTGCCCGTGCACCAGGCCGAACAGGGCCACCAGCACCAGATTGGGGATGACCGGCAGGCGCAGCAGCAGCGCCAGCGCCACGCCGAGCAGCAGCACCGAGCCCAGTACGCCAATTTCGGCAACCGGGGTGGGCCAGGCCGCCCCCAGCGGCAGTCCGAGCAGCAGCGCGCTCAGAAAGACCACGGGCAGCCGACGGCCCGGAGCGCCCGGTTGCAGCGTGGCCCAGAGTCCCACGCCCAGCGCGGCCAGCAGGTGATCCAGGCCCGTCAGCGGATGCAGCAGGCCGTGGCCGAAGCCGACGGGAGGCACAGCGCCCGTATGGGCCAGCGCCACCATAGGCGTCGTGAGCAGCAACACTGGCAGCCAGCGCCACGCGGCCGCCTTCGGAGCAGGACGTGTCCGGTTCATGGCAGAAGAAAGGACGTATTCAGAACACATTGATCAAGAAAAGCGCAGGCCGGGCTATGTCAAGCGAAGTGCTGTCAAACCTTCGAAAAGATATGATGAAAACAACTGCACCCCGAACCGCCAAAACAAAAAAGCCTCGCCGACATATCCGGCGAGGCGCAACCGGCTCCTCGGGCAGGGCTCGAACCTGCAACCCCCTGGTTAACAGCCAGGTGCTCTACCAATTGAGCTACCGAGGAGTGAAAGCGGGCGCTAAATTACAACGGCCGCTCGGCCGCCGTCAAGCACCGCGCCCCTGCTTGACGGCCTTTTCAAACGCCTGAAGGCGCGCCAGGTTCGCTTCAAAAACAATCCGCAGACCGATGGGAGATCGCTCCCCCGGCAGGGGCGTTTAACGAACGGCCCCGACGTGGGTGCCCGGCGACGAAAAGGCCGTGAAGCTTGACGTCGGGAACTTGCAAAGCGATCGATGATTTGTTATCATCGCAATCCGCAAGCCCAAGGCCCGGGTGGCGGAACTGGTAGACGCGCATGATTCAGGGTCATGTGGGGGTAACCCCGTGGGGGTTCGAATCCCTCCCCGGGCACCACACAGCAACCCCTGCCGAAATCGGCAGGGGTTTTTTTGTTGGCAATTCCTGCGCATCGGTGGATGGTTCTAAATTGAGCCCGGAACCTTTTCAAATGGGCACTTTATCATCGATAAACTTCGATGAAGCGGGCAAACCGATGATGACGTGTCCGGATAACGATCAGCCGCAAGTTGCCGCTACGGCGAGCTGCTGTGCGCCGCCACGCCTGCGGCGGCTTCCGGCGTCTGAAGCAACCCGTCGGGCCCGACAACTCAAGGCGCTCGGCCATCCGGTCCGGCTGCAGATCCTGCACCTGCTGGCACAGGCCCGCGATGCGCTGTGCGTGTGCGACATCGAGGCCCACTTCGATCTGAAGCAGCCGACCATCTCGCACCACCTGCGCTGGCTGAAGGAGGCGGGCTTTCTGGCCGCCGAGGTGCGAGGGACGTACACCTACTACCGGTTGCAGCCGGAGGCGCTGAGCGGGCTGACCATATGGTTGCAGCAACTGGCCACGTAAATTTTTTCGCGATGGATCGGCATGACGCTCTTCAGATCCGCCCGGCCCGGGGCGAGGACTGGCCGATGCTCCGGCAACTGCTCCAGACCTGTGGGCTGACCGAAGCCGGTGTGGCCGCGCAGCTCGACCGTGTGCGTGTGGCGACGTGGCAGGGGCGGATCGTGGGCATGGCGCTGCTGGAACGTTATGCCGAAGGGGGGCTGCTGCGCTCCGTGGCTGTCGATCCCGCCTGGCAGCGACGCAGCATCGGCCGTCGGCTGGTCGAAACGATGCTGGAAGAAGCCCGAAGAGAAGGGCTGTCGCAAGTATTTCTGCTCACGGAAACGGCCGCGGATTTCTTTGCCCGGCCGGGCTTCGTGCCCATCGCCCGGGAGGAGGTTCCGGCTTCGGTACGTGCGGCCCCGCAGTTCACCCACCTGTGCCCGGTCAGTAGTCAGGTGATGCGTCGCATCTTCTGATGAATTTTTTTACGCTGTATCATCGATAAACATCAATGAAGGGGCAGGCCATGACAACACAGCATCCTGAAGAGATCGTGCGCCGGCATTATGCGCAGGTGGCCCGGACGCGTAGTTCGTGCTGCACGGACGCGTGCGGGTGCGGTGCCGATTATTCCGAAGCGGCGCTGGCGGCGCTTCCGGAGGAAGCCCGCCTGGGATTAGGGTGCGGCAACCCACTGGCGCTGGCAAAATGGACGGCGCTGCGTGGCGCCACGGTGCTGGATCTGGGGGCCGGTGCCGGACGGGATTGCCTGTTGGCGGCCCAGCAGGTGGGACCGGAAGGGCGGGTGATCGGCATCGACCTGACGCCCGAGATGGTAGCGCTGGCCTGCGAAAATGCCCGGAAAATGGGCGTGACGAACGTCACCTTCCTCGAGGGGGACATTGCGGCGTTGCCGCTCCCGGACGCTTCCGTGGACGTGGTGCTGTCAAACTGCGTCATCAACCTGGTGCCCGACAAAGCGCGCGTTTTTGCCGAGGCGTTTCGTGTGTTACGTCCCGGTGGACTGCTGCTCGTGGCCGATCTGGTGCGTCAGGGGGCTCTCCCCGAGGCATGGCTCGACGATCCCGAAGCCTATGCCCGTTGTCTGACCGGTACCATTCCCGAAGCCGATTACCTGACGGCCATCGAGGCGGCTGGCTTTGTGGTAGAGTACGTGGAACGGAGCGCCGGCACCGGGCCGGTCGTTTCGCTGCAGGTGCGAGCGCGCCGCTCACCGTAGGGTTTTCCCCGACAACGCATGTCGGGCTTCACCTGACGGCCCGATCCGGGAGGGACGGGTGGCCTCAGCGTCCGGGTGTGCATATCCTGTCATTACAGGATCGCAAACCCGAAAACAGACGGCACTATGGCAGAAAAGACGCACTACGAAGTGGTGATTGTGGGCGGAGGGACGGCCGGTCTCACGGTGGCCGCGCAGTTGCGCCGCGCCAAAAATCCGCCCGAAGTGGCCATCATCGAGCCCTCCCCGAAGCATTACTATCAGCCACTCTGGACGCTGGTGGGCGCGGGCGTTTTTCCGCCCCAGGCGTCGGTACGGGACGAAGCCGACTATATTCCGCCGGGCGCCACGTGGATCCAGGATCGTGTGGTGGCGCTCGACCCGGACAACGACCGGGTGCAGACCGCCGGTGGGCGGACCATCACCTACGACTATCTGGTGCTGGCGCCAGGCATTCAGCTCGACTGGGACAAAATCCCCGGCCTCAAAGAATCGCTGGGCAAATACGGGGTGACCAGCAACTATGCCTACGAGCTGGCGCCCTACACCTGGCAGGTGATGCAGCAGCTCAAGCCCGGCGACCGTGCGCTCTTCACGCAGCCCTCGACGCCGGTCAAGTGCGGCGGTGCGCCGCAGAAGATCATGTACCTGACGGCCGACCACCTGCGCCGCCGGGGCATTCTGGATCAGGTGGAAATCCACTTTTTCACGCCGGGCGTCGTGATCTTCGGCATTCCGGAGTTTGCCCGGACGCTGGAGAAGGTGATCGAACGCTACGGCATTCAGGTGCATTTTCGCCACGAACTGGCCGAAGTGCGGGGACCGCAGCAGGAAGCCGTCTTTCATCTGAAGGACGAGCAGGGCAACGTGCTCGAAGAGCGGGTGCACCGGTTCAACATGCTGCACGCCGTACCGCCGCAGAGCGCGCCGGACTTCATCAAGCACAGCAAGGTGGCCAATGCCGAAGGGTGGGTGGACGTGGACAAGTACACGCTGCAGCACGTGCGCTACCCGAACATCTTCGCGCTGGGGGACGCGGCGGGCACGCCCAATGCGAAGACCGGCGCGGCCGTGCGCAAGCAGGCGCACGTGGTGGTGCACAACCTGCTCCAGCTCCGGGAGCACGGGGCGCTCGTCAACCCGAAGCACTACAACGGCTACAGCTCGTGCCCGCTGGTGACGGGCTACGGAAAGCTCGTGCTGGCCGAATTCGACTACGACAACCGGCCTATGCCCTCGTTTCCGTTCGACACCACGAAGGAGCGGCGCTCGATGTATCTGCTCAAGAAGTACGTGCTCCCCTGGCTGTACTGGAATCTGATGCTGAAAGGGAAGGCTTAGCGGCCGTTTTCGGTGCGGAGTGCCCGCCACGTGTCGAACACGCGGGCGAAGCCGGCGGCCAGTTCGGGGGAAGGACCTTCGAGCCGGACTTCGGGCTGTCCGGCGGGCGGCAGACCTTCGGGGAAGCGGATCGTGATGCGGCTGTAGCGGCCGTCGCCGTGGCCGATGTAGCATTCGGGTTCGGGCAGGTGGGGTCCCTCGAAACGGGCCAGTCCGAGGCGGTCCAGTACGGCGTCGGCGGCCGTCTGTCCCTGGGCCGTGGCGACGCCGGCCGCGCGGGGCAGGGGCGTGCGCGTCGCGTCGCCCACGACGAACAGGCCGGGCGCGGCCGTCTCCAGCCGTTCATCGACGGAGACCAGCACGCCCTCGTCCGGTAGCGCCGCCAGCATGGGCGCGCGTCCGTGCGGCGGCACGACCAGCGCCAGATCGAAGGCCAGGCGGCTTCCGTCGGTAAAGACGAGTTCCCGATCGCTTGCGGCGGACCAGTCGGGCCGACGGCCGAGCTGCACTTCGACGCCGGCCTCGGCACAGGAGCGCAGCAGAAACTCCGGGATGCCATGCCCGAGCGAGGCCAGCGGCGCTTCCTCGGGCGTGGTCAGCGTGAGGTGCACGTCGCGTCGGTGGTGGCGGTAGAAGGCCGCCAGTTGCATGGCCAGGCCGTACGGAGCCGGCGGGCAGCGGTAAGGCAGGCCGGAGATGACCACGACGAGACGGCCGCGCTGCAGGCGGGCGACGGTGTCGTGGGCGCCTTCGGCCGTCGTGGGACTCCAGAAAGCGAACACGTTCGGTCGGGCAGGCACGGCCGCCAGATTCAGGTGCAGGCCGGGGGCCGCGATGACCGCATCGGCTTCCAGCGCGCGTCCGTCGGCCAGCACGACGCCCTGGCCGGTCACCTGTTGCACCTCCCCCTGCTGCACTTCGATGCCGCGCAGCCGCAGCGGCGCGCGCCAGTGGGCGGCGGGCGCTTCGCCGAGCACGGTGGCGATCGTGCCCGGCAGAAACTCCGCGGTCCCTTCTCGTTCGATCAACACGACTTCCAGCCGGTCGCCGGCCCGATCGCGCAATCGCCGCGCCGCTGCGATCCCGCCCGGCCCGGCACCGATCACCAGAATCCGTCGCTTCATGGCTCAGATACTGTCGCAGTCATAATCGTTGTGTTCGGGCAGCTCGGCTTTCGGGAGAGCGGCCAGATAACGGTCGGCCTGCCCCCATTGCTCCAGCATGTGGAGTACGGCCCGGTGGGGGGTCAGGAAGAAGTGGTCCGGGCCGAGTTGATCGACCAGTCCGGCGCGGCGCATCGTTTCCATGACCGGCTCCTTGACGCCCGCGAAATAAAGCGCCACGCCTCGGTCGGCCAGCGTTTCGGCCACGCGCTGGAGGGCCGCCGCGGCCGTCGTATCGAGGTCGTTGATGGAGGAGGCGTCGATGACCACGGCGCGGATGGACGGGTCGTCGCGCGTGCGGTCCAGCAGCAGATCCTGCAGAAAGTCGGCGTTGGCGAACGAGAACGAAGCGTCCACGCGCAGCAGAAGCAGTCCGGGGATAGGCCGCGCCTCGGGATGATGGCGCCGATCCCGGAAGGAGCGCGTACCCGGCAGGTGGCCCAGTTCGGCCACATTGGGCCGGCTGATCCGGTACATGACGGCCACGATGGAGGCGATGATGCCGGCGAGCACGCCTTCCTGCACGCCCCCCAGTAACGTGATGGTGAACGTCAGCAGCGCCACGGCGCCGTCCGTGCGCTTGATGTACCAGAGCCGGCGCAGACCGCGCAGATCGAGCAATCCCAGCGCCGCCACAATGATAATGGCCGCCAGTGCAGCTACCGGCAGGTAGTGGAACAGCGGTGTAAGCACCAGCAGCGTGAGGCCCACCACGGCGGCGGCCACTACGTTGCTCATGGGCGTACAGGCGCCGGCCCGGGCGTTGACGGCCGTACGCGAAAAGCTTCCGGAAACAGGCAGGCTCTGGAAGAAGCTTCCCGCCAGGTTGGCCGCGCCGATTGCCAGCAGTTCCCGGTTGGGGCGCACGCTGTAGCGATGGCGGGCGGCAAAGATCTTCCCCAGCGTGATCACGTTCATGAACTGCACGAGCGCCAGTGTGACGGCCGTCGGCAATAGCGCACGCACGGCAGACGGTTCAAGCTCGGGCGGTGCGAGGGAGGGCAGGCCCTGTGGAATGGCCCCCACGACGGCCACCCCCAGCCGATCCAGTCGCAGCAGCCAGACCAGCAACGTGCCAAGCACCACTACGACCAGTGCCGAGGGCAGGCGCGGCGCGAAGCGCTGCAGGCCCACCAGCAGTAGCAATGCACCGAAGCCCAGCGCCAGCGTGGGCAGGTGCGCGTCCGGAAGGTGCGTGAGCGTCAGCCAGAGGCGGGCCGGCAGCGACGCGGCGGACGGTAGCGAAAGCCCCAGCAGGCCGTCCACCTGGCTGAAGGCAATGATGAGCGCGGCTCCCGACGCGAAGCCGGTCAGCACCGGGCGCGAAAGCAGGTTGACCAGAAAGCCCAGCCGTGCCAGTCCCATGGCAAGCTGAAGCACACCGACCAGCGCCGTCAGCAGCAGCGCCAGGGCCACGTAGCGGGGCGAGCCCGGTTCGGCCAGCGGGGTCAGCCCGGCCGCCACGATGAGCATGTCGATGGCGATGACGCCGGCGGCCAGATGGCGCGAGGTGCCCAGCAGGGCATACACCACCAGCGGCACCAGTGAGGCGTACAACCCATAGACGGGCGGCACGCCGGCCAGCAGCGCATAGGCCATACTCTGCGGCACGAGCATGACGCCCACCGTCAACCCGGCCGCCAGATCTCCCTTCAGTTCGGCACGGCCGTAGCGGGGTAGCCAGTCCAGTGCCGGTATCAGGCGGCGTGCCGGTAAACGATATGAAAACCTTCCGGACAATGGTCGTGCGCTCCTGTACTACCCGGAAACACAAACGCCGCAGAAGAGCCGGAGATCGCCTTCGGGCCACCTGCGAGGTGAACTCATCAACCGGCCGCACGTACCAGCACAAAAACAGGAGCCGTTCAGTCGGTTGGTCCGTGGCGATGCTGGTGCTCTATCGACAACCGAAAGATCCGGTGGCCGACGAAGTGGCCGAGCGGCTTCGCGAGCTGGTGCTGGCGCATCGGGTGGTGCCGGTGCGCGAAGGGGAGCGCCTTCCGGACGGTTCGAAGCCGGCCGCCTGGCCGGTCCTGGCCGAAAGCAGCGGGGCACGCTACGAGGGCGCTGAGGCCATCCGGGCCTTTCTGGATGCACTGACCTATGAAGTGACGCTCAACCGGCAGTTTCAATCCGACGCCTGCTACCTGGACCCCGACGATCCGACCCACTGCCTTTAACCCTGCCGTTGCCACACCAGCGTCTTATATGAATTCCTTGATTTTTGGGTGCATATATTGTAACTTGCCGCAAAAACGCCATGCCTCGCGCTCCCCTTCCTCCCATCACCGAAACGCTCGAAGAGCTCCGCCAACGCCTCCAGGCCGAACGCC